>ENA-OQNO01000002-OQNO01000002.1-human-gut-metagenome-genome-assembly--contig:-NODE-2-length-513290-cov-6.580338_pt1 | contig 513290 bp, 399 predicted proteins | sample MGYA00242629_ERZ504880 | MGnify/ENA primary metagenome ERZ504880 (study PRJEB26092, sample SAMD00036377) | human gut metagenome | host: Homo sapiens | study: EMG produced TPA metagenomics assembly of... | reverse complement strand
GTCTTGGGCTCCCCCTCGGGCCCGGCGCTCTGGGGCGCGGGCGCGGCTTCCGGCGCGGCGGCCGGGATGCTCTGGTCCTCGGAGGTGTTCTGGTTCAGATTGGAATCTGACATAGCCTGGTGCTCCCCTCGCATTCGTCTTTCAGTATCGAAAAGCACGCCTTTCGTGTCTTGCAGCGCTCCTCACGCCACAAGGCAACGCCACGCATACCCCTCCCACACAACAGAAGGCATCATCGCCCATACGCCCCTCCTGCGCGTCCCCTCGATGGGGATAAAAGGCCGAATAGTCTCAGCCATCCGTAAAATATCCTCAAAGGGGATATACGAAAAATCGCGGAGACTCGACAATGGAGAAAGGGCGAGAAGGGACGATCGAGCGCAGCGGACATGCGATGATACGCATCGGGGGAATCCGCTAAGCCATCCCGAACCACCCACCGCATCCATGGAAGGGGACCATGTTGCACGCATCGACATCACAGCCGCATGAAGAGCGAGAGCCCGAAAGCGACGCGACGGAAATCAAGCGCAACCAGTTCGTCAAGCTGCTGCCGCTCATTGTGGGATTCGCAGCGGCACGTACCGGTATTATCGCGTCGACGTATTCGAGCTACACGCAGACGGACGCGAACTTCCTGTCCGACGGAACAAGCTTGTTCACGTCTCTGATTCTCATAGTCCTCCTTGTCTTTATCGCCGGACGAAACGTCTTCTTGAACAAAGGAACCGTCAATAGAATCGCCCGCGTCTGCTTCGCGCTCCAAACCATCTCGATCATCGCGCTCGGCTTCCTCTCAACCAGCGGATACGATCACGAGCCGGTATATCTCGTCGCAGGCATCGCAAACGCTGTCGTAAGTCCCTGCGCCATGTTCTATTGGACGCGACGGGCGCGAGGAAGCAGCTCTTCCGTCGCGGCGATCTTCGTTTTCTCCGCCATCGCATTGAGCGAGGTGGAGATCTTCGCCTGCAGCCTGCTTCCCACCTTGGCAAGTCATATTCTTGCGGCCGCGTTCGCCCTCCTGCAGTTTCCCGCCATGCTCTTCGCACGCAAGGCAACCCAACCCTACGAAATGCCCCACAGCGAGTCGCACGATTCGCTGTCCTTCATGAAAGACTCCATCAAGAACAAAAGCGTCCTCGTTTCTTCTGCGCTTGGCGTGGCGGCACTCGGTCTCACCATCGGGTTGCTGCGCGGGTACCCCAACGGCGAAGCGGTGTCGTTCGATGCGGCTTCCCGATGCGCGTATATGATGCTGACCATAGCGGTATGCGCTCTCGTTGTGGCCCTTTGCGTAAAGGGGCGGCGCGGTATCCTGACGACGGGCATCTGGATCATCATGTTCGCCCTCTCATGCTGCGCGCTCACCTCGTACGCCGCATGGGGAGCAAACCTCCAGATCGGTGCCATATTCGCCACCACCGTCAACGCGCTTATGGTGGGCTACTGCGCGCATCTCACCATCTCGTTCATGACGTACGGGTGGCGCGACCCTTACTACTACGCCATTGCGGGATGGCTTGCATTCTTCCTCCCCCGTGCAATCGGGCGCATCGTCCTGTCTTCGATTTACCCGCTCAACACGAACACCGAGCTCATGCTTGCCATCATGGGAGACGCCGCCCTCGTGTCGGCGCTGCTCGTGTTCGTGCGCTTTCTCAATGTCGCCCGCACACCCCCTCAGACGCTCGTGGACCACGAGCGCTCCACGCTGCAAAAGCTCATGGCGCTCAATGACACGAACGAGATAGCGGCCACCACGGCCATGCGGCACAACGCCATCTCCCAGGGCGTTTCCGACATCGGCAAGCGCTTCATGCTCTCCGCTCGAGAAACCGAAGTCCTCTCGCTGTACGCGCTCGGTCACACTCAGAAGAAAATCGCCGAAGAGCTGTTCATCACCGCCGGCACTGTGCATGAGCACATTCGGCACATCTACACCAAGACGGGGTTCCATTCCCGCCAGGAGATACTCGATTACGTGAACGACTCGATCCTGGATTCAGACACCAACGCCGCAGGTCGTTGATGCGTTTTGGAAAAATGACCTCCTATAGGATATAGGAAAAATCCATCCTGCACGGCATACTGGCACCGTGACAACGTCACCCAACGCTTTCTCATATCCCAAGCCTCACACAACACTTTGGCTACCAAGAGAATGAGGAGAACAACGATGGCTGACGAAACATCGTATGGATGGGCCGGTAAGATCCTCCGCGTCAATCTGAGCACGGGCTCGATCACGACGCAGCCGACCGACCCCTACAAGGAGTACATCGGCGGCATGGGCTTGGCCAACAAGATCATGTACGACGAAGTGCCCGCCGGCACCGACCCGCTGTCGCCCGAAAACAAGATCATCTTCGCCGTCGGCCCCCTGACGGCTTCCGGCGTGCCCCTGGCCGGGCGCACCACCATCTGCTCGCTGTCCACGTTCACGAAGGACCACCTCGTGGTGGACGCCCACTGCGGCGGCATGATCGGCGCCAAGATCAAGCTGGCCGGCTACGACGCCATCGTCCTCGAGGGCGCGTCCGACCACCCGGTGTACCTCAACATCGTCGACGACAAGGTGGAGATCAAGGACGCCGGCTTCGTGTGGGGCATGGGCACCCGCGAGGCCACCGAAGCCCTCAACCGTAAAGAGGGCGTCGAGGCGTGCGTGGCCACCATCGGCCCCGCCGGCGAGAACCTGCTTCCCTATGCGTGCATCATCAATGCCCGCAACCATTCCGCAGGTGCGGGCGCAGGCACCATCATGGGCTCGAAGAACGTCAAGGCGCTCGTGGTGCAGGGCAACGGCAGCGTGAACGTGAAGGACCCGCAGGCCGTGGCCGACCTGTCCGACTACATGCTGCGCGACATCATCGGCTCCAACAACAATCATGTGGTGCCTTCGACTCAGCAGGAGTGGGCGGAATTCTACGATCAAGGATCGCGCTGGAACGCCCGCAAAGGATTGTATTGGACCCAAGCGGAAGGCGACCCCATCGAAACGGGCGAGCCGAAACCCGGCGAGTTGAACACGGTGGGCTACCGCTGCGTGCTCATCGCACATCCCTACATGCTGGGCCCCGATGCGGAAAAGTATCTCATCAAAACCGATGGCTGCCACAGCTGCCCCATCCACTGCTATGGCGATCTTCGCGTTGACGCCGCTGCCGAAGCCGGGAGCTTCCGAACCGGCGGGAATACCTGCATGGCGAACGCGGGCTACACGTTCATGAACAACGTCATGAAGAAGGAGCTTGATCCCGAAAAGACCCTCGCCATGAATGTGGTGTTCACGAACACGATGGACGACCTGGGTCTGTGGTGCAATTACGGGCAGCTGTACCGCGATCTGGGATACTGCATCACGAACGGCGTGTTCGAGCGCGTACTGCCCGCCGAGGAGTACGCGAGCATCGACTGGAACAAGCTCGACGAGGGCGATCCCACCTTCATCATGGACATCCTCAACCTCATCGCTCAAAACGATTCCGAATTGGCCTATGTGGCACACGGACCGATCGTCTGGTGCGAGCGTTGGAACGAGAAGGGCTGGTACGACGACCCGCGCTCGGCCCTCATCAACTACCGCGGCTGGCCCGTGCACCACGCCATCGAGTGCTTCGGCCAGGTGGGCGGCGTGTACAACATGATGTTCAACCGCGACGACATGATCCACTCCGCCGTGAACTTCCAGGGCTGCGGCCTGCCCTTCGAGCTGAAGCAGGAGATCGCCGAGGAGGTGTGGGGCGGCAAGGACGCCATCGACCAGAACAAGAACTACACCCCCATGAACGAGCACAAGGCGAACTTCGCCTGGTGGAGCCTCGTTACCGACGTGCTGCACGACTCGCTCACGCTGTGCAACTGGACGTGGCCGATGACCATGAGCCCGACGAAGGCCCGCAACTACCGCGGCGACCTCGATCTCGAGGCCAAGTTCTTCAAGGCCGTCACCGGCGAGGACGTGACCACCGATGACCTGTACACGGCCGGCGCCAAGATCATGACGCTGCAGCGCGCCAACACCGTGCGCGGCATGACGAAGGACGACGGCACCATGGGCGAGAACGACATGCGCAACGTCCATGACACGATGACCGCTTGGACCTTCGACATCGACCCGGATATCGAGGTGTTCACCGAAGGCACCATCAAGATGGATCGCGACGATTTCCAGACCGCGCTCGGCATGGTGTACGACACCTTCGGCTGGGATCACGAGAAGGGCTGCCCGACGGCCGCCTGCCTCGACCAGTACGGCATGGCCGACGTCAAGGAAGACCTCGACGGCCTGGGCTTGCTCCCGTAAGTCACCCATTCGCGCGGGGCCGCACCCCCCCATCCCCTACGCGGCCCCGCACCTTCCAGCAGAACGCCCCCGCAGTTGCATCCGGGGGCGTTCTCGTTTTCGGAGGCTGGTTGAGAGGGCGCTGTCGCCCAAAATGCGCAACTTATACAACGATGATGTTGTTTATAATCTATTTAGTGATAGAGAAGTGCGTGGAAGGATGGGAATCTATGAGCTGGGCCAGCATAATCGGTTACGGAGTCACGCTGGTCGCGGCTGTACTACCCTTGATTTTTTCGTACGACGGAAAGAACAAAGGAATTGCCAAGGCTCAGTCGATCCTGTCCCTCTTTCGCGAGAGAAACGAACTGCTCCATCGTGATGCGAAATTAGATTCCATCCCCGACAAGGCTTTAGAGGAACAGGAGATGCTTCATAGGCAAGTAGCGGAAGAGACTGCGCGGGCAATAGCACAAGCTTGCACGCCCATACTGAGTCCAATGTCAGCATTTCTCGGAAAGTCGCTTTCTGTGGTCTGCTTTATCTCGAGCTTCTATCTCATCTTTTGCACGGCCGTCCCGCTTCTCATAGATTACAGAGATTGGACAAGTGCGATATGGGTTCAAGAAGCGACTCTGCTGCTTTTGGCATGCATGTTCCTGCTCTCCGCCGTTCGTTTTCAAAGAATGGTATCGAGAAGCGCAAAGAGTTCAATACAGCTCGATGCAAAAGGAACCTTCTGCACGATACGATGGGATCCTATCGAACAAACGACGCTCGGGATTCAATCGATAATCTATCCGGTCATCAGCGTAATTGCTGCGCTCTTTGCATTCTTGACTTACTTTTACGTACTCAAAATCATTGTGACCGAGGACAGCGAAGTAGCAGCTGTTGCGCTCTTTCTTCAAAACAGTCCGTACGGAGTCGTGTTTTTCGCGGTCCTCTTTGTCATAGTAATTACGTTATACGCGGTTGTTCAGAATAAAAAGAGTGCGTCAACGTGCAATAAAGAATCGGCTCTGACTTTTGATGGAGCTGATCAGATTCTTTCATGGCAGCAAACCGAATGCATGGTCGACCCTTTCCGATATGCACTTCGCACAAAGAGTAACAAGTCATGGTTCGACTTTCTCTTTGACGAAATATGCGCAAGCGGGAGCCACGATACAGCCTGCTCGAAGCTGTATCGCAACGGCTACGAATACTGGGTTGTAGGCGACGACAGAAGGATGATCCGAAAAAGACCCCTCGTCTAGCCCTACGCTTCGGCCATCTTCAGATCGATGCGGGTGGAGCGGAGGGAGCAGTGCTCGCAGATGATGCAGGGGACGCTCATGGAGTTGCAGGGGACGCGCTCGTCGAGCTGCGGCAGCGTGGCGCCCTGATGCACGAGGTAGTCGCCGACGAGGGCGCGGATGGCCTCGATGGCGAAGTGGAGCGTGTACACCTTGTCCACGGGCACGCCGTCGAGTGCAGTCTTCACGTCGTCGGTGGTGATGGCCAGCGCCTCGTCGAACGTCTTGCCCTCAAGCATGGAGCACACGACGCTTGCGCACCCCGTCACGGCCAGGCAGCCGCGCGCCTTGAAGCCCGCGCGCACGAACGTCTCGGTATCGGGGTCGACGACGGCGAACAGGCGCAACGCCACCTCGCCGCGCTTCGACTTGCCCACCATGCTCTGGGCGTTGAAGCCTTCGGGGGCGCCGCCGTTGCGGAAGTTCGCCACCACGGCCAGCAGCGTGTCGGAGTAGCCGGTCACGCCGTCTTCGATCTCGGTTTGGTACACGTCCGCCGTGCGCAGCACGTGGCGGTCTTTCACCTCGCGGTATACGTTGCGCGCTTCGTCTTCCATGGAATCCCCTTTCGTGCGCCGCGCGGGCGCGATAGCGTTTACAGAAACATGTCGCGCTCGACGGAGTTCCACTCCGCGAGCGAGGCCGCGTACGCGGGCGTCAGATAGTTGGTTGAGAAGTAGTACACGTCGCCGTTCGAGGCGGTGAGCGTATCGAGGTCGGGATAGGCGCCGCTGTCGCGCACCGTCTGCCACAACTCGTCGATTTCCTCAGCCGACAGCTTGAAAGGCTCGTTCGTGAGCGACGATGCTTCCATGGGACGCGGGTACTTCCGAGACTCGTCGCGCACGCACTCGACGAAGGTGAGCACCCGGTCGTCCTCGCGGGCGAGGAAGGCCCAGCGCGCGTAGGCGTCGGTCATGCGGTCGGTGGAGTACAGGTAGTAGCTGTGCTTGCCGACGAGGGTCACGATGTCGTCGCAGGGAAGCAGGGCGGGGGCGTCGGCAGGCTGCTCGGGATCCTTCGACTCCGCGTCTTCGACGCTCCGCTCAGGATGGGGTTCCTCGGCAGGCTCCTGCTCTTCAGGCTCCTCGGCCCGGAACATGCGCGGGACGCCCACCGTGCGCGTGGCGGTGCGGATGGGAGCAACGGGCTGCGCGGCTGCGGCGGCCTCGGCGCGTTCGGCTGCGCGGTCCTCCAGGTACTCGTAGACGAACATCTCCCAATCGTCGGCCGTGAAATGCTCCGGCACCAAACCGGCCTCGAGCCAATCCGCCGGCGAAACGAGCGTGGCCTCAGCCGAATGCGCCCGCACGTCATCGAACACCGCCGCAAGAAACAGGCGCTCAACGTCTTCGGGGCTCAAGGACGCCTCACCACGCGCCTCGTCAGCACTGGCGTCGGCCGCCACTTCGGCCACGTGATCCCACGCGGGCAGAGCCACCGGCGCGGCTTCGGCGTCGAGCTCCGTCGGCGCTTCAAGCCCGAGCGCCTCCAAGTCCTCCCCCTGCTCGGCCATCGCGCGGAGCACCTCGTCGCGAATTCGCTGAGTCTCTTCATCAACCATTAGTCAGCTCCTTTACCATGCGCTGGTTTCCGTATGGTATGATGGCCCACGGCGTTCGCCCCGCATACCCTCTTTCAGGATAAATCGAGGTGATTGGAGCGCGCCTGCGTCAACTACGTACCAAGCACGGGAGGGAGTGCACGGTTGGCCGCACGTTCTACAACAGTCAGGGAGCCGGAAGGCGCCGAGCAGAGCATTCCCTATAGCGGTTTGAAGGGAACGATGCGACGCTACGCACCGCTTTGGCCGCTCATCCTGGGCCTGGCCTTCGGGCGCGCAGGCCTCATCGTCGCAAGCTACGGCAGCTACACGAGCACCGACGAGGGCATCCTCACCGATGGCGCCATGCTGGTTGCGCTGTCCGTGCTGGCGTTGTTCTTCCTCGTGATCGTCGGGCGCAAGCGCATTATCAGCAAGCATGTCACGAACGTCATCATGCGCGTGTGCGTGGCGCTGGAAACGTTCGTCCTCGTCACGTTGGCCGCGTTCGACATCCTGGACACGGGCGCGCCGCTCGTGCGATTCGCGCTGAGCTCGCTGTGCACCCTCGTATCGTCGGGCGCCATCTACTACTGGATGCGACGCGCCCGAGGTACCACCACGACGGCCGCTGCCGTGTTCGTGTTCGCCGCGCTCATCGTGAGCGAAGTGGAAATCTACCTGTGCACGTTGCTGCCGGTGTTCGCGGGAAACCTGGCGGCCGCCGTGCTCGTGTTGCTGCAGTACCCGTGCATGCTGTGGGCGCGCAAGCAGCGCCAGCCGCACGACATCATCTCGCCCACCATGGCGAACGACTACTTCGGCTTCTCCAAAACCATGCTGCAAAGCAAGCAGTTCCTCACCGCAACCGCCGTGGGCATCGGCTTTCTGTCGGTGGTCATCGGCCTGCTGCGCGGTTACCCCGACGGCGCGTCCATCGCGTTCACGCCCGCAACGCGCGCGGCATACGGGCTGCTCACTATCGGCATCAGCGCGGCGCTCATCGGGTTGGTGCTGAAGGGCAAGCAGCACGTGATGACCGTGGGCATTTTCGTGATCATGGAGCTGCTGGCCTGCTTCGCGCTCATCGCCTACGCAGCGTTTCCCGACATGTTGTATCTCGGGGCGGTGTTCACCACCACGCTGAACGCGCTCATGGTAGGATTCACCTGGTACATCATCATCGCGTTCATGAGCTACGGCTGGCGCGACCCGTATTACTACGCCATCGCGGGCTGGCTGGTGTGGCTGGGATGCCGCGCCATCGCGCGCATCGCGCTGTTGGGATCGTACGAGGTGTACGCGAACGACATGCTGATGTGCGCCGTCATGGGCGCGATGATTGTCATATCGACGCAGGTGGTGTTCGTGCAGTTCCTCAACATCACGCGGCGCACGAACGAGGAGCAGGAAGAGCAGAGCGCGCACCGTCAGAGCATGCTGAAAATCATGGGACTCGACGAACACGAGAACCTGGCAAGCGTACGGCAGGCATCGATGCAGCACAACGCCGAGGAGATGGGCAAGCAGTTCCTCCTGTCCGAGCGCGAGATCGAGGTCATGGCGCTGTATGCGCTGGGTTATACGCAGAAGCGCGTGGCCGAAGAGCTGTACATCACGCAGGGCACGGCGCACGCGCACATCAAGCGCATCTACGCTAAAACCGGCTTGCACTCCCGTCAGGAGATCCTCGACTACCTGCAGCAGTACGCGTCGTAAAATAGGAGGATGCCGCGTGCCCGCACGATGAGGCGCGACGGCAAGCAGCGACGAGACGAGAAGAAACGCCGGGGGACGGGATGCCGAATCTCATCGACATAGCGCAGCGCTTCGCCGAACAGCCGGCGGTTGCGCTGCTGCACGAAGAGCGCTGCCTGATGGAGCGCGATTTGCACGCGTCGTGCACACGCTGCGCGGACGTCTGCCCCGTCGACGCCATCGTCGTCGGGATGGAGCGTGGCGAAGCGGTGGCACCGACGGCCGACTACGGCTCCGTGACGAAGGACGGCCCCGCCGGTCCGCGCATCGACGACGAGGCGTGCGTGCGTTGCGGGTGCTGCGTGACGGCGTGCCCGACGGGTGCGCTGCTGGCCGTGGCGCCGCTCGACGACGAGACGCTGCTCGATGCGGCAGCGCGCGCGGGTGCGGCGGCGGTCGCACGGACGGAGGCGCCGGGCGCGAGCGAGGTGCGTGCGGACGCGGACGGCGGTGCGGCGGCGGTCGCGCGGGCGGCGGAAGCCTCGGCTGTTGCGGGATTCGCTTGCAAGCAGGCCGTGCGCGCAGGTCGCATCGACGCCGAGCGCACCGTGACGCTGCCGTGCCTGGCCTGGGTTGACGAAGCGCTCATCGTGCACATGGCGTGCGCGGGCGCGCAGCGCATCGCGCTGCTGACGGCGCCGTGCGCCGCCTGCGAGCACGCCGCCGCCGTGGCCGATCTCCCCTCCATGGCGCACGAGGCTCAGCGCATACTCGACACCTGGGGATTCGCCTGCGAAGCGTACACCGTCGATACGATTGAGGACGTGGCGGCATCGGAGGACGAAGAGGCCGCCGGCGAGGTGTCGCGACGCGGGCTGTTCGCGCAGGCGCGCTCGGCGCTGGTGGACGCGGCAACCGACGCGGCCGCCGCGCAGGTTGAAGCACTCGCAGGCAAGCGTGCGGCCGACGCGCCGCCGCCCGAGCCCGACCGCCGCCGCTGGCAGCTGCTCGACGACCTGCATGCCGCGGGCCTTCCCGCCGACGACGCGACGGTGCCGCGCACGTTGGCGCCGCGCGTGGACATCGACGTCGAACGCTGCTCGGGATGCGCCCTGTGCGCCGAGTTCTGCCCGACGCAGGCGCTGCGCAAGGTGGGCAAGGTGCGCGGCGGCCGCACGCTGCTCGAATTCGACGCCGCGCTCTGCCGCGACTGCGCCACCTGCACGGACACCTGCCGCTACGAGGCCGTTTCCCGCTCGGAAACGCTCACCGTGCGCGAGCTGTTCGCGCTCGACCCGCACGAGATACTCATCCCCAAGCGCCGCGTGCTTCCCAGCCGCCGCTAACCGAACCCAGAAAGGAACCGACACCACGATGCTCCACTTCGATAGCGACTACATGGAGGGCGCCCATCCGGCCATCCTCGAACGCATGATGTCCACCAACTTCGACCAGACGCCCGGCTACGGCACCGACGAGGTGTGCGCCGCCGCGCGGGACCGCATTCGCGAAGCGTGCGCCTGCCCGGACGCCGCCGTGTACTTCCTCGTGGGAGGCACGCAGGCGAACGCGGCCGTGGCCGACCAGATTCTGCGTCCGTGGGAGGGCATCGTGTCGGCTACGACCGGGCACATCACCGCGCACGAGGCCGGCGCCGTGGAGGCCTGCGGGCGCAAGACGCTGCCGCTGCCGCACGTTGACGGCAAGCTGGTGGCCGCCGACGTGCGCGCGCTGTGCGAGGCGTACTGGGGCGACGAAAACCGCGAGCACATCGTGGCGCCGGGCGCCGTGTACATCTCGCACCCCACCGAGTACGGCACCGTCTACTCGTTGGCCGAGCTCGAAGCGCTTGCGCAGGTGTGCCGCGACTTCGACATGCGCCTGTTCATGGACGGCGCGCGCCTGGGCTACGGCCTGGCCGCCGTGGGCACCGACGTCACGCTGGCCGACATCGCGCGGCTGTGCGACGCGTTCTACATCGGCGGCACGAAGGTGGGCGCGTTCTGCGGCGAAGCCGTCGTGTTCACGAAGCCGGGGCTGGACGACCACTTCTTCACGCTCATGAAGAAGCGCGGGGCGCTGCTGGCGAAGGGGCGCTTCCTCGGGCTGCAGTTCGACGTGCTGTTCGGACACGAGGAAGACGGCGGGCTGCGCTACGAGAACGTCGGCCGCCATGCGGTTGAGCTCGCGCAGCGCATTGCCGAGGGCTTCCGCGCGAAGGGCTACGAGCTGGCCATCGACTCGCCGACGAACCAGCAGTTCGTCGTGCTGGATGACGAAACGAAGGAGCGACTCGCACGCGACGCATCGTTCGGCTTCTGGGAGCGCACGCCCGACGGCCGCACCGTCGTCCGCTTCGCCACCAGCTGGGCCACCCGCCCCGAAAGCATAGACAAGCTGCTGGGGTTGCTGTAAGAACCGTGCGGTGCCCGGCGATCGCGCCGAGCACCGCACAACATCCTACAGGACATCCTTCTCCGACTCCTCGATAATCGTCTTCAACTGCTCGGCCTCCAACAACTTCCGTTCGTACGCCAAACGCTCAGCGAGTTCTTCTTCGGAGGGCAAGCACGTCACATACTGCGAAGCCATCAAAGTGTTCTTGTCGGCAAGCGCAGAGTATTTCGCAACGGTATCGTTCTTCTGAGCGCACAAAATAATGCCCACCGTTGGATTGTCGCCCGGCAAACGACGCTGATCGTCATACAGCCTGACGTAAAAGTCCATCTGCCCCACATCCTGCGGCGAAAGCTTGCCCGTCTTGAGATCGATCAGGACGAAGCACTTGAGCACGTAGTTGTAGAACACGAGGTCAATGTAATAGTGATCTGCATCATCGCTGATACGTTGCTGCCGAGCCACGAACGAAAATCCCTTGCCCAATTCCAACATGAAATCTTGCAGTCGTTCGATCAACGCATGCTCGAGATCGTTTTCGGACACCGATGCATCCTGTTTGAGATCGAGAAATTCCAAGACATAGGGGTCTTTGAACACGTTATCGACCGCGGGAATCGACACGGAGGCGCTCGCCCTATCGATGGCGCAGTGTTTTTCGTCGTGACGAGAGGCGAGCAATCGTTCGTAGTATGAGGTGGAAATCTGTCGCTCGAGTTGACGCGAGCTCCACTGCTCGTCGGCGGCTTCGTTCATGTAGAACGCGCGCTGCTTTTCCGTTGGCAAACGCATGATCAAGCGGTAGTGCGTCCAACTCAATTCGAGACGCAGTGCGTCTCGTTTTTCGAACGCCAGGTAAAACTGCCTCATCTTTCGGAGGTTGGTGGCATCGAACCCCTTCCCAAACTCCCTCGTCAACCTAGCGGCCAAATACTCAAGCAGCCGCTTTCCGTACTCTGCCCGCTCGCCCTGCGCTTCGACGATCTGCCGCCCGATTTCCCAATACGCGTTCACCATGGCCTCGTTCACGGCAATACACGTTTTCCGTCTCGCAGCTGCGAGAGTTTCGCGAATGTCATCGTAGATATGAGGATCGAATTCGAGCGGTTCGGGGATGTTTCCCATGACAGCCTCCCTTTCAAGAAGCGGCTGTCCTCCAGCAGAGTTAGGAACAAATCCAGCCCGTATATGAACATTTGTTCTATTCTAGCATGGACGCACCGGGAAGAAAAGGGATTATTCGCACCGCACCACGCAAAGGCGCCCCGCGGGTTGGACCTGGCGGGGCGCTTTTGCGTGCGGGCGAATCGTGGTCTCGCTAGCGGTATTCCTCCATGAGCTGCTTGAAGGCGGGCATCGAGCGCTCGATGGTTTCGCGCGGGATGCAGTAGCTCACGCGCACCCAGCCCGGCACGCCGAAGCTGTCGGACGGCACGAGCAACAGCTCGTGCGCCTTCGCGCGATCGCTGAACGCCTGCGCGTCCGGCTCGAGCGCGCGCACCCACAGGTAGAACGCGCCCTGCGGCTCCACGAACTCGTAGCCCAGCGCGCCGAGCCCCTCCGTCAGCAGCGTGCGGTTCGCGGCGTAGGCCTCCACGTCGCTCGGCTCGTCGATGCAGCGTTCGATGACGCGCTGAAACAAGGCCGGCGCGCAGATGAATCCCAGCGCGCGACCGGCGCCGGCAACCGCCGCCGATACCTCGGAGGCGTCGTCCATGAGGTCGGACACGTACAGGTACCCGATGCGCTCGCCCGGCAGCGACAACGACTTCGAATACGAGTAGCACACGATGGTGCGCGGGTACACGCACGGCACGTAGGGCACTTCGGCACCGTAGGTGATCTCGCGATACGGCTCGTCGCTGATCACGTACAGCTTGCGGCCGAGCTCGGCCTCCTTGCGCTCGAGCAACGCCGCGAGCGCCTCGAGGTTGTCGCGGGAGTACACCGCGCCCACCGGGTTGTTCGGCGAGTTGATAATGACGGCGCTCGTCTTACGCCCGATGGCCGCGTCGAGCGCTTCGATATCAAGCTGGAAATCGGGCACATGGGCGGGCACTTCCACGCAGGTGCAGCCGGCCGACTCGATGAACACCTTGTACTCCGGGAAGTACGGGGAAATGACGATGACGTCGTCGCCCGGCTGGGAGATGGCCGCAATGGAGATGGCCAGGCCCGCCGCGGCGCCGGCCGTGAGGTACACGTTGCCCGGCGTTGCGTCCACGCCGTAGCAGCGGCGGATGTGGTCGGCCACCGTCGCGCGCACGCGCGGGTCGCCCGAGGCGGGCGTGTAGCCGTGCAGCTCGGTGGGCGGCTCCTCCATGAGGTCGAGCACCGCCTGCTTCACCGCATCGGGAGCGGGTACGCTGGGATTGCCGATGCTGAAATCGAACACGTTCTCGTCGCCGATTTCCGCTTTGCGGGCCATGCCGTACGCGAACAGCTCGCGAATGGCCGACGGCTCGCTTCCCAGCTTGTACATCCTCTCGTTCACCATGCACACCACGTCCTCATCTGATTGCCCCGCTCTACCGTTGATTTCGACGAAAAACAGAGTAGCACAATCGTATACGCGCGAGGATTGCCCGCCGAGAAGCGGCACATGATGACGATTTAGTAACCTATGCGCCCAACGCACCGCAAGCGCTCATAATGAACACCGTTCATGTATTTCGTTGGGAGGTTCCTATGAAGAAGCTTATCAATACCGCGCTGGTGTACCTGCTTGTGGGTGCCGCGGCGGGCGTGTTCTTCCGCGAGTTCACGAAGTTCTCGCAGTTCGACGGGGCGACGACGCTCGGGTTCATGCACCCGCACCTGCTGGTGCTCGGGTTCGTCGTGTTCCTGATTGCCACGCTGTTCGCCCTGCAGGACGATTTCACCACCGACAAGCTGTTCGCGCCGTTCTACATCGTGTACAACGTTGGCATCGTGATCACCGTGGGCATGATGTTGGTGCGCGGCGTGACGGAAGTGACGGGCACGCTGCTGCCCCTTCCCGACGCGGCGCTTTCGGGCATCTCAGGCATCGGCCACATCATGGTGGGCGTCGGCCTCGTGCTGCTGGTCATCATGTTCAAGCGCATCGTCGACCGCAAGGCCGCCGTGGCGCGCGCCTAGCGCGCACCACGGAGCCCGGGGAGGGAGGACGAGGCTAGGACGCGGCGACGCGGCCGGCCAGGCGGCCGAACGACATGGCCATGGAGTGGCTCGCGCCCGCAACGGTCACGGGGTAGTCCACCAGGAAGCGGCCGCCCATCGTGTTGCCGGCCACGAACAGGCCCGGCACCGGGTTCTTCTCGGCGTCGAGCGCGCGGCACTCGGCGTCGCAGTCGATGCCGCCGATGAGCACGAGCATACCCGAGTCGCCGAACGGCGCCACGTAGTACGGCGGGTTCTCGATGGGGAACAGACGGGTGGACACCTTCGAGAAGTCCGTGTCCTTGCCGGCATGCGCCAGCTCGTTGTAGCGCTCGATGGTTTCCTTCAGCGTGTCGGCCGGAATCTGCACGGCCTTCGCCAGCTCGTCGATGGAGTCGGCCTCGATGATGGAGCCCGCTTCGATCTCGCCGGCGAAGTACGTGTCAGAGGCGTACCCGGCGGCGAAGTGGTTGATGGCGTGCTCGTATTCGGCCTCCTGCTCGGGCGGGATGTAATGCGTCACGCCGCCGAAGCACTGCGGCATCGCCGACAGCTGCTCCTTCCACTTGCTGTCGAAGATCTGGTAGGCCACGCCGCCCTTCTGACGCTTGATGGCGTTCTGCAGCTCCTGCGCTCCCACGTCTTCGTTGGCGAAGCGCTTGCCGTCCTGGTTCACCATGAGATACGGGTCGATGCCGATGGAGTTCGTCCCCAGGCTGTGCGTCATGGGGGCGTACGGGCCGTCCTCCATGACCGCGCCGGCCCACATCGCCATCTTGTGGCCGTCGCCCGTGTTCACAGGCTTGCCGCTCTTGTCCATGCTGCTGAAGAAGCAACCGTACTTCGTGGCCTGCGGCGCGTAGTACGTCAGCATCTCGGTGTCACTCGACATGTCGCCGCACGACAGCACCACGCCCTTCTTCGCGTTGACGCGGATGATATTGCCGTCCTCGTCGGACGCGTACACGCCCACCACCTTGTCGCCTTCCTTGATGAGCTGCTCGCCCTTGAGGTTGAAGCGCGCCTCGGCGCCGGCCTTCTGCGCCGCCTCGAGCGTGCCGTGCATAGCCCATCCGTGATCGGGCAGGAGGTGCACCATGCCGGGGAAGCAGGGGTAGTTCTCTTCGCGCCAGTTGTAGTTCTCGTTTGCCGGGCAGCGCTCGGGAAACACGTAGGGCTTCTCGGGGTCGGTGGGCGTGTCGTGATCGCTCGTCAGCAGCTCGTGCTCGGCCGAGCCGATGTACCAATCCAAGTCCGGACCGGAGTTGCCAATCCAGTAGTTCAGCAGCTGCGCGTTCGGGCGGTTGCCCATCACCTTCATCAGCTCGTTGACCACTTCCTGCGTCTCGGGCTGCTCGATGCCCAGCTGCTTGTGAATCTCGCTGCCGAAGGTGCCGAACTCGCCGGAGCGGTACCCCACGTCGGGGCCTTTGTCGAAGCCGAACACCTTGGCGCCCTGCTCGGCGGCCTCGCGCAGCGCGCACACGCCGGCCAAGCCGAGGCCCACCACGCACACATCGGTGTCCACGGTCTCGGTGACCTTCGACTCGTCGATGGCCGCAGGCGGGTTCAAAAACGACGGCGTGAACTCGGTGGGATTGCCACCGGCCGCCCCGCCGGCCGACGTCGCGCCGGCATCGCCTGCGGCGGCATCGGCAGCGTCGCTCTTCGCAGCGGGCGCGCACCCGGCCAATCCGGCGGCTCCTGCGGCTACGGCTGCGGTTGCACCCAGACCGAGAAACGAGCGGCGCGTGAGCTTCTGTTCTTTCATGAAGATCCCCTTCCCTCTTGTCGGTTTCAAACAACGGGGCCCAGCATAGAAGACGGCCCGCGAACGCGCGTCACCCGGAGCCGCCAAGGCCCGTTTTTCTGTCACCCGAAACGGCCAAAATGATGGGAGCGGTGCCGCTCAACCGGTATGATGGAGGCGAGGGCGCACCATCCGCAGGGAAGGCGGAACGGTTCGGGGCACGGAGGGAAGGTCGAACATGGCGAAGCGCGCAGCATACTACGCGGGATACGCGTTTCTCCTGCTGGCCGATATCCTGAGCTACCATGCGACCACCGCATTCGCCAGCGTGCCTCAGTTCGATGGAGACCTGTACGGCACGGTGCTCATCGCCGTGCATCTGGCGGTGTTCGTCGTGGTCACCGTTCGCGCGCGCAACGCCCGGCGCGAACCGCTCGGGCCGAAGGCCGCCGTCGTGGCCGCCGTGGTGCTGTGCCTGGGATTCGCCTTCGTGCTGGGCGGCTCCCATACGGGGGTGCAGCCCGTGTTCGCGGCGGGCGCGGTGCTCATCGGCGTCGGACAGGCGCTGCTCAGCCTGCTGTGGCTGTCGGCGCTGCCGTCGTTCTCCTACCGCACGAGCTACCTGTTTCTGCTGGGCAGCCACGCGGGCGCCACTGCGCTGTGCGCGCTCGTGCTGCTGTGCCCGGAAACGTGGTACATCCCCATCACCGTGGCGTCGTTCCTCGTGTCGTGCGCCTGCGCCACCCGGCTGCGCACCACGCGCCCACTCGAGCGCACGTTCGCCAGCCAGGTTGCCGACATCGTGCCGCTCCTGGGCAAGGGCGTGCTGGCCGTGGGCCTGTTCGCGCTGCTCAGCGGTTTCGTGACCAACGTCTCGGGGCAGGCCGACGTCGATCCCACCCAGATGCAGTACCTCGTGCTGGGCATTTCCGCCTGCGTCCTGGTCATCATGTCCGTGCCCGCGCTGCTGTACCATCAGCCGTTCAAGCTGGAGGGCAGCTACCGCGTGGCCCTGCCGCTGTCGGCGCTGGGGCTGCTCGTGCTGCCCGGCCTCATCGAGAGCATCCCGCCCGCCATCGCCGGCACGCTGGCCACGACGGGCTACATGATGTGCGGCATCGTGCTCGCCTGCACCATCGCCGAAGTGGGGAAAGCCGCGCGCATCCCCGTGATGCCGCTGTACGCGGCAAGCGACACGGTGTCGCTGCTGTGCCTGCTGGCCGGGTCGGAAGCGGGCCTGCTGAGCCGCGTGTACCTGCCGGGCACGAACGCCGGATTCGCCCTCATCGGGCTGGGAACGCTGTACCTGGTCATGCTGGGGGCCTCGTGGCTCTTGGGGCGCGAGCGCATTCCGCGCGGCATCGACGCCGGTGGAGGATCGCCCGCGGCGGCGCATCCGGAGGTGCCGCCGCGTGAGAAGGCCGCGGAGGGCGACGACGCGACGCCGACGGCACGTGCGCAGGTGCCGGAGCGGGCGACGGCGGGAGGCGGCGGCGCATCCGAGCTGGATCGCGCGGCCGCCGCCTACGGGTTGAGCGAGCTGGAAACCACCATCTTCAAGCAGCTGTTGGAGGGTCGCACCATCGCGCGCATCGCGCAGGACCTGTACCTGTCGTCGAGCGCCGTGAAGTACCACGCGCAGAAAATCTACCGTTCCTGCAACGTGCACACGCGCTCGGAGCTTTCAGCCCTCATGCGCCCGCCGCTGCCGGCGCCCGCCCCCGCACGCGCAAACCCGTGCGCGCGCCTTGCCGTCGCTCACGGGCTCACCGACCGCGAGAGCCAGACGCTCGAGCTGCTCGCGCGCGGAGCCACCGTCGCGGCCATCGCGAGCGCGCTCGACGTGTCGGAGAACACCGTGAAAACCTACGCGAAGCGGGTGTACAAGAAGCTCGACGTGCACTCCAAGCAGGACATCATCGACCTCTGCCGCGAAGAAGCGGGCACCTGCTAGCGCGCCTCTTCCAGCTTCTGCATGAGCTCGGCGCGGTTGTGGACGTCGCATTTCTCGTAGATATGGCGCACGTGCGTCTTCACCGTGGCCGGCGAGATGACGAACTTCTCCTGGATGTACTTCGACCCGTGGCCCGTCACCCACAGCGCGAACACCTCTTTCTCGCGCGGCGACAGCTGGTACGTTTCCGCCAAGGCGGCGATGCGCGCATCCACGTCGGAGGCCGCCGGCACGATGCGTTCGAGCTCCGCCGGCGTGGGGCTTTCGAAGGCGAACGTCGTGTCGCGGTCGGCGAACGTGAAGCCGGCCGACACCGCCAGCACGAACACGGCCACCACGGCGAATAACACCACGTCGCCGATGAGCGCGAACGCCACCACCTCGCCCGCCACGATGCCGAGGTGCACCGCCAGGCGCCCCACCGCAAACACAAGCAGCGCCGAGAAGTGCGTCGTGCGCGCGATTTCCACGAGCAGCGCCCAGGTGAGCACTTCGAACAGCACCGAGCTGAGCGACGCCATGAAGAACACCATGGTGGCGTTGTCGTGCCCCACAAGCGCGATGAGCACGAATGCGAGCGCCCACACCGACATGGCGATGCGGTACAGCACGCCCAGGTTGAGGCTCGTGCGCGACACGAACACCCCGTACACGAAGAAGATGAGCGCCGCCAGCGCGATGGTGCCCGTCATGAGCGCCGGGTTGGAGAACACGTCGGGCGCGATGTCGCCGAAGTACACGCGCAGCCCGCCGTACGCGAACAGCGCGGCGATAAGCCCCACGAGCACGCGCCACGACAATGCCGTGCGTACGAGGTCGCGTATCTCGGTGCGCGCCCGCTGCCGGCCGCGCGCGTCGGGCACGGGTTCGGCACGCCAATCGCGCAGGCTGGCCACCACGGTGAGGGCAGCCGCAAGGGGCAGGAGCGACACCGCCACGGGGGCGAGCGTCGGCCCCACCAGCGACACGACGCCGTAGAGCACGGCCGCCCCGAAAAACGTCATGGACGTGTACAGCACCGCGCGGCGCGCATCGAGGTCGCGGTACGCCACGCCCCACGCCAACACGATGGGAGAGCACGCGAATCCTGTGGCCAGCGCACCCGTCACCACCAGCGCGGGCGATGCGATGAACAGGGGCGACGAGTACAGGAAGGTGGACAGCGCCGCACCTGCGCCGCACGTCACCAGCACGACGCGCACGCGCCTCGCCTTCCAGCCCATCACCGAACGCCAGCACAGCGCGCACACGATGAACGCGATCATCGCGGTGGCCGACGAAGCCACGTGCACGAGCGAGATGGCCCGCCCGCTGCCGCCTACGATGTCGAGGGAGTTGAAGGACAGGAACACCCAGGCCCAGTAGAAACTGAGGCCGGCGTAGCGCAGGGTGAACTCACGGCTCGTAGCCGCAAACGAGGTTCCCAACGACCCTCCTCCCTTCCGACGGATTCGCCGCCCGCTCTTCGATCGAGGAAACTTCCGCTATTGTACCGGACTTTTCCGGACGATGCGCAACCTCGGCACGGTATCAACCCTTTGGGTCGATATCACCTCAACGTGCGCGAATCAACCTTTTGGGTCGGCGGCAAAACGCGGGCCGCACCGTAGAGTGACCTCAGCGCCAACCGAGGGACGGCGCCTGGAAACGAAGATCGAAAGGGAGGATGACATGACTGCATCATTCAGCGAACGAGGGTTCTCACGCCGCGCCTTTTTGGGCCTCGGCGCCACCGCGGCCGTAGCGGCCGGCGCGGGCCTGGCCGGCTGTTCGCCGCAAGCCAGCGGCGATGCCTCGAGCAAGAGCGCGGCCAGCGCAAGCGCGGCCACCGGCACCGCGAGCGCCGGCGCCGGCACGCCCAGCTTCCTCACCGCACCCGACGCCATCGCCGAGAGCGACATCAAGGAAACCATCGAGGCCGACATCGTCATCGTGGGCGCAGGCTTCTCCGGCATCAGCGCGGCGCGCTCGGCCGTCGAGAACGGCGCGAAGAACATCGTGGTGGTGGAGAAGGCCAAGACCTGGCAGTACCGCTCGAACCAGGTGGGCTGCATCGGCGGCAAAATCCAGGAAGACCTGGGCATCGACATCGACAAGAACGCCGTGGTGGGCCAGATCATGAAGGAGTGCGGCTACCGTCCCAACCAGCGCATCCTCAAGCTCTGGGCCGACAACTCCGGCGAAGCGTTCGACTGGTACCTGGCCGCGAGCGAGGGCCAGTACGTGGTGGAGGCCGAGTCCGACGCCTACGATGGCGAGAGCATGAGCGTGCGCAAGATGCACTGGCCGCACCCCGCCGAGGCCAACGTGGCCGAGGACTTCTACCCCATCTTCGACGACTGCCAGATCTGCCTGCCCGACAACGGCCCCTACATCCAGAACATGGTGGACATCTGCGAAGAGGCCGGCGTGCAGTTCATGTACTCCACGTTCGCCCGCCAGCTCGTGCGCCCCAACAACACGGGCCGCGTGGAAGGCGTCATCGTCGAGGACGAGAACGGCGACTACAAGAAGATCACCGCGAGCAAGGCCGTGCTGCTGGCGTCGGGCGACTACGCTTCGAACACCGAGATGATGAGCTACTACGTGCCGTGGTCCGACCGCTTCATGAGCATCTTCCCGAACACCGACGCAAAGGGCGAGAAGACGAACACGGGCGACGGCCAGCAGATGGGCATGTGGATTGGCGCGAAGATGGAGGACGGCCCGCACGCTCCCATGACGCACCACCTGGGCGGTCCTTTGGGCATGGATGCGTTTTTGCTGGTGGACGTCAACGGCGACCGCTTCATGAACGAGGACGTGGGAGGCCAGCCCTTCCAGAACCAGCTGTCGCGCCTGCCGAAGAAAACCGCGTGGCAGATCTTTGACAGCAAGTGGAAAGACCAGATCAAGTACATGGACACCGGCCACGGCAACGTGAACTGGTACGTCGAGTCGGGCTCCGAGGTGCCGAACGGCTCCTACGGCAAGAACGCCTACATCTCCGAAGAGGACAACGAGGACGGCAACACGCCCGGTTTCACGAGCTACTTCGAGGGCGACAAGGCCGTGGGCGTCACCGCGAACTCCATCGCCGAACTGGCGAAGCTCATGGAGGTTGACGAGGCCGCGCTCACCGCGACCATCGAGCGCTACAACGAGCTGGCCGCCGCCGGCAACGACGAGGACTTCGGCAAGCGCGCCGACCGTATGTTCCCCATCGAGGAAGGGCCCTTCTACGCCTACCCGCTCACCGACACGGTGATCCTCGTGAACATGGGCGGCCTGCAAACCGACGTGGACTTCAACGTGCTGGACACCGAGGACGAAACCATCGAGGGCCTGTACGCCGTGGGCAACACGCAGGGCGGCCGCTTCCTCGTGGACTACCCGCTGCCTGCGCCCGGCATCAGCCACGGCATGGCGCTGACGCACGGCATGTTGGTGGGCCGCATTCTGGCGAAGCTGTAAGGCGCGCCGCACCGCAATAACCAACCCGCGTCCGCCGGCGCTCCCCTCCCTCCGCGCCGGCGGACTTATCGAAACGAAACGGCCGCCCCTCTCCCCGGGCGGCCGTTTCGTTTAGCGGCACAGATGCTCTTCGCCCCAGATGCCCATCTCGTAGAACACCGGGAACAGCGCTTCGCCCATCTCGGTGAGCGCGTATTCCACGTGCGGCGGAATCTCGTTGAACTGCGTGCGCGAGACGATGCCCAGCTCCTCCAAATCGCGCAGGGCCGACGTGAGCACCGTGCTCGTGATGGGATCGAGCGCCGCTTTGAGCTCGCCGAAGCGGTACGACGGCTTCTTGCACAGCTCGTACACCACCGGAAGACACCACTTCCCGCTGAGCGTTTCGAGCGTTTTCCGCACGGGGCAGGCGCCCGACATCTTGAGGTCGCTCTTGACCAACTCCATGTAGCGCTCGTAGCCCATTTCCCTGATCATCGAGGTGCCCCTTCCTCTTGCCGGTACGCTTCACCGTACTTAGTTATTGATTTATCACTACTTGATTGTTAATTCATGGTTAGTATTATAAACGTAGTATAAGACAACGAGAAGGGATCGTGCCATGGAATTCCAAGAGGTTATCGCGCTGCGCCAATCGTGCCGCAGCTTCGCCGACCGACCCGTCACCGAGGAGCAGCTCGCACGCGTGCTCGAGGCGGCGAACGCAGCACCGGTGGGCATGGGGCACTACGACGACGTGGCGCTGACGGTGGTGCAGGACGCGGCGCTGCTGGCGAAGCTCGAGGAGCACGCGTTCGCGCAGCAGGAATGGATGGGGCCGCACCCGCTGTACGGCGCGGGCACCGTCGTCTGCATCAGCCATCAGGCCGACAACGAGGCGATGGGCTGGGCGAACGTCTCGTGCGTGGCCGAGAACATGCTGTTGGCGGCAACCGACGAGGGCCTGGGCAGCATCTACCTGATGGCGGTGCCCATGGCGGTGCGCTCGAGCGCCGAGCTGTGCGAAGCGCTGCACTTGCCGGACGGGTTCCTGCCCTTCGCCATGGTGGGCATCGGCACGCCGAGCACCCCGCAGGAGGGTCGCGCGCTCACCACCGATCGCATCGCCTGCACGCGCATCCGGTAGGCAGCACGCGAACGAATGTTTCACGTGAAACATTCGGTGGGGGGCGTGCGGCGCTCAGGATGCCGACGCCAGCTCGCTCCGGTCCCAGGTGAACGTGGCTATGGCGTGGGCGGGGACCTCGACACGGGCGACGTGGGGGCGCTCGGCCACCTCGAACTGCGCCGCGCGATCGGTGCGGTTGAGGACCACGAGCACGCGTTGCCCGTCGGGGTTCACGAAGCCCGCGCACTCCATCGCGTCGTGGTAGCGCGACACGAGGAAGCGTCGGGCGCCGGGACGCACGAACCGCGACACGTGACCGAGGTAGTAAAACGAGCGGTTCACCACCAGCTCTTCGGCATCGCGATCGTACATGAGCGGGGCCTCGCAGAAGTTGCCCACATGGTTGGGGCCGCCGCGCTCGTCGAGCAGGAGGTTCCAATCGATGAAGCCCTGCGCGCCCGCGTTGAGGTGGCCGAGCAGGGCGTGAGCGTACTGCTCGGCCTTGCGTTCCTGGGTGGCCTCTTCGGCGCGGTCGCGCGAGTATTCCACGCATCCCTCCGTGAACAGGAGCTCCTTGTTGGGGTAGGCTTCGGCCACGGCCCGCACCTGCTCGAAGTGGTCGCCCGCGTACCAGTGGAACGCCACGCCGTCGAATGCGGCCGCGTCGTCGGGATGGGCGAACACGGCTTCCACGCGGTCGAAGATCCGATCGGTGTTGTGATCCCACGCGAACAGCTTCACATCGGCATGCCCCGCCGCATCGAGCGCCGGCCGCAGATGCCGCGCGCCGAACGCGGCCTCCTCCTCGGGCGTGAACAGGCACGAGTCCCACGTTTGCCGCGCCATCGGCTCGTTCTGCACGCTCATGCGGCCCACGCGCACGCCTTCGTCCGCATACGCGCTCACGTAGCGCGCGAGCAGACGCGCCCACGTCTCGTAGTGCGAGCGGCGCAGGTGGCCGCCGCCGTTCATCATGCGGTTGCTCTTCATGAACGCCGGCGGGCTCCAAGGCGAGGCCAGCAGCTCGAGCGCGGGGTTCGCGGCCAGGCCGCACTGGATGAACGGGAGCAGCAGCCGCTTATCGCGCGCGAGCGAGAACGAGCGCAGCGACCGGTCGAGCGGCCGCACGTAGGCGTAGTTCCCCAGCGCGAAATCACAGCTTTGAATGTGGGTACGGCACAGCGAGTACGCGTTGCCGCCCGCCGCGGCATCGCCGAAGCATAGCGCGATGAACCGATCCTGCTCGGAAGGCGGCAGCTGCGCGAACACGTACGCGCCGGCCTCGGTGAACGCGCCGCCGAACCCGCTGATGCGCTGGTACGTGCGATCGGGGCGGCACACCACCAGCTGCATCTCCGCGCGCTCGTCGCGCCGGAAACCCACCTCGCTGCGGCGGAAGGCGCCGCGTTCGTCCGTGATCCACCCGCGCATGGCAACCTCCGCTAGTCGTCCGCCTCGAGTGCGCGGGCGAGAATCTGCATGCGCGCCTCGACGTCCTCGATGATGCGGCTACAGTCTTTCAGCTCGTCGTACGAGTCGATGCCCTGCACCTCGCTCACGGACTTGTACTTCAAATCGTGTTCCAGGCTGGCCCAGAAATCCATGGCGATGGTGCGCAGCTGCACCTCGACGGGAATGAGCTCCTTGTTGTCGAGGAAGTACACGGGAATGCGCACGATGACGTGCAGGCTGCGGTAGCCGTTCGGCTTCGGGTTGTAGATGTAGTCCTTGATCTCGACGATTTCCAGGTCGTCCTGCTTTTGCAGCAGCTCGAGCAGGTTGTACACGTCGTGGATGTACGAGCAGATCACGCGCACGCCGGCCACGTCCATGATGTAGCGCTCGAGGTTCTCAAGCGTGGGCTCCTTGCCGTAGCGCTCCAGCTTCTCGAAGATGCTGGCCGGCTTCTTGATGCGCGATTCCACATGATGGATGGGATTGCGATGCTTCTTGAGGTTGAGGTCCTGGTCGAGAATTTCGAAGCGCACCATCATCTCGCGCATGGCGGCCTGGTACTTCTGGATGATCTCGCGGGTTTTCACCTCGGCGTCGCGCAGGCGCTGCAGGTCGTCGATGGGGCCGCGCAGGTCGTCGGTCAGACGGAAGGTGGGAAGCGGCTCGGCGATGCCGCGCTCTTGCTGCTTGGCTGCCGGCTTGGTGCTACGGTGTGCGTGCTCGTTTTTCACGGCGATCGCAACCTCCTGGCGTACATCTCGGGAGCAGTTCGGTGGCCTCCCATGATAGACGAACCCGCGCCCCGCACGGCCCCCTCCACCCCGACTCAAGAGAATCCCTATGAACCCGCTGCGTTGCGACGCCCGAACGCTGTGCTAAGCTTGAACGTGGTACAGGGGATTCACGGGAGGGAACGCCATGTACAAGATCAAAGAATTCGCCGCCATGACGGGCATGCCGGCATCCAAAATCCGATTCTACGAGAGGCGCGGCCTGTTCCGCGGCGAGCGCGAGGAAAACGGCTACCGCGTGTTCACCCCCGAGGATGCCTTCCGCTCGAACGCGTTTCGCGTGCTGCTGCAGTACGGCTTCACCATCGACGAGGCCATCGAAATGATCGACGCGCAGCAGGGCACCGAAGCGTTTCGCACCTCGCTCGAAGAGCAGCGGGCGAAGCTGCAAAAAGAAGCCGATCTGCTGCGGTACCGCATGGCGAAGTTGGACAGCGCGCTCGGCCTCATCGCAAGCGGCGACGAACCCGATTTCACGCTAATGGACGCACCCGATCAGCTGTACGTCAGAGCCTCGCGCGGGCGCGACTTCAGCATTTCCGTGGAGCACGAACGGGAGATCACCGAGTTTTACGACCTGCTCAGCATCACGAGCTGCGCGCGCATCATCGCCAAGAGCGACCTGGAGAACGAGCAGGACACGGTGAATCCCGACTACATCAACGTCATGCCCGTGGGCGAAGCGCATCGCCTCAGCCACATCGACCCCGCGCACGTCAATCGCCTGTGCCTCGGCAAGTGCATCCGCTTCCGCCGTCGCGTGACACGCGCCGAAAGCGTGCGCAAGGAAGCTTTCGCCGACCTCATGGCCTACCTGGACGATCACGGCTACACGCTGCGGGGCGACATCATCCTCTTCCCCACGTTTCTCAACCTCGACGGCAACGGCAGCGACGTGGAAACGCTGTTCGTGCCCGTACGCTAACCCGCACAGAGAGCCGCCCGCGGCACCGAAACGGCGCCGCGGGCGGACAGGGAGGGAGGAGGCTACGCTTTGAGGGCGGCAACCGCTTCTTCTGCGGCAATGTAGCCCGAGTCGATGCAGAGGCCGTAGCAGTAGCCGGGGATGTCGTAGTAGGGCGAATAGTACAGGCTCCCCACGTCGGTGCCGGCCGCGTACAGACCGGGAATGGGGTCGTTCGTTTCGGCGGCAAGCACACGGCAGCAATCGTCGATGCGCACGCCGCCGAACGTGCTCCACGCACTCGGCTCGTTCTCGACCACGTAAAACGGCGGCGTGGCAACGGGCGACAGATACCAGGGGTTCGCGCCGAACTCGGCATCGACGCCGGCTTCGCAGAACTCGTTGTACGTTGCCACCGTTTCGGGTAAGGCGTCCAACCCGAAGTGTTCGGCCAGTTCGTCGAGGGATTCGGCCTTGAAGCACCAGCCCTCCTTGACGCCTTCTTCGATGTCGGCGGGCAGCTTGTCCAGAATGCGGTCTTTGAAGTAGGTGCCGATGAACCACGTTTCCTCGGTCGCACCCTTCGCGGTGGTGTACGCATACAGGCCCTCGGTTGCCATCGCATCGACATAGGCCTGGTCCACCACGGCGTACCACGGCGAATTCTTGAGAATCTGCTCCGATCCGTAGCTCATCGGGTAATCGCACAGCAGGCCCTCGTTGATGAAACGCTTCCCTTCGGCGTCCACGAGCAGGCATCCGTACAGGCCGAACTTGAACGCGTAGTTCTGATCGAACTTGTCCTGCTTCGCCGGGCGCGTCGCGTTCGCGTGCGTTCCGCCGTATTCGCACGGGCAGTAGCCGTACGTTTTGTCGAGCGCCGCACCGATGCGCTCGGCCGCGAGGATGGTGTCGCCCGTGCAGATGGAGTCGCCGCCGCGCGCCGCGTTGAGCTTGCGCGTGTGCAGGAAGCGCTCTTGCAGGTCGCGATTGCCCAGGTAGCCGCCGGCGGCGAGGATCACGGCCTTCGCGTTGAACGTGATGTTCTTCTTGTCCTTCTCAACCGCATTAACGCCGGTCACCGCTCCGCTCTCGTCCGTCGCAAGCGACACGAGCGCCGTTTCGAAGCGCACGTCCACGGCGTGGTCGGCAAGCGCCGTCTCCCACAGGCCGGTGCGCTCGTCGGATGGGTTCGTGATGGCGTGGAAGCCGCCCTTCTCGCCCATGAACGGCGTCTCGAAACGGAAGTTCTTCTCCTCGAACGTGTATCCGATATCCTCGAGCTGCGCCACGGCGTCTTTCGACTTCTCGAGGCAGCGGCGCATGAGCGCGGGGTTCGGCGTCCAATGCGAGTAGTTCATCACGTGGTTGAAGGCGTCGTCCACCGTCAGCGTGGTGCCGCCCGGCTTGTTCTGCAGCACGTCGGTGCCCACGGCGAACGGGCCGGACACGTAGATGCCGTTCGGGGCCGTCATGTTCGCGCCCTTCTCGAGCACCACGACGCTCGCCCCGCCCTTCGATGCGCGCAACGCCGCCATGAAGCCAGCGGCCCCGCAGCCCACGATGACCACGTCGGCGTCCACTGTTTCCTCGGCTTCGAACGGCGCATCCTGCGCCGCTTCGTCCGCATTCGTCGCGCTGTCGGCAGCTTTCGCCTCCTGTTGCTGCGGTGAGCATGCGGCAAGCGCGCCAACCGACGCCATGCCCAGCGCGGAAAGCGCGGCGCCCTTCAAGAAGTTGCGGCGATCGATACCCTGCGGCTGTTCTTCCTGCATGTGCTGTTCCATAGTGACCCCTCCAGGTGTCGTTACGGGTGAAAACCTGTCGCACACGGTAAGGGCTGAACTATGTTGAAGGTCAAGCGGGCATTTTGATTGCGCGCCGGCGCGTTGTTATCGGCGGATGCGGAGGCGGTTTTTTCCGGCGTGTTTTGCCTGATAGAGAGCTTCGTCGGCGCGGGCGAACACGTCGCGGTAGGCGGCATCGCCGGCATGCGTGGGCGTTGCGCCGATGCTGAGCGTCGGGCTGAAACTCTCCCCCGGCTTTCCCATGAGCGCGATGTGCGCCACGCTGCGCTTCATGTGCGCCAGCTTGCGCGCGGCCACTTCGAGGTTGATGTTCTTGAGGAACACCACGAACTCGTCGCCGCCCACGCGGCCCACCACGTCGTGCTCGCGGCAGTTCGATCGCAAGATAATGCCCACCTGCTGCAACAGCTCGTCGCCACGCAGATGGCCGAAGGTGTCGTTGACGTTTTTGAAGTCGTCGAGGTCGATGACGGCGCACACGCTGCGGGCACACACGTGCGGGTCGGACAGCGCGGCATCGATGAGGCTGCGCGTGGAGGCGTTGTTCGACAGGCCCGTGATGGCGTCGTGTTCGGCGAGCACGCGCAGCTCGCGCTCGGCCTGGATGTTCTCGATGAGACCAACGAGGTGCCACGCGCCGCCTTCGTCGTGCGCCACGAACAGGTTCGCCCGATACCATTGGTACCCGGTGTCGTAGTAGTCGGCGCGGTACTCGATGATCTCGTTTTTCGTGCCCGCCCGGGCGCGCTCGAACATGGCGCGCACGGCATCCATGCTGTCAGGATGCACCACGCCCTCCCGCGTGCTGGACAGCGTTTCCAAATACTCGGGGATAACCTGGGCTTCCATGCCGCTGCCGGTACGGTCGATGTACAGCAGCACCGTGTCGGACTCCGAGTTGTAGTCGAAGCTGATGGAGTGCGTGAGTTCGCTGAGCATGCGGTAGCGCTCGTTTTGCCACGCACGTTCGCGTCGCTCGCGCGCCTCATCCGTCACGTCGGTGACCACGGTGTATATGCGGATGACGCCGTCGCCCCGCGGAACGGTGCGTCCCTGCACACGCGCCATGAACGGTTCGCCCTGGCGCACCAATTCGCGTTCGACCGAGAAGCTCGACCACCGTTCGTCGTACTGCTCGAGAAAGGTGCGCGCTTCTTCCGGAGACACGATAGCCGAGTACGCCGAGACGACGTCCTCGCTGCCCAGTTCCACATCCATCAGGGCGTACAGCGTATCGCTCACATAGCGCAGGTGCACGCCTTCGGCATCCAAATCGTACACGCCGATACCGGTGGGCAGGTTCTCCACGATGTCGTTCACGCGCTTCGCAAGCCGCGCGTCCTCGGCATCGACGCGCTCGGACACGTCGTTGTTGCAGCACAGCACGCTGGTCTCCGACACGCGCATGAACGTGCTCTCGTTCCAGGCGAAGCCTTCGGGCGACAGGCAGCGGTACGCGTAGGACAGCGGCTCGTCGAGCGGCTCGCGACGGCAGCGCTCGACGATGGCGCGGATGGCCTCATGGTCGGCCGGATCCGGCACGTGGTTGAACCATCGCTCCATCGCGCTCTCCACCGGCACGGGCTGCGCGTGCTCCACCGGGAATATCGAGGAGAAGCACAGCAGGAACGTGCCGCGCACCACGTCGAATTCGAAGATTTCGTTGTAGGCGCTGCACAGCACCGACGTGAACCGCTGCAATTCGCGCTTATGGCTTTCGCGGCGCTCGTCCGTCACGTCGTTGAACGCGCTCTGCACGATGGATTCGCCATCGGACGTCGTGGCAAGCGCGCACACGCCCTCGATCCAGGCATCGGAGCCATCGACGCGCATCAGCCGAGCCGAGAATGAGACGGGCGGTGCCCCGGCACGCAGACGATCCGTCAGCCGCCTCATAAGGGCGTGCCCCTTTTCGTCGAAGGGGCTGAACACGTCGTCTCCGATGTAGGCGAGGAACTCCTCATAGGTTGCGCAGCCCAGCAGGCTCCATGCGGCGCGGTTCGCCGACCTGATATGCAGGTCGCCTTCGACGGTGTAGCGCACGATGCCGCAGGGAACGGTCTCATACAGTTGTTGCTGCTGTTCGGCGAGGCGGCGGTACTGGAGATCCTTCTCCTTGTCCTTCGTGACATCGAGCAGCGCGACAACCAGGTACAAGGTGTTCGCCCCGCGGTGCATGAGCGAGGCCGACAGCGACAACCATCGCTCGGTGCCGCCGACATGCAGCGCGCGGATGGTGCCCTCGGCGCGTGTGACTCCGGTGCGCAGGTCGTTCACGATGGAACGAACGACGTTGCGATCTTCCGACACCACGAGTGCAAGGGGGTCGTTCGCGCAGACGGCAGTATACTCGTCGCGCGTCATGCCCACGAGGTTCGCCGCCGCTTCGTTGCAGTCGAGCAGCTTCGCAACATCGTCCTCGATGAGATAGAAGCCCATGCCGTTGGGCATGGTTTCCATGGCCGCCTGCAGCTTGCTGCGCAGCGCCTGCAGCTCGTTGATCTCGTATATGGTGAGCAGCAGCGACGACACGTCGCCCGCCTTCGACAGCAGGCGCATCTGCACGTGAATCCAGTAGTCGTCACGCGCACCGTGAATGCACAGCTCGCACTCGCCCGTGTGCGCCTCGCCCTTCGCGCTTGTCAGCGCGTCGGCGAAGTTGGCGCGATCTTCTTCGCTCAGCTCGCCGAACAACTCGCCAACCGAACGCGCGAGGCGGTCGAACGGCAGCCCGAGCAGCGCGAGAAATTCGTCGTTCGCGCGCACCACTTCGCATTGCGAGCTGTCGCACTCCACGAGCGCCGCAGCTCCCACGTAGCTGTTGAACACGAGCGCCACGGACGATTCCGCATCCCACAGCTTCGCGAAGTCGCCCTGCATGCACGACATGCCGCCGTGCGGAAGCGTGCCGCGTTGTGCCTGTTCAAGCACCTGCTCGAACGTGGCGCGATCGACGGGACGCGAGAACCAGAAGCCCTGCATCACGTCGCAACCCACGCTTGAGAGGAAGCGCGCCTGCGATTCCGACTCCACGCCCTCGGCGATGACCGGCAGGTCGAGCCAGTGCGCCATGCGCACCACCGATGCCAGGATGACGCCGCCGCGCGTGTCGTTGCGCGCGTCGAGGAAGCGCAAGTCGAGCTTCATCACGTCCACGGGCACGTCCTTGAGCGCGTTGAGCGACGAGTATCCGCTGCCGAAATCGTCCATTTCCACCGTGAACCCGGCTTGCTGCAGGCGCGTCACCGCGCCGGCAAGCTGCAGCGGGTTCTCGACGTAGGCGCCCTCGGTGATTTCCACGTGGAGGAGATCGATGGGAATGTCGTACTGCACGATAAGGCCCACGAGGTAGTCGCACAAATCCTCACGGTACACGTCCGCGCGCGACAGGTTCACCGACAGGCGCGGCACCTGCGCCTCGTTGCCCGGACCCGCCGCGTCGAGCCAGGTGCGCAGGCAGCGGCACGCCTCGGCCCACACGTAGTAGTCGAGGTCGGAAATGACGCCAGTGCGCTCGAACACGGGGATGAACTCAAGCGGGCTGATGAGGCCTTTCTCGGGATGGTTCCAGCGCGACAGCACTTCGGCTCCCACCAGTTTGCCAGTGGTGAACTGGTACTGCGGCTGGAAGTACAGCTCGAACTGCCCCGTTTCCAGCGCGGTGGCCATCTCTCCCACAAGCTCCTGCTCCTTGAGCACGCGATCGCGCATGGATTCGTCGTACCACACGAATTTGCTGGCGTGCGCACCCGTTTTCGCCGCGCGCAGCGCGAGCAGGGCGCGGTCGGTCATGAGGCTGACGTCGAGCGTGGGGTCGTCGATGCCGTAAAGACCAAGGCGCACGAAGAACGCGAAATCGACCGGATAGGCTTTGAGCCACCCGTCGAGCACGGCGAGCGCGCGGTCGGGATCGTAGAGATCGCGCGGCACGCAGCACACGAAGTGATCGGCGCGGACGCGAGCGGCGACGCTCGGCGCGGGCAGCATGCGCTCCATCATGGCACCCACCCCGGCAAGCAGGCGGTCGCCCGCGTCGGTGCCGAAGCGGTCGTTGAACACCTTGAAGCGGTCGATATCGCCGTACACCAGCACGAACGATGTGTCGGGATGCTCGTCGATCAGCGCGGTGACCGCACGGATAAAGCCCCGCCTGTTAGCCAGACCGGTAAGCGCATCGCACTCGGTGACCAGTTCCGATGCCGTAGCCTTCACCCTTCTCGTACCTTCGTGATTAGAGGATACCCTGTTGTATTGTCATACAGTAGTGCTTAGCTGATCTTTGCGATAGGTGGAACGTTTAGTTAAGGGCAAACTTGCCCATCCCACCCATCAGCGGTGCTTGGCTTCGGTCCAGAGTGCTTCGAGGGCGTCGAGGTCGAGGTCTTCGATGCGGCGGTTTTGCCGGTGCGCGGCCTGCTCCATAAAGGCCCAGCGGTCGCGGAACTTGCGGCAGGTGGTACGCAGGGCGCCTTCCGCGTCCACGCCCATGCGGCGGCCGACGTTGACGAGGGAGAACAGCACGTCGCCGAACTCCTCCTCGACGGCTGCGACCGCGGCGGCTGCGGCGGACACGGCGGCGGGGTCGCTCGCGGCGGGCGCGGGCGCGGCCTCGGCGTCCACCTTGCCGTTCACGGCCTTCGGCGCGGCGGCGTAGGCTTCGCGCAGTTCATCGACCTCTTCGCGCACTTTGGCCCACACGTCGTCGAGCGTTTCCCACTCGAACCCGACGGCCGCGGCCTTGCGCGAAATCTTCTGCGCCTGCATGAGCGCCGGAAAGCTGGTGGGCACGCCGTCGAGCAGACCCTCGGGCTGCGCGCCCGCATCGTCAGCGGAGGCGGCTTCGTCGGCGCTGCCCTTTTCAGCCAGCTTCACCTGGTCCCACAGGTCGAGCACCTCGCTCGCGTTCGCGGCTTGCACCTCGCCGAACACGTGCGGGTGGCGGCGAACCATCTTCGCGTTCACGTCGGCGCACACATCGTCGATGGTGAATGCGCCATCGTCGGCCGCAATCTGGCTTTGCAGCACCACCTGCAGCAGCACATCGCCCAGCTCTTCGCGCAGATGCGCCGCGTCGCCTGCCTCGATGGCGTCCACCGCTTCGTAGGCTTCCTCGATCATGTTGTGCGCGATGCTCTCGTGCGTCTGCACGCGATCCCACGGGCAGCCGTCCGGCGCGCGCAGGGCGGCGATGGTGTCGACGAACTGGTCGAACGAGGGATGCTGCGCAGGCTCGGATGCGGGCTCGGGCGCGGGCGATGCGGTCATGGCGGTCCTTTCTTCGGTTGCTCAACAGCAGTATACCGCCGCGCGAGGGGCGTGGTATGCTGCACGGCGATGTGAAAGGATACCGGCATGGACAAACCCGCAACGCCCCGCCCCGCGAACAAGCAACCCGCACGCGTGCGGCGCGCCGCCATGCTCGCGCGCGTGGCGTTCGCCATCGTGTTCGTGATCAACGTGCAGTGTGCGCTGGCGTTCGTGCTGTGGCCCGACGCGTACGCCGCGTCCTTCGAACTGGCCGGCATACCGGGCGCGGCCGCCGTGCGGGGCCTCGGCGTGGCATTCCTCATGTGGAACGCCACGTATCCCGCGGTCATCGCGAGCCCGGTGCGCTTTCGCGCCGTAGCCGTCATCGTGCTCGTGCAGCAAGCCATCGGCCTCGTCGGCGAAACATGGCTGCGCGCCGGCCTGCCCGACGGCTACACGGCGCTCTCGGCCAGCATCGAGCGCTTCATCCTGTTCGACGGCCTCGGCCTCGTGCTGATGGCCGCCGCCCTCGCCTGGCTCGTCTGGGCCGAACGGAAAGCGGGCTAGACCGCGCGCGTCTTGCTCTATACTGGCTATCGAACAACACGATCGACCAGGCAAGGAGACCTCATGTCCGCGGAATCATCCGTCGCCGTCGCTGACGCGGCCGACGTTCGCTCGCTCTCGGCGGGCGCGCTCGCGCAGATACGCATCTTCCAACAGAACGAAGTGACCGAGTCCGAAATCTACCGGCGCATCGCCGCGAGCACGAAGGACGAGGGCAACCGCACCACGCTGCTGCGCATCGCCGCCGAAGAGGCGAAGCATGCCGGCATCTGGCAGCGCTACACCGGCGAGGAGATGAAGCCGCAGCGCGGCAAAGTAGCCAGGTTCGCGCTCATCGCGCGGGTGTTCGGCTTCACGTTCGCCGTCAAGCTCATGGAGAAGGGCGAGGAGAAGGCCCAGATTTCCTACGAGGAGTTGGCGAAGGAGGCACCCGAGGCGCTGGGCATCCGTAGCGACGAGGAAACCCACGAGCAGGCGCTGCTCGAGATGCTGGACGAGGAACGCCTGTCGTACGTGGGCAGCATGGTGCTGGGCATGAACGACGCCATGGTGGAGATGACCGGCACACTGGCCGGCCTCACGCTGGCCATGCAGAACACGCGGCTCATCGCGCTGTCGGGCCTGATCACCGGCATTGCCGCCACGCTGTCGATGGCGTCGAGCGAGTACCTGTCGTCCAAGAGCGAGGGGCGCGCCGACGCGCTCAAGTCGGCCACGTACACGGGCATCGCCTACCTCGTGACGGTGGCGCTGCTCATCCTGCCGTACCTGCTGTTCGACGAGTCGCACTACCTGTGGGCCATGGGCACCATGGTGATCATCGTGCTGCTCATCCTCGTGGTGTTCAACTACTACATCTCGGTGGCGCAGGATCTGCCGTTCAAGAAGCGGTTCGGCCAGATGGCCGGCATCAGCTTGGGCGTGGCGGCGCTGTCGTTCGTCATCGGCATCCTGGTGAAGCAGTTTTTGGGCGTGGATATTTAGGGAAGGGGAGGACGCCTCCCCTTCCCCATGAGGCGGCGTCCTCTACCCCAGAATCGTGGCCAGGTCCTCTTCCGGCGTGCTGATGGGGCGCACGTCGAACTCGCGCACGAGCACGTCGAGCACGCCCGGCGACACGAACGCCGGCAGCGTCGGCCCCAGGTAGATGCCCTTGATGCCCAGGTGCAGCAGCGTCAGCAGGATGCACACCGCCTTCTGCTCGTACCACGACAGCACGAGCGTGAGCGGCAGGTCGTTCACGCCGCACTCGAACGCTTCGGCCAGCGCCACGGCCACGCGTATGGCACCGTACGCGTCGTTGCACTGCCCCATGTCCATGATGCGCGGCAGCCCGCCGATGGTGCCCAGGTCGAGGTCGTTGAAGCGGAACTTGCCGCACGCCAGCGTCAGGATGATGCTGTCCTCGGGCGCCTGCTGCACGAACTCGCGGAAGTAGCTGCGGCCGGGACGCGCGCCGTCGCACCCGCCCACGAGGAAGAAGTGGCTGATGGCACCCTGCTTCACCGCGTCGACCACCGTATCGGCCACGCCCAGGATGGTACCGTGGCCGAAGCCCGTGGTGAACGTTGCTTCATCGCCTGCGGCTTCCGGGTACCCGCCCAGCTCGAACGCGCGCTCGATGAGCGGCCCGAAATCCTTGTCCGCGCCGATGTGCGTCATGCCGGGATACGCCACCGGGCCCGTGGTGAACACGCGGTCGGCGTAGGAGGCTGCGGGCGGCATGAGGCAGTTCGTGGTGAACAGGATGGGTGCGGGCAGCTCAGCGAACTCCGCGCGCTGGTTCTGCCAGGCGGTGCCCAGGTTGCCCTTGAGATGGGCGTAGCGCTTGAGCTGGGGATACGCGTGCGCGGGGAGCAGCTCGCCGTGCGTGTAGACGTTCACGCCGCGACCCTCCGTCTGCTCGAGCAGCAGCTTGAGATCGTGCAGGTCGTGGCCCGACACCACGATGAAGGGACCCGCCTCCACCGCGCGCGCCACCGTCGTGGGCTCCGGCGTGCCGAACGTCTTAGTGTTCGCCTGGTCGAGCAACTCCATGCAGCGCAGGTTCACTTCGCCCACCTTGAGCGCAAGCGGCAGCAGCACATCGGCACCGGCCGCAGGGTCGGCGAGCGTGGCCAGCCCCTCGTGCAAGAACAGGGACACCGCGTCGTCGCGGTAGCCGAGCGCCGCCGCATGGTAGGCGTACGCCGCAAGGCCGCGCAGGCCGAACAGCACGAGCGACTTGAGCGAGCGCACATCGTCCGGCGCACCCCACAGCGCAGCAAGCGCGTAGTCGGACGCCGCCTCGACGCCGCACGCCGCGGCAATCGCGTCGCGCTCGGCATGCACGCGCGCGAGCAATTCGGCAAGTTCCGCATCGTCGAAGTCCACGTTCGTCAGCGTGGCGAACAGGCCTTCCATCACCAGGTTGTCGGCTGCGAGGCGCGCTTCCGCGTCCAAGCCGGCATGCTCGACCGCCGCGCGCACGGTCTGCGCCAACCCGACGAGCGCGCCCGTCACCTCGTCTTGCAGGATGGCCGTGCTCGCCTGCTTGCCGCACACGCCCGCCGCGCCGGTGCAGCCGCTGCACCCGGCCGTCTGCTCGCACTGAAAGCAAAACATCGTAGCATCTTCCATGTCTCGTCCCTTCTCGCGCCCCGGCCCCGACGCCGTTCGCGGCGCGGTGCGAGGCGTTCGGTTGTCGTCCGCTTGCCTGATGCGCTCAACCCTACGATACTGGCACCGAGGTTTCCGTTGTATTTGCAACAAAGGAGCATGATGGACCGCTATCTTCCCCTCATCGGGCGCTCGGCGCTCTTCCACGATATCGACGCCGCCGACCTCGAAGCGATGCTGCATTGCCTGGGAGCGAGGCAGCGCAGCTACCCGAAGGGCGCGGCCGTGTTCCGCGTGGGCGACCGCACTACAGCCATGGGCGTGGTGTTGGAAGGTTCGGTGCGCCTCGAGAAGGAAGATTACTGGGGCAACCGCAGCATCCTCGCCTCGTTCGGGCCGGGCCAGTCGTTCGCCGAAGTGTACGCCTGCGAACCCGACCTGGCCTTCGACATCAACGTGGTGGCGGCCGAAGATGCCGTCGTGCTGTTTCTCGACGTGGGGCGCATCACCTCCCTATGCCCGTCGTCGTGCACCTTCCACGCACGGCTCATCCGCAACCTGCTGGGCATCATCGCAAAGCGTACCCACGCGCTCACGCGCAAAATCGAGCACACGGCGAAGCGCACCACGCGCGCCAAGCTGCTGTCGTACCTTTCCGACCAGGCAGAACGCGCCGGTTCGAGCCGCTTTGCCATCCCCTTCGACCGCCAAGAACTGGCCGACTACCTGTCGGTGGACCGCAGCGCGATGAGCGCGGAACTGTCGCGGATGAAAAAGGACGGCATCATCGACTACAATAAAAACCACTTTGAAATCGTGCGAAGGAGCGCCTTATGATCGACCCGCGCAACGCGGCCCTGCTGGTCATCGACATGCAACACGGATTCGTGGACCCGTCGTCCGCGCTGTGCGTGCAAGGGGCGGCCGCCACGGTGCCCGCCTGCGCGCGGGCGCTCGACCAGGCGCGCGCCCTGGGAATGCACGTGTTCCACACCATTCGCGAGTACGCCGCCGACGGTTCGGACGTGGAAGCCGTGCGGCACCGCGCGTGGGCCGAGGGCGGCAAGCCCGTCTCGCGCGCCTGCGCCAGCCCGCGCACCCTGGAGGAGTCCGCGCCGCTCGCCCCGCAGCCGGGCGACCGCGTGCTCGTGAAGCCGCGCTTCTCGGCCTTCTTCGGCACGCAGCTCGACCTCATCCTGCGCCGCCTGGGCGTGAGCACCGTCGTGCTCATGGGCACTACCACGCCGAACTGCATCCGCTCCACCTGCTACGACGCGATGTCGCTCGACTACAACGTGGTGCTCATCGAGGATTGCACGTCGTCGCGCACGCCCGAGGTGCAAGCCGCGAACATCGAGGACATGGCCTGCATCGGCGCGCACATCATGACGTGCGACGAGTTTTGCGCGTCCGGCCTGAGCGAGGTTGCCGACGTGGTGGCCGACGTGCGCGCCGCCTGCGCGGCGGGCGCGGCGGGCGCGGCGCGCGAGGGCGGTGCCTCCCGATGATCATCGAAGTCGATACGCTGGACGACCCGCGGCTCGACGCGTTCGCGCGACTGACCGAGACGCAGCTGCGCTCCAAGCTGGAGCCCGAGAAAGCGCTGTTCATCGCCGAATCCGGCAAGGTTATCGAGCGGGCGCTGGCCGGCGGCATGGAGCCGTTGTCGCTGCTCATGGAAGCGAAATGGCTGCCGTCGATGCAACCGCTCGTGGACGAGATCGCCACACGCTGGAGCCACGACGTGCCCGTGTTCGTCGCGCCGCATGATGAGCTGACGAAGCTCACCGGCTTCGAGCTGACGCGTGGTGCCCTGGGAGCCTTCCGCCGCCCCGCGCTCCGAAGTATCGCCGAGGTCGTGCGCGATGCCCGGCGCATCGCCGTGCTCGAGGACATCACGAACCACACGAACGTCGGGGCCATCTTCCGCTCGGCCGCCGCGCTCGGCATCGACGCCGTGCTGGTGACGCCCGCCTGCTACGACCCGCTGTACCGCCGCGCGGTGCGCGTGTCGATGGGCACCGTGTTCCAGGTGCCGTGGACGCGCATCGGCGAGGAAGCGGGCGCCGGGGCAACCGGCACGGGCGGATGGGCCGCCCAGGGCGTGCCGCTGCTGCATGACCTGGGCTTCAAGACCGCCGCTTTCGCGCTCACCGATGATTCCGTGTCGCTTGACGACCCCGCCCTCAACGCCGAAGAGCGCCTCGCGCTCGTGTTCGGCACCGAGGGCGACGGCCTCGCGCACGACACCATCGCGCGCTGCGACTACACCGTGCGCATCCCCATGGCCGGCGGCGTGGACTCCCTCAACGTAGCCGCCGCCAGCGCCGTAGCATTCTGGCAGCTGCGGTAGAGGATTTCGCACTGCAATTGAGCTGCATATATACGTTTCGGGTAGGCCAAACTACCCCTTTAGGATAGTCCCAACTCCCTCTCTGTCTCATACAGTGAGCACGCCGAACTGGAACACGAGAGAGGGAGATACCATGCACCATGCAATCTCAAGAAGGAAGTTTATGCAATTCGCCGGCATGCTGGGGCTTTCAACGGCCACGGTAGGCTTCGTCGGCTGCGCGCCGAAGTCGGATGAAGCGACCGCGCAGGAAGAAGGTCCAAGCTCAGCAACATACGATGTCGTCATCGCGGGCGGCGGGCTTGCAGCTCTGTGCGCCACCGTGACCGCAGCCGAGAGCGGAGCACGCGTACTCATAGTTGAGCAACAGGACGAACTGGGCGGAAACGCCCGCTACGCGGTGGGTTGTTTCAACGGCGCCGGAACCAAAGTGCAAGCCGATCACGGCATATCGGGCGACACGCCCGAGCTTGGGTACGAAGACCTCAAGGGCCGGGGGACGTTCGGCCACACCTATCGCGACGACGCGGCGCGCTCCTATGCGCTCAACGCCGGAGAAACCGTCGATTGGCTCTACGATCTGGGGGTCGGCTTTAACGAACCCTACGAGGGGTATGAGGAATATCCGCCTACCGACTTGCCCCGATGCTACGATGCCACGAACGGCGCCGTCGATGTCGTCAACCATATCAAGCCGATTATCGATGACCACAAAGAATCTGGCTTGGTGGAAATCCTCCTGAACGCCCACGTGCAGGATATGATCATGGAGAACGGCGCGTGCGTTGGCGTCCGACTCGATGACGGTTCGGAATATCGCGCCCCTTCGGTCGTTCTTGCCGCAGGTGGATACGCAGGAAGCAAGGAAATGCTGAGCACCGTGTTCGACCGTGTCTGCGGCGGCGGCATGGCGTACAACGTTGGCGAAGGATATCGCCTCGCCCAGCAAACCGGCGCTTTAATGGACGGTCTCGATTTCAATTACAGCTACCCCGGATACCTTGACGACCAGGAGTTTTTCGGTAATTCGTCAGTGCAAACACGCTGCCCGAGCGGATGCGTATGGGTCAATTCCCAAGGGAATCGCGTGTGTGACGAATATGCCGTCAATTCAGCATACCGCGCCCATGCGTACATGGATGCCCCGAACAATACGATCTTCTATCTCTTCAACCAGGCAAGCGCCGATCAGTACGCTCCCCTCATCGTCGACGACGAGGACAATTCCCTGTTCGAAACGTATCTGAACGAAGGCAAGCACGTATTCGCTGCTGACACCATGGAGGAGCTGGCCGAAAAAATCAACGTCAACGCCAACGCGCTCTCTGAAACCATCGCGCGCTTCAACGACTTCTGTGAAACGGGTGTCGACGAGGACTTCGGACGCACCGAATACCTGTCCAAGCTCGAGGGCCCCTTTTACGCCCTCGAGACCATCTGCAATGTGACCATCAGCAACGGCGGAGTGGTGGTGAATGGAGAAGCGCATGTTTTGGACGAGAGCGAGCAGCCCATTCCCGGACTTTTCGCAGCGGGCGAATCCGTGTGCTGTCTCGAGTTCTTCGGCGAAAACGCCATCGGTGGAGCGTACCTCACCAACGCTGCCGTTATCGGGCGCTTAGCGGGCGCGTCCGCTGCAGCCAACGCCCTCTCGTAGGCGCGCGCACTACCCTCGAGCAATCGACCGAAACGGCTTGCGGGCACTCGTCCGCAAGCCGTTTCAGCTTCGTCCCTCAACAAGATCGATGAGTTCTTGCTTGTTGTGAATGCCCAGCTTGTTGTACAGCTGCTTCACGTGCCAACGAACGGTGCTCTCGGAAACATACAGCTCTTTCGCGATAACCGATTTGGTAAAGCCCCTGCACACGAGGAACATGACCTCCATCTGGCGCTCGGACAGGTTTTTCGCCGCCCCCAGATCGGTGCAGCGTTTTCGAAGAGCGTCGTTGATGCCGCTCTTTTCTTCTAGAGGCGACGCGGATGTGCCCATCTTGACGATGAGCAGAAACCGGTTGATCATAATCAGCACCGCAATGATCACACCGAAATAGATGACGCCATCGGTCGCCTGCGAAACAACGTCGAAAAATGGCGTTTCGAGCGTCAAAATACCCACCACGAGCGATAGTTCGAACAGGCCCCGTCCAAGGCCAAATACCATCAGCGGGTTTTTTCCGTACACTTTCACCGTGTGGTAGAACGTCAGCAAGAAGAATGCACTGACCACATCGCATATCAGTATGACCGATACGGGAATCGCACTTTGGCGCGCATCGCCAAAGAATATCGTGGCGAAATATGCCACGAGCACCAAACCGGCGGCAAGCTTAAAGGCGAAATTTCGCGACTCCTTGCGGGCCGAGGTATGGAGCCAGGCAAGCAACAGCGCCGGTATGAGAATTTGCAGCACATGCGCTATCGCGAAGGGCTGAAGGACAACATCGCTTGTGGCGAAGTGCATAATGCCGAAAATCACGCCGAAGAGGACGATTTCTGCCGCCACGCCAGCCGTGCCCAGAGGGAATGAAGAGCGCCTCGGACTCGACGGTTGCACATGCTTGCGACCCGCCTCTTCCCCGTGTCGCAACACGCTCCCTTGCGGTTTCTGGACAAGCGCGGCAACCGCAAGCGGAACGACGCAGAAGATGGCGAGAGAAACCTTCGGCGAGACCATGTCAACAGGAATCAATGCCAAGCGGAAAACGGGTTCAAGAACCGACGACAGCAGCACCAGGTCGAATGCCGTTTCAGTTGGATATGAACAGAGTTCGGCGAACAGCTGAGAGAACAGGACAAGAGCGCCGCCACCGCACAACAATCCCGCTACGACAAGCAAGACAATGTTTTGGATGCCCAGCAACCCCGCCAATAGCGGCGCAAGGCATGTGCTCATCGCCGCGATCCACACCAGGGGGCGAGGGACCGCAGCAGACTCCTTGTTCCGAAACAGCAAGAATGAACCGATCCCCGCCACGCCGAAGCCGAGATGATAGAACACGGAAAAGGATGCTGGAAGTGAAAATTGCATGTGAAGATAGAAGCCTGCCAAAGCAAGGCTCACCAAGAGCCTGACAGCGCTTCCGCTGATCAAATCACTCTTATTCATATAGAGTCCCCATGTCCACCGTCCCCAGAGCTTATCACAAGTGCTCCGAAGACCGCCAGACGAAAATGCGTCCTTCGCTGGCTAGATCTCGTCGCCCTTTTGGGCGCCGTGATCCACTTTGGTGGCCAGGGGGTGCTCCTTCAGCGTGAGCATGAGAACGAAGCCGATGGCCAGCAGCGGCACCACGTACAGGAAGATGGGGACGAGGGCGTCGCTGTAGGCGGTGGCTATCGCGTGGCGCACGGGCTGGGAGACGTGCTCGACGAACTCGGGCGTGATGCGGTTGATGTTGATGTTGTCGACGCGCGGCAGCTGCGCGGCGAGGTCGGCCGACAGGCGCGCCGTGAACAGCGCGCCCACAAGCGAGGCGCCCAGCGTGGAGCCGATTTGCCGGAAGAAGCTGTTCGCTGCCGTCACCGTGCCCACGATGGCATGCGAGAACTCGTTCTGCACGATGAGCACGAGAATCTGCTGGCCCAGGCCGATGCCCACGCCCAGCACGAACAGGAACAGGCCCGTCACCACCAGCGACGTGCCCACCGTCAGCTGCGACATCAGCACGAAGCCAACGGCGGCCACCACGGTACTCGCGATGGGCATCCACTTGTAGCGGCCCGTTTTCGTGGCCAGAAAACCGGTGACCACCGACATGGTGAGCACGCCCGCCATCATGGGAAACGTCATGAGACCGGCCTGCTCGGGCACGAGGCCGTCCACGATTTGGAAGTACGTGGGCAGGTAGGTCACGGTACCCATGAGGCCCATCATGATGATGAGGCCGGTGACGGTGCATTTCACGAAGTTGCTGTTCTTGAACAGCAGAAGCGGGATGATGGGCTCGGCGGCGCGCTTCTCCACCAGCACGAACGCGATGGCCGCCAAGATGAACAGCGCCAGCAGGCCGAACACCTCGGGCGACGTCCACGCGAACAACGTGCCGCCCCAGGCGGTTGCCAGCACGAGCGACGATACGGCCACGGCACTCGTGGCCACGCCGAGGAAGTCGAAGGGAGGACGCTGCGCGCGCGGCGTGGGCTTCGCCAGGAACGCCGCGATGACCACGATGGCCAGCACCGCAAGCGGGATGTTGAACGCGAACAGCCAGCGCCAGCCGGTCACCTGCACGAACCAGCCGCCCAGGATGGGCCCCACCACGGTGGACACGGCGAACACCGAGCCCATGACGCCCATGTACTTGCCACGCTGCCGCGGCGGGATGATGTCGACGATGGTGGCCTGCGCCAAAATGATGAGGCCGCCGCCTCCGAGGCCCTCGACGGCACGCCCGGCGATGAGGCCGTCCATGCTGGTGGCGAGCCCGCAGGTGGATGAACCCACGATGAAGATGCTCAGCGCGATGATGAACAGGTATTTGCGGCCGTACAGGTCGCCGATTTTGCCGTAGACGGGCATGGTGATGGTCACCGCCATGATGTAGGCCGTTTCCACCCACTGCATGTGCTCGACGCCGCCGAGGTCGCCCACGATGGTGGGCAGCGCCGTAGCCGTCACCGTCTCGGACAGCGCGCTCACGAACATGGCCAGCAGCAGGCCGGCGAACACGGCCGCCACGCTGCGCGTGCCGCGACGCGCGGGTTTGCCGGCGGGCACGGGCGCCGGCGCCGGCGCGCCGCCCTTGCCGGACGCAAGGGTGTCGGGTTCGTCGCTTTCGTGTACGCGCGCCGCGTCCGCTGCCGCGGCCGACGTCCGGTCTACGCCTTCCATACGTGCTCCTTCTCATGCGATGATCCTTCCCAGTATGGCCGCGGCCGCCCGTCGAAGGCGTGGGCGCACGGGCACGGAAACCGAACGGTCAGCATGACGCCACGCGCCCGTTCATCATGGTGCGCATTCGTTTTGCACGCGGGCGAAACCGCGCCTCCATCGACGCGCGCGTCGAGTAGAATACGGAGCACACACAGGAGGGAGGGGTCTATGAAGCTCGAATCGCAAACGCGCACGCTCGCGGGCAGCGCCGTGGGCTATGGCATTGTGTGCGGCTTGACGTTTCCCCTCATGATCTCCAGCACGTTTCTCCAGGAAATGAGCCTGTCGCATGGAGCGGGCAACGCGTTCGGCGCGCTGTTCTTCATCGCGTACGCGCTGACCATGGTGGGCACCGCGCTTGCGTACGTGGTGCGTCGCAAACCCACGGGCCGCGTGCACATGGCAACCGCATTCGCCGCCGTGTTCTTGGGAAACGCGCTCATGCTGGCGCGTCTCGTGGGCATCATCGGGGGCGGATGGCTGTACGCCGTCGCCGCGTCGGGCCTCATCGGATACGGGCTGGCCACCGCCGAACTCGGATGGATGGCGCACATCACCACGCTGCACGAGCGCGGACGCGTGTCGCTGGCGCGCGCGGTGCCGCTCGCGTTTCTGTGCGGCGGCGTGGTGGCGGCCATCATCTTCGTGGCATCGGGGCCGTTCGAGCTGGCGTTTGCGCTCACCATCATCGTGCTGTCGTCGTTGCCGCTGGTGGCGGGAGCGCCGCTTGAGGCGCATGCGGGGCGCGTAAGCCTCAAGCAGGGCAGCGCAGGCGACTTCGTGAAGGCCGTTTCGTACCTGGCCGTGTTCTCGTTCGTGTTCGGCGCGGTGAGTCAGGTGGCCACCACCATCCCGGTCGAGCCCGTGCCCATCGGCGTGCAGGCGGTGCTGGGCATCCTGCTTGCGGCCGGCATCATGCTGGCTTACGTCGTGCGGAAGAAGCACGCGCTGTCGGTGGGCGACCTCTACGATATCCTCTTCCCCATCGTTGCCGTGGCGCTTATCGCGCTGCCGTTCATCACGTCGCCCATCGTGCACGTGATTGCGGCGGTGCTCGTGTTCGTGTCGTTCTACCTGTCGGGCATGAACGTCCGCATTGCCGTATGCCTGCTGGGCGAACGCGACCGCGTGTCCATCTGGGTGTACCTGAGCATCGCGCTGGGAGCGTCGGCGCTGCTCATCCTAGGCGGCGTGGCGTTCGGCGCGGCCGTTATCGCGCAGGGCATCCCCGTGACGGGCCTCGCGCTCATCTCGCTCGTGTCGCTGGGCGTGCTGGCCATCAACCCCATCGTGGTGAAGCGGCTCGAACATCGCCGCAGCCCTGCCGCCGAACACGCGCCCGTGAACGCCGCCGAGGCGAACGACGTGCGCACGATGCAAGAGAGCCTCCTGCGCTCGTTCGCCGAAGCCCACCACCTCACGGCGCGCGAAACCGACGTGCTCATCCTGCTGTGCCAGGGTCGCACGCGCACCTACATCGCCGACGAGCTGGGGCTGTCGCCCAACACCATCAAGGGCTACATCCACAACGTCTACCAGAAGAGCGGCGCCGTCGACAAGCAAGACCTCCTCGACCGCGTCGAACTCCACGCAGAAGGCCGCCCTCGGTGATCCTTCGGCTCCGCGCCTTCCGCGGCCCGGCGCGCCTTCCGTCTCCCCACCCTCCACTTTGGAGGGGGTGGGTGGTTCTTTTCCCGGCCACCCACTTTGGTGCTGGTGGGGGTGCAGCGCTCCTGGCACGATAGCGGCATCGAATCGGACATCGGAGGGCCGGTTCGCTATCAGGAAGAGGGAGAATCATATGTCTGATCAGGGAAAGCATTCCGCACGCACCAACGCCGGCGTCTCGCGCCGCTCGTTCATCATGGGCCTGGGCGCCACGGCGGCCGTGGTGGCCGGCGCCGGGCTGGCCGGCTGCGCGCCGCAGCAGACCGCAGCCGCGCCCGCAAGCGCCGACGGCGGCAACGCAGCTTCCGGCAGCAGCGCCGCCGCGAGCGCCGCGAAGGCCGACACCGTCCAGGCCGTTGCCGAGACCCCGGCCGAGAAGCAGGAAACGAAGGATGCCGACATCGTCATCGTGGGCAGCGGCGTGGCCGGCATGAGCGCCGCCGTCGAGGCGTCGCGCGCCGGTGCAAAGGTGATCGTGCTCGAGAAGCACACCGTGACGGGCGGCGACTCGTCCATCTGCTCCGGCAACTTCTACTGCTGCGGCGCCAAGAAGCAGGACGAACTGGGCTACACGAACTACGGCACGCCCGAAGAGGTGGCGCAGTTCTTCTTCGATCAGTCCGACGGCGATGCCAACATGGACATCTGCCGCCTCGTGGCCGAACACGGCGGCGAAGCCATGGACTGGCTCGTCGAGCTGGGATGCGACTTCGACAAGAAGCCGGGCGACAACGTGTCCGACCGCTCCATGCTGTCGAAGACCAGCGGCAAGGGCATCGTGGACAACCTCATCGCCGAGGCCGAGAAGAACGGCGTCGAGCTCATGATGGAGACGCGCGCCATCGAGGTGCTCATGGACGGCGGCAAAGCCGCAGGCGTGAAGGCGCGCCAGGGCAAGACCGAGTACACCATCAACGCGAAGGCCGTCATGCTGGCTTCGGGCGGCTTCGACGGTCAGGACTGGGCGAAGGAGCTGTACGCGCCGGGCGCCGTGGGATGGCACACGTTCTCGAGCCCCAGCAACACGGGCGACGGCATCGAGCTGGCCAAGCAGGCCGGCGCCATGACGCTGCTCAAGGGCGGCCTGTCGCAGATCCACCTCGTGGGTCGCGAGCCGCTGCCGCTCAACGACGAGCTGAGCGTGCTGCGCATGGTGAACACGGGCGTCTTCGTCACCGACCTGGGCTATCGCTGCGCGAACGAGTCCATGACCAGCCAGTTCGACTACTTCACCCCGTTCGTGGAAAGCGGCCGCAAGGAATTCACCATCATCTGCGACTCGCAGCAGCCCGATGCGCGCATGGAACTCATCAAGAAGGGCGTGGAGAAGGGCGTCGTTGACACGGCCGACACCATCGAAGAACTGGCCGAGGCTGCGGGCCTGCCCTCCTACCCGCTCGTGAAAACCATCGAGAAGTACAACGCGCTGTGCGAGGCCGGCGAGGATACCGACTTCCACAAGAAGCCCGAGGACCTGCAGGCCATCACGAAGGCGCCGTTCTACGCCATCCAGATCACGCCGAACACGAACGACTCCTTCGGCCAGCTGGCCATCAGCACGAAGGCCGAGGTGCTCGACGAGAACCGCAACCCCGTGCCCGGCCTCTACGCCGGCGGCACGCTGGGCAACGCCGAGCTGTTCTACATGCGCTACGCCGTGAGCGGCTCGTCCATGTGCATGGGCACCGTCACCGGCCGCATCGCCGCACAGTCCGCCATGGAGTACTACGGCGCCTAGCGCGCACGCCAACCGCACGACGCGCACGCACGCCCCCTCCGCGCCCTCCGGCCCCTCCCGGAGGGCGCGGCGCGTTAGTATGGAGTTCCGCACACATGCTTGACTTCGCTATCTGTATGCCATATTGTTACAGTTATCAACTGTACATGATGCAATTACATTAGGAGAAACGGGGATCGTCATGGAAGCTCGCACAAAGACGCGCGGCACGTTCGTCGCCGTGATCGCGGTTGTCGCGCTTGCGCTTGCGGGCGTGGTCGCCTTGGCGGGATGCTCGGCCGCGCCCGCAGAATCGGAGGATACCTCGATGAGCGACAGCTCGAACGCCTACGCGAAAATAACGGCCGACGAAGCCAAAACCATGATGGACGCCGGCGACGTCACCATCGTGGACGTGCGCACCGCGCAGGAGTACGCCGACGGGCACATCCCCGGCGCCATCAACATCCCGCTCGAAAGCATCGGCTCCGACAAACCCGCCGAGCTCACCGACACCGACGCCGACCTCATCGTGTACTGCCGCACGGGCGTGCGCAGCAAGCAGGCGTCCGACAAGCTGGTTGAACTGGGCTATCAGCACGTCAACGACATGGGCGGCATCGTCGATTGGAAGGGCGAAACCGTCACCGGCAATCAGCCCGGAAGCAAGTAGCTCCCTCCCCCTTGCGTCCCCCGGTCCGTGCGCGTTCCGCCCATGACAGACACGTGGACAGGTATGGGCAACCGCTCCGCACGCCAATCGCAGAACGCGCACGGACCGGGGGACGCCTCCTCACGCCCTCAAGCACACCCCTCCCCACCCTCTCATTCCTCGGAAAGGAACCCTCATGAAGCACTACGACGCGGCTATCATCGGCTTTGGAAAAGGCGGCAAGACGCTGGCTGGCACACTGGCAGCCGCAGGTCAGAGCGTTGCCGTGATCGAGCAGTCCCCGCGCATGTACGGCGGCACCTGCATCAACGTCGCCTGCATCCCCACGAAGACCCTCGTGCACGCCGCCGCGCTCTCGCAAGCGCAGGGCGGCACCTTCGCCGAACGTGCCGCGCGCTACGCCGCCGCCATCGACGAGAAGGACCGCGTGACGGGCATGCTGCGCGCCAAGAACTACCACAAGATCGCCGACTTGCCGAACGTCGACGTCATCGACGGCCGCGCCTCGTTCGTGGACGCGACGCACCTCGCCATCGAGATGGCCGTCGCGGAAGGAGCCGCATCCGCGGAAACCGCGCCGCAGCAGATCGAGGCCGACCGCATCTTCGTCAACACGGGCGCACGCCCCTTCGTGCCGCCCATCCCCGGCATCGACAGCCCGCGCGTGTTCGTGAGCGAGGCGCTGCTCGACCTGCGCACGCTGCCCGAGCGCTTCGTCATCATCGGTGGCGGGTACATCGGCCTCGAGTTCGCCTCCATGTACGCGAACTTCGGATCGCAGGTCACCGTCGTGCAGGACACCGAGCAGTTCATCCCCCGCGAAGACGCCGCCATCGCAACCGCCGTGCTGGAAAGCCTCGAGCAGCGCGGGATTCGCATCGTGCGCAGCGCCCGCGTCGTGCGCATCGACCACGAAGCCGCGCAGGACGCCGTGGTGGTCGAGGTCGCCGGCGCCGAAGAGCGCATCCCGGCCGATGCGGTGCTCGTGGCGACGGGTCGTCGCCCGAACGTGGAGGGGCTCGCGCTTGACGCCGCCGGCGTAGAGCTCACCGAGCGCGGCGCCATCCGCACCGACGAGCATCTGCGCACCACCGCGGCGAACATCCACGCGATGGGCGACGTCGTGGGCGGCTTGCAGTTCACCTACATCTCGCTCGACGACTTCCGCATCGTGAAGGACGACCTGCTGGGCGACGGCACGCGCACCACCGGAAACCGCGGCGCCGTGCCCTACAGCGTGTTCCTCGACCCGCCGTTTTCGCGCGTGGGCATGACGGAGCAGGAAGCGCGCGACGCCGGGTTCACCGTGAAGCTGGCCGAGCTTCCGGCGGCAGCCATCCCGAAGGCGCAGGTGCTGGGCAAGCCCGTCGGGCTGCTGAAGGCCGTCATCGACGCCGACACCGATCACCTGCTGGGCGTGCACCTGTTCTGCGAGGAGTCGTACGAGATGATCAACACGGCGAAGCTGGCCATCGACGCCGGGTTGCCGTATCAGACGCTACGCGACGCCATCTATACGCACCCCACCATGAGCGAAGCATTCAACGACCTGTTCGCCGCCGTGTCATCCTGAGCGAGCGAAGCAAGTCGAAGGATCCCGATTGTCACCGCACGGGATCCTTCGACTACGGCCTTCGGCCTCCGCTCAGGATGACAATATGCTCGGGATTCGCCTATTTCGCGATGAGCACGGGGATGGGCGAGGCGTGCAGCAGCTTGTGGCTGACGCTGCCCATGTACTCCTTGAGGCCGCTCAGGCCGCGGTTGCCCACCACCAGCAGGTCGTAGCTGCGCTGGTCGATGAGCTTCACGATCTCGGTGGCGGGGTTCGTGCCCGTCAGCAGCAGCGAATCGGTGCGCGCTGCCACGTCGTCGCCCATCTTCTGCTCAGCGTCGGCAAGGAGGTCTTCGCCATCGGAAATCATCATGTCGAGGATGTCCTTGAAGTTCGCCATCTGCGTTTCGTCGAGCAGCGGAATGGGCACCACGTACACGATGTCGACGTGCGCTTCGGGATTGGTTTTCGCCAGGCTGGCAGCCATTTCGAGCGCGCGCTCGGCACCCTCGGATTCGTCGAACGCCACGAGCAACTTGTTTACGGCCATGGTGGCCTCCTCTCGGTCGCGGCGAGCGCGGTGCGCCGCCTCATAACATCCTGACCCCAGTATAGCGCAAGCCCCACCTCAACAATCAACCAACGCTTTCGTGACCACTTCAGCGCGGTTCGCGCACGCTGCTCCGAACGACGTCGAAGCCGTCTACCATGAACGGTCGCAACGGGTTCGCCCGCAGCCGCAACCACGATGAAGGGACACACCATGGAACAGTTCGACGCAGCGATCATTGGCTTCGGAACGGCAGGCCGCGCGATGGGCGAGGCGCTGTCCGACGCAGGGCAGACGATCGCGGTTGTCGAGCAGTCCGACACCATGTACGGCGGGGCATGCGTGAACAACGCGTGCATCCCCACGAAGGCGCTCGTGGAATCGGCGCGCCTGTCGGCGGCTATCGGCGGCCCCATCACGCAGCGCGAAGAGCGCTACACGGCCGCCGTCGACGACATGAACGAGCTGCGCACCGCCTCGCGCGAGCGCAACTACCACGCGCTGGCCGACCGTTCCAACGTCACCGTCATCGACGGCCGCGCCTCGTTCGTGGACGCCACCCACCTCACGGTGGCAACCGCGTCGGGCACGCGCGACATCGAGGCGAAGCGCCTGTTCATCGACACGGGCTCGCTGCCCTCGTTGCCCTCCATCCCCGGCGTCGACAGCCCCCGCGTGTTCGTGAGCAGCTCGATGATCGACCTGCGCGAGCTTCCGCGTCAGCTGGTCATCATCGGCGGCGGTTACGTGGGCCTGGAATTCGCCTCGTTCTACACCGACTTCGGCGCGCAGGTGACCATCCTGCAGCACGGCTCGGCCATCCTCGAGCACGAAGACCCCGAGACGGCGGAGGCCGTGCGCAAGAGTCTCACCGACCGCGGCGTGACCATCGTGTACAACGCCGAGGTGCAGCGCATCGACGACGAGCACGACCAGGTGCTGGTGTTCGCGCAGGTGGACGGCAAGGAGAAGCGCTATCCCGCGCACGCCGCGCTGGTCGCCATCGGCCGCACGCCCAACACGACCGGCCTCAACCTGGCCGCCGCCGGCATCGAGCAGAACGAGCGCGGCGGCATCAAGGTGGACGACCACCTGCGCACCACGGCCGACAACATCTGGGCCATGGGCGACGTGACCGGCGGCCTGCAGTTCACCTACATCGCCTACGACGACTTCCGCATCGCCGCCTCCGACGTGCTGGGCGACGGCTCGCGCACCACGAAGAACCGCGGCGCCATCCCGTACTGCACGTTCGTGCATCCGCCGTTCGCCCGCGTGGGCATGACCGAGGACGAGGCGCGCGCCGCGGGTTACACCGTGGACGTGTACACGCTGCCGGCCGAGAACATCTCGCAGGCGCACATCCTGCAGGACCCGATCGGCCTCATGAAGGCCGTGGTGGACGCGAATTCCAACGTGGTGCTGGGCATGGACCTGTTCTGCGAAGACGCGCAGGAATTGGTGAACACTGTCAAGCTGGTGATGGACGCGCGCATCCCCGCCTCCGTGCTGCAAAGCGCCGTATTCACGCACCCCTCCATGACCGAAGCGTTCAACAACCTGTTCGCACAGAGGAGTAAGTAACTCCACATTCTCAGCTCTGCGTCGAGACCTCAACTTAATGTTTAAGGAGGTTGACATGGGCTTTCTCTCAGCAGATTATGGGTAACGCTTCGTACTACCATCACGAATTCCGCGATTGGCAGCCGCCCGTTTCAGCGTGCGCCGACGCGTTTTCGCGCGAGCAATTCGCGTTTCGTCAGAACGAGAAAGGAACCATCATGGCCATTGAAGCGTATTGCATGAAGTGCAAGGAAAAGAAGGAAATGAAGGACCCCGTGGAGGGCACCACGAAGAACGGCAAGCCCATCACGAAGGGCACCTGCCCCGTGTGCGGCAGCACCATTTGCCGCATCGGCGCCGCGAAGTAGCTCACGCACTTCGATCCGTACGAGCAAGACGAGAAGCGAAGCGCGATGCCATGGGTTGGCACCGCGCTTCTTTGGGGATAGATCATCAGGAGGGCACATGGAAGTTTCATCTATGAAGAAGTATGCAGCTGAGTGCTTCGGCACGTTCGTTCTCACGCTGTTCGGCTGCGGCAGCGCGGCGGTCGCCGGCGCAACGCTGGGCACGCTGGGCATCGCTATGGCGTTCGGCTTGTCCATCGTTGCGATGGCATTCGTCATCGGCAACATCTCGGGCTGCCACATCAACCCGGCCGTGTCGTTCGGCCTGTTCCTCGACAAGCGTCTGTCGGCGAAGGACCTCATCGGCTACTGGGTTGCGCAGTTCATCGGCGGCATCGTTGCCGGTGCCGTGCTCGCGCTCATCATCAGCATGTGCGATCTGGGCGGCGTGCTGGTCACGGGCCTGGGCTGCGACGGCTACGAGGCCGCTTCCGCCGTGGGCATTTCCGTGGTGGGCGCCGTCATCGTGGAAATCATCCTCACCTGCATCTTCGTGCTGTCGGTGCTGGGCTCCACGGCCGACGAGAAAACCGCTCCGTTCGCCGGCATCATCATCGGCCTCACGCTGACGTTCGTGCACATCATGGGCATCCCGCTGACGGGCACGTCCGTGAACCCCGCGCGCAGCTTCGGCCCTGCGCTGCTGATGGCCTTCAACGGCGACATGACCGCACTGTCGCAGGTGTGGGTGTTCATCGTCGGCCCGCTGCTCGGCGCCGCCTGCGCCGCCGGCATCTGGATTGCCTTCAAGAACAAGAAGGCCGCGTAACCGATTACGTCGCGCCGCATGAAGAAGGCCCCGAACGTGACGTTCGGGGCCTTCTCTTTTCGCAGGTTCTCACGACGGATGCGCTTCGGCATCAGTCGAAGGGGTCAATCAATGCCGCCCCCCCCCCGGAGCGATGTGCGGACGCGGCAGCCGCGGCGGCGAAACGCTTAACCGGGTCGATGCCCAACAACATGCGATCGCTCAACAGCCACCGCTCGAGCGCCATATACGCCGGGGCCTTGTTGTTCTTGAGGCTGACCAGGCAGATGGGAATGGCGATGGCGTCTTCAGGGGCGATGAGCCGCATCTCGGTGTTCGGATACATTTGACCGAGCGCGGGAATGCCCACCGCAAACGCCAACCCCTGCTCGTTCAGGAGAAATGCGTTGAAGTGCTCGGCGTTCGTGGTGCAGAACCGGATGTTCACGCCATGCTTGCGATACACCGAGACGATGGAGTTGTTGAAGCTGTCGAATTCGGGCGACACGGACACGGGATACGGCCTGATGTCGGCAAGCGTGACCGTCCGATGCGCCGTGAGCGGATGCGCGTGCGCCATGATGACGCCCGGCGCCACCTTGCCGATGGACATGCAGTCCACATCGGGATGCTCGAACGTGCCTACGATGATGAGCGCGTCGAGAAATCCCGCGCGCATGGCCGCAACGCCGCGCGTGCCCGTTTCCAGCGCCACCGAGGCGTTGATGCCCATGTTCTTGCTCACAAAGCTGGCAATGCTGGCCCGCGCCTGCTCATGTCCGGAAAACGGCGGCGTGCACAGCGCCAGTCTCAAAGAGGAGACGCCCTCCAAACGTCGGTTGTGCGCAAAGGCCTCAAGCTCGTCGAAGTCGCGCAGCACCGGTTCGGCTTTTGCATAAAAGGCTTTGCCGAACGGCGTGGGATGCACGCCCCGGCTTTCTCGCACGAACAAATCGTTCTTCAGTTCGCGCTCAAGATCCGCGATGGCTTTTGAGACCGCTTGCACGGTCACGTACTGCTCCTTCGCGGCGGCCGACAGGCTGCCGTCCAAGAATACAGCGACGAAATATCTAATCTGTTTGATATTCAAAAAGTCTACCTCGGAGTTGTCCATCTCGTATCTTTGGGAAAATTCTAACGCTCCTATCCGGCATTACTTATGAGACGCACTCCGTTCAACTATCTTTTGAACAATCGTTGATCGAGCGAGAGAAGCACGCGAGCGGCCTTCTTCTTGACGGCCGTACATGCCGTGCTCCACGCAAGCGTTTACTCGCAAAGCGGCCCGCTTGGTGTAAGCTTCGTAAGGCATGATCGACCACCTGAAGAAGGAACGTGCATGGCATCTACAGGCTTTCCTCTCCGCACCGCTGCCGACGCGCCGCGCCGCATCGGCATGCCGCGCGCGCTGCTGCACTACCGCTACGGCACGCTGTGGACAACGTTCTTCGAAGAGCTGGGGTGCAACGTGGTGCTGAGCGACCCCACCGACCGGGGCACGGTGGCGCGCGGCGACGCACTGTCGAACGACGAATGCTGCCTCGCTTCGAAAATTTACCTGGGACATGTGGCCGCGCTCGTGGAGGGCGGCGCGTGCGACGCCGTGTTCGTGCCGAGCATCGCGAACGTGGGAAGGCGCCGCGGCTTCTGCACGAAGTTCCAGGCGCTGCCCGACCTCGTGGCCAACACCTTCGCCGACGAGCGCATCGAGCTGGTGTCGTGCCTCGTCAACGAAGTGGAGGAGCACGCCGGCATGAAGGAGGCCCTCATCGCGTTGGCCACCGAGCGCTTCGCCGCGCCGCGCGACGCGAAGCGCGCCTGGAAGGTGGCGGCCCGCGCTCAGGAGCTGGCCGAACGCGCCGCGCTGTCGAAGCAGGCGAACGCGTTGGCGAAGCTGGCCGCCGAGCGCGCGACGGCGAAGCGCCCCGAGGACGCGCCCCTGGGCATCCTGCTGGCGGCACACCCCTACCTCGCGCACGACCCGTTCATGGGCGGCGCGCTGGTGGACATGCTCGAGCGCATGAACGCCATGGTGCTGTTCACCGACGACGCCGACCGCGAGCGCGCGCTCAAGACGAGCTTCGACTTCTCCGACACCCTGCCGTGGATCGTGAACCGCGAAATCGTCGGCGCCATCACGCAGCTGCACGACGACGTGGACGGCATCGTGCTGGTGAGCGCCTTCCCCTGCGGGCCCGACTCCATGACCGACGACGCCATCGTGCGCTGCATTCAGGGCAAGCCCGTGCTCAACCTCACCATCGATTCCCAGAGCGGGACGGCTGGACTGGAAACGCGCGTCGAGAGCTTCGTCGACATTTTGCGGTACCAGAAGAAAGGAGGCTACGTTGGCGCCTGACGTAAAACGCGACGTCGTCAACCCGCTGCACACCGACGGCGACGAAGAAGCCCGCGGCGTCCGCGTGGTGGTGGGCACCGAGCGCGGCCCGTTCAAGTTGCTGCCGAAGCGACCCAAGCGGGCGAAACGCGACCGGCATGCGCGCACGCGCGTGGCGTTCTTCCGCTACAGCTACTACGACATCGCGTTCAAATTCTTCGTCGAACACGTGCTCGACGCCGACTTCGTCGCGCTGCCGAAGCCCACGAAGCGAACCATCGAACTGGGCTCGCGGCATTCGAGCGACATGGTGTGCGCGCCGTTCAAGCACATCCTGGGCGACTACATCGAGGCGCTCGAGCTGGGAGCCGACGTGCTCGTGCAGTTCGCGGGGCCCTGCCGCCTGGGGTATTACGGCGAGCTGCAGCAGTCCATCCTGCGCGACATGGGCTACGAGTTCGACATGTTGAACTTCGCCACCATGACGGGCAAGCCGCTGACCGAGTACATCTCGGTGTGCAAGAAGAAGGTGAACCCCGACCTGTCGGTGCCGCACGGCGTGCGCAGCATGCTGGCCGTGTTCAAGATGATCGAGAATCTGGACGACGTGAACGACTTCTACCTGGCGAACGCGGGTTTCGAGGCGGAGCGCGGCTCGTTCGACCGCGCACGCGAATCCTACTTCGCCGACATGCGCGATGCCAAGAACGAACGCGACATCGCCGAAGCGCAGCGCGCCGGGCTCGACGCCTTGCGCGCGCTGCCAACGAACCGCCCGGAGCGCCCGCTGCGCGTGGGCATCGTGGGCGAGTACTTCACCGCGGCCGACCCCGCGAGCAACCTTGACCTCGAGCGCAAGTTTCTCGACATGGGCGTTGAGCTGCACCGCGTGCTCAACATGACGAATCGCAACCTGCGCTACAACGAGAAGAACCTGCGCGCGAGCATTTCCGACTACGTGCGCTACGACATGGGACCGACGTCGAGCATGACCATTGCCGCAGCTTTGAAATACGCCCAAGAAGGATTCGACGGCATCGTGCACCTCAAGTCGTCGGGCTGCACGCCCGAGGTGGATTGCATGCCCGTGCTGCAGCGCATCAGCCGCGACACCGGCGTGCCCGTGCTGTACCTCAGCTACGATTCGCAGACGAGCGACACCGGCCTGGACACCCGCCTCGAAGCGTTCTACGACATGATTGCCATGAAGAAGGAGAAGACAAGATGACGGATGCGACGGAATGCTACCTGGGCATCGACATCGGGTCGATTTCCACGAAGGGCGTGATCATCGACGCCGATCGGCGCATCATCGCGCGCACGTACCTGTGGACCGAGGGCAACCCGGCCGACGCCGCGCGGCGCGTGGTGGCCGACCTGGGCTCGCAGGTTGATCGCGACGCCGTGCGCGTGCGCGCCGTGGGCACGACGGGCAGCGCGCGGCGGCTCGTGGGCGCCATGTGCGGCGCGACCGTGGTGAAGAACGAGATCACGGCCCATGCGGTGGGCACGACGTACCTGCATCCCGACGTGCGCACCATCCTGGAAATCGGCGGTCAGGACTCGAAGATCATCTGCGTGGAGAACGGCATCGCCGTGGACTACGCCATGAACACGCTGTGCGCCGCCGGCACGGGCGCGTTCCTGTCGAGCCAGGCGCACCGCCTGGGCGTCGAGGTGGAGGAGTTCGGCGACATCGCGCTCACCTCGAAGAAGCCGGCGAACATCGCAGCGCGCTGCACCGTGTTCGCGGAGTCCGACCTGGTGCACAAGATTCAGGTGGGCTACGCGCGCGAAGACATCATCGCGGGCCTGTGCCGCGCGGTGGCCACGAACTACCTGAACAACGTGGGCAAAGGCAAGCAGATTGCCGCGCCCGTGGTGTTTCAGGGAGGCGTGAGCAAGAACGTCGGCGTGGTGCAGGCGTTCAAGGACGAGCTGGGCATGGACGTGACGGTGGACGAGGACGGGCACCTCATGGGCGCGTTCGGCGTGGCGCTGCTGGCGGCCGAGGCCGCGCCGCGCGCGGCGGGAGCGTCGCCGTCGGGCGAGGCGTTCGACTTCGACGCGCTGCGCTCGTTCGAGTTCGTCACGCGCGAGGTGGAATGCCAGAAGTGCGCGAACCACTGCGAGATCATCTGCGTCTACCGCGACGGCAAGCTCATCGACTCCTGGGGCAACCGCTGCGACAAAGGCGAAGTGCGGGCGAAGGGGTAGGCGGGGCTCGGCCGCGCGCCCCTTCTGCGCCTCTTATCCCTGCCCGCACCCCTTCTGCGCCTCTTACCCCTGTCCTCCCTGGAAGCTGGGGTACAGCGTCATGCCGCCGTCGACGAACAGCGTGGTGCCGGTGACGTAGCGCGCCTGCTCGGACGCGAGCCATGCCGCTGCCGCGGCGATGTCGTCGGGCGCGCCGACGTAGCCCATCGGGATGAGGCGCTCGACGGCCGCGCGCTCGTCGGGGTCGGCAAACTTCTGCGCGTTGATGGGCGTGTCCATGGCACCGGGCGCGATGGCGTTCACGCGGATGCCGCGATCGGCGTACTCGAGCGCGAGCGTTTTCGTCAGCATGCCGATGCCGGCCTTGCTGGCCGCGTAATCGGCGAAGTGCGGCCACGGAATAACCTCGTGCACGGACGACAGGTTGATGACGACGCCCGGCATCTTGTGCTCGAGGAAGTGCTGGATGGCGCGACGTGAGCCGGCGAACACGCCGGTCAGGTTCACGCCGATGACGCGCTGCCACTCTTCGATGGACTTCTGGTCCGAGGGGGTGGCCCGCTCGATGCCCGCGTTGTTCACCCAAATGTCCACGCCGCCGAACGAGAACATGGCCGCATCGTACAGCGCATCCACGCATTCGGCCTTGCTCACGTCGGATTGCACGGCCGCCGCCGCGCCGCCCGCTTCCTCGATGGCCCGCACCGTTTCGCGCGCGCCTTCCTCGTCCGAGCGGTAGTTCGTCACCACGTTCATGCCCTCGGCGCCGAAACGCCGCGCAATGGCGGCACCGAGACCCTTCGAGCTGCCGGTCACCACCGCCGTCTTGCCGCGCAAATCCTCGAACATCGCACTCATCCTTCCGCACGCTGCCATCGTCAATCCCGCGACCATACCGCACCGACGCGCCACGCCGCCCGCGCACCTGCGCACTGTCGCCCGCTCGTGAAGGCCGCGCCGACGCGCCGTCACGCGAAGGAAGGGAAGGAATCGCACGGTTCTAACGATGCGCGGGGGCGGATTGTTCGGGATACTTGCCTGCGTACCCAAGGGAAAGGACCGGCATGCTCGTTGAATTCAAAGGAATGCTCCCGGACGTGGAGAAGGCGGCGTACATCGCGCCGAACGCTGCGCTGTGCGGCGACGTGGTGATGGACGAGGGCAGCTCGGTGTGGTTCAGCGCCGTCATCCGCGGCGAAGTGGCGCCCATCCGCATCGGCAAGAACAGCAACGTGCAGGACAACGCCATGCTGCACAGCGACTATGACTGCCCCATCACGCTGGGCGATCGCGTGTCGGTGGGCCACAACGCCATCGTGCACGGCGCTACCATCGAGGACGACGTGACCGTGGGCATGCACGCCACGGTGATGAACGGCGCCGTCATCGGCCGCGGGTCGATGATTGCCGCGGGCGCGCTCGTGAAGGAGCGATCCGTCATCCCGCCGTGCTCGCTGGTGGTGGGCGTGCCGGGCAAGGTGATTCGCACGCTCGACGCCGAGACGGTCGCGCGCAACATCGAGCACTCCCAAGAAGCCTACATCGCCGACGCGCAGGAGTACGCGAAAGCCCGGGTTATCGGGTAGGAAGCGGCGCGCGGGGCGGGGCGGTGCTCGCGGATGCGCCCTTCAGTGGCAAGTTTTTTCGCGATTGCGGGGCTTCGGCCCCGATTTCGCCCCTTTTTCGGCCCCGGACGCATATGCCGCAGCAAGAAACACCAGGTCGTGATTTTCTTCCGCGCGACAATCGCCCGCACAACCCCGCAATCGCGAAAAAACTTGCCAACTTCGCCCGATTTTCCGAACATCGCACCCGGACCACCCTCAAGCCGCCACGGCTTCGCCTCACTTCGCGCAGATGATACCGCGCCGTTACGCCACTCCGGAACGTTTTCCGTACAATGAACCCGAACCGAAAAGGAGCTCATTATGGACAACCACAGCAGTGCCGTCGACGAGTACATTGCCGAGCAGCCCGAAGCCGTGCAGCCCGAGCTACGCGCCTTGCGCGCGACCATCCACGCGGCGGCCCCCAATGCCCTCGAGAAAATCTCATGGAGCATGCCCACCTTTTGGCAGGGCGAGAATCTCATCCACTTCGCCGCATTCAAGCACCACATCGGCCTCTACCCCGGGCCGGAGGCAATCGAAGCCTTCGCCGACCGGCTCGCTTTGTACCGCACGTCGAAAGGGGCCATCCAGCTGCCGCTCGACCGCCCCCTCGACCACGACCTCATCGCCGATATCGTGCAGTGGCGCCTCGACCACCTGCGCTAACGGCTACTCCCACTTGAAGAACCGCACGGCGATCACCGTGCAAACCACCGCCCACACCGCCATGACGGCAACGGGCACGACGGCCTGATCGACAGGCAACCCGAGCGACGTCGCCTTCAGCAGCTTCACGCCCTGCGTGAGCGGCAGCACGTCGGCCACGCGCTGCATCGTCTCGGGCATCACCTCGTACGGCAGCGTCGTCCCCGACAGCAACAGCATGGGAAAATACAGCACGCTTGCCAGCACACCGGCGATTTTCTCGTTCGGCGCGAGACCGCCCACCATCATGCCGAGCGCCAGCATCGCCGCCAGCACGAGCAGGTACGAGCCGACGAACGCCGGCCACGACCCGGTGAACGCGTAGCCGAAGAACAGGGCCGCCACGCCGAACACGAGCACCGCCGACACGAGCGCGTACACGCTGTAGATGGCCACCTGCACCGCCAGGATCAAGCGCGCGCTGACCGGCGTGACGAAGTAGCGCTTGAGGATCTTGCGGTACCGGTAGTTCGACACCACAAGCGGCAGCCCCATCGCTCCGCCGGCGCAGATGGCGATGGCCGACACCGCGCCCACCGACTGCGCCACGAACGTGTAGCTCGCGCCTTCGTACGCGGGCTGCCCGCCGAACAGCATGCCGATGATCAGCATCACCACCACGGGCATGATCACGGCGAAGATGGGCATGTTCATGTCGCGCAGCGACAGGCGAAACTCGACGCTGAACAAGGTGCTAAAGGCTTTCATGGGCGCCTCTTTCGACGGCTTGAGCGTTTTCGGCAATTTCGGCGATTTCGGCGCTCTCGCCGCTCTCGGCGTAGGCGAGGTACGCGTCCTCGAACGTTGCAACATGCTGGGCGGCCACGGCTTCCGCAACCGAGCCCGAGAACACGATGCGGCCCCTCCGCAGAATGGCGATGCGGTCGCAGAGCGCTTCCACCTCGTCCATAAAATGGCTGGTCAGCACAATGGTCATGCCATGCGCGCGCATATCTGCCAGCAGATTCCACACGTCGCGGCGGACCTTTACGTCGAGACCGGTGGTCAGCTCGTCCAGAAACACCACGTCGGGACGCGGGATGAGGGCGAGCACCACGAACAGGCGCTGCCGCTGCCCGCCCGACAACGACTCCACCGGCTGCGTGCGCACCTCGGCCAAGCCGAAACGAGCGAGCAGCTGCGCAGGGTCATCGGCCTCGCGATAGAGCGCGCGCGTCGTGCGGCACAGCTCGTCCACCGTGATCTTGTCCTGGTAGCGCGCTTCCTGAAATTGCACCCCCACCCGCTGAAACAGCTCCTTGCGCTGGGCGCGCGGGTCCATGCCCAGAATGGCGGCGCTGCCCGCGTCGGGCTTGCGCACCCCCAACACGCACTCGAGCGTCGTGGTCTTGCCAGCCCCGTTCGGGCCCAGCAGGCCGAACGTCTCGCCGGCGGCAACGTCGAAGCTCACGCCGTCGACAACCGGTTGGCCTCCGTACGATTTCCTCACGTCGCGCACGCTTACTGCGTTGTTCATGCGTCCTCCTTCTCTCTTCCGTCGCGGAAGATACTACGAGAGGCGCAAACTCTGGTGGCAAAGTGGAGGGTTAGATTGAGGGGTTTTCTTTCATGCGCTCAAGAAGCGCGATCATCTCAAAGGCGTTGCGCTCGGCGGCGTCGAGCGACGTGAGCAGCCGATCGCACACCGAAAGGATATCGTCATCGGGATCGGGACTATCCAGCACGCGCTCGATGTCGGTTGCCGCATCGCGGTCGAGGGCCTCGAGCAAGCGCAGAATGGACGCGAGCGAGTAGTTCGCCGCACGCAGGGCGCGGATGATGGCCAACCGGTTGATGTCGGCGGCCGTGTACACGCGGTAGCCGTTCTGCTTGCGTTTGACCTGCAACAACCCGTTCATTTCCCAGTTGCGCAACGCGTCGATGGTGGTGTCGAGGTAGTCGGCCGTCTGCTGACGCGTGAGCATGAGGGACGCGGCAGGCGCGCCGGCGGGTGCGGGCGCCGTCGCAGCGACGTCGTCGGGAGCGAGCGCGAGCAGCTGGCGCACGTGGCGCAGCGCGTCTTCGGCGGCGGCGCGCTCACGACGCAGGTGCACGACGCGCTGCTCGGCCAGCGCGAGCGCTTCGTCGTAGGATTGCCGCGCCATCGCGTCCACGATGGCCAGCACTTCTTTGCGCAGCCCGTTGTGCACGAGCTCAACGTCGAGTGCCGCGCGCACGAGCTGCACCTGCAACACGTGCAGCTCCGTGAACACCCGATAGCCGTTCTGCCGGCGCTGCGGAGCCGTGATGAAGCCGATGCGCTCGTACAGACGCACGGTGTTCGGATGCACGCCGGCAATGGCGGCGATGCGGGAAGTGGTGTAGGTGCGCGACGGTTCCATCCGAGCAGTATAGCCGACGTTCGCCGCGTGCCGGGGCGAACGAGGCCACGCCGTTTGCGAAAGCGGAAGACGCGCAGGGCGGGCGCGGACGGTATACTGGAAGCGTTGCTCAACTTTGCTCGCCGCAACGGAGGAGAACCCATGCCGTACCCGACGACGTCGCGCTTCATGACCCGCCGATCGTTCTGCGCCCTGTCCGCCGTCGCGCTCGCCTCTCTCGGCCTGCCCGCGCGCGCATTCGCCGACGAGGCTTCCGCTTCCGCCGCCGCCCTCCCCGGCCCCATCGTCATCGTGCACACGAACGACGTGCACTGCGCCGTCGACGAGAACCTGGGCTACGCGAAGCTCGCGGACTACGCCAACGCCATGCGCGCGACGTACGGCAGCCAGAACGTGGCGCTGGTGGACGCTGGCGACGCCGTGCAGGGCAAGGCCATGGGCACGCTGTCGAACGGCGAATACCTCATCGACATCATGAACGAGTGCGCCTACGACTTCGCCATTCCGGGCAACCACGAGTTCGACTTCGGCATGGCCCAGTTCAACACGCTCGTTGCGCTGTCGAAAGCTCCGTATCTCTCGTGCAACTTCACCGACCTGCGCACGGGCAACCTCATGTTCAAGCCCTACGCCACGCGCGATTTCGCCACCTCGGACGGCACGAAGCGCGTCGCGTTCCTGGGCATCTGCACCCCCGAATCGCTGACGAAGTCGTCCCCCGCCCACTTTCAGGACGAAAGCGGCGCCACTATCTACGGGTTTCGGGAGGACGAGGACGGAACGGCGCTCTACCAAGCGGTGCAGCAGGCCGTTGACCAGGCACGCGCGGTCGATCACGCCGACTACGTGGTGGCGCTCGCGCACCTCGGACGACGCGGCGTCACCGAGCGCTGGAGCAGCACGTCGGTGGTGGCGAACACGAGCGGCATCGACGTGGTGATCGACGGGCACTCCCACGAGGAGTACGCCGACCTCGTTGCGAACAAGAACGGCGAATCCGTGCTGGTCACACAGACGGGAACCCAACTGGTGAGCATCGGCCAGGTGGTCATCGACCCCTCCGCGAACACCATCTCTGCCACCACGCCGCACTGCACGGCGACGCTCGTGAAAACCTGGGACGGCATCGACGCGGCCACGGCGGCCTTCGTCGCCGGCAAACGCGCGGAGCTGGCGAAGATCACCGACCAGGTGATCGGGCGCTCGGACGTGCGCCTCGTTGCGCTCGAGGATGACAACTACACGTGGGCCGTGCGCGCCCACGAAACGAACCTCGGCAACTTCGTGGCCGATGCGTACCTGGCGCTCGCCTGGCACGGCGGCGTCATGGCCGACGTGGCGTTCATCAACGGCGGCGGCATCCGCGCGAACATCGAGCCGGGCGACGTGACCTTCGGCAACCTCATCGACGTGCAGCCCTTCAACAACCAGCTGTGCTACGTGAACACGCTCGGGCAGAACATCCTCGACGCGCTCGAAGCGGGCGTCATGAACCTGCCGAACCCGAGCGGCGGGCTGCAGCACGTTGCGGGCCTGTCGTATACCGTGCGCACCGACATTCCCTCATCGGTGCAGATGCCGGGCGGGCACTTCGGCGGCGTGGCGGGCGAGTATCGCGTGCGCGACGTCATGGTGAACGGCGAGCCGCTTGACGTGGGAAAACGCTACAAGCTGGTGTCGCACACGTATCTGCTGGTGGATGGAGGCGACGGCCTCAACATGTTCATGAACGACGAAGCCGTGCTGCTCGACCTCGACAACAAGGCGCTCATCGAGTACATCCAGTACGACTTGAAAGGCGTTATCGGCAGCGAGTACGCCAACCTGGAAGGTCAGGGGCGCATGGCCGTCAAGGACGGGCCCGACCCCCAGCCGCAACCCGAGCCCACCCCGCTGCCCGCGCCCGAACCCGCGGCCACGCCGTCCAACCCCAAGCCGCTCGCAAGCACCGGCGATCCCCTCGTACCGACGGTTGCGGCTGCTGCGGTCGCAACCGCGGTAGTTGCAGCCGCCGTTGCGACCGCGGGCGGGGCGCTGCGAGATCGCACGAGCCCCGCCCGCAGGTGAGAACCCTTACGCCATCAGCTTGGTGACGGCGTTGGCGTAGGCTACCGGGTCGTCGATGGGCAGGCCTTCGACGAGTAGCGCCTGGTTGTACAGGATGTCGGTGTACAGCTTCACCTTTTCGGCGTCACCGGCCGCCTGCGCATCCTTGAGCGTGTCGAACACAGCGTGCTTCGCGTTGATCTCGAGCACGCGCTCGGACTTCGGGCCATCGGCCCCGTCGGGCATCTGCGCCATGATGCGCTCCATCTCGAGCGACACCGGGCCCGCCGCGGTGATGCACGCCGGCGCATCGGTGAGGCGCGACGACACTGCCACCTTCGTCACAGCATCGCCCAGCGCTTCCTTCATGGCGGCGAACAGGTCCTCGTTGTTCTTCGTCACCGCTTCGGCATCTTTCTTCTCCTCTTCGGTGGCCAAGTCGAGATCGCCCGACGCGACGTTCTTGAGCTCGAGCGGCTCGGGTGCGTCCTCGCCCTCGGCGCCTGCGGGGGCGTACGCCATCATGGCCTGGAAGCAGAACTCGTCGACGTCCTTCGTGCACAGCAGCACGTCGTAGCCCTTGCTCAGCACCGTCTTCACGATGGGCATCTTGCCCAGGCGCTCGAGGCTCTCGCCGGCTGCGTAGTAGATGGCCTTCTGATCGGCCGGCGCCGCGGCCACGTACTCGTCGAGCGTGACGAGCTTCTCCTGCTTGGCCGAGTAGAACAGCAGCAGGTCAGCCAGCTGATCCTTCAGCATGCCGTAGCTCGTGTAAATGCCGAACTCCAGGCCACGGCCGAAGTTCTCGAAGAACTTCTCGTACTCTTCGCGGTCGTTGTCGCGCATCTTCTTCAGCTCGGACGTGATCTTCTTCTCGATCTTCTTCGCAATGGCGCGCAGCTGGCTGTTGTGCTGCAGCGTCTCGCGCGAGATGTTCAGCTGCAGGTCCTGGCTGTCCACCACGCCGCGCACGAAGTTAAAGTGGTCGGGTAGCAGTTCTTCGCACTTCTCCATGATCAGCACGTTGGAGCTGTACAGCGCGAGGCCCTTCTTGAAGTCCTTGCTGTACAGGTCGTACGGCGCACGACCGGGGATGAACAGCAGCGCGTCGTAGCTGAGCGCGCCTTCGGCGTGGATGGAGAACGTGCGCGCCGGGTCGGCGAAGTCGTGGAAGTCGGTCTTGTAGAACTCGTGGTACTCGTCTTCGGTGACCTCGGATTTGCTGCGCTTCCAGATGGGGATCATCGAGTTGATGGTTTCGACCTCGGTGTAGTCCTCGTACTCGGGCGTGTAGTCGTCGCCAGCGTCCTCGGGCTTCGGCAGCGCGCGCGACTTCGACACCTCCATCTGCACGGGGTAGCGCACGTAGTTGCTGTAGCGCTTGATGAGGTTCTTCAGGCCGAACTCGCTGAGGAACGTGTCGTAGTTGTCATCGGCGGTGTTGTCTTTGAGCGTGAGGATGACGTCCGTGCCGTGGTCTTCGCGCTCGGCCTGCTCGATGGAGTAGCCCTCCACGCCGTCGCTTTCCCAGGCCCAGGCTTCGTCGCTGCCGTACGCCTTCGACACGACGCGCACCTTGCTCGCCACCATGAACGCGGAGTAGAAGCCCACGCCGAACTGGCCGATAATGTCCACGTCCTCGCCCTGGCTGTCGGCGTTGTCCGCCTTGAAGGCCATGCTGTCGGAGTGCGCGATGGTGCCGAGGTTGCGGTCGAGGTCGTCCTTCGACATGCCGATGCCGCTGTCCGACACGGTGATGGTGCGCGCGTCCTTGTCGAACGCCACGCGGATGCCCAGCTCGTCCTTGCTCAGCTGGATGTCCTTGTCGGTGAGGCTGCGGAAGTACAGCTTGTCCACCGCGTCCGACGCGTTCGAGATGAGCTCGCGCAGGAAGATCTCGCGGTTCGTGTAGATGGAGTTGATCATGAGGTCGAGCAGCTTTTTGCTCTCGGTTTTGAATTTGCGCATGTGGCGTCGCTCCCTTTCGTACCTGCCGGTCTGCCCCGTTAGCAGTCTCGGGCTTCGAGTGCTAACACGTGATTTTAGTACGGCGTTGGAAGATGTCAAGCAAGAGACCCCGCAATTGCAGAACAGCTGCACAAGCGGCGGGGACGAGCTACGGCAAATGTTTCACGTGAAACATTCGTTCGGGGGATGGCTTGCGCTGGAATGACGCCGGAGTGACGTTGGGAGGGCGTTGGAACTCTTGGAGTTCGTTTCCCGCGTCATCGAGCTGGCTTTGGTGATAAGGAGCGCGCTCCTAACCCGAAGGGGAAAGGAGCGCCAGCAATAAACCCAAACCGCCGAGGCGATCCGAGAGCCGTGGGGAGTTCACGCTCCCTGCGGCTCGTCCATTATACAAAACAGCAAAGCATTCTGCAAAGCACGAAGGCGAGGAGAAACATGAACGACCCCCGCATTTCACACCCCACATTCGTTCGGAGGCCGGAGCACCTCGTGGCGGCGCTCTTCGCTATTGCGCTGCCTCCGCAGCATCCTCCAGCTGGGGGGATTTGCGCTTTGCGAGGGCGCTTTCGATGCCGACGGCGGCGATGCCGCACCAGATGAGCGCGAAGCACACGCCGTGCGCAAAGGTGAACTGCTCGCCGAAGAACGTCACGGCCAGCACCATCGCGATGGTGGGGCTCACGTACTGGATGAACCCGAGCACCGTCATGGAGATGCGGTTGGCGGCAGCCGAATACAGCAACAGCGGAATAGCCGTGAGCAGACCGCAGCCGACAAGCAGCGCGAAGTCGAGCGTCGGCGATGTGACCGCGATGAAGTCGGGAGTTGCGGGGGCCACCTGCCAAATCCAGGGAGCCACGGCACCCACCGCCAACGCACCCGCCCCCAGCAAGCCCGTGAGCAGGGATTCAAGCGCCATACCCGGCAACGCGGGGTAGCCGCCCTTCTTCTTCACCGCGCCGTAGGCGCTGAACGACACCGCCAACGCCAGGGCGATCCACACGTCGCCGCCGTGCACCACCATGAAGAACACCACGCCCGCGGCGGCCAGCACGGTGGCCAGCTTCTGCATGGGCGTCAACCGCTCTTTGAACACGAGCAGGCCGAATGCGATGTTGCACAGCGGGCACAGGTAGTAGCCGATGCTCGTCTCAAGCAGATGCCCGCTGTTCGTGGCCCACACGTACACGCCCCAGTTGCAGGTGACGATGAGGCCCGATGCCAGGAACGTGCCCACGGCGCGCGGGTCGCGCAGCAGGTGGAGGAAGCGCGTGCGCTTCACGAACGCGCACAGCAGCACGACGAACACGCAGGACCACACCATGCGCCACGACAGCACCTCGAGCGCGGGAATGGCCGACAGCAGCTTCCAGTAGATGGGCATGATGCCCCACACCAGATGGCAGCCAATGCCCTGCATAAAGCCGATCCGCTCGGATCGGCTGTCGTTCGTCGTGATGGTTCCTTCGCTTGCCGCTTGCACGCTGCGTCTCCCCTAGCTCGTGTTGCCTCTGTCATCGAATGCGCGTCCCGCCATGCTACATCCGAATGCCGGCCCGCGCAAACACATCGTAAGGGAGCCCTGTCCCGCCACAAACGATACGGGGCAGACACCAGCAACGAACAACCGGCGGCCGCCCGAAGGTGACCGCCGGTTTCCGAAAGCAGCGCCGTTGCAGCTGACGCCTTACTCCCCGGTCGGCAGCGCGGCGTCCTCGTCGGCCGTCAGCCACCCTTGCGGCGTTTCGGCGTCGGCATGGCACTGCGAGCAGTAGTTCACCGACGCGCGGTGCGCCTTGTGGCACGATCCACACGAAATGTCGCCGTGGTACGCCAGGTGCGGGTTGCGCACCATGTCGGCCGTCGCATTCGCCAGGTCGTCGCGCGTGAGGTTGTGGCACGACTCGTTCAGGCAGAACGTGTCGGGCTCCAACCCCCGCGCCGCCGTCAGATCCTCGAGCGTCGCCTCCTGCAGCGGCACGCCGTAGCCGCCGGTCGCCCACGCCACGCCCTCGGTGAGCTGCTCGCCCAGCGTGGGCACGTGGCAGTCCAGGCACGTCTGGCCATCGGCCTTGTGCGCCACCGCCAACATGCTGGAGGTGTCGGCCACCTCGTTGCCCCACTTGTCCACGCCCGCCTGACCGACGGGCTGATCGTAGGTTTCCACGTAGGGGTCCATGGGCGTGTGACAGATGGCGCCGCAGAAACTGGGCTGCTCATGCCACACCCAAAATCCCATACCGGCCACCACCAGCACCAGCGCTACTGTGCCGACGACGATGGGCCATTTCCTCGGTTTCATCGCGTCCCCTTCCTATGCGCGCTCAACCTGGCACAGACCCGATTTGAACGGCGGGTAGCCCGTCACGTGGTCGAACTCGCGCGCCGTGAGCTTATTGACGTTCGCCTTCTCCCAGCCGTGGAAGATGTCCACCACGCCGGGAAGCACGAGGTTCGTCACCTCCAGCTTAACCTCGATCTCGCCCAGCTGGTTGAACACGCGCACCTGCTCGCCATCTTCCAAGCCGCGCTCGGCCGCCGTCTTCGGATGCAGCCGCACGATGGGCTCGGGCATGAACTGGTTGAGCCAGGGGCAGTCGCGCAGCTTCGAGTGCGAGTACATGGGCACGCGCGAGCCCGTGTTCAGGATGAGCGGGTAGTCCTTCGCCAAATCGGGCGTGCTGATAGGGCTGTACACCGGTTCGTTGTACAGGGGCAGCCCCTCGAAACCGCACTCCTTCATCACCTCGGACACCAGCTCTATCTTGCCGCTGGGCGTGTTGAAGCCCGGCTGACCATCCTTGCGAATCTTGCCCGTCTCGTACTTCTTGGGCTCATAGGGCGCCCCGCCCGGCACGGCGTAGCCGTCGGGGTTGTCGCGCAGATCCTGCATGGTCACGCCCAGCTCGGTGGTGCGCAGCACCTCGGCCAGCGCTTCCTCCACGCTGCCATTGAAGCACTCCTCGGCATAACCCAGGCGCGACCCCAGCTCCATGGCCACCTGCCAGTCCTCGCGCGCCTCGCCGCGCGGCTCGATCACCGGTTCGCGCAGGTATATCTTGCGACCGAACACGGCGAAGGGCGCCATGCGCTCGTAGCACATCGCCGCAGGCAGGATGATGTCCACGTAATCGTGCGTCCACGGGCGGATGTAGTAGTCGGCGGCGCAGGCGAAATCCAGCTTGCCGATGGCCTCTTGGTACAGGTGGCTCTGCGGCCACATCATCGCGTTGCCGCCGAACATGACCATAGCCTTGATCTTTCCCTCGTCCACGTATTCGGGGAAGCGGTTCGTCTGCATCTGCTTCACGAACTTCGTCCAAACGGGGAAGTCCTCAAGGTCGTAGCGCTTGGTTGCGAGCTGGGCGTCGTAGATGTCCTCGCGGTTGAAGGCGGGCGTGGCTGCGAACAGGTCGAACGGAAGTCCTGGGTCAATCTGCAAGCCCCCGGCCACGTCCACGTTGCCCGCCAGCGCCACGAGCGACGAGATGGCGCGCATGTTGTTGCCAGCGTTGGTGTGGTGCACCTGAGGGCTGGCGCTCGTGATGAACGTGCCAGGCGTCTCCTCGCCCCACAGCTTCGCCGCGGCCTCGATCTTCTCGGCCGGAACCCACGTGATCTCGGCCACCTTCTCGGGCGTGAATTCCTGCACGTATTCCTTGAACTCGTCGAAACCGTGCGTCCAGTTCTGGCAGAACTCCTCGTCGAAGTAGCCGTCGCGCAGCATGACGTGCGCGATGCCCAGCGCCAGAGCGCCGTCGGTGCCAGGGCGCAACTGCAGATGGATGTCGGCCAAACCGGTCACGGTCGGGGTGACGCGCGGGTCGACGATGATGAACTTGCAGCCCTTCTCCTTCGCGTTCATCAGCTTGCCGAATCGGTTGGGCAGCGACCACGCCGGATTGAGCGACCAGATGAGGCACGACTTGGAGTTGTCAGTGGGATTGGCGCCCATCGTCTGCGCGCCGAACACGAGCCCCGTGCCAATGAGCGCCGCGTAGGCGCAGGTGGAGCTCTCGTTGCCGTAGGTGGGCGAGCCGAACAGGTTGGCCAGGCGGTTTACCGCGCCGCGCGGCTCCTTCGGGTCGCCGCAATAGAAGAACACGCCCTCGGGGCCCATCTCGTCTTTAACCTTGTTGAGCGCCGCGACGATGGTGTCGTAGGCCTCGTCCCAGGTGATCTGCTCCCAGCCGGCGTCGCCCTGGCCCTTTGGCTTCGTGCGCTTCATGGGATGCAGCAGCCGGTGCGGATCGTAGAGCTCCTGCAAGCTCGACAGGCCCTTCGCGCACAGCGGGTCGTTGGGGTAGTTCGCGCGCGACACGACGCGCACGATCTTGTCTTCCTTCACCGTGGCGGTGATACCGCACTTCGGCGTGTGGTTGCACATGTCGCAGTACGTGTGCTTGGTCACTTCGGGGGCGTTCTCGTCGGCGAAGGCGTTCTCGGGATACACGAACTCGAAGCCGCCGTCCACCGCCGCGATGCCCACGGCCGCCGCGGCCGCTCCTTTGAGGAAGCTTCGCCGGGAAACGTTCGCGCAGGTCGCGTTTTCAATCGCGCTATTCATGGTCGTCGCCACCTTTCGCCGTCTGATGATTGTCCGCCGTCGGGGCCGCGTTCTTCGCGCCCTTCGCGTTCTTCACGCCGATGCCGATGCCCGCACCCGCCGCCGCAGCAACCGCCACCGCGCCGATAGCGGCCGGGAGCGGGATGCCCGCCTCGGCCGGCTTGGAGTCCACGCCCTTATTCGCCACAGCCTGCACTTCGGCATGCGGAAGCAGATCCTTCGGCATGCCGTCCACGGGACGGTAGTAGAAGTGGGTGTCGCCCACCCGCACCACGCCGTCCTTCGCAAGAAACGCGCTGATGGGGCTTTCGGGATCGTCCAAATCGCCGAACACGCGGGCGTTGCCCGGGCAGTTCTGCACGCAGGCGGGCTGCAACCCCGCATCCACGCGACCCGCGCAGAAGATGCACTTTTCCACCACCTGCGTGCGCTGGATTCCTTCGGCTTCGTACGGCGCCTGCTCGGCGGTGTCGAAGAAGTTGCCCTCCACGTCGTTTTGCACGCGTGCGCCGAACGGGCAGGCGTGCAGGCACGATCCGCAGTTGATGCACTGGTCGTAATCCACCATCACGATGCCATCCTCGCGCACGTACGACGCGCCCGTCGGGCACACCTTTACGCAGGGCGCGTCCTCGCAGTGCATGCACGCGTGCGGCAGGTAGCACCGCCGGTTGTCGGGGTCCTCGCCCCATTCCTTCGCGTCCACGTGACCCCACGCAACGCCCGGCTTGGTGTTGTTGTGCATTTGGCAGGCGACGACGCACGCGTAACACCCCGCGCAGCGCCGAAGATCGATTGCCATCCCCATGGTTGCCATACTCAAACTCCTCCTCTCGTCCATGTGATACCCCTGTGAGCGGAAGGGGAAGGCGTCTCGTGAGGGAGGGGTGGAAACCGCGAACGATCTGGGGGAACTTTGCGATTTCCTCGGGACGCCTTCCCGCTCCCAGCTCACCATTCACTCTACGGAATCGCGGAGAGCGCAACTAGCAGCGCCGACACAAGTTGTACGTATCGTGCGAAACCTGCGCGCTTTCCCGCGATAGCGAAAAACCTTGCGCAGGAAACATCCGGCAAGCGTCCGAGACGGGTTGGGATACAATAGGCCACGTCCGTGGAACGCGACGACAGGAGGGGTTCGTGACGACCACGCAGGACTACGATGCCATTCTCATACCCACGCTTCCGTTCAAGAAGCTGAAGTTCGGCGACTACATCGACCAGGCGCGCAAACGCAAGCTGTTCAAAGGCGAATACATCGACCTCGCCTGCGCCGACAAGGACGACCGCTACTTCTACTACATCGAAAAAGGTCAGATGAAATGCTGCTTCGAAAACGAAGACGGCATGCAGATCGTGCTCTACTACCGCAACGAGGGCAATGCGTTCCAGTCGGAATACCGCCGGTTCGCCTCCATCGGGCAGAACCGGATGAAGTTCATCGCCACAAAGGACACCGTGGTGTTCGCCTTCACGCAGCGCCAGCTGTTCGACATCGTGAGGGACGATTTCGAACTGTTCGATGAACTTTTGTACGTGGTGCACATGAGCTTCGCCCAGATCGGCCACCGCATTGGCACCAGCGGCATCCACTCGTCGAGCAAGCGCATCCTCACGTGGCTGACGAAGCTGTGCGAAGTGCGCGAGCCCGACGAGCGCGGCGTGTACGACATCGAGTGCAACCTCACCTTGCAGGCACTGTCGGACATCCTGTTGGTGCACATCACCACGTGCAGCAAGCTCATGACGGCGCTCGAGACGCAGGGCGTCGTCGAGCGCACGAAGAACCACCTGCTGGTGAAGGATTACGAGAAGCTGCTGGCCTACTGCAACGAGGAAAACCCCGTGCTGTATTAGGCCCTCTGCCGTCACGGCCGCCAGTAGCGCCTGTTGAGGGGCGCGTTAGAGCGACACGCGTAGGCGCGCGAATTCCTCATCGGTGAGGGTCCCGCCGGCAACTTGGCACACGCCGCCTGCCACGCGGTTCGCAAGCGCGAGCGCCGCTTCCCACGTGCGGCCCGCGGTGCGCGCGGCCGCAAGCGCGCCCAAGTGCGCGTCGCCGGCACCGATGGTGTCCACGACCTGCACCGGCTCGGTGGGCACCACCACATGGCGATCGCTTTCGAACACGTGCGCGCCCACGGCGCCCTCTGTGACGATCACCGCGTTGCCGCATGCCTCGACCAGGGCGAACCCCGCCTCCTCGAGCGACGAACGTCCCGTATACGAGCGTGCTTCCAAGTCGTTGAGGTGCCACACGGGATGCAACGCGTTGATGCGCGCCGTCTTTTCGACCCCCACGCCCTCGATGCGCGGCCCGGGCGCGTAGTACAGCAGGATATCGGGGTGCGCCTCGAAGAAGCCGATGATGGCGTCGCCGCCCGCGCCCTCCACCTCGTAGCCGCTTGCGAAACCGCAGGCGAACCGCGACGCATCCACGCGCTCGAACCAGGCCTCCTCGAAGTGCCGCTCGACGCCGGGCAACGTGACCATGGTGCGCTCGCCGCCCGGCTCCACGAAGCACACGCAGCCGCCGGTGTCGCGCGTGCCGAGGTGCGGCGCGCTCAGGCCGCGTTCGCGCAGCTCGCGCTCGACGAAACCGGCGAAGATGCCCACGCCCACCGGCGCGAACAGCTCGTGCGGCGCGCCGAGCTGCCTCATCACGTTCGCGGCGTTGAACGCGCACCCGCCAACCACGGCATGCGACTCCTCCACCACCACGCCCTCGCCCGACAACGGCAAGCGCCCAACCTGGCACACCATATCGACCATGATGGCCCCCACAGCCAGAACCGCATTCCCTTGCTCGGACACGACACGCTCCCTTCGCCGCACGAAACCAAAAACGGGCCCGAACGCATCGCCATCGCGCACGTTCGGACCCGCCATCACTCAAAAACGTACCGCCCGTTACACGTCCAAATGTTTGAACGCTTCGGGGACTTCCTTGAAGCCCTTCGACTTCACGGCGCCTATGATCAGGCCGATGATCAACCAGGCGATGCCCACGCCGTACGTGGCGGCCTCGAACCCGGTGAACACGTATCCCAGGATGAAAATGCCGATCCAGGGGCAGATCAGGTACATGAGCACGTCCTTGAACGACGTGCGCTGCTTCTGCTTCACGAAGAAGAACCAGAACACCGCGAAGTTCAGCAGGATGAACGACGCCAGCGCGCCGAAGTTCACGAAGCCGGCCAGCGTGCCCATGTAGTCTTGCAACGGCAGCGCCAGGCACAGCGTGACCACGCCCAGGAAGACGGACGCAACCCACGGCGTCTTGAACTTGGGATGCACCTTGCCGAACACGCGCGGGATCACGCCGTCGCGACCCATGGAGTACAGCAGGCGCGACGAGGCCATCTGCGCGTTGATGATGTTCGCGATACCCACGGCGATGATGTTCACCAGCAGCATAATCTTGTAGAACACCGGACCGCCCACCAGGTACACGGAATCGAAGAAGCCCATGTCGGGGTCGGTAGCCGCCCAGTCGGGCTGCACGATGGCGGCGATGTAGGTCTGCGCCACGAACACGACGATGATGATGGACAGCGCGATGATGATGCCGCGGCCGATGTTCTTCTCCGGCTCGTGCGTTTCCTCAGCCAGCGTCGACATGCCGTCGAAGCCGAGGAACGACAGCGCGGCGATGGAGATGCCCGCCGCCACGAAGTGCGCGTCCACCTGGCCGGGCTGGTAAATCGGGTCGAGCACGAAGCCACCTGCACCGCCGCCGCCCAGCACGAAGTTCGTACCCAGCGCGATGAATGCCACCACAGCCACGATCTCGACGACGAAGATAACCCAGTCCACACCGCGGCTCATCTGGATGCCGCGGATGTTGACGAACGTGTTGAACGCGATGAACGCGACGGCCCACAGCCACGCCGGGCTGCCCGGGATGAGCGCGATGCCCCAGTTCATCACCATGACGATGAGCAGGGACGGCACCAGGATGTAGTCGAGCAGGATCAGCCAGCCGGCGATGAAGCCCACGTGCGGGTTCATGCCGCGCTGCACGTAGGAGTACACGGAGCCCGCGATGGGGAACTTCTTGCTCATGCGCATGTAGCTCATGGCCGTGAACAGGATGGCCACGAAGCCGATGATGTACACGAGCGGCGTCATGCCGTGGCTGTTCTGCTGGATCGTGCCGAAAATGGATTGCGGGGCGATGATCACCATGAACAGGACGCCGTACAGCACCACGTCCCACAGTCCCATGCCCCTTCGCAGCTCCTGCTTATAGCCGAACTGCTCGATGTTCTCTCCGGACGCCTTCGCCGGAGCCTCGTTCTGTGCCATCGCACCGCCCCCTTATTCTCGTCTCGTTTCGCGCAACCCCCGTTGCGCTTCGTCGGGTGCCACTTTACCACAGTAGAGTAGCACCCGCATCTCCCAACCACTATAGGTGCGCGTCGTTTCGTGCGCGCGCCTAACCCACCAGCGGCGGGAACTGCGGCAGCTTCGGCGTGCCGAAACGCAGGCTCAGCTGCACCTCGCACGGCTTGCATGCCTGGCTCAGTTCCACGTCGCTTTGCACCGACATGTACATGTACGTTTCCACCGCGTCCCAGCCCGTGATGCGCATGAGCAGGCGCTGCAGCTCCTTCGACGCGTTCATCAGGGCCTCGTCGAACTCCTGCGCGCTCGCGTTCACGTACCACTTGCCCTGCGGGCCGAACGTTTCCAGCACGGGCCAGTTCAGCTCGAAGTTCTTCAGCAGCGACACCTTCACCGTGATCTCGGCGGCAATCTCGATGCCCGTGCCGCACAGCTCGGCGTCGCCCATCGTGGCGTGCACGTCGCCCATCTGCAGCAGCGCGCCCGGCACGCGCACGGGGAAGTACATGCGCGTCCCCTTCGTGACCAGCTTGTTGTCCAGGTTGCCGCCATGCGCGCCCACGAAACCGTCGATGACGTCCTCGCCGTCGGGCGCGGTGCCGATGACGCCAATCATGGGGTCGATGGGGAACTTCACGCCGTTGAAGTCGGCCATGCCGCCCTCGATGGGGATGATCTTGCTGCGATAGTCCGTGGTCTCGAACAGCGGTCCGCAGTGGTCGTCGGTGGCGATGACGCCCTGATCGGCCACGACGATGTCGTAGATGTCCACCACCAGCACGTCGCCCGGCTCGGCGCCTTCCACGTACACGGGGCCGGCCGCCGGGTTCGTGAACCCGTACGAGAAGTTGAGGTCCTTCATGGTCACGTCTTCGGAGGGGATGCGCCCGGCGAAACAGTCCTGCGTCTTGAACAGCAGCACCTCGCCTGGCTGCGCGGTATAGCACGGCGCGTTGTCCTTGGAAAACTTGATGACCTGATCTTCGATAACCTGCATAATGCCTCCTCTAGTTGATGGCGCGCTCGCCAACGCATGGTGCGGTTAGTATACCGCTGCGCCTTCGCTTTCTCTCGCGCAACCGATGACCAACAATGCGCGCTCCCCGCACCCGAAACGCGGTATGGTGAAGCGGAGCGCCGCGCTCACGACGCGGCAGACGTCGAGAGGAGCCTCCATGAGCGAACCGCATGCCACCGACAACCTGTGCCTCGTCGAAGGGCATCTGCCCGTAGACGAGACGGCCCGCCGCCTCAAGAGCGCGTTGGAAGCGCGCTCCATTCCCGTGTTCGCCACGTTCGACCACGCCCAGAACGCCGAAGAGGTGGGACTCGACCTGCGGCCGACCACGGTGGTCGTGTTCGGCGCGCCCCAGGTGGGCACCGCCCTCATGCAGGCGAACCAGCGCGTCTCGATCGAGCTGCCCCTGCGTCTGTCCGTATGGGAAGACGAAGCCGGACGCACGTGGCTCGCGTTTCCCCGCATGAGCGCGCTTGCGGCTCGGTACGACCTCGGCAACCTGCCGGCCATTCCCAAGATGCAAGCGCTCCTGGAGAGCCTGGCCGCCGAAGCCGCAGGCAGCCGGTAGCCGCGGGCTGCAGCCACCGGCACGCATTCGCTACGCCATGCCCAACCAGGTGGCGAACTTCGGCACGTAGCCCATCACGAAGATCACGATGATGAGCACCGGGATGCCGAACTTGAGCCACAGGCGCGACCACGCCGGGAACCGCAAGCCCTTGCCCGTGTCGGCCTCGGCCAGGAAGTTGTCCCAGCCCCAGCCGCCCTTCGTCACGCAGAACAGCACATACAGCAGGCTGCCCAGCGGCAGCAGGTTGTTCGACACGATGAAGTCCTCGATGGACTGGATGTCGCCGATGGCCGGAATCTGCACGCCCGCCAGCACGTTGAACCCGAGCGCGCACGGCAGGCTGAGCACCGTCACGATGAGGGCGGTGCGGGCGACGGCCATCTTGCGCGACCAGCCCCACTTGTCCATGGACCAGCTGATGAGGTTCTCGAACACCGCGATGATGGTGGACAGCGCGGCGAAGCTCATGAACACGAAGAACAGCGCGCCCCACAGCTGACCGAGCGGCATCTGGTTGAACACGCTGGGCAGCGTGACGAACACGAGGCCCGGGCCGCTGTCGGGCTGCACGGAGAACGCGAAGCACGCAGGGAAGATGATGAGGCCGGCCACGAGGGCAACCGCCGTGTCGAGGCCGCAGATGCGCAGCGCCTCGCCCGTGAGCGAGCGCTCCTTGCCGATGTAGCTACCGAAAATTTCCATGGCCGAGATGCCCAGCGACAGCGTGAAGAACGCCTGGCCCATGGCCGCGTACACGGCATCGCCGAACGTGGCCCACTGCTCGGCCGACGTCGCGCCCGCGAACAGTTTGCCGAAGTCGGGAATGAGGTAGAACTTGAGGCCCTCAAGGCCGCCCGGCAGCGTGACCGCACGCACCACGAGCAGCGCCATGATGGCCAGCAGGCAGATCATCATCACCTTCGTGATGCGCTCGACGCCCTTCTGCAACCCCAGGCTGCACACGAGAAAGCCCAGCACGATGGTGACGAGCATCCATCCCACCAACTCGGTGGGATTCGCCAGCATGCCGTTGAACACGGCGCCGACGCCCGCGCTGTCCAGGCCGTTGAACGCACCCGTGCCCATCTTCACCACGAACGACAGCATCCAGCCGCCCACCGTGGTGTAGAACATCATGAGCACCATGCACCCGATGTAGCCCCACCACGAGAACCAATGCCACTTCCGCGAAGGCTGCAGCGTGTCGAACGCCACCGCCGAGCTCTTCTGGCTCGCGCGGCCCACGGCGAATTCCATCACCATGACCGGCAAGCCCAAAATGACGAGGAACACGAGGTACATGAGCACGAAGGCCGCGCCGCCGTACTCGCCCGTGATGTAGGGGAAGCGCCACACGTTGCCCAGCCCGATGGCGCAGCCCGCAGAAATCAAGATGAAGCCCAGTCGCGAGCCGAACCGCTCGCGGTTGACGACTCCCTCCGAGGGGGCGCTTGCCCGATCGGTCCCGTTACCCATTAGCATACCTCTCCCGCAGGTTCTTGCACAAAATTGCTCGTAAGCAAAACGTTACGATTGTAGCGCAAGAATTGCGAGGATGGGACCCGAGCTGCTAGTTCACCGCGTCAACGACGAAAAGCGACGCTTCCTGGTTCAAAACATGCTACTGCATCTCTTTCATGGCGCTTGATAGCCAGAGGCTGATCAGCAGGTCGGCGATGCCCTTCACGATGAGCAGCACGCCCAGCACCAGCACGAACATCACGGTGGTGTCGAAGGGGTTGACGATGATGATGACGCCGCCCAGCGCGATGATGATGCCGGCGATGAGTGCCGCCACCCACATGCCGCCCTGATAGCGCCGCAGCTCCATCGCGCGCACGGCGTTCACCACACCGCCGATGACCAGCAGCAGGCCCAGGATGAGCGAAAAGAAACCGGCAACCGCTTCCGGAAACACGAACACCACGAGCGCGAGAGCCAGCAACAGCACGCCGCTTACCAGCGCACCGAACGAACCCGAGCGGTCGCCCTTCGTGCGGAAGTAGGCAATCAGCGACACGACGCCCGTCACCGCCAGGTAGAGCGCCAGCAGATAGACGATGGTGATCACCGTGATGTCGGGCCAAAACGCCAGCAGAACGCCCAGCGCAATGGACAGGATGGCCTGCGCGATGATATTGGAACGAACAGCCTTGAGAAACGATGTCATAGGAGCCTCCGTTACGTACAACCGAAGAATGCGTCCTCTTATCATAGAACGTCAGGATGGCGAAGAGGAGGTCATCTGCGTAACGGGTTTCCGACGTTACGCGATTGGCAACGCCACCGCGCGTTCGCCGCGATCGCCTATAATGGTGCGATCGCACGACGCGAACGCCGCCGGGACGCGGCGACACGACGGAGGGGATATGACACCAGGGAGACAGCTGATCGATGCGACCTCGGGCGCGGCTCGCCGGCCGTTCCTCGTTGCCGTCCTTGGGTTCGCCCTGTTCTACGCGGTGTGCGTGTCGTTTTTCTACTCGAGCTGGCTGGTGGGACAGCCGGACTTTTCCGTGACGATGTTCGACAACGCGCTGAACCCGTCCATCTTCCTCGCATCGGTGCTGTTCTCGTTCATCGTGGGGGCGAAGCTGCCGGTGAAGCGCCTGCCGCTGCTCATCGTGGGATACGTCGCGTTCGCGGCGGCCATCGGCGGCATGATTGCTGCCGCCCTCACCGGGGCCGCATCCGGCCTCGTGTCGGGAGCAGCCATCGCCGCCGGGCTGGGCATGGGCTTCGTCATGCCGTTTTACTTCGAGCTGTTCGCACCGTACTCGTCGCGCGCGATTGCCGTGGCCTGCGGCATGATGTCGTTGGGCGGCATGGCCATCGCCATGGTGGCCGACCTGCTTCCGTCGCCGGTGGGCTTCGCGCTGTACGCCGCATGCCTTGCGGGGTCGGCCTGCTGCTTCGCGTATGCCGCGCGTCGACGGGAGGGGGAAGCGTCGGCGGCCGCATCGGCATCGACGTCCGCGGCCGCTTCCCCGGCCTCGGCGCCCGCCGGCAAGGCGCTCTCGCGCCGGGACTTCCTCGACGTGTTCCTCGTGTCGGGCATCTGCACGTTCGCGCTGTCCATCGTGTACGGCATCGTGGACACCGCCGCCATGGGAGGCAGCTTCTCGCCCGAGGTTTCGCTGCTCATCTCGCAGTTTGGCGGCATCGCCGCCGCCATCGTGTTCCTGCTGTACTTCGGCACGCGGTCGAACCCTTCGCCGTCGCTGCTGTTCAACGTGGTGTTCGGCATTCTGGCCACGGGCATCCTGTTTCTGCCCTTCCTCTCGGGCGACTACGCCGTCTCGCTCAACATTCTGGCCGCGGCCGGGTGGAAGCTCGTCATGCTCTCGCTGTTCTTCCTCGTGGTGGTCACGTACGCCCACGACGGAAAGCGGCTGCTCGTGGGCATTTCGCTGGCGTACGCGCTGCCGCGCCTGGGGCTGTTCATCGGCCAGAACATCGCGCTGTTTCTGGGCATCGGCAGCACGGCCGACTTCGTGCGCATGACCGCCGTGACGTTCTTCCTGCTGTACCTCGTGCTCATGGTTATCTGGATGGTGAACTCGCACGAACGCAAGAAGGCCGTGGCGCAGGCGCGCGTGGCTGACGAGTTGCTGGACCGCATGGCCCACGAGCAGCAGGACGTGCGCCGCGCGCGCTGCGACGCGTTGGCCGACGAGCACGGGCTGACGAATCGCGAGAAGGACATCCTCTATCTGCTGGCACAGGGCCGCGACCTCGCGTTCATCTGCGAGACGCTGTTCCTGTCGAAGAATACGGTGAAGAGCTATCAGAAAACCATCTACGCGAAGCTTGACGTGCACAGCAAGCAGGAGATCATCGACCGCACGCAAGATTAAGCGTTTCCCCAGGTCGAGCACCCCACCTCAAGGGGGGTTTCGACATTTCCCGCTCCAGGTGGGGTGTGCGCGCCCCCGCCCGCGCCTATGGTGAACTCCAGAGCAGCACGTTGGAGGAACGTGCTCGGATCATCGATCGAGGAGGATGCATCACATGAGGGAGATTTCGGCATCGACTGGTTCCACGGGCGTTTCGGGCGTTTCGGGCGTTTCGCGTCGCTCGTTCATCACCGGCGCGGCGGCGGCCGGCGTCATGGCAACGCTGGGGCTTGCGGGCTGCGCGCCGCAGGGCAAGCAGGAAGCCGCGGCGGCGGCGAACGGCGCGGACACGAAGTGGGACGAAGAGTGCGACGTCCTGATCGTGGGCAGCGGCTACACCGGGCTTGCCGCAGCGCTTGAGGCGAAGAGCGCCGGCGCCGACGTCAAGGTGATCGAGAAGACCGGGCGCGTGGGCGGCAACTCGGCGCTTGCCGCGGGCGACTTCGCCGTGTGCAACTCGAGCGTGCAGGAGCGCGAGGGCGTGCAGGACTCCGTCGACCAGTACGTGGACGACATGCTCGTGGCCGGCCTGTACCTCAACGACAAGGACAAGTGCCGCGTCATTGCCGAGAAGTCGAACGAAACGTGGGAGTGGACCATGGAAATGGGCGCGACCTGGGACGTGAACGACGACGGCGAGCATTTTCTGTACCCGTACGGCGGCCACACCGTCATGCGCTCCATCGCGCAGGGCGCCGGCGGCGGCGCGAACGTCACGGGCCCCTTCGCCGAGAAGCTCAAGGAGATGGGCGTCGAGGTTGAGACGAAGCGCATGCTCACCGACCTGGTCAAAGACGAAAATGGCCGCGTGATTGGTGCCATCGTGCACGACAAGCCCAGCGGCAACGACGTGGATAGCGGCACCCCCGTGGCCATCCGCGCCAAGAAGGCCGTGGTGCTGACGAACGGCGGCTTCGGGCGCGACCTGGCCTTCCGCCAGGCGCAGGACCCGCGTCTCGACGAGTCCGTCGACTGCACGAACCAGGAGGGCGCCACGGCCGAGGGCTTGCGCGCTTCGGTGGCCGCCGGCGCGATGACCGTGCACAACGACTGGATTCAGCTGCTGCCCTTCATGAGCCCCGACGAGCCGGGCTACGGCGTGGCCGCATTCTACACCGACGGCCAGGCCAGCTACGCGCCCACGCTTGACGTCGCCACGGGCAAGCGCATCGTGAACGAGCTCACCGACCGCAAGCGCTACGCCGACGCCATCCTGGAAACGGGCCAGCCCTGCGTGCAAATCACCTGCAAGAAGGCCCTGTACGACGGCGGCAGCGGCCTCGAAGGCGCCCTGAAGGCCGGCATCACGCTGGAATTCGCGTCCATCGAAGAGGCGGCCGAGCACTATGGCATGCCGGTGGATGCGGTGAAGGAAGAGATCGCGCGCTACAACACCTTCGTCACGAACAAGGTGGACGAAGACTTCAAGAAGCCCATTCCCGACGACGCTCAGACCATCGACGAGGCCCCCTTCTACGGCGTGCGCCTGTGGCCGAAGGTGCACCACTGCATGGGCGGCGTGAAGACCGACGTGGACTGCAAGGTGCTCGACATGGACCTGCAGGTGATCCCCGGTCTGTACGCCGCGGGCGAAGCGGTCGGCGGCATCCACGGCGCGTGCCGCCTGGGCTCGTGCGCCACGGCCGACTGCCTGGTGAACGGCCGCATCGCCGGCCAGAACGCCGCCAAGGAGCAAACCGCCTAACCCCGCCCGCCAACCAACCCGCGTCGCCCCGGCCTCCCCTCCCTCCGGCCCGCGACGATCAAGCCCCCAGCCCCGTGCTGGGGGCTTTTTTGTGTAGGGAGGTCGCGTCCACTTCGGGCGCTTTATGTGACCAATTCTGGGCAGAAGAGGCCCGCCCGCCCTTCCTATACTAGGAGCGTCCGCACGGGGGAACGATCGAAGGATGCGGACGCCAAGGACGATTGGAGGAGCATGGAAAAGAACAGGGATCTCTCGCCCGTCGAGTACGTGAAAGACGGGAAGTTCACCCGCCGCACGTTCGTGAAGGGTGCCGGATGGATCACCATCACGTCGGCGCTGGGCTTCGGCCTGGCAGGATGCGCGCCGAACAGCGAGCCGAAGGCCGACAAGGAAACGGTAACGCCCGCCGACCCGAACGAGGGCGTCACGTACGCGCACGCGTGCTGCAACCTCAACTGCACGTCGCACTGCCACCTCAAGGCCCACATCAAGAACGGCACGATACTCACCGTTACGCCGGGCGACACCCCGGGCCGCGAGGACTACGCGAACGCCTGCTTGCGCGGCATGGCGCTGAGCCAGAAAACCCAGGACGAGAACGCCCGCGTCATGTACCCGATGAAGCGCACGGGCGAACGCGGCTCAGGCGAATTCGAGCGCATCTCGTGGGATCAGGCCATGGACGAAATCTCGCAGAAGCTGCTTGAGACGAAGGACAAGTACGGCGAGCAGGCCGCCGGCTTCTACTCGTTCACCGGCAACTCGGGCAACCTCTCCATGAGCGCGCCCACGCGCTTCGCCGGCACGTTCGGCGGCACCGTGTTCGACATCGAGGGCATCATGGGCGATCAGGGCGCCAGCATGGGTATGATCTTGGCCTACGGCGTGAAGCGCGGCTCGCACGACACGCGCGACTACCTCAACTCGAACATGATCGTGCTGTGGGGCCGCAACGTGGCCGACACGCACACGTCCGAATTCCGCTACCTCGTGCAGGCGCGCGAGAAGGGCGCGAAGATCGTGGTGGTGGACCCCCGCCTGTGCTCGACAGCGGCCATCGCCGACCAGTGGATTGCCCTCAAGCCGCAAACCGACCCCGCGCTCGCGCTTGGCATGATGAACGTCATCATCGGCAACGACCTGCACGATAAGGAGTGGCTGGCCGCGCACAGCGTGGCGCCCTTCCTGGTCAAAGAGTCCGACGGCAGCTACCTCATGGACGGCGAAGACTGGATGGTGTGGGACACGGCCACCGACAGCGCCAAGAAGTACAACGAGGACGGCGTGACGCCAGCGCTCACGGGCTCGTTCGACGCGAACGGCGAAGCGGTGCGCACGGCCTTCGATCACCTGACGGACGAGGTGGCGAAGTACACGCTGCCCGCGACGGCCGAGATCACCGGGCTGTCCGAGGAGGTCATCGAGACGTTCGCGCTTGAATACGCCAACGCGAAGCCCGCCGGCATCCGCATGGGCCAGGGCATGCAGCGCGTGTGGAACTCGTTCGCGCCGTTCCGCACGGTGGCGGTGCTGGCGGCGGTAGCCGGCTACGTGGGCGTCGAGGGCGGCGGTGCGTCGCACATGGGCGGCATCACGGCAGCGCAGCCGCACCCCGAGATCGAGAAGCCCGCGCTGGGCAACCCCGATTGGTCGAACACCGGCGACAAGAAGGCCGCCATGGTGCGCACGAGCACCATGTACGACCAGATCATCACAAAGGACCCCTACCCGCTCGACTTCCTGTGGTTCGCGAACTCGAACTTCGTCAACATGAGCCCCGATGCCAACAAGATTGTCAACGAGGTGCTGCCGAACGTGTCCACCATCGTGACGGTGGACCCCTACTGGACCTGGACGGCCAAGCAGTCCGACTACGTGCTGCCCGCCTGCAACTACTGGGAGAAGTGGGATATCGAAGACCGCACGCCGTGGGTCATCATCAGCAAGCCCGGCATCGCCCCCATGGGCGAGAGCAAGTCCGACGCGGAAATCATGTCGCTGCTTGCGAAGAAAGTGGGCCTCGAGGAATTCTGGAACAAGACCGACGAGGAATGGGTGCGCGGGTTCATCAACTACGACCACCCCGCCTGGGAAGGCTTCGACTTCGACAAGGTGGCCGAAGAGGGCATCTTCGCCCGCGCGGACGCCATCTTCGAGCCGCTCATCTTCCGCCCCGACAACACGTTCCCCACGCCGTCGAAGCGCTTCCAGCTGTACAACGAGGAGCTGGTGCCCTTCGAGCAGGAGGTTCCCACCTACCAGCCCATGCTGGAGGACCCCGCGGGCGAGCTCGGCCAAACGTACCCGCTCGTGTACCTGCAATTCCACGATCGCCTGAACGTGCACTCGCAGCACATCCTCATTCCCGAGCTCAGCGTGGTGCAGAGCGAGCCGCAGCTGGAAATGAACCCGGTGGACGCTGAGCCGCGCGGCCTCAAGCACGGCGACGTCGTGCTGATCAAAAACGACCGCGGCCAGTGCAAGATGAAGCTGTTCCTCACCGAGGGCATTCGCCCCGGCGCGGTGGCCACGGCAAGCGGGTGGACGCCCGACCACTTCATCGAGGGCAACTACCAGATGCTCACCCATTTCACCATCAACCCGATCGAAGAGTTGATAGGCCAGACCAGTACCGCTTTCTATGACGTGTTGGTCGAAGTAGAGAAAGCGTAGGGGCAATCATGGCAGACAAGACTCAATACGGCATGGTCATCGACACGACCCGGTGCATGGGGTGCCAAACCTGCGTGGTAAGCTGCAAGGTGTCCAACCACACGCCTGCGGGGCTGTACTGGGGCCGCGTGCGCAGTCGCGACGGCGAGATTCCCTACCAGGCCACGGGCACGTTTCCCGATGCGAAGCTGGCGTTTCGCCCCGAGCTGTGCAACCACTGCGCCTCGCCGCTGTGCCTGGCCAACTGCCCGGCGGGCGCCATCGAGAAGCGCGAGGAAGACGGCGCCGTGGTGATCGACCCCGAGGTGTGCATCGGCTGCGGGACGTGCGTGAAGGCTTGCCCGTACGAGATTCCGCAGATCGACGAAGAGGCGAACCGCGCATCGAAGTGCACCCTCTGTCACGAGCGGCTGGCCGTGGGCGAGCAGCCCTGGTGCGTGCTGTCGTGCCCCGGCAAAGCGCGCATCTTCGGCGACCTCAACGACCCGAACAGCGATGTGGCGAAGTACATCGCCGAGAAAGGGGCCGTGGCGTTCCACGAGGAATTCGGGACCGGCGCTTCGGTGTATTACGTGGAGTAGGGGGTTTGCCCTCCCCCTCCTCCACCACCCCCACCTGCGCCCGCGGTGCGCCTTCCGAATCGCACATTTTTCGCGGGCGCAACGAGACGACCCACGGGTCCCCCTCGTTGCGCCCGCAGGGTTCTTTCCGGTTCGCATGCCCCCGCGGGCGCATGGGGAAGACGAACCTACCACTTCCTCCACACCAGCACCAGCGCGCATCCTATGGCAAACACGGCCTGGCCTACGAACACCGCTTCGGGGGCTATCGCTACGGCGAAGAGCCATCCGAACAGCGTCGAAGCGCAGGCGATGCCCAGATCAACCACGTTTTGTTGCACGGCCAGGGCCGATGCGCGGTAGCGTTCGTCCACGCGCGCGGATATCGTGGACAGCACGACAATCGTCGATCCTGACGAGCCGGCCCCGGCCGCGAACCCCGCCGCGAGCAGCGCGAGCGGCACCGCCGGGGAGAGGGCCACCAGCCCGATACCCACGCCCATGCACGCGAGCGTACCCGCCAGCAGAAAACGCCGGTCGCACCGGTCGGCGGCCCAGCCAGCCAACGGATTCGCCAGCAAGCCGCCCAGGCTGAAGCAGGAGAAGAACAGCCCCGCGTTGATGGGCACCGAAGCGGCATCGACGAACGTCACGACGAAGTTCATCGACAGGCCGTATCCCAGCGACACGACCGCCGTCACGCACAGCAGCCCGACAAGGCTCCGCTGCCCGGAGGCGAACGCCCCGCGCAGCGTGCCCGCCTCGCTCGTATGCGCATCCGCACCCGCATGCGCACGCACTCCTCGCGGCGCACAGCACAGCGACAGCACGAGCGCCGCCACCGCGAACCCCGCCAGCACGACGAAGCAAGCGGCGTATCCGCGCTCGTCCACCAACATGAGCGCCGCAAGCGGGCCGAACAACAACGACGCGGCCGTGGCAAAGCGGTACGCCCCGATGAACAGACCACCCTTGCCCGCGGGCGCGATAGAGGCCACGGCGGCAACCGCGCAGGGCCAGAATGCCGAAAGCCCCACCGCCTGCACGCATCGGATGAGCAGGAGCTGCCAGAACGTCGTGCAGCATGCCAGCAACACGTTCGACACGATGAACGAAGCGGCGCCCACCGCCATGACGAACCGCGTGCCACGCCGGTCGGCCAAAGGCCCGAAATAGAAGCGCATGACCACAGCCAGCACGAGAAACACGGTGCCCTGCACGCCGGCTTCCACGATGGTTGCGCCGATGCTGAGCGCATAGGCGGGCAACAGCGTCATGAGGATGTTGTTGCAGCCGTACATGAAAAAGCCTGCGAGCGACAGTCCGACGAGCGACACCGCTCCCCTCCGCGTCGCGCGCGTCCCCTCCGCTTGCGTCATATTCGGTTCCCCCTCAGTCCCGATTCCCCCTCGGTTTCCGGCGCGTCAAGCGCGCCGCTCTTCGCTCGACTCGAGCTTCGTCACCTTCTCCAACCGGTCCATATCGAGGATCTCGATGCTGTTGCGCCGCTTCGCCACAATGCCCTGCTCCTGCAGGCGCGAGATGGACGCCGTGACCGAGTTTCTGCTGATGCCCAGGATGTTCGCGAGGTCGCCGTTGCCGTACTTCACGATGATGGGCGCCCTTGCGCCGCCCTCACCGTCCGCGGCGTCGCGCGCGCTCAGCTCGTCGCGTCCCAGGCTGAGCAGCAGCATGGGTATGCGCTGCGCCGTCGCGTAGAACGCCGAGGAAACCGACTCGTTCGTCAGCACCGAGATGAGGTTGTACAGGTGCTTCACAATCATGTCGGTGAAGCGCGGGCACGTGTGCAGCGCCTTGAAGAACGATTCTTTCGGAATGGCGATGAGCTCGCTGTCCACGCACGCGCTGCCCGTTGCGATGGGCAGGCACGAGTCGCTCAGAATCTGAAAGCCGAAGAAGTCGCCCTTTTTGCAGAAGTACAGCGTCTTCTTGCGCCCGTCGCGCTCGAGCTTGTAGATTTCCACCATGCCGTCCACCACGAAATGCGCGGTTTTGTGGGGCTCCTCGCTCCATCCGAACAGGCCGCCCTTCGGCACATGGCGCACGAAGTAGTCCACGCCTGCCTCGTCCAGCATCCCCACCAGCTCATCCTTCGTCAAACACCCCGACGCGATGTCGCCCTTGTCAGGCCAGAACATCGTGGTCCCCCTCGGTGCAATGCATAGGCTCCCCCGCCTTCAAACCGTTGCGTACCCCCGATCAAAGCATAGCACAGCATGACCAACAAGGGTTGAACGAGACGAGGCGGGGAGGGTCGCCTATCGCGTCCCTCCCCGCCCCCGGATCATTTTGGGAAACGTTATCGCTCGAACACGGTTTCGCCTCCGACGACGGTGAGCACCACCGAAGCCTCCACGATGTCATGCAGGCTGTCGAGCGCGAACAGGTTGCGGTCGATCACCACGAGGTCGGCCAGCTTGCCGGGCTCGAGCGTGCCCAGCTCGTGGTCGAAGCTCTCAACCCAGGCCGAGCCCTGCGTCATGCACTGCAGCGCTTCGCCCAAGGCCAGCGCGTACTCGCGATGGAAGCCCTCGGCCGGCTCGCCGTCGGGCATGCAGCGCGCCACCGCGGCGTACAGCACCTGCAACGGCTCCACCATGGGGGCCGCCGGGAAGTCGGTGGACAATCCCAGGGGGACGCCCGCGTCACGCACGGTGCGGAAGCGCCAGCAGCGCGACGCGCGGTCGGCCCCGATGCACACGTCGTAGAAGCCCGTGGACGAACCGAACGTCGCATGGAGCGGCTGCACGCTCGCGCCCACGCCGAGGGCGGCCATGCGCTCGATGTCCTCGTCGACGATGGTCTCGATGTGCTCGAGGCAGTGATGCAGCTCCTTGCGGCCGTTCGCCCGCTGCGCCTCCTCGTGCGCGTCGAGCGCCAGACGCGCCGCCGCATCGCCGATGCAGTGCACGCGCACGGCAAGCCCCGCCGCGTCGGCCGCGCGCACAAGCTCCTTGAACTGCGCAGGCGGCAGGTTCGTCTCGCCACGATGATCGGTGCCCTCGTACGGCTCCAACATGAACGCCGTCTGAGCCTCAACCACGCCGTCGAGCACCTGCTTCACGCCTCCCACGCGCAAACGATCGCTCGCGAACGACGTCTTCATCTCCAGCGCTTCGGGGATTTCCAGCAGCGACGGGAAGAACGTGATGCGGCAGCTCAGGTCGCCTTCGTCCTCGATCTGCCGATACGTGTCGTAGATGTCGTCGTTCGACAAATCGCGCGGGAACATGTCGCCCACGGCCGTGATGCCCAGCCCGCGGAACACGTCGAGCAGGCGCAGGATGGAGCCCTTCAGACCCTTCACCAGCAGCGCGAGGTCGGACACCTGCGTCGATGCCGGCTGCCCCAGCAGCAGGCCCGTGGGACGCCCCGAGGCGTCGCGCACGATTTCGCCACCTTCGGGCTGCGACGTTTCGGCCGTGATGCCCGCTTTCGCCAGCGCCGCGCCGTTCACCCACGCGGCATGATGATCGAAACTGCTCAGGCAAATGGGCTGCTCGGACGCGAAGCAATCGAGCGAGTCGCGGCTGGGGGTTTCGTGCTGCTCCCACATGGCCGTATCCCAACCCACGCCGTACACCCACTCGTTGTGCGGGTGCGCCTCGCAGAAGGCGCGCACGCGCTCGGCGCACTCCCGCTCGCTCGTGCACCCCATCAGGTTCACGCAAAAGTCGGGGTCGTTCAGCGCGGCCGCCGAAGCGAAGTGCAGGTGCGAGTCGTTGAATCCGGGGGCAATCAAGCGCGCGCCGTAGTCCTCCACGAGGGTATCGGGGCCGGCCAGCGCCATAACCTCGTCCTTCGAGCCCGCGGCCAGCACGCGGTTTCCCGCAATGGCCACGCCTCCCGCGAACGGTTCCAGCGTGTTGCCCGTGAACACCGCCTCGGACAACAGAATGCGATCGGCAACCATTACGCTTCGCTCCCTTCAAGTTCTTCGGGCGCGCCGGCCTTGCGCTTGCGGTCGAGCGAGCGCGGAAGCAGCAGCACGGGAATGAACGCGACGGCGAAGAAGATGCCCTCCAGGATGAAGTTCAGCGTGTAGTCAGTGCCGGCGATCATGCCGATGCCGATGGGCAGCACGTAGGAGATGATCAGGCTCACGGAGCCGATGACGCCACCCGCGGAGGCCGCGTACTTGAGGCCGATTTCAGGAAGCTGGAACGGCAGCGCTTGCAGGATGGGGCCCGACGCGGCGGAGAAGATGCCGTTGAGGAACAGGAGCACCCACAGGATGATGCCGATCGGCGCGAACCAGTTGGCAATCATCACGACGCCGCCAAGCAGGCAGATGATAACCAGCACGAGGCGCGGCTTGCCGGAGCGCTGGCACCACACCGGGCCGATGATGGAGCCGAAGATGGACACGATGGTGAGGAACGCCGCCATGTTGTTGGCAGCCATGATGTCCACGCCGCGCATTTCAACCATAGCCTGCGGCAGAATGCCGGAGTAGTTCGTGGCGGTGGCCATGCCCAAGCCCGTCGCGATGGCGATGAGCCACACGAACTTGTTCTTGATAGCCACGCCGAAGTACTGCATGACCGGCTCGGACGGCGGAACCTCAGCGCCCTTCGGCTGATTCTTCGCCAGCACGAACCACAGCACGAGGATCGCAGCGAACGCGATAGACGACCACAGATAGGCATCCTGCACGCTCGGGAAGAAGGCAGACGTCGCCAGGCCGGCCGCGATGCCGCAGCAAGCGGCCGCGAAGTAAATGCCCATGGCGAAATCCATCTTGTCCTCGAACCACGCGCCGAACAGCTTGATGGTGGCGGCTTGCAGCACGGACGGCGCGATGCCGGTGCCCAGCATCATGATGAGCATGACGGTGAAGTCGCCCGCCACGAGACGGCCGAAGGCGAGCACCACCGAGATTGCCGTCGCCACGCCCACGACGATCTTCGCGCCGAACTTGTCGGCAAGCGAGCCGCCCGGGATGGACACGAACACGCCCGCCAGCAGCGGCGCGAGCAGCAGAGCAGAGAACTGAGCCACGTCGATACCCAGCGCGGGCATGATTTCGGTGGCCAATGCGGAAAGCTGGAATTGAATGTAGTCCGCGATGAAGATGATGAGGCACGAAACAAGCAGTACCACCCAACGATACGAGGACAACGTACGCGATTCCATGATTTCCCCTCCTTATTCGATGTGAATGCAATAGTTGATACGCCGGCATCACCAGGAAGTATAGGGACTGGCTTCAGCGCCCACCATCGACTGAACTTCGTATCTTTCTACGCAAAAAGGGGTAGACGATGGTAGCAACACGCTATTTACCAGCGGAAACGTCAGCTTTTCCCGCGAGAAAGAATACGCGTTACGGGCGGTTGCCGCGGTGTCGGGAGGGGTTTCGGGCTATAATGCCCCCATGGCAGCGGGTGCGTGCCGCGCGCCTTCCACACATTCTTCGGGGTACGGGGTAAAGAGGGGCCATGTCAGACGAACAATCCGCGACGTCGTTCAACCTGCTCACCGACGGCGAATGGCTGCAGCTCATCAAGATCATCGGCCTGGCAAACCGCCTCAACGAGGACTACGCGTTTCGCCGTACCATCCTCGAGCAGCTGCGCATCCTCATCCCCTACGAATCGGCTGCGTTCTTCCTCACCGACCTGTCGAAGGTGTCCACCACGCCCAACTTCTTCGCATCGCCCATCGGCATCGACTGCGAGGAGGGGCGTCTCGATGAGTACCTCGAAACGGCGTGGAAGGACGACAAGATTCGCGAGCTCGTTCCCACCGACGAGTCGCGCGTCATCCGCGAAAGCGACTTCGTAACGAAGGAAGAGAAGCAATCGTCTGCGTACTACGCGGACTTTCTCGGTGGACGCAACGTGCTCACCTGCACCTTCGCCTGCGCGAAGGGGCCGCTCGGGTCCCTCAACCTCAACCGCAAGCTCGTCGACTTCAGCGACAAGGAAGTGTTCATCCTGGAAGTGCTCGAGCCGCACATCACCGAGCGCCTCACGCAGCATCGCCTGTCCGACGGCAGCCAACGCGACTTCGAGAAGTTTTTGCAGGACCACAGCATCACGGCGCGCGAGGGCGAGGTGCTGTCCTGCCTATTGCAGGGTAAAAGTAACGGCGAAATCAGCGAAGATCTGTGCATCAGCCCCGCCACCACGCGCAAGCATTTGGAGAATCTCTACAAGAAAGCGGGTGCGAAAAGCCGCCTCGAACTGGCGATGTTCGCGCGCAAGCACATGCGCGTTCGCTAGCGGGTGCAGGGCGTCTCGCGCGGCTTCGACAACAGGGCGATGGGCATCACGGCCACGGCGAAACAGAGCGATTCCAGGATGAGGTTGAGCGAGTAGTCCGCGCCGGCCACGCCCGACACGGCAAGCGGAAGCGCGTAGCTGATGGCCAGGCTCACGCTGCCCACGAGGCCGCCGGCCGAGCCGGCGTACTTGTGCCCGATCTCGGGAAACGCTCCGGGAAGCGCCTCGAGCACCGGCCCCGCCGCCGAGCCCAGCGCGCCGTTCACCAGCAGCAACACCCAAACGCCCTCGCCGCCGAACAGCGTCCAGCTCACCAGCTTCGCCACGCCGCCCAACAGCACGATGGCCGCCAGCATGCCCTTGACGCTGCCAAGCCGCCGGCACGCGAGCGGACCCAGCACCGAGCCGGCTATCGAGCCCAACGACAGCACGGCCGCCGTCACGCCAGCCGTTTCCGGATCAAGGCCGTGCACTTCGTACAGCGCCTGCGGGAACAGCCCCATGTACGCGGTGGACGTGGCCATGCCCAACCCCACGGCCAGCGCGATGAGCCAGACGTTTTTGCTGGTGGCGGCGGTTTTCAGGTAGCGCACGATGCGCTCGTCCTCGGGCGGCGCCTCACCTTCGGGCACGTCGCGCGCGAACAGCGCCCAGGCCACGCCGCACAGCAGAAACAGCACCGAGGGCGCGAAGAACGCCGCGTCCATGGTGGGAAACAGGTTCGACGTGGCCTGCGCGCACGCGATGCCCACCGACGCGCTGGCGAAGTAGAGGCCCATGGCCAGGTTGCTGGCTCCTTTGAACCAGATGCAGAACAGCTTGATGAGCGATGCCTGCAACACGGCCGGGCAGCATCCCAGCAGCAGCATCGCGCAGAACAGCGACGAGTAGTCCCCTGCCCCCACCCGCGCGAACCCGGCGGCCACCGACACCGCCGTGGCAACGGCCACCACCACGCGCGGGCCGAAACGGTCGCACAGCACCCCGCCGGGGATGCTCAGGAACACGCCCGACAGCAGCGGCGCCAGCAGCAGGCTGGACAGTTCCACCGAGTCGAGCCCGAAGCGCACCACGATGAGCGGCGCGAGCGACGACACTTGGAATTGCAGGTAGTTCGTCATGAAGATGAGCGCGCAGGCAACAAGCAGGATCACCCAACGGTACGCCGATAAACGTCGATCACTGCCATCTTTGCCGTCGCTCATGCAGCATCCCCTTGTATCGAACCGAACCCCCGACGTGCTCATCATCCCAACTTGCAGGGTCGTTCGTAAGTACGCAAAGCGCGTATTTCCTTAGGGTAATATGCGTAGGAAGGAGGCGCCGGGTCACCGCGAGAGCGGGCGTTACTGCGGCAGGCGCACCTGTTCGTCCATGTTCAAGCCGTGCAGCAGACCGTGGAACGTGAGCTTCGTCAGCAGCTCGGCCATCGCGGCGGGAGGCTCGCGCAGGCCGCCGTTGATCCACTTCACCGTGATGCCGATATGGGCCGAGATGATGTACTGGATGAAGTAGTCGAGGGGCGCGCCCATGCTGTCCGCCTGCACTTTGCGGAAGATGTCCTGGTACGTGGCGTAGGCACTCTCTTCGAACTTCTTGTTGAACAGCGGAGCGCCGTGCTCGCCCAGCATCGTCTGGAAGAAGTGCGCGTGATCGTAGATGTACTCGAAGTGCCGCTGGTAGTACGCGTGGCTCTCCCACTCGAGGCCCTTCTCCAGCTGCTCGGACGGGTTCGCGGCGCGGCGCAGGTCGCCCAGCACGTCGTCGATGATCTGGTTGAGGAAGCAGTACTTGTCCTCGAACTGGAAGTAAAAGGTGCTGCGCGACACGCGCGCCCGCTTCACAATCTCGTTGACCGAGATGCTTTCGAAGTCCTTCTCGCGCATCAGGTCGAGCAGCGCGTCCGTCATATACTGCCGGCTGCGAGCCTTCCGCATATCGTTCGTGCGGTCCATAAGCCCCCTCCTCGTGCATTCTCAACCAATTTTACTACATCTGTCCGAATTCGTACAATCTGTGCGATTTTGCAGATACCGGCCCGAAAATCCCGTTGCTAGAATGCGGATCATCGCAATCGATCCACTCACAAGGAGGCACACCCACCATGGAGCACGAACTTCGCACCGAATTCATCGAGGACTACGTGGCACCCTACGGCCAGGAAGTCACCCACGGCAAAATCGCGCTCGAGGAGCACTACGAGTCCCCCACCTGGGACGCAACCGGCGACCCCGAGAACGAGACGGCTCGCAACAAGGAGGACTACTTCGAGGCCGTGAAAGCACGCCTGCATTCTCCCGAAATCCGCATCAAGGAGATGGACCGCAACGGCGTGGAGATGTTCATCATGTCGCTCACGCAGCCGGGTATCCAGGAGGTGCTCGACACCGACGAGGCCGTGAAGCGCGCGCACGAGATGAACATCTGGATCTACGAGAACTACGTGCAGAAGTACCCGACGCGCTTCAACGCGTTCGCCGCCGTAGCCCTGCAAGACCCCGAGGCCGCCTGTAAGGAGCTCGAGTTCTGCGTCAAGGAGCTGGGATTCGTCGGCGCGCTCATCAACGGCTACACGATGAAGAACGACAAGAACAACATCGAGTACCTCGACGAGAAGCAGAACTTCCCCTTCTGGCAGAAGCTTGTCGAGCTCAATGTGCCGCTCTACCTGCACCCCCGCGACCCCGCCCCGAACCAGCAGCGCGGCTACGAGGGGTACGAGGGCCTGCTCGGCTCGGCCTGGGGCTTCGGCGCCGAGACCGCGCTCCACGCGCTGCGCCTGCTGTGCAGCGGCCTGTTCGACGAGCTGCCCGAGGCCAAGCTCATCATGGGCCACCTCGGCGAAGGCCTGCCCTTCGGCCTGCCGCGCGTGCAGCATCGCCTGAACAACCAGAAGCCCTGCGGCGCCCACAAGAAGCCCCTCACCGAGTACTTCGAGAAGAACGTGTACGTCACCACGAGCGGCCACTTCAACACGCAAGCGTTCCTGAACACCCTCATGGAATGCGACGCGTCGCACGTCATGTTCTCGTCCGACACCCCGTACGAGAGCCTCGACGAAGCCGCCCTCTGGTTCGACAACACCCCCCTGAGCTACGCCGACCGCGAGCAAATCGGCCGCCAAAACGCCATCAACCTGCTGGGATTGGATTTGTAGTAAACACCACGGTGCGGCCCCAAGGGGCCGCACCGTATGAGGGAGGGGCTTACTTTGCTGCGAGTGCTTTACCCAGCTCACGACCAAGCGTCATGGCGAATCCGAGCGTCAACCCGGAAATAGCTGTAGAGTATTGCACCGCGAAACGACCGCCGCTGTTGTTGCCCGTGGCGTACAGGCCCTCAATCGGATTGTACTTCTTGTCGAGCACCCGTTGATCATCGTCGATAACCAGGCCGTTCAGCGCAACAGTGCCCAACATGGGCTTCTCCTCCACGCTGTACATGCCGAAGAACGGAGGCTCACTCACGTCGAGCAACATCTTGGGGTCGCGACCGAAATCCTCGTCTTCCCCCTGCGCGCAGTATTCATTGTACTTCGCGATTGACGCTTTCACGTTTTCGCGCATGTCGCCTTCGAGCCCCATGTATTCCAAGAGCTCGTCCAGACTGTTCGCCGCCCATGCACATACGGTTCCCCCGTCTTCCGTTTCCGCTCCCTGCGCCCCACGATCAACCCAGCCTTGGAACAGCTTCTCGAAATCGGCGGCATCGGTCACACCAATCGGCTGGGAGAAATGCTCGGGCGGCATCTTCGCCATGAGCTCCTTCCACTTGTTGTCGAAGAAGTAAAAGTAGCGCCCCGGCTTTCTGCGCTCGACCTGATCAAGCACGCCAAAGATGCCCAGAAACGTCTCGTCGGTAAAGCGCTGGCCGTTGTTGTCCAGGCAGACGAACGGAGCGCCCCACGGATTCTGACTTGCGCCGCCCGACCCAGCGGGAAGACGGTCGGCTTCCACCTTGAACCCCGAGCCCCATCGCAGCACGTTCGTGGGGAAATCGGTGCTCTCGAACATAACCTGGGGCGATACCAGACAATGCGGGCTGGGATCGATCGATCCACCGGCCCACATGCCCATCTTGATACCGCTGCCGTCGCGGCCGAACATCTTCGTCCTCATCTCGCTCGTATCTAACCCGTGAGCCTCGTACAGCCAGCGTCGCTCATCCTGCAAAGCCACGTACATGTCGTTGTTTCCACCGTAGTCGCCGCATGCCAGCACAACGCCCTTTTCACCGACGAATTTGAGGTATTCGCCGCTCGCGTTTTGCACGATCGCCCCCGTCACCTTCGTCACGTCCGTATCGACATCGGCTTCGCTCACGGTATTGTCGTTCTGGTTGTACACTGTTGTCCGCAAGCTCTCGGTGGCCGTCTCCGTGAGCAACTTTACCGCCGTATGCTCCCAGTACCACGTTGCGCCCCGACTCTCAGCCTGCGCAATCAACACAGGGGCCGTATCTTGAAAGTTGACCTGCGTACAGCCACGCCAACAATGAAATCCATTTATCACCGCGCCGTCGTTGAAATACTCGGTTGCCGTCTGGCTTTCAACTCCGTTTTCGATTTCCAGCGCGTCGACCACCTCCTGCGGAGCGTTTGAGATGATCCAGTCGAGCATCTCACCGCTGTGATTGGCGAACTGGCGTACGAGCGCAGGATTCGTCTTGTTGCGATTACGACGTTGGTATTCGGCGATGAACTCACTTGGTTTCACCGGCTCGATCCCGTGCTCCGTTAGGTAGTTCGAATTGAGCGTTGCGATATCGTGCAAGCCGTAGTAGGAGATGGTGCTTTCGCTCTGCATCTCGATAACCGACACGGTGGCGCCAGCTTCAGCCGCCGCGCAGGCGCACATGAGGCCCGCGTTGCCGCCACCCAGCACCACCACATCGGCGGTGATGGTTTCGGTGACCTGAGATTCGTCGATTTCGGGCGCCTCCCCGAGCCACGCATATCCACCACTCGATGAAAGGGTGGAAGCCGACGCCGTTTCAGTCCCCGTTTTGCCGGCCGATCCCTGCGGTGCGCACCCGGGAAGCGCTGCGGCGGCGGCCGTCATCGCACCGAAGCCGGCCGCCACTTTCAGAAATCCCCTGCGATCCATTCCCGTCTGTTCCATTGCTCTCTCCTCCGCATCATGCCCGCTCCTTGCCGGCGAGCATCCGAACGTTGAACCTGCCCGCAGATTAGGAAATCCAAAGACCCGTCGCGTCCGCTTTTGGTGTTGAAAGACAAGATTGACGTCAAATCAACCGCAAAAGACGATGCCGAGACGAGCGAGCTTCAGGCGCAGCCTCGCGTCAAGCTCTATAATGCGAAGCGGGAAAACGCAGGAGGGGATCCTATGAACACAACGAGCGGGCTGCCTGCACGTTCATTCAAGAAAGACGACTGGCTGTCCACGGGAGCCGTGGCGGCGTTTGCCGCATGGAACGGGCTCGCGTTCCGCATGGTCAACGCACCGGTGGTTTCCCTCCCCTGGTCGTTTCTCTCGTTCCCACGACGCGACGAAGCGTGGCTCATCGCATTGGCAACCGTGCTCGTAGTTGCTCTGCTCGTGGCGGCGAGCACACGAATGCACGAACGCAAGAAGGACGGTGACGTACCCCGCACGAACGCATTGCTTTTCGGATCAGCCCTGTGCATGACGCTGGGGTCGATTGGTCTCACCGGAAACCCCGACGCGGCGCAGCTTGCGCTTGCGTGCGGAGCGCTGTGCGGAGCCGGCATGGCCATGACGCTTTGCGTATGGATGCGAATTGTCCCCGCACACGTCACGCCCCGCTCGGCGCAGCGCATGATGGGAGGCTTTGCTCTCGCGTGCATCATCGACCTCGCCGTCGGAGCGCTACCCGCCCCCGCCGCGCAGGTGCTTGTCAGCGCACTGCCCATCGCTTGGTGCATCTGTCTGACTGCATCGCTCAAGCAGCCCTCGACGCCCTCCGCGCCCGAACCGCCCGCCCGCTCCTCCGCAAACACCCTCACGCTCTGCGTTGCGATGTTCGGATTCGCCGTGTTTATGGGAATTCTGGGCTTCGACTACGACGCCATCGAAGCGCAGCGAGTGCGTTTCGTGCAAGCGAGCGTCATGGCGGGAGGCGCCGCCGTGGCAGCTGGAGCGCTTGCTTTACTGAGCCGTCTTTCCGATATCGAGCGCATTCAAATCGTAGTGCCCCTTTTGCTCACGACAGCGTTCGTGCTACTTCCCATCAGCACCGGACCCATCGTGCGCGAGATTGCCGTTGCCCTTGCCCAATCGACGCTGCTGCTCTCCTTCGTCGTCGCGCTGTTCGCAGCCAACGAAGGGAAGGAACGTGATGCCTCGCGCCGATTCCCCTTCTTGCTTGCAGCGCTTGCGGCGCTCAACCTCGGAGGTGTATTCGTCGGCGGCGTCATCCGAAACGTATTCGGACTCGATGCAACCGCCCTTACGTTCACGGCGCTGTTGGTGGTGTACTTCGTTCTCCTCATCGTTCTACCGCTCTCGCGGCGTAAGCTCAAAGTCGAACACGTCATACGCGGCGCATCGATTGCAAGCCCGGCTGAAATCGCCGATATCCGCTGCCAGGCGCTTGCCGAACGCTATCCCGAGTTGTCGGCGCGCGAAAAAGACGTGCTGTGCCTCATGCTGCAAAACTACAGCAACGCCCGCATGGCCGAAACCCTCGTAGTTTCCGAAAGCACCGTGAAGACGCATATCAGGCACGTGTACGCGAAGATGGGAATCCGCTCCCGACAGCAGCTATTCGCCGAAGCCGAAGCCATCCCCCTCACCAGGGAGGAATAACAGCCGCGATGTCCGAGGTGCGAGATGCCCGCAACGCTTTACTCTTCGTCTACGTACTTGGATTCGAAGGTGAAACGCGACGCCTGCATCTCTCGTAGGTAGGCTGTGCATATGCGAATATGTCTGCCGTCTTCAAGCGTTACATCAAGCGATCCGATAGTCCCATCGGAATCCAACTGGACAAGTTTCATATCGGATACCAATTGGGTCTTAATCGCGGAATCACCGAAACCATGCTCCTTGAATACAATTGGTTTCGTTTTCGTGAAGCCAAACATATCCCGAATCTCAACTTCCCCCATTTCCATAAAGTTGCCTGTCACCACTCCTCGCTTTCATCGAGATGGCGACATCCGTAAAATACCTGTTCACCATACACCGCGTTGCATGTTTTTCCACCAACGTGAAACTTTGCGAGACTGCTGCATTCCGCAAATGCAGCGCGCCCAACGTAATCCAAAACGCTCCCGGATTCTTGAATGCACTTCCCCTCTTTTGTCTTTCTTTTGCTACGAATCAACGTCACCGCAGTTATGCTCTTGCACCCACGAAAAGCATATGATCCTATATACCGAAGCTCTCTCATCACCATCTTGCTATCAGATGAGCTCGTTCCGACGAGACTCGAGCATCTCTCAAACGCCCCATTACCTATCGCGAGAACTTTCGGCATGTCGATCCACGCAAGAGACGGACAATCATAAAAAGATCCGTTGCCAATAATGCGAACTGACGGCAACAGGACAGCCTCTAAACCCGGAAGCCATGCGAACATCGAAGGAGGAACTTCAAGGAGCCCCTCCGCCTCAAGGTGGTGAATCTCATCAACGTGCTCGCCCCACGGAACCATTGCATCGCGCTCGTCTTTACCAACCCCTCCCGACATAGAAGACGTTTCGAGCAAATTCAGGTAGTCAGGCAGCAGTCCCATTCCTTCAAACCTTAAAGTACCCGAATCATGATTAAAGGACCACGTCAGATTTGATCCATCTATCTTGTTCATCGCTTCCCCTTCGATCTAGGATTCGAGCACTTGGGCAAGCGCTGTGAAGAAAGACTCCGGGTATATTTTCTTACCGAGCTTCTGCGCCCCCTGTATTTTTCCTTTTCCTGGCGCGGATCCAGCCACCACGAACGCCGTCCCCTTGCTCACAGAGGCAGGCGAACGCGCCCCGTTGCTTTCCAGCAGAGCAATGGCATCGTTTCTGCTATAGCCAGCTTCCGAGAAATCCCCCGTCAATACGATAGACATTCCCTCGACAGAAGAAGGAATGTCCTCGCTTCCATATCCGCTATACCCGAATTGGGGTACCTCTCTGCTCCTAGAGCGGAAGTGGTCGCCTTTTGATTTCGAACTGCCCCCGAACGTGTACAACTGAGGAGAGGGCATGCCAACATCTTCGGCGAGTCGCCAAAATAACTCCCTGCACGCATTTGCATCGCACAGCGCATCATGGTGGTCATCAAGGCGAATGCCATAATAGTCGCAACATGTTGGCAGCTTGTAGTTTTTGGGCCCGAACATACTTTTGGCCATTTCGCCGGTATCGATGTACGTAAGCGCAGGCATGGTTATACCGACATATTGCAGGCTTCGATATATTGCGGGACAATCAGCACTTTTTGCACAATGAGCAACAATCACATTTGACGAAACGAGACTTCCCAATGTCCGATTCCAAACGATATCGAACGTCGGCGCGCCTAAAACCATCTCTTCGGTTATGCGATGCACATTTTGCAACATCGGCTCAAATTCGCACTGTGGATTCACCAGCTGATAAGAGGTATCCAATAGAGTGCCCGCTCTGTCAGTCCTCTGATAGGCAATAGAGCAGATATGCCGCTTTGCATCGGCCCACTCAACATCCAAGAATACATACCCATCCATATAGACGATCCTTTCCGGACGGATTTTTCGCGCCTTGCTGAAACCAAGATACGACGACCGTATTGCTAGTATATTACTAATATGATCGTCATATACTGGTATGGATGGAATTTCGAATTCATACTGATGCAGAGCACCGTATTCGAACGCAAAAAGCTGGTCAAATGACCGGCTTGCATGAGATTCAACGATCGCAGTTTCGGTGATCGTATGGCAAATTGCTGATATTTAGCGTTGTTTCAAGACATGATCCGAACTCTTCGGTATGCGCATAGTATTGCCATCTGCCACCTAACACTCAATTGTACTGGCGCCCTTGCCTTCGAAATGGCTCCGAGGAGCCATTGAGGGTTATTCCTGCTCGTCCATACACTTCTTACCCAATGGAGCCCGAGAGGCGGTGTTCCACGAAGTCTAAGGAGTGATGGAAGTGAAGCACGAACACTACATGGACATGAACCGCTTGAGCGACTGGAGCGTCGAGCAGATCAACGAGTTGCTCGACACCTGCCTGCTGCTCAAGGAAATGGAAGAGAAAGGCGTGCGCCTGCCTCTTCTCAAGGACGTCTCCCTTGCAATGATGTTCGACCAGCAGTCCACCCGCACTCGCGTGAGTTTCGAGACGGCGATGACCCAGTTCGGCGGGCATGCCATGTTCCTCGGCGGCAGCTCTCTGCACTCAGGCTCCGGCCAGGAGGACATCGCCGAGACCGCGGCCATTATCTCGAGCATGGCAGACGCCATCATGATCCGCAGCAAGAGCCAGCGCGTCATCGACGAGGTTGTGGCCAACTCCACCGTCCCCGTCATTTCCGGTATGAGCTGCAACGATTTCCGCGCCGACGGCTTTGGTAGCCAGGAACAGCATCATCCGACGCAGGTCATCGCCGACCTCATCACGATGATCGAGCGCAAGCCTCAAGGAAAGAAGCTCTCCGACTGCACCTTTATGTGGCTCGGCGACGGCGCCGACGGTTTCGACTGCGTCTTCATGGACCATCTCTCGCTCTTTCCCCGTCTGGGCATCCGCGTCATCTGCGCGGGTCCCAAGAAGTTCTGGCCGAGCGAGGGCCTTCTCGAGCAGTGCCGCAAACAGGCCGCCGAGAACGGCAACGGAGAAATCATCTGCACCGAGGACCCGATCAAGTACGCCCCGGAGACGGACTTCTTCTACACCGGCGTCGTGAACTACCACAAGGAGGGCGTGAGCGAGGAGGAAGCCTTCGACGTCTTCTATCCGAAGTACCAGATCAACGAGGAGCTCCTGTCTCATGCTCCGAAGAGCGCGTGGGTCATGCATTACCTGCCCGGAAACCGCAACTGGGAGATGACCGACGCGGTTTGGGATGGGGCCCAGTCCGCGCTGCTTCCGCTGGGCGAGAACCGACTCTATGCACAGCGCGGCATCTTGGTCTACATCCTGTGGCCCCTGCGTCGCAACACCAGCGAGGCCCTCGAAAACTACTATCAGGGCAAGGTCGAAGACCTGCTCACTCCCCGTATTCGCAACTACGACTTCTAGAACCCGCCAACGAGCCGCAGCCCCGCCAACGAGTTGCGGCTCGTTCCCGCAATCATGCAATGAGGAGGTAGCTCAAATGAATCAGATCACAGAATCCACGTCTCATCCCAAAGCTGACGGCTTTTTCATGCCCGCCGAGTTCGCCCCGCAGGACCGCGTCTGGATGGGCTGGCCCAACCGCCCCGACACGTTCGCCTTCGGTGCCGTCCCTGCCCAGCGCACCTACGCAGGCATTGCGAATGCGATTTCCCGGTTCACGCCTGTTGTGATGTGCTGCAACGAGGCCGACTATGCCAACTGCAAGGCGGTGTTCAAGGACAACGAGCGCGTGAAGGTGCTGGAGATGAGCATCAACGATGCTTGGTTCCGCGACACCGGCGCCACCTTCCTCGTGGACGGCAAGGGCGGCAAGGCTGCAACCGACTGGCACTTCAACGCCTACGGCGGCCTGGTGGACGGCCTGTACTTCCCATGGGATAAGGACGCTGAGATTGCTCGGAAAATGGCCGACTATGTTGGCGTGCGCACCTATCGACCCGACCATGTGATCCTCGAAGGCGGCTCGATCACCGTTGACGGCGAGGGCACGCTCGTCGTCACCGAATCCTGCTTGCTGTCCGCCGGCAGGACCGCCTGCGCGCTGTTCGCCGACGAGCCTGATGCGGGCGACTGGCCGCAGTACACGCGCACGTATGCTCCGTTCAGCGACGAGCTGCGCGATTACATGACCGCCGAGCTCGAGAAGTATCTCGGGGTCGATAAGGTGATCTGGGTCAAGGAGGGCATCGACCCGGACGTGACCAATGGGCATATCGACGACTGCGCGACGTTCATCGCGCCCGGCGTGATGGCCTGCATCTGGACGGACGATCCCGACTATCCCTTCTACCGGCAATGCCACGAGATCTACGAGACGCTTTCCAACGCCATCGACGCGAAGGGGCGCAAGCTCAAGGTCTACAAGCTGCCCATGCCCGAGAAGCCCTGCTACATGTCCGAAGCAGAGGCTACCTCCATCGACCTCGTCAACCCACGAACCGCGCAGGACGAGCCTCAGATTGCTTCGTACATGAACTACCTGGTGACCAATCGCGGCTGCATCGTGCCGCAGTACGGCGACGCCAACGACGCGCTTGCCGTAGAGACGCTCCAGAACATCTACGACGAAACTTGGGGCAAGGGCGAATTCGAATGCATCGGCGTGGACTCCCGCCAAGTCGTCTACGGCGGAGGCAACATTCATTGCATCACGCAGCAGGAGCCTTCGGCGTAACAACCGAGCAAGCAATCAAAAAACTGGAGCGCATGGGCTCCGGGCACAGGGGTTGGAGCCCGTGCATCCTTTTTGAAAAGTCCCAGAAGGAGCTGTTATGAGCGATGCAGAGGAAATCAGATCCGAACTCAGCGGTCATACGAACTTCGATGAAGAGCACGAAGGCGAGCTGTTCGAACGCGTCGCAAAAATAGAGCAAGCGGAACGCGAAGGAACGCTTGTTGCGGCGCTGAACAAGACCGATAACGTGCTTATCGCTGCAATGTTCGTTGTGCTCGGGGTGTTGCCAGTGCTCTGGTATGCAGTCATGTATTTTTAAGGGGTAGTAAGGAGGTGCAGTATGGCTGGAACAGATGTCAATAACGAGGCTCAAAGCGAGTCGATGCCCGTTCTCAAGAGCGAGCGCATTTACGGTTTCAAAGATCAAACGGTCGTCATCACCGGCTTTGCCTGTGCAGCGTGGTGCTTCATCACGGGCGGCACGCTTGCCACGTACGTGGGGGTGCAAACGGCACTCGTTGCCTCCATTGCGGGCAACATCGTGGCGGTGCTGCTCATGTCTCTGGCAACGCAGGTGATCTCTTCGAAATACGGCGTGGACGCCTTCACCTCGGTCCGAGGCGTGCTTGGCGGAAGGGGCACGAAGGTGTTCCTGGTGCTGATGTCCGTCTTCGTTATCGCGTGGCTGATCATCTTATGCATGATGGTCGCCAAAGCGGTGGCGAACATCGTATTGGGATTCAGCGGGATAGACATCGGCACGGGATTGCCGGTGGTTCTCCTGTCGATGGTGGCTGGCGCAGTCTGCTGGATGGTTGCCTGGAAGGGCCCGGTGCTCTTGAAGAAGATGAACACCATCGTGGCTCCCATTTTCATTATCATTCTGCTGTTTCTTGCGGTGGTGATCAGCGCGAACTATGGTTGGGACACCGTCTTGACCGCTCAGCCTCTCGCGCCGTTCGATAACGAGTGGCTCAATTTCCTCATCGCTTTTGAGCTGAGCCTCGGCGCCGGATTCTCGTGGTGGCCCAACATGGGCGGCTTGGCCAAGCTGTGCAAGACCACCAGGGCAGCGTTTTGGCCTAACATTATCGGACTCGTTTTCGCGGCAACTTTGGGCACCGTCATGGGCGTTGCTGCGGCGTTGCTCATCGGAGCCACCGACCCAACCGCATGGATGATTCCCATGGGCGGCCTGGCGCTCGGCACGATTGCGTTGCTGTTGGTGATAAGCGCCGATATCACTGCATGCTCCGTCATGCTCTACAACCTGGGTATCGGCTTGAAACAGGTGAAGAGCTTCCTGAAACTCTCCTGGGGCAAGGTGACGGGACTCATCATTATCATTGCCTTCATCGGCATGATTTGGGCTGAAGACCTGTACGCGAACTTCTATATCATTTTGGGCATTTCCAGCATGACGTGTGCACCCATCTCGATTATGCAGCTGGTCGACTACTACATCTTCAGGAAGAAGCATATATCGATCCGCGACGCGTACAACAACGCCCCTGGTTCCAAGTATTACTTCTGGGGCGGTTTCAACTGGGTTGCGATCGGAGTTTTCATTGCGTCGATTGTTCTGTATCTGCAGATATTCGACCCCTTCATGTGCGTACCGCATCCGCTCTTCCAATACTGTACCGCCACCATCGCCGTATGCGTCTTCACCTTCGTGGCGTACTATGTGTTGGGAAAGCTGTTGCTGGTGAATAAAGGCGTCGGCGGCTTTCCCGACCCCAAGAAGAAGGACAAGAACATCGACGAGGCAAGCGATATGAACTGATATGCACAACGCCTTAGATATGTAGCGGATGCCAACACATGTTGTTGGCATCCGCTTTTTGCTGCCGTATGAACCGGCGGTAACCTACGCCGAGGGACTTCCGGGGCTGTGCAAAGTCACGCCGGCTTGGCCCAGCGCGGCAAAGAACTGCTGCGCGTTGGAGACGTCCATCTTTCGGTAGATGTTGGCCATATGGTGCTTGAGGGTGTTTCCGCTGATGCAGAGTTCGTCCGCGATGCTCGCCCGCGAGAACCCTCGTATCAGAAGACATACGATTTCCCACTCTCGATGCGTGAAGGAAAAGGCAGATGCGATCGGGTCGATGCTGGCGTCCACCATGGAGCGGTTAATTCCGTGGGGGTACGTCAGCGCGAACCGGTTGCACAAATGCTGGTTGATCTCGTCGAGCGCGCGTACCTCTTTATCGGTGAAATCGCCTCGCTCCTTCGAGCGCATGAGCGATATGGTGCCGTAGATAATGTCGTTGGCGGCGATGCAGGCGATTGCCGTGTAGAAGATTCCCATCCGGCTTTCCCACTCTGCATGGATTCGGGAACGTTCGATAACTTCGGGGTACACCAAGTCTGTGGCGCGAAGCGTTGCAGGCTGCCGCTGGTTGTAGAACCAGGAGAGATAATCGATTTTGCAGTAGCGGTTCGCGTAGAGCGACAGCAGCTCCTCGTCCGTGTCGTTGCTCAGGTAGTTGAATGTGCTTCCGACCAAATCTCTCTCATCGTTGAAGCTCGTGAAGGAATGATCGAACGGGATGATTTTCCTCAGGTCATCGCAGCATGCGAGGAGAAGGTTGTCTATCGGCTGGCTATAAATCTTGAGGATAAGGCTGTTCGTCTTTGCTCGGGTGTCGTCGAACTTCGGATCGATCCCCATCTGCTCATCCACGTTTCCTCCTCCGAACGGAGATTTCTTCCTGAGCCAAAATCGAACTCCTGCGCGTAGGCCGCCTCCGCGCCGATTGTCGGAAGGGCTAAAGCGAAAACGGCAACGCCCATGAAGACGTTCTTCTTCACCTCGAACCCCATTTCGCGATGAATGCCGATACTCTATTGATATTGAATTCAATATCAATACTCCAATAGTACCACATAGCCTTACCTCATCATGGATATTATTAATGAGCGTAAGATAGAACTCGGTAAAAGAATACGACAAGCTCGTGAAGCTCAAGGGCTTTCTCAGCGGCGCTTTGCCCTGATGGTCGGCCTCGGACAAGCTTATCTCAGCGATGTTGAAAGCGGTCAATGCAATATCGGTTTCGAAAACCTCTGCAAAATAGCCGATGGTCTTGGGACTAAGCTGAGCGAACTTATCGACGAATTGTAAGAAGTAACCGCATGTTCGCTTGGAGCTTTACCCCCATTGCGAAGGTTGGGATACCTGATCACAAATTGGCCCCATGGGTTACTTGTCCCTGAAAATGAAAAGGTCGGAAGCTTAGCTTCCGACCTGTTAGGTTCAATGGTCGCGGGGGCAGGATTTGAACCTACGACCTCCGGGTTATGAGCCCGGCGAGCTACCAGACTGCTCCACCCCGCACCGTTATGTTGCGCCTACCCTTCCTGCCCGAATAGCTTTCAAACAGGAAAAGCGGCAAGAAAGAATATTACTCTTCTCCGCCTTGATGAGCAAACATTATCTCGCTACTTCACAAAACGTTCATAATTTTCCGCTCATGGTTTCGCGCTATAATGGCATCTCGCCATGAGACGAAAGAGGGGGTTCGTGGAACGTAGCGTAGCGCATCCGTGGTGGCTGCTGGCCGCCGTCATGCTTGGTGACGGGGCGTTCGTCGTACTGCAAGTGCCGTCTCCTAGCTTCGGGGCGTTCGGTCTGACGCCCTTTCCCCTACTCATCGCCGAGACGCTCACGTATCTCGTCGGTGGATACCTCGCGTACCGCTTCCGCGCGCGCTCGTCGCGTGCGCTGTACTTCATCTGCGCTGCCGCGTGCGCGCTTGCCATGGTAGCCCTCGCCTCGGGCATGCTTCCCAACAGCCTCGTCATGCCGCTGCAAACCGTCGTGTACATCGCCCTCGCGCTGCTCAACCTGTGCTGGGGCGTGTGCTTCGCCTCGTTCATTCCCGCCGTCTCCACCGTGCTCGTGGCGGGCGCCTACCTGCTATGGAGCACGTTCTCGCTGCTCATCTCGCTGAGCACCGGCACCGATGCGGGAACCGCCATGCAGGCGGTGCTGCCGGTAGCATCGGTGTTGCTACTCGGGTGCTGCTTGGCGAAGCTCGACTTCAGCATGAACGCCGTCGAGGCGCCCCGCTCGAACGCACCCGCTCGCCTATCGTCGTTCACGAAGGTGTCGCTTGTGGGCAGCTTCGCGTTCTCGTTCCTGTTTGGCACGATGATGCAAATTGACGCGCTCATGGCGTCGGAGCAGTTCATCACCTCGCCCGAGGTGCAAATTGGCATCATCGCCATCTCGCTCGCTGTGCTGCTGTACGCCATCAAAGCGAAACCCAGCTCGAGCGTCGTTGTCATGATCATCGTTCCCATCGTGCTGGCCACCGTGCTCATGGGTCGCTCGCTTGTCACCGACCAATCGTTCTTCACGAGCGGCTTTCCCGCGGTGCTGTTCAACTTCTTCGGCCTGTTCGTGTGGGTGGTGTTCGCCTGGGAGGGGCATCGCAGCCCGCTCGGCGGCTTCGTCATCTACGCGCTGGGGCTGGGCACCATGCGCCTGGGGTTGCTGGGCGGTCGCGGGCTGGCCATGGCGCTGTCGAGCGCGGGGCCGCTCTCGCCCGCGGTCGCGAGCGCGCTGTCCACCGTGAGCCTGTGGATTCTGTTCATCGGCTGCTTGGCCATCGGGCTGTACGTGTTGAAGCAACAGCGCACCGAGCAGCTGCTTGCCAGCCCGAACACCGCCGCATCCGGAGCGGCCACCGAGCACCTCGAGGATGCAAGCGACCTCTTCGCCGCCCGCTTGGCCGCCGTCGCCGAACCGGCCGGCCTCACATCGCGCGAGCAAGAGATCCTCGGATTGTACGCGCAGGGCCGCAGCGCCGTCTATATCGCCGAAAAGCTTGTGCTGTCGAACTACACGGTGAAGACGCACATCCGTCGCGCCTATGCGAAATTGGACGTACACTCCCGGCAAGACTTGCTCGATCTGCTGCAAGGCGCGCAAAGCGACGAAGAAAACGCCTGATCGCAGCCTCGTACCTCCTTTTGGTCGACCACGTCGCACCCCGGTTTTTCCCGAAAATAGCTCCAATGGTGGTACACGCACGTTTCCGCAACCTGCCATGCTCCCCTCGACACTTGCACCGGCCGTCCGCGACGGGTGCACTACCAAGCGCATACGCGCATGCAATCGGGAGGATGCATATGAACACGCAGATGGGGAGAAGGAATTTTCTGAAGGGGCTCGCCGTTGGGTCCGTGGCGCTCGCGGGGGCGGGCCTGGCTGGCTGCGCGCCGAAGAACGCGGACGCCGCGTCCGCGCAACCGGGTTCGGGCACGGGGCTGCCTGCGTCGTGGGACGAAGAGTGCGAAGTGCTGGTTGTCGGCTCGGGCTACGCGGGACTTGCCGCGGCGTACGAAGCCAAGAACGCCGGTGCCGACACGAAGGTCATCGAGAAGATGGGCACGCCGGGCGGTAACTCCATGATCGCCGACGGCGACTTCGCCGTATGCATGTCGTCCGCGCAGAAGGCCAAGGGCATCGAAGACTCCGTGGACAAGTACGTGGCCGATATGATGGCCGCCGGCTTGAACATGAACGACGAAGAGAAGTGCCGCACCATCGCCGAGAAGTCCAACGAGACATGGGAGTGGACGCGCGACGTGCTGGGCGTGGAGTGGGACACCGACGAAGCGGGCAACGTCAACGTCATCCCCTACGGCGGCCACAACACCGTGCGCACGCTGCATCCCAAAATCGGCCACGGCTCGGCTATGGTGCAGCCGCTTCTGGACAAGCTGTCCGAGATGGGCGTGGAAGTTGAAACCGGCCGCATGCTGACGAAGCTCTTCCGCGACGACGCCGGCCGCGTGGTGGGCGTGCAGGTGAACAAGGGCGCGAAGAACAACGACCCCTCATCGGGCACCCCCTACACCATCAAGGCGTCGCGCGCCGTGGTGATGGCATCCGGCGGCTTCGGCAACGACGTGGTGTGGCGCTCGAAACACGACCCGCGCGTGGGCGAAGACGTGGACTGCACGAACCAGCCGGGCGCAACGTCCGAGGCTTTGGCCGCCGCGATGGCATCCGGCGCGCTGCCCGTGCATCTCGACTGGATTCAGCTGGGCCCGTGGTGCAGCCCCGACGAGGTGGGATACGGCAAGGGCCCCAGCTACATCGACGCGAACGTGGCGTACTGCCTCACCGTCGACCCGCAAACCGGCAAGCGCGTGGTGAACGAGCTGGCCGATCGCCGCGTGTACTCCGACGCCATCGTTGCCAACGGCGTGCCGCTCATTCAGATTGTGGACGAGCAGAACATTCCCGCATGGAACTTCGAGGCGAACCTGCAGCCCGCCATGGACAACGGCATCACGTGGAAGATGGACAGCGTCGAGGACATCGCCGCGAAGTTCGACATTCCGCTCGACGCGCTCAAGGCTGAAATCGACCGCTACAACGGGTTCGTCGAAGCGCGCAACGACGAGGACTTCCACAAGATGATCCCCGAAGAGGCCAAGCCGGTGTCCGTGCCGCCGTACTACGTCACGCGCGTCTGGCCGAAGGTGCACCACACCATGGGCGGCCTCAAAACCGACACGAACGCGCAGGTGCTCGATGTGAGCCTGAATCCCATCCCCGGCCTGTACGCCGCGGGCGAAGTGACCGGCGGCGTGCACGGCGCCTGCCGTCTGGGGTCGTGCGCTACGGCCGACTGCCTGATCAACGGCCGCGTTGCCGGTCAGCAGGCAGCACAGGCGTAAACCACTCGCGGGGGCACGGTGCCGAACGGGCCGCGCCCCCGCCTTTTCTGCGCACCCCTCACCTCTACCCCACGGAGTCCAGAGCGAAGGAGCCGCTGGCCATGCGGGCGGTGATGCGGGCGGAGCCGTCGCCGTGGCGGTATGCGCCGCCGCTTTGCTCGAGCGGGAAACCGCTCGAGAACCTGCCCGACGCTTTCGTGATGCGCGCGGTGAACCCCGCCGTGGCAGGCAGCGCCACGTGCACGCCGCCGCTCGCGATGGTGGTATCGATGGTGCGCGGGCACAGGCCGTCGCACGCGATCCACGCCTTGCCTGACGCCGCATGCACGGCGACGCTGTCCTCGAAACGGCCCGAAGCCGACACCTGCCCGCTTGCCACATCGACGCTCAGCGCGTGCGCCGCCACCTGCTGGACGTCGATCTTTCCCGAGGCCAATTTGAGCCGCAGCGTGCCGCATCCGACGCCACGCACACGGTACGAGCCCGATGCCCCGTCGATGGTCACCCGCTCGAAGGCGCTCGCGTATGCGCGGGGGATGCGCACTTCGAGGTCCTTTCGCCACACCATCATGCATTCCAACCAGGAACCGTAATCGATCTCAAGCGTGCCGCCCACAACGCGCCACCGCATGTGCTGCCCCTCGAACAAGGGGCGCGATGCCGTCTCGGTCAGCTCGATGACGTCGCACGTCCCGTCGTCCACCACAACCACGTCAACCGCGCCCGATGCCCACTTGATTTCCAACCCGGTGATTCCCGCCGCCTGCACCCGCACATCTGCCATGAAAGCTCCTTTGTCGTTTCTTTGCATCCCATAGTAGACGGGCGGGAGCCGGTTGCACCAGCATATCTGGTGGGCAAAAGCCGCAAGTATTGGTTGCGGCGGCCAAGTGACGCCCTCAAATCCCCAAGAACCGCGCTTTGATTAATGCGACGACGGCACCGATGCTCTACAATCGGAAGGCGAAACACGAAACGGGCCGCAAGGCCCTGCCCGGCACCGCCGGCACCATCCTAACGAAGTTGCAGCGAAGGAGCATTCCCCATGGCCGTCATCGATGCCCATGCCCATATCTATCCCGAGAAAATCGCGCCGAAAGCCGTCGATGCCGTCGGCGATTTCTACCTGGTCGACATGTTCGGCGAAGGCACGGTGGAGCACCTGCTGTCCGCGCAGGAGCAGGCGCCCATCACGCACTTCATCGTGCACTCGGTGGCAACCACGCCGGGCAGCGTGGAATCCATCAACAACTTCATCGCCGAGCAATGTCGGCTGCACCCCGAGTTCATCGGCTTCATGGCCATGCACCAAGATTATCCCGAGCCGGAAAAAGAGATCGAGCGCGCCATCGGCCTCGGCCTCAAGGGCATGAAGCTGCACCCGGACACGCAGCACGTGAACATGGACGATCCGCGGCTCATGAACATCTACGAGATCATCGAGGGGCGTCTGCCCATCGTCATCCACACGGGCGACTACCGCTACGATTACTCGCACCCGAATCGCCTCATGAACGTGCTCAAGGCGTTCCCGAACCTCGTGGTAGATGCCGCCCACTTCGGCTGCTGGTCGCGCTACGAAGTGGGCTACGATATTCTGCACAACGCCGAGAACCTGTTCGTGGACGCCTCAAGCTCCCAGTTCTTCCTGGGGCAGCGCCGCACGGTGGAGCTCGCGCGCATGTGGGGCACCGACCGCATCATGTTCGGGTCGGACTACCCCATGTGGAGCCCCGCGGCCGAGTACGACCAGTTCGTCACGGCAGGCTTCACCGAGGACGAACTGGAGAACATGCTCTGGCACAACGCCGAACGCTTCGCCGGCGTAACGGTGAGCTAGCGGCTAGTCGGCGTCGCCCTCCGGGGCGCGCTCGAGCACGACGCGAATCTTGTCGATGCGATGGCGGTCCATGTCAACCACGGTAAACGTGGCTTTGGCGCGGTCGCCGTCCTCAACCGTGACGGAGTCGCCCTCGGCGGGGATGCGATCGAACACGGTGAGCAGCAGGCCGCCGGCCGTCTCGCATTCCTCGGACTCGACGGGCTCGAAGCCGATAAGCTCGCCCACCTCGTCGATGGGCAGCGAGCCGTCGATGAGGTAGCTGCCGTCGTCAAGCTGCACCACTTCGTCCGAGCCGCCGTGCGCGTACTCGTCGTCGATGCGGCCCACGATCTGCTCCATAATGTCGCTCATCGTGACGATGCCGGCCGTGCCGCCGTGCTCGTCGATGACCACGGCAATCTTCGTGCGCTTCTCCTGCAACGTCTGCAGCAGCTTCGCGATGGGCACGCTCTCGGGCACCGCCTGAATCATGCGGATGCGCAAATCCTCGTTGGTGCTATGGGGCGGCAGCGTGTACAGGTCTTTCACGTGCACGAAGCCGACGATGCGGTCCTTGCTGCCGCGGCACACCGGGTAGCGCGTGTACTTGTACTGCAGCACCGTTTGCAGGTTCTCCTCGAGCGGGTCGTCGAGGTCGATGCACACCACATCGGTACGCGGCGTCATGATGGCCTCGGCGTCTTTATCGCCCAGGTCGAAGATGTTGTCCACGTATTCGTTCTGCTCGGGGTCGATGAGACCGCTTTCGGTACTCTCGTCGATGAGCAGCTTGATTTCTTCGTCGGTGTACACCTCGTGCTCGTTGGCCACGTCATGGCCGAGCAGCTTCATCACGCCGTTCGTGATGCTGTTGAACAGCCACATGATGGGGTACGTGATGCGGTAGAACCACACCAGCGGCGTAGCCGTGAACAGGGCGTATCGTTCGGTGGAGAAAATGGCCAGCGACTTCGGGATAAGCTCGCCCACCACGATGTGCAGCGCCGTGATCACCACGAAGCCGATGACGAGGGCGATGGCGTGGATGGCTGCCTCGGGCAGGCCGAAGGCGGCAAGCAGCGGGCCGATGAGCTCGGACACCGCGGGTTCGCCCAACCAGCCGAGAGCGAGCGATGCCAGCGTGATGCCAAGCTGGCAGGCCGACAGGTACGCGTTCACGTTGTCGGCGACAAGCTTGGTGTTCTTGGCGCCCTTGCGACCTTCGTCAACAAGGATTTCAACTTGCGACTTTCGCACGCGCACGAGCGAGAACTCGGCAGCGACGAAGAACGCATTCATGAGCAGGAAAAACAGGACAAGAAGCAAACTGACTGCTGGGTGCATAATTGCGGATGGTCCTCCTTTGTATGACTATTCGCCTTGCAATCGTACGGCATTGTTGCACCCGGTCATATGTCCGTTACCTGAAACCCGCATGTTTCCACAAGTGCCAATATTCTTTTTCATACGGGGGATGGTGCTATACTCCTTCTAATTGTACTTGAATTGAATCGATCTCAGGGGAACAGCGCACAGGAGGATGAGCGTCATGGGTACGGGAGCACTGAGAACGATAAGAGGAACGTTCGCAGCAATAGCCATCGTTCTTTGCGTTTCTGCGTGCCCCGCCGCGCCCGCAGAAGCCGAAGAAACGGCGTTGAACATGACGCCCCCCCCCCTCGCGGCTTTTAGCGATCTAGCCCACGCTTCCACATCGTCAACTGCGTTCACCATCGACGCAAACGGTCCCGACAACGCTGCTCAAGGCCAATTTCTCGATGTGCGATCCGCGCTCGACGCCCTCCCTGATAATGCCGGCGATGTAACGTTCGTCATTGAGAGTGATTTGTACCAAGACTACGCATCGCACATCTTTGAACTGCCTACTGACAAAGGTGTCACCTCCTTCACGCTTACCTCAACCGTCGATGATGGCGTAACGGTGGGCAGACGCCTCTCCGGCAACTCGAACTCCCTGTACGCAAACGGCATCCCCGTCACCATCGGCGCGCACGTCGCGTTTGGCGGGCACGTGTACGGCGGCACGAACGGAACACCGCTCGTGCACGACACCTCGGTCACCATCGCCGAAGGGGCCGAAGTCAATGCGGTATACGGCGGCAGCCACAATGCCTCGCTCGTGGGCAATACGTCCATCGTGGTGAGCGGCACTGTCGTGAGTGCGGTTGTCGGCGGAGGCCATGCCAGCATATCCTCATCCACATCTGCCGCTATAGCAGACGTGGACGGTTCAACGTCCATCGCCATCGAGGCGAGCGGCATCACCAAAAACGCGTATGGGGCCGGACGCGCCGAGGCGCCGTCTTCCGGCTCGTCGCCCACCTCCGTGCAAGCAAACGTATCCGGTTCGTCCACACTGCGCATTGCCGGAGCAACCGAGCAGACGAACGGTGGCGGATTCGCCGGACCCTCCAGTTACGCGCTCGATGTCGAAAACGCTCGGGCCACCGCCAATCTTGGCGGCAGCGCCCGCATCGTATTCGAAGCTACTGCCATTTCGAGCGAGAGCGACTGGATGAACCAGGTATACGGTGGCGGATGGGCGCAGGGCACGAAGTCGGAAACAAACCGCGTCATTGCGGATGTGGCGGGTTCAACCTACGTCGAGGCGCTCGGCGACGACACTGCTTCCAGCAGCCAACCGAACATCAAAGCGTTCAATGCACTCTACGGTGGCGGATGGGCACTGTACCGTAACGCCCAAGCGAACGTCGAAGGCGATACCCTGGTGAAAACCGCGCGTCCGAACTGGGAATCACGCGAAGCCCTCGCTGGCGGAGGTTTGGCTAGTTGGGGCGCCACCGCCAACGTGGGCGGCACCTCAAGCGTAGAAGTGTTCAGCATCGCCGGCCAACGATCAAGCTACGAGAACGCGAACCTCGTTGTAGGCGGCGGCGTCGCTCTTTGCGGTGTGGAGGGTATCGGCACCTACGCGCAGTCCGGCGCGACCAAAGTGGTCATCCATACGGGAGCACGCCTCACGTCTGGCAGTAGTTCCGGCGCGAACATCATCGGTGGAGGATACGCGCTCAGCAGCAACACGAACACCGACGTCATGGGCGGCACAAGCATCATTGTGGAAGACGACACGGCACTACCAAAGAAGGTCATCGGCGGAGGCGTCGTGTTTTCGGCGAGCAACGCCGGAGGATTCACCCAAGAAGGCACTGCTTCGGCCTGCGTCGACAAGGCCGCCATCTCTATTGGGGAGCGTTGTACGATCAGCCAATATGTAATCGGAGGCGGTTATATCGGCAGGAACACAAAAAACGCTACAGCCGACACGGGAGACACGAGCACCACCATTGGTGCGAGCACAACGCTCGCCAGCAATTTCATCGGCGGCAGCATGGTTGAATCGAGCGAGAACAACCAAGCGAACGTCGTCAATATCGACACGACCCTCGCGCACAACGTCACCATCGCCGATCGCTTCGTTGGCGGAAACTATCTCTACAATGCCAAGGGAACCAAGGCAGACATTGCCGGCGACGTGAACACGTCGATGGGAGACGAATCGACCATTAACGGGAACTCGGCAACGGGGGGCAGCTTCATTTGGGGAGCGTCTGATTCCACCGCCGACATCGAGGGCAACATTACCACCACTGCAGGAGACGGCGTCAAAACAAAGTCGTTTGCGGGCGGCGGCATGCCATACGCGGGTGCTAATTCGTGCAGCGCCTCCATCGCGGGGTCCATCACAACCGAATTCGGAAACGACTACACCGTCACCGCAGGAGAGTTCGTCGGAGCCGGGTACGCCTACTACAATACGTCCTCCTGCTCAGCCAATGCTGCCTCCGTTCGCACCACGTTCAAAAACCACGCCTCCGTCAAAACCATCATCGGTGCCGGCTGGGCGCGCTCAGGAAGCAGCGATTCGGCAAACGTCACGTCGTCAGCGGCTCTCACGTTCGGCGACGACGCTTCCGTAACCTCCACCTTGTTCTCGGGAGGAAATGTCAATAGCAGCACCAACAGCACCGCCGACAGCGGCGCGGTCGCCGTATCCTTCGGCAAACGCGCGATACTGAGCCAAAATCTCATCGGAGCCGGCAACGTGTACAACAGCGCAAACGGCCACGCTAACACTACCAGCACGGATCTATTCCTCGGAAGCGAAAGCGTCATCAACGGATGGGCCGAATGCGGCGGAAACGTCGAAAGCTGCGAGAACGGAGCGGCAAACGTCGGATTCACCAAGGTGACATTCGACGAAAACTGCACGGTGAAAGGCAGCTTCGTAGGCGGCGGATACGTGTACGGAGGAACGCAATCGCAGGCAAATGCGGGAGACATAACCACCGCTTTCGGCGCTAGCTGCCAAATATCCAACTGGTACGAAGGCGGCGGGTTCCTTTCGGAGGGCACGCGAAACCAAGCCGACGCGGGAAACATCACGGCACGTTTCGAAGACGGCTGCAGCATTGGCGGAAGCATGGTAGGCGGCGGATACCTCTACAAGACCGAAGGAGGGAGCGCCGACACGGGCTCCATCAACACCACCATGAAGAACGATTGCTCCGTAGCGAACTGGCTGTACGGCAACAGCTACGCATCCCAAAGCCCCGACGGTCATGCACACGCCTCCAGCGTCACCACCACAATAGGCGACCGATTCAAGTTGGGAGCCTTCTTCCTTGGAGGAAGTTACGCATACGGCGACGGTACCGAAGCAAACGTGGTGAGCGACATCTCGACTTCAATTGGAAACGAGGCAGTGCTCTCAGGAAAATTCGCGATTGGTGGCAGCTTGGTTGAAGGGGCGCAAGGCGGCTCGGTAGAAATCGGTGGCAACGTCAGCACAACCATAGGCAGCGAGGCTACCACAAACAGCTTCGTTGGAGGCAGCATGGCATGGGGTCCGAAGGCGGGATGCAACGCAAGCGTCCAAGGAACGGTCGTCACCACCTTCGGCGACAACTACACGATGGCGTCACAGGGTCTCTCCTTCGTCGGCGGCGGATACTTGTACTTTGGAACCGACGGCTCCTCCTGCGAAACAACCTGCGGTGCCGTCGAGACGCATTTCGGAAACAACGCCGATCTTGGCACGGGGCAGCACTGGGTGACCGCCGCCGGTCGCATCGTTGGAACCTCATCGACAGGAAACGTGGGCATTGGCGCAGCGACGAGCGGTGAAAATGTCGTGACCTTCACCGCAGGAACCGACTTCTCGACGTACCTTTACGCGGGCGGCGGAATTCTTGCCGAAGGCACGGCGGCCGGCACATGCTCGACCGCCATTACCGGAAACGTCGAATCCTCTTTCGACGGCGGCGATATCAAGTGGTTCTTCGGGGGCGCTTACCTTCCCGACGAAAACGGCGACGGTACCATTGCGGGAGATATCACCAACCAGTTCACTGGATTCACATTCCCCGCAAACGACGGCGCAATCCTCACGGGTGCGAGTTCTCATGCGAGCGTGATAGGGGATGTCACCACCACCCTGAAAGACTCAACCCTCGGCGCAAGTCCTCGATTGGGAGGAAGCAATGGGACGGTGAGTGGCAACGCGAAGATCGTGTTGAACAACATCTCGTTCAACAACACGCTCGAAGCCAGCTCGTCCGCCGGCATTGAAGGCACGCAAATATATACGTTCGTTGGCACAACCCCCTACGACAAGTACGTACGAACCGAGCAAGCGGTCGGTACCTTCCTTGTCGAAATAGGAGACGAGTTGGGCACGCCCACTTCGGTCACGATGTCGGGAGTATATGACAGCGCCCCCGATGAAGCGCATCGGACAAACGTGCTCGTGCATCAGAACGCGACGCTCAACCTCGAGTATGGAGGAACCGATGCGCCCTTCCACCTTAGCGGCGTGAACGATCTTCAGGTTGAGCGCAACGGAACGCTCGCTGTTCCTTTCTGTACCGCGCAGGCTACCATTGCAGGCAACCTTACGGGGTCCGGCGCGATACTGCTGCCCGCAGGCGGCAGTATCGCGGGGTCCGGTACTCTAGACGGCGATATGCTGCTTGAGGTGAGCGGCACGCCGATCGTCGGTCAAACGTACTTCGATTTTTCCGGACAAAGCACCGGCAGCATCTCATACGCCGATCCCGACAAAAAGCTTATCCTCGAGAAGGACGACACGACAACCGACCACGCGAAGTGGATCATGCGCGAACTCACCTATTCCGTAACCTTCGACGCACAAGGCGGCACAGACACCAGCACCGTAACCGTCGCAAGCGGCAACAAGGTTCCCCAGCCTGACGAGCCCACCCGCAACGGCCATGTATTCGAGGGCTGGTTCCTCGACGCTGAGGGCACGCAGTCCTGGGACTTCAACACCGACATGGTGGAAGCCGATCTGACCCTGTATGCAAAATGGACAGTTGCGCGCTATACGATAACGTTCGACGCTCGGGGCGGCTCGCCCGTTCCGAGCACGCAGACGGTACAGTATGGCGAAGTTGTCAGCGAGCCGGCCCAGCCGACAAAGGCGAACTTCATGTTCGACGGCTGGTATGCCGACGCCGCAGGCGAGGGCGATCCCTGGAATTTCGCCGAAGATGCGGTGTCAAGCAACCTGACGCTGTACGCGAAATGGGTCGACGGCATTCCCGTGTCAGTGGCCGTAGCTGCCGACGATCAGGGAGCGGAGCACGGCAGCGTGAGCCCGACAACGCCCCAGGTGTACACGGGCACGCCGCTCGAGTACACGTTGACTCCCGACTACGGTTACCAAATTGGCAGCGTTGCCGTCAATGGCGATCCGCTTCCCTACGAGCTGCAGAAAGATTTGCGGTCGGCCATCGTTACCTATGAACCCACGGTCGAAAGCTCCATTGTCGTCACGTTCATCCCTTTGAAAAACGAGACCGCGAGCGACATCATCGACAACCTGCCCACCGTCGAGCCCGACGACGCGCCCGATGTGGTCGAGGAAAAGCAAGATACGGTGCTTGACGCGAAACTGGACTACGAGTCCATGCCGGACGAGGAGAAGAAAGCGGTCGAACAAGAGGTTGTCGACAAGCTCAACGAGGCGGTCACCAGTCTGCCGAGCGTCAACGTGAAGGTTGAATTGGCCATCAGCCCCGAACTTGACACGAATGTGGAGATACCGGAAAAAGACCAGTCGCGTTTCATCGGCGCGGTGAGCAAAGATGAAATCGAGCAGCTGAAAAATGGAACGGCACAACTGCTCAAAGTGGTCGTCAGCATCAAGAGCATCGAGGCTCCGGAAAGCGAAGACGAGAAGGCGGCCTTGGCAAGCGCGCTCGGGTCGCTCGAGATCGGCCAGCATTTCTCGGCCAGCGTCACCAAGCAGCTGTTCGCCGATCCGACCGAGAGCAGCCCTTTGAAGTCCGATCCCATAACCGCCCTTCCCGCCCCCGTGCAACTGACGTTCCAAGTGCCGCAGCCGCTTCTCAATCCCGGCGAGGGCACGGCGCGCTCGTTCGCTGTGGCAAGGACGCACTTCGCCGAAAGCTGGCAGGCAGAGCTTCGCCCCGATGAGGACGGTGACGAAACCAACGAGTCTGTGACGATATCCACCGACCGTTTCTCCACGTACTCGATCGTGTACCAGGACACGCATACCGTGACATTCGTGGACGGCGCAAGCACGCTCGCAACCACCCAGGTGGTCAATGGGAGCAGCGCCGCCGCCCCACAGCCCGACCCGACGAAGCAAGGATGGACATTCGTCGGCTGGTACGCGAGTGCCGCTTTTGCAGGCGACCCCTATGACTTCGACGCGCCGGTGACCACGCCCCTCGTGCTGCACGCGAAGTGGGCCGCGGAGGAGCCGCCCGCGCCCGCCGAGCACGCGGTGTCGTTCGAGAGCAACGGCGGCACGCCCGTGGGCGCCCAGCGGGTGGCCGACGGCGAGGCGGCCGCGAGGCCCGCCGACCCGGCGCGCGAGGGCTACGAGTTCGCCGGCTGGTACGCCGACGCGGGGCTCGCGGGCGACGCCTACGACTTCGACGCGCCCGTCACGGCCGACCTCGTGCTGTACGCGAAGTGGGAGCGGATATTCAACGAGGTGGCGTTCTCCGCAGGAGACGGCGTCGCGTCCCCTGACGCGCAGCGCGTGGCTTACGGCGAGAAGGTCGCAAAGCCCGCCGACCCGGAGAAGGCCGGCTACGCGTTCGGCGGCTGGTACGCCGACGCGGGCCTCGCGGGCGACGCCTACGACTTCGACGCGCCCGTCACCGGGCCCGTGACGCTGTACGCCAAGTGGATCGAGACCGTCGAGCCGCCGGCCGTCGAGCACGAGGTGGCGTTCGCGTCGAACGGCGGCACGCCCGTCGACCCGCAGACCGTGGCCGACGGGGAGCTCGCCGCGGCCCCGGCCGACCCGGCGCGCGAGGGCTACGAGTTCGCCGGCTGGTTCGCCGACGCAAGGCTCACCGCGGCCTGGGACTTCGATCGCGACCCGGTCACCGGGCCCGTGACGCTGTACGCGAAGTGGGAGCGGATCGAGCACGCGGTGTCGTTCGAGAGCAACGGCGGCACGGCGGTCGCGGGCCAGGTGGTTGCGCATGGGGACAAGGCCTTGGAGCCCGTCGTGCCGACATGCGAGGGATTCGCATTCGACGGCTGGTTCGCCGACAAGGGGCTTACGACACCCTACGATTTCAATACGCCCGTGACGGCCGACCTCGTGCTGTACGCGAAGTGGGCCGAGGAGGAGCCTCCCGCGCCCGCCGAGCACGCGGTGTCGTTCGAGAGCAACGGCGGCACGCCCGTGGGCGCCCAGCGGGTGGCCGACGGCGGGGCGGCCGCGAGGCCCGCCGACCCGACGCGCGAGGGCTACGAGTTCGGCGGCTGGTACGCCGACGCCGCCCTCGCGGCGCCCTACGACTTCGACGCGCCCGTCACGGCTGACCTCGTGCTGTACGCGAAGTGGACGGCAAAAGCGGCACCCCTCCCCACGCCCGACGAAGACGTTACGCCGCAGCAACCCGATACGCCAAAAGAGCTTCCTGCAAGCTCGTCGACAACCGCTGAAAAGCTCGCACCAACCGGAGACACGGCAACCCTGCCGCTCGCTGTCGCAGGCATTGCCCTCGTGATGGCGGGAGCGCTTACGCTGAGAGCGCGCCGCACACGCTAACGCGCACGGCCGAGAAAAAACGACGACGCCGCATCGATTTCCGATGCGGCGTCGTCGTTTCATGGCTCCCTTATGTCAAAGTGACGAAAATGTAAGGGAAACGGTGGGTTTTGTCATGTTCTCGCAAAGCGGGACGGGTAAGGTGGAAGGCGTCACGCACCGCAACGAAAGGAAGCGCGCATGAGCACTCCCATGAAAGTCATCATCCCCATCGCCGCCATCGGCATCCTCGGCCTCTGCCTCGTAGCCCAAGTTCCCGTTCTCACAAAAGCCCGCTAGAAAGGCAGCCCCTCGTCGCGAGCCATCCCACCGCGCCGTCTCTACGCCGGCGCGAGATCACCATCCTCTTCGATGGCGGGAACATCGCTCGACGTCTCACCCTCGGCGGCAACTGCGTCGTTCGCGCCGGCATCCTTCGGCAGCACGAGGTTCGCCACGACGGCTACCAGGAACACGACGGCCACGCAGTTCTGCGCGAACACGCTTTGCACGAGCGCAGGGAAGCTGGCGAACAGGGCCGACACCTGCGTGAAGCCGATGCCCACGGCCAGCGACAGCGCGGCAATCAAAATGTTGCGCTGCGTGAAACCCGCCCGCGCGATCATCTGGAACCCGCTCACGATGATGTTGCCGAACATCATGATGGTGCAGCCGCCCAACACCGCCTCGGGAAGCGACGCGAAGATAACGCTGATCACCGGCAGGAACGCCGCCAGCACCATGATCACGGCGCCCGTGGCGATAGCCTTGCGGTTCACCACCTTCGTCATGGCCACGAGACCCACGTTCTGCGAGAAGGACGTGATGGGCAGGCAGCCGAAGCACGCGGACAGCGAGCTGACGAAACCGTCGCACGCGATGGAGCCCGTGAGCTCCTTCTCCTTCACCTCGCGATTGAGGCCCACCATCGTCAAAGCCGACGTGTCGCCGATGGTCTCGGTAGCCGACACGAGGAAGATGAGCGTCACCGACACGATGGCGCCCAGGTCGAACTCGGGGGCGAACGGCATGAGTTGCGGCAGCGCGAACAACTGCAGGTTCGCGAACCCGCTGAAGTCCACCGCGCCCACCACCACGGCGCACGCATACCCGATGACCAGGCCGAACAGGACCGACAGCTGCTTCGTCTTCCCCTTCGCCAGCACCTGGAATACCAGGCACGACACCAGCGAGATGGTACCCAGCAGCAGGTTCTGCGGCGAGCCGAAGTCGGCCGCCCCGCTGCCGCCGCCGAATGAAGACGCACCCACGCCCAGCAGCGAGAAGCCGATGGACGTCACCACCACCGCGGCCACGATGGGCGAGATGATGCGGCGCCAATACTTCGCGAACAGGCCCAACACGCCCTCGATGAGACCGCCCACGATGATGGCGCCAATGGCCACGTTGTAGCCGTACGTTGCCACGATACCCGTGAGCACGGTGACGAACGTGAAGCTGATGCCCATGACGATGGGCAGCCCCGAGCCGATACGCCACAGGGGAAACAGCTGGATGAGCGTGCCGATGCCCGCGATGAGCATGGCGCTTTGCACGAGCATGCCAATTTGGTCGTCGGCGAGCCCCGCCGCCGCGCCTACGATGAGGATGGGCGCGAGGTTGGCCACGAACATGGCCAGGATGTGCTGGATGCCATACGGGATGGCGCGCACGACGGGAATGTCGCCGTCGAGCTTGAACAGGTTCTCGTGTGCGAATGGCTTCATCGGAACGCGATCTCCCCCGTCTCGGGGTTCATGCCGTCCACGATGGCCAACGACTCGAGGCGGTACCCGCGGCGGCGCAGGTCGTCGCCGCCCGGCTGAAAGCCCTTCTCGATGGCGATGCCGATGCCCTCCACCGTGGCGCCGGCCTCGTCAACGAGCTCGATGAGCCCGTTGAGCGCGCAGCCGTTCGCCAGGAAATCGTCGATGATCAGCACATGGTCGTCGGCACCGAGGAATTTCTTGGACACGATGACGTCGTACACGCGACTGTGCGTGAACGATTCGATGCGCGTCGTGTACATTTCGCCGTCGAGGTTGATGCTCTGCGCCTTCTTCGCGAACACCACCGGCACGCCGAAGTGCCGCGCCACCACGCACGCGATGCCGATGCCGGACGCCTCGATGGTGAGAATCTTCGTGATAGGCGCGTCGGCGAACAGCCGCTTGAACTCCTCGCCCATCGCGTCGAACAGGTCGATGTCCAGCTGGTGATTCAGAAAGCTGTCCACCTTGAGCACGCCCTCCGACTTCACCACCCCGTCGTGCTTGATGCGCTCCTCTAAAAGCTCCATGCGTTTCCTCCGTCAGCCGCCCGGACCCGAAAATGTCGTGTACCGTTCAGTGTACCCGAGCGAGCGGCCGAGCGGGAGGGGTCAACCCAACGCCTCGGAAGGCGGCAACATGTTCTCATGCAGGTACGTGCGCAGGAAGGCGCGCCCCTCGTCGGTAATCTGATAGGCGCTCTCCCGCTGACCGCCGTCTTCGCGAAAGCAGGCGATCACTCGCACGTACCCGCACCGCACAAGCGTGTACAGCACGTTGCGCAGACGTCCGGGCGTGATGCCAAGCTCGCACTGCAGCACGTGCCGCGAGACGATGGCGAAGGGGCCGTCGGGGCGTTCGTGCTCCGCGAGGTACTGCAAGACGCGCGCCATGACCCGGCGTGTTCTGGCCTGCGGCTTCGCAAGCGGGCCTTCGTAGGGAATGGGGTCGCCCGGCACGATGCGCTCGACGGAGCGCACACCCTCGCGCGCAACCGCGTCCATCAGCTCGCCCATCGTCCTCGCCCCTCCCTCCGTGCGACATTTCCTTACCCATCCACATATAATGCCCCCCCCCCCGATCATTTTGTCAAGTGGGAGGGTAAGGATTGCAGGGAGCACGGGCTGGGTGAGTCTTCCTCCCCAAACAACGAGGAGGCCCGCGCTTGCAGTTTGCGCGGGCCTCCTCGGGGAGAGTCGATGTCGAAGGGCGGCGGCGCTACAGCACCACTTGCCCCGTGAGCAGCAGCACGAGCGAGATCACGGCGGCAATCAGGATGATGGCCACCACCACCTTGTCCACCGTGCTCTTCAGGTACGGCTCGTTGCGCTCCTTCTTTCCCCAGATGTACATCACAATGCCGGGCGCGTACAGCAGCGACATGAGCGTGAGGCCCACCGCTCCCGACGCCCACGCCAGGAAGAAGCTGTACACCACGCCGAAGATGCCGAAGATGCGCCACAGGATGAGCGCGCCGCCCACCTTGCCCTTGAACGCCTCAGGCTCGGTGAACGTGATCTTGGCGAAGTACGCCGCCGACAGCAGGTACGGCAGCAGAATCATGCCGGCCGACAGCGCGTAGAAGAACTGGTACGTGCTGTCCGAGAACAGCATGGCGATGAGGAACACTTCCACGACGATGTTCGTCACCACGAGCGTGACGATGGGAGCGCCCTTCTTGTTCGTTTTCGCGAACGCCTTGATGAACACGCCCTGCTCGGCGGCCTCGTAGGGCGACTCGCTCGACAGTACCGTGTAGCCCAGCATGGCACCCACGAGCGACAGTACCACGCCGCCGTTGATGAGGACGGCGCCCCACTGCCCCACCGCGTGCTCCAACACGCCGGCAAGCGCCGGGTTCGGCAGCTCGGCCAGCTCGGCCAGCGGCATAACGCCCATGCTGAGCATGCTCACCATAAGATAGATGGACAGCACGCACACGAACGCGATGATGGTGGCCTTGCCCACGTCGCGCTCTTTCTTGGCACGGCCCGAAATAGCCACCGCGCCCTCGATGCCGACGAACACCCAGATGGTGATCATCATGGTGCTACTCACCTGGTCGAAGAACGGCAGGCCGGGATCGGCGCCGGTGGTCATGTTCGCCATGAAGATGCCCAGGTCGAACTTCTGGAAGAAGATGATGGCCGTGATGCCCACGAAGATGGGCACGAACTTCGAGATGGTGATGACGGCGTTGACGCCCGTCGCCTCCTTGATGCCGCGCGACACAAGGAACACGTAGAACCAGATGAGGCAGCTTGCCGCGATGACCGAGGGGAGGTTCGTCCCCTCGCCGAAGATGGGGAAGAAGTACGCGAGCGCGCCGCACAGCAGCGCCGAGAAGCTCACCGTGCACAGCAGCGCGCTGATCCAATAGCCCCAGGCGCTGTTGAAGCCCAGGAAGTCGCCGAAACCGGCGCTTGCATAGCTGTAGATGCCGCCCTTCAATTCGGGCTTGATGCGCGAGAGCGCGAAGAACGTCATGACCAGGCACAGAACGCCGATGCCCGAGATGCTCCATGCGGTAAGGATAGCTGCGCCACTGGCGCCACCTGCTGCCTGGTCGCCTGCCAGGGTGAACACGCCACCGCCAACGATGAGCGTGATAACCGTGGTGACCAGGCGGAAGATACCTAAACCGCCTTGGGGTCGGGGAATGTCCGGAGACGCGGACGACGCAGCCGAAACTGCCGTGGTCGGGTGGTGCGATGCGGATTCGCTCATAAAATCACCGTTTCCTCGTTGTACGACTGGTAGCATGATACTCCACAACGCTGCAATCCGGCACACCGTTATGCAACATTTTGCATGCAGGGCAATCCCAATCGAACATGCACGAGCACACGTACGGAATCCTTCGGCACGCTTCGCTCGCTCAGGATGACAAGAGGGGTTATTCGATGACCATGCGCTCTACGAGCACGCCGTCCAGCACCGATCGGTTGAGGTCGCAGCCCAATCCGGAACCGTATCCCTCGCGATTGAGCGTGACCATGCCGCGCTCGGCCGTGTACGGCGGGTCGGTGATGTCGCTGGAGAAGTAGCGCGCCGTCGCGCCGATATCGCCCGGCGACCCCACGGCGGGCAGCGTCTCGAACGCGGCATGCAGGCGCTTGGAAACGCCCGTGTCGTACATCCCGCCCATCCACACGTCGATGCCGCGCGTCTGCGCCATACGCAGGAAGTCGAGCGCCGGTTGCACGCCGCCGCATTTGCCCAGCTTGAGCGCGTAACAGCGCAGCTCGGGATGCGCGAGCGCGCGTGGCAGGTCGTCGGGGCGCGCAATGGATTCGTCGAGGCAGAGGGGCGTGCGCATCCCCCGCTGCAGACGCGCGAGGCGGCTGAACAGGTCCGTCGGGCCGACGGCGGGCAGGCGGCGCGGGTCGAGCGGCTCTTCGATCCAGGCGACGTTCAGGCCGTCGAGGGCGCGCAGCTCTTCGGCTTCGCGCTCCGAGAAGCTTTGGTTGGCGTCGAGCGTGATCATGATGTCGGGCAACGCGGCGCGCACCGCCTGCACGCAGGCGAGCGCCGAGCCCGGCTTCACCTTGAGCTTCACGCGCTTGTAGCCCGCATCGGCGCAGCGGCGCGCGGCGGCCACCGTTTCCACAGCCGAACCGAGGCCGAGCACCGCTCCGGCCGGCACGGCGACGCTGCCGCCCTTGACGGCGGCGCCCGCGGACGCGTTCGCGCTCTCGGGCGTACCCCCGATGAGCTGCCACAACGGCTTCTCCACGATCTTGCCGTACAGGTCCCACAGGGCGGGCTCGAGCGCTCCGCACGCAAGCGGGAACGCCTTGAGTTCGGGCACCGCGGCGAACGCGGCGCTCACTTCGCGCGGATGGAGGAACATCTCGTGCAGCACGAGCGGCGCAAGCACGTCGTGCAGGATACGCACGTCCTGGTCGAGCGTCTCGGGCAGGTACCAATCGGTGGGGAACGCCACGCATTCGCCGAGGCCCGTGCGGCCCTGATGGTCAGTCACTTCCACGATGACCGATTCGCGATGCGTCAGCGTGCCCTTCGCCGTTTTGAAGGGCGTGATGAACGGCAGGCGGATGCGGTGCAGCGTGACGCGCACGACCTCGATGCGCTTGTCGTACGCCTGCTCGAGCGCGGCGCGGTCGACTTTGCCGATGCCCGTGCGCGGAAATTCGTCGAGCACGCACACGTGCTTGGGCAGGTACAGCTTCGACAAGCGCGGCGCCAAGCTCGCGCGGATGGCGGCGGCAAGCTGGCGGTTCGACAGGTTCGCAAGCCCGGCGGCTTGAGCCTGCGCCTGCTGCGCGTAGCGGCTCGTTGCCTTCTGCGGCTGACGCGGCTTTTCGCGCTCCACAAAGGCGATGGGACGCCGCCCCCATCGCGCGTCGGACGCGCCGAACACGTGCGCGTCGGCCACCCCGGCCACGCGCAGCAGCTTTTCCTTGATCTCGGCCGGGTAGACGTTCTCGCCGCCCGACACGAACATGTCCTCCGTGCGCTCCTTCACGAACAGGCGCCCGCCGTACAGCGCCGCCGTGTCGCCCGTGAGGAAGAACCCGTCCACCGTGTACGCGGCGCGCGCGTTGAGGTACCCGCCGAACAGGCCCGGACCCTTCACGGCAAGGCGGCCGAACCCGTCCTCGCCCGGGTCCACGATGTGGGCCTCGTACCCCGGCAGCAGGCGCAACCCGCCCGTGAACGAGCCGGTCACCTGGGCGTGCGCAATCTGGCTCGACGTCTCGGTCATGCCGTAGCTCGCGTACACCCGCGCGCCCGCGCGCTGCGCGTGGTCGAGCGTCTGCGGGTTGAGGGCGCCGCCGCCCAGCAGGATGCAGGCGTAGCGCGCCACCGTTTCGGCATGGTCGAGCGCCAGCATGTCCTGCAGCATCTTGTCCACCACCGACACATGGGTGGCGCCCTTCTTCGCCGCGTCGGCCAGCAGGCGCTTCGCGTCGAAGCGCGCGTACAGCGCGAACGGGCAGCAGTTGAGGATGCTGCGCACAATCACCTGGAAGCCGCCGATGTGGTAGAGCGGCAGCACCGCCTGCCACAGGCCTTCGCCGTGACGGTTGAGGGCAGTGTTGGAAGCGAGGGATGCCCCGCAGATGTTCGACCAGGTGAGCGACACGGCCTTGGCGCGACCGGTGGTGCCCGAGGTGAACATGACCACGGCGCGCGCGTCGAGGTCGAACACGTGCGAGGCATGCTCGGCGAAGTGGATGACGCTCTCGGCGGCGTCCTGCTGTGCCATTTCGTTGCGGCGGCGCAGCGAAGCGCGGCCCGTGCTTGCGCGTCCGAGCGCTTTCGTGGTGCGCGCCTCGGCCGTGGCCGCGTTGGCGCGACCTGCGAAGCTCATGCGCGGCGCGCGCCCCGCCGTGCGCGAGGCCACCCCGGAGCTCACCTGCATCTCGCCCGCAAGCAGCGCCTGCGCGCTGTCCACGAGACGGCTCGCGTTGCTTCCGTCGATACGCAGGGACGCCAGTCGCACGTCGGGCTTGCGCTCGATGTCGAGCAAGCGGCTGAACTTCTCGGCATCGGTCAGGCGATTGTTCAGCGTGACGAGGGCGAATCCGCCGTACGCGGCGGCCAGCATGAGCATCACGTACTCGGGGCAGTTCGGCAAATCGACGGCCACGCAGTCGCCCGAACGCACGCCGCGATCGAGCAGGAGCCGAGCAAGCGCAGCGGACAACATACGCGTCTCGCGATACGAGTACGCTGTCTCGTTGCCCGCTTCGTCAACGTACGTGAAGCATGTGCGCTGCGGACACTGCCGCACCATGCTTTCAAACGCGCCGATCATCGTTGCCGGATTCCTGCCTCTCGACGTGCCGCTTCGATCCTAGGGGAATTTGGGGAACTGGGTGAAGTCGGGAGCGCGCTTCTCCTTGAACGCGTCGCGACCCTCTTTCGCTTCGTCGGTGGTGTAGTACAAAAGCGTCGCGTCGCCGGCGAGCTGCTGAATGCCTGCAAGCCCGTCCGTCGCCGCGTTGAACGACGCCTTCATGAAGCGCAGCGCCGTGGGGCTGAACTGCAGCATCTCCTGCGCCCAGCTCACGCACTCCGCTTCCAGGTCCTCGAAGGGAACCACTTTGTTGACGAGGCCCATCTCAAGCGCTTCGGCCGCCGAATACTGACGGCAGAGGTACCAGATTTCGCGCGCCTTCTTCTGGCCCACGATGTCGGCCAAATAGCCGGCGCCGTAGCCCGCGTCGAAGCTGCCCACCTTCGGACCGGTCTGGCCGAACTTGGCCGTTTCGGCCGCGATGGACAGGTCGCACAGGATGTGCAGCACGTGCCCGCCGCCGATGGCGTAGCCGTTCACCATGGCGATGACGGGCTTCGGCACCACGCGGATGAGGCGCTGCAGGTCGAGCACGTTGAGGCGCGGGATGTTGTCCTCGCCCACGTAGCCGCCGTTGCCGCGGATCTTCTGATCGCCGCCGGAGCAGAACGCCTCGTCCTCGTGACGGCCGCCGTGGTTGGCGCCCGTGAGGATGATGACGCCGATGTTCGCGTCGTCGCGCGCTTCGCTGAATGCGTCGTACAGTTCGTTGACGGTGAGCGGGGTGAACGCATTGCGTCGCTCGGGCCGATTGATGCTGATTTTGGCGATGCCGCCTGCTGTTTCGTAGATGATCTCGCGGTATGCCTTGCCCGCCTGCCACGCGATGTCGCCCATGGCCGTCCTTTCGTCGCGCACGCTGATGCGGCGGCGCGGTGTGTAGAAGGGGATCTCCAACTAGATACCTCGTATAGTACCGCGTATTCCGCGTTCTCGCACCTCATAGCAAAATTTCTCCGAAAAGAGGAGCAATATTTCGACAATGGTTGAGGGTGGGGCGGGCCCCTGTCCCTACCCCGTGTTCTGCAGGCCGGCGGAGACGCCGGTCACGGTGGCCAGGATGAGCGCCAGGTACTCGGCCTTCGCCTCGTCCGACAGCTCCTCGCGCTGGCTGCGCACGAAGCGCAGCGCGCGCACCTGCGCGAGCGAGAGCGCGTCCACGTACGGGTTGCGCACGCGGATGGCGCAGCCCAGCACGCGGCGGTGCTCGAGAGGCCACTCGTCGCCCACGATGGCCAGCGCCCACGAGCGCGTCAGCTGCATCTCGTCGAACACCGTCTGCGCCAAATCATCCCGGTCGCCCAAGGCCAGGTACATCTTCGCGATGCGCCCGTCCGTCTTGGCAATGGACATCTCCACGTTGTCGATGAACGTGCGGAACAGGGGCCATTCGCGATAGGCGCGCCGCAGCAGCTCGAGGTCGTCCAGCCGCTCGCACGCCGTGCCCAGGCCGTACCACGCGGCCAGGTTGATGCGCGCCTGCGACCACGAGAACACCCACGGGATGGTGCGCAGGTCGTCGAGCGATTGGGCGCCGAGGCCGCGTTTGGCCGGGCGGCTGCCGATGGGCAGCAGGCCCACTTCGGTGAGGGGCGTGACGGTGGAGAACCACGGCGCGAAGCCGTCGGTGTGCAGCAGGTCCAGGTAGCGCTCGTGCGCGGCGTCGTTCAGGCGGGCGGCCGCGTCGGCGTAGCGTTCAGTGGCCTCGGTGTTGACGCGCTCCACCGACGGCGCAGAGTTCAGCAGCGTCGCCGCCGCCACGCTTTCGATATGGCGCAGCGCGAGCGAGCGGTTACCGTAGCGCGCGAAGATGACCTCGCCCTGCTCGGTCACCTTGAAACGGCAGTTCACCGACCCCTTCGGCTGCGCGAGCACCGCACGGTTCGCCGGGCCGCCGCCGCGTCCCACGGCCCCGCCGCGGCCGTGCATGAGCACGACGTCGATAGCGTGCTCCTCGGCCCAGCGGGCGATGCGCTCCTGTGCGGAGTGCAGGGCGAGCGTGGCCGTCACCGGGCCGGCGTCCTTCGAGGAATCCGAGTAGCCCAGCATGACCTCCATCCGCCGGCCCGTCTGCTCCAAGCGGCGCTGCACGGGCGGCAGCTGCAGCATCTCGTCCAGCACGTCGACGCAGTTCTCCAGGTCTTCCAACTGCTCGAACAGGGGAATCACGTCGAGTTCCGGCACGTCCTGCGCGTGGGAGAACGCGAGCTGCGCCAGCTCGTACACGTCCGCCATATGGGCGGCGCTCTTGGTGAACGACACGATGTAACGGCGGGCCATCTTCTGCCCGTAGCGCTTCTGAATGGCGCCGATGGCGCGGAAGGTGTCCAGCACCTCGCGCGTGACGGGATCGAGCGTGCCGTGCACGCCGTGGGCGCGGATGTCGGTCAACGCGCGCTCGTGCACGAGCGAATGCTGGCGGAATTCCATTTCCACCATATGGAACCCGAACGTCTCCACCTGCCAGATGAGCGTTTGCACAGGGCCGTACGCGGCACGGTTCGCGCCGGCGCGCGCGAGCGAATCCTGCACCGTGCGCAGGTCGGCCACCAGCTCCTCGGGCGCGTGGTACATGATGTCGGTGTTGCGCCCCGCGGTGCCTTCCAGACGTGCGGCCATCACCAGCATAACGGCGCGATGCGGCTCGAAGCCCAGGTCGGCCGCCACGCGCTCCGTCAGCGTCTCGCTCATCTCCACGAGATGGCTCCACAGGTTCATGAGGTCTTCGGAGGGCGCGGTGTGCCGCGATTCCAGCGTGAGGTTGCGCCCGATGGTGCGGCACGCCTCGGCCAGCTTGGACACCATGTGCGCGAAATACTTCGCCGCCACGCGACGCGACACCTTCGCCGTGACGTTCGGGTTGCCGTCCCGGTCCGACCCGATCCAGCTGCCGGGACGGAAGAACGCCGGGCACACAGGCGGCACGCTGCCGGCGTCCTCGCCCAGCACCCAGTCGTCGAACCGGCGATACACCTGCGGTACCGTGTCGAACAGCGTGTTGTCGAAGATGTCGATGATAGTGTCGGCCTCCTCGAGCGGCGTCGGCTTCTTGAGCTCGGTGGGCGACGTGCGCACGAGCGCGTCGATTTCCTGCAGCATGTAGCGCTCGTTTTCCACGAGGGCCGATCCACCCAGGTGAGGATGCTGGTCCAGCAGCGCGGCGATGCGGCGGATCTTACCCTCGACCGCCTTGCGGCGCGCCTCGGTGGGGTGCGCGGTGAAGACGGGGTGGAACTCGAGGCGGCCCAGCAGCGCGGCCGTGCGCTCGGGACCCACTTCTTCCAACAGGCGGTTGTACGCCACGATCAGCTCGTTCGAGGTGTCGACGGCCGACTCCATCGACACGTCGCGCTCCAGCTGACGCAGCGTTTCCACGCGATAGTTCTCTTCGGACAGGTTCGCCAGATGGAAGAACGACGTGAACGCCCGCACCACCACCTGAGCCTGATCGACCGGCAGCGCGTCGATGAGCTCGACGGCCTGGCGAAACGCCTGCGCGCCGTCGGTGTCCGCCGTGGGAATGCCCTGCCCGTCCGTGGGCTCGTCGGCTGCAACCGTGCCAGGGTTGCCCTCGTTCGCCCTGATCACGCTGTTGAAGAGACGGTCGAACAGGTCGCAGATGACGGGATCGTACTCCTTGAGCACCTTGCGCTCCAACCGCAGGAACAGCGCCAGGTTGTCGCGCAGGCTCTCGGGGATCTCGATTTCCGGGTAGGACGCGATTGCCTCGGCGGTATCCGACGCGCCCAGATGGCGGTCGAGGGAAAGGGGTGTTCCGCCTTCGAGATCGGCCATGGTGTCTCCTGTTCTCCTGCGCTTATTCATCCCGCCATTATACGCATCCCGCGCCGGGAGACGGCAGCCGTAACTCAACGAGCAGAAAGGAACGCCTGCACTTCGCGGACGAAGGCGGCAGGGGCCTCGAGGTGCGTGTTGTGGCCGGCACCGGGGACGATGCAGGTAACGGCATGCGTGGCCGCAGCGAAGTCGTGGGCCTGCGCGCGGTATTTCTGGTCGTGCTCGCCGGCGAGGTAGAGCAGGGGAAGCGGCTGCGCGGGCGAGGATGCGAGGGCGGCGAGCGTGGCGAGGTTTGCGGCGCGGTCGGGCATGACGTGCTGGCCGGCGTGCTCGAAGGTGCGCGCGAGCGCTTCGGCATCGTTGGCCATGCGGGCGGCATGCAGGCGCTCGCGCACGTCGGCGGGCAGCGTGCGCTGCGTGGCGAACAGGGGCAGCTGCTCCCAGAAGTCCATGAAGGCGGCAAGGCCGTCGACGCGCAGGCGGGCGGCGCAGCGTGCGTCGCGCTCGGCTGCGGCGGCGCGCTCGGCCGGGGAGGCCGGGCCGAGGCCGGCGGCTTCGAGGATGACGGCCGAGAAGGGCATCGAGGATGCAGCGGGAGCTCCCGGGGATGCGAGCCGGGCGAGGGCGGACAGCGTCACGCGACCGCCCATCGAGTAGCCGAGGACGGCGGGACGCGCGCCCTCGACGGCGGCAACGTGGTGCGCGAACGCGCACAGCGCGGCGCCTTGCGCATCGAGCGCGTAGGCCTCCGGATTGTCCGGCCGGTCGCTTGCGCCGTGACCGACGAGGTCGAGCGCGTACACGGGGCGCGTCGCTACAAGCCGCACGGCAACATCGTCCCAGGAAGCGGCGCTCTGCGAGAAGCCGTGCAGCAGAATGAGGGGCGTCGCAGGCGCGGCGTCGGATGCGGCGGCGGGCGCGGATGCGCCCCACCGCGCCACGCCGTAGCGCACGCCATCGTGCACGAAGATGGCTCGCGAGCCCTCCATCGCTTACGACCAGTACGGGGCGTAGCGTTCGGGCAGGCCTTCCAGCGGCACGCGCACCTCGACGAGCGAGATGCCCGGCACGTCGAGCGCGGCGCGATACGCCTCGTCAAACGCCGCCAGCGTGTCGGCTGCCGCATACGGCACGCCGAACGCCTGCGCGGCCGCGCCGAAGTCCACGTCCTGCGGCGTGAGGAACAGCCGCTCGAAATACGCCTCGCTCGAGCGCTGCGGTAGCATGTCGAAGATGCCGCCGCCGTTGTTGTTCAGCAGCACGATGACGATGGAGGGGGCCGCCCCGCCCGCGTCGCGCTGCACGCGCAGCTCACGCTGCAGCGCGAGCGCGTTCAGGTCGTGCAGCAGCGTGAGGTCGCCCGTGAGCAACGTCGTGTGCGCGAAGTGCTGCGCCGCGCCGAGCGCCGTGGACACCGTACCATCGATGCCGTTCAGCCCGCGGTTGCACAGCACCGTGAGCTCTTTGCCGCCCTTCATGTAGAACGTGTCGAGCGCCCGCACGCTCATGGAGTTGGCCGCGAACAGGCATGATCCGTCGGGCGCGCGATCCACCACCCGACGCACGAACGCGCCCTCAAAGCCCTCCTCCGCCGCATCGACGGCGTCGATGCGCGCCGCAGCCGCATCGTTCGCGCGCACCCACTCGTAGGCGAACTGGCGCTGCCGATCGTTCAGCATCGTCTCGCGTTCGACGCCGCGCAGCCCCGCCAGCAGCGACTGCGAGAAATCGAGCGGCGTGCAACGCAGCAGCAGGTCGGTTGCGCTGTTGTAGTCGCGCGTCTCGTACGGGTCCACCACGATGTTCACCGCGTTGGCTTGCGCCATGAACGTCGTGGCGCGCTTCGACACCGGGAAGCGGCCGAAGCGGATGATCACCTCGGGGGTCAGGTCATCCGCCGGGGCGGCGAGCACCGTGTCGTAGTTGTCGATGATCAGCGGGTCGCTCACGCTGCGCAAGCCCGACAGCGGGTCGGCAAACACCGGGTACCCGAACGCGTCGGACCAGGCGAGCAACGCGTTCGCCTCGTTCAGCGTGGCGACGGAGCCCTCGCCGGCAAGCACGACCACGCGGCGCTCGCGCAACAGGTCGAGCACGCGGCGCGCGTCGACGGGGTCGAGGTACGACGGCAGGCTGACGGCACGCAGGTCGGGCAGCACGTCGGAGCGGCGTCCGGTTTCGAACAGCCCCTCGGCTTGCAGGTTGGGCTTGAGCGGCTCGTCGAACGGGAAGTTGAGATGCACGGGTCCACCCAGGCATGCCCCGGCCGCGCGCGACTCGCCCGCGAAGGGAGCAGCCTCGCGGCCGGCCGCGGCGCATGCCTCGCGCGCCGCCTGGCGCGCGAACGCGAGGGCGGCGAGCTCGCCGGTGGGAAGGGGCATCTGGCGGAATGCCCGGACGTGGGAGCCGTAGGCGTTCAGCTGGTCGCAGGTTTGCGGCGCGCCGAGACCTTGCAGGCGCGGCGGGCGGTCGCCCGTCAGCACGATGAGCGGCACGCGCGACGATTCCGCCTCGAGCACCGCGGGATAGTAGTTCGCGATGGCGGTGCCCGACGTGCAGATGACCGCCGCGGGATTGCCGCTCGCCTTCGCCAAACCCAGCGCGAAGAACGCGGCGCCGCGCTCGTCAACATCCACGTACAGGCGCATGCGCTCTGGAAAGCGGCAAGACAGCTCGTAGGCCACCATGCTCAGCGGCGTCGAACGCGACCCAGGGCTCACCACCACGTCGTGCACGCCCCAGCGCTCAAGCTCGTCGAAGAATGCGCCCAGGAACAGGGCGCTTGCCGTAGGGTCCACACTCATCGGGCGGCCTCCTCCTCGCCGTCGAACGCCGACAGCACCGTTTTCAGTTTCATGCCAATCTCGTCGTACTCGTCATCGGCCACGCTGCCGGCCACGATGCCGCAGCCGGCGTACACCCAGCCCACTTCGCCGTCGAACACACCGGTGCGCAGCGCCACGGAGAACTCGCCGTCGCCCGCTCCGTCCACGTAACCGCACGCGCCGGCGAAGAAGCCGCGGTTGTACGATTCGATGCTGCGGATGAGCATGCTCGCCTCGCCGACGGGCGTGCCCGACACCGCCGGCGTGGGATGCAGGTCGTCCTTCATAGTCCACAGATCCATGCCTTCCAGCATGCGCGCGCTCGCGGGCGTGCACAGATGCTGCACGTGCGTGAGCGGCAGGATGCCCGGCGTTGCGGGAACGTCCACGTCGTAGCACGTACGGCGGAACACCTCGCGGATGAACTGCACCACGTGGTCGTGCTCGGCGCGGTTCTTCTTGTCGGCCATCAGCTCGTCGGCCAGGCGCAAGCGCTCCTGCTCGTTCGCGCCGGCGGGACACGTGCCCGCCAGGCACATGCTTTCCACCTCGTTGCCGCGCTTGCGCACGAGCAGCTCGGGCGTGCAGCCGCAGAAGAACACGTCGGCGTAGCGGTACAGCAGCACGGTACCGCGCGCCGGGCCGTCGATAAGGTTCACCAGCAGGTCCTTCGACGAGAACGGTTCGAGCGCCACGAGGCGCTGCCGACGCGACAGCACCACCTTGCTGATGCGGCCGCGCTCGATGGCGTCGAGCGCCGTTTCCACGTTCGCGCGCCACACGGGGCGCGGGTCGGGTTTCAGCTTGAACGGGATGGTGCGACGGGTGCGGCGCGGGGCGTTGAGCGCTTGTCGCGTGAAGCGCTCGATGCGGCCCGGATACACGGGGCTCAGCGAGTTCACCTGCAAGTACGAGCCGCGCTCGTCCTCGATGAGAATCACTTCGGGCAGCATGAACTTCAAGCGCGGAAAGGCCTCGAACAACTCGTCGGTCGGCGCCGGGTTTTCCGCATCGAAACGGTTGAACGAGAAGAAAATAGGCTGCTGATCGGCGGGTCCTTCAAGTTCGCACTCCACGTTGTCAAGCGTGGGAAGCGCGATGCAGCGTCCCATGCCCATGAAGCGCGTCGGGCGGTCTTTGCGGTAGTAGACGAACTGATCGGTGAAACCCTTCTGCAACACGCAATACGCATCGACGATGTCGGCTCCGATCGGCTGCGTGAATGAAAAGATCTTCGTCATATTCCTCTCCCGTCCTCAACTGCCCTGCGCCCAGATCAGCGAATAGGCAACAAATCGGCGCATCCATCGCATTCTAGCACGATGGATTCTACACTGATCTCATAGGGCGGCAGACGCGAAAGCCACCGTCCCCGCAGGCACGCAAGAAAGGCACAACATGAAGAAGTTTTTCGAGGAGTTCAAGGAGTTCATCAACCAGGGCAACGTCATGGATTTGGCCGTTGCGGTTGTCATCGGCGCCGCGTTCACCGCCATTGTGAACTCGGTGGTGAGCGACCTCATCATGCCCCTCATTTCGCTCGTCACGGGCGGCGTCAATTTCTCGGATATGAAGATTTCGCTGGGCAGCGGCCCCGATGCCGCGGCGTTCACCTACGGCAACTTCATCAATGCGGTCATCCAGTTCGTCATCATCGCGTTCGTGGTGTTCCTCATCGTGAAGGCGATGAACCAGGCGCGCACGTTCGCACGGCGCGGCAAGCACGCCGAGGAAATGGATGCGCCCCACTGCCCGTACTGCCTCGAAGAGGTTGCCGAAGGTGCCACCCGGTGCCCCCACTGCACGTCCGAGCTGCCCGCTCCCGCCGCGCCCACGCCGAAAGCGTAGGGCTAACGAACCGGCTCGTAGTCGAGGGTTGAAGGCTCGTCGGTTGCTTCCAGCTTGAAAATCACCGGGCGCAGGCCGTCGTTGCAGCTGCAGATGGCCACGCCCGGCGTGCGAATCCAGTCACCGTAGTAGAACAGCCCGCCGTCTTCGCCCACCCCGTGCGCCAGCGCGAACACGTACTGGTAGATGGCCTTCCACGCCTCATCGCAGAAGCCATCGGGCTTCGCGTAGTCCGCGTAGAAGGTTTGGCCCGCTTGCAGCATAGGGCAAGCATCGAGCCCCACCACCCCATACTCCGCCGCCAACTCCTCGTCAAGCGTAGTCTTGAGCACGGTAATTTTGACTTTGTTCATTGTTCGACTCCCTTTCTCTCCTCCCCTTTTTTCTATGCGCCCGGGGAGGGACTCCCGGACCAGCGCGCTTTCCCGGGCGCAACCAGTACGTCTCCCGGGTTGCGCCTGTCCCCGTCTCCCCCAACCAAGAACGCCGTCGTCAGGCGCAGGGTGGAGGTAGTGGTCAACTATGCTTCCTCCGTCACAGCCCTCAGCACCACGAAGCCTGCGATTCCGGCCAGCAGCGAGGCGGCCAAGATGGCCGCTTTCGCCATGGCGATCATGCTCGGGTCCACGAACGCCAGGTTCGTCACGAAGATGGCCATGGTGAAGCCCACGCCGCCCAGCACCGACACGCCCACGATGTGGCCCCAGTTCACGCCCTTCGGCAAATCCGACAGCTTCAGCTTCACCGTCAGCCACGTGGCCAGGAAGATGCCCAGCGGCTTGCCCACCAGCAGGCCGAAGAACACGCCGATGGTCACCGGATTCGTGATAATGGCCAGCGGGTCCATGCCCACCAGCACCACGCTCGCATTCGAGAAGGCGAACAACGGTAGAATAAAGAAGTACACGGGCACGTGCAGACGATGGTCCAACCGCGTGATGGGAGGAATCGACAGGCGCGACACGCGTTCGATTTCGCCCACTTCGGACAGATATTCCTTCTGCACGATATCGGGCTCGCCGGGGTCGTAGCGATCCTCGGCCGTGCGCGCCCGCGCCTCGAACCAGCCGGTAACGCGATCGAGCTTCACCTGCGAGCGCGCCGGGATGGCCAGCGCCAGCAGCACGCCGGCGATGGTCGCGTGCACGCCCGACAGCAGGAAGCACGCCCACATACCGAGCCCCACCAGGATGTACGGCAGCAGGTCGTATATGTGCAGCCGGTTGAACACGATGAGCACGGCGAACAGCCCCAGCCCGCCCATGAGCCACGCCACGTCGAGGTCGGCCGTGTAGAAAATCGCGATCACGAGGATGGCAATGATGTCGTCGGCGATGGTGAGCGTCGACAGAAACGAGCGCAGCCCCGCGGGAATGCGGCTGCCCAGCAACGCGAGGATGCCCAGGCAGAACGCGATGTCGTTCGCCATGGGAACGCCCCAACCCTGCTCGAACCCGCTGCCGATGTTCACGAACGTGTACACGAGCGCCGGCACGATAGCGCCACCCGCCGCGCCCAGGATGGGCAGCAGCGCCTTGCGCGGGTTCTTCAGCTCGCCCGCCGTCATCTCGAACTTGATTTCGAGACCCACGAGCAAGAAGAAGATAGCCATAAGGAAGTCGTTGATGAAGTGTTCGAGCGACAGATGCGGGGCGAACGATCCCAGCGTGATGCCGATCTCGAACGTGTGCCAAAACTCCGCGAAATAGGGCAGCACCGGGGTGTTCTCCACGACGAACGCCGCCACAGCCGCCGCCAACATCAGCATGGTGGCGCGCGTGGACGAGTGCGTGAACTCGAGGAACTTGCGCTTGCGCCGATGATGGTGCCGCACCTCGGGCTCGAGGATGCGCTCGCTCGCCGCACACGAGGGGTCACCGTTCAAGCACGCAGGCGGCTGCGACTCGTTTTGAGCTTCATCCGGTACGGTTTTCGGGTCCTTGTTTTTCGATGATGTCATACATCCTAGTATACAAAACGGGCCGCAACCTCTCGGTCACAGCCCGGCAACGATCAAAAGATGGCCAAGATTTTTCGACTAGCATCCGTTCGAGCAGTTGAACGCTTTGTCTTCGCGATACACGCCATGCTTGACGCGGTCGGCTTCCTCGGACGTCTTCGCGTCGTTCCACCGATCCATCGTGCCCACGAGATACCCCGTAATGCGACGGATACGATCGAACGGCACCGGCGCCAGCTCGTAGCGGATGCCCACGTCCTCACCGTCAACCAGCAGCGCGAGCCCCGTGACGGCACTGTTCGGATGCTGCAGCGCGCCGCGCTTGAGGTACGCGCGAATCTCGTCTTCGTTCACGTGCATATCGTTCTCGTTGGTGTACCCCACCAGCACGTTCACCCCGTCAACCATCACCCGGTCGTTGACAACCATATCGCCCATTGCATGCGCTGTGTCCAAAACCGCTTCCATACCGTACTCCTTATCGAGTTCGTCGTTCGTCTGGAATATGTTATAACAATAGTATCATTTCAGATGAAAACATGCCAGCGCCAAGCATCAACAATCCCGAAACAAAAAAGAGAGGCGCGAACGGTATAATCCGAGGGAGAGTCGTTGGGGATCGGCTCGCGTTGTTTCTCGCAAAGGGGATAGAGGGGGAAACGTGTTTGAATACTCTCGCGAATTCGTCGTGCTTGCAAGGCGTTTGAACTTCAGCGAAGCCGCGCTGGAATTGAACGTCTCTCAACCAAGCCTGAGCCGTCACATCGCTGAACTCGAACGCGAACTGGGGTTCAAACTGCTTGAGCGCAATCCCGTCTCGCTTACCGCGGCAGGCAAGCATTACCTTGAAGTGGCCGGCACCATCATCGAAATGCTCGATCAAGCAATCACATGCGGACGCGCCATCGAACAGGGAAGCAACTCCCTCTCTGTAAGCTTTTTGCCCGCCGACAGCTTTATATCGGATATCGCGTACGAAGCACTCGCGGAAATGCGCGCTCAGATGCCTTCGCTCACCTTTCGAGTGGTGGCGGAGAAGGCTTCGAGCGCCTACGATCTTGCGGCACGCGGAGAAGCAGATGTCGCTTTTCTCTCTCACAATCCCGACATCGTCCCCGAGGGATACACCTGCGAGTGGCTGGTGGACAACCTGTTCGACGTATGGGTGCACAAGGACAATCCCCTGCTCTCCTCGCAGTCTGTCTGCGTGCAGGATGTGAAGGACTACTACCTCATCACCTCCACGAACCGTCTATTCGATTCGTGGACCGAAGGCTCGAAAGCAGTTCTTCGGAACCAGGGCATCGAACCGAAGATACACCTGAAATCACTCGACAGTTTGAACGACTTTGCGTTCAGCATCCAGCCGGACGAATACATGGTTGCCGAGCGGAACAACCGAGACCCGTCGGCAAGATACAACTCCGATTTGGTGCCCCTTCGCTTCACGAGCTCAGACTATAGGGCATCGAACTACCTTCTGTATCGAACCGATGCGGACAACCCCCTCGTGAAGAAATTCACCGAGGCGTGCCGCAGAATCGCCTCCGAGCGCTATCAGCTCGGAGGCGCGTAAACTTTTCAGCTTAAGCGGTCACTCGATCACGCTCGTGCGCTGCATGCGCACCCATTGCGCGAACTCCTCGATGCCCTCGCCCGTTCGCGCCGACGTGACGAACACCTCGAGATCCGGGTTCAAAGATCGGGCCGCTGCCTTCAACGCCTCCATGTTGAAATCAGGGTTGAGGGGAAGGTAATCGCACTTGGTCACCACCAGAGCATCAACCACGGCGAACATGGGAGGGTACTTGTACACCTTGTCGTAGCCCTCGGGAACCGATAGCAGCATGATGCGACGATGGCATCCGGTATCGAACTCGGCAGGACAGACGAGGTTTCCGATGTTCTCGAGAAACAGATAGTCGAATTCCTTCCCGCCAAACGCCTCAAACGCCTTGCGCATCATGCCCATCTCGACATGGCACACGCCTTTCGTGTTGAGCTCGACGGAGGGAACCCCAGCGTTTTTGATCTTCAGAGCATCGACGTCGGACTCCAAGTCAGCCTCGATAACGCCCATGCGAGGCACCTCTCCAACCGCAGCCGAAGCACGTAGCTGCTCGATCAAAGCAAGCAATAACGTCGTTTTCCCGGCACCGGGGGATGCCATCACATCCATCAGAAATGCGTTCTCCGCTTTGCGCTCCAGACGAAACGCATCGGCCTCATGGGAGTTCGCCGCAAGGATATCCCTCTTGACTTCTATCGTTCGTACATCACTCATGCGCATCCTCCTTTTTCACTTCAAGGCCGTTCACGAAGAACTCCATTCCCGTTTCAAGTTGATAGCTACGTTCGCCGCATGCTGCGCACACCCACGTGCTATTGTCGTGCACGTCGATATGGAACACGCGTCCGCACGCGTTGCATCGAACGGTGAGGGGCACGCGCGTCAGCACAAGCTCGGCATGCTCGGCGATCGTCCCGCGGGCCATGTAAGCAAAACATTGCTCGAACAGGTCCTCCACAATATCGCGGACGTATCCGATGGTCAGGTACACTGCACGCACTTCGGACGCTCCCGCAGCTTCCGCTTCCTCGAGCACGATATCCACCACATCGCGCGTTAACGCCATCTCATGCATAACGCCTGGCCCCCTTCCCTATCCTAGGAAACGTAGTCGTGGGACAGGCGGTACCCGCTCTTCAAGTTGTAGTCGTCGAGCATGGTGGCTGGCAACTCGGGAATATCCGCTACGTCCTTTTGATGCAGGGTCCGCGATGCCGTGGGGCACACCGTCGCACATTGTCCGCAGCGAACGCACTGAGCGCCGACAACGGGGAACCCGGTCTTTTCGTCCATGGTGATGGCGAACAGGGGGCAACGCTGCTCGCACATGCCGCACTTGCTGCACGTATCCTCGGTGTGGACGAGTTTGTAATGGCTCACGTTGGGGAACTGGTTCATCTGCATGCAACCCTCGCTGCCTAAAGCCACGTACGACGACAGGATGTCGCAGCAATCGCCGTGGCAGCTGCAGATAACTTCGGTGTCCTTCGTGTACGCGCTTTGAATTACCATGCCCAGTTCAACGTTGGTATGCAAAATTTCAAGCGCTTCATCTTGCGCGATCTGCCGTCCGATGCCGTTCTCGATGTAGAACTCAGCCTCTTCGCCCGTGGCGATACAGGTTTCCAGCGGATGATCGCATTCTTTATCGCCGGTGAAATCGTCCATCACCTTGCGGCGCAAACGACATTGACAGGGCGAAACGCTGAGCACAGTATTGCGTTTGATGATCTTTTCGTAGTCGTCATACGGAAGGATCTGCTCGTCGGCCACTACGTCTTTATTCACCGGCACGGCATAGTAGAACGGCGTCTCGGAGTTGTAGAGGTTGGGGACGATGTCGGCGCCCCACGATGCCTGATGCGCCGTCGTGTAGTCAAGGTCGTAGTGGAACATGTTGTACTCCCACATGCCGTGCGCCTCGGCCAGCTGATGAAAGCGCGGCACGCCCGCGCGACGAGCGCGCATGAGCAGGCCTTTCTTTGCCATGTCCTCGCATACCTCAAGACAGTCTTCCTCGCTGCGTCCCGATTCGAACGAGAAGTCGGTCGCCGTGAACCACACCGAACGCGGCATCTCGAGATATGCCTGCGCGGTCTCTTCGGTGAAGTTGATGAGAATCTCGTCCCACGCATGATCGTGCACTTCGGAGCCCAGGCCCAAACCGTACGTGTCGATAAGCGTGCGCAGCTTCACGAACACGTTCGGGATGACCGTGCCGTCCTCGCACGCGTAGTCTTCGGTTTTGCCGTCCACGAGTTCTTTTCGGATGGCGTTGATCTGCTCCACCGTGAGATACTGACCGCCGCTTGCGACATCGGCCGGCGTCGTGTCTACCGAAGCCTGAGCCGCAGCGTCAGATGATGGCGCTTCCCGCGTTGCCGTCGCTTCCCCTCTTGCCTGCGGTGCACAGCCGGCTAGCATGCCCAACGACACCAAGCCCAGAACGCCTAATCCTGCCCCCTTGAGAAAATCGCGACGCTCCACATTCAACAATTCATACCCCATTGCATCCTCCTCCTTTTTTTGCGGAATACAACCAAGGCTATGGTATGAACGAACCCTCGGAAATCCGCTCTCGGAGCATGCATATTGCGATTTAAATACTGAAAAACGCGATCCAGCATTTGAATACCACCTGATGAGAGGCTTTATACCAGAGCAGATGCCTCATATGGAGTACCTGCTCATGAGGTTGCGTCGATGGGCCTATCCGTCTTATAATGCAGGCGAGCCGCAGGAAGCTTCCACTTCCCACGGCTCTCGGACCGGCTAGACGGTTCGGATGTTTTTAGTGCAGCCTCGGTTCGTCCTCCTGCGGCGACCGAGGCGTATCTTTCGATAGCACCTGAAGTACGAGCGCTATCGCCCCCACCATCAGGCCGCCGAAGGCAACCATCAGGCCGAGAACCTGCAAGACAACTCCGCAAAGTGCGAATGCAAAACCATCCATAGAGGACACCCCCTTCCGCTATCTAGAATCTCGGAAATGGGTTGTAAAAGAGGGTGCCATCCTCCCCGCCAGTGCGAGTCCGTACATACATGATACCAACGCCATCCAGCGGTTCGATGGCGTGCAGCACCACCATCTACCGCCCCAATCAAGCGGGAAACTAGCAGGTTTCTAGCTCAAAATGCACGCGGAATAAACCCGAATCAAACGGCAAACAAGCAAAAAACGCTCGGAAACCCGAGCGCAATCAAGCCGACGGCACGGTTGAGCGGTCCTTCTTCAAGGGTTCGGGTGACGAAACGGCTTCGAGGATCTCGCAGGCCTCGTCGATCCTGTCAATGACCGACCTCAGAACCTCGACCTGCATTGAGTTGAAGTGCAGGATGTCGTACAGGTCCAGCCCTCCATCGCCGCCGACCGCACGTTCCCACGCCTCGCCTCCCCCTTGCGCTCTTCCATCGCCTGGCTCCTTTCAATCGGCCGCGAAGATCAATGGATAAACACCCTGACTCCGCGGTCTTCACATGAGCCGTATATGGCTCATGTGCTTTCCGGATGGAACGAGACGAGAAAAAGATGCTGGGAACGGAGATCAAGCAGCTCAGGACGGCCGCGGGCATCTCGCAGCAGAAGCTCGCCCGCATGCTCGATATGAACCGGACGAGGATCCGCGAAATCGAGAACGGCGAGGGCAATCCTCAACTCAGCACGTTGATCCGCATCGCCCGCGGCATCGGTGTCTTGCTGCGCGATTTGTTCGATTGGGACGATTGACGCGACCACGCGCGTACCGTATGCGCCGTTGCCCCAATTCTCGAGGTTCAGCATGACGTTCTGCGGCTCGCGGTTCTACGAAGTCATTTTCGCAGATCATTTGATCTCGTACATGAACCAGAAAACGTCTTCGCGTTGGATGATGATCTGAACAGAGCGACCGTCCGGTTTCGCCGTCCACAGGCTCTTTGCGGATAGCGTTGATCCGTTCGACGGTGGCACTGATCGCCGCTCGCCACATCGGCGGGCGTCGTGTCCATCGGAGCCTCAGCCGCGGTACCAGTCCCTTGCTACCTGGACAAGCGTCGTTCCAGATAGCGAGAAAGGAGGGTTCCGGCCAAGGACAGCAAAACCGCCACCAGCACTAGCAAGGCGTAGCGCGCGAGCGTGTCGAGGGTGGTGAGCGAAGACAGCTGGATCGCGTGCGTTGCGAACCCCAGCCCCACAAATACCGGGTATGCCGCGGCCCCGAAGACTACGGCACCGGCGAATCGGGAACCTCGCGTCGCCCCGTACACGGCGAGCGCAATGAGATAGGCGAGCGCGATGCCCCACAACATCGTTGGCGACATAGCACCCAGGACAAGCGCGAAGAGCGCAACCGCTATCGTCAGCTCAACGACGCCCCGCGTTCGTGCAGTCACCACAGAGAACAGGAACGCATAAAGCGGTGCGACGAGCACGGCGTGAAAACCGTACAAGGCGGGGAACGCCCGTCCCGCGCCGCGCGTCAGCAAGCCCGCTGCCATCAAGAACAAAAAGCACCCGAGCACCACCAACGCTCCGCCGAGCAGCATCGTTGATGTCCGAGCTTTATTTCCCCGAGTTGGCATACTCGTCCTTCCGGTCTTTGCGGACCGCGCGGCCCGGTTTCCCGAGCCGCGCGTCCATGGCAAGAGGCAATCGAGCCCTTGATCACCTCGAAGCCGCATACGCCTCCGCGCTCACGTCCGGCAGCTTTCCAACCAGGAGCTCCGTTTCGTAATCGGGAAATTGCAGCTCTTCTTCTTTCAGCAAATCCGTACCCTCGCCATGACAGCGATCGCAAAATGCCTGATCTACCGTAGGCTTCACAATGCCGTGCGCGAAACCCGGATACAGCGAGCTCTGCGTGTTGAGGTCTTCATCGTTCAGAGTCACCCCCACATCGGTCAGCATTTCGGCATCAACCGGACCCTTCACCAACGTCGTCAGCTTCTTGGTAGCGGAGTCGCGGCCGATCAGACAGTCATCGGCCATGACAGCCGGGGCGTCGCCCCGCTCAGGCGCATTCCATCCGTGGCAGTTCGTGCACGTGTTGTATTCAACGTTGTGGCAGGCCCAGCATTCGACGCCTTCGAGATGCGTGCCGCTGTGCCACTCGCCCGAAAGCGAATTCTCGCTGTGGCATTCCTCGCACTCCGTGGTCAAGGCGCCGCTGTGAATCATCGTGTCGTACTCGGTGCCGTCGCCATGCACCTCCGCTTCCTTATGACAGTCCATGCAGTTCATCTGGGCGCCCGTGCTGCCATGCACGTCGTGCTCGGTGAAGCAGCCCGCGATTGAACCTGCATGGCAGGCCAAACAGGTAGCGGTGATGTCTTCGTTGTCGGTGGCGTCGATGAACATGTGGCCGTCGATGAGGCCGGTGCAGTCTTGACCGTACACCAGGAGCGACGCATTGCGCACGTGGCATGACCCGCAATCCGCATGGCAGTCGGGGCAGCCCTGCGTCTGGAAGTATTCTTCGCCGAGGTTCTGTCCCTCTTCGCCCGACTTCGAAAGCCGATTCTCGTACGAGCACTCGATACCCTTCGTCGTGCGATGCAGCGAGGTTTTCGCGCGCTCAACGATATCGGAGTGGCAGGTGCCGCACGCCGCCGCACCGCCGTCGGCCGTCGGACGTGCGGTCATGCCGGCATGCGCCTGCGTCGCATCTTCGGCCGCGTTATTGCCGTCGTGGCACTTCACGCAACCGAGTGACCCGTGCAGCGTTTTGGAAAACGCCTGGTTGACAAGGTATAAGCTCGTGTCGATTTCTGAATTAGACGTCGAAGCCGCAAGCGCGTCTGCAGACGTATGGCACGTCTCGCACGTGCCGGATTCCTCCTTCGAAGCAAGCGCGTAGGCCGCTTTGGCGTTGGAAATATCTTCCGCGCTGAAAGCAACCGTACTCGTATCCCCTTCAGCGCCCGCACGAGCATCGGATGCGGAATCCTCCTGTGCACGGGGCGCGCATCCCGTTGCCAAGCCCATCACAAGGCTGATGAGCACCACCATGACCGTCATCGCCACCAGCACGATAACGCGATTTTTCAGCACCATCGAGCGTTCCATCCCGTTCCCCTTCCCTTTTTGAATCATATTCATTTTTGAATATGATTCATTTCTTGCCCGATTGTAGACCCGCCGCAGAAGGGTGTCAATGGATGCAAAGAGATCGCGCGCAGAAAAAAGCCCCGGCGAATTGCGATTCACCGGGGCTGAGAGGGTTGGACCGCTGTGCTAGTTGTTGGGATGAACTTCGATCGCATCGAGCACGAACTCTGTTTTCGCGTCGATGTCGCGAACGAACGCTTCGCCCTTCCTCAGTCTCGAAGAGGGCTGAAGCGATGACTGGAGCAGCTCCGCCACGAGAGAAGACGGCGTGTCAGCACCGAACTCCCCCGCCTGCACACCCGCCTCGAAAAGGTTGACGAGCATAGCGAGCGAACCTTCCGCGTGCTTCGTCCGCGTTGAGTCCGTCTCGGTTTTCGACGTGGAGGGGATGGCGAAGAACAGCGCAAACAGCGTCAGGTTCTCGGCAATCACCGAAGCCGTCTCGTGCATGACGAGCTCGATGCGCTGCCGAGCCGTCATGTCTTCAGGCACGTTCGCCATGAGCGAGCCCGCCTGCATCATAAGTTCGCGCGTTGCCGACAGGACAAGGTCGTCCTTGTCGGAGAAGAAGCTGTAGTACGTGCCCACCGCGTAGTCCGCGCGCTCCATGATGCGCGCGATGGTGACGTTGCGGTAAGGCTCTTCCTCGAACAGCTCAAGGGCAGCTTTGATGATGGCGGCCCTCGTTGCCGCCTGCTTGCGTTTCATGCGATCCGAAGAGGGATCTTTCCTCGCATTTCCCACGGCGAACCTGTTCGGTTTAGATCTTGTACATGAACTGGAAGACGTCTTCGCGCTGGATGATGATTTGGACGCCGAGGGCCTCACCCACCGCTTCCAGCTTCTCCTGCACGGTGTTGAAGTCGGCCACCTCGGGGTTGAGCGTGGTGAGCATGGTCATCGAGAAGATGTCGTCCAGGATGGTCTGGCTGATGTCGTCGATGTTCGCGCCGCACGCGGCGAGCGCCGTCGCGACTTCGGCAACGATGCCGCTGCGGTCCTTGCCCAAAACGGAGACTACGCACTTCATGTTGGTTCCTTCCCGTTATTTCCTGCGTGCGAAAATGAGCGACAGCGCTTCGGCGCGCGTCGCCTGACTCTTCTCGAACGCGCCGCGAACGGCGCTTGTGGTGGTGGTCGTGCCGGGCTTCTTCACGCCGCGCATGCTCATGCACATGTGCTCGGCTTCCAAAACCACGATGACCCCCTGCGGATGCAGCTGCTCGATGAGCGTGTCGGCGATTTGCGACGTGAGGCGCTCCTGCACCTGCGGGCGTTTCGCGAACGCGTCCACGAGGCGCGCGAGCTTCGACAGGCCGCAGATGCGGCCGTTCGCTGCCGGGATGTAGGCGATGTGCGCCACGCCGAAGAACGGCACGAGATGATGCTCGCACATGGAGTAGAACGGGATGTCGCGCACGAGCACCATTTCCTCGTGATGCTCGTCGAACGTGGTTTCGAAGTGTTCGGCGGGGTTCTCGGTCAAACCGGCGAACACCTCTTCGTACATCTTCGCCACGCGCTCGGGGGTTTTCACCAAGCCCTCGCGCTCGGGGTCCTCGCCCACGCCCTCGAGAATCAGCCGCACACCCTGTTCGATTTTAGCTCTATCCATAACCATCTTTCCATCGAATCCACGAACACGCATGATACCACGTAAACGCAAAGCGAGGGCCCGGCTGGGAGGGAGGAGGCCGGGCCCTCTGCGAGTGGGGCGAAGGGGTTCGATGGTGCGGGGCGCTAGCTTACGGCACGTTGCCGCAGTTCATGGCAGGTGCCGCACTCGAAGACACCGCGATGGTGGCACTGGGCGCAATACTTCATGGCGTCCTTTTGCAGGTCCTTCGTGTGCACCTTGTGACAATCGGTGCAGGTGGGCTGGTTCGCGTCGTGCTGCTCGTTGCTGGGGAGCTCGTGCGGGTTCGCCACGGTGCCCTTATCGTCCACAAGCTCCTGGCTGTCCGCCGTGATGGCGGCCATGTCCTCCATGGTGCCGTGGCAAGCGGAGGCCTGGCACGTTTCCGCATCAACGGTGACCACCGTGGCCTTGGACGCCGGCTTGTCGGCATACGTCACGCCCTCGTGCGCTTGCTTGAGCGTGGCTTCCTCGGTGTGGCACTGCGTGCAGGCCAGGTCGGCGTGCTGAGAAGCCTGCGGGCAGCTGGCATCCTGCATGGTGTCGGCCTCGTGCGTATGGCAGGTCTTGCAGTCGATCTGCATGTTCCAGTCAACCGCCTGCGTGGTCATGGGGTCTTCCTTTTGTGCGGGCTTCGCCGCATCGCCGGAGTCCGCACCCTCGGACGCCTGCGGGCTGCAACCTGCGGCCAATCCCAGCAGCAGCGCGAGAAGCACCGTCATGGCGACGATGGCCGCCATCATCATGCCGCGCTGCCGCGTACGTTCTTGTTGTAGGCTCATGGCATCGTCCTTCGTGGTCGGCCCGCCCGGACGGCGCCGGGCGGGCTTCGCGCTCATGTGTCGGATAGGCTACTTCTTGTCCCACGCCTCGAGGCCGGCGCAGTGACGTCCGCCGATACGGCCCCACACCATGTTCTCGGAGTTGTTTCCGCCGGTGATGCCGTAGCTGTGCGCCTGGAAGTTGCCGAAGCTGCCCGCCGCGTACAGACGCGGAATGATGTTGCCGGCAGGATCGAGCACCTGGGCGTTCGCGTTCTTCTTCGGGCCGCCCAACGTGGAGCAGGAGCCGGGATAGATGGAAATGGCGTAGTACGGGCCCTCTTCGGTGAGCTTGTTCTCTTCGGCCGTGAGCTCGCGATCGAAGCGCGCGTCCTTGCCGGCATCGCAGAACGCCTGGTACTCGTCGAACGTGGCCTTGAGCGTCTCGTAGTCCATCCAGTGGTCGAAGTCCTTGATCTTCTTGGCAAGCGCCTCAAGCGTGTCGCCCTTCAGCACCCAGCCGCGCTCGATCTCCTTCTGGTTGTCGTCGGTCCAACCGTCCCACGCACGAATCTCGTCGGGCAGGTCGGAGGTGTAGTTGCCGCACTCGAACCAGCCGCCCTGCTGCGTGCCCATCGGGCCGCCGTCGATGCCCTTCTGGTCGAAAACCTGCCACGACGGAATGCGGTCGTAATCGTCGATGGCGTCGTTGAACGACATGAGCGTGTGCCAGCCGTTGTGCGCCGTGCCGCCCGTCTTCGCCTCGTTCTGGAAGCGCTTGCCCAGACGGTTCACCGTGAAGAACGCGTCGGATTGCGGGCTTGCGAAAATGGCGAAGTCGTAGTCGGGATCGCGCGTCCACATGGCGGTCGTGGAGATGACCATGCCCATGTGCCACAGCTTCGCGCCCACTTCTTCAACCATGCGGATGCCGTCGCCCGTGTTGTACTGCCAGCCCTCGAACTTGAACGGGTAGATTTTCAGGTACTCGTTCTTGAGATCCTCGTTGAACTCGAAGCCGCCGGTGCACAGCACCACGCCCTTGCGCGCCTTGATGGTTTTCTCGGCGCCGTCTTCCAGGAAGCGCACGCCGCAGATTTCCTTGGTGTCGGGGTTCTGGATGAGGTGCTCTTCGGTGCACTTGAACTTGAGCTCGATGGGCAGGCCAAGCTCGGCGCGCTTCGCCTCAAGCTCGTGGAACGTCGTCATGCCGAAGCCGTCCACCGACGACACGCCGATGCAGCCGGCGTACTTGCCGTCGTCGAGGAACCAATACTCGGGGATGGTGCCGGCCAGCGCCTGCTCGGCAACCTCGTAGGTCATGCCGTACTTGTCGGCGTAATCGGTGTGCTGCGAAGCCTCGGCGATGTAGGCGTCGATCATATCCTCTTCGATCAGGCCGTGGCCGAACGCCACGCAGTAATCGCGGAACACCTTCTCGTCCTTGATGACCGTCCATTCGCCGTTGTTGATGCGGCTGTTGCCGCCGCCTTCGACGGGAGCCTTTTCCAGAATGACGACCTCCGAGCCGCCTTCGTCAGCCGCGACGAGCGACGACCACATGCCGGCGCCGCCGTAGCCCACCACCACGACGTCGGTCTCGTAATCCCACGACTTCGGCTGCCAATCCGCCGATGCTGCGGTGGAGCCCGACGCGCATCCGGCAAGCGCGGCGCTGCCGGCCACGGCGGCGCCCGTGATGGCGGCACCCTTCAGGAAATTGCGGCGAGACAGACTCTTCGATTCCGTTGCCATGCTTCCTCCTTGTGGTAGAACGGATACGTCCGATCAATCGCCCCTTGCGATGATGCCCATCCCTCGAAGGGCTATCCGTTCATTGAGGCGCATTCTAGTGAGCGCTGCGCGGCTTGGCACCGCATGGGGAATGTGATTTTTCTTTTCGTCCGGTTATCCGATACGAACTGGGAAAACGTTAGCTTCTCACACTATTGATCCGAGGGCCCGAACCAGCCTGAAACGAAACCACGTACCAATTGTGGATCAAATTGGTCGGCGAGTATGCTTATACTGGGGGAAGGGATGGAAGGCGTACATGGCTGGGGAGATCATGGTGCGAAGCGGGGACGCGGCCCAAAATCCGCATATGGGGCTCAACGATCAGAAGCTCATCGACTACCTGTTGGTTATCGCCGGGTTCGGCCTGTGCCGGGCGTGGATCGTGTTTTGCCTGTCGGCTTCTATCGACGGCGCATCGTTCAGCGTGGACTGGGCGTTCTTGCTCATGGGCGCGGCGGCGGCCGGCATCGCGGCATGGCGGGCATCTCGCGCGCGTTCGCACGACGAGGGGCATCGTCGCCACGAGCACCTGACCACCGTCATGGTGGGGTTCATCGTGGCCTCCATCGTGTTCATTCCCGCATCGGCGTGGCTCAATTCGCCGCTGCTGCTTGCGCTCGGAGTGCTCACGGGCGGCGCAGGGTCGGGCCTGTTGCAGGTGGTATGGGGCGAGCGGTTCGCCGCGCAGAACCTGTACTTCTCGCTGCTGAGCGCGCCGGCCGCAGCCATCGTCACCGGACTCGTGCTCTCGATGACGTCGGCGAACTCCCAGATCATCTTCGTGTCGCTGCCGCTCGCATCGCTGCTGTTGCTCGTGGTGGAGTGCAAGCGCTGCGGCGTGGCGTGGCGCACGAACGCGGGCGAGGACGGCGCCGACGAGTCGCCCGCCGAACAGCCGCCCGCCGACGGGGAGCAACCCGCGCGCATCAGGCTGGACAAGGCGTCGCTCAAGCTCATGGTGTCCATCATGGTGTTCTCGTTCCTCGTGCGGTCGTTCGACGCGTTTCCCATCGTGGGCCACGATCCGTTTCAACTGTTCGGCGGGTGCGGCTCGTTCTCGCTCGTCATCGTCGGCGGCATGTTCCTGGCGATTTCCGTCGTGCTCAAAGACCGTATGAACGTCTCGCTCATGTACCGGCTGTCGCTGCCCATCATCATCACGGGGCTCGTCATCATCGCGTTGTTCTTCGGGTCGCGCACGTTTTGGTCGGTGCTGCTCGTGGGCATCGGGTACGAGCTGTTCGACATCTTGTCGTGGATTCTGTTCGGCGACATCGCGCGCACGCACGTGCATTCGGGCACGTACGCCTACGGGCTGGGCGTGGCGTTCACGTTCGTGGGCATGGCCGCCGGCTACCTGCTGGGCGGCGCGCTGAGCCCGCTCGTGGAAGACGGCACCATCCAGATCAGCGCGTTGGCGCTCGTGGCCATCGTGTGCCTCGTGATCATCGCGTTTCTCGTGCTGCCGGAAAGCGTGATCGCATCCATTCCGCGCGCGGCGAAGCATGCGGACGAGGGCATGGCGGGAGCGGAAAACGTCGAGGGAGCGAAAGCGGTTGACGACGCTCTTGAGTCTGCGGAGGACGATGCAGAAAAGCCTTCCGACCTCGATGTTTCATGCGCGGGAGTGGCTGAGCGGTTCTCGCTCACCCCGCGCGAAAGCGAGGTGCTCGTGTTCCTCGCGCGCGGGCGCACGCTGCCCATCGTGGCGCGCGATCTGCACATCACGAAGAACACCGCGCGCACCCACATCGAGAAAATCTACCAGAAGACCGGCATCCACAAGCAGCAGGACCTCATCGACTACATCGAGGATTGGGACGAAGCCCCTCACGCCCGCTAGATTACCGGCTTGCGGCTGAGCAGCTCGTCGACGGCTTCGGTTGCCTTGCGGGCGGTTTCGTCATCCGCAGCCGTCTGGTCGGCGGGAAGCTCGTGCGCGCCCTCGATGCGCACCCGTTCGATCAGGTCGCCGATGCGCAGACGATGCATCACCTCAAGCCCCTCGATCACCTGGCCAAACACGGTGAACTGGTCGTCGTATTCGGGATGATCGGCCAGCGAGAAGAAGAACTGGCAGCTCCCGCTGTCGGCGCTCTTCTTGTGCGCAAGAGACACGGCGCCTTCCCTATGATGATTGCGCGGGTTGCCAACCCACTCGTCGGCAATCACGTAGCCCGCGTCGCCCATGCCCGGATGAATGCCGCGCAGCTGCTCGCGCACGGCCATGCGCACCTGCTGCGGACGAAGCGGCCGCGTGATGGGGCACCCGCCCACCACCACGTCGCCGTCGCGCCGCCCGTAGAAGTTCAGCTCGTCGTAAAACCCCTTCTGCGCCAGTTCGACGAAGTTGCCCACGGTGAGCGGCGCTTCCTTGCCGAACAGCTCCACGCGCATGGTGCCCTTGTCCGTCTCGATGACGGCCACCTCGTCGCCCGACGGTACGTAGCGCGGCGTGTACAGCGGCTTCAAAATCTGCCCCATGAAATTCCCCTTCCCTCACGTTCATGACGCCACCACCCTACGCCGAACGCCCCCTCAAAGCATCGGATCAAGAATGCGATTTTCCGGAACCCGTAAGCTCTTCGTTCATCTGGACGATACTGTCGTAGAGTGCGAGCACGCTTTCGCTCGCCTCCTCTTCGCGACGCACCGCGCACACGTCGAACACGTCGGACCGATCGTCAAGCGGACGCACCACGATGTCACCGCCGTATCGCGCGTATCCGGGGAAGTGCACGCCGAACACCATGCTGTCCTCGGCGCTGGGAAAACACATCGCCCCCACTTCGAGATGCTCCACATCGGGCGCAATGCCGTGCCAAAGGCACACGCGCTTCACGAAATCGTGGTAGGCGGCGCGCTCTTCCTCGGGGTACGACAGCAGGCTTTCACCCACCACGTCGCTGAACTGCAGCGGAGATTTGTCGGCCAGTCGATGGGACGCATGGCACGCAATGCCGAACGGTACGTCGAATAGGTGCTCGTAGCGCAGTCCGTCCTCGCCTTCCCCATACCGAAACGCAAGAGCGATATCGGCGCGACGATCGAGCAACCGCTCGTGGCAATCGCGAACGCCCGTGTCGGTCAGTATGAGTCGAACCTCCCTGCCCGTTGCGCTGAGCTGGGTTTGGGCCATGGTTGCCAGAGACAGCATATGCTCGTTGATGAGCGGACCAATGACGCGTACCGTCATATCCGCTTCATGTTGACGGCTGCGGCTTTCGCGCAAAGCAACTTCGTACTTCTCGACCACTTCACGCAGGCTGTCGATCCATATCCGTCCGCCTTCCGTCAGCTCGACGCGGGACGTCGTACGGTCGAACACTCGGAAGCCCACTTCGCGTTCGACGGCCGCCACGTGCTTGCTCAAGGTTGACTGCGTGATATACAGCCGCTCGGCGGCCTTGCTGAAGTTCAGCTCGTCGGCGAGTGCGATGAGCTCGCGACAATACGAAATGTCCATGGCACCTCCCCTTGAAGGCGCGCCCCCGCGCGCTCCCCTAGCTGCGCATGATGATTCCCCTCGTTCCATGATACATGACTGCACGGGCTTCGTGGCGCACGCTTATCGTCGCGGTTATTCCGATTCAGCTTTGAGTTATGACTGTTCAGAAAGAGATGCAAATCATGCATCTGTACTGGCGTTATTCGTCTATGGCCTCAACCCATGCCGCATCATCGCTTCCCTCGGAACGCCCGCGCTTGCTACGGTAGAGCCATCGGAACGGGAACCGCGCGGACAACGCTCCGTCGCAGCCGAACGCAAGGAGGAAGATATGAGCACGAGGGAACACAAGCAGGGTCACGGAATCTCACGTCGCAGTTTCTTGATGGGAGGCACCCTCGCAGCGGCAAGCGTTGCGACCGCCGGACTCGTCGCATGCGGCGGCACCGATGCCTCGAAGCCTAACGGCAATCTGCCGGAATCGTGGGACGTCGAAGCGGACGTCGTGGTGGTCGGCTTGGGCGCCGCAGGATTGTCGGCCGCCATCGCCGCGAAGAACGCAGGTGCCGAACGTGTCCTTTGTCTGGAAGCGGCGCCTGAGGAACTGTCGGGCGGCACCACCCGCGTGTCGGGCGATATGCTGATGATTCCCGAAGACGTCGAGAGCGCCATCACCTATCAGACCGAGCTCAACGCGGGCTACCAGGTCCCCGAAGAATGGATGCGCGCGTGGGCCGAAGGCGTGTGCGGCAACATGGATTGGCTCACCGAAGAACTGGGCTACGACCTGCAACCCGCCACGGCCGCCTCGCCCGAATTCCCCGGCATTCCCGGAGGCGACAAGGTCAAGACATACTATGTTGACGGCATTTGCGGCATGTCGTCGTTGTGGCTGCCTCTGCGCGACACGGCCGACGAGCTGGGCGTCGAAGTGATGTACGACATGCGCGCCACCCAACTCATCTATCACTACGAAACAAAGGAAGTTTACGGCGTGATGGCCGGCGGCAAGAACGTGAAGGCGCGAAAGGGCGTCATTTTGGCGTGCGGCGGGTTCGCGGCGAATCCCGATATGATGTCGAACTACGGCGTATCGCTGGGATGCCCGACCTCGTTCGTCTGCGGCAGCCCGTACAACGTAGGGGATGGCGTGAAGATGGCGCAGCAGATCGGTGCCGACCTGTGGCACATGAACAGCTACGCCGCCGCAAGCACCTGCGTCCGCGCGGAATCGCCCGACTCTCCCATATGCAATATTCCTTACCCCATGGGCTACGACTACATCTACATCAACAACGAGGGCAAGCGTTTCATGTACGAGGAGACGCGCGGCTTGGCGCGTCACGGCAAAATTAAGGAACGCGGCGTGTGGCCGCTTATGGTGGTGCCCACGAAGTCGCACATGATTCTTGGCGCAGGCGCCGGATCGAAGGACATCCTGGGAGCCGTCACCTATATGGCCTGGTCAGTTATCATGAAAACAGGAAAGACGACGAACCAAGAACTCATCGACGCGGGCATCATGGTGAAAGCCGATACGGTCGAAGAACTCGCAGCGAAAATCGGTCAACCTGCCGACGTGCTCAAGCAGACCATCGAAACCTACAATCAGCATTGCGCCGAAGGCACCGACCCCGACTTCGGCCGCGGCGAGGCAGTGCACGACGACTACTACTTCAACGCCTCCGACGCCTCGACCGCATACGGCGAAGGGGAAACGTCAAGCGACGACACCGTCATCATCAAGCCGTTCGACCTGGTTCCTCTCGAGGCGCCTTTCTACGCCATCGAAATCGGTCTCGGCATGCTGAACACGCAAGGAGGCGCCAAGCGCAACGGAGCATGCGAGGTGCTCGACCTCGAAGGCAACCCCATTCCGCGTCTCTACTCGGCCGGCGAGTTCGGCACGATTTACGGCTACATGTACAACGGCGGAGGAAACATCAGCGAGGCGATTGCGTCCGGACGCGTTGCCGGCCAGAACAGCGCCGTACTCGATGCGTGGGATACCAAGTAGCTGGCCGCATCCGGCAATCGCGAAGGAGCAACCATGACCGCCATCACCGCATCGGCCCGTCGCATGGCGGCGACGATCCTCGTCGCCTGCGGCCTCGCCTTGTCCATCACCGCCTGCGCGCCTCAGGGCGAACACGACTCGCCCTCTTCGTCGGGTGCGAACGAACCCGCACCGTCCCCAACCGAATTCGCATGGTCGCAAGATAGTGCCTGCGCCACGTGTCACGAAACCGACGTGGCGTCGTTCGATGACGCGGCATGCGCCGCATCGCAGCATTCCGACCTCAAGGACAAGTGCCTGACCTGCCACGACGACATCGCCGGCCTCGAGGATGCGCACAAGAACGTGACACTGGACTCGAAGAAAAAGAAGGCGACGCTCAAAAAGACCGAGGTGTCGGAAGCCGTCTGCCTCACTTGCCACGACAAAGCCGAACTCGCCGAAGCAACGGCGGCAAGCACCGCCCTCACCGACAAGAACGGCCTGACGGTGAACCCGCATGACCTGCCCGTCAACAACGATCATGCCGCGTCCGACACCACCTGCTCGTCGTGCCACAAGCTGCACGCGTCCGAAAGCGCCACCGAAACCGCACCCGGCGTCTGCCGCAACTGCCACCACGCCGACGTCTACGAATGCAACACCTGCCACGCTGAAAAGTAAAACAACGATGGGCCCGCATCACCGCGGGCCCTTTGGGTTTTTCTCGCTCCTACAGCTCCAACTCCAGGCCTACCGGGCAGTGGTCGCTGCCGTAGACTTCGTCGTAGATGCAGGCGCTTGTGATCTTCGGGGCCAGCTCGTCGCTGACCAGGAAGTAGTCGATGCGCCACCCCGCGTTGTTCTCCCGCGCCTTGAAGCGGTAGCTCCACCACGAGTACGCGCCCGTCACATCGGGATGCAGCGCGCGGAACGTGTCGGTGAACCCGTCGCCCAGCAGATGGGTGAACGTGCCGCGCTCCTCGTCGGAGAAGCCCGCCTTGCCGCGGTTCGGACCCGGGTTCTTCAGGTCGATCTCCTGGTGCGCCACGTTGAAATCGCCGCACATGATGACGGGCTTCGGCTCGGCCGTCTCGCCCGGCTGCGTCACCGGCAACTCGGAGATGGCCACGTGCCCCTCGCCCTTCGCCGGACGCTCGACGGGCACGCCGGCGGGCAGCACGCCCTCCTCGAGCCCCTTGCAGAAATCGCGGAACGCGTCGTCCCACTCCATGCGGTGCGCGATGCGCGCCAGCTCGTTCTGCGCGTTCGGCGTGTACACGTCCACGAACCAGAACTTCTCGAACTCGAGCGCCACGATGCGCCCCTCGGTGTCGAGGTGCGGAAAGCCCAGGCCATGCAGCGCCTGCAACGGCTCTTCCTTGCAGAACACCGCCGTGCCCGAGTAGCCCTTCTTCTCGGCGTAGCTCCAATACTCGCGATACTGCGGCAGGTCGAGCGTGGCCTGGCCCTCCTGCAGCTTCGTCTCCTGCAAGGCCACGATGTCGGCATCGAGCTCGCACACGATGTCCTCGAAACCCTTTTTGAGGACGGCGCGCAAGCCGTTCACGTTCCACGATATGAAGCGCATAGCAACCTCCTCCGTCGCCCCCGGCGACTTCCTGTGTGTCGCGACTCAGTATAGCGGAAAGCCTAGCGACCCTCGATATGCGCATGGGCATTCGGGGGGCGTGGGGATGCCGATCTCCGAAAGGGGGTGGGCGAATGTTGAGCGCGCGGGTATGATAACGAAACTGGATTCGGGTGAAGGGGACTTCATGATTCGTGCTACTCGTTTCGCCGCGGCTTCGCTGGTGGCTCTGCTCGCTCTGTTCGCGCCGGGGCTGGCGTTTGCCGACGAGCAACCCGTCTCGCCATGCGTGGCAACCGACGAGCAGTGCGCGGCGTACGCCGAGGACGGCACGCTTGAAGCGCGCTCCGCGTTCCAGGAGAACCTGGGCAACGACGAGCCGTCCGCAGGGCTCGTGCAACAGGCCATCGCGCGTGAGCAGGCCAACAACGGCATCGCCACGAACGCCGTGCCCGGCGACGACAGCGGCATGGCCCTTGCGGGCAAAGCGCACGTGCTGGCGCTGCGCGTGTCGTTCCCCGATCAGACATTCGCCGAGGGCGACACGCTCGAGGCCCTGCAAGCGCTCATCGGCCCGCGCAGCGAAGGCGAAGCCGCCTTGCCGAGCGCCGGCCCCTTCCCCTACGAAAACCTGCACGACTACTATCAGCGCGCATCCTACGGCAAGCTCTCCATCACCGGCGAGGCGTTCGACTACCAGGCGCAGCACGAGCGCGCCTACTACGCGACGAACATCGGGTCGCTGTTCAGCGAGGCGCTCGCTTATCTCGACGGGCAGACCAACCTCGGACGCTTCGACGCGAACGGCGACGGACGCATCGACGCCGTCTACCTGCACTTCGCCGGGCCTGACACCGGCTGGGGCAGCGTGTGGTGGAGCAACGAGCAGGTGTTCGGCGCGGAAACGGCTACGTACGCGAACGAAACCGTGCGGCTGTGGAACGGCGTGGCGCTGGCGAACCCGTGCGACCAGGCATGGGCGGCGCAGACAATCATCCACGAAACCGGTCACGTACTGGGCCTTCCCGATTTCTACGATTACCTCAGCCAGAAAGGCGGCGCGACGAGCCGCACCGGCATCCTCACGTTCGACATGATGATGCAGAACCAGGGGGACCACAACGGGTTCTCCAAGTGGATGCTCGGATGGCTGCCGGAGAGCAAGGTCACGCGGGTGTTCGCGAACGAAGACGGCATCGACGTGAAGCGCGGCGACCAGGTGCAGCACGTTGACGCTGCACCGGACGGCAGCTCGTCCATCGAGGAAGCCCTGTCGGCGTTCACCTCGAAAGACGCCGAAGAGACGGGCGGGATCATCGTCGTATCCAACGAGGACAAGGGTATGTTCTCCTCGTACTACCTGCTGCAATACGACCAGTTCGCCAGCAATCAGAGCGTGTACTACGAAAACGGCGGCCAGAGCACGCCGATTCCTTCGGGATTCCGGCTGTTCCGCGTGCAAGCGGACATCGGCGAAGGCGGGGGCCTCCTGCATTCCAACACAGCCGGCACGGTGCACAACCAGCTCATCGAGCTGGTCGACCCCGACATGGGCGTCGCGCACGCCAACGGCACCTTGACCGTCCCAACGGCTATCGGGGCCACCGCGTACGGGTGCATGCTCTTCGCGGGCGACCAGATGACGCCAGCGGGCTACCCCTCCACGAACTTCTACGAGAACATCAACGTCGGCTTCACGGGATTGACGTTTGCCGTCACGGAAAGCGGTGCGGAAGCCGGGCGCGTATCCATCTCGTACTCGGACGCCGACAAGCCCGCCGACCCCGCGGACTTCACGCTCACGCCCGCCTTCGACAGCTTCTCGAACGTGGACACGCTCACGTTCAACGCGTCGTCCCAGCCGCTGCTCGCCACAGCGCTTCCGTCGGCGGTGCAGCTGATAGTTGACGGCGAACCGCACGCCCTCCTCGACATCTCAGTGGACGGCACCACGGTGAGCCTGCCCTGCCTGCTTGACGCGAGCAGCATCGGGCCCACGTCCACGTGCGAGATCGTGTTCCCGCCCGGCATCTTCGTCCTGTCGCAGGCGGGCGGGGAAACCGCGTACTCGCCCGAGATACGGCTGCCGCTCACGCCAAGCGCTTCGATGACGGCCGTCGGGCGCTCGGGCACGTACGAAGGCACCGCGTACCAGGCGGACACGACGACGCTCAGCAGCGTGTTCACCAGCCCCGACGGCACGCAGCGTTTCTTCCAAATAGCCGACGGCGTGCTCAAGCTGCACACGATTGACTCCCGGGACGCCGGACGGGTGACCTCACTCGACGTGAGCAATGCACCGCTCGCCTCCTCAGGTGGCGAACAGCGGCTCAGCGTTGCAGCGCTGTCGGACACCATGGCGTTCCTCGTGTATTACAGCGCAACCGGCGCGGAGACGGGCACCGGTTGCTGGGTCGATATGGAGCGCGGCACCGTAACCGCCTCGCATGTCATAGAGCAGGCCTACGCCGTGCCGTTCGCATCGAGCGGCACCTCCGTGGTGGTCACGTCGTACTATCGGGGGCTCCCAAGCCCCGACGGCACACGGGGTGGCATGCTGCTCACCTCGCTCACGCCGCGCGAGGACGGAACGGTGGAGACGCACCACGGCTGGACGGCCGCGCAGAACGCGGCTGCCGCCAGCCCGAACGCCCTCGCGTGCGCGTTTTCGGACGAGAACGGCACGCTGATCAAAGAGGTGCGCGTTGCCGAAGCGGCCAACCTGGTGGAAGCCCTCGCGAAGAGCACCGCCACGGCCGACGACGCGGCAGCGGCGGGCGAGATGTGCACGACCGAACGCGTTGCCGCCGTGCTGCCGCTCTCATCGAGCCGCACGGTGCTCGATGTGCAGCGCGCCGATGGCGACTACTACGTGCTGATGGGTTCGGACTACATGCATTCCGAACCGGACGCGGCGCAGACGAACATGGTGGTGCGGTTCGACGCCTCGGGAACCGAGCGCTCGCGTTTCGTCGTCACCGTTTCCGAGGGCGACCCGTACGGACGGCTGCGCGTCGCGCGCTACGGCACGGTGGCGCTGTTGCGCTCGACCGTTTCCCCGAAGCACAGCATAGCCCTGACCGATGCGCTGTTCTGCACGAACGACGGACAGCCCCTCTCGACGCTCACCACGGCGTCCGTCGGCACGGGCGCGTGGCTTGCCGACGGCTCGTGGCTTGACGTGGGCACCTCCATCGCCGGCTCGTTCGGGCCGAAGGGGTCCCCGGTTGAGCCGGGGTCTGAAGGCGGTGGCGAAGGTGGCGAAGCTGAGGGCGCGAAGGCGCGCTACACCATCACGGCGACGCTCGACCAGAAACCCACCGACCCAGGCGACAACCCGGAAGAGCCCGTCAACCCGCAACCCCTTCCGCAGCCGAACGATCAAGCTAGCAGCAACCCGAAGCCGCTCGCATCAACCGGTGACCCCGTCGGCGCGGCGACGCTCGCCGCCTGCGCGGTCATCGCACTCGCGGGCATCGTGCTTGCGCGCGTGCGACGGGACTTCTACTTGTGATACGGCTCGCCGCGCGAGATTTTCTGCGCGCGGTACAGCTGCTCGAGCAGCACGACGCGCGCGAGGTTGTGCGGCAGCGTGATAGGACCGAACGACAGCGTCTCGTTCGCGCGCTCGCGCACGGCCGCGCTCACGCCGTCGGAGCCGCCGATGACGAACGCGATGTCGCTCGTGCCGTCCAACGCCAGCGCGTCGAGCCGCTGGGAGAACGACACGCTCGAGCGCTCCTTGCCGTCGATGGCCAGCAGGATGACGTGCGACGATGCGGGCAGCGCCGCCACGATGGCAGCCCCTTCGCGGTCGCGCGCCGCGTCGATGCCGCCGGCGCGCGCGGGGTCGATGTCGGCGATTTCCTTCACTGCCGTCTTGCCGTACGGCTGCATGCGCTTGAGGTACTCGGCGCACGCGTCCGCCCAAAACCGCTCCTTGAGCTTCCCCACCGCCACAATGGTGAACTTCATGTGCATCTCCTTCGTCGTCCACCATCATACCAGCGACGCCCGAGGGAGGGTTCGGGCGTCGCAAGCTTTACTTCCCTGCCGCTATCGTCTCCACGGCCACGCGCGCGGTGATGATGGCACGCGAACTGGGAACACCGGGGATGCACATGGGCTGCACGAGCCCGGCGAACCACGCGCCGCCCGAGTTGTTACCGCACGCGAACAGCCCCGGGATGACCTCGCCCGCTTCATCGAGCACCTGAGCGTTGAGGTTGATGGCAAGGCCGCTCAGGCAGCTGAGCGAGAACGCGTGACGCGGAACCGCATAAAACGGCGGCTTCTCAATGGGGAACAGGTACTCCGCCGGCTTCCCGAAGTCCTCGTCCTTGCCCTGCTCAACCAGCGTGTTGTACCGGTCAACCGTCGCCTTGAGCGCCGCCGCGTCCACGCCCACCTTACCTGCCAGCTCTTCGATGGTGGCACCTTCGCACATCGTGCCCAACTCGAGGTGCGCTTTGATGATGGCAGCGTAGTCGCTCAGGCCCGCATGGTCGATGCCCTTCTCGTCGAGATACGCCCGATAGGTTGGCGCGAACGCCTCGACCGGCGGGTCCGATCGGTACAATCCGGTTCCCATGAGCGGCTTGTACTGCTCGTAGTTCGCGTCGAACACGTCGATGTGCATGCAGTCGGGCTGCGAGGCGTCCTGCAAAGGGATCAGCCCATACACCACGTCTTCGTTGCTGAAGCGCTGTCCTTCCCGATTGACGCGCAGCCAGGGAATGCCGCTGCCGAACACCTGCGAGGTGTTGAAGTCGATGAGGTCGTAGTGGATGTTCGTGCAGTGCGGCTTCTTGTCCATCGCCGCGCCCACCCAGAGCGCCATGAGGTCGCCGTCGCCCGTGTTCACCGCCGGCGTGACCGCGCTTGAGAAGCCTTCCGCATGCGGCATGAACTCGGCGCGCATGGCGGGATTGTTGCCGTAGTCGCCGGCGCACAGGATGACCGCCTTCGACGCCTCGAACTTGAGATACGAGCCGTCGTCGCCCTGCGCGATCACCGCCGTCACACGGCCGATGCCGTCGCCCTCGCGCTCAAGCTGCACGGCCGGCGTGCTGAACCGGAATTCGACGCCCTTCGCCTGGGCCTTTTCCGCCAAAAGCGGCATGGCCGCGATGCAGTCGAACATGCCCATGATGGGCTCGGGTTCGTCCCAGCTCCACGAAGGCGCATCGAGATCGGTGTCGGCCATGAGATCGTACAGCCAATCGGCATCCTTGCCGCTGCGTTCCTTCCACAACTCGATGAAGCGGCGGTCGGGCAGGTTCGTCGCTTGGCTCATGTACAGGCTGAGCAGCTCGTCGACGTCGTACTTATCCGGCGCACCCGCTTCGATCTGAGCACGGCAATTGTACGATGCGATGCCCGTGGCATAGTTGAACACGCGATCGAGCTTTTGGAGCACGATCGTCTTGAGCCCCGCCTCCGCCGCGCTCATCGCCGCACAGCAACCGGCCAAGCCCGCGCCCACGATCACCACGTCCGTCGACACCGTTTCCGCAATGTCGTCCGCGGCGATGGGCTCGGGCGCTTGCCTCCAGTCGGGCGCGGTCTCCGTCGTCGGCGCCTGCGCGGCCGTCGCCCCTGAAGAAGCGGGCGAGCACCCGAGCAAACCTGCCCCGGCCATTGCGACCGTCCCCATGCCGGCCCCTATCAAAAACGAGCGTCGCGACACCTTTTGATTACGCATGTCCTCTCCCTTCAATCGAGCGCCGACCGACCCCCGGTCGAGCGCTGACCCCATACAACCAGGAAACGCCGCGGACGTCTTCGCCCCTCACGAGGAACTTCCCCGATTCACCCGCACGGGTGAATTCGGGCGAATCCCGAAAAGGCCCCCGAAGCGCCGCGCCGCATGGGGTATGCTGGCCCCGAGGGGAGGAGGTATGCATGAACCATTCGCCGTTCAATCCCAAATCGGATCAGAAACGCGCGCTGACGGATTTCCGCCGAACGCTGAGCGCCCATCCATATGCACTGCTCTGTTTCTGCGGCTATGCGACATGGATGATCCTCGTGTTCCAAAGCTCGGCGCTGCTGCCGTCTGCGCAGTTCTTCGGATGGAGCCTTCCCGGCTGGTTGCCTCCGATGGCGTGCATGGCGCTCACCTCGTTCCTCTTCGCCATCGCCTTCTGGGTGAAACGATTCGTCATCCCCCGTCGCGCGCTGCTGATTGCCATGGGCACGTTCATGACCGGCGGAGCGCTTTGCTTCGCGTTCTGGCTGGGCACCGGAGACGTTCTTGCAGGGTCTACCGCGCTGTTCTTCGTCGGCTCGCTTTCCACCGGCATGGGCACGGCGCTTCTGTACATCGAGGTGAACCGGTTGCTCGGGCAGCTCGGCATGCGCAAAACCGGATTCCTCGCAATCGCGGCCATGGCGGCCTCGTCGCTGCTGACGTCGGCGCTGTCGTTCGCACCCCTCAGCGTCAAACTTCCCGTCATCGTCGCGCTGCCGCTGGCGGTTGTCGCGCTGTACCGAAAGGCCATCGCGCCCTTCCCTCCCGAAGAATACTTGCTGCACGGCATCGACGCACGCCTGTACTTTCCCTGGAAATACCTTGTCACGTCGTTTTTACAGGGCGTGTCGCTGGGTATCGTAAGCGGCAGCGTCGTGTTCTTGCGCGCTCACGACCTGGGCGTCGTGCCCAACGCTCTCGGGTGCGTGCTGGCGTGCGTCCTGTTCCTGGTCACCATCACGTTTCTCAAGCTCGATTTCAATCGGCTCATCTACCAGATAGGCTTCCCTCTGATGGCTTGCGGCTTCTATCTGATCGGGCTGCTTGCCCCCATCGAAGCCTTCGGCGGACTGCTGCAAATGCTGGGCTATTACTTCGTCGACCTGGCCATGTGGTGCTTGGGGTCGTACCTCATCAAGAACTGCGGGCTGCCCGCCACCTGGATTGCCATGGGACCCAGCTGCAGCCTGTTCATCGGCACCATGGCGGGAGGATTGCTCGGTTGGCTGGCCAACGGAACCTTCCCCTACGAGGGCGTGAGCGCCATCATGAACGGCACGGCGCTGCTGCTGCTCGTGTCGGCACTGCTGCTGGCAAACGAGGACAACTTCAAATTCGGCTGGGGCACGCTGCGACCCATATCGGAGGAAGACGAGATCGACTGGATAGGACACGTGTGCGCCTATCTGGAAAGCGAGTACGCGCTGACGGCGCGGCAGGCGGACATGTTGCGGCTCCTGACCGCCGATTACTCTCGCAAGGAAATCGCCGACGAGCTGTTCGTCTCGGAGGACACGGTGAAAACGCACATCCGCAATCTTTACCAGAAGCTGTCGGTGCACTCCCAAAAAGAGCTGATGGAGCTTGCGAAAGCGACGTCGGTCATGCTGAAGATAGAGGCCCGCAGGCCCTCCGCATAGACGACGCCCGAGGGAGGGTTCGGGCGTCGCGAGGGGGAGGGTATGCGGTTGGGCGTGGGGCGCGGGGCGCGGGCGCGAGGTCTGCCTGCGCGGGTTACGCGTTCGCCAGCTTCTTGACCACGTGCAGGGCCTCGGTCATCGTGCGGCCGCAGGCAACGCCGTGCATCTGGTCGGGGTAGTTGCCGCTGAACAGCGAGCCGGAGCAGTCGCCGGCGCAGTACAGGCCCTCGATGGGCTCGAAGTCGGTGTTGAGCGCCTGGCAGTCGGCGTTGATGCGCACGCCGTCGATGGTGGTGAGCAGCGTGCCGCCCAGCGTGGCACCGAAGAACGGCGGGGTGCGCAGCTCGGATAGGCGGTAGGCCTCCTTGCCGAAGTCGACGTCCTCCTGGTTGTCGAACAGCTCGTTGTAGCGCTCGCACGTGGCGAGGAACGTCTTTTTCGCATCGGCGTCGAAGCCCAGCTTGTCGGCCAGCTCGTCGAGCGTGTCGGCCTTCTGCAACCGACCGTCGGCGAGCTCCTTCTCGAAGTAGGCGTCCAGATCGTAGGTGCCGTCCTCCTTCTTCATACCGGCGGCCATCTGGCGCGTCATGGCCGAGCAGCCCAGGGTGTGGAAGCGCTGCACGTCATCGCCGAAGTTGCCGTCCCACACGCTGACGTACACGCCGCCCGGCTGCTGCGCGGCCGCGTGCGGCAGGTAGTCGTAGTCGGCCGACTCGAGGGCGAAGCGCTCGCCGCGCAGGTTCACCTTGAGGAAGGGCTGCGTGCCGGGATTGAACTGGCCGTTTCCGGGGAACTGCGGCTTGCCGGCCTTGATGGATTCCTCGGTGTAGCCCGCCGTGGTGCCGGGGGCCACCAGGCCGCGGTCGAAGATCATCGTGGCGCTGGTGATGTCCTTCACCGCACCGGCCCACAGCGCCGCCTTGATGCCCATGCCCTCGTTGTTCTGGTTGTAGCCGAGCGCCGTGACCGACGCGGTGGTGATGGGCGACAGCGCCGACAGCATGGCCGGGTTTGCGGAATAGCCGCCCGTGGTGAGCAGGACGCCCTTCTTCGCGTTGATCTGGGTATAGCCGTCGCTCGTCTTGAAGATGGCGCCCGTCACCTTGCCGGAATCGTCGGTGACCAGCTTCACCAGCTCGTGGCTGTAGGAAATCTCGTAGCCGTTGTCGTTCATCACCTTCTCAAACAACTCGTTGCGCACGGGCACGCCGTCGCGGCCGCCCTCGGCGTTGCCGTAGTGGTGCTCGCCGGAGGGGGTGTAGAAGGGGGTGGCGCCCATGCCTCCGGGCATCTCGAACTCGTCGGCGATGACCACAGCGCCCGCGGCGCTCATGTACTGGTCAACGTACTCGAACATGTCGTTGCTCTCGTTCATCCACATGTTGATGAGGTTGTGGTCGCACGTGCCGCTGGAATAGCGGGCGAACTCGCCGTGGATGCGGGCGCGGTCGGTGTGATAGCCCTGGTCGGTGAAGGGCTTCGTGTCGACGGCGTTGAACCAATGGCGCGTGGCGCCCACCTCGGTGCCCTTCTCGCACAGGATGAAGTCCATCTTCTGGTCGGACGCGTACGCGCCGGCGATCATGCCGCCGTTGCCCGCGCCCACGATGAGCAGGTCGGTGTCCTTCGTCTCGGTGATGTCGCCGTCGGCCACCTCGGGCGGCGCGCCCAGCCAATCGACGGTGATGGCGGCGCTGCCGTCGTCCACGGCCACGGCGTTGTTGTCGGCGACGGCGGTTGCGCCCGTCGTGCTCGTGGCGGCCTCGGCCTCCGCAGAACCGGCGGCCTTCGGCGCGCAGCCGGCCAGGCCGAGCGCAGCGAGAGCGCCGACGCCCGTCATGCCGCCGATGAAGCTACGACGCGAGATGCCGTTGCCGTGCCCCTGCGTGGTTTCGTTCGTTCCCATGATGGTCCTCCTCGTGTGATGCTGGTACGTGTCGTGCGGCTGCCAGGCGAAACCCGCTTGTGCGAACCCGCCGGGACGAACCGCTTCCCTCGCCCTGCATCCTAGGCCGCAGCCGGCGGGATGAAACCACCCCGCCCGGGGCGTTTTGCGCGATTGGCCGCAGGGCGGCCCGCTCCCCCCGCGGGGGTGATTTCCCCACGTTTTCCCAGTTGAGTAAACGAAAGCGGAGCGAAGCGCTCGCTTCGGCGCGGCCGATACCGTACAATGACAAGCAGCACCGGGGAGATGAGGGGTCGTGGAGGGAATCGCGCAACGCTTGAGAGCATTGAAGGAGGCTGCGTCGTCGGATGCGGTGCTCTGCATTGTCGCGTTCGTGCTCACTTCGTGCACAGGTTGGATACTCAACAGCAGCATCTATGCGCACGTAGCCACGTATTACGGCATCGCGCGCGAGTTCTCCACCCTGGGAACCGCGGTGTTCTTCCTCGTGTTGTTCGTGGTGGCCACACGCAAACCGTCGCTGCTCGACCGACGCACCGTCACCATCATCGCGCTGGGATGCCTGATCACCGGTTTGCTCGTGCTGCAATTCGCCCTCAAACTGCACGACGGCCTCGCCACGGTGGCGGGTTTTCTGTTTCTGAACTTCGGCTCGGCGTGGGCGGCAACGATGCTGGCGCTCTCGCTGTGTTCGCTGCGCAGCTCCACCTCGGTGCTGCTTGCCGTGGTGGTGGGCTCCGTTGCGGGCGAGGTGCTGCGCGTGTTCCTGCCGCTGCCCTCGTTAGAATGGGGTCTGAGCATCGTCATGGCCTGCCATGTTGTCTCTATTGCGGTACTGTACCGCCCGGCCGGGACAAACCTCGCCTCCATCGCGCAGGGAGCATCGCCGATGAATCTCGAGTTGGCGAACCCCGAGTCGTTCTTGCAGCCTGCTCATGCGCTGTTCCTGTGTGTGTTCCTGTTCAACGTGGCAACGGGATACGGCCTCACACTCAACGAGGTTGAGCATGCGCCGGTCAGCGTCGACGCGAGCGCGCTCGTGCTGGTGGGCGTGGCGCTGTGGATGCTGCTTTCGCGTAGCCGCGATAAGGAGGATCAGCTGTTCTCGTTCTCCGTCTTGCTCGTGGTGGCCGGATTCATCATCGCGCCTTTCACCTTCGTTTCCGGCATGCCCTCAACCAACGCGCTCCTGCGCATCGGGGTGAGATGCTTCGACATTCTCATCTGGCTTGTGGTGGTTGCCGTGGGGCGGCGAAACATACTGGCCCTGTTGCCGACGTTCGCACTCGTGCGCAGCATGGGCGCGCTCGGCACCGACGCGGGCGCCATCGCGGGCCACACGTCCAACGACCTGGTGGGCTCGAACGGCGATATGGCTATGCTCATTGCCGAAGTGGCGCTGTTCGCATTCGTCGCGTTTCTGTGGGTTGGATTCCGCAAGTTCAGCTTCGCGGACACCATCCGCGGCGTAGCGGGCATGGAACCGCCGCGCGCCGTCGAGGCGGCAGCGGATGCGCCCGAGGAAGCGCCTGCGAGCGTGCAGGCCGAGGCGAGCATCGAGGACCGCTGCTCCGAGCTGGGTCCATCGTTCGGGTTGACCGACCGCGAGACGGAGATTTTCGCCATGCTGGCGCGCGGGCGCAACGGGCAGTACGTGATGGACCACTACGTCATCTCGCGCAACACCGTGAAAAGCCACGTCAAACACATCTACGCCAAGCTCGACGTCCACTCCCAACAAGAGCTAATCGACCTGGTAGAGTGCCGGGGATAGGACGCGCGCAGCATACCTGATGTCATCCTGAGCGGAGCGCCGAAACAGACGGGGCACGGCGGAAACACCCCTCGGCGTTACTCTCCTTTTGCGATGGGGTCGTCATCGGAGATCACGACAGGGACCTGGTTCTCCTGAACATCAGAGGAGGTGCCGAAGCCGAGCTTGATGGACTTCGTGGGGCAGTTCTCCACGCAGTCGAGGCAGAAGGTGCAGGAGTCCAGCGTCGCTGTGCCGGGGCTCGCCACGTCGATGCCCTCGGGGCACGCGGTGGAGCAGGCGCGGCAGCCGTCCTTCGAGATGCACGTCGAGCAGTCGGCCTGGGGCCGGGCGCCGAGGCCCAGCCTCGCGCGCGCCTTCGCGGCGAGCCCGAAGAAGAACCCGAGCGGACAGATGGACGAGCACCAGCGCTTGAACAGGAAGAGCTCGGCGAGGAGCATGAGCGGGAACACGATCAGCTCCCAGCCCGGCTGCAGCAGCACGAACACGCGGTTGAGGGCCCAGAGCGTGCCGAAGACGAGGCCGATCGGGCACAGCAGGCAGAACACGGGAAAGCCGACCGCGAAGGACACGATCAACAGCACGGCGAGCACGAGGCCCTGGGTCTTGAGGCTGGCGCTGCTCGCGCAGGACGCGCAGGACGACGGCCTCCCGTCGGCGCCTTCGCCGGGAGCCGCCTCGCCGCCGCGGCCGAGGATGCCGCGCGGGGCGCGCCCGCCGAAGACGTTGCGCAGCAGCTGCGAGGGGCACAGCCACGAGCAGAACGCCCGGCCGAGCAGGAACACGATAACGAGCACGGCGAGCACGCCGGGCAGCAGCGCCCAGGGGACGGAACCCGACGCCGCCGCGATCTGGGCGAACCCGGCCGGGCAGAGGGCGCACAGCGTGCCCAGGGGCGCGCCCCCGCCGAGGTGCGCGGAGGCGGCGGCCAGCGCGAGCGCGCCCGCCGCCACGGCGATGCGGGCCATCTTCACCTTGGTCTTCATGAAGCGCCTCCCGCCTCCCTCGTCGCGCCCGGCCCGTCGGGATGCACGCCCTTCGAGTGCGGCGCGACCGCGCCGCCGGCCGGCGCGGTGCGGCCCGCGGCCAGCTCCGCGCTCGAGATCGCGCCCTCGGCGAGCGCCGCCCGCGCCGCGGCGCTCTCGCGCGACGCCACCACGATGCCCTTCGCCGAGGCCGACGCGTCGTAGGCGCGCAGCGACGCCGAGGGGCACACCTGCTCGCAGCGCCCGCACCCGTCGCAGTAGTCGGCGTGCACGACCGGGCGGTCGCGGTCATCCAGCGTGATGGCGCCCTCCACAGGGCACTCGTCCTTGCACACCGTGCAGCCGGCCCAGTCCCAGGCCACGCACGCGTCCTTCACGACCACCGCCACGCCCAGGTCGCGCTCGCGCTCCCCGCCGGGCGACAGCGCGCCGGTCGGGCACGCCTCGACGCACCTCATGCAGAAGTCGCAGCAGCCGTCGGCGAAAGAAAGCGTGGGCGTGCCGTACGCCACGAGGCTCTCGGCCAGCGGCACCGGCGTGACGATGCCGTAGGGGCACGCCTGCAAACAGCGCATGCAGCGGTCGCACGCCGCCGCGAGCGCCCGGTTCGACGCCGCGCCGGGCGGGCGCACGAACGCCGCGTCGGCCTGGCGCGACACCGCCCCGAAGCCGCCGACGCCCACCATCGCCGCGCCCACCGCGCCGGCCGCGAGGAACCCGCGCCGGGTGATTTGCTCCACTCTGATCATCCCCTCAATCACAACCTTGGTGTTTCACGTGAAACATGCGCCTCTCGGGCGAACGGGCTACGCCAGCACGTCGGACAGCTCGGCTGCATCGGCGTTCAGGAAGCGCTCGGTGAACGCCGCCAAATCGAAGTAGAACCCGCCTTCGGCCGCCTTCCGCATGTCGGCCGCGAAGCGTTCGATCCAGTTCAGCAGGTGATCCTGCACGAACGCCAATTGGGCGCGCAGCTGACGCTCGGCGCCGTCCGCGTCGCCCGCGCGCAGCGCCTCCACCGCACGACCGCACAGCAGCGCCATGAAGGCGAGCTCAACGGCCAGGTGATCCTCCGGCTCCTTGAACCCCGGGTTCTTCGCGAACCCGGCGCCGCGATACACGTTGAGCACCTCGCCGTAGGCGTCCTGCATCATGAGACCGCCCTCGCTCGTGTACACCGACTCGTAGGGGAAGGCCTTCTGCGCCGTGCGCGGCCCCATGCCGAAGAAAGCGCGGTCGAACACGACGGCCAGCTGCTCGAGCTTGCCCTCGTCGCACGCGGCGAGGTCAGCTTGAAGGGCGGCGAACCCGTCGGCCAAGGCGGCATCGTCGGAAGACAGCGCGGCACCCTGCGAAAACGTCCCGGCGAACGCCGCGTCAATCTCAGTCTCGTAGCAACGCGACAGCAGCGCGTACACGCGGCCGCGATTCTCGCAGAAGTCGATGAGGTTCTCAACGAGCTCCGCAGGCATGGTATCGGTCATGATTGATCTCCTTGCGTCGTTCCTACTATGTGTGGCGCGCAGCGCTTCTTCTTTGGCGCGCCTCACCTCTTCCATGGCGCGCCCTTCCCTTTCCCTTGGCGCGCTCGAAAGCGCACCGGTGGGGTTCGGCGCTGCGCGCCGATCGAGGGATGCGCGGTCGAACGATCGGCGCGCAGCGCCGAACCCCACCGGCAAGCTTCCGGGCGCGCCATGGGGGGGGCGGGAGGGAGCGCACCGGCGCGCCCGGGAAGGGGGGCGGGAGGGAGCGCACTCCCTCCCGCCCCCCCCATCATCAGTGGTAGATGAACTGCTCTACGCTTGTGCCTACGCCGTACATGATGATGCGTATCACCACGGCGCCGATGGCGGTGCAGGCGCAGGCGGCGAACAGGTACATCGCCAGCTGCTTCGGCTGCACGGTGCCGGAGTCGCCGGCGCCCTTCGTGGACTGGACGCATGCCAGCGCGGTCAGGGCAACCGGAACCACGATGCCAATCACCACGACGCCGGCCCAGAACATGACGGCCATGTCGCCGGAGATCAGACGCTCGATGGAGCGCGTCGGAGCCTGGTAGGGCGCCACGGCGATCCAGATCACGTACGCCACGGTGGTGACGGCCATGATCAGCACGCCGGTCAGCGCCAGCTTCAGCGCGAACCCGCCTTCCTCAGCCGCACGGCCCTTCAACAGCACGAGCCCGCACATCAGCGTCATGCCCAGCGCCAAACCGGCGCCCAGGAACATCAACGGCAGGGCGATGCTGTCCCACGCAGGTCGCGCGGCGATCAGGTACGACGCGCCCGCCACGAACGGCAGCACCAAACCGATGATGCCGCCCAGCACGCCGAACACCTTCGACGCCGTCGGGTAGTCCTTCTTCGCCAAAACGAGGTAGATGAGCGCCACGATGCCCATGATGGCAACCACGAACAGCTCCTTGGACAGACCCGAACCCAGGTTGCCCAGCAGGTGCGTCGCACGCTCGGGGTGCCCCATGTGCAGCACCGACACGCACCCGCCCACGGCGAGGCAGATCAGCGCGATGAGCGCACCCGCAAACCGCACGTCGCGGAACTTGTCTCTCAGCTCGCCCACAGCCAGAAACACGAACGAGCCCGAGGTGACGCCCAACAGCACGCTGAAAATCAGAAGCGGCCACTGAATTTCCATGGTTACTCATCTCCCTTCCAGGCGCACTTGTCCATGGCGTAGTCCACGCCCGGATGGTTCCCCACGTCCTTCAGCTTGTACGTCTTCTTCGCGGCGCGCAGCTTCGACACATCGGACTCGGGATCGTCCAGATCGCCGAACTTGCGGGCCTGGCCGGGGCAGTGTCGCACGCAGGCCGGCTTCTCGCCCTTGTCGATGAGGTGCGCGCACATCGTGCACTTCTCAATGACGCCCTTGTCCTTCGACTCGTCATAGGTACGCACGCCGTACGGGCAGGCCATGACGCAATACTGGCAGCCGATGCACTTCGAGTGATCCACCAGCACCACGCCGTCGTCGCGCTGGTAGGACGCGCCCGTCGGGCACACGCTCACGCACTGCGGGTTGTCGCAATGCTGGCACGCAACCGGCAGGTAGTACATCTCGAGATCCGGGTAGGTGCCGGAAGGACCCACCGTCAGCACCTTGTTGTAGAACGTTCCCAGACCCACGTTGTTCTCTTGCTTGCACACGACGGCGCAGGAGTGGCAGCCGATGCAGCTATCGAGGTCGATATCAATAATGTTGCGAGTCATGTTACTTCGCACCCCCCTTCGTCACCTGCGTGACGCCGTCCTGCTGATCGTCAGCGGCAAGCTGATCGGCGGACAGCGGCAGGAATATCTTGAGGTCTTCCGAATTCATGCAGATGTTCTTCGGCGCACCGTCGTCGGCCTTGTACACCTTGCACAGGCCGCCGAAGTTGTCGGTGCCCACGGCGGGGTCGTACGGGCCGTTGTTCTCGAACAGCACGTTGCAGTTCGAGTCGAACGCACCGTGCAGGTCGTCGGTGGCCTCGCGCTCGGGGAACCACCAGTCGTGCTCGACGTGGATCATGCCCGGTTTGATGGCCTCGGTCAGGTTCGCGCGCTGCTTGATGCGGTCGACGTACGTCTCGATGTACACCCAATCGTCCTGCTCGATACCGTGCTCGGCAGCGGTGGCGGGGTTGATGTCCATCGTCGGGAACATGTGCACCTCGCGCAGCCACGGGCTGTTGCGGTACTCCGTGTGGAAGAACGCGTGGGAGCGGCCGCCCGTGATGAGCGTGTACGGATACTCTTCCAGCAGGTCGGGGCGCGACAGCTTCGTGATGGGCGGCTCGATGTACATGGGCAGGGCGCCGTTTCCGTACAGCAGCAGGTCTTCCGACCACAGTTCCATCTTGCCGTTGTCGGACTGCGGATGCGGCGGGATCACCGTGCCGTCCGGCTTCTTCGCGCCGGGGAAGCGGTAGACCGAGCCCATCTTGTTGCCGCGGTACATGGTGTTGAAGCCGGGGCGGAAGTCGCTCGTCTTGCGCATGAAGCCCGTCTCGTACTTCGGCGCGTTCTTCACCGTGGCCATCTCGACGCCGGTCACGCTCACGCGCTCGCGGAATTCCTCGAAGTTCGCGCAGCTCAGCTGCGGAGGAAGCGTCTCGGGGCCTTTCACCATGTAGTCGAAGAACTCGTACTTGTCCTTCCAGTACATATCCACGTCCATGTACTTGGCGAACTCGAAGCAGATGTCCATGTCGTCGCGGCACTCGCCGAGCGGCTCGTGGAACGGCTGGCGAATGAGGTACGTGTGGCTGGTCGGGTAGCCGTGGCCGGAGTGAGCCCACTCCACGCGATCCACCTCGTTGGGGTGCGCGGCCGGCAAGATGATGTCGGCGAGCTCGCCCGAGGGGGTCATGTACAGGTCGACGTTCACGAAGAAGTCGAGGTTCTTGAAGCCTTCGACAATCTCGTGGCCGCCCTCGATGGAGAGGATGGGCTCGGACGTCTGCTGCCAGTATCCGTAGATCTGGAACGGGTCGCCCTTCGCCATGGCCTTCGTCGTGGCCGCGCCGAAGCCGCCCTGCTGGCCGTAGATCACCTGGCCGCCGGAGTTCTGCTTCGTCTGCTTGAGCTCGCCGGTGGCGTCGTCGGCCACAAGGATGTCCTGGTAGCCGGTGTTCTGGCACACGGACAGCTGCTTGATGTTCATGGCCGTTTCCTTGCGGCGCTGGCCCATGCGACCCTGCTGGTTCGGCACGACGTCGAACATGAAGGAGTCGTAGCCCGTGGCGGGCTCGCGGCCGATGTTCTGGCCGCCCTTCGTGTCGAAGTTGCCGGCGAGCGCCATCATGATGGTGAACGCCTGCGAGATGCCGGACGTGTTGATGGAGAACTCCACCTTCTGGCCGCGCGTGAAGCATGCATGCGGGCTCGCGTCAATGTAGGCGTTGATGGCTTCCTTGATCTTGTCCTCGGGAAGCTCGCAGAACTCGGCGGCGCGCTCGATGGTCCACGGCGTGACGTGCTCGACGAGGATGTCCCAGCTCGTGCGGTAGGTCTTGCCGTTGATCTCATGGCTGCCGGACAGCGCCGGCTTCGCGTCGGCAACGATATTGCCCTCGGCGTCGAGCCACTGGAAGGCCTTCGGGCCGCCCACGCCGTTCTTGTTCTGCCAGTCGCCGGACCAGAAGATCAGCTGGTCGCTGTTCTCGTCCCACGCGGCGTACAGCTCTTCGTTGCCGTCCTCCTTGAGGTAGGACTCGCGCAGCTGGTAGCCCGTGCCGTTGCCGTCGGCGTCCTTCTCGTCGATGAAGAACGGGGCATTGGTGTAGGTGCGCGCGAACTCGGTGGCGCACTTGTCGGACTTGATGATTTCGTTGATGAACGCCAGCACGAGCGCCATGTCGGAGCCGGGACGGATGGGCAGCCACACGTCGGCCTTGGAAGCCGTGCAGGTGAAACGCGGATCGACGCAGATCACCTTCGCGCCGCGCTCCTGCGCGCGCTTCACGGTGAGCCAGTCGTAGTAGCCGCGGCTGCGCTCCTGGCGGCACCAGATGAGGATGCAGTCCGTGTTGTTGCCATCCCAGCCCGTGTACTGCGTCTCGTCGCCGTACAGGCGCTGGCTGGAGAAGTACGAACCCACCCAGCACAGGTTGCCCACGCCGAACGTGGCCGTGGAGCCCAGCTCGAGCCACAGCTTGTTGATGGCCTGGAACTGCAGCATGTCGCGGCCCGTGCCGTACTGGTGCGCAATGGTGTGCCAGCCGTGCTCTTCGCCGATCTTCGTGAACTCGTCGCGCGCGGTCTCGTAGGCCTCTTCCCACGTGATGCGCTTCCACTGGCCGGAACCCTTCTCGCCCACGCGCTTCTGCGGGTAGCGCACGCGCAGCGGGTTGTACAGCTCCTGCGGGATGGCGAAGCAGCGCCCGCACAACGTGCCCTCGCTGAACAGATCGGGGTTGCCCTCGATCTTCACGAGACGACCGTCCTTGACGTGTCCGAACAGCGCGCAGCGGCCGTAGCACTGGCGGCACGCACTGGGGATAATCTTCACGTCGTCGGACGAGGTGCTGGTGGCCGCCGCGTCATCGGCGAGAGCCGGGGTGGCCGACGCGCCGAGCAGCAGCGTCGAAGCGGTCGCAACGGCCGAAGCCTTCACGAAGCCTCGGCGGCTCATCTTTAGTGACATCTCTCCTCCTTTTGCCTCGTCTGCATGCAGGGGACAGAGATGTGGATGGAATGCGACCCAAGATACCCCCCTGGTGACGCTCCCCCGTGCAAGCTCCCCGCTCTCGTTCCCCCGTTACTTGCAGTGCTAACTATATCACCTTATAATATTAGGGCAACTATTTTTAGCTATCTTTATAAAGAATAGTCGTGAACACGGAAGAGGGGCCGAGTTAGCCGCGGTGTACACGGGAAGAGGGAGTTGTCATCCTGAGCGGAGGCCGTAGGCCGGAGTCGAAGGATCCCGTGCGGCGTCAGCGTACGAGGAACCCGTACGAATGTTTCACGTGAAACATCGGGATGGAAGAAGCGGTCGCTGCCCCTAGCGGGCGTCGAAGGTGATGCGGATGGTGGTGCCTTGGGCGGGTTCGCTGGCGATGTCCATGACGGCGTTGTGGCGGTCGACGATCCACTGAGCGATGGGCAGGCCGAGGCCCGTGCCCTCGGGGTTCATGCTGCGCGCCGAGCCCGAGCGGTAGAAGCGCTGGAACGCCATGCTGATGTCGTCGGCCGACATGCCGATGCCGGTGTCGCGCACCTCCACGACCACCTTCCCCTTCGCCGCGCTGCTCAGGCCCACGTGCACGCTGCCGCCCTCGCCGGTGTACAGCAACGCGTTCTCCACGAGGATGGTGAACAGCTCTTCGATGCGCTCGGGATCGCCCACGATGCGCGCGCCCGGGTCGATGGCGGTCTGCAGGCGAATGTCCCGATCGCGCGCGATCTGCGACACGTCCTCGCACACCCGCGCAAGCGTCGCGCTCAGCGCCACGTCCTCGTAAACGATCTCGTCGCCGTCCGCGTCGGCGCGCGCCATGGTGAGCAGGGCCGACAGCACGGTGTTCATCTTCTCGGTGCTGTGGAACACGGCCTCGAGCCCCGCCTGCTCCTCCTCCACCGTGTGCTCGGGGTGGCGCATGATCATCTCGACGTTCGCCTTCGCCACGGCAAGCGGGTTCTTCAGCTTGTGCGACGCGTCTGCCGCGAATTGACGCTGCTTGCGCCATGCCTCGTTAATGGGCACGATGGAGCGCTGCGCCATGCGGTAGCTCATAGGCACGATGATGGCCAAGCTCAGCAGCAGGCACAGCGCGCTGGCCAGGCGCAGCTCGTTCTGCATGGCGATATCGCCCGAAATGTCGCGGAACAGGATGATGTCGTGCGTGTTGTAGTGGCGGTCGCCCTCCTGGATGGAGAAGTCGCCCGCAGCGCGATGCACGCGGTAGTACTGGCCGTTCACGATTTCGGTGGTGTCGCCTTCGCCTAGGTCGCGGGACAGTAGCTCGTCGATGTCGGCTTCCACGATCTGACTCACGGGATGCGGGTTGAGGTACTCGCCCGTCTCCGTCTCGAAGTAGATGATGGACAGCAGCGAGGTGGACAGGCCGTAGGAATGGTTCTCGGCCGACTGGTGCTCGTCCACGAACGCCTCCACCTGGTAGGCCGAGCGCGCGTCGATGTGCCAGTAGCTGAACACGGTGGCCCACACGTTCAGCACGATCACGAACACGGCGAACAGCGAAAACATGGTGACGAAATTCGACAGCGCGAACCGTCGCGCAATCTTCTTGGACAGCGCGCCCGCCGTGTACACCTGCTGGCTTCGCATGGCCTATACCTCGTCGCAGAACTTGTAGCCGACCCTCCAGACGGTCAGCAGGTAGCGCGGCGTCGACGGGTTGTCCTCGATTTTCTCGCGAATCTTGCGGACGAACACCGTGATGCTGCGCAAGTCGGTGTCGCTGCTCTGGCCCCAGATATGCTCGAGGATCTGCTCGCGCGTGAACACCTTGCCCGGCGACGACGCCAACAGCGCCACGATCTCGAACTCCTTGGACGTGAGGTCCACCGCCTTGCCGCGCACGCGCACCTCGTAGCTGTCGAGCAGCACTTCCACATCGCCGATGGCGATGCGCGAGGCGGGCTCGGCCTGCGGCGCCTCGGCCGCACGCTCGTTGTCGTAGCGGCGCAACAGCGCGCCGATGCGCAGCGACAGCTCCACGGGGCTGAACGGTTTCACCAGGTAATCGTCGGCGCCTGCCTTGAACCCGACGCTTTTGTCAACGATATCGCCCTTCGCGGACAGGAACAGCACCGGCACTTTGCTGCCGCGCTTGCGCAGCTCGCTGCACACGTCGAAGCCGTTGAGCTCGGGCATCATCACATCGAGGATGACGAGGTCGGGATGCTCGGCCTCGTAGAGCGCGAGCGCCTCGCTGCCCGTGCCCGCGCAGCAGAAATCGTAGCCGTCTTCCACGACGATACGCTCGATGACCTGGCGCAACCCCTCATCGTCATCGGCCAGCATGATGTTCATACGATCCCCCGTTCGCTCGGCGCGGACGTCGGCAACGCGATGGTGAACGAACTCCCCGCGCCCAGCGTGCTGTCCACGCGCACCGTGCCGCCGTGCATGGCGACGAATTCCCGCGCCACGGCCAACCCCAGGCCGCATCCCCCGAAGCTGCGCGCGACGGAATCGTCCACCTGCGCGTAGCGCTCGAACACGGCCGCCTGGTCCTCTTCGGCAATGCCTATCCCATTATCGTCGATCCGCAGGTGCACGGCACTATCGTTTTTCCGATGGAAGGCGTGCACCACCACAAGGCCGCCGCGGGGCGTGAACTTCAGCGCGTTGTCCACGAGGTTCTCGAGTGCACGGCGCAGCTTGTCGGGGTCGGCCTCCACGAAGGGCACGCCCGGAGCCACGAAACTCACCAGCTCGATGGCGCGCTCATCGGCGCGCGGGCGCATGCGCGCGTCCACCTCGCACACCACATCCACCAAATCGACGAGCTCGACGGACAGCGCCGCCTTGCCGCTGTCCAGGTACATGACGTCCAGCACGTTGTCCAACGTGTCGGACAGGCGCGACGCGCTGGCCGCCACCTCGGTCCAGGCAGCGCGCTGCTGCGCCGACATGCCAACGCCTTCGCGGAGGGACACGTCGGCGAAGGCGAGGATGGAGCTGAGCGGGGTGCGCAGCTCGTGGCTCACCCCGTCGAGAAACCCCAGGTATTGCGTGTGGCTCGTCATGCGCTCAGCCAACGAGCAGCCGGTCGATCGTCCGGCGGTCAACCGCGCAGAACGCCGCGGCCATGCGGCCGGCCGCCGGGTACACCCCCGCGGCTTCGTGCTCGCTCAAGCGCGTGGCGAACGCGTCGACCCAGCGCAGCAGGTGCTCGTCGAGGAACGCCGCCTGCGCGCGCAGCAGGGCTTCGCCGTCGCTGGCGGCGGGCGCGGCGGCCTCGTCGCTGGCGGCAGCGTCGCCCTGCGCGTCGCGCTCGGCGCGCTCGTCGCACGTTTCGCTCAGCGCGACGAGCGAGCCCGCCAACGCAGCCATGAAGTTCAGCTCGATGGCCAGGTGATCGTCCGCCACGTGCGGATACGAGGCAGGAAGGTAGCCCGCCTCGCGGTAGGCGCGCCGCACCGCGAGCGTACTTTTCTGGAACAGCAGGGGATCGGGGTTCACGTACACCGACTCCCACGGGGGCGCCGGCAACGCGGACGGCCCCACGAACAGCCGGGTGTACGTGCCCGCAAGCTGGTCGCACGCCGCCTCAGGCGACGACGTGTTGGGAAGCGCGTCGCCAAAGGCCGACACCGCTTCGGCAAGCGCTTCGTCGAGCGAGGCGGCATACGCCAGCTGTTGGGCGACGTTCTCGTCGCGCAGGAGGCCCATGAGCCCCACCGTCGGATCGTCGCCGAACAGCCTTCCGAGGAGGGTGTACATGAAGTGCCTATGAGGGAGGGAGAAGGCAGGGTCGAACGTTTCGGCAGTGCTCATGGGATGCTCCTATCCGCGGCCCGGTGGGAAGCCGGGCCGCTTGCGTGCGTGGTTACGCCGTCACCGCGTGGGGATCGGGATTCAAAACAAGCGACGGGTTCGTCTCGGAGGACGCGGGCAGCACCGTGATGTCAGCCGTGCCGCCGTACTGCTTCCGCAGCTCTTCGACGTCGCCGAACTTGAGGGCCCGCATGAGACAGGCGGCAACGCAGGCCGGCTCTTCACCGGCGGCGAGCAGCTCCTTGCAGCCGTCGCACTTGCCGCACTTCTTCTCTTCTTCCAAGTAGTCGGGCGCGCCGTACGGACACGACATCATGCAGGTTTTGCACCCGATGCATTTGTCGTGATCCTGGACGACCAGGCCGTTCTCGTCCTTCGTGATGGCGCCCTGCGGGCAGTTCGCCATGCACAGCGGCTTCTCGCAGTGGTTGCACCCCAAAGACAGGTGGTAGAACCACGGCTCGGGGAACGCGCCGCCGTCGAAGCGCTGCACTTCGCGGAACAGGGTGTTCACGCCCAAATCGTTCTTGTCGTTGCACGCGATCTGGCACGTCTTGCATCCCGTGCAAATCGTCATATCGTAGTAAAAGCCCAACTGCGTCATGGTTTACTTCCCTTCCTCTGCGAAGAAAATGCGCTGCGGCCACGTGTAGTCGGCCTCGAGCGTGCCGTTGTACTTCTCGATGCGCACGTTGCAGCTGTTGAAGCCCGAATGGCCCTCGCCCGTGGGGTTCTGGCCGGTCAGCGTGTTGGTGGCGCCGGCGCGGTCGTTGCCGTCCTCGTCGAACTCCATCCACGCGCCCTCGCCCAGCAAACACGCGCCGGGACGCATGCGCTCGGTGGCGTACACGGGGCGCAGCACGGTGCCGTGACGGCTGGTCACCTTCGCGATGTCGCCGTCGGCGATGCCCAGCTCGGCCGCGTCGGAGGCGTTCATCCAGAACTCCTGCGCGAACGCGCGGCGCAGCCAGGGGACGTTGTCCAGGTTCGAGTGCGCGCGGCGCTGATAGTGGAAGTTGGCCAGCTGGAACGGATAGCCGTCGGCGATGCCCGCCTCGTAGCCCTCCACCGGCGGCTCGTAGTACGGATGCGCGTGCTTCGTGGAGAAGCCGATGCCCTCGATCTTCTCGGCCAGGCTCTCGCAGTAGATCTCGAACTTGCCGGACTTCGTGTTGAGCGGGTGCGCGTCGGGGTCGGCGATGTAGTCCTCGAACGCGGTGAACTCGAACTTGTCGTTCTCCTTGCGCGGGAACTGGTACACGCCGTCGGCCAGGAACTGGTCGTACTCGACGCGGCCCGTCTGCGGCTCGCCCTGCACGCCCAGCTCGTCGATCTTCTCCTGGGTGATGGTGACGAGCGGCTCGTACTTCGTGCCGTCGTCGGTGCACACCTTCGTGCCGGCCACCGAGTCGAAGAAGCGCTGCGCCATGGACTTCGGCTCCACCTCTTCCTCGTTCGCCCCCAGGCCCTTGCCAATTTGGCGCGCGATCCAGAAGTCGTCCTTCGCTTCGTACAGCGGCTCGCAGATGCGCGAGTACACGATGGCGATTTCGCGGTTGCCGTAGTCCACGCCGCCGTCCTGCTCCCACTTCGTGGTGACGGGCAGCACGAGGTCGGAGTACTTGGCGTCGGTGGTGAGGTCGTAGTACTGCGCCATGACGAACTCCACCGCGCGGTGCGCCTCGATGCCCATGCCGCCCGAGCCGAGGTTCTGGCTGAGCGTGGCACCGTCGCCGCCGTGGATGATGGCCTTCACGGTGATGGGCTTCGTCTCGCCGTTGTCGAGGTACTCGCCGTCCAGGATGGCGCGCCACATGTTGCCGTTGTTCAGGCGCGTCTTGCAGGCGTTGTCCATCTTGCGGCCGATGCCGTCGGTGCCGCATTCCACGAGACGCGGGCCGCCGTTGCCGGAGTACTTGTGCATGGTGGGCGCCACGCCGCCGGCCGGGTTGCCCATGTTGCCGCTCATCATGGCCAGCGTGAGGATGGCGTGCGCGTAGTCCTCGCCGCAGTTCGTGCGGGCGGGCGCGCCGCCGGACACGATGGCGCACGACTTCGCCGTGGCGTACTGGCGGGCGAATTCGCGGATGACGTCGGGCTCGACGCCGCAGATTTCGCTGGCCCACTCGGGCGTCTTCGGCGTGCCGTCGTAGGTGCCCAGCAGGTAGTCCTTGAAGTTGTCCTGCGGGTCGGCGCCTTCGGGCATGTGCTCCGCGTCGAAGCCGATGCAGTACTTGTCGAGGTACTCCTGCTTATGCAGGCCCTCGTCGAGCATCGTGTACATCATGCCGAAGATGAGCGTGATGTCGGTGCTGGGACGACAGGGAATCCACTGCGCGTCGAAGATGCGCGCGCTGTCGGAGTAGATGGGGTCGACGCAGATGAACTTCGCGCCGGCCTTCTTGGCCTGCAGGTAGTTGTACGGCGGGTTGCCGCCGCCCGACACGGCCGGGTTGCAGCCCCACAGCACGATGAGCTCGGACTTGCGCAGGCGAATGCGGTCGTTGCCGTCGTTCGCGCCGGTGCGCTCGTGGCCCGAGTAGTTCTTCGCGCTCGACGGACGCTGCTCGAAGATGTTCGGCGAGTTGGGCTCACCGCTGTCGTCGCCCGCCACGAAGGCGTACGTCTCGGTCCAGCCGCCCCACGAATACTGGCCCCATCGCGGGGTGAAGCCGCCGCTCAGCGCGAGGGCGCGCTGGATTTCCTTGCCGCTCGGGCTGAACACGGCCTCGGGGCCGTACGCCTCGCGGATGCGCTTGATCTCGCTGACGGCGATGTCGATGGCTTCGTCCCAGCTGATGCGCTCCCACTCGTCGATGCCGCGCAGGTGGCCGTTGATCTCCTTACCGCCCGGCTGCCAGCTCTTGCGCTTCATGGGGTAGCGCAGGCGGTCGGCGCCGAACACCTGATGGCGCTGCGAATGCCCGCGAGCGCACGCGCGCTGCTGCGGGAAGTCGGGATCGTCGTCGGGGTGCGTGTCGTCCGTCTTCTGACGCACCACCACGCCGTCCTGCACGAGCACCTTGTTGACGCAGCGGCCGCCGCAGTTGTGCCAGCAGGCCGCCGACTTCCACTCGCCCTCGGTCAGCGAGCTGGCGAACGCTTCGTCCGTCTCCTCGGTCTTCTTGACCGCCGTCTCGCATCCGGCCAACGTCCCGCTCAAGGCGATGGCTGCGGTGGCGGCGGCGCTCGCCTTCACGAACCCGCGACGACTCAACGCCGTCGTTGCCTTCGATTCCATTGCGCTCCCCCTTCGTTCTCGTCTACGCACGACCTTCGTCGCGCTGACCCCATACTAAAGAGCGCGGAAACTAATAACGATGCAGCCGATATTCAGTTATTGCAGAGAGTTTGTTTCTGAATTATTACCGGGAAACACACCGGTTTACGAGGGGAAACACCAGCGTGCGGGTGTGCTTTCGCCAACCCGGCGGCGTGGTTTTTGGGCGCGCACGGCGCAAAGACGTTGACGGATTATTGCCGGATGTGATTAATTGAGGGGGTAATCCGAACCCGCGCGATAAGCCGGAAGCAGGCCACCATGATCAACCAGCATAATAATCTCATCGGCTTTCTTGTGTACGACGCCCAACGCGCCATATCGAAATCGCTTGAAACCGCCCTGAAGCCCTACGGCGTCACGCCGGGCCAGTGGAACCTCATCAATCAGCTCGACCAAGCGGGCGAGCTTTCGCAGAAGCAGCTTGCCGAACTGACGCGCAAGGAGCAAGCTACTATCACGCGCTACCTCGACACGCTCGAGCGCAAGGAGCTTGTGGTGCGCAACCAGCACAAATCGGATCGCCGCGCGCACGTCATCTCGGTCACCGACAAGGCGCGCGAGTTGGTGGCCGCCGTGCAGCCTATCACCGTCGACGCGGCCGACCGCCTGATCGAGGGCATCGACCAGGCGGATATCGACACGTTCGTCACGGTGCTCGCGAAGCTCAAAGAGAACGCGGACAACTACGCGAGCACCGACTAGCACCTAGTCGCGACGGGCGCGGCGGCGCGCCACCACCACGGCCGTCACCAGCGCACCTGCCGCCACCACGCCAAGGGCTCCCAGCACAGCCGCGAGCGGGAAGGCGTCACCCGTACGGGCAATCGACGCAGGCGACGACGAGCTGGGCTTGTAGGTTGACGAAGGCGTGCTCGGGTTGGACGGGTCCGTCGGGTTCGTGGGGTCGGTGGGGTCCGTCGGATCGACCGGATCCACCGGGTCGGGCGGCACGGGCGCGTTCTTCATCGTGAGCTCGACCTGCGCAGGCTGCCCCACCGCCACCTCGAACGCCACCGGCGTCTCGTCGAGCACGTAGCCCTCGGGGGCGGCCGTCTCGACGAAGCGGTAGTCGCCCACGGCGAGGCCGTCCACCTTGACGATGCCGTCGGCCCCGGTCGTCAGCGCCTCGAAGCCCGGCACGGTTGCCCAGGTACCGTCGGCCAGGCGCTGCTCCAGCTTGAACGTCGCGCCGGCGAGTACCGTCGTCGGCTTGTCGGCGTCCACCTTCGTCAGGATGGCGCCGCCCAGCACCGGCGTTTTCGCGTTCGTGGCCGTCACCGCCGCCGCGAGGTTGGGCGTGTCGGCCGTGAGCTCGAACGGGAAGGGCTCGGTGGCCAACTCGTAGCTTTCAGGAGCTTCCAGCTCAACGAAGCGGTACGACCCCAGAGGCAGGTCGCGCACCTCGATCTTGCCGTCGCCGTCGGAGGTCAGGCGCTCGGAGCCCTCGACCGCGGCCCAGGAGCCGTCGGCCTGCTGGGCCTCGAGCTTGAACACGGCGCCCGGCAGCAGGACCGACGCGTCGTCGGCGTCCACCTTCGTCAGCGCGACGCTGCCCACGGGCGGGACCTTCTCGTTGGTCGCCGTGAGGTTCACCACGATAGGCGCGGGGGCCGCGGCGTCGATGGCGAACTCGCGGGGCGTCTCGTCGAGCACGTATCCCTCGGGGGCCGCCGTCTCCACGAAGCGGTAGTCGCCCACCGGCAGGTCGGCGACCTCGACGATGCCGTCGGCCCCGGTCGTCAGAGCCCCGTTGCCCGGCACGGTCGCCCAGCTGTCGTCGGCCAGGCGCTGCTCGAGCTTGAACACGGCGCCCGGCAGCTTCACCGTCGCGTCGTCGGCGTCCACCTTCGTCAGCACCGCCTTGCCGAGCACCGGGCTCTTCACGTTCGTGGCCGTCACCGCCGCCGCGAGCCCCGGCGTGTCGGCCGTGAGCGCGAACTCCACCGGCTCGGTCTCGAGCTCGTAGCCCTCGGGGGCTTCCAGCTCGACGAAGCGGTACGCGCCCAGGGGCAGGTCGGCCACCTCGATCTTGCCGTTCCCGTCCGTGGTCAGGCGCTCGGAGCCCTCGACCGCGGCCCAGGAGCCGTCGGCCTGCCGGGCCTCGAGCTTGAACACGGCGCCGGGAAGCTTCACGTCCTGGTCGTCGGCGTCGACCTTCGTCAGCGCTACGCTGCCCACCGGCGGGACCTTCTCGTTGGTCGCCGTGACGCTCACCACGACGGGCGCGGGGGCGGCCGCGTCGATGGCGAACTCTCGGGGCGTCTCGTCGAGCACGTAGCCCTCGGGGGCGGCCGTCTCGACGAAGCGGTAGTCGCCCACCGGCAGGTCGGCGACCTCGACGATGCCGTCGGCCCCGGTCGTCAGAGCCTCGTTGCCCGGCACGGTCGCCCAGGTGCCGTCGGCCAGGCGCTGCTCCAGCTTGAACACGGCGCCCGGCAGCTTCACCGTCGCGTCGTCCGCGTCCACCTTCGTCAGCACCGCCTTGCCGAGCACCGGGCTCTTCGCGTTGAGCGCGGTCACCGCGACCGCGAGCCCCGGCGTGTCGGCCGTGAGCGCGAACTCCACCGGCTGCGTTTCCAGCTCGTATCCCTCAGGGGCGGATACCTCCACGAAGCGGTACGTCCCCATCGCCAGGTCGCGCACCTCGATGAGGCCGCTGCCGTCGGTGGTGAGCGTCTCGTAGCCCGGCACGTCGGTCCACGTGCCGTCGCTCGCCTGCTCCTCGAGCTTGAACACCGCGCCGGGAAGCTTCACCGTCGCGTCGTCGGCGTCCACCTTCGTGAGCGTCACGCTGCCCAGCACGGGGCTCTTCGTGTTCTTCGCGGTCACGGCCACCGTATGGTTCGGCGTTGCCGACGTGATGGCGAATTCAACGGGCTGCCCCTCCATGATGTACCCCGTCGGCGGTACAAGCTCCACGAAACGGTACTGCCCCAACAGCAAGCCCGTGACGGTGATCAGGCCGTTTCCATCGCTCGTGAGGTTTTCCGCACCGGCAACGGTCGCCCACGAGTTGTCGGGCTGCATCTTCTCCAACTTGAACACGGCACCCGGCAGCGTGATGTTCGAGTCGCCGGCGTCCACCTTCGTCAGCACGGCTTTGCCGTCCCTCACTTCCACGCCGCCCGAAATCACGGTGAAGTAAGCACCGCCCGTCGACGTCTCCGACGAGCTGTCGCCGTACGTGAGCGTGGCGGTGTTGTCGTATTGGCCGGTGGTGGACGCGTCGGAGCGCAGCTCCACGATGAACGACGTGAAGTCGCCCTTGTTCGGGCCCGACGCGCTGAAGTACTTCATGATGATGGCCTTCTGCGTGGGCGTCACGCCCTTGCTGTCAAGCAGCTGCGACAGCCCCGCCTCGCCCTGACCGCCGAGGATGTTGCCGATGTTGAGCGCGCTCGAGCCGTCGCCCGTGGGCACGTTGCCGTACCCGATGTACACCACGCGGTTCTCCCACACGCCGATGGTGGGCGTGGAAGCGAAGCGCACCTCGCTTGCGAACTGCTCCTGCGTGATGCCGTCGGACGATCCCTTGTCCACCAGGGCGAACAGGTCGGTGATGGGATAGGCCGCGTACTGCTCGGTTTGCGCCTCGCCCGCATCCGTCGTTGCCGCAATAGGCATGTACACCACCACGTCGCCCGACGTGATGGCCTGACCGCCCTGCAGCTCGTCGGTGAGCAGGAGATTACGCTGCTGCGGCGACGGATCGGAGCCGCCGGCCGCATAGTTCGCGTACGCGTTCACGATGTTGTCCAGGTTCACGCCCATGGTCCACACGATCTGGTTCTGACCGGCCACCTGCGAGCCGTACTTGAGCAGCGGCGTGCCCGGCAGCGGCCCCGTCGTCGGCGGGTCCACGTTGATGGAGGGCAAAGCGGTGCCATTGACGGTGAACACGATATCGTCGCCCACACCGTTCACGTAGCCTTCGAGCGAGAAGAACCCGCTGTGCAGCGACGGGAATTCCGCGCCTTCGGCCGAGATGGTGGTGACAATGGTGATATCTTGACCGGGAATCATCGAGCCGTTCGCGTCGCGGTTGCCGTTGACCACGTACGATCCGATCACCTTCGACGTGGCCGGATCAACCAAATCCACGGGGCCGAAGTTGCTGGCAAGGAAGTGATCCTCGCCGTCGATGGTGAACGTGAAGGTGTCGCCCGCGTTCACATCGGTCATGTCGGGAATGCTCCAGTCGATGTAGATGCGCACGTATGCGCCGCTGGTCAACGTGGTGCCGGCAGGAATGTCCTGCCAGGTGTTGCCCGTTTTCTTCTGCAACTTGATGCCGTCGACGGACACCTTGTCGGTCACGTCCATGGCCGCACGGGGCGTGGGCGCGTCGTCGACCGCATCCGCGGCGGCATCTTCGGCAAACGCCGGCGCGCGAAACGCCAGCACGCACAGGGCCACGATGCCCATCAGCACGAAGAATGCGCGTACGCGATGGAGTCGGGAAGAAGCGGAGCAGGTGGAACCAACCGGCTGGGGAGCCATGCTAAACCTCCTTATAGGGGGATATCTCTGCACTGACTTTTCAAGGTACGCGAACGTCCCGCCGACCCCTGCCTCATCTCCGCGTCGGTTCCCCTCCCGTATCGCCCCCGTCATGCGGCCGTTGTCGACTTTGATCATCCGTTGATTTCGCAAATGTCAAACAACGGGTTAACAACAGATGGGTTCCTTGCTACAATACCTTTCAATTTCATAGCGTCACCCCGTTGATACGTCCTGGATCGAACGAAACAGGGCGCGGAAGGGGCCTCTGGAGAATCCCATGCATGGGTGCCGAAGGGGCAAGGCGCATCGCCGCAGGCGATGCCGCTGAAACTCTCAGGCAAAAGGACAGAGCAAAGCTACCAGCTTGTCGCGGACTCGCATGTTTTGCGCTCCCCCTCTATCCTCATGATCCTCCTGCAGACCCGTCCTTTGGCGAGGCGCCTTTGAATGCACGTATCGATCCAAAGGAGGAAGTGTTGGAAGCGTTCTTTAGCACCGTCAACGACCTATTGGTAGCCGTTGACGACTTCATCTGGGGCATCCCGCTCATGGTGCTCATCCTGTTCGGAGGCATCATGCTGACGGTGCGCCTGCGCGGCGTGCAATTCCGTCATCTGGGACGCGCCCTTCGCTATATGGTTAAGAACGAGAAAGACGGCACCGGAGAAGTGACCAGTTTCGGCGCGCTGTGCACCGCGCTGTCAGCCACCATCGGTACCGGTAACATCGTCGGCGTGGCCACGGCCATCGTCGCCGGTGGTCCGGGCGCGCTGTTCTGGATGTGGCTGGCTGCACTGTTCGGCATGGCGACGAAGTTCTCCGAGGGCCTGCTTGCCGTGAAGTACCGCAACATCGACAAGAAGACCGGCCATGTGCTGGGCGGCCCCTTCTACTACATCGAGCGCGGCATGGGCATGAAGTGGCGCTGGCTGGCGAAGGTGTTCGCATTCTTCGGCATGTGCGTGGGCCTGTTCGGCATCGGTACGTTTACGCAGGTGAACTCCATTTCCGGAGCCATTACCGGGTTCTTCGACCCCGAGAAGGCCATGACCGTGAACATCCTGGGCATGGACTACTCCATTGCCACCGTCATCGGCTCGCTCGTGCTGGCCGTGCTCGTGGGCCTCGTGGTCATCGGCGGCCTCAAGCGCATCGCGAAGGTGTCGGAGCGCGTCATCCCCGCCATGGTGGTGCTGTACGTGGGCTTCTCGCTCGTGCTGATCTTCGCGAACCTCGACAAGGTTCCCGGCGCGTTCGCCACCATCTTCCAGAGCGCGTTCGGCTTGCAGGCTGCGGCCGGCGGCGCACTCGGCGCCATCATCGTGGCCATGCAGAAGGGCATCGCGCGCGGTATCTTCTCGAACGAGGCCGGCCTGGGTTCCGCTCCCATCGCCGCTGCCGCCGCGCAGACGAAGGAGCCGGTGCGCCAGGGCCTCGTGTCCATGACCGGCACGTTCCTCGACACCATCGTGGTGTGCACGATGACCGGCCTCGCGCTGGTCATGACGGGCGCCTACCAGCTGCCCGGCATCGAGGGCGCCGCCATTACCACGGCCGCGTTCCAGGCGGGCCTGCCGTTCATCCCGGCCGACATCGTGGCATTCGTGCTGATGGCGTGCTTGGTGCTGTTCGGCTTCACCACCATCCTGGGCTGGGACTACTACGGCGAGCGCTGCCTTGAGTACTTCAGCAACGGCAACATGAAAAGCGTGCAGGTGTATCGCTGGCTGTACATCGCCGCCGTGTTCATCGGCCCGTACATGACCGTGGCCGCCGTGTGGACCATCGCCGACATCTTCAACGGCCTGATGGCGCTGCCCAACATGATTGCCCTCATCGCGCTGTCCGGCGTGGTGGTGAAGGAGACGCGCGATTACTTCGAGCGCCTCAAAGCCGCCGGCAACGAGGACGAGATGGAGCCGCATCTTCCCGGCGACAACTGGGACATTCCGCCCATCGACCCGCTGGACGATCGTCTGGGCGTGGCCAACTAACGACCCCTCCCGCGCGTCAAGCGCGCAACAGCAGAGAATGCGCCCTCGGCATCACCGCGCCGAGGGCGCATTCTTGCGTTTGGGGAGTTTGGGGACGGGGCGTCATCCTCCGCACCTACGCGGTTAGCCCTTCTTCGTCGTCTACCGTGGCGGTGGGGCGGCGGATCTTGCGCACGGGCTTCTCCACGTCGTCGAGCAGCTCGAACAGCTCGGTTTTGCTGTGGATGTCGAACTTGCGGTAGATATGGTTGATGTGCGCCTTCACGGTGCCCTGCGACACGTACAGCACCTCTTCGATTTCCGCAACGGTGTTGCGCTGCGCGATGAGCTGCAGCACCTCTTCCTCGCGCGGGCTGAGGTTGAAGGCGCGCGACAGGTCGGACACGCGGATGGCAAGGCGCCCCTCGGACGACGCGTTCTCCAGCCCGTCGTCCTTGAGCACGATGCCCCACTTCGCCGACAGGCCGCGCTCGGTGAAGAAGATCACGAGGAACGTCAGCACCACGGCCACCGCCACGATGCCGTACAGCATGGACGTCAGCTCGTCGCCCAGATTCGCCGACGCGCCCGCGAACACGAGCCACCCCAGCAGCTCAACCACGTAGCGGATGCCGCGCTCGATGCCGTTGATCCACACCGCGTTCACCCCGAAGCGGTACGTGATGTTGCTCATGACGATCATGATGTACATGGACAGCATGGTGTAGCCCGCGTCGTAGCACAGTGCCATGATTTGCGCGTTCGTCCCAAACGTGGGCATCACGAATAAGAACCCCACGATGAACAGGGGAAATGCCAGTTGGTAAATGGTGTCGAAGTTGAACCAGCGCGACGCCGACAGCACGCCGAAGAACACGAGCACCGTCACGAACAACGCGCCCAGCACGTTGCCGGGCACCAGCAGCTGCGTGGGCAGCGCCCCGAAACCGCCGGCGAACGTGCACACCGCCATGAGCAGGATGGGCTTCCACGGGATGGTTTTCGGGTCGCCTTCCTTCATAGCCGGGGGCAGGTCGCGCTCGGGCAGGCGCCGCATGCTCGAGCGCACGCACGCCAGGCACACAAGGGGCAGCACCACCGAGAAGAACGCCAGATACGGCACCGACATGCCCAGGAACAGCCACTTCACCACCTCGCCCACGGCGATGGCCAGGGCGTGATACAGCGCCACGCGCATGGGGTTGAGCGAGCCGTAGAACTCGGCCCACATGAGGATGAGCGAGCCCAGGCCGCCGCCCGCCGCCAGCAGGCCCACCACCTTGAGCGCAGGCAGCGGCACGAAGAAGCACGCCACCACGATGAGCGCCGACCCGCCCACCATGCAGGCGCCCGTGAGCATGACAGCCGTGCGATTCGCCCACAGCGGCGTGATGCGGCGCGCGGCGAACGCGAGCGCCAGCGATGCGATGCCGATGGCCCCCTCGAACAGGAAATAATCGAACACCGAGATGGTGGGGAACGCGTCGTAGCGGAAGAACGTCGCCAGCCACGCACGATACAGCCCCACGCCGAAGAACACGAAGGGGATGGCCGCCACGCGCAGCAGCACGGTTTTCCATCGATCGACGAAACCCTGTTTTTCGGTATGTTCCACGCAACCTCCGCCGGCAGACGCGCGCATCGGTGCGCGCCCGGCCGCTTCCTCCCCTTGCTTTTCCGAATTCATACTACCCGACTCGCCTGCGTTCGCAAGGGGTTATACCGCGGGTTAAGCATTTAACCCGAACGGACAATTGCCGCTCCGCCGCACAACGATAGGCTGGGATCAGCGCTTGAACAGGGAGTAAGCGCACCAACGTAAGGGAGGACGTATCATGACAGGATTTTCTCGCAGGCAGTTCATCACCGGCGGCGCCGTGGCCGCTCTGGGCGGCACGCTCGCGCTGGCAGGCTGCGCGCCCAGCGGTTCGGCCGACTCGAAGGGCTCGTCCAACGGCGGCGGCATGTCCGCTGGCGTGGGCACGGGCATGGGCAAGCACGGCGCGTTCAACGTGGCCGTGGAAGTGACCGACGGCAACCTCGACCGCATCACCATCCTCGACTCGCGCGAGACGCCGGGCATGGGCGACGTGGCCATGGAGGAGCTGACGCAGCTCATCGTGGATAACCAGACGCTCAACGTGGACACCATTTCGGGCGCGACGCTTTCCAGCATGGCCTTCATCGGCGCCGTGGGCGACGCCCTCGACCAGGCCGGCCAGAAGGCGAGCGACTGGAAGAAGCGCGACAAGGCCACGCTCGCGCAGGCCGAGCTTCCCGCGTCGGCCGACGTGGTGGTTATCGGCGGCGGCGGTGCCGGCTTCGCGGCGGCCATCACGGCAGCCAACGAGGGCAAGAGCGTCGTGCTGCTTGAGAAGATGGGCGTGTTCGGCGGCGACACCGCGCTGTCCGGCGGCGAGATGGCCGCTCCCGGCAACTGGATTCAGGTGCAGGAGGGCATCGCCGACAGCCCCGACGCGCTGGCGAAGGACATGCTGGAAGGCGGCGACAACGCGGGCGACCCCGCGCTCGTGCAGATCATCGCCGAGGGCGCGCTCGACAGCTCGCAGTGGCTCACGTTCGAGGGCGGCATCTCCTGGAAGCACGACCTCATGCAGTTCGGCGGCCACAACACGAAGCGCTCCATCATCCCCATCACCCACAGCGGCAGCGAGATGACCACGAAGCTGACGAAGCGCGCAGGCGAGATCGACACGCTGACGCTGGCGAAGAACTCCCCCGCCGTCGAGCTGGTGAAGAGCGGCGACGCCATCACGGGCGTGAAGGTGAAGAACACCGTGACGGGCACCGAGTCCACCATCGCCTGCAAGGCCGTGGTGCTGGCAAGCGGCGGCTTCGGCTCGAACATCGACATGCGCGTGAAGTACAACCCGGCCATGGACGACTCCATCCTGTCCACCGACTCCGTGGGCGCCACGGGCGACGGCATCACCATGGGCGAAGCCGCGGGCGCGAACCTCATCGACATGCAGTACATCCAGACCTACCCTGTGTGCGACCCCGAAACCGGCTCGCTGCTGTACGTGGGCGACGTGCGCCTCGAGAGCCGCGCCATCATGGTGAACAAGGAAGGCGACCGCTTCGTCGAGGAGCTCGACCGTCGTGACGTGCTGTCCAACGCCATCGTCGAGCAGACCGACGGCAAGGCGTACATGCTGTTCAACCAGTCGAACGCCGACGAGACGGGTCTGCTGGTCACCCACGAGGACGAGTACGAGAACCTCGAGGCGCGCAAGGTCATCGTGAAGGGCGACACGCTTGAAGCCGTGTGCGAGCCCTTCGGCGTCGACGCGGCCGAGCTGGCGAAGACCGTGGAGAAGTGGAACCAGTACTGCAAGGACGGCAACGACCCCGACTTCAACTTCCGCGGCGACTTCAACGCCATCGAAGACGGCCCCTACTACCTCGTGTCCTACAAGCCCGCCGTGCACTACACCATGGGCGGCCTGCACATCAACACCGACGCGCAGGTGCTCGACAACGCCGACGCTCCCATCCCCGGCCTGTACGCCGCCGGCGAGGTTGCCGGCCACAAGATGGGCACGAACCGCCTGGGCTCCTGCTCCATGTCCGACATTTACACGTTCGGCCGCATCGCCGGCAAGAACGCCGCTGCGTTCTCCGCGTAAGCCGCACGCATTCAACAGCCTTCCCCTCTGCCGGGCCGCGCTCACCCCTCCGGGCGCGGCCCCTTCCTTTTCTGCGTCGTTTCGGTGTCCGCTCGGCACGAACGGGTACAATGGGCACCAACGCATTCGACCACGGAAGGATTAGCATGGACCAGCATCTCGTCTTTGCGATCAGCAGGGAATACGGAAGCGGCGGCCGAGAAATCGGCGAGTGCCTGGCAAGCGAGCTGGGCATCGCCTACTACGACAAGCTGCTGCTCAAGCGCATCGCCGAAGAGAGCGGACTCAGCGGCGACGTCGTGGAGGACTTCGACGAGAAGCCCATGCGGCCGTTGCTGCTCAATCCCAACAGCTTCTTCTGCGGCACCGACATCGAGCACCCCGTGGCCTCGCGCATCTACAAGACGGAGGTGGACATCCTGCGCTCCATCGCCGCCGAAAGCTCGTGCGTCATCGTGGGCCGCTGCGCCGATTACGTGCTGGCCGATCAGCCGGGCCTCGTGAGCCTGTTCGTGAGCGCACCCATGCAGGCCCGCGTCGCGCGCGTCATGCGCCGCAACAACTTGTCCGAGAGCGAAGCGCGCAGCCGCATCGCGCGCGTCGACAAGAACCGCGCCAGCTACTACCGCTACTTCACCGACGAGAACTGGGGCATGGCCCGCAACTACGACCTCTGCCTCAACTCGGGCGACCTCGACGGCCCCGGCGCCGTCTCCGTGATTCGCAGCTTCATCGAAGCCCGAAAGTAGCCGCCCCCCTTGCGCGGCGGCACTTTTCCCTTGCTCTCCCCCTTGCGCGGCGGCAAGATTTCCGACCAGGCGGAACGCGTTCCGCCGCGCAAAAAAAAAAGGGGGGGGGGCAGCAGTAAAACCTACCCCGCGCGCACGCCGTTGGGGACGTCGCGCTCGGGCATGGCGAGGGCGGGCAGGATGCCGTCCTCGTAGCCGATGTCGTAGATCATGCCCTCGGACACCTCGCCCGCCATCTTGCGCGGCGCGAGGTTCACCACGAACAGCGCCTGCTTGCCCTTGAGCTCGGCCTCGCAGTCTTCGCGCTCCTCCTTCATGCCCGACAGAATGGTGCGCGTGAAGCTGCCGAAATCCACCGTCATCTTGATGAGCTTCTTCGAGCCCTCCACGTCGTCCACGGCCACGATGCGCCCCACGCGGACGTCGATCTTGTCCAGGTCGTCAATCGTGATGGTGGGTTTGACGGGGGCCGTTTCGATGGATGCGTCCATGAGAGTCTCCTACTTCAGCGCGTCGGCAACCTTGCGCGCAGCCGCGGTGATGGACAGGTCGTTGACGTCGACGGTGACCTCGGCGTACTCCTCGTACAGCGGCAGGCGCTCGTCGTACAGCTCGCGCAGGCTCATCCCGATGCCGCCCTTCAGCACCACGCCGCGCTCCTGCAAGTCGCTCAAACGGCTGACCAGCTCGTCGAACGATATCTTCAGGTACACGATGGTCCCGATTTCCGCGAGATGCTTCATGGCCTCGTCGGAGTACACGGCCGAGCCGCCCGTCGCGATGATGGACTTCGACGCGGTCAGGTCGCGCAGAACCTCATTCTCCACCTGGATGAAGCCCTCCGGGCCGCACGCGTCGATGAGCTTCTGCAGCGTCTTGTCGCAGCTGTTCTGGATTACCAGGTCAGCGTCGATGAAGTCGTAATTCAGGATCTTCGCCAGCACAATGCCGAGCGTGGATTTGCCTGCACCGGGCATGCCGATGAGCACGATGTTGTCTTTTTCTGCCATGCCGCCTCCTCCGGAAGGTTCAAAGCATGCGCGATCGCTGCGCATGCGCGTAAACATTCTCAGATTATACCAGCTCGGGCGTTAGTCAACGTGCACGGGAACGGCTTCGAGCTGCGGGGCCGGCTCTTTGCGTTTGAGCGGGAACATCTCGCTGACCAGGATGGCGCCGAAGATGAGCACGAAGCCCGCGATCAGCTTGAGCCCCACCTGCTCGCCGTATAGCATGACGCTGAACAGCACGCCGAACACCGATTCCAGGCTGAGGAACAACGACGCCTGCGCGGGCGGCACATGCGCCAGCGCCACGTTTTGAATGACGAGCGCCACGCACGACGCGAAGATGACGAGGTAGGCCATGTTCCAGAAGAAGTCGGGCGTGAGAGCCGACGCGGGCGGAAGCGTCTCGAAGCACGCACCGTACGCCACGCCGCACGCGCCGCCGATGAAGAACTGCATGACCGTGAGCACGAGCACGTCGTTCGTCTCCGAAAACTTCGACACGTACACGATGTGCACGGCGAACAGCAGCGCCGACACGAGCGTCATGAGATCGCCGTAGCCCATGGACAGCTCGCTGAGCGAGCCCTGCAGCGACACGAGCCCGATGCCCATCACCGCCATCACGGCGGCCAGCAGGTTGAACGCCGTGGGGCGCTTGCGCGCGAGGACCCACCACGCGAACGGCACGATCACGCAGTACGTAGCCGTGAGAAACGCGTTCTTGCCGGGCGTCGTGTTGTCCAACCCGATGGTTTGCACCCAGAACGCGAGGAAACACAGCACGCCCAGGACAAGCCCTTTCATCAGGTAGTCCCTGGTGAAGGCCAGCCGCATACGCCGCCAGAACACCACCGCGAGCACGACCCCCGTCGCCAGGAAGCGAAACCCGATGAGGTACGCCGGCTCGAGAACGTCCACCGCGTCCTTCATCACGACGAAGCTGAACCCCCAAATAATGGTAGCAACCACCAGCAGCAGCTTGTACACGCTGGTAGGAATGCGCCCCGCTATGTCAGAAAATCCCCTCATGGCGGCTCATTATAGCTCGTCTCCCTGCACGAGGTCGAGGAGCTCTTGTTGGGAATGGACGTCGAGTTTCTGGTAGATGTGCTTCACGTGCGTGGCCACGGTGTTCTTCGACAGCACGAGCGTGTCGCGGATGTAGGGGCGGCTGCGTCCGCGCGCCAACAGCGCGAACACCTCGCGCTCGCGTCGCGAGAGGCCGTGCGCGCTTGCCAATGCGGCACAGCGCGCCTCGAGCGGGTCGATTGCGACGGGCGTCGCCTCGCTTTCGTGCGGAAGCTCCGGCGCGGGAGCCGTGCGCTCCACCCAGGCGCCGTCGCGGTGCGGCGCGAGCAGCGTCGACACCACGAACACGCCGATGAGCACGAGCGCGCACGTCTTCGCGTCCGTCTCGCCCTGCATCACCAGCCCATGGAGAAACGGCCCCGCCAGGTATCCGATGAGCACGCCCGTATACGTTGCGCACACGCCGATGCCCACGAGAAACGTAACCGTGCGGTTCGTCTTCTGCGACAGGCGCACGAAATACAGCACCGTGATGATCTCGAGGCCGGTAAACACGACGCTTCCCAGGCAGTACGAAAGCGCATCGGCCGCCCAACTGTCGAACGCCGTGCATATCAGGCTGAACACGAGCGGCACCGAAATCCACCGGTACACCGCCCCCAGATCCACGCGCGTGGAAAACACCACGAGCAGCGCCGAGAACGTCACGGCCACCAGCATGCCAACCGCCGTCGTCGCCGACTCCATCGCCGGCGGCAGCGCGGCCGAGAACAGGAAGGGCGCCGTGCAGCCAATGCCGTACGCCACTGCAATCAGCACGAACGCGCGCACCACGTTCGCCGTGCGCACGCGCGCGTCGTGCGGCGTCTCGGCGGGGTCGAACCGCGCGACAACGCGCTGGTCGACCGAGCGCTTCGTCAGCAGCAACAGCACGCCCGACGCCACGGGCAGCAGCGCCACCACCACCGCGGCCGCGACGCCCGACAAGCTGGGCACCACGAGCACGCACAGCAGCGTGGTGACGAACGAAGCGGGAATGGCCGTCTCGGCCACGTCGGGTTCGATGCGCGCAAGCTCGCACGACCACAACAAAATGAGCACCACCGGCCCGATGCCCGTGCCCACGCCGCCCACCGCAAGCGCGAACGCGGCGGCCGCCCCACTCGCGTACGGGTACCACAGCGCGGCAAGCGTGCCCGCCACCGCCAGCAACGGCCCCGCCACGTACATCGAGTTCGACGCCGACAGCTCACGGCCCCGAAACATCAACGCCAGCACGAGGCAGGCCACCGGCGTCAGCACCGCCGACACCAGCCACAGCAGCGTCCCCTGCAACGCGAGCGCCGGGGCATCGCCCACCGCAAGCGGAATCTCCCACAAGCACGAACTCCACGCGTACGTCAGCCCCACGCCCAGCAGGCGCAGCGGAAACGGCGGCTCGAACCGTGCCGCAATGCGGTCGATACGCGAAGTGGTTGATGCGTTCCCCATGCTGCTCCTCCCTGATCCACCGCCACGGTACTACGCGGCGCGCGGAGCGAACATCACCGCATCGAGGTGATTTTTCTCCCGTTTCTCCAGATCATGAGCATACCCTCTCGCCGCGGTGATGTTTTCGCGCCGCAGCGGCACTACGATGGCCCTCGCTCGATCATAACGCACAAAGGAGGACTTGATGGGAACAGCAATGGATCGTCGTTCGTTTTTGGGGCTGGCAGCGCTGGGGTCGCTTGCCGCCGGCGCCGGGCTGGCCGGCTGCGCGCCGCAGCAGAGCGCGACGGCAACCGCGCAAGCGAACGCAACCGAAGCGGACGCCGCTGCCGGTGCCACCGGCACGAGCATCCCCCGCAAGGAGGGCTCGAAACAGCAGTCGTGCGACGTCGTGGTGGTAGGCGCCGGCGCGGCGGGGCTCATGGCGGCGCTCAAGCTTGCCGAAGCCGGCAAGAGCGTCATCGTCGTGGAGAAGGCGCCGTCGGCGGCCATGTCGAACTTCAGCATGTGCGGCGGCCCGGCCGCCTGCGAGACGAAGCTGCAGGAGCAGGAGGGCGAAACCGTCACCCTGGACACCCTGTTCACGTACATGTACGACTTCTCGCGCACGAGCGTGAGCGGCGCGCTGCTGCGCAGGTGCCTCGCCGGCACGAGCGACGCCCTCAACAGCATGATCGACCTGGGCATTCCCATGTCGCTGTGGCCGGACGTGTACGGCAACGGCTTCCGCGCCCGCCACTACCTTGAGACGGGCGGCGAAGAGCGCGTGGCTCCCCTCGTCTCGGCCATCGAGGCGGCGGGCGGCACGTTTTTGTACAGCACGGGCGGCGAGAAGATCATCATGGAAGACGGTGCGGTGAAGGGCCTGCAAACCGACAAGGGCATCGACATCATGGCGCCCAACGTGGTGGTGGCAACCGGCGGTTTCCTGGGCGGCGAGGACATGCAGATGCAGGTGTTCAACACCCGCGTGTTCTCGTTGGGCAACTCCCTGTCCGACGGCACGGGCATCGCCATGGTGCTCGACGCGGGCGGCGCGCTCGACCGCAACTTCGCCGTCCTCGGCAACGAGTGCGGCGCGGTATCGGCTGCCACCAGCAGCAGCCCCTTCACGGAGGACTACCACAACCTCAACGAGCACTACGGCTATTGGCTGTTCGGCGGCTTGTACACCGACACGGCCGGCGAGCGCTTCATCAACGAGGAGCGCATCGCCGAGCTGCCGCTCGCCATCGGCGGCGAGGCGCTCATCCGCGCCGGCAAGGCGTACGTCATCATGGATTCCGACTACTACGAAGCGGTGAAGGGCGACGGCATCTACGCCTACCTGGGCGAACCCGAAAGCTGGGTGGCCGGCCCCGAGGCCGACTACTACAAGACCACGCCCGAGAACGCCGACAAGCACCTGCAAGAGGCCATCGACGAAGGATGGGCGCTCAAGGCCGACACCATCGCCGAGTTTGCCGAGAAGTTCTCGCTCGACGCCCTCGAGCAAACCGTCGAAACGTACAACGCCGCCTGCGCAAGCGGAGTCGACGAGGAGTTCGGCAAGAGCGCACCGTTCCTCAAGCCGGTCAAAACCGCACCGTTCTATATCTTCGAATACGTGCCGAGCGCCTGGGGAACCAACGGCGGCGCCAAGGTGGACAGCCATCTGCGCGCCATGGACACGAACAACAAGCCCATCCCCGGCCTCTACGTTGCGGGCGTCGATCAGGGCAGCGTCTACAGCGTGCCGTACTACACGAACCCGGGCGCCTCGGTGGGCCTCGCCCTCGGCTCCGGCGTGCACGTTGCGAACGAAATCGTGAAGTCCCTCGTGTAACGCCGCCTGAAACCCTCTCCGACCCCTCCCCCTCCCTCAACGAAGCGGCCCCGGAATTCCGGGGCCGCTTCGCCTACCAGCACGTTATCGGGCGCCGCCGCCTCCGCCGAAGCCGCCGCCTCCGCCGCCGGAGAACCCGCCGCCGAAGCCGCCGCCGCTCGAGAAGTTCCCGCTCGCGGCCGACAGCGCCGACTGCGCCGTCGACATCGTGTTTGCCATGGACGTATGCAGCATATCGCCCACCGAGGGCATGGCCGCACCGGCCGCGTTGTGGCCTCCCGTGTACCAGAACCACCACGGCATGTACGTCATGCCCATCGATCCGTCGTACTCGAACAGCTGCGGCATGGTGGTTTGCAGCTGCTTGATGGCCTGGTCGGCCACGCCGAACAGGTACGCGTACACCATGAACTCGCCCCACACCTTCACGTCGGTGGGCGGGCGCTCGTCAAGCGACGAAAAGTCGCGCAGCCAGTTGCGCAGCGCCTTGCTCTTGGCCGTCAGCTCGTTGCCGCGCACGCTGCGGCGCGGCATGTAGTTCGCGATGACGCCCAGCGCAATGGCCGTGGGCACCATGAAGATGAGCGGGATGAAGTTCTCCATGATCAGCCAGATGGCAACGCCGGCCACGGCCACCACCACGGCGAGCGCGATGAGGTAGCCCTGGTAGCGCCTGCCCTTGGCCTCGAAGAAGTCCTCGCGGTTCGTCTCGGCCGACAGCGCGCCCTGCCACCCCTGCATCGCGTCGACGAAATCCTGCGGGTGATCTTCGCCGTACTTCTTGATGGTGCCGAACCACAGCGAGTCGGCCCCGTTCGCAAAACGGTCGAACAGGAGATCGAGCGTGCGCCGATCAAGCGGGTCGGAGATCTCGCTGGCCGCGGGCAGTTTCGTGATGTAGTAGTCGGCGACGTCCTTCGTGCGGCCGAACGCGCCCGGCTCCGTGTAGCTGCCGGCGTCGATGCGGATGGCGCCGATGTGTGCAAGGTGCATGAGCGTGGCCGTGAAGTCGTCCTGGCTTTCGCGATCCCAGCGCCACAGGCGGCCAATGGCCGCCGGATGAACCGACGGGTCGGGAACGTCGCGCCAATACTCGTCGGTGAACGAGGGCTTGTGTTCGCGACCGTACTTGAAGTACGCACGCAGCGCCCACGCCAGCAGCAACACGCAGATCACGCCGCAGCCGATGACGAACCCAAGCGACAGCACGCGGTCGCGGTTCGCCTGATCGGCCCACGACTGCTCGTCTTTCAACACCTCGTCGAGGCGGTTCTGCCCCTGATGCAGCTGCGCGCTCTCGGCCGACAGGTTCGTCAGCCAGTTCACGGGGAACACCACGCGCGCCTCGGCGTACTGCCCGGCCTTCACGTGCGGCACCTTGTACGTCACGGTGCCGTCGGCGTTCACCGTCACCACGCCGTCGAGCGGCCCGTGTCCCCAGGCGCGCACGTTCTCGCCCGGCTGCACCTCGGTGCCCTGCGGCACGGGCAGCGCAAGCGTCATGGTCACGTCGTCGGATGCCTCTTCCCACTGCGAGCCAATGTACTGCCAGTACACCTCGCCCACATCCTGATACGCTTGCGCGCCGTTCACCACCGTGTAGTCAAGCTCGATGATGCGACGCTCGTCTGAGGCGTCGAAGAATACGTACACGCTGTTTTTCGGCGTGTCCACGGAATAGGAGTCCTTGCCCGGGCCGCCCGAGTCGCGCCAATCCAGCACGAAAGCCTCGCTCGGCAGCGTCGTCCATTCGCCCGTCACGGCCCCGTCGCTGTCGACGTTCGCCATGCGCACGCCGTTGACCTTGAGCGACGCATTCGACGGCAGCCCGTTGAACGTCCACCATATGGCCGTGAAATCGCCGTCGAAATCGAAGGTGCGCTGCTCGGTCACCTGCAGCGAGCCGTCGGTTTCCACTTGCGCCTGAATATCCACTTTGGGCATGGTGTACGACTTCGCATGGGCCGGGGAGGGGGCAAGCGCCACGATGGCAAGCGCCAACGCCACGCAAAGTGCGCACAGCAACGCCAGGTTCCTTCGAGAAACGGCGAAGGAAGCGTGAAGTTGCGAACCGCTCATGTTTTGCACGATCATGCTCCTTGCAACTTGGAGGTGGTCACGGTATCATAGCAAACCGCACCTATTATACCGCGGAGAGCTGACCGAGAGGCCGAAGGTGCTCGCCTGCTAAGCGAGTACACCCCAAAAGGGTGTCTGGGGTTCGAATCCCCAGCTCTCCGCCACCGCATTTCAAACCCTCGTTTCGAGCCTCGTGCTCGGCCGAGGGTTTTCTTGTACCTACCGCTTGCGCCAGCGGTCGAAAAGCGAACCGGGGCGCGTCGTTTTCGCCGCCTTGATGCGGTACGCGGGGTTGTGCCGCAGAAACACCCGGCGGCAGATGCGCGTCACAGCAAGCCCGATGAGCGTGGTCAGCAGGAAGCTGAACGCCAGGTCGAACACCGCATCGTTGTGTTCGAGCCACGCGTATGCGCATGCCAGCAGGAAAAACACCGACAGCACGCCCGTGATGGCCGTGAACATCTTGATGAGCAGCTCCTTGGCGCGGTTCGGGGAATACCGCCAGGCAGCAACGATGTACACGATCGCCGCAACCACGGCGAGCACGATGAGCAACGGCACGATACGCGAAAGACGAGCGATCATCGATGGCATTCCTTTCCCCGGTCGGGATGCGCGAGCATCCGGCAGCGGCTAACGTTGTCGGCATCATACCAGACCCACGCCCACCAGTACGATAACAACTCAACGGGCAACCTATTCGTCGCCCGGTCGCTCCACAAACGTCTGGAACAGGTGGCACACCTCGCTGATGCCGATGGGTTTCACCGCGAAACCGTCCATGCCCGCCTCGAACGCGCGCTGCCGGTCTTCCACGTAGGCGTTCGCCGTGGTGGCGATGATGGGCGGGCGCTTCCGTCCCGCCTTTGCATACCGCTCCACGATGGCGCGCGCCGCTTCCAGCCCGTCCATACCCGGCATCTGAATATCCATGAAGATGAGGTCGAAGCGGTCCTCGGGCTCGCCCTCCAGCAGCTCGAGCGCCTCAATGCCGTTCCATGCGCGCTCCACCGTTGCGCCCGTCGACGTGATCATCTCTTCGGCAATCTCGCCGATGATCTCGTTATCCTCCGCAAGCAGCGCGTGCACGTGCGACCACGAGCAGGTTTCAACCGGCTCGTCGGAGGCGAGGTGCTCGGTCATCATCGTTTCGGCAAGCTGCTCTTCGCATTCCTCGCCCTCGCAAGCGACGAACGGCAGGATGAGCGTGAAGCAGGAGCCCTTTCCGCATTGGCTTCGCACGGTTATGGTGCCGCCCATGAGATCGGCGAGATTCTTCACGATGGCCATGCCGAGGCCCGTTCCCTCAACCGACAGACGCGTCGGAACGTCTTCGCGCTCGAACGGGTCGAACACGCGCGACATGAACTCCTTCGACATGCCAATGCCGTCGTCCTCCACGATGAAGCGGATGAGACGCACGGGGCGCTCGCTGCCGTTCTCGTCCACCGCGGAGGAGGGCAAACCGTGCTCGTCGATGAAGCGCTCGCGCTCTTCAGACGTGAGCTCCTCCACCTCGAAATTCACCAGACCGTCCGGCTCGGTGTACTTCACCGCGTTGCCCAGCAGGTTGATAAGCACCTGGCTCACGCGCATCTCGTCGCCCATCACCAGGCCGTCCGCCACCTCGACGCGCGAGACCGCGAACGTGAGGTGCTTCGTATCGGCCTGCGGCCGCACGATGGACGTGAGCGTTTCCACCACCGAGCGAATATCGAACGGCCTCGAGCTCAGGTCGATTTGGCCGCTCTCTATCTTGCTCATATCCAGCACGTCGTTCACGAGGTTCAACAGATGGTGCGACGAAAGCTGCACCTTGCCCAAGCTCTCCCGTACCCGCTTCTCGTCGTCGGCGTGCTCGTAGGCGATGTCGGTGAGGCCCATGATAGCCGTCAGCGGCGTGCGAATATCGTGCGACACGTTCGACAGGAACTTCGATTTCGCCTCGCTTGCATCGAGCGCGGTGGCGACGGCGCGACGCAAGCTTTCCTGCAACTCTTCCTGCTGGCGGTTCTTGCGCCTGAGCACGAAGAAGAACAGCACGAGCGCGAGCAGTACGGCGGCCATGAGCACCGTTGCGGTGGTGATGGCATCGACGCGCGTGGCGGTAACGGCATCGTAGAGCCGATCGAACGATTGGGAGGCGTTGTTCATGATGGCGTCGTTGTGCTCCACCATCACGTCGATGCGCGGGTTGATGTTGAAGGCAAGGAAGTCCGAGATCGTCTCGTCGCTCGCATTGCTCAAGCTCAGGCTGACCAGCTTTTGCTGCTCGATGCGCAGGTCGCTGTATTCGTCGACGAGCGCTTGCGCCGTTTCGGTATTGCCGCGACAGCGCTTCGCTATCATGTCGATGGCGTCCTTGAGCTCGGTATCGATGATGGCGAAGTCGGTTTTGACGCTTGCCACCGTTTCGGGCGTGCGCGTGTACGCCAGCCGATCGTCGAGCGTGCGAATTTGCATGAGCAAGGTCTCGGTTCGACCCGAGGCCACCGTGACCGTGTACGGATGTTGCTTGAGGTCTTCGGTCTTCGTGTCGATGGCGTTCATGTTCACCAGCAGCACGGCATAGAACGATGCGAGCAGAACCAGCAAGATAAGCGCGGCGATTGCATAGACCGGACCCGAGTCGAGCATACGTCCGAGCCGATCGCGCTTACGCGATGAAACCTTGTTCATGAAGGCAGCTCCGATATACGAGCGTATGACCGCACGCGAGGGAAGTGCGGCGAATCCTACGCGGAAGATTTCTTCACACGAAAGCCGCCCGGCTCGGGCGGCGTTCGTCGAGTCTACTTAGAACTGCACCTTCGGTGCAACTTCGGCACCGGCAGTCGCGTCGAAGCTGTCGCGCTGCTTGAAGCCCATCATGCCGGCGATGAGCACCGCGGGGAAGGTCTGAATTGCGGTGTTGTACTTCATCACCGTGTCGTTGAAGCTTTGACGCATGTAGCTGATTTTGTCTTCGGTGTTGGAAAGCTCGGCCTGCAGCTGCTGGAAGTTCGTGTTCGCCTTGAGGTCGGGATAGGCCTCGGCAACGGCGAACAGGTTTTTCAGCGCGCCGGTCAGAATGCCGTCGGCTTCCATCTTGCCCTCGGGCGTGCCGGCGTTCATCATGGCGGTGCGCGCCTTCGTCACCTCTTCGAGCGTACCGCTCTCGTGAGCCGCGTAGCCCTTCACGGTTTCGACGAGGTTCGGAATGAGATCGAGACGGCGCTGCAACTGTACATCAATCTGCGCCCAGGCGTTGTCCACCATGTTGCGCAGCTTGATGAGGTTGTTGTACAGCCCGATCACGGCCACAACCAACACGACGACGATGACAAGGATGATGATCAATGGAATGCTCATATCGCTCCTTCGCTATTACGTAGACAGCATTCTACCATCGCGCAACCCTTTGAGGGAATATGGAACCATTCGGTAAACCAAACCGTAACGCTTATGTTTCAAAAGGCTGACGGTTCCCGCACCCTTCGCGGGCTTTCGGGCTTCCTTTTCCCGCACATGATAGGTTTCGGGATACCTCCCCGCCCCGCTCCCGCCCCCGTAGAAAGGCCGTCGTGGTTGCCATGCCCGATTCCCATATCGCAGAAACGTTCAAACATCGCAGCAACGCCGGTAAGGTGTCGGTGGTCGCGCTGCTGTTGCTGCCGCTCATCGGCCTGGGATGCGTGCTGCTCCCCAGCGACATCGTGCTGACGCTGCCGTACCTGCTGGGCGGCGTCATGGCGGTGTCGGGCATCGCGAGCGTGGTGGCGGGCGTGCGCGCCCGCAAGCTTGAAGCGGGAAAGCACAGCATTGGCACCGGGCTCGTCATGGGCGTGGTAGGCGTGGTGGCCGTGCTGCAGGGCAGCGCCTCCATCATCTACATCGGCGTGATCTGGGGCGTGTTGGGCCTGTTGAAAGCGGCGCACGGGTTTGACGACACGCTGCGCCACATCGCCGCGCACGAACGGTTCATCCTGATTCTGGCATTCGCCGTGTTCAACCTCGTGGTGTCCATCCTCTTGGTGTCGAACCCGTTCGGCAGCATCGACCACCACATCATCGTGCTCGGCGTCGAGCTGCTGGCCTACCCCTTCCGCGTCGTGCTGACGAAGCGGGGCATGCGCGTGGAAGCCGAGCCCGACGAGGGTTAGCGGTTCGGGACGACGGCTGCGCGCGTCGAGCCGAAGGTGGTGGCGCGCGCCCACCAGCCGCGCATGCGCGCTTCGGCCGCCACGCGACCCGCGTCGGCGAACGTGGGACACTGCATGAACACCGCCGAGCCGCTGCCCGACATGAGCACGCGCTCCACGTCGTTGCGCGCGCTCGCCCACGTGCGGATGTCCACGAGCGCGGGCAACAGCTGCTCGGAAACGGGCACGAGGTTGTTGCACAGCGGCACGTCGCTCGCCTGGCGGGCAGCGAGAGCCGCGTCGCGGTCGGCTGCGGGAATCGCGGTGGGGTGCTCGTCGAACGCACGGTACGCGGCGGCCGTCGACACGCCGCCGTCCGGTTTCACCAGCACCACGTTCGTATTCATGGGCTGCAGGTTGTGCGCGAACACGTCGCCGACGCCGGTGAAGCACGCGCAGCCGCCGTGCAGGAAGAACGCCACGTCGGCGCCCAGGCTGCGCGCCGCTTCCTCGATGCGCGGGTCGTCGGCCGGCACGCCCCACAGGTGCGCGGCTCCCAGCAGCGCCGCGGCCGCGTCGGACGAGCCGCCGCCCAGACCGGCTTCGGCGGGGATGTGCTTCTCGACGCACACGGCCAGGGTCTCGTCGCCTGTGCGGCCGACCGTGGCAGCCAGCAACCGCACGGCCTTCGTGACGATGTTGCGCTCGACAGGCACGTCGAGCGGCACGAGCCCCTCGCGCGCGATGCACGACAGCTCGACGCTGAGGCCCTCGCCCCGTCCCGGTTCCAGCTTCATGCGCAGCACGTCGTGCAGCATGAGCGCGTGCATGATGCTGATGGCGTCATGGTAGCCATCCGGGCGTTTCGCGCCGATGTCCAGGAACAGGTTCACCTTCGCCGGCGCCACCAGCTTCACGGCGGCGGGCGTGTTGAAGGCGGCAACGTCCACACCCTGCGCAACGCGGGCTACCGCCAGCATGTCCACGGCATGCTCGTCGCTCGCAAGGCGCTCGGCGCGCTCCGCGGCGCGGCGGTCGGCGTCGGCGGGGAGGGAAGTCGTTTGCGTCATGAGGGGTTCACCCGTTTCTTCCTCTTTTTGGCAAAGAAATCGCGCAGCAGCGCAGCGCATTCGTCATCGAGCACGCGCGGCGTCACGTCGAACGTGTGGTTGAGGCGCTCGTCGGCGTTCACGCTGTACAGCGTGCCCAGCGCGCCCGCCTTCGGGTCGGCTGCGCCGTACACGCAGCGATCAACCCGCGCCTGATGCATGAGGCCCGCGCACATGATGCACGGCTCCAGAGTCACGTACACGGTGCAGCCCGTCAGGCGCCACACGCCCAGGTGCTCGGCCGCCTGCTTGAGCGCAATGAACTCGGCGTGCCCCGCGGGGTCCTGCGTCGTCTCGCGCAGGTTGCACGCGCGGGCAATCACCTGCGGCTCGGCCAGCGGACGGCGCGTTGCGGGGTCGATGGGCTCGTACACGACAACGGCGCCGATGGGCACCTCGTCAAGCGCCTCGGCGCGGTGCGCCTCGTCGATAGCCATGCGCATGTAGTCTTCGTCGATCATGCCGCCTATTATATGGTATCCTACCGATGCGTTCGGGAACGCGCCGCGAAAAAGCATGGTACGAACGAGTGTTTCACGTGAAACATTCGGCGACGATTCCCCCGATACGCATTCACCTATGCGGAGGTGTGGCCGAGTGGTCGAAGGCGGCAGTCTTGAAAACTGTTAAGCCGCAAGGCTTCGTGGGTTCAAATCCTACCACCTCCGCCAGATTCCCTTTCGCCGCTATTCCCCTCATCGCTTCTTGTGCAGCGCGCGGGCGTAGAAAAACGCGAGCGCTCCCGCGGCCACGGCTATGCCGATGGCTATCATCATGGTGTCGGCAAATCCGGCGGCGTAGGCTGCGGACTTCGATAGGCCGGCGGCCGTGTCGTGCAGCACGTCCGACGACAGGATGCCCACGAACAGCGCCGAACCCACCGCGTTCGCTATCTGCACGAACGTCGAATTGATGGCGGCGCCGTGCGGCAGCATCTCGGAGGGAAGCTGCGCAAGGCCCGCCGTTTTCGACGGTGCCGTCACGAACCCGAGGCCCGCGTACGCCGCCACCGAAGCCAGCACCACCACCCACGTCACGCGCCCGCCGGCTGCCAGCACCACCCCGGTCAGCCCCACCACGGCAAGCGCGAAGCCGCCCGGCACGAGCGGCCAGATGCCCCATCGGTCGTACACCTTGCCGCCCGTGAACAGGAAGCCCGCGTTCACCAGCACGGGGCCCAGCAGCAGGGCGCCGGCGAAGAACGCGGTGAGCCCCTGCGCGCCCTCGTAGTACAGCGGCAGCAGCACGCTCAGCGAGAACGACACCATGGCGCCCAGCATATTGAGCCCGATGCCGATGGTGAACCGCGGGTGCGCAAGCGGGCGCAGGTTGAGCAGCGGGTTCGGGCGCTTCAGCTGACGATGCACGAACAGGGCGATCACCACCGCGCCCACGAACAGCCCCGCCATCGCGGGGAAGAAGTCGTGCGTGATCTCGCCCAGCCCGTACACGAGGGCGCCGAGTCCCACCAGGCTGAGCACGGCGCTCAGCAGGTCGACCTTCTCGCTTTGCCGCGGCCGCACGTCGTGCATGCGCGAAAAGCCCACCGCCATCAACGCCGCGGCCAGCGCGCAGGGCACCACGAACATGGCGCGCCATCCGAAGAACGTGAGCACGAGGCCCGACACGACGGGGGCCACGGCCAACCCCACCGCGATGGCGCCGCTGTTCAGCGCCAGCCGCACGCCCAGCAGCCGCTTCGGCGAGATGGTGGTGAGCACGCTCGTGGCCGTCGGGTAGAACAGCCCGGTGCCCACCGCCTGCACGAGGCGGCACCCCACCAGCGTGGGGAAGTCGGGCGCGACCAGCGCCAAGGCGCTGCCGAGCGCAATGGCCCCCGTGCCCACGAAGAACACCCGGCGCAGCCCGAAGCGGTTGAGCAGGAACGCCTCGAGCGTGATGGACGTGGCGGCAACCACCGTGTACCCCACGATGAGCCAGTTCGCCATCGACAGCGTGACGCCGAAGTGGTCGGCCACGTCGGGCAACGCGATGTTCACCATGGTCTGCGCAAACGACGCCAGAAACGAGCACGCGAGGATCATCACCATCATGCTCTTCTTCGAGCGCGTGGTCTCACCCGCCCCCGCTCCTGTTGCCTGCTGCATTCCGACCGCCTTCCGTCCGCGTCCGTCGCGCACGCGCGCGACGAACCCAGTCTAGTGGCCCGATGCCCACAGCACGCAATCCGTCGCCGCCGCGCAACGCCCCGGTTGCGCAACCGATGCCAAACGCGCGGCACGGCGCGCCCCGTCGCGCGCCCTGTTTCACGTGGAACCTGCGTTTGCATAGAGAAGGGGCGCGCATCGGCTTCGATGCGCGCCCCTTTCGATTCACGTGGTGCTGATGCTGTGCGGCGACCTAGCGCTCGCTCATGGGCACGTAGTCGCGCTTGCCGCTGCGCACCGACTTGTACGCGGGACGGATGATGCGCTTGCCGGAGACGATCTCCTCGAAGCGGTGCGCCGCCCAGCCGGACATGCGCGCGCACGCGAACAGCGGCGTGAACAGATCCTCGGGGATGCCCATCATCGAATACACGAAGCCGGAGTACATGTCGATGTTCGCGCACATGTCCTTGTTCGTGCCCTTTTCGCGCAAGATGACCTCGGGCGCCAGGCGCTCGATGCTCTTGAGCAGGTTGAACTCGGCCTCGTACTCCGTGCCCACCGCCAGCTTCTCGGCGAACTGCTTGCAGATGATGGCGCGCGGATCGGACTTCGTGTACACGGCATGACCCATGCCGTACACGAGGCCCGTGCGGTCGTAGGCTTCCTTGTTCACGATCTTCGCCAGGTAGTCGGCCACCTGTCCCTCGTCGGACCAGTCGGCCACGTTCTGCTTGAGCTCCTTCTGCATGGCGAGCACCTGATGGTTCGCACCGCCGTGCTTCCAGCCCTTCAGCGACCCGATGGCACCGGCGTACGTGGAGTACGGATCGGTGTCGGAGGAGGTCAGCACGCGCGCGGTGAACGTGGAGTTGTTGCCGCCGCCGTGCTCGGCGTGCAGGCACAGCATGATGTCGAGCATGCGCGCTTCCTCCGGCGTGAACTGACGGTCGGGGCGCAGCATGGACAGGATGGTCTCGGCCGTGGACTGGCCGGGGATGAAGCGGTGCATGATCATGGAGCCGTTGTTGTAGCGCGCCTGCTTGGCGTAGTACGTCAGCACCATGATGCGGGGCAGACGCGAGATGAGCGAGATGGCGGTGTGAATCTCGTGGTGCGCCGAGCGGTCTTCCGCATCCGGGTCGTAGGCGTACAGCAGCAGGATGGTGCGCTGCAGCATGTTCATGATATCGGGCGGCGTGTCGCGCATGATCATGGAAGCGGTGAAGCCGTCGGGCAGCTCGCGCTCGGCGTCGAGCACGGCGATGAAGCTGTCGAGCTGCTCCTGCGTGGGCAGCTCGCCCATGAGCAGCAGGTACGCCACTTCCTCGAAGCTGAAACGGCGGTCGGCAACCGACGTGTCCAGCAGGTCGTACACGTCGTAGCCGCGATAGCGCAGCATGCCTTCGTCAGCGGCCTTTTCGCCATCGGACACCACGTAGCCGTGCACGTTCGCGATGTTGGTGAGCCCTGCAACCACGCCCGTGCCGTCGGCGTTGCGCAGACCGCGCTTCACGTCGAACTGCTCGTAGCTTGCGGGATCGATGGAATTGATCGCTTTGAAGTTCTCGTACAGCGCGATCTTCTTCTCTTCATTCATGACGCGTCCTTCCTGCCGCGCGCACGCGGCCCCTCTTCCGAAACGAACATGCCGACCGCCCCTGAATGTGCGGCCTCTGATGGGTATGGCAGATGGGAAAAAACGTCTCTCTTTATTATGATAAAGCGCATAAGCGCCGCGCGCAATGAACACGGGTCAGTTACTCGGCGAAAACCACAGGGTGGCCTTCGCGTCGCCAACCGGTGACGATTGGTCAACGCACCCGCTCCTTGGTCGAGAAGCGAAGCGAATTCCCTACAATGGAGGCACGCGCCCGAAAGCGAGGATCTCCCTGTGATTGAATCCATGTTCACCCTGCTCGTCGAAAAGCGCGCGTGGTTTTTCGACTTACTGCTTCAGCATATCGGCATTTCGCTCGTGTCCATTGCCCTTGCGGCCCTCATCGGCCTGTCGTTGGGCATTGCCATCGCGGCGTGGCGGCGCGGGGCGAAACCCGTGCTCGCGCTGGTGAACTTCGTGTACACTATCCCGTCCATCGCGCTGTTCGGCTTCCTCATTCCCGTCACCGGCATCGGCGACCTCACCGCCGTCGTGGCCCTCACCATCTACGCGCTGCTGCCCATGGTGCGCAACACGTACACCGGCCTCACCACCATCGACCCCGCCATCATCGAAGCCGCGCGCGGCATGGGCTCCACCGACCGGCAGCTGCTGTACCGCATCGAGCTGCCGCTGGCCGCGCCCATCATCATGAGCGGCATCCGCAACATGGCCACCATGACCATCGCGCTCGCCGGTATCGCCAGCTTCATCGGCGCGGGCGGCCTCGGCGTTGCCATCTATCGCGGCATCACCACCGGCAATACGGCCATGACCCTGGCGGGCAGCGTACTCATCGCGCTCTTGGCCATCGTGGTGGACCTGCTGCTCGGCCTGGCCGAGAAATCCACGCGCCGCCACCTCGAGCCGCAGCGCAAGCGGCGCCGCAGCCGCTCGGCCGACGGCGACGAACCCGCCCGCAAGCCGCGTCGCCGCCTGGCGCCCGTCGCGGCCACCTGCGCGGCCGTGGTGCTCGTGGTGGGCGGGGCGTTCGCGTTCATGAACCGCGGGGGCGGCGAGAACGTGGTGAACATCGCCACGAAGCCCATGACCGAGCAGTACATCCTCGGCGAGATGCTGAACACCCTCATCGAACACGACACCGACCTCACCGTGGAGCTCACGCAGGGCATCGGCGGCGGCACGTCGAACATCGAGCCCGGCATGGAGAAGGGCGACTTCGACCTCTATCCCGAGTACACGGGCACCGGCTGGAACGCCGTGCTCAAGCACGAGGACACGTACTCGGAGGACATGTTCGACACCATGCAGCAGGAATACGAGTCGCAGCTGGGGCTCGAATGGGTGGGCATGTACGGCTTCAACAACACGTTCGGCCTTGCCGTGAGCAAGGACGTGGCCGAGCGCTACAACCTGCACACGTACTCCGACCTGGCGCAGGTGGCCGGCGAGCTGAGCTTCGGCGCCGAGCCTGATTTCTTCGACCGGCAGGACGGCTACCCCGGCCTTGCGGACGCGTACGGCATCGATTTCGGCTCCACGCGCGACATGGACATCAGCTTGAAGTACCAGGCGCTGTTCGAAGGCAAGGTGGACGCCATCGTCGTGTCCACCACCGACGGAAAGGTGGCCGACGACCGTCTCGTCGTGCTCGAAGACGACCGGCATTTCTACCCCTCCTACCTGTGCGGCAACGTCGTGCGGCAGGACACGCTCGAGAAGCACCCCGAGCTGCGCGACGAGCTGCTCAAGCTGCAAGGAGCCATCACCGACACCGACATGGCGCGCATGAACAACGCCGTGGAGACGCAGGGGCAGGAGCCGAAAGCCGTGGCCGACGCGTTCCTGGCCGAGAAGGGGCTGATGTAGATGACGGAAAACGCGGGATCCTTCGACTCCGCCGCCTTCGGCGGCTCTGCTCAGGATGACAAGGGCGCCATCGCGTTCGACCAGGTGACCAAGCGCTTCGGCGATGCCGTTGCCGTGAACGACGTGAGCCTCGACATCGACGAGGGCACGTTCGTCACCATCATCGGCAGCTCGGGCTGCGGCAAGACGACGCTGCTGAAAATGGTGAACGCGCTGGTGATGCCCGACGAGGGACAGGTGCTCGTGCACGGGCACGCCACGTCGAGCGTCGACCCCATCGAGCTGCGCCGCAACATCGGCTACGCCATCCAAGGCAGCGTGCTGTTCCCGCACCTCACGGTGGAGCAGAACATCGCGTATGTTCCCACGCTGCTGAACAGCGGCGACAAGGCTCGCACCGCCGAGGCCGTGAAGAAATGGATGGATATCATCGAGCTGCCGCGCGACATCATGGACCGCTACCCCGCCGAGCTGTCGGGCGGGCAGGCGCAGCGCGTCGGCATCGCCCGCGCGCTTGCCGCAAGCCCCGACATCCTGCTTGCCGACGAGCCGTTCAGCGCCGTCGACGCCATCACGCGCGGCACCTTGCAGGACGAGATCAAGCGCATCCACCGTCAAACGGGCATCACCGTGCTGTTCGTGACGCACGACATCGACGAAGCGCTCGACCTCGGCGACAAGGTGCTGGTCATGGAAGCCGGCCGCGCTGTGCAGTTCGCGGAGCCGTGCGAGATCCTGCGCGCGCCCGCCACCGAGTTCGTCGACCGCCTCGTCACCCGCAAGCGCACCGTCTACGCCCGCTAGCGCGCGGGCGGCGCGCCGGGCCTCCACGCGCCGGAAAAATCTTCTTCCGACCCCTTCTAAAAAATAGTCAACGGTATAGGATGATCCTCAACTCGTTGACCGGCCGGTCAACGAGGCCCTACCAGCCGGACGAGGGGAGGCCCCGTGGACAATCGGCACGAGAAGTTCGAGAAATTCGAGAACCTGCCCGACGAACGTCAGGAGGCCATCGTCAACGCCGCGGTGGAGGCGTTCGGGCGCAACGACTACAAGGGCGCCTCGACCGAAACCATCGCGCGCAAGGCGGGCATCTCGAAGGGGTTGCTGTTCTTCTACTTCAAGAACAAGAAGGAACTCTACCTCTACCTCATGGAACGTCTCATGGAGAAGGTGTCCGATCTCGTGGTGGACGACGCGTTCTACGAGATCGACGACTTCTTCGACCTACTCGTCTACGCGTCCGAAAGCAAGCGCAAGGTGCTCGTCAAGTTCCCCTACCTGCTGGAATTCTCGATCCGGGCCTACTACCCGGAGCACAAGGACATCAAGGAAACGATGGACGGCTGGACGCAGCGCCAGATCGATCTGATGTTCTCGACGTACTTCAAAAACGTGCGGTTTGACCGGTTCCGCGACGACGTTGACCCGAAGTACGTGCTCAACCTGCTTATTTGGATGGCCGACGGCTACCTGCACCAACAGCGCGCGCTCCATCAGCGCATCGACATCGACGACATGATGGACGAAATGTACCGCTGGTGCGAAATGCTGAAAGCCTATGCGTACAAGGAGGAGTACCGATGAGTCACCCGAGTGACCTCGAACACAGCCCCGTCATCGAAATCCGGGGGCTCAAGAAAGATTACGGAAGCGGGCGCGGCGTGTTCGGCGTGTCGTTTGCCGTCGAGCGCGGCGAAGTGTTCGGCTTCCTTGGCCCGAACGGCGCCGGCAAAACCGTGACCATGCGCAACCTCATGGGCTTCATCCGGCCCGACGAGGGAACGGTGCAGATCAACGGCCTGAACTGCTTCAGTCAGCGCGCTCGCATTCAGGAGCATCTGGGCTACCTGCCGGGCGAGATCGCCTGCATGGACGAGATGACCGGCGCGGCGTTCCTGGAATTCATGGCCCGCATGAAGAAGCTGCGCGACCGCACGCGCATGAACGAGCTGGTGGAGTACTTCGAGCTCGACCCCGCGCGGCGCATCCGCAAGATGTCGAAGGGCACGAAGCAGAAGGTGGGCCTCGTGTGCGCGTTCATGACCTCGCCCGACATCATCCTGCTCGACGAGCCCACGAGCGGCCTCGACCCGCTCATGCAAAGCCGCTTCATCGACCTCGTGCTGCAGGAGAAGCGACGCGGGGCCACCATCCTGCTGTCGTCGCACCTGTTCGAGGAAGTGGAGCGCACCTGCGATCGCGTGGCCTTCATCCGCGCGGGCCAGCTTGCCGCCGTCGAGCGCATGGACGACGTGCGGAAGTCGCGCAAGCGCGTGTTCGTCATCACGTTCGCCGATGCCGCGGCGCGTGACCGCTACGCCCGCGCGCACGTCGACGCGTCGCCTCAGCCGCAGGGAGCCGCCAGCGTCGAGGTTACCGTTGCAGGAAACTTCGACGCGTTCGTGAAGGATCTCGCCGCCTACGACATCGTCGACCTGACCGCGCGCGAGCAAACGCTCGAGGAGCTGTTCATGCACCTGTACGGCACGACGGAGAAAGGGGGCTCCCATGAATAAGACGCTGTTCGCGAAGGAGCTGCGCGCCAACCTGTTCGTCAGCGGCATCATCGCCGCCGTGCTTGCCATGTACATCGGCATGATCATCAGCATGTTCGATCCGAAGCTGGGCGAGAGCCTCGACCTCATGATGCAGAGCATGCCCGAGATATTCGCCGCATTCGGCATGTCGACGCAGGCCACCACCCTCATCGACTTCATGCTGAACTACCTGTACGGCTTCCTGCTCACCATCTTCATCCTCGTGCTCATCCTCATCATGGTGAACAAGCTCATGGTGCGCTACCTCGACCGCGGCGCGATGGCCTACCTGCTTGCCACGCCGAACAGCCGCACGCGCATCGCGCTGACCATGGTAGGCGTGATGGTGACCGTGCTCGTAGCGCTCATTGCCGTGGTCACGGCGCTCGAGGTGGGTTTTGGCGAGGGGATGTTCCCCGGCGAGCTGGATTTCGAGGCCCTGGCACGGGTAAACGCCGGGTTGTTGGCGCTGTGGCTGGCGCTGGCCGGCCTGTGCTTCCTGTCGGCCTGCCTGTTCTCGAACGCCACGGCCGCGCTGTGGGTGGGCGGCGGCCTGGGCATCCTGTTCTTCCTCATGCAAATGGTGTCGAAGGTGGGCGACAAGTTCGAGTTCCTGCAGAACATCAACCCGCTCACGCTGTTCGACTACTACGGCTTGGCCGCCGGCGATGCCTCGGCCGTCGGCGGGGCCGTCGCTCTCGCTGCGAGCGCCGTGGCCCTGTTCGCCGCCGCCGTGGTGGTGTTCGACCGCCGCAACCTCAGCATTTAGCGTTCGAGCGCGCGGCGTTGCACTTCGTCTGAGACGCACTCTTCCGGCGTGAAGGGGACCAGGGTATCCGGCGCGATGCCCGTCCCCGACACGCCTTCGCCGCGGAACGCGGCCTCCGTCTTGCTCATGGGGTACACGAGGGTGTAGTACTCGTCGAACGACACCGCGAGCGGGTTCGCGTAGTCGATCGCCCCGCTTGTCGCGCGGCCCACCACGCGCATGTCAACCAGCCCTTTGCTGCGCGCCGCCTGCGCAATCTGCACGATGCGCTCGCCCGCCGCGCCCGTGGTCACGTCGGTGAGCAAGCGTACGGGTCGGCCGGGGTTCTCGCCCTGCACCTCGTAGTCCTCGCGCTCAACTTCGCGCACGAAGCCCGTTCCCTCGTGCGACGCCAGACGCTCGAGCTCCTCGTCCACCCATCCGGCGTCGGCCGGATCGAGCGACGCCCGCACGGCCATCAGCTGCGCGCGGCGCACGGCGCAGTTGCCAACCGTGTAGTTCGTGTACTGCACCTCGTCGCCCAGCACCTCGCCCACGTTGACGCGCCCCGCGAACAGGGCGGTCAGGATGCGGTCGTACGTCGCATCGTCGAACACGGCGGGAGCGCGGCGCAGGTCGATGATGGTCACGTCGTCCTGCACGCGAACCGGGTCGACGGTTTCCGCGACGGCCGCGTGCGCATGCGGGAAGCGCCGCATGCGCACGTCTTCCTCGCTTCCGTCCGCATGGCGCACGAGCACATGGGCGCAGCGGGACACGAGGTCGTCCCAAAGCTGCCGATCGGGGTCGTCCCCGTTCACCGGGTTGCCGATGGCGTAGCGCAGATGGTCGTCGGGCTTGCTGCGGTTCAGCAGCACGATGGCGTCGCCCACCGTGAACCGTTCGTCCTCGCGCACCTCGACCACGTACAACTCATCGCCGTACCGGCGCACCGAGAACCCGCAGCGCTCAGGCTGATAGGGGCATTCCGCGCTCACCAGCAGCGACAGGTTGGGATCGTGCAGCGTCGCGAGGTACTGCGTCAGATAGCATGTGAACAGCTCGTCGTCGAGCCGATTTCCCTTCCACGCCTCGCCGAACGCAGTGAGCCACTGCTTCGTCTCGTTGAGCGGCGCCTTTTCGGGCACGCCCGCATAGTCGCGCTCCAACACCGACATGACCGCCTGAAGAATTCGATCTCGCTTTTCCGCCACCATGGGCTCCTCCCCGCACCGCCCCGCGCGATGCCATCCAACTTGCGAAAGGCGGGCGGAGGGAGCATACGCCCCTCCCGCCCGCCGCGTACTCCGGCGAACCTTACTGCGAGGCAACTTCCTTGCCGGCCAGGCGACCGTGCGTGCCCGCCATGCCGATGGAGTTGCCGGCGCACGGCGTGGAATAACCCGTGCCATAGCGGCCGCCCAGGCTGTTGCCGCAGGCGTACAGGCCCTTGATGGGCGCGTACTCCTCGTTCATCACGTTGAGGTGCTTGTCGGTCATCAGGCCCGACATGGTCACCATGGAAGGCGACGCCGAGCGGCTGCCCACGCTGCCCTTGATACCGTAGAACGGCGGCTCGTCAACGGGAATCATCGCGGAGCTGTCCTTGCCGTAATCGGCGTCGGCGCCCGCCGCGCACAGCTCGTTGTAGTGGGCGATCGACTCGAGCCACGTGTCCTGCACATCGGCGGGAACTTCGAGGTAGCCGGCCAGCTCCTCAAGCGTGTTCGCCGCAATGACCGTGGTGTAGCCGCGCTCGGCGATGGTGCAGTTCTTCACTTCGCCGCCCTCGGCACCGGGCTGAATGGCGGCCATGCCGTCCAGCATGTCCTGGTAGTACTGCGGACGCCCGCCGTTCGGGCCACCGTGCTCCACGCCCGACGCGCACACGCTCTTCATCCACTTCTGATCGGTGACGAGCCAGGCCGAGCCCTCTTCCTGACGCGCGCTTGCCGTCTGCGCGCCGGTGAGGTTGCCCTCGTTGCAGAAGCGCTCGCCCTTGCTGTTCAGCCACAGCATGGCGTTCGCGCCCCACGGGCCGCCCAGGCCGCCGCCGAGGATCATGCAGCCGCGCGGCGCGGGCTCGATGAAGCCGCCGGCCATGCAGCCCAGCTTGACGGACGAGCCGTCGCGCCCGCCCATGAAGCTGTAGAAGTCGGCCTTCAAGCCGCCTTCGCGCTCGTTGCGCTCCATGTACTCGTTCAGCAGCGCCCAGCACATATCGGGGTTGCCGCAGTAGTCGCCACCGGCAAGGACAACGCCCTTCGTGACGTTGATCTGGATGTTCTTGCCTTCTTCTTCCACGATGACGCCGGTCACGTCGCCGTTGTCGTTCTGCACGAGCACCACGGCCGTGCTGCCGTAGCGGATGGTGCCGCCCAACGACGTGGCCTTGTCGAGGCACGCCTGATTCACCTTCGGCAGCACCGAGTTCGCGGCGACGCCCTGAATGGGCTCGTCGTTGTACTCGCCCATGAACTGCACGGCGCCCGCCCAGGTTTTGGTGCCCGGCGTAAGCGGGTAGTTGGTCTTGTTCAGGCACTCGTAGATGTCGGTGCCCGCCTGAATCTTGTCGTAGTCCATATTCGCCTGAACGATGACCCAGCCGTCCTGCGTGTTGTCGTACGTGTAGCAACGCTCGTCGATGCCCATTTCCGCGGCCACTTCCAGCATGTGGTCGAGCGTCGCGCCGGAGTTCTCCACGTAGGCGCGCACGATGTCGGGATAGTTGCGCCCGCCACCGCGCGTGACGAACTCGTTCACGATGTCGCCCGTGTTCCACGTGCCGAAGCCCTGATCGGTGACGAACTTCGCGTTGAAGCAGCCGAAGTCCTCGCCGTACCAGCTCATCGCGCTCTCAAGCTGCTTCTCGACGGCCACCACTTTGCCGTCCACCTTGCCGCCGTTCGCCTCGGCCACTGTCTCGCATGCCGCGAGGAACGCCTGCGTGCCCGAATGGCCCAGGCCGACAATCACCACGTCAGCGCCAACCGTCTCGTCGGCCGTCACGCTGGGAGCTTCGCCCAGCCAGTCGCCCGGACCCGAGTACCCGAACACGCGACCCTCGGCCTTCGCCGCTTCCTTCGCCGCCGTGCGGTCGACCGGACCCGCGTTGCCGCCGCCGGGACCTCCGGGGCCGCCCGCGCCGCCGGCACCGCCTTCGCCGCTGCCCGACGCCGCCGACGAACCCGCGTCATCCGCACCGCTGCTCGCGGTCGTGGACGCCTGCGGCGCGCAGCCGAACATGCCCGCGGCAGCGAACACGGCGACGCTCGCGGCGCCGCCCTTGAGGAAGCTGCGGCGCGAGAGATACGATCGCCCGCGTGCCAGCCCTTCGTCCAGGTTCATGTCGTTTTCCATGATGCTCCCTTCCCCTTGCTCGATGGAGCACGTCGCCTGCGATGCCCTCACGGCCGGCGCGCTTCCGTGCCGCGTCGTCCCATCGGAGGCGCGGCCTTCTCCTGCCGCCCTCGGAGGTTCGACGGGCGGCCTTTCAAGGGCAGAAGTATAGGAATCGGCTAATGCCAAAACGGGTGATTTTGAAAAAGGTAGTTTGACCTGGAGATTCTATTTATCGAGCAAATCGATGAGCTGTTGCTTGGAGTGAATACCCAGCTTCACGTAGATGTTTTTGACGTGCACGCGCACGGTGTTCTCGGACACGAACAGCCGCTTCGCGATGGACACGCGCGTATGCCCCTTCGCCAAAAGCCCCAAGACGTCGGCCTCGCGCTCCGACAACCCGTGCGCCTTCACCAGCCGCGCGCAAGCCGTCTGCACGGCATCGTCGCGCTCGACCGCCGCGCTCGCGGGCTCCACGTGCGGCGTCGGAGTCGGCGCCTTGCCCGTGCCCACCGACGAATCGAGGTCGGAACCCCAGTTGCCCATGAGGAAGCTCGCCGACACCACCGCCAGCACCACGAGCGAGATATCGACGTACAGCACGGTTTGCGCGTCCGAGCCGAAATGCAGGAACAGCACCTGCCCCGCCAGCTCGCCCACCGCGAACCCCAGGAACAGCAACGAGAACACGCCCGGGAACAGCAGGGCGATGCTCGCCTCCTCCCGGCGCGCCAGCTCGAGCATGAGCAGAAACGCGAACAGCCGCACGAGCGTCCACACGCACTCCGACACGAGCGAGCCGTACGTCGACAGGACGGGAAACACCACGTTCGACAGCAGCATCACCACGATGCACGGCGTTGACAGCCGCACGAAGAACGCGAGCCCCAGTCGGCCCTTGCTCACGGCCCACACGAGCGCCACGAGGAAGCACACCGCCAAACCGAGCGCGGCCGAGCCCCAATCGAGCTCGAACTTGATGCTCAGCACCGAGCCGGCCGCCTTCGTGCCCGCGGTCACGCCCAGCACGACGGCGTAGACGGCAAGCCCGTAGATGTATCCGTGCGAGCGCCGCGGGCGCACCACCACCGGCCGATGATCGGGCGTTGCCGCCGCCGCGTCGCCGCCCGCTTCCCTGCGCGCGACAACCACGTAGCACGCCGCGGTGCCCAGCCCGAGGAGCACGGCCGTCACCACCTGGACGGAATCGCCGGTCAATGCGGTGATCAGGCACAGAGCCGATGAAATGCCGAACGCCGCCAACGTTGCCGCGAACGCCTCGTTCGCCTCCATCTTCGCGAACGAGAACGACCACGCGTACATGATGGCCGACGAGGCCAATCCCACCACCGCGCCGGCCAGGTAATCGGCCCAACCCGTCAGCGCATCGAAGCCCAGAAACACCGTGGCCAGCATACCCGCGCACGCCGAGACGCTCACGAGAGCAATCATCCACGTGCGCGAAAAGGCCGATATGTCGAACTTGTAGCTGATGAGGCAGAAGATGCCCAGACACGCCGCACCGATGTACGCCGCGAACAGCGGCGAGACGTCGAGGTCCACCGAGTGCATGCTCGCGAACCCGAACGCGCGCTGCTGCCATGCCAGCAACAGCGCCAGTCCCCCTGTTTCCATTTTCAGCCCTGCGCGAAGCAGTGCGCCTACCAGGGTGGACGGCACGGCATCGCGCGAGATCGCGTTCCCCATCGTCGCCCTCCCGCGTCGACCGATTCCTGCAGCGATTTCGTTGATGCTCTAAATAATACTATAGTTCTTCAACCTGTTTGAACTCCCCGTTTTCCACCGTCGCCTTCAAGGTGATGGTCTTGTCGCTGTCGGTGGATTCCCATGAGCGGGCGTACGTGAAGGTGAGGGTGGCCTCGCCCGAGCCGGAGGCCTTGAAGGCGAATATCTGCACGCCGCCTTCGCCCGCCTTGGGTTCGTTGCCGTCGCCCGACGCCACGTAGTTGTCGCCCTCCGCCGTCACGGCATCGCCCTCGATGGCGCACGTCCATTCATAGCCCGTCGTAGGATTCGCGTCGAGCTGCACCTCGAGCTCGCCCTGCGAGAACTGCGCGCGGCCGTCGGTGACTTCGACCGCCGTGCCCTGCGCCGCCGTGCAACCCACCGCACACGCGACGAAGGCCGCCATGCACGCCCCAAGCAACACAAGCTTCATCGGCTTCTTCATGGCGGTTCTCCCTTCGTCGCGGACATGCGTGTTCGCATTACCCTGCATTATACGATGATTGCGCTACTCCTGGATGCTCACGGCGGTGAAGGCGCCATCCTGCACCGTGGCCTTCACCACGATGGTGGTCTTCACGTCGTCGGCGTTCGTCGTGTTCGCCAGCTTCATCGTGATGGTGGAGTCGCCGTTGTTCTGGTCGTCCGCCAAGAAGCCGAAGGCGTGCATGCCGGCCGAGCCCACCACGTCGTTGGCGTTCTGGTCGTTGTAGTTGGAGGACGGAAGATCGGCGTCGGTGTCCTTCAGCACGGTGTTGCCGTCAACCTCGGCCGTCCACTGGTACTGAACGTCCTGGTCGGAGTCGAGCAGCACCAGCATATCGCCCTGAGAATACGCCGCCCAGCCGTTCGGCACCTTGAGCACGGTGCCCTCGCCGATGCTGCCGCCGTCGCCCATCTGGCTGCCGCTGTTGTCCGTACCGGTTCCGTTCTTGCTGTTCTCCACGCTGGGGTTGGCGATGTCAGAGTTGTTGTCGTAGTTGTCGGTGTTGGCCGCGTTGTCGCTCGAACAGCCGGCAACGGCGAACAGCGCCAACAACAGAGCGGCAACCACGCCGATCATCGACCATTTTGCAGTCTTCGTCATGAGAATCCTCGCTTTCTACGGTGAATGGAAGACACGTTCCGCTCTATCCTACGCACCTCGCACCACGCGATAGCTGAGGCCGCCGCCTCGTTAATCAGCTGCCACCCGAACGAGTGTTTCACGTGAAACATGCGGTATCGGAGTGCACGGACGGAATGCGGGACTTGCACGAGAAGTTTTGCATCGTCGCAGGTCAAATCCAATCTTGCCGAACTATTTCAAAAACTCTGAAAAAGCCGTTGACAGGGCGCAGCATTACCGGCATAATACTTTTTGCTGTTTCGACGTGCGCCGTTACCTCAGCTGGATAGAGGGACTGACTACGAATCAGTACGTCGGGGGTTCGAATCCCTCACGGCGCACCATTTCAGCTTCTAATTCCGCAACGACTGGCAGCAGCACGTGCGGTTTTTTTATTGTCCAGAGGAAAGGTACGTACTTGAAGGTTCGAAAATCGAAGCCTCACAGTAAGTAGTTTTCCTTCAGCTCCCCCTTACACCGGCAGTTGAAGGACGACTGCGGTAAGGGAATAATCATGCTCTATCTCTCTCAAATGATGGGTAAGCCCGTCGTGGATACCGAGGGCGAGAAGATCGGTACCATTTCCGATCTTGCCATCTCCACCGGCGAAGTCTTCCCGCGCATCACCAGCCTTGCGTTCCAGGGTCCCGGCAAAGTGCCGTTCATGATCTCGTGGCGCAAATACGTCGAAACGTTCGACGAAGACGGCATCGTTCTCAATGCCGAAGCTCACGATATCCGCTTCAGCTATCTGCAACCTGACGAAGTTCTGCTCGCTCGCGACCTCATGAACCGTCAGATTGTCGATACGCAAGGCATGAAAGTCGTGCGCGTCAACGATCTCAAGCTTTCCGTATCCGGCTCGCAGCTGCGCCTGCTGGGCGCCGAAGTGGGCACGCGCGGCATCCTGCGCGGCCTGGCCCCCTGGCTCGAGCGCGCCGTCGTGGCCGCGGCGAAGCTGTTCGGCAAGAAAATCGACGAGCAGATCATCGCCTGGAACTACATGGACCTGCTCGATCGCGACCTGTCCGAAGTGCAGCTGTCCGTCACGCACAAGCGCCTCGACGAGCTGCACCCCGCCGACGTTGCCGACATCCTCGAGCAGCTCGACCCGCAGCAACGCGCCAACGTGTTCCAGCATTTGGACGACGCGCAGGCCACCGAAGCCATCTCGGAGATGGACGACGAGTACCAGGCCGACTTCATCGAAGACCTCGACGATGCCCGCGCGGCCGGCCTGCTGGGCGACATGGACCCCGACGACGCGGCCGACATCGTGCGCGACCTCTCCTACGAGAAGGCCGAAACGCTCCTGCGCCTCATGGGCGTGGAAGATGCTACCGAGATTCGCCGCCTGCTGGGCTACAAGGACGGCACCGCCGGCGGCATGATGACCACGCAGTTCGTGTCGGTGCGTGCCGACAACACCGTGGGCGAGACCATCGAGGTGCTGCGCGAGCTCGACGAAGACCACCCCACCGTGCATTATGTGTACGTGCTGGACGATTACGACCAGTTCATCGGCGTGCTGTCGCTGCGCACCCTCGTGCTCACCGACGATGCGCGCCCCGTGCGCGAGGTCATGTTCGACGACGTCATTTCCGCCACGCCCGACGAGACGGAAGAAGACGTGGCCGCCGACATCTTCAAGTACGAGCTTCCCGCCATGCCCGTGGTGGACGAGCACGGCGTGCTGCTGGGCATCGTCACCGTCGATGACGCGTGGGACGCCATCGAAGAGGACGTGAGCGGCGACAAGACGAAGGCAACCCTGCTCAAGGTGTTAGGAGGCCTCGTCGCTTCCATCCTGTTCCTTGCCTTGTACACGCTTGTGCTGCTGCAAATCATCGGCTACGCCGGGAGGTAGGGCCATGATGATGAAAAAGAACGAGAACCGGGAGCTCACGGTGATGGATGCCGAGCTGACCGAAGCCCCCGAGAAGAAGCAACCCAAGAAGATGTGGCTGTTGCTGGCCGCGCTCGGCCCCGGCATTGTCACCGCCATGGCCGGCAACGACGCGGGCGGCATATCCACGTATTCCACGGTAGGTGCGAAGTTCGGCTTCGCCACGCTGTGGGTCATCCCCCTCATGTGCATCCTGCTCATCGTCGTGGAGATGACGGCCGCGCGCATGGGCGCCGTCACCGGCAAGGGCTTCGCCGCGCTCATCCGCGAGCGCTTCGGCATCCGCCTCACTGCGCTCGCCATGTTTGCGCTGCTCATCGGCAACGTGGCCACCACGTTTTCCGAGTTCGCCGGCATTGCGAGCGGCATGGAGATGTTCGGCGTATCGAAGTACCTGGCCGTGCCCGTTGCGGCGGTGGCGGTTTGGCTGCTGGTGGTGGGCGGCAGCTACAAGCGCGTGGAGAAGGTGTTCCTCATCCTTTCGCTCGTGTTCGTCACGTACATCGTGGCGGCTTTCATGGCCGAGCCGAACTGGGAAGAGGCGCTTACCAGCACCGTGGTGCCGCACATCGTGCAAGATCAGAGCTTTGTATCGCTGGTCATTGCCATGATTGGCACCACCATTGCGCCGTGGATGATGTTCTTCAACCAGAGCAACGTCGTGGAAAAAGGCGTGTCGGTGAAAGACCTGTTCTCGCAGAAGGTGGACGTGGTGGCCGGCACCATCGCCGCCTGCCTGGTGGCATGGTTCATCATCGTGACCACGGGGTCGGTGCTGTTCCCGCAGGGGATCGAAATCGAGTCCGCCGCCGATGCCGCCCGCGCGCTGGCGCCCTTCGCAGGGCACTACGCCGAAGCGCTGTTCGCCATCGGCCTCATCGCCGCATCGTTCCTGGCCGCGTGCGTGCTTCCGCTTACCACGGCGTTCGTGATTTGCGAAGCCTTCGGCTGGGAAGCAGGCGTTTCGTTCAAGTGGAAAGAAGCGCCGCTGTTCAAGAGCATTTTCACGTTCGTGATTGCGTTTTCGGCCATCATCGTGCTCGTGCCGAACATCGACCTCATGGGCGTCATGCTCACGGCTCAGTTCGTCAATGGCCTCGTGTTGCCGGTGCTGCTGGTGTTCATGGCCATCATCGCCGCGGACAAGCGGGTTATGGGCGCGTATCGCTCGCGTATCGTGTCACGCGTGCTCATCTGGGTCACCGTGGGCATTGTCACCGTGCTCACCGCCGTGCTGCTGGTGATGCAGGTGCTGGGTATCTAGCTGGAAAGGCGCAGCCGCCGGCTGCGTTGACGCCTACTTGGCATCAATCAGACGGCGGCTTTCATCCTGGAGTCGTTCGGCCAAGATCGCACGGCTGTCTTCTGCGTTGCGAGCGCAGTCGAGCAGCATCTGCACGGTCAAGCTGGCCAGATAAGCGTCCATGCTTTCCTCGATGAGATCGTATGCCTGCTTGATGTCCTGCACCATCGCGCCGCCCTTGCGCGCGTCGCGCTTGGCACGCGTGGACTGCTTGGCGTCGTCATCGAGAGCTTCGAGGATTTCCAACACGTTCGTGTCTGCCGGGTCCTTGGCAAGGCGATACCCGCCGTGCTTGCCCGGACGGGCCTCGATGATGCCCGCGTTGCGCAGAAGCTGCGCGAGCTGAATGAGGTAGTCGCGCGGAATGGACATATCCTCGGCGATATCTTTTGAGGAGCATGTGGTACCTTGCGCAGCCAAGTACAAGATGGCGCGCATACCGTAATCGGTGGATGCCTTGAGTTGCACTGCTGTCTCCTAACTCTACGGCGCTCGGCATGCATGATGCCTGGTGAGCGGCCTACTTATATATGCCTGGTAGTCAATTTCTCCTTAGAAAACAGCAAACGACGCATTCGCAGCGTCGTTTGTGGCCGTACACCCTTGCGGCTGCGAGGGAGAACTAATCTAAGGTGGTCCGAGTGTACCCAATGCAAAACGATTATAGCAAGGTCAAAGATGGGTTTGCAGGTCAAATCGAATTGAAACGGTTACGTTTGCGCTAACTCCCCACACCTGCGCCATTATCGTGCAACGGCGCCGTTACGTCGATGCTATACTGCACCCCATGGACACAAAAGCACAACTGCGCTCGCGGGTGCTCGCGCGCCGCGATGCGCTGCCGGAAGAGGACCGCGCACGCAAGAGCGCGACCATCTGTGCGCGCCTCGAACAGCACCTCCGCGACGCGTTTGCGACCCGCGCTCGCGGCGGCGCGAGCGAAGCTGCGGCACCCGCCGTGGCCGTGTTCGCGTCCATGCGCAGCGAGGTGGACACGCAGGCGTTCGTCGACGCGGCCTACCGACGCGGCTGGGAGGTATGCTTCCCCTGCATGGTGCGCGAGGCCGACGGACAGCCCGCGCGCATGCGATTCTACCGCGTGACGCGCACGCAGCTCGATGCGGCCCGGGCGCGCTTCCTCGATACGCCCCTGCGCTGTCTGGCGTGCGCCGCGCTCGAAGCCGACGGCTTCGCAGCCGTTGCCGCCGAAGACCTCGATGCCGTGGTGGTGCCCCTCGTCGCATTCGACGACGACGGCAACCGCCTGGGCTACGGCGGCGGCAACTACGACCGCCTGCTCCCCGCCCTGCGCGACGACGCCGTGATAGCGGGCATCGCCTTCGAAGAGCAGCGTGTCGAAGCCGTTCCCGTCGAACCCCATGACCGCCCCCTCCCCTATATCGTAACCGCCTAGCTGGTTGACGATACCGCGTAATGGAGGCATTGTCAGCCTGGAAAGCGCCGTGTACAATAGCAGGCGAGCCGCAGGGAGCTGCTAACTCCCCACGGCTCTCGGATCGCTTCGGCGGTTCGGACTTTTAGTGCTGTCCCGGTTCGTCCTCTTGGGACGACCGGGGCTTATCTTTCGACAACGCCTGCAGCACAAGCGCAGCCGCCTCAACCATCAAGCCGCTTACCGCAACCATCAGGCAAAGCACCTGCAAGACTACCCCGATAACAGCCAACGTCACATCATCCATAGAGGACACCTCCCTTCCGTATCTAGAATCGGAAATGGGTGTGTAGAGAGGTGGTTCCTCCCCGCCGGGTGATCCGTGCTTCAAGTATAACAACCTGATCTAGCACATCGATGGCGTGCGTCCAGCGGGCGACGACGGCCATCCTCTCGCGAACTCCCTGCGGGTTCTACGTCGAACGTACGGCGCAGACCTTCGTTTCCAGCGCGTTTTCGACGTGCTTCCAACGCGCTTCAAGCGCGCTTCCAGCGCGATGCCCCACCCGCCCGCATCATGTGGGTTGGTGCAACCTCCGGCGCAGGGGGCAACAAAGCGTTAGAATAGCAGCCACCTTGCGCGACCGCTTTTCATCCCTCGCAAACGGACGGACGACCTCACGATGCATGCACCGCACACGCTCGACCGGAAAACCGTGCTCCTCGCCATCGTGGCCACCCTCGGGTTCGGCCTGCTGCAAGGCGCGCGCCTGCTCGACGTCAACACCGGGCCGTACAGCCCGAGCCCCTACGCCCTGCTCGGCCTCGTGGTGGACGGCCTCACGTTCATCGCCGTGGCCGTGCTGTCGTACGCCGGCCGCATCGACCGGGCGCGGCCGCTGTTTATCGCGGCCATCGTGGCGAGCGGTCTGTACGCCGCACTCGTCGTCTCCGGCAGCACGAACGAGGTGGCGCTCGTTGCCATGCAGGTGACGGCCGGCATGGGGTGGTCGCTGTCCATTCTGTGCTGGATGGAAGTATTCACCAGCTACCGGCCCCGGCTGTCGCTGCCCATGATCGCCCTCGGCTACCTCATCAACACGCTGCTGCCGCCGCTCACGAGCATGGTGCTCCCCGGCCCGATGGGACGCAGCATCATGCTGCTGACGTCGTTCGCGCTTTCCACCGTCGCGCTCTACTGGTGCCTGCGCAACAACCCGTACGTGGCGCAGCGCATGCAGGAACCGATTGCGCCCACCACCTCCATGGCCGAGGCGCTCGCCCGCACGAAGCGCGCGGTGGTCAGCACCATTTCCTTCTCGCTCATCTGCGGATTCGTCATCGAGCTCGACATCTTCAACAACTTGCAGTACGCGCAGACCGACCTCACCGGATTGTTCGGCATCATCGCCGCGCTCGGCATGCTGGCGGTGCTTCTCGTGGTGAAACCGCGGAAGGCGAACATCGACTACATCAGCCCCATCACGGCGCTGTGCCTGGTCACCATCCTCTTGTACCGCAGCCTCGACTTCGCCGACGGCTACGCGGCCGGCGCGCTCATGACCACGTTCCTCATGTCGTTCTACGTGCTGCTGTGGCTCATGTTCATCAGCGAGGCGCACGAGCGCAAACTCCCTGCGTTCTTCCTGTTGGGCCTGGCCATCGGCGTGGCACGGCTGTCGGTGGCGCTCGGCCGCTTCGTGGCGCAGATGCTGCTGGAAAACACGGGGCTCGACCCGCAGATCGCGCTCGTGGGTTCGGTATGGCTGCTCGTGGCAACGCTGTCACTCATGTTCTGGAGCTATCAACGCTACACCGCCAAGCAGCGTCTCGTGGGCGTCGAGGACACGCCCGAAGAGGCGGCGGTGCCCATTCGGCTCACCCCCGACGACGCGCTCGAGCAGCTCAAGGAAACGTTCGGCCTGTCGGCACGCGAGTACGAGATGATCGAGGAATTCGCCGCCGGCCGCAGCGCGCGCCACATCGCCGACACCTTCACGCTGTCCGAGCACACGGTGAAAACCCACCTGCGCCACGCCTACGCGAAAATGGACGTGCACTCGCGCCAGGAGCTCCTCGACCTCATCCAGGAAATGGGTACGGGGAAGCGGAGCTGACCCGACGCGAGCGCGCAGAGCGTTTATGCCGTAGCCAACGCGGCTCCCGTCAGGCGACCCATGGTGAGCGCGCTCGAGTTGGAGCAATGGCGCACGAAGCTGCGGTTGTACATGAAGCGGTGCGTCGCTTCGCCCACCACGAACAAGCCCGGGATAACCGCGCCGCTCTCGGTGATGGCCTGGCACGACGCGTCGGTTTTCACGCCGCCCATCGTGGCTACGTAGGAAGGCACGAACGAGACGAGGTAGAAGGGGCCGTCGCCGTACGGCACCAGCATGTCGGCCTTCTTGCCGAATGCCTCATCGACGCCCGTCGCGGCCGCCTGCTGATACGCCTCGAACGAGCCCGCCAACTCGGCGGCGCCAGCAGCGGCAGCCAGCTCGTCGATAGTGTCGGCCTTCAGCACATCGCCCGTGGACAGGCCCTTCTCGATGACGGCCGCCACGTCGGCGTTCGAGCTGTCGAACAGCACGCAGTACGGCCCCGCCTCGTTATCGGTCATGGACGTGGCCAAGGCCGTCACCGGAGCCGCCTCGTTCACGAAGCGCACGCCCTTCGCATCCACGAGCATCTTCGCCGACGTTGCCGCCCCGTCCATGCCGGTGTCGCACAGCTTCTTGAAGCCCGCGTCGGCCTTCGTCAGCGCCCGCGTGGGCATGATGACGTTCGGGATGACCCACGGGTCCTCGTACAGCGCCGCACCGATGGCGGACGCCATGGTCATGCCGTCGCCGGTGTTCATGGCGTTGCCGAGGTACTGGAAGCCCATCTTGTTGATGGCGGGCACCAAGCTGTCGCAGTAGTCCGCGCTGCCGCCGAAGCCGCCGGTTGCGAGCACCACCGACCCCGCGCGCAGCTCCTGCACGCCGGACGGCCCTTCCACCTTCACGCCCACCACGGCATCGCCGTCCATGATGAGCTCCTTCGCCTCGGTGGACACCATCGTCTGCACGCCCAAGCGCTCGAGCTCGGCGGCGAACACGTTGGCCACCTGCACGCCCGCTTCGGTGCTCGGGTCGGCGCTCGTGTCGGGCTTCACCGTATCGGTGCCCACCATCTCCTTCGTAAACGACTTCTCGAACGAGATGCCCATCTGCTCCACCCATGCGATGGTGGCGCAGCTTTCCTCCATCAGGTGCTGCATGCGGGTGTAATCCGGGTACGGCGCGTCCACCTTGCCGATTTCGGTGAGCTCGCGGTAGCGGCCCGTGAACGCATCCATCGTGTCGGGCGCCTCGCTGTCGTAGCGCCAATCGGCCTGGTTCTCCGCAACCTGGGCGATGGACACGTTGCCCTTCGACGTGAGGAACGTCGAAGTGAGGAACGGCGCCTTGTCCACAAGGATCACCTTCGCCCCCTGCTGCGCGGCGGAAGCCGAACACGCAAGGCCCGCCAAGCCCGAGCCGATGACCACGATATCCGCCTGCGTCGCCTCGTCTTGCGTCGGCGCGCCGTCGGCCTTCTTGGACTCCGGCTGCGGCGCGCATCCCGTCAGCGCTAGCGAACCGCCCAGCACCATCGCGCCGATCACGAACTGCCTTCTCGAATATATGCTCCCCATAATCTTCTCCTCTCGATGATGGCGGCCCGTGCCGCCTCGAACGGCCCGCACTATACGATGCACGCGGCAGCGCACCATCGCACGAAAGGATGTAATTGCACAAAAATGCCCGGACAACAGGCCGCCGTCCGGGCAAAAGAGCGCGCCTGACGCACCGACGCGCCGTAGCGCCCCGGCGTCCGAACGCCCCGCCGCTAGGCCTTCACCGCGCCGTACTTCGAGATATTCAGCACGAAGATCGCGGCGATCATGAGCACAGCGCCCACGCCAAGCGAGATCCACGGGCTGCCCGTCAGACCGGCAACAACGTAGCCCACGATGCACACGGCCGCCACCACGGACGCGTACGGCAGCTGCGTGGCCACGTGGCGCAGGTGGTTGCACTGCGCGCCCGCCGACGACAAGATGGTGGTGTCGGATATGGGCGACACGTGGTCGCCGTACACCGCGCCGCCCAGCGTCGCGCCGATGGCCACGAGGAACAGCGGGTCCTGCGCCGGGAACACCCCGATGACGATGGGCAGGATGAGCGCGATGGTTCCCCACGACGTGCCCATGGCGAAGCCGATGAACGCCGCAACCACGAAGATGACGGCCGGCAGCAGTGCCAAGCCCACGCCGATGCTGTTCAAGAACCCGCTGACGAACTCGCCCGTGCCCAGCAGGTAGCGGCAGGTGCCGCCGAGGCTCCACGCCAGCACGAGAATCATGATAGCGCCCACCATGGAACGCACGCCTTCGGCAACGCCATCCATATAGCCCGCCAGCGTCATCAGCTTGCGCGGCAAGAACATGGCGGCCGCAACCACCAGCGCCACGCACACGCCGATGCACAGGCCGAACACGGGGTTCTCGCCCACCGCGACGGCGAAGTCGACGCCCTGGAAGAAGCCGCCCGCGTACAGCATGCCCAAGATGGAGAAGATGATGAGCACCACGATGGGGATGATGAGGTCGAACGTGCGGCCCTTGTCCGAGATGGACATGCCCTTGAATTCCTCGACCGCGATCTGCGCGGCTTCATCAAGCTCGTCTTCTTCGGCGATAACCGTGTCAAGCTTGAGCGGCGGCTGCAGGTCGGCGTCGGACTTGTCGGCCAGTCCCACCGTGGACATGGACTCGAGCGCGCTGTCCTTCGGCGGAATGCGATGCTGCTGCGCGGCAGGCTGCTGCGCTTCGGCCTCGGCAACGCGCATGGGGCCGAAGTCGCGCTTGGTCGCGCACATGAAGAAGACGAACACGATAGTGAGCAGCGCGTAGAAGTTGTAGGGAATGGACTGCACGAACGTCGTGAAGCCGCCCTCGCCCAGATAGCCGCCCACGGCCACGGCCCACGACGACACGGGCGCGATGATGCAGATGGGCGCCGCGGTGGAGTCGATGATCCACGCCAGCTTCTCGTGGCTGATGTTGAAGCGGTCGGTGACGGGTCGCATGACCGCGCCCACCGTGAGGCAGTTGAAGTAGTCGTCCACGAAGATGATGATGCCCAGCACGGCGGTCAGCACCTGCGCCATCTTCGCATTCTTGATGTGCGTGGACACCCACTCGGCATAGGCGCGCGATCCGCCGGCGGCCGCGATGACCACCACGAGCGCGCCCAATAACGCAAGGAACAGCAGCAGCGCCCCGTTGCCGGCGATTTGCTCGGCCATCATCTGCGGCACCATGGTGAACGAGTCGACGAGCGGCTCGACGCCCACGCCGTTGAGCGAGAACTGGTAAATCATCATGCCCACGAACACGCCGATGGCAAGCGAGGAGTACACCTCCTTCGTGATCAGCGCCAGCCCCAGCGCCAAAATCGGCGGTATGATTGACCATACCCCCGTGCTGATGAGGTCGAATCCTTCCATATGATCCCCTTTAACGATACGAACCGCGCGCCGTCCGACCCGGCGCGCGTGCGTGATCCGCTTAGTATACGGCATACAAAGGGGTAACGCGAAGCTCCTACAGCTGGAAAAGGACGACGGAGGCCGGGATCAGCCACAGGACGAAGATGACCACGAAGGGCCAGCGATGGGCGTTGCTCACCGCCACGAATTCGCGGATGAACGCCGTCGGCCAGAAGTACCGCGCGGTTTTGCTGCCCACGCCATCGGCTGCAAGCCCAATCTTGTGCGCGTACTCGGCCGTGCGGAACACGTGGTAGTCGCTCGTAACCACGGCCGCGCGATACTGCCCCGCACCCGAGCGCGCGTCCATAATGGCTTTGCTGTTGCGCAGGTTCTCCATCGTGGTGGTGGAGCGGTTCTCCTCGATGATGGCGTCAGCGGGGATGCCGCACTCCTCGATGAGGTACGTGCGCATGGCCTCGGCTTCCGACACCTCTTCGTCGGCGCCCTGCCCGCCCGACGCGATGATGACGGCGCTGCGGCCGGCGGCCTCCCACAGCTCCACGCCCTTCTGCAGGCGCGATGCCAGCAACGGCGTCGGTTTCGTGCCCGACAGGCCCGCCCCGTGCACGACGATATAGTCGTAGTCGCGGCGCTTCGGCAGACGTCGGTACAGCCACGAGTACAGCAGCAGCGCGAAGAACGTGAACGCGACGTACGAGCCCTCCATGAACACGAGCAGGCTCACCGCAAGCATCCACGGCGGCGTCGGCGTGAAGGCGAACACCGGCAGCGCCACGCACGCCAGCACGATGAACAGCGCGAACAACCCCGGCAGCAGGTGCGACAGTGACAGCCCTTCGCGCTTCACCACCACGACGGTATTCGCCAGCAGAAACACGACGAGCGCCACCGTGCCCACCGGAATAGCCGCGATGCCCAGCAACACGAGCCACGGCAGGTCGAACTGGATGGACAGGCCGTACATCAGGAACATGCACAGCAGCAGAAAATACAGCGCGTTGCGGAACTGCCGCGGTTCCTTGCGGTAGTTTTTGACAAAGAGAAACCCGAACACGATGGCGGGAAAATATATGAGTGCGAGCTGGAAAAACATGGATGGGCTTTCAACGGAAGGCAGACGATACCATTCGACAGTATAGCGTTCGTCTCATCGTTGTCGCCAAACTGTTCATTTTCCCCGCAGCGAACGAGTGTTTCACGTGAAACACTCGTTCGCGCTCAGGTTGCAGTGCGCGGCGATGCCGGGGGCCTACTCTCCTTCCAGCTCGAGCTCGTACTCGCGGTCGATGGCGCCCTCAGCGTGCGGCGGGTCCACCTCGAACGGCACGCTCTTCGTGAACAGGCTGATCACCGGCACGATCACGAGCGACAACACCATCGCGATGGCTCCGCAGTTGATGGGCGACGCGATGAACGCGGTGCCCACGAACCCGGCGATCATGTTGCCCGACGTCAAGCCCACGCCCACGATGAAGCTTGCCCACACGGCCGGCTTCGAAATGCGCTTGGAGTACAGCCCCCAGAAGAACGGGCCCAGGAACGAGCCGGCCAGCGCGCCCCACGAGATGCTCATGAGTTGCGCGATGAACGTGATGGACGAGTTGTACTGGATGAGCGCGAGCACGGCCGAGATGACGATGAACACCACGATGAGCACGCGCATGTAGCTGAGCTGCTTCTTCTCGCTCATGTTCTTCACGACGTTGTCCTTGATCAGGTCGAGCGTGAGCGTGGACGACGACGTGAGCACGAGCGACGACAATGTTGACATGGACGCGCTCAGCACGAGCACGATCACGATGCCGATGAGCAGGTCGGGCAGGGTGGACAGCATGGTGGGCATGATGGAGTCGTACACGGGCGTGCCCGCGGCCGTCATCTCAACCTGACCACCGTACAGGCGGCCGAACCCGCCCAGGAAGTAGCTGCCGCCGGCCACGATCATGGCGAACACCGTGGAGATGATGGCGCCCTGCTTGATGGCCGGGCCGCTCTTGATGGCGTAGAACTTCTGCACCATCTGCGGCAGCCCCCACGTACCCAAGCTGGTAAGGATGATGACGCCGAGAAGGTCCGGCAAGTTCGGTCCGAAGAAGCTCACCAGCGGTCCGGCCATCTCGCTTCCCTCGACCGGAATGAGCGACAGCGACGTGATGGCCTCGGTGAAGCCGCCGTTGTTCACGAGCACCGCCACAATGACGGCAACAATGCCCAGCAGCATGACGATGCCCTGGATGAAGTCGTTCATAACGGTGGCCATGTAGCCGCCCAGCACCACGTAGATGCAGGTGATGGCCGCCATGCCGATGACGCACACCTCGTACGGCAACCCGAACGCCATGCCGAACAGCCGCGACAGGCCGTTGTACACGCTGGCCGTGTACGGGATGAGGAATACGAAGATGATGGCCGCGGCCGCGATGCGCAAACCCTTCGACTGATAGCGCGCGCCGAAGAACTCGGGCATCGTGGACGCGCCCAAGCGGTGCGTCACCTCACGCGTGCGCGGGCCGAGCACCCACCAGGCAAGCAAGCTGCCCAGAATGGCGTTGCCGATGCCAATCCATGTGGCGGCAATGCCGTACTTCCAGCCGAACTGCCCGGCGTAGCCCACGAAGATAACGGCGGAAAAGTAGCTCGTGCCGAACGCGAACGCCGAGAGCCACGGCCCCACGTTGCGCCCGCCAAGGATGAAGCCGTCAACGCTGCCGGTGTGTCGTCGGCAGTACAACCCGACGCCCACCGCCACGCCGACGAAAATGAGCACCATGCAAATCTTTTCGATCATGGGAGATTCCTTCTCGATCATCTACCTACAGGTCATGCTGTCCACAGCGGTGCGAACGAATGTTTCACGTGAAACATTCCAACGCTACCTGCTGATTCGCAGGAGGCGCACATGACTTTGCCGGGGCACGGCGCCCGTCAGCACAACACCGACGAAGCACCATGGGCAAACCCATGTGCTAGAGGTATCGGTAGGAATAGTAGGAAAGGGCGCGGTAGGCGCGCGCATCGGCCGCAGGGGACGACGGCGTCGCAAGCATGGATGCGAGCGAGTCCGCCGGGCGCGGAGCAAGGGAGCGGCACACCGCAGCAACGTCAAGCTGAAGACGCCAGCGCTGCTCAATCGTGGTATGTCCCTTCGCAGAATGCATGCGCATACTCTACCACAGTGGAGCATCCCCACCCAGCACAAATTTGAGGCGGCCGCGCAGGGATTTTCGCGCGGCCGCCTTGCGGGTTCTTAGTACCTGCTGTCGAAGATGCGCTTCGTTTTCTTCTCGCTGCGCGGGAGTTCGCCCATGGGGACGCCGATGGCGTCGGGGGTGCAGCCGCACTTCGCCTTGAAGATGAGGGCCAACTCCTCCTGCGCGCGCTCCTTGGCCTCGTCTTCGAGCGGCGTCTCAAACAGCACGGTGAGCACGTCTTTGCCGCTGATGTTCTCGATCATCACCTGGTACTCGCTCGACGTGCCGCCGGTGGCGGCAATGACTTCCTCCACCTGGGCGGGGAAGATGTTGCAGCCCTTCACCTTGAACATGTCGTCGGTGCGGCCCGTCAGCGTGTCGATGCGCGGGTGCTTCAAGCCGCAGGCGCAGTCGCCCGGGATGATGCGCGTGAGGTCGTGCGTGCGGTAGCGAATGAGCGGGGCGCCCTGCTTGCGCAGCGTGGTCAGTACGAGTTCGCCCACCTCGCCGTCGGGCACCGGCGCGCCGGTGACGGGGTCGACCACTTCCACGTACACGTAGTCGGCCCACACGTGCATGCCGTGATGCTCGGTGCACGAGATGCCGATGCCGGGGCCGTACACCTCGGTGAGGCCGTAGATGTCGAAGATCTCGACGCCCAGCTCGTTGGCGATGCGCTGGCGCATCTTGTCGCCCCACCGCTCGGAGCCGATGACGCCCTTGCGCAGGTACACCTTGTCGCGCAGGTTGCGCTCGGCGATTTCCTCGGCCAGCAGCAGCGCGTACGAGCTGGTGGCGCACAGCACGGTGGACTTCAAGTCCTGCATCATCTTCAGCTGCTTCTCGGTGTTGCCGGGGCCCATGGGGATGGCCATGGCACCCAGGCGCTCGGCGCCCAGCTGGAAGCCGATGCCGGCCGTCCACAGGCCGTAGCCCGGCGTGATCTGGATGCGGTCGGTGTTGGTGATGCCCGCCGTTTCGTAGCAGCGCGCGAACTGGATGGCCCAGTCGGTCACGTCCTGTTGCGTGTAGGGGACGATGACCGGCGTGCCCGTCGTGCCTGATGACGAGTGGATGCGCACCACTTCCTCGTCGGGGACGGCCTGCAGGCCGAGCGGGTAGGCGTTGCGCAGGTCGTCCTTCTCCGAGAACGGAAGTTTCTCGAAGTCCTCCTGCGTCTGCACGTCGGAAAGGTCGATGCCCTCGAACTTCGCCGCGTAGAACGGCGAGCGGTCTTTGAGCGTGGCGAACTGGGTTTTGATGAGCGCGAACTGGTCGTTGGTAAGCTGCATGACGGTCCTCTTCTCAGACGATGGGCGAGTTCAGGGTATGAAGATGCTTCAAGCCCGCAGGCGCGAGTCTTGAAGCTAAAGCCATCGCCCCGCCGAAACCACGGCTGGGATGGAGAAGATGTCGTTCGCGTGTTCCATGCTTGCTATTCTAGGCGAACGCGCCGCGCTTGCCTAGCGAAAATCGATCACCAGCTGAAGCAGCCCTTGCCACGCCCCTTGCTCGCGTACAGCGCCTCGTCGGCGGCGCGGTACAAGTCGTAGAACGTCTTGCCGCGCGCAACGCGCACGATGCCGAGCGAGCACCCCAACGGCACGGCGCGGGAAGCCGAATGGGACGTCCACGTGTCAATGAGCTCGCGCGCCTTCGCCTCCGCGTCCTCAACGGACAGCGGCGCGGTGGAGAACACGGCGAACTCGTCGCCGCCCATGCGTCCAACGAGGGCGTCGCGGGCGAACACGCGCCCGAGCGTGTCGGCGAATTCCACGATGACGCGGTCGCCCTCGGGATGGCCGAGCGTGTCGTTCACCTGCTTGAAGTTGTCGAGGTCGATCATGAAGAACGCACTGTCGGTGCTGCCGCGGGTGAGCGCGGCGGCCACGTGCTTCTCGAAGGCCGCGTGGTTGAGCAGCTCGGTCATGGAGTCGAGGTCGGCGCGGCGCTCGAGCGCCTTGGAGTATTCGAGCGCGGCGTTCGCCTGCTCGGTGGCCGTTTTGGGATAGTACTCCTCGCGTCGCTGGTCGACGTTGGGCGTGGAGTGGTGCAGGTGGCTCATGAACCAGCGGTCGCCGTCGCGGCGGAAGAGCAGCGTGAAACGGGTGTCCATCTCGACGAGCAGCGGTTTCGGACGGTCCGGGCGTTCGCGCACCCACAGCGTGCCGAACACGACGCATCCGTCGGCGCCGAGAGGACGCGCCTCGTAGTACTCGTCGAGGATTTCGAAGGTGACGTCTTCGGCCTCTTGCTGATCGCGCTCGAGGCCCTCAAGGAAGGACGCGAGGCTTGCATAGAACTCGTGCTTGCCGGTGCCGATGAGCGACAGTCCCTGCGGGTCGATAGCGTCCACGATGAACTGCATGCTTTCGTCCGACGGCTCGATGAGGTACGCGCCCCACAGCTTTTTGGACAGGGCAACCGCTTCGTCCAGCCATGCCTGGTTCATCGTGTGTTGCATCATGCCCCCACCTTCTATGCATGCCATCAGGTGGTTCAGTATAACAGCATCAGATACGTTAGAGGGGGTGTTCTTTAATTATTACGCCTTCTCTACCGCGTCGATGGCGGCCACGTTGAGCGCGACGAAGCGGGGCTTGACGCACTCCTCGATGGCGCGGCGCAAGTCGTCGAGGTCGAGCGCGATGCGCCCCTCCTTGAGCCCGCTTGCCAGCAGCACCGAGTTGAGCACCTTACGGCTGCCCACCGCATCGGTGAGCCGCGCGTCGTCAACGGCGATGAAGCGCTGCTCCGAGCCTTCGAGCGCTTGCTCGATGCGCGCTACCACGTCGTCGGCGCGGTAGGGCCGATCGGACAGCGCCGCCGTCACCGGTTGAATGGCCGTGGTGGCGGTGACGAGGAGGCCGTCGGGCGCGAGGAAGGGAAGCACGCGCGCGGCCTCGGCCGGCTCGAACGCGATGATGAGGTCGGCCGTGCCCTGCGCGAGCAGGGGCGCGAACACCTCCTCGCCCTCGTCGCCTATGCGCACGTGCGACACCACGTTGCCGCCGCGCTGCGCCATGCCGATGGTCTCGGCCGTGCGCACCTGCCAACCCTTGTCCTGCGCAGCCTGCGCCAACACCTTCGCAGCGAGCACCGTGCCCTGACCGCCCACGCCTGCAAGCATCACATTACGCACGGGAGCCTCCTTCCGCCGACACAGGCGCCGATGTTTCACGTGAAACATTTGTTTGGGTCATCCCCAGTGCATCGAAGGGGCATATTTGCGTGCAGAGACCGCAGCCGTTGCAGAGGCTGGGGTCCACGAACGCCTGGCCGCGCTCGCGGCTCTTCGGGCCACGCGCGTCGGGGTCGAAACCGATGCCCGGGCAGCCGATTTCGGTGATGCACTTCTTGCAGCCTGTGCACGCTTCGGCATCGACGAGGGCCGGAGCGCCCGGCTTCACCAACTGGATGCACGGCGATTCGAACAGGATGGCCGAAGGGCCCTCGAAGTCGATGGCCTCCTTCGCCGCCGCGATGGAGCCCTCGAGGTCGAGCGGGTCAGCATGCACGATACAGGTGAACCCGACGGCCTCCAGCACGCGCTGGATGGAGATGGGCTCGCGCTTCGGGCCCATGAGCGTGACGCCGGTTCCGGGGTGCGGCTGTGAGCCGGTCATGGCCGTGGTGGCGTTGTCGAGCACGCACACCGTGACGTCGTGGCCGTTGTACACGGCGTTCACGATGCCGGGCAGGCCGCTCGCGAAGAACGTCGAATCGCCCACGAACGCGAGCGTTTTCTTGTGCGGCTCGGCCACCGAGAAGCCCTGCGCCATGGTGATGCCCGCGCCCATGCACAGGCACGTGTCCACCGCATCGAGCGGCTGCGCGTTGCCCAGCGTGTAGCAGCCGATGTCGCCGCACAGCACGGCGGGCGTTTTGCCCAGCGCGCGCTTCACCGCGTAGAAGCTGCCGCGATGGGGGCAGCCCGCGCACAGCACCGGCGGGCGCACCGGCAGCGGGTCGTCCACGGCATCGTAGGAGGCCGGGGCGGCCGCGCGCGCAGCTGCGGGAATGCCGAGGAACGCAGCGATGCGCGCGGCGCTGTCGTCCACGTCGTTCTCGCCGCGGTCGCGCGTGTCGCCCGTCAGCTTGCCCTTCACCTCGTAGGCGGCATGGGTGCGGCCGGCGTGCACGAGCAGCGCGTCTTCCAGCACGTGATCGAGCTCTTCCAGCACGAGCACCTGCTCGAGGCCTTCGGCAAACTTCGCAGCCAATTCCTCCGGGAAGGGATAGGGCGTGCCCACCTGCCAGAAGCGGTAGGCGGGAACCTCGACGCCCCGCTCGGCCGCGCGGGCCTCCGCCATGCGCAGCGCCTCGCGCGCGTACGCCGCCGACACGCCGCCGGCCACGATGCCGAGCCGCGGCGTCGTGCCACTTTCCGCCACCGGGTTGAACGCCGCGAGCGTCGGCTCGGCGGCGAAGTCGTGCGCGATGGCCGCAAGCCGCTCGTTGATTTCGCCGTGCGCCTGGTAGGCGCGGCGCGGGAAGATGACCCACTTGGAATCGCGCTCGAAGCCCTCGTCGGGCACCGGGCGTGCGTCGGTGGCGTCCGCGACGTCGAAGAACGTCGAGGCGTGGTTGATGCGCGTGGTGGGACGCACGATGACGGGCGTGTGGTAGCGCTCGGACAGGTCGAACGCAGCCTGCATCATGGCGAAGCCCTGATCGGGCGTGGCGGGATCGAGCACGGGCACCTTCGCGAAGCTGGCGAAACGGCGCGTGTCCTGCTCGGTCTGCGACGAGATGGGACCCGGATCGTCGGCCACGAACAGCACCATGCCGCCCTTGACGCCCACGTAGTTCAAGCTCATGAGCGCGTCGGACGCCACGTTGAGACCCACCTGCTTGCAGGTGAACAGGCAGCGCGCGCCCGTGTACGACGCGCCGGCCAGCAGCTCGAGCGCGCTCTTCTCGTTCGTGGACCACTCCACATGGATACCGCGCGCGGCCCCTTCGCCATGGAGCTTCGCCACCGTTTCAATCAGCTCGGACGACGGCGTGCCCGGATACCCGGCCACCACGCGCACTCCGGCCTCAAGCGCCGCATGCGCGAACGCCTCGTTGCCCATCAGCAGTTTCTTCGTCATATCGCGTTGCCCCCAGCCAATGCAAACAGATGTTTCACGTGAAACATTCTTGTCGCATCATGATAGCAAACGCGGATGCACCCCGAAGGGCGCATCCGCGAAGGGCATGCTATAGCAGCGATTTGATGCGGAAGGCAACGCTGTCGCTCTGGTACGAAGAGAGGCAGAACAACGGGTCGTCTTGCTCGTCGAGTTCGTCGGACACCACGTACACCACGGACAGCTCGCGCGTCTCGCCCGGCGCAAGGACGCAGTCCCAACCGGAATTCGTGGCGGCATCGAAGCCCGTCGTCCACATCACGCGGCTCGCCATTCTGGAGAAATGCCCCTCGTTGTCGTCGAGCACCGCAAGATCCCCCAAAGCCGCCGTGTAGAGCGAGACATCGCCGTCGGAGCGGTTCGTCACCTCGAACGTGACCGTGCGATACGAGAATCCCGGCGTCAAGCTGCCGTCATCCTCGATACGGTAGCCCATCTGTTCCTCCGACACCTTGTTCGCGTACGCCATATCGCCCCGATAGCCCGCGTATTCGATCGTATCCTCAACAGCCAGCCCGAACGGCAGCTGTGCGCTTCGTTCGAGCCTCAAATTCGCCACTTCCAGCTCGCGCGGTTCTGAATCTTGGCTGGCCCACGACCCGTTTTCCGGCACGGACACGATCACCGACGACGAGGGATCGCAGATCGAGTCCTCGCCGATCACCGCGTTCTCCACCGGCTCGAACGTGTTTGCCCGATCGAATACGAACGGCACGGTATCGTTCAGCCACTCGTTTGCGTTATCGAGCGGATGCGGGTGCGGCCCCTCGGTCTCGTCAACGATGACGCCATAGAGCGAATGGAGCCAGAAGCACGCGCCGTCTTCGCCAACCTCGGGCGCATACACGTTCGGCAAGGTGGAACGATCGACGATCTCAGGGTAGATCGTGATGTCGCCGTACCCGTAGAAAGCGTCGGGGTCGTCCATCTGCGCCTTGAAGTCAGCGGTGTGCAACTCGATGGTCTGCGTGGCGCATGAACCGTCTTCGAAGTACGCAGTCACCGTGATGGTCTGGCCGTCGAACGTGTCGAAGACCGCATCGGTGTTCGCAAGCGGGCTCTCCGCGCTGTCGGCAACGTCGCCGTAGTCCGCGTTCGTCCACAGGCCGAAGCTCTTCGCGTCGCTGTCGTCCTGCTCGTCGATGGGCAGGTCGATGGTGGAACCGAGCATCTTCGTGAGTTTCACCGTGATATCCCGATCAGGATCAGGCACCCCGAACCCATCTATGATCTGCACGTTCTCATACAGGCCGTAGTATTCTCCCAGCCCAGCCTTCGTCGGTTTCCATAGGCTCAATTCGGCAACGCGCTCGGGGTCATCTCGCCCGTTCACCGTCTCGTAGCTATTGCGATAGAACATGCCCGCCGACGTGGTGGCCTGAATGCGCACGATGCCCTCGCCCTTGACGGTGAACATGCAGCCCGTGTACTTGCCGTACCGCAGGTACCAATCCTTATCCGCCGTGGTCAAATTGCCCGAACGGTCGAACACGATCATGCCGTCCTCAGTGGGAGGCACGAGCGTGCGCGTTCCCGACGCATACGCCTGCACGGAGAAGCTCTGCGAAACCCCCGGCGCCTTCCCCGTTCCAAGCGGGATGAGCGCCACCGCAATCACGAGCGCACACACACCCGCCGCCGCGAGGGGCAGCCACCGCCGCCGACGAGGCGCGGCCGGCTGCCGGCGCGCATGGGGGACGCGAGTCCGACGCTCGGCACGCCGCGCGCGCTCGATTTCGGAGAGGATATCCTCATGCACCGAATTCGGGCTCTTGACCTCTTCCATCAAAGCACGATACTCGTCCATCGGCGATTTGTTCACGGGACTCCTCCTGTTCCAACAGCGTTTTGAGCTGCGCGCGGGCGCGATGCAAACGGCTGCGCACCGTCGCGGGACGGCATTTCAAAATCTCGGCAATCTCCTCCGTGGCGTACCCCTCCACATAATGAAGGTGCACGACCGCGCGATACTTCTGCGACAAGGTGCCCAGCACGCGCCACACGTCGTTCGCAAGCAGCGCCTCCGACGCAGCCGGCGACGTCGGCAGCAACGACTCGTCATCGGGAAGCGGCTGCGTCCGATGCCGTGACGCCGTGCGGCGAAGCTGATGGCACCGGTTGATGGCCACGCGGATGAGCCACGCCTTGAGGTGCTCGTCGTCCCGAAAAACTGTGACGTCCTTCAGCAGGCTGATGAACGTCTCCTGGCAGATGTCGCTTGCGTCGGCGGGTTCGTGCGTCTGACTGAGCGCAAGGCGATAGACCATGTCCTCCCATTCGTGTAGGGCATGGTGCATGAACTCATCTGAGCGCAACGTCGTGGTCAACCGGAAACCGCCTCCTTACCCCGAACATGCCGGCGTCGCGGAAAATGTTGCATGGTGTTCAGAAAATTGTACGCCCCCGCATGCCGAAGCATACGGGGGCGTTGAGAACGAGAACTGCCGAGGTGCGGAACGCGTGCGCGCGGTTCTGCTTACGCGTCGGCCATGCCTTGCTTGAAGTCGATGATTTTCTGGCGGGCGCCGTCGCAGCCGGTGCCGAGGATCTGCACGGCGAGGATGGCGGCGTTCTTCGCGCCGTTGATGGCCACGCACGCCACCGGCACGCCGGAGGGCATCTGCACCATGGACAGCAGCGAGTCGAGGCCGCCCAGGTCGCTCGTCTTCATGGGCACGGTGATCACGGGGTTCGGGGTGTACGCCGCCACGACGCCGCCCAGGTGTGCAGCCTTGCCTGCCGCCGCCACGATCACGCGGATGCCGCGCTCGTGCGCCGTGCTTGCCCACTCGTGCACCTCGGCCGGCTTGCGATGCGCGCTCGCCACCTTCACCTCGTAGGGCACGCCGAACTCGTCGAGCTGCTTCATGCACGGTTCCATGGCGGGCATGTCGCTTTCAGAACCCATGATGATGCCGACGACGGGGCTGTTTTCTTCGCAGGACATTCGCACTCCTTTGGTTGTTTTGTTGCCTAATGTGATGTGCTCAGTGTAGCGAACCGAGGGCGCCGGCGCTATCCCACAATGCGCCTGATGATGTCTTCCACCTCGGTCGCTTTCGGCAGACCGCCGGCGGGGTCGTCGGCCACGTGGTACAGCGCGAACTTCGCCGCTTCGAGCGCCTCGGATACCACGATGCTGGCCTCTTCTTCGGCCGACATCTCCGCCGCACATGCTCGGCACGCGGGATGTTCTGTCATATAGGTCGTCACGATCAAGCGAAAATCACTCACGAATCCAAACGTGTTGTCGAGGAAAAGCCGCATGAGCACCGGCGTGTCCTTCACGAGCGCCATACGCAGCGCGGCGATGTCGCTTTTCCAGTCGAACGAGCCCACCACGTCGAGGAACAGCGACAGCGTTGCGTGATACATCGACGACGGCATGAGGCGGTCGAACGCCGCGTGAACCGTGTTCGGGTCGAGCTCGTACACCCCGATGCCCACGATGGCGGCATCCTTCGTGGGAAAGTAGTTGAAGAACGTGCCCTGCGACACGTTCGCGCGATCGCAAATCTGCGCAACCGTCACGCCCTCGTAGCCACATTCGTCCACGAGCGTGATAGCCGCGCGCTCGATGGCCGAGCGCGTCGCCCGCCGCTTTCGCTCGCGCAATCCAACCGGTCGGTCGCCTTCCTGAGCTTCTTGTGCCATGTTTCGCGCTCCCTCATATGCCCTTACGTTATGCATCCGCGTTTCCGTCATGCATTATACGGGCCGTCGTTCCTCTTTGCGTCAATATTGTCAGTTTTACTTCAAATTTGTAGTGACTTCAAATTTATGGTTGCTATAATGCTCGATGCGCGCTGCTACCGTCAGCGACGAAACACCCCGAAAGGAGCACGCTATGAAGATATTTGGAATGGGCATGCCTGAGCTCATACTGATTCTGGTGGTGGTGCTCGTTATCTTCGGGCCGAAGAACCTGCCGAAGCTCGGCGGCATGCTGGGTCGCTCGGTAAAGAAGATTCGCGGCCGCGTGGAAGACGACGACGTCGACGGCGCCCAAACCGCCTAATCTTTCGTGCGAAAATCGCATATCAGCGCTTGACCCCGGCCCCAACGACCGGTACAATATCGTTCCACGTCCTCACGGACGCTTGATGTGGTCGGGTAGCTCAGTTGGTAGAGCAGCGGACTGAAAATCCGCGTGTCGAGGGTTCAAGTCCCCCTCCGACCACCATCGTATGCAGAAGCGCTTCCCTTGGGGAGCGCTTTTTTGTTGTCGGAAATCCGCCAGCCTCAATTCTTCGTACAATCGTAAAGAAGCCCCCCCCCCGGAGCATTTATGAATGGAACGAGCTATACTGAGGTCTTCGAAGAACACATAAGCGCTGCCTTGGTGGCTGCGTAGACAGAATGAGGCAGCGTGGCGAAAAGAGGATATCGAGACTTGATTCTTCGTGGTCGCACGAGAGCATTCCTCTCGGCGATACTTGTCTGCATCCTCATTGCATGCATGCCTCTCGGATCGAGCACGGCGCTCGCCCAAAACGAGAAGAGTGAGACACCGGCCGCCCAACGCGTTATAAAAGTGGGCTACATGGATCATGAAGGCTCGCTTTCGCAAAACGAGGATGGGACGTACTCAGGCTACACGTACGACTACCTGATGCGCATCGCTCAGTTCACCGGCTGGACGTACGAATTCGTCGAAGCCGAAGGCGAGACCGGCAACGATCAAGCTATCAACCTCATGGAAATGCTCGACAACGGAGAAGTGGACATCGAGGGCGGCATGACGTACAGCCCTGCGCTCGGCGAAATGTACGAATATCCCGAGAACAGCTACGGCGCGGCTCACACTTCGCTGTTCGTACTGAACTCGGGCGCCACCGTGTCGCAAACCGACCTGTTTACGCAGGAAGAGCTCCGCGTCGCCATCAACGCCACCGCCAAGAAGCGACGCGCGGAACTTGAATATTTCTGCCAGCAAAACGGAATCAACCTCGTCACCGTCGATTGCACGAGCACCGAGGAGATGCTCGAGAAAGTGGAAGCGGGAGAAGCCGACACGTTCCTAGAAATCGATATCAACATTTACCCGAATGCGCACATCGTCGCTTCGTTCGCCGAACGACCCTACTTCTTCGCCGGACCGAAGGGCGACCGCACCATTATCGACGAGATCGATGCCACCATCCAGCGCATCAACGAGAGCAATCCGACGTTGCAGGACAACCTGTACGACAAGTATTTCATGAAATCCGAGACTAACTTCACCCTCACCGACGAGGAGAAGGAATACTCGCGTCAGCACGAGACGCTGCGCGTGGGTATCATCTCTGAAAAGGCGCCGCTCCAAACGTTCAACGAGCAGACCGGCGAGTTCAAGGGCGTCACTAAGGGAGTGCTCGACTACCTAACTCAAAATTCAGGGCTCTCGTTCGAAATCGTCGAGATACCGCGCTCGGACGATCTCGCAGCCGCTATTCGCGATGCAGATGTCGACATCGTCGGCGGCATCAACGACACCGGCACCGAATCCAAAGAGCTTGGCGTTTCGCTGACCGCTCCTTACATGTCCACCTCCTCGCTGCTTGTGTACAACAAGTTCGTCGACCCCGACGATCTCAAAAACAAGAAGCTCGCGTTGCCGTGGGAATCCGCCGCCCTCGCCCCGGAGGGTGCCGACGTCGTCGTGTACGATACGCTCGAGGAGTGTTTCGAGGCGGTCAACGCGGGGAAGGCCGACTACACGTACGGCACGTCGTACACCACGCCCTACTACCTCAGCATCGACAACTTGACGAACCTGCTCTATCTGCCGGCCTCGACGCAATCGATCGACATCTGCTTCGGTGTGGTTCAGCCGGTCGAGCCCGAGCTGCTCGTCATCATCAACAAGTCGCTGCGCGATCTCAGCACCGCCGAACTCGATTCCATCATTTACGATAACTCCCTCATTGACCAGGGAGAACAGATCAACCTGTTCATCGGTGACCACTTGCTGGAATTCGCCCTCGGTTTCATATCGCTCCTGGTCATTATCATCGTGCTGCTTATGTTGTACTTGCGATCGCGCGTTGTTGCCGCACGCACCGTGCGCGAGGAGAATCTTCGCTTTCAGGAGCTGTATCGCCTGGCCAACGAGCAGTTCTTCGAGTACTCCATCAAGACGGACACGCTGCGCATTTCGAAGTCGAAAAATGCGCTCAGCGGCTTCCCTGACATAGCGGCCGAATCCGACGAAAAGTCGTCGTACCTCTCAGTCGACAATGCGCGCGAACGCATCCGTGCGAACGGAAGCCCCGAGTTGCTCGATGCGTTCACCTCGCCTGCTCATTCCGTCACCGAAGTACTGTGCAGCACGGGCGACGATACACGACAATGGCTGCGCATCACGTCGCACTTCGTGGAGGATGACGCCGGCAAGCCCATTTCGGTCATCGGAAAGATTGCAAACATCGACGACGAGATGCGCGAGAAGATGGACTTGTCCGAGCGGGCGCACCATGACGGCCTTACTAGCTTGCTGAACTGGAAAACCTTCCAGGAGAAAGCGGGCGCGCTGCTGGTCACCGGCAACGCCGGTGCGCTGCTGGTGGTAGACACTGACGACTTCAAGAGCGTCAACGACACCTATGGCCACCTCGCGGGCGATGGCGCGCTGCAAAAGACCGCAGAAGCGCTCACGCAAGCATTCCGCCCCCAAGACCTCATCGGTCGCTTGGGCGGCGACGAGTTCGCCATCTGCGTCGACGGGCCTATCGACCTCGAACGCCTGCAGCAGGCATGTGCCGGCATCGTCGAGCGCGGCGTGATGTTCCCCGATCAGAACGGTGAGGATCGCACGGTGACCCTGAGCATCGGCGGCGTGAAACTGGATGGCAAGGCCGACTCGTATCAGAGCGCCTACCGTCAAGCCGACAAGGCCCTCTACCGCGCTAAGGCGGACGGCAAAGACCGCTACGTCATCGAAGAATACCGGCCGGATTAGCATCGCGTAGCACGGGATCCTTCGACTCCGCGCTACGCGCTCCGCTCAGGATGACAAGGGCTACTTGTTGTCTTTTTCCACGAGGCCGCTGGTGTTGGTGGCACCGTTGATGGTTTCGAGGTAGGTCACGCTGAGGGTTGCGCTCACGCTGCTGACGCTTCCGTTCGCAAGGAGGTCACCCGTCAGCGAGATGTCGTTGATCTGGCAGCGGTACTTACCGTTTTCCAGCTCGCGCACCACGGTGAGGGCCGACGCGTAGTCCGGCACAGTGAACGACACCGTCACCGGGCGGCGCACCAGCTGGCCTTCAAGCGTGGGCTGCCCGAACGAAAGGTTGTACGTCGTGGCGCTTTGCAGCAGCGCATTCAGCTCGTCGAGCTCGCTGCGGATGTTGTCGTACACGGCGACCTCGGGCAGGTTCTCGTTGTCGCCGAGCGCCGCCAGTTCCTCCTGCATGCGAGTGCGCGCGACGGCCAGCGATTCCTGCACGTCCGTGCTTGCCTCGATTTGCGCGAGCTGCTGATTGTTGGCCGCCACGGTGTCGGCAACGTTCTTGATCACGAGGAAGTAATAGCAGGCCACGATCACGAGCACCGCCAGAATCAAAATGAGCACCGTCTCGCGGGTGGAGAAGGAACGGTTCAAAATGCTACGCCGCGCCATTGCTGGCCCCCTCTCCCTCAGCAGACTGGTCGTTCTCGGTATCGTTCGCTCCCTTGAACACAATCTGGATGGTTGCCGACGTGCTGCTATCGTTTTCGCCCTGAGCGGTGGAGACCGTCACGTGCGACACGCGCTTGTCGGTTTCAAGGTTCTCGACGAGCGCCGATATCTGGTTCAGATCCGCGCCGAGGCACGTGACCGTGGCCGTGTTGCCCACCACACGCAGCGAGGAGAGGTAGCCCACGTCCATGACCTTCTGCTGCAGCAGGTCGAGCACGGTGTCGCGATCGGTCAGGTCCTGCTCTTCCGGGGTCAGGCCGGGCACGACATAGCGATCATACTGCGCGTTCAATTCGGCGTAATCGGCGTTTTCAGCCGTGAGCGCATCGAGCCGCGCCTGCGCAGCGGCCACGTCGTTGCTGCTCGCCATGCTGCTTGCCAGCGGATCGACCACGGCGAACTTCGCGAATATGCCGATGAGCACGAGCGCGATAACGAACAGCGCCAGCTGCACCATCAGATTGCCGCGCGTCCTCTCGGTGTCGACGAGGTTGATCGACGTCTTGGTGGGATAGGTAGGCGTCTTGCCTCGCTTGAGCGACCCCAGCGACACATCCTGTTTCAGATTCATGGCTACCTCCCCACCTTCATGGTTGCGCCGATGGCGGCAGGGCAGCGAATGGTCTCTTCGGCGGCCACCTTCGAGGAAGGCAGCACGTCGGTAATCGAGGATACGCGGATGTCCGCGTGGTCGGCAACCGCTTCGACAAGCGGGACGAGCAGCGATCCGCCGCCGCAACAGTACGCGGCTTCGATGGTGGTGTTCGGGTTGTTGAAGCCGTAGAAGTTGAGCGCGCGGCCAATTTCAACCGCGATCGACTGGTACACGCCGCGGACGGCTTCAGAGGTTTGCGAGTTTTCGAAATTGGAGCGTTTGTACTGGTCGGCAACGTGTTCGTCAACGCCGAACTCGTGCGCGATAGCGCGGTCGATGTCGATGCCGCCAATCTCGATGACGCGCGCGACGTCGTACGCGCCGTCGAGGAAGAAGTGCAGCTTGGTCACGTGGTGCGAGAAGTCGATGACGCAGCAGTTCGCGAGCGCATTCGGATTGCCGCCCACGAGGTTTTGGTACGCCGCCTGTTCGGGCAGCGCAACGCGCAGGTACAAACCAGCGCGACGAAACATCTCGGTATAATCGGCAATGGCCTGCTTCGGCGCGGCAACGGCCAGCAGACCCATGCCCTCCGGCGCGCCGTCGGGGCCCGCCTGTATGCCGAGCATCGCGTAGTCGTATACGTAGCGGTCCTTGCCTTGCGAAATGTAGTCGCGAAATTCGTAAGGAAGGTTAAGCTGCAGCTCTTTTTCGGTCATGGCCGGAAGCGACAAGCGACGAAACAGGCTGTCGGTGCCCGGTACGACGAATGCGGCGTCCTTCGGCACGCCGCCTGTGTTTTTCACGACGCTCTTGATGAGATCGGCCATCGCATCGTGGCTGACCACACGGCCATCCACCACAAGACCGTCGGGAAGCGTTTCAATCGCAACTTTGCTTACGGTTGCGCCGTCGCAAACCGCCAGCTTGATGCTGCTATCCCCAATGTCAACGCCCGTGTACGTTTTACCCATGCGGCGCGTTTCCTTTCAACCGCTGCGTACCTGTCAGAACAACCCCGCATACCACGTGAGAATAGTCGGCCCCGCCAGCAACGTAAACGTCGTTGCCGCGGCGATGGCCGGCCCAAACGGGATCGCTCTTGTCCGGATGCTTTCGCCCTCGGCTGAAGAGGACGGAGCCGAAAGCCCCTGGACAAGAGCAAACACCAAGCCCATCGCACACGCCACCAGCAAGTTGAGCAACGACCCTGCCAGCCCCAAGAACAACCCCACCATGAACAGCAACTTCACGTCGCCGCCCCCGAGGGACGTGCGCTTCGTCACCATATCGAACACGAGCGACATCACCAGCACGCCGCCGCCAACCGCCACGGCGCCCGCAATGCCGTCAAGCGCCACCGCGCCACCCGGATGAATCCAGCTGGAAAACAAGCTGCCAACCGAGAAGGTGTCCGCACTCGGCGTGGGCATGAACCAGATAGAAACGAGCCACAGCGCGCACCCCGCAAGCACGAACCCGTTCGGAATGATGAACGTGTCCAGGTCGATGAGCGCAACCGCCATGAGGATGCAGATAAGCACCAGGTAGGTTGCTGTCTGCACCGAGATGCCGTAGCGCACGGCCATCGCCATGAACAACGCCGCCATGAGCACCTCGACGATCACGTAGCGGGGGCTGACCTTCGTGCCGCAATGACGGCACCGGCCGCGCAGCGCGAGCCACGAGACAATCGGGATCAGGTCGGGCACGCCCAGCACATGGTCGCACGTCGTGCAATGGCTGCGGCCGGCCAACACGCTTTCGCCGTTGGCCCGCCGCCACGCCAGGCAGTTCACGAAACTCCCCAAGCAAGCACCGAGTACGGCGGCGATCCCCAAAAGGATCGCCGCCTGCACCGGAGTTAGGATGCTGAAAGGGAGGGACACTGGCTATTCTATTTTTCCTGCTGTGCCTTCGCCAACCTTGATATCAAGGTTTTCGGAATTCGTCGCATCGGTCACCTTAGACGCAGGATAAGTTACCGCGTAGGAAGTGTATTCGCCCTTAGGAACATCGCCGACGGCGGTATACACATCGCCAGATTGCGTGACGTAGAATGTCTTCGGCAATGCACCATATTCAGTATCGGTCTTCGCTGTCAAGTACATGGTGGACGCCTCGGACTTAACCGAGCGCTGATTTGCGTTTTCGACCGCAGTACTCGCCTCATTCATCGATCCCGAGAACACAGGAACAGCGATTGCCACAAGAATTGCTACGATGGCCACAACCACCAGCAGCTCGGCGAGCGTGAAGCCGCCGCGATCCTCCCTTACCCTCTTTATCATCTCTTTCACAGTTGATCCTTTCTCGTTGCCCGAGCCATCCAGGCTCGAACCTCATCCCGCTTCTCTCTGCACGATGTCTCAATTTCGACACCCCCGGGTGCCATAAAATGCTACATCGCAGCATACAACGAAAACATGGGCAAATACAGGGCGATAACGATGAATCCGGCGAACACGGCCATGAGCACCAATAAAGCGGGCTCCATCAGGGAAAGCGCCTTGTCGGTCACGCGCTGCGTCTCGTTGTCGTAAAACGTTCCCATCGTCTCCAACGTGCCCTCGAGTTCACCGGTTTGCTCGCCCACCGTCGTCATCTCAACGAGCGTGCGCGGCAAGAAACTCGCCGCTTCCAGCCCCTCGCCGAGCGTGCGACCCTCTTCCAATCCGCCTTCCAAACGCCCCACTTCGCGCGACAAGGCATAGTTGCTCATCACACGCGAGGTGATGGCCACGGCACGCGTGATGGGTAGGCCGGCCGCAACCAGCATGCCCATCGTGTTCGCGAACTGCGCCGCGCCCGAATAGACGCCCACCGTGCCCAGCACCGGCAGCTTCAGCTTGAGAACCGCGAACGCCATCTTGCCCGGTTCGGTGTTCGCGTACAGCTTCGCGCCCACGATAATCAATGCGATGACCACCACGATAACCACGATGTTGTTCCGAACGAAATCGGAAGCATCAATCAAAAATTGAGTCATGGCAGGGGTGTCGGCACCCATCGAAGAGATCATGCCCGTCATCGACGGGATAACCATGACCATCATGATGGCCACAACCACCACGGCGATGATGGCCACGAAAATCGGGTACGTCATGGCGCCCTGCACTTTCGCCGCCACTTTCGCACGCTTGTCGTAGTAGTCGTGCAGCCGCTCGAAGCTCTCGGGCAAATGCCCGCTCTCTTCGCCAGCGCGAACCGTCTCGATGAACACGCGCGGCAGGTTCTCGCCCTTGTTGTGGAAGCTCTCCGCCAGGCCGTGACCGGCCGAAACGTCTTCGGCAACCTCGGTCAGCACGCGCTTGAGATACTTGTCGTTCGTTTGGTCGCGCACCAGCGTCGTCGCGCGCGACATGGACAGGCCCGCGTTCAAAATGGTGGCGAACTGCGCGCACATGATGGCGATGTTCTTCTGCTTGGCCTTCGGCTTGGTGATGTCCATGGTGAGCAGGTTCTTGCCTTCGCGCACCTGCTTGACGCTTTGCACGACGCGGCACAGCTCGCGCGCTCGCTCCATGGCCTCGATCTCGTCGAACGCCTCGACTACGCCGTCCACGCGTTCGCCGGAGATCGTTACTCCGGTGTAGGTAAAGGTGGGCATTAGCGAAGATTCTTTCTCACGAAGTCGACGTCATGCGCGGCGCCGACGGCTGTCTCGGACGTGATCTCGCGGTTGCGCGCAAGCGCGATGAGCGCGTTGTCCATGGTCACGCTGCCCGCAGCGGCCGATGTGCCCAGGGCGCTTGCGATCTGCGGCGTTTTCCCTTCGCGGATGAGGTTGCGGATGGCCGGCGTCACCATCATGAGCTCGCACGCAAGCGAGCGGCCCATGCCGTCGCGGCGCGGCAGCAGCTGCTGCGACAGCACCGCCACGAGCGACGTTGACAGCTGCATGCGAATCTGACGCTGCAGCCCTTCGGGGAACACGTCCACCATGCGGTCAATGGAGTCTGCGGCCGATTTCGTGTGGAGCGTCGCCAAGACGAAGTGGCCCGTTTCCGCTGCCGTGAGGGCCGTCTGGATAGTGTCGAGATCGCGCATCTCGCCGATGAGGATGATATCGGGGTCCTCGCGCAGCACCGCGCGCAGGGCGTTGTGGTACGTTTCGGTGTCCTGACCGATTTCACGCTGCGAAATGATGGATTGATCAGGCGTGTAGATGTACTCGATGGGGTCTTCCATCGTGATGATGTTCTCGGCGCGCGTATGGTTGATGGAGTCGATGAGCGCCGCGAGGGTGGTCGACTTGCCGCTGCCCGTCTCGCCCGTCACCACCACGATGCCACGCTGAATGCGAGGGAACTCCATGACGGCGGGCGGCAGGCCGAGCGATTCGAGCGCAGGGATGCGGTCGGACAGCAGGCGCAGCGCGGCGCTCACGTGCCCCTGCTGACGGAACAGGTTGATGCGCACGCGCACGTCGGCGATGGTGTCGGCGCGGTCGAGCTCGCCGATGCGCTTGATGCGGTCGAAATCGTCTCCGGCCAGCTCACGGCCAAGCTGTTCGCAGTCGTCGTGCGACAGCGGAGCGCCCCCGTCGATGCCGGCGTCCATAAGGTGCCCGCCCACGCGGAACTTCACGGGCAGCCCGCACACAAGATGCACGTCCGACGCGTTCACCTGATGCGCGAGGTCTATGATCTGCTCAACGTTCATATGGCTGAGATTCCTGTTCTCTTATTCGAGGGCCGTGATGGTCTTGCGCGCTTCTGCGACAGTGGTAACGCCCGAAAGCACCAGTTCGCGACAGCTGTCTTCCATCGTCTTGAATGAACCGCTTTGCTCGATGGCGTCCTTGAGCTCCTCGCGCGTGGCGCCGCCCGTGATGCGGCTGCGCAGCGCGCGATCGATGACGAGAATCTCGAACACGCCCGTGCGCCCGCGATACCCCGTGCCGAAGCACATGGGACAGCCCGAACCGCGATAGAATTTCATGTTCGGATCGTAGTGCAGCCCGATAGCATCGAACTCTTCGGCGTCGGGACGGTACTCCTCGCGGCAATGCGGGCACACCTTGCGCACGAGGCGCTGCGAGATGACGCCGCGCACGCCGCTCGCGATGAGGTACGGCTCCACGCCGATATCGATGAGGCGGTCGATGGTGGATGCGGCGTCGTACGTGTGCACGGTGGACAGCACGAGGTGTCCGGTGATGGCGGCGCGCATGGCGATCTCGGCCGTCTCGCCATCGCGGATTTCGCCCACGGCCACGATGTCGGGGTCCTGACGCAGAATGGCACGCAGACCGCTTGCGAACGTCATACCCGTTTTCTCGTTGATCTGCACCTGGTTCACCGCGTCGATGTTGTATTCGACGGGGTCTTCCAGCGTGACGAGGTTGACCGAGTCGGTGTTGAGCTGGCGAATCATCGTGTACATAGTGGAGCTCTTGCCCGAGCCGGTGGGGCCGACGATGAGCACCATGCCGTTGTTCGAGCCGATGAGACGTTGGTATTTCTCGAGGTTCGCGCCTTCAAGGCCGATGCCCGACGGATCGAACAACGACTCGCTCTTGTCGAGCAGGCGGATGACCACGGTCTCGCCATGGATGGTAGGCAGCGTGTTGATACGCAGGTCGATGTCCTGCTTCTTGAGGCGAATGTTCGCGCGGCCGTCCTGCGGCACGCGGCGCTCGGACGTGTTCATGCCGCCCATGATTTTCAGGCGCGAGATGACGGACGCCTGCAATTCCTTCGGCACGGTGAGGATGGTGCGCAGCACGCCGTCGATGCGCATACGCACATGCAGGTCGGCTTCGCGCGGCTCGAGGTGAATATCGCTTGCACGCTCGGTTGCGGCGCGCTCGATGATGCTGTTCACGAGGCGCACGGTGGGAGCGGATTGCGCGTCGGCGTCGTCGCCGAGCGTCGAGGTTTGGAACGAGCCGGCGGCAGCATCGTCCGAGCCGGTCGCGCGCACGTCGCGCTTCATTTCCTCGATGGCGCGAGCGGCGCCTTCGTTGCCGTACAGCGTCATGATGGCACGCATGAGGGAGTCCTGCGTGGCCACCATGGGAACCACGCGTTTGCGCGTGGCGTTCTTCACCGCCTCGATGGCCATGAAGTTCAGCGGGTCGCTCATGGCGAGGTACACTTCTTCGGGCGACGTGCGCACCGGCACCACGTTGTACTGCCGCGCGACGTTTTTGGAAATGACGCGACTCATCTCGGGGTCGAGGTCCGTTTGCGACAGGTCGATGAATTCCACGCCCAGCTGCATCTGCAGCGCCTCGATGAGGCCCGCTTCCGTGATGACGTCCTCGGCGATAAGCTCGTCGCCCAGGCGTCGCTTCGTCACTTTCTGCTGTTTGAGGGCGTGTCCGAGCTGCTCATCCGTGATGAGGCCCGCATCGATCAGCACGTCACCCAAGCGTTTGTAGGCCATTTACGATCCTATCCTCTTCACGGTCATAGTGGTTCCAGCAAGCGTTTTTCCGCCTGAATTGATGGTGATACGGAACGTCCAGGTTCGAGTGGACGCGTTGTACTCAAGATTATCGAGCGTTGGTGTGAGGCCGTTTTCTACCGGTACGAGGCACGAATCGCTGCTGGCTTTCAGCCAAATACCTGCATCGTTGCTCGCCAATGCCACACCGTCTTCATGCAGGGTTGCGCTCGTGAACTTGAGCGAGCCGCCCTCTACGCCCAAAGCGTACACCAGCTCGTTGCTCACCACTTCCACCGCCTGCGACAGCATGGCATCAGCCTGCGTCTGCAGCGTAATCTTGGCATACGACGACATAGCCGCACCAAGCCCCGCCGCCACAGCGATACACAACAGCCCGATAAAGATGATGCTGACCAGCTGCTCCGCCAGCATAAACCCCCGCGTATCCCGCAGGCGCTGAGTAAGCGCATCGCGCCACGAAGGTATGTTGTTGCTCACCGTCATTAATGGTTACCGTCTCGGTAGCATTCGTATTCAGTCGCCTGATACAGCATCACCTTCGTAGTCGCAGATGAACCAGAAATTATCGGCCCATCTCCAACTGCAGGATCGCTGGGAAACCTTACGCTTATATTCGCCGAGCTTGCCGCAGATGTATTCAATGTTGTTTCAGCCTTATACGATGCGTCCAATGCGCGCTCGCTTCTTGCGGCCACGCTCGTGGAAGCTATCACCATCGTTGCAAGCATCGTTGCTCCTAGCACCGCGATGAGGATAGCGGTAAGTGCCTCGACCATCGTGTCGCCGCGTTGATCAACGAGCTTCAGACGAATGCGATCCATCATACGATGCAGCACAGGACACCCCCTACGCCTTCTCGATCACAGTGTTGTCACCGTACGTGAACGCTATCAGTTGGCCCCCGATGTCGTAAGTGGGCGTGCATTGAATCCTTACCTTCATATTGTACGGAGAATCCGCGGCAAACGAGGAATCCAGCGACAGCTCCACCGTCATATTAAGATCTGCATCAACCGTAATTCTTCCGTACACATCAGAGATAAGCGTACTGCCTGTTGGAGAACTGATTGAAATAGGTTGAGACCCAGGCCTACCCACGATGTACGAATTACCCAGAGCACGACTTGCAAGAATCGCTTTTGTGCGGTCATCGGTCCAAAAGCCTTGACCAAGGTCCGAAATAACCTCTCTCAATTCAGCTATCGGCTTCTTTGCAGCGTCGTAGCTCACTCCGATAGTCACAGAAACCTGCCCTGACGAGACGTCGATCCCACCCAACTGGTGAGCAACCAAATCTGCCGCCGATTGCATCGTGTATTCGTCCTGCTGCAAATCCTGATGCGTCTGCACCGATTTCGCCTGAACGGAAGCCGCCGTAACCACCACCGACCCCACAACCCCGCAAATGAGGAAGAACACGAGCGCAATGACGATAGAGGCGCCGCGCTCGCCAGCAATCTGATTTTTCATACATTTCTCAGTCACGATTCATCACTAGAGCCCTCGGTAACGGGCTCAGCGTCCCCAATTGGCTCAGTCACTGACTGGTATGCATCTTCTCCGAACCGGTACCGTACCTCATCAGGGTCTTTAGTGCCAGCAATAAGATCACCCGTGCCTACATAAGAACCGGCGTACGTCCCGAAATACACTCGCTTCTTGACGCTTTCCTCCAAGACGGGTGCATTCATATCAACTTTTTGAGCAATACAATTTGAAATTTTCGTCTCGCCGCCTGCGTCCTCGGCCAAGCCGACGATGCCTCCAAATCTCAAAGTCTTTTTATCAGAAGGGCCCGCTGTAATTTCGAGAGATACGCCTGAAACGGCCGTCATCGTATTGCCATCCAATGACATAACCTTCGCATTCCACAAATAACCAACCAATCCGCCCATTGCGGGTTCGTTTACCCAATCGCCGCCGGCAGACAATTTGATCGTCAAATTTTCTACAAAGCTTCCTTTTACTTCAAGATTCGAAGCCTTGCCGACCAACCCTCCACAATTCGTCTGGCCGTTTCTCACGGAAGACGCAATATTGATAACAGCATTATTTCCTTCAACCGAACAGCTTTCTATAGAACCACCCCGCGCGTCGCCGACGAGAAGACCCACCGAGTATCCATTCGTGCCCTTCATCGACCACTCAGAAGCATTGCTTTCGATGATCCTCACATTACGAATCGTAGCTCCATCAGTTGCAGAGAAGAGTCCCCAAGCACGAACGCCAGAGGCATCCTTGATGGTGATATCTGAGCTTGCGCTCAAGAAGCGATCGTGCAGATTCTCTATTGGATAGCGATTTCCATTGTATGAGCCCCTGAACGTCCATTCGTACTTATTAGCGTTTGCGATAATCGTGGAAGCCATGTCAATGGAATGACTCTGAACAAAGTAATCACTTTGATATTTTGCCTGCACGACACCTTCGGATGTGTTGTTGGCGGGAAGAGCACCAGGGAATTGCAGAGCGTGACGGACAATCCACGGCAAGTCCGCCGTGCCCCATTTCGCGAAATTCACCTCGCTATCGCCCTGCTTCGCAACAGCTGCGGCAAAGTTGAGATTAAAGGTATATGTAGCTGACTGCCCTTCGCATATGTAGGTAACGCTTTTCGTGGAAATGCGCATCTCCCCATAGCCCGACGGCAAAGATGATGAATAGCCTCCGATCCGATAGAGATCGTAGAATACGCCATCACCCTGCAAATCTACCTTTTCGAATTCTTTGATGAGAGACCTCTCGCGATAGTCCTTCGAATCTGCCGTAGGAATCTTCCCTTCCGGCACTACCACGTAATACCCAAAAGAAGAGATGGCGGTAGCATCAGGTGCCAACGAATTGTCGCTACGGGTTGTTTGGCTATTGCTCAGATAGCCTACCCAACCAATAATGTTTTGGGTACTATCAAATTCTGCATATATGACGCCAACGCCCTTTTTCTGTTTTTGATATACGGCGCTTAGCGTTGTACCCTGAAAAGCAAGCTCAGGATAGTTAGCTACAATGCTGTTTGGCGATACTTCGATCGTTGGCTTCACGCCTTCTTCATTGGTTTTCGTGTCGCCTGTCGTCCAATGCTGCAGCGAATAAATATAGTCCTCGTCTTCATAGCCATTCGCTCTTGAGAACGTTGCTATGCTCTCGTCGGATACAGCAATATGAGGAACATATTGTGGCGGCACGTCTCCGCTCTGTACCCCTGTGTACATCAGCACGCGATAGAAGCGATAGTCTTCGAGAGTGGTGAGCTTGAAGTCGTATCGCTCTCCATTTTGACGGCATGTGTAGCGCGTGTCGTCGTATTGCCAGAGCATCGCAGGCGTCATGGCTTCAAGCGTTTGGGATGCGAGCCCTCGATAGAGCCAAAGCGACACATTGGTCATACTGGTGCTACGAACGTTTGTCAGATACGACTCCGCACTGTTTAATTCGTATGTGCGAATATTGGCGAATCCAACCCCCGGCGAGATCGAGTAGTACACGCGAACATCGGTATACGTCTCATCACCTAAATAGGCGTCGCCTTGCTCGAAGCCCGTTTTCCTGTCGCGGGACACCACCCAGGAAACGTCGGACGAGGAAGCGCCGAACTCCCCTTCGAATGCTTTGCGCGCCGTAGGAGACCCCGAACTCGAGTACGCGCTACGTGAACTGGTCTCATCGTACTCTGCACTCAGAAAATTGGTTATCAGAGAATCGCTTTCCGCCAGCGAATTGAAGTACGTATTCACTTCGGACATTTTCGGAGCGGTGCGAACATAAATGGAAGCATTACCGTCTTCGTCAACAACATGCTGATCAGCGTGGTCATTGATGCTTGCAAACAGCTTTTGCGCATTGACCGCCACTGCAACGATATTCGTCGCGTCGGTATCGACACCGGTTATAGAATCATATTTAGAGCCATCGGCAGCGTACCAGGTTAAACACTGGTTGAGAAACTCGTAGTCATACTTTTGTCCATCTTGTTCGAATACGGCCCACTCCCATGCGTTGTTGCGCAGGTAGCCAACACGCATAGCTTCACCGTTGTCGCTCCGCTTGATCCACAACTCCCAGATCTGGTACGTGTGAGCACCGTATGATCCGACATTCGCCTCGAGGCGGAACGTCTCGTCATCGCGCACATCAGACGAGGCGACCCATCCGCCTGCGTACGACTGGTACGCCGACTGCTTGTTCTCTTGTGCGATCCTCGTATTGGCGAAGGTGTCTCTCAAATTGTTCTGAACGTCTTCCGATTCGGACGTACTAATTACACCATTTTTGGCATCATCGCGATCATCCGCAGTAGCACGCACAGTGGGTTCCTTGTATGAATCGGCGCTGACGTACCCTCCATCTTTGTCCCCGCTCGCTGCTACGACGGCAGAATACGGATTGGTCACCATAAGGGTGAGTTTTCCGACAGGAGCTGGCCATTTGATATGCGCAGACGCTTGGGCGGGGACGCAGGCTCTCGTCGTATCTGTCGTCGTAACACGCACATCAAGATCGTCGTCCGACTTGCATGCGTTAAAGGCTTCTTTGAGCGCATCGGGTGCCGTGCTGCTCGTTTGGGTCACTTTGCGCGACAAAGCATTCAGGTCGATGGCGAAAACATTGCCTCCGCCAGCACCGGCACGATTAACCTGCTCCACCACGTCTTTCAATTCAATCCCCGACAATGAAAAATCGTCGGTCTTACCGGAATCGGTCTCATCGTTCACCTTAAGACCGACGTACATCAGGGTGGTTTCTTTGCTCAAACTCGAAAGAACGAATTGAACTCCTGCTGTTTTGTTTACGACAACTATGGTGGACGTGGTATCCCCGGTCGTGCCATCCTCTGAAATGTTCGGGTCTTGCATCATGAGACGACCCGTCTCTTCATCCACCCATATCACCGGGTTTTCGAGGGCTACAGCGTCGGTGGCACCGGCGGGGGTGCCTTGGTAGTAGCCGATCATGGGGTCGTTTGCCATGCGGGCTGCCTGATTGGAGCTGCCGCTGTTCTCATAGTAGGCCTGCGCGGCATTCGTGCTTTCGGGGGCTTGGCCGAAGAAGCCGGTTTTGCCATCCGTGTAGTAAACCGCCGTCACCGAAGCGGTATCCCGGTCGAACACGATTACGTAATCGCCATCGTATACGGTGGCGTCGATTGACAACGACGTGATGATTTCGGACGAGCGAGCCTCGTCGCGCAGCAGGTGGTTGCCCGACCCTCCAGCTCGACCATCGAGAAATGCCAACCACGTGCCGGATACCTTCATGGCGGTCATTTGGGTTTGGGCGGCGTTGGCTATGGATTGGGCGGCGTTGTTGAGCTCCACCATGCGCATGTTGTTCTGCGCCGTGACGATGGAGGGTATGGCGATGGCGGCGAGTACCATGATGATGGCGATACTCAGCAGCAGCTCGGCGAGCGTGAAACCTGCGTTATGCTTGACCCGGTCGATCATATCTGCGCTGTTTCCTTACCCCATCAGGCAATAGACGCCTCAGCGTCTTTGACTGACCATCATAACACTTACAACACGGGGGGTTGTCGAAACAATTGCGCCGTCAACTATTTACGGTGAACGCAAAGCGCCCGCACGTTACCGTGCGGGCGCATGCATACGGAGCGGATTCGGCTACTTGCCGTCGCCGAAAATCAATTCGCGCTCTTCGCCGACTAGCGCGGAGCGGGCCTGATCGCGCAGGTTGTTCACGCCGATGAAGAACTGGCGCATCATCACCACCATGAGATAGCGACCCTTCGGCGTGAGCGTGAGCTCGTCGGCGTTGTCGTGGTCGAACGCGCCGGACGCTTTCATGAACGCCATCTCCACGGGCAGACCGCGCTCCACCGTGCAGCCGAAGTCCTTCTTGAACTGGCGCTTATCGAGGCGCAGGCCGAACAGCTGCATCATGAAGCGGTAGCGCATGCGATCGTGCTTCGAGAACGTCGTCTTGCCCATGAGGGACATGCGGCCGTTTTCGATAGCGGCATTGTAGTCGTTCACGGAGAACGTGTTCACGTACAGGTTGTTGCCGAGGTAGGTGATGCCGCCGCTGCCGATGGCGGGGTACTCCTCGTAATCGACCACGTACTCGTCGATCATGGCGTCTTCGCCCGCGGCACCGGTGCCGCGCTTGTTGAACGTCCAGGCGCTGCCGTGCTCGAACAGCGGATCGTCGCCGCCGGCCAACACCTCGGAAATGATCTCGTAGAAGCGCTGCTCACGCGCATAATCCACCTTGCCCACCGTGCGCGCAAGGGAGCGCGCGACGCTCGGCGACGCCATGAGCGGATAGAACGTGGTCTGGCTCGTGCCGCTGGCCACCACCCTCTCGATATCGCTGAACAGCACGTCCTCGGTCTGAGCCGGGAAGTTGAAGATCATGTCCACGTTGAGCGAGGTGAAGTAGGGGCTCGCCTCGCCGATGCGCTCGAGGATTTCCGCGCCGCTGCCGTACTTGTCGTAGCGGTCCATCTGCTTGAGCAGGTCGTCGTCGAAGCTCTGCACGCCCACCGACAGACGCTGCACACGACCCTGCAGCTTGTCCAAGTACGACGGGATGAGGTGGTTCGGGTTCGTCTCGCTCGACACTTCGCCGATGGAAAACGTCTCGCGCGCAAGGTCGATGGTTTCGCACAGCTCGTCGATCATGATGGTAGGCGTGCCGCCCCCCACATACAGGCTGTCGAAATCGTACCCCAGGTCCTTCAACATGAGCATTTCCTTGCGCATGTTGGCGAAGTAGGGCACGGCGCGATCTTTCGCAAACGGGAAGCGGTTGAACGAGCAGTACGGGCACAACCGCTCGCAGAACGGCACGTGCATATACAGCATGTACTTCTGGCCGGGAACCGGAGCGGGAACCATACGTTCCTGCGTGGGTTCGAGGCGCAGGTAACTCTTCGTGCATTGACGCACGACGGACGTAAGCATACGTTCTGAAAGCATTAGTTCTCCCACGCTGCGCGGCCGGCAGCCGCGCGTTTTCCGATATCGCTGCGGTACTGCTTGCCCTCGAAGTTAATGAGGTCGCAAGCTTCGTACGCCTTTTCGCGAGCGTCGTCGAACGAGTCGCCGAGTGCCACCACGTTCAGCACGCGGCCGCCCGCCGTCACCAGCTCGTCGTCGAAGTTCTTGGCGGTGCCGGCATGGAACACCGTCACACCTTCGATTTCTTCAGCCTCGTCGATGCCGAGGATGACCTTGCCCTTTTCGTACGAGCCCGGGTATCCTTCGCTCGCCAGCACCACGCACACGGCCCATTGCTCGGACCAGCGCAGGTCGATGTCGTCGGGACGACCCTCGGCCACTGCCAGCATGATGTCCACGAGGTCGGACTCGAGGCGCGGCAGCACCACCTGCGTCTCGGGGTCGCCGAAGCGCGCGTTGAACTCGAGCATCTTCGGGCCCTCGGGCGTCAGCATGAAGCCGCCGTACAGCACGCCGCGGTAGTCGTGCTCGAACGGCGCGCGCGCCGTTGCCGCAGCGGCGGTCTGCATGATGTCGCGCATGGCGGTGAGCTCGGCGGCTTCCACGATGGGCACCGGCGAGTAGACGCCCATGCCGCCCGTGTTGGGGCCGCGGTCGCCATCGAACGCGCGCTTGTGATCCTGCGCCGTCACCATGCAGTGGGCCTTGCCGCCCGTGACGAAAGCGAGCAGCGAACACTCCGGGCCGGTGAGGCATTCCTCGATCAGCACGATGTTGCCGGCGTCGCCGAACGCGCCGTCGAAGCAGGAGCGCACGGCGTCTTCCGCGTCTTCCAGCTCGTCGGCCACGATGACGCCCTTGCCGGCAGCGAGGCCGTCGGCCTTCACCACGATGGGCGCGCCCAGTTCGCGCACGTAGGCGAGCGCCGGTTCGAGCTCGGTGAAGCTGGCGTAGCGCGCCGTGGGAATGCCGTTGGCATCCATGAATTCCTTGCTGTAGGTTTTGCTGCCCTCGAGCTGCGCACCCTGCGCGTCGGGGCCGAACACGGCGATGCCCTCGGCGCGCAGCACGTCGGCCACGCCCGCCACGAGCGGGGCTTCCGGGCCGATGACCACGAGGTCGATGCCGTGTTCGCGCACGAACGCGAGCACGGCCTGGCCGTCCTCAGCGTTGAGGCCCGTCACGTTCTGGGCTATATCGGACGTGCCGCCGTTGCCCGGCGCCACGAAAAGGCTGTCGGTACGCGGGGACTTCGCAAGCGCCCACGTGATGGCATGTTCGCGACCGCCGCCGCCCAATACCAAGATGTTCATACCAGGTCCTTTCAAACCCAATCGTTGCGGAATGTTTCACGTGAAACATTCCGAATGCCGCTCCGAGCCAAGTGTCGCGCTTCGCGCTCTTTGAGGAGGATCCTTCGATTGCGCTCAGGATGACAACCGGGGGGAGCGCGGAGCGCGACGCTGTTTTACTAGTTCCAGCCTCGCATGATGGTCTGGTCGCGATCGGGGCCGACGGCGATGATGCTTACGGGCACGCCGGTGATCTTCTCAAGATACTCCACGTAGCGCTGCGCGTTCTCGGGCAATTCCTCGAACGTGCGGCACTCGGTGATGTCGACGCCCTTCCAGCCGGGAAGCTCTTCGTACACGGGCTTCGCGTGGAACAGCACGCTCTGCTGCATGGGGAAGTAGTCGTACAGCTTGCCGTCGCACTCGTACGCCGTGCACACCTTGATGGTGTCGAAGGCGGACAGCACGTCGAGCTTCGTCAGCGCCACGTCGGTGAGGCCGTTGACCTCGGCCGCGTAGCGCGCGATGACCGCGTCGAACCAACCGCAGCGACGCTTGCGTCCCGTGGTCACGCCGAACTCGTGCCCGACCTTGCACAGAAGCTCGCCGACCTCGGCCTCTTCGCCCTGGCCGCCGTCTTCGGGGAAGCGCTGCTCCGTGGGGAACGGGCCCTCGCCGACGCGCGTGACGTACGCTTTCTGGATGCCCAGCACGCGATCGATGACCTTGGGACCCACGCCGGTGCCCGTCGCGGCGCCGCCGGCGCAGCACGAGGAGGACGTGACGTAGGGATACGTGCCGTGGTCGATGTCGAGCAGGGTGCCCTGCGCGCCCTCGAACAGGATGGACTTGCCGTTGCGCACCGCTTCGTTCAGCAGCTGCGCCGTTTCGGCCATGTACGGCTTGAGGATGCGCGCGTAGGGGAGGTACTCCTCGCAGATTTCCTCGACCGTGTAGGTGTGCAGGCCGTAGATCTTCTCGAGGATGGGGTTCTTCTGGGACAGCACCGCCTCAAGCTTCAGACGGAAGATCTTCTCGTCGAGCAGATCTTGGATGCGGATGCCTTTGCGCGCGACCTTGTCCTGATAGCAGGGGCCGATGCCGCGCTTCGTGGTGCCGATCTTGTTGTCGCCGAGACGCTTCTCGTCGGCGCCGTCGAAGTCTTTGTGGTACGGCATGATGACGTGCGCGTCGCACGAGATTTTGAGGTTCTTGCAGGAAATGCCTTCGGCCTCGAGCATGGCCATTTCTTTGATGAGCACGCCCGGGTCCACCACCACGCCGTTGCCGATGACCGGAACCGCATGCTCGTACATGACGCCGGAAGGCATGAGGTGCAGCGCGAGCTTCTTGTCGCCGTGAATAACGGTGTGGCCCGCGTTGTTTCCGCCCTGGTAACGCACCACGTAATCATATTCGCTGGCGATCAGGTCGGTGACTTTGCCCTTGCCTTCGTCGCCCCACTGGGCGCCAATCAGTACCGTGCTCGGCATGTCTCTGTTTCCTTTCGGTGTTTGGATCGCAGACTCACAGTATATTACAGTTCGACTTCATTCAGCGTCGGATCGGCTTCCCTCATCGTCTCGACGATTTCTTCATGGCAGGTGAACAACACCACCTGGCGCATGCGGGCCAGCTCGGCAAGCGCGCGGGCGGCGCCGGCGCGGCGCGTGGAGTCGAAGTTCACAAGGATGTCGTCGGCCAGGATGGGCACGGCACGGCCCACGTTGTCGGCGGTCATGAGCAGCGCAATGCGCAGCGACAGGTACAGCTGCTGGCATGTGCCGAGCGACAGCTGCACGGGGTCGCGCGTGGTCTTCACGGCGTCGGTCACCTGCAAGCGGCCTTCCGCCGTGAGCGACACCTTCGTCCATCGGCCGTCGGTCATGAGCGAAAGCAGGCGGCTGGCCTGGCGATACACCTCGGGTTGGCTCTTGCTCTCCCAGGTGGCGATGGCGGATTCCAGCATGCGGCGCGCCAGCAGCAAGCGGGCGTACTCCTGCGCGCTCTCGTCCTGACGGGTGCGCACCTGCTGGTAGAGCAGCTTGAGTTCGTCGAAATCGTGCAGGTGCTCGGCGTGCGAGAGCTCTTGCTTGAGTTCGCCGTAGCGTCGGTTGAGCCCCTCGCTCGTTTCGAGCAGGCCCATGCGTTGCTGCGACTTCTGCGCGAGCGCGTCATCGACGGCTTCGATCGTGTGTTCGGAGCGCAGGTCGATGCGCTCGTACAGGCGCCGACGTTGCCGCTTCGCTGATGCGAGGCTTTCCTCGAGCGCGCTGCGGCGCGAAACGAGCGCTTGCAGCCGCTGCTGGAACAGGTTGTTCTCGGCGCGGGCGTCTTTCGCTTCGTCGAGCAGCGTGCGCGAGCGGCGCAGCGACCCGTTCGCATCGGCCAATCCGGCCGCATCGAGCTGCGCGCGAGCGCGCACCTTGAACGCCTCCTGGCTCTCGAGGCACGCTTCAAGTTTCTTTTTATCCTGCAGCATGACCCACTGGGCGTCCTGCTTGCGCGCTTCCTTCGCGTCCTCTTCCTTGTTGGGGCGAAACAGCATGACCATGGCAGCCAGGGCCAGCATGATGGCGAACACGATAAGGCCCACGCCGACGGCGGTGAACGACAGGCTGGTGATCTCGCGTCCATGGATGAACAGCGGCAGGCCCGCGCTGATGAACCCGAGCGGCAGCACGATGGACAGCGCCACCTGCACGCCGCGCTGGCGACGCGAGCGCTCGTGCTGAGCCTGGGCGTCCGCGGTTTCGAGCAGCGCCTCGTAGGCAGCCTTCGAGGTGGCGAAGTTGTCCTGCGCCAAATCCACGGCGTGCTCGCATTTCGCCTCGTCGACGGCGAGCGAATCGATTTGATCGCGCAGGGCGCGCTCGTCGGACGTGCCCAGCTTCGCCAGCTCGGATACACCGCTCGTATGGGCGCAATACGTCGTGACCAGCACGTCTTCCTCATCGTGGAGGGAGGCGATCTGGTCGGTCAGCGAATCTATCTCGCGGTCGAGCTTCTCGATGTTCGCACGCGTGGCCGCGAGCGTCTCGATGTCGGTGTTGAGCGCGTCGAGGCGCGTCAGCAGCTCGTTGCGCTGAGGCTCGAGCTCGCGAAATTCCTTGTCCTGGCGCTTGAAGCGTTCGGCTTCTTCGGCGGCTGCGGCCATGCGAGCGCGCAGGTCGCTTTGCTGCGCCGTGAGGTTCGCGATGGAATGCTCGATGCCGGCGGCACGCGAGGTGTACTCGGCGAGGCGCTCCTGTACGGTGGCCAGCGCATGCGCGGGCGACGCGCCGGTGCCCGACCCGGCGGTGAGCAGCTTCGCCGTGACGTCGGTGGTGTTGCGCAGCGTTCGCAGCTCGTCGCTCGTGAGCGAAAACATCGTTTGGAACGTTTCCTTGTCGATGTCGGCCACGAGGGAAGCATCGCCCTGCAGGCCGTCGCTGTTGCGAACGCGGGAGAGGATGCGTTCGTCTTGGGAGCCATCTCCCTCATCCTCAACGAAGAACAGCGACCCGGCTCGTTCGGCGTTTATCGGTTTGTAGGTGTTGCGGCTGCCGCGGGCTTCTTCCCAGCCGAAGAGGACGCCGCCCACGAACGATGCGAGCGTGGTCTTACCCGCTTCGTTTTGGCCGAACACCACGTTGAGGTGCGGGCCGAACGGCCCCACCACTTTGTTGGAGAACGCGCCGAAGCTGTCGATCTTGATGCGTTGCAGATACGATGCCTTCATCGGTCATCATCCTGAGCGAGCAAGTCGAGCACGAGGTTTTCGGCCGATTCGGCCAGCTTGTCGATATTGCGCGTGTAGGCGCTTGGCAGCTGGATGTTCTTCTTGAGAAACTCGTCCTGCAAGAAGGCAATGGACTCGTCTGAATTGCGGCGCTGCGCGTCGGCAACCTGCAAGAACACGGCAGGGAACAACCCTTCGCGACGCAGGGCCTCCTTGTCGCGCGGCGGCACGGTTTCGTTCACCAGCGCGTCACAGAAGAACGCCGAGTACGCGTCGTTCACATGCTTTCGCAGGCCGGAAAGCACGTCCTTGCGTTCAAGCATCGCGTGCAACGGCGTGGAACCGACGAGCGCGATGCGCACCACCATCTCCTCGCAATGCGCTTTGCCGTTTTCGCGGAACAGTTCGCGCATGATCTTGTCGGTGATGTCCGGCAGGTTCGCGCAATCCGACACGTCGACGCGCATGCGCTGCCACACAACGCTTGCCGTGGGGATGAATTCGAGGTCGTTCGGCATACCCTCTTTGAGGGTGACCTGGTACACGCCGCGCTCGCCGGTCTCTTTGATGTCGCGCCCTTGGATACAGCCCGAGAACACGAGGCGCGGATCGTCGAACGACGGGTAGGCGTACTTCATGTGGATATGGCCGAGCGCCCAGTAATCCATCCCCGCGCGCATGAGCACGGGCGGGTCAACGGGCGCCTTCACCGGGTCGAGATTGAGGCCGGTATGCAACAGGCCCACCGCGAACGGCGCTTCGGCGGCGCGCGGATACTCGGCCGCAAGCGCCTGCTCGGCAGCGGCGCGCGTCACGCCTTCGGCGATGCATTCGTCCATCGGCCACGTTTGATTGTAGTAGCCGCGGCCGCCGATGAGGCAGAGCGGTTCGCCGTCGCGCTCCACCAACGCGAAACCCGGACGATCGCCCGGAAGCATGGTGGCGTTCGGCGGCAGCGAGAAGAAATCGTGCTGCCACGACGTGTACGGGTCGTGGTTGCCGGTCACGAGGTAGGCGGGGATGCCCGCTTCGCCCAACCGTTCGAGACCGCTGAAGAAGTGCAGGTAATCGCCGTACGACGGACGGGCGTCGTCGAAGATGTCGCCCGACACCACCACGAAGTCCACCTCGCGAGCGATGGCGGCGTCGATGATGCGGTCGTACGATTCCGGAATAGCCGTGAGCAGGCGATTCGCCCACTTGGTCGAAAGCGCGCGCAGCCCACGAAACGGCGCCCCGAGATGGAGGTCTGCTGCATGGATAAATGTAACGCGTTTCGACATAGGCCCAGTGTACCGCGAAACGGCTCAACAGGGGCTTTACATATAGCCGCCCGCGCGCGAATCGTCGATGAAATCCATGAAGCGCGTGTACTCCGCGTTGAAGGCGAGGGGGATGTCGCGCGTGGGACCGTTACGGTGTTTCGCCACGATGAGCTCGGCGGAGCCCATGTCGGGGCGGTCTTCGCTCTCGGCTTCGATCTCGTCCATACTGCGGTCGATGAACATAACGATGTCGGCGTCCTGCTCGATGGAGCCCGATTCGCGAAGGTCGGACAGCATGGGGCGCTTCTTGCCGCGCATTTCCACCGCTCGGGACAGCTGCGACAGCGCGATAACGGGCATGTCCATTTCCTTCGCGAGCACCTTGAGGCCTCGAGATATCTCGCCGACCTCGACGGCGCGGTTGCCGTCTTTGCGCGACTGCGGCGGGGACATGAGCTGCAGGTAGTCGACGATGATGATGCCCTTCTCGGCGGAGCGCAGCTCGCGGCGAGCTTTCGCGCGCAGCTCGAGGATGGACAGCGACGGGGTATCGTCGATGAACATGTCCAGCTTGGACAGCGTGTTCGACGCATCGGCAATGGCACCCCAGTCGGACTCCTGCACCTGACCGGCGCGCAGGCGCGACAGGTTCACGCGGGCTTCGGCGCAGAGGATACGCTGAACCAGCTGCGCCGCGCTCATCTCGAGCGAGAGGAACGTGACGGTGGCGCCCGACTTGGCGGCGTTCGTGGCCAGGTTCAGGGCGAACGACGTTTTGCCGACACCGGGTCGAGCGGCCAGGATGACGAGGTCGCCGCCGCGGAAGCCGTGGAACAGATCGTCCACATCCTTGAACCCGCTGGGGATACCGGCCATGCTGTCCTTCTGCTCGGCCAGTTTCGTCAGCTCTTCGAAGGCTTCGGTGAGCAGGATGTCCATGCGTTTGAATGCGGACGAGACGCGCTTCTCCGTAACGTGGAACAGCGTCTTCTCGGCTTCTTCAACCACCACGCCCAAATCGTCGGGCGCGTCGTAGGCCAATGCGGTAATCGAAGCGGACGCGCGGATGAGCTCGCGCAGGATGGACGTGCGCTTGACGATTTCCAGGTGGTTCTGCCAGTTGGTGAGAGCGAACGTGTTATCGGCCAGCTCGATGAGGTAGGCTTTGCCGCCCACGGCGTCCAAGGTGCCCATGGCTTTGAGGTTGTCGGCCAGCGAAATGTGGTCGATGGGAATATGCCGCACGTACAGGTCCATCATGGACTCGTAGATGTGCTGATGGGCAACGCGGTAGAAGTTTTCCTTGACCAGCTTCGGGGCAACTTCCTCGATGGCCGCCTGGTTCAACATGCAAGCGGCAAGGACGGACTTCTCCGCCTCGATGTTTTGGGGTTCGATTTTGCGGTGGTCGGCAACCGAGGTCTCTTCCGGTGCAAAATCGGCGCTATACGGCGCGGGTCCGGGCATGCTCTATCTCCCTTTCGAATGGCGTGAGACCCTATGATACTGCAACGGTAATCGCAGGTCATCAGTTAATTTTGTGCAGCTCGTAGGCGTAAAAGTTCTCCACCGACACAAGAAAACCCCCTCCGCGCCCATCAGGCGGAAGGGGGTTTTCCACTGTTTCCACAACCAAGGGTTGTGGAAAACTATTTTTCGAGCGATTCCGCAGGCTGCTTATTCAGCGGCCTCGGCGGTCTCCTCAGCGGGCGTCTCGACAACTTCTTCAGCCGTCTCGACAACCTCGACCTCAGCCTCAACCGGCTCGGCCATATCGTCGGCGCCGCCGACGAACAGCTTCACCGTCGTCTTGATGTCGCGGTACAGGGAGATCGTAACCTCGTGCTGGCCCGCCGTCTTGATGGCATGGCCGAGCTCGATGCGGCGGCGATCAACGTCGACGTCCGTCGCGGCCTTGATGGCGTCGGCGATCATCTGCGCGGTCACGGAACCGAACAGCTGACCCTCTTCGCCCACCTTGGCCTCAACCTTGACGAGCGTGCCGTCAAGCGTCTCCCTGATCTTGGCAGCATCGCCCACGCGGTTCTCTTCGCGCTTCGCAATGTTGTGCTTGCGCTGCTCGAGCTGCTTCAGGTTGCCCTTCGTAGCGAGCATGGCAATCTTCTGCGGGAGCAGGTAGTTGTTGGCAAAACCGGGAGCCACGTCGACGACGTCGCCCTCACCGCCCTTACCCTTCAGTTCTTGGAGCAGGATGACTTTCATGGTTCCTCCTTGCGCCTAGCGACTGCGGCGGTCGCCGCGGCCGCTGATGGCGGGAACCGCGTAGGGCATCAAAGCCATTTCGCGAGCGCGCTTCACAGCGTTCGCGATGTCACGCTGGTGCTGGGTGCAAGCACCCGTCACGCGGCGCGGCTTGATCTTCCCGCGGTCGGTAACGTATTTACGCAGCATCTGAGTATCTTTGTAGTCGACGTACTGCGCGTCCTCTTTGCAGAACTGGCAGAACTTGCGACGCGGCTGCTTCGCGTAATCGGACATGTCTAACCTCTTTCGTGTCGCTTAAAACGGGATGTCTTCGTCATATACCGAAGAAGAGGCATCAACCACCGGCGCGGCAACCACAGGGGCTGCTGCGGGAGCGGAGTAGCCGCCACCCATACCGCCACCGTACGACGACGAATCGTTGCGGCTCGACATGAATTCGAGCTCGTCGACGATCACTTCGATCTTGCTGCGCTTCTGGCCCTCTCGCTCCCACTGGCTCCAACGGAGCTTGCCTTCGATGGACACCTTCGTGCCCTTGCTCAGGTAACGGGAAAGGCTTTCGGCGCGCGCGCCGAACATCGTGCAGTCGATGAAGTTCGGGTAATCCTCCCACTCGCCCGTCTGCTGGTTCTTGCGACGGTCGTTGACCGCCACGCCGAAGCCCAGCACGGGAAGCCCGCTCGCGGTGGAGCGAAGCTCGGGGTCGCGGGTAAGGTTACCGCTGATGATAACTCGGTTGATGCTCATGTGAATCTACCTCTTCTCATGCCGGACACTGGGTTTCGTTGCCCAGGTCCCCTACGTCGTCCTAGTCGCGGTCGGTGCGCTTAACGATCATGTGGCGTTCCACAGCGTCGGTAATACGCAGAACGCGATCGAGTTCGGCAACGTCGGCGGGATCGGCGTGGAAATCGATGAGAGTGTAGTCACCATCGGTCAATCCGTTGATCTCGTAAGCGAGTTTACGCTTGCCCCAGTTGTCGACGTTGTCAACCGTGCCCTTTGCGTCAGCGATCGTGGTGTCGATACGCTTCATAACAGCGGCGCGGGTTTCCTCGTCGATAGACGGAGCGACAAAAAACAGCAATTCATAAGCCTTCATCAGCTCACCTCCTTTGGTCTTTACGGCCCCGGTGCTGAGAAGGCAAGATAGCCGGGGCAGGATTAGCCTGACTATTCTAGCAAACCGGATCCGTTTCAACCAGCACAACCTTTGTGCTCATCGTTTCCGCATCTTTTCGCCACACTTGCCATGTTCTCACATCGTGCCGAACATCGTAGGTACCATGATAGCAAGCCCATCTGGCAAAACGATGGCGTGCGTCCAGCACAGAACTTTCTGGATGTTGCGCATTTCAAGCGCAAAACGAACGCGGTTTCCACGCCGCGCACCTCCGAATCCAGCGCATTTCCAGCGCGCAGCACACGCCGATCCAACAAAAAAGCTGCGGCCCCGAAGGACCGCAGCTCACACGCACGCCCGCTCGCGCTCGCAGGCTTCTGCAGATAGTGCGAAACGCTCGCTCGCTATTCCTCGTCGGCGGCTTCGTCGTCTTCGAGGTACTTTTCGTCGATATCGTCTTCGCCATACGAATCGGCTTCGCTCAGGGCGATCATGAAGTTCGGAGCCTCGCCCACGTAGGCCGGCTCTTCCTCGAACGTCAGGTTGCCCTCGTCGTCCGTTTCGTACAGGTAGCTCACCGCATAGCCTTCATCTTCGCCCGGCACGCCGCCCTCGGCGATGATCGCGTCCTTCACGCCGTCATCCGTCTCGATGTAGCCGTCATAGCACAGCGCGTACGCCGCAGCGCCGCGGGCATGCTCCACCGTATGACGAGCGAGATTGAAGCATTCCTCGGCCGTATCGGCGGGATGGTTCTCGATGAACAGGTTCTCCTTCACCACGAGAGCCGTGAACGGCACCACTTCGGCACCCTGCAACATCTTCTCCTTGGCCTCGTCCAGCGAGAACAGGAGCACCTTCTCCAGAATCTCGGGGATCTCGGGAACCTCGACGTCGGAGTTTTCAACTTCACGATCGGCCATTGCCTTATCCTTTCAAACAAGTAAGTCATGCGTTGTGATCAGTGTAGAGCTTACCGCCATGCCTGCGCACGCCGCCGCGCGCTTATTCGGCGTATCTGCACAGAAAAGGACCTGTGTTTCACGTGAAACACAGGTCCTCTCGTCACCGGCCCAACCGCGAACGGGGAGGGTTATTCGGGCGGGCCGCACGAATCGGCTACTTTGCTGCGGCCTTCTTGCCGGCCACGCGGCCGCTCGTCAGGGCGTTGCCCATGTTGTTGCCGGCCGAGGGGCAGTTGTACGAGTTGCCGTAGCGCTCGCCCATGACGTTGCCCACCGCGTAGAGGTTCGGAATGACCGCCGTCTTGGCCATGTTGAGCACCTCGTAGTCGCCCGTCACGCACAAACCTGCCAGCGTGTTGAGGCCGGGGCCGTACAGCGCGGTGGTCGCCTGCGGGTACACGTAGAACGGGGGCTCGGTGAGGGGGAGCAGCGTATCGGCGCTCTTGCCGAACTCGGGGTCGGACCCTTGCGCGCACAGCTCGTTGTAGTGTTCCACCGTGGCAACGGCGTTCTTCAACGCGTCGCCGGTGAGGCCCGCGTTCTTGAACGCTTCCTCAACCGTGTCGCCCTTGAACACCTTCGTGGACAGCATCTGCACCATCTGGTCGCTCACGCTGGCGATAACGAGCGAGGGAACCGTAACGGCACCGTCTTCGGGCTTGCCTTCCATCGCGGCAGTGAAACGGTCGAACCCTTCGGGAAAGCCCCAGTTCGGCGAGCCGTGGTCGATGCCGGCCTTCTCGATGTAGGCCATATAGTTCTTATCGGTGACGGCCATGTTGCCAATGGTGCCGTCTTCGGAAACGGGCTGGCGAATGGACTGCGGCAACAGGCTGCTGCTCATTTCCTCGTTCATGAAGCGATTGCCCAGGCTGTTCACCCACAGGCACGGCGTAGAGCCGATGGGACCGAAGCCGATGACGGGCGCGCTGCCCGCCACGGGGCGCGGGTGGCTCTCGATGGCGCCGCCGGCCCAGCAGCCGATCTTGTGGCCCGAACCGTCGCAGTCGGTCATGCCGATGAGCGACTCCTTCGACACGCCGTGACGCTCGGCGTTCTCTCCGCATTCCGAGCACAGCTCCCACACCATATCGTAGTTCGCGCCGAAATCGCCCGTGGAAAGAATGACGCCCTTGGCCGCCTCGTACTTCACGTACTTCCCGTCGGCATCCTGAGCGATGATGCCGGTCACCGCACCGTCGGAGCCCTGCACGCACGTCACGGCCGTTTGCTCGCAGAACCACTGGGCGCCGAGGTCTTCGGCAGCTTCTCGGCTGTAGATTTCCAGCTCGGCCAGGCGCGTGACGCCCGTCAACTGGTTTTTGCCCACCGGCGCCTCGTTCATGGTGCTGAGCGTTTGAACGGTGGATGCCCACTGCTTGTACCCGGCCTTCTCGATGGGGTAGGCGGACCCGTCGGGCTGCTCGTGGGCAACCTGCACCGTGCATTGGCGGCCTTCGTAGTCGAACACGGTGGACGTGTCGGGCACGATCGAGGCCAGGTTGTCCATCATCTCGCCCGAGTTGTACACGAACGAGCGGATGACCGCCGTGTTGCAACGCCCCGCCGCGCGACGCACGTACTCGTTCACGATCTCCTCGAGATCGTACGGCCCGAAGCCCCAGCTCTCAAGCATTTTGGAGTTGTACGAGCAGATGTCGTCGCCGCGGTAGACGATCTCTCCGTCCTTGTGCTTCTCGATGACGGCAACCTTCGCGCCCTCTTGGGCTGCGGCGAGCGCGGCCTGGGTGCCGGCGTGGCCGCCGCCCACCACCACGACGTCGAAGCTCTTGGTCTCGGCGATGTCGGCGTCGGCGATCTCGGGCGCGCTGCCCAGCCAGTTTTCATCGCACATATAGCCGGTCGGGCGCTGCGAAACCGCGGCGCTCGCCTGAGCGGGATCGGTTTCGGCCATCTTCTTCGCATCGTTCGACGCGCTCGGCGCGCAACCGGCCAACCCCGCCGCCGCACTTGCGATTCCGACGCTCGCGGCGCCTTTCAGAAAACTCCTGCGACTCAATTCCATGATCATCACCCTTCCTCGTTGACATGGAGGCTCCCCTGCCTCCGCTGCCACGGATTCTCGGGCGCGACGCCCCGGAACGCCATACGCAAAGTGTTGATTTTTCGAGAACGCCTCGGTGCAATCTAAACGTTTTACGTAGACAGCGCTCTGACATCGCAGAATGTGCCCGCGCGGCCGATGCTATAATCAGATGCGAAACACGGAGCGACAGGGGATCGTGATGCCGAACGCGAAGCGGGGCGAGCGCTCAAGGGGAATAACGAAGCTCAGCGCAAGCTCGTTCGGCTTGGGCGCATTCTTCTCGTCGATGCTCATATACGCGGGATCGGTCACGCCGTTTCTTCGCTACGACGGCATCACCGATTTCGTCAGCATGTTCGCGCGCGTCTCTCTGGCCTCGCTGCTTCTGGTATCCGTCGTGCTGGCCATCGCGCTCTATAAAGGAGTGACGCTGCCTTCGCGCGGGCTGAAAGGCGCGGGCGGCGTGCTGTACGTGCTCTCGGGCGCGGCGTTCTGCTTTATGGCCGTCTCTTCCGTCGACGAACCCGTGCTGCTCTACGCAGGCGGCATCGCATGCGGCTGCGGCAACGCGCTCATGTGTCTGGTGTGGGGGAGGATTTTCAGGCGCTTCTCGCTGAACGAAGCCCTCGTGAACATCGCGTGCGCGTGCGTGCTCGCTTCGCTCGTGTACGGCGTGATCACGTATGCGCCGCCGCTCGTCGGCGTGGCCGTATTCATGACGTGCACCGTGCTGGCCATCGTCGTGCCGCTGCTCACTCAGGAAAGCCAGGCAGGGCAAGTGGACGTTCCCACCACCGTGCACACGCTGCTGTCGTTCGTCAGCGTCATCGCCAAGCCGGCGTTGGGATTGCTCGTGTTCTCGTACGTGATGGGGCTGACCTGCTATACCTTCGTCGACGTGTTCGACCTCTACCTTGCCGCGGCCATCCTCTCGGCCGCGGTGTTGGGCGTGCTCGCATGTCTCAAACTTCCCGGCAAACCGCTGACGCGCCTCCTGTACCGGGACCTCGTGCCGCTGTTCGCCATCGTTGCGCTGGCCATCCCGAACATCACGAACGCGCTCATCGGGGAGTCGCCCCTCACCATGCTTTCCACGCTGCTGCTGTACACGTTCGCCGCGTTCCTCACCCTGGCAACGTTGTGCGCCATCGCGAACGCCTCGGAGTTCTCCTCGGACTTCGTGTTCGCCACCGCGCTCGTGCTGTTCGCGGCGGCGTCGCTGGCGGGGCTCGCATCGTCCGAAGCCCTCTCGCCGGCCATGGCGAACGTGATGGTGACGGTGGTGACCACCGTGTATGCGTTCATTCTGGTGGTGATGAGGGACGAGAAAACCGACGACGCCCTTGAAGAGCTGGCACCTCAGCTTGAGGAATCCGGGGTGGCGGCTCCTCGACGCGAGGGGGAGGAGCTGACGGAAGCAACGCCGCTTTCGGTTGCCGCGCGCTGCGATGCACTGGCGGCGGAATACGACCTGACGGCGCGCGAGCGGGAGATTCTCGCGTACCTTGCGGAATGCCGCAACGCCCCGTACATCTCCGAGGTGCTGTTCATCTCGCCGAACACCGTGCGCACGCACATCCACAACATCTATCGCAAGCTGGGAGCGACGTCGCGCGAGGATATCCTCAAGGTGGTGCACCGGCTCTAGGATGCAAAGCGGCCCGTGTTTCACGTGAAACACGGGCCGCTCGGTGGGGCGATGCGCAGCTCGCTTGTACTAGCAGCAGCTGCAGTGGTGAGCCTTGCGGCCCTTCTTCTTGCCGTTGATGCCCTTGTCCTTCATCGAGAGGATGAGCTTCTCGGTGATGGCGTTGAGCTGGGCGATTTCTTCCTCGGACAGGCAGTCGATGATGTCGTCGGCCGTCTTGTCGTTCGCGACGATGCGCTTCTCGGCAACCTTGCGACCCTCGTCGGTGAGCTTCACGGCGTACGTGCGCTCGCCTTCGGCGTCCTCGATGGTGACGTAGCCGTTGCGCTCGGCCTTCTTCACAACGTCCTTGAGCTCGCTGCGGCTCAGGCCGAGGGTCTTCACGAGCTCGCGCTGCGTGGTGCCGTCGTTGTCGATAAGGGCGTTCAGCAGGGCGCCCTGACCGCGCTTGTAGCTCTTCGGGCCGTTCTTGTGGAAAGCGAGGCGGGTGAGCTTGCTGGCCTTCTTCAACTGGGCGAGGGTCTGGGATGCTTCGTTCATGGAGGGGTCCTTCTCTCTTCTTTGTCTCGGTATCTGAGGCAACTATAGAACGACCGACGAGCCCTGTCAGAATTATTCACAAATTTACACTGAACAATTATTTTTCGAGGTGAATATGCATAGTTGAATTATTCATGAATAGGTATTATTCAGGAATAAGAAAAGCGCCCGCAGGCGCTTTCGCAAAAACTGGCGGAGGAGGAGGGATTCGCGTATTCGCTCCGCGAATACGCACCCCTCGGCATCACAGATGCCTCGGGCGTTTTGCTACAAACAGCCCGCTGGGCTGTTTGCTTCACGCAAAACCACCTCATCGGTTCGAATCCCTCCTCCTCCGAAAAACAAAAAAAGCGCCTCTCGGCGCTGGGAATATACTGGCGGAGGAGGAGGGATTCGAACCCTCGTCACCGGGGTTGCCGGTGAAACGGTTTTCGAGACCGCCGCATTCAACCACTCTGCCACCCCTCCGCATGGGGTGCAACGCGCTGCCGCAGGGACGGGGCGTTGTTAAAAAAATGGCGGAGAGATAGGGATTCGAACCCTAGGTACTCTTTTGGAGCACACACGATTTCCAATCGTGCACCTTCGGCCTCTCGGTCATCTCTCCGCATTCTCGGCAAGCATGCTCGCGCCGGGCGCGGTCATGCAGCAGCTACGTAGTATACAACAGCTCATACGTGCTCACAAGCGAGAAATATTCCTCTTCACGAGCATCATCGATCTTTTTTTCCGAAGCGGGCGCGACGGTGCGCTTCACGTGCAGCGGAACGTCGAACAGGGAGCTCATCACGTCGTCGGTGAGCAGCTGGCTCTTGGGGGCGTCGGCGAACAGGGAGCCGTCTTTCAGCAGCACGATACGCTCGATTTCGGGGATCACGTCCTCGGGGTAGTGCGTCACGAGCACGATGCCCTTGCCGGCGCGCGCGAGCGCGCGCATGCTCGCGCGCACGTAGTACATGCCTTCGGGATCGAGGCCCGTGCAGGGCTCGTCGAAGACGAGCGCGTCGGGGTCGTGCACGAGCGCGCGGGCGATGAGCACGCGGCGCGCCTGGCCGGTCGACAGCGTCATGATATCGCGCTGGGCGAGATCGTCCACGCCGAGCATCTTCATCGCATCGTGCGCGCGAACGCGCGCATCGTCGGCACCTTCGACATGCTGGGGAATGCCGAGCGCGCCGAACAGGCCGCCGGCCACCACGTCGATGGCCGGAAGGTGCACGGTGATCTGGTCCTGCATGGTTGAGGACACGATGCCGAGACTTCGCTTCACGTCAGCCAATGTCGCGCGCTCGCGGCCGCGGAACAGCACAGGAGGCACGTCGCGATGCAGGGGGAACACTTCGCGCGTGATCAGCTTCACGAACGTCGATTTGCCCGAGCCGTTCGGGCCGAGCAGCGCGATATGCTCACCTTCGTCGAGACGAAACGAGTCCACCGTGAGAATGGGCGCGCCCGCACGCTGCACCACCGCATCGCGCAGCTCGATAAACGGCGGGGTGGCGTTCTTTTCCTTCATCGCGTTCCTTCCATGCAAAACGGCGGGCCCCCGAAGGATGCCCGCCGTGTTCGTCGTTCGTTCTCCTGCGTTGAAACCGCTAGGCGGCTTCCGCCGGCTGATCGGACGTACCGCTACCGCTATCGGTCGCGTCGCCCGCATCCGCAGCGCCGTCGGCCGCGCCGGCGTTGTCGGCGTTCTCAGCCGCGCCGTCGGTCGCATCGCTGCCGTCGGTCGTGCCATCGGTCGCACCATCCGTGGCACCGTCAGTCGCGCCATCAGTCGCGCCGTCGGTCGTGCCCTCATCGGTGGCCGCGGCCTCGTACTTCGCCATATCGACGTCGTACGGCAGGCCCTGCGGCATGTCGTTCACCTTGATGTCGGCCGCCTCGGTGATCTCTTCGAGCCACTGGTTGTAGGAGTCCTGCTGCTTCTGCGTCTGCAGCGACGTCTTGATCGTGTCAACCCACTCGGACGGAATCTGGTCGATGCTGGTGATCTCAACCTTCTCGGTACCGTCGTCGGCCGTGGTCTTCGGCGCCTCGTACACCTCGGTGCACTTGATGATATGGATGCCGAACTGCGTGGTAACCAGACCGCTCACCTGACCCTTTTCAAGGGGCTCAACGGCGGCTTTGTAATCGGAGATGAGCTTGCTCGGGTTGTTCCAACCCACATCGCCATCCTGCTCGGCCGAGACGGTGTCGGTGGAATATTCCTTCACCGCATCCACGAAATCGAGCTCGCCGGAGTTGATCTTGTCGAGCACTTCCTGAGCCGTCGCCTCGTCGGAGGAATCGAACAGGATGTGCGAGGAACGCTTGGCGCCGTCATAGGCAGAGGCGTACATCTGCGCGTACTGCAGCATGTCGGATTCGCTCGGGTCTTCCTCGGATGCGAACGAAGCGTACAGCTTGTTCTCCTTGAGCTTCTGCTCGATTTCGGAGCGGTAGCTCTCCTCGGTCATGCCGGCCTGCTCAAGAGCGGCCTGCCACTTCTCGTCGGAGTCGAAGTTGTCCTTCACGCTCTGGATGGACTGGTCGATCTCGGAGCTTTCAACCGTGATGCCCTTTTCCTCAATGGCTTCCTTCACCAGCTCGCGCTGAGCGAACGAATTGACCACTTCGTCACGCACCGATGCGGGCGTGTAATCGTTCTCGGCAAGCCACGTGCCCCAGGCTTCCTCGTCGCTTGCGCCCAGCTGGTCGCGCACGCCCTGGATGTAGTTCGTGATGGTGTCCTCGGAAATGTCCACTCCGTTGACGGTGCCCGCCACGCCGCCGGTACCCGCCGAAGCATCGGTACCGCTCGAACAGGCGGCAAGGCCCCATGCGCACGCGGCCGTCAGGCTCACGGCACACACGGTCTTCATGATGTACGTTTTCTTCATATGACCCTTCCCTCGAACATGAACATCGCCACGACACCGCTAGCAACGAGGTCCATGAGATAAGATACTGCGCCGTATTCTCGCACATGGGGTAAAACGGGTTCGTGCGTTGCACAATATACCCATTATCGATTCACAGTCCCACCGTTGCGATCAGGGATTAACCCGTCAATACGTCCTACGCTCAACGAAAGGCCATACTGACGGACCAGCTGGGATGAGCTCGTTGCCAAGCCCATCCCAGCGCATGCCTACCTGATTTACTTCTTGGAGGCCTTCTTGCGGTCGGTGGCCGACAGCATCCTCTTGCGCAGGCGGATGCTCTTCGGCGTCACCTCCACCAGCTCGTCGTCTTCGATGTACTCGAGGGCTTCCTCAAGCGTGAAGGAGATGGGCGGCGTGAGCGAAATGGCCTTGTCAGCGCCCGAGGAACGCTGGTTGCCCAGCTGCTTCGACTTGGCGATGTTCACCACCATGTCGCCTTCCTTCGCCGACTCTCCCACGATCATGCCCTCGTAGCAATCCTCGCCGGGGCCCACGAACAGACGGCCGCGCTCCTGCAGCGCGTCAAGGGCGTACGCCACGCTCTTCTCGGTGGACATGGAGATCATCGAGCCGTTCTTGCGGCCGCCCATGTCGCCGCGGTACGGACCGTACTCGGAGAAATGGTGGAACATCGTGGCCTCGCCGCGCGTCACGTTCAGCAGGCGCGTGCGCAGGCCCATCGTGCCGCGGGACGGAATCTTGAACACGAGGTGCGTCTGATCGCCGCGCTGGTACATGTCGGCCATCTCGCCACCAGCGCTGCCGAACACTTCGATGGCCTTGCCCGCATATTCGCTAGGCGCGTCAACCGTGGCTTCCTCGATGGGCTCGAGCTTGTGGCCGGCTTCGTCCGTCTTGATGAGCACGCGGGGGCGGCCCACCTGGAACTCGAAGCCTTCGCGACGCATGGTTTCCATGAGCACCGACAGGTGCAGCACGCCGCGGCCGGCAACCTCGACGCCAGTCTTGTCCTCGAGCTCTTCGATGCGCATGGAGATGTTGCTCTCCTTCTCGCGCATGAGGCGCTCTTTGAGCTGGCGTGCGCCGACGATCTCGCCTTCGCGACCGACGAGCGGGCTCGAAGACGCTTCGAACACGATGGCCATCGTGGGCTCTTCCACCTGGATGGGGTCGAGGCGCACCGGGTTCTCGCGGCTCGTCACCATGTCGCCGATGTCGGCGTCCTCGACGCCCACCACGGCCACGATGTCGCCGGCGTGCACGGCTTCCTGCTTCTTCTTGCCCAGTTCCTCGAACGTGAACACGTCCTTGATGACGGTGTTGTAGCGCGTGCCGTCGTTCTTAATGACAAGCGCCTGCTCGTTCTTGTGGATGGTGCCCGAGAACAGACGGCCGACGCCGATACGGCCGACGAAGCTGGAGTGGTCGACGGTGCAGATTTGCAGCGCGACCGGGCCGTTCGGCTCGCAGTCGGGAGCCGGGACCTCTTTGAGAATGGTCTCGAGCAGCGGCACCATGGTCATGTTGTCGTCGTCGGGAGCATAGCGGGCGTAGCCGTTCATGGCGCTCGCGTAGATGACGGGGAAGTCGAGCTGCTCGTCGGTCGCCTCGAGCTCGACCATGAGGTCGAACACCTCGTCGACAACCTCTTCCGGGCGCGCGCCCGGGCGGTCGATCTTGTTCACCACGAGGATGATGCGCAGGCCCTGACCCAGCGCATGCTTTAGCACAAAGCGCGTCTGGGGCATGGGGCCCTCGAACGCGTCGACGATGAGCAGCGCGCCGTCGGCCATGTTCAGCACGCGCTCCACCTCGCCGCCGAAGTCGGCGTGGCCCGGCGTGTCGATGACGTTGATCTTCACGTCGTTGAACGTGACGGAGATGTTCTTCGACAAGATGGTGATGCCGCGCTCGCGCTCCTGGTCGTTCGAGTCGAGCACGCGCTCCTCAACCTGCTGGTTTTCGCGAAACACGCCGCTCGTATAGAGCAGGCGGTCGACGATGGTGGTCTTACCATGGTCAACGTGCGCGATGATGGCTACGTTGCGAATGTTCTCTTGCTTCATGCCTTCCTTCTTCTTTCTAATCAAGCCGCAGCCCTTCCGGCGCGACGATGTTCCAACGTGCGTACTACTCGTCGTCAAGTTCCTCGGCGAGGCGGCGCTCTTCGGCATTCAGTTCCGCGATATGCTCGTTGAGCGTGGAGATAGTGCGCTGCGACGACACGATTTGCACGATGCCCCACACGGCGGCGGCGCTTGAGATAGCGGCGACGATGCCGAAGAGGCCGAACGGGCGGCGGCCGGTGAGCAGCGCGATCAACCCGCCGATCACAGTCATGGCAATGCCGTTGCGACGTTCGTCGAACACCACGTCGCGCTGCTTGACCAGCTGCGTGCGCGCGGCGGCGATACCGGCCATGCGCGCCTCGGTGACGTTCGCGCTCGTGCGCGGACGGCTTGCCGACCCGGCACTCGAGCTGGAACGACCCGCAGAACGCGAGCCTTTTCCGCTGGTCAGGTAGTCGTATGCTGCTTGGAGATTCTTGAACTGTTCAGTCGCGCGATCCTGGAGCTTCTTGTTGCTGGCGAACCGGTCGGGGTGCAGAATCTGCACCGTTTCTTTGTACGCAGTCTTCACATCCTCAGGCGTCGCGTCGTCGTCGAGGCCCAAAATGCGCAATGCTTCCGTTCGATTCATAACTCCCCAGATGCAGTATCGCGGTTGGTATCCGAACTGGGATTCTACCACGTCGCCACACAGGGAACGACGCGCCCCGCCTGCGCTCACAGAATGCACGTGGGAAGAAGGAGACGGCGCAACGCGATGTTTCACGTGAAACATCGGGAGGGGCTGGCAGGGGTGGCGTTATTGCACGACGGTCGCGGGGACGGCGCTGTCCTTGTCGAGACGCATGAATTCGTCGTCGTACTGGATGTACACGAGCCCCGTGCCCTTGCCGGTGGCGTACGTCAGGTGCGCCCAACCCACTTCGACGCCGTCGGCGTCGTGCAGCAGGTAGTAGTTCGGGTCCTCGGTTTCGACGTACGTGCCGTCGGCGACGCCCTTGCCGAACCAGTCGATCTGCCAGGTTTCCTCTTCGTAGCCGAACGTGGCGCGATAGTACCTCCCCGACGTTTCTTCAATGGCGCTGTACGTGCCGCGCAACTCGAAGCCTTCCTCCAACCCGCGTCGCAGGTTGCCCGTCTCCTGCGCAAGGCCCCACAGCATCATGAAGGCGATCAGGAACAAGCCGGCGAAGGTGCCTGCAAGCAGATAGGGGATGCGCGCACCGCGCTGCTCTTGCGTGGACGGGTTCATAGGGAGCTCCTTCCACCGGGAATGGATGCTTCGAGTATACACGCCTCGCAGAGCCCCTAAAAACAAAAAAGCCGGGGAATCCCGGCTGATACTGTTATGGTGGAGCATAGGGGGATCGAACCCCTGACCTCAGGCTTGCAAAGCCCGCGCTCTCCCAGCTGAGCTAATGCCCCAAGTTGCACTTTCTTGGCTTTGAAAATTAATAAACGCTCCACCGGCTAACTCGGCTCACGGTGGAGCGTTTATTGCTAAAAAATGGTGGGCCCGAATGGATTTGAACCAGCGACCTCACGCTTATCAGGCGTGCGCTCTAACCAACTGAGCTACGGGCCCAAAAAAAGTGCCTGATCACTATATGACGAATGGAGGGGGTCGGTCAAGCGCTTTTTGAATATTTCTTACCAGTTTTTGAATATTCGGCAACGAACGCAATTTCTCGCACCTCCGGCTCGCTCCGTGCAGAACGTGGTACGCTTTACCGGTTCGCGTTACCACGCCGAGGGGAGGCCAAGCTATGAACATCAAGCAGATCAACTATTTCATATCCGTCGCCAACCACGGCAGTTTTTCGTCGGCGGCGCGCGAATTCGGCATCTCCGTGCAAGCTATGTCGAAAGCGATGACCGATCTTGAGTCGGAGTTCGGCGCGGTTCTCTTCGAGCGCACGCATCAAGGCATTTCGCTCACTTCGCTCGGCGAAGAATTCCTCCAGAAAGCCACGCCCGTGTGCGCTTCGTTTCGAGAGCTCGAGGAAATGGGCGACACCTTCGGCAAAGAGCAATCGAAACTGAGCCTGTTTCTCTGCGCGCCGTCGTTTTGCCGCAACGCGAAAGCGCGCGCCGACATGGCCGCGTTCTTCGACAAATGTCTGGAAGCCGAAACGGACGTGTCCATCGGCACGTGCGAGCAGGGGCTCGAAACCATCCGCGAAGGGCGGTGCGACGCGCTCATCACCATCGGATCGTTTTCGCATCCCGACTTCGACTGCTTCGCCATAGGCACGGTGCCCACGGGTATCTGCATGCCGAAGAACCACCCCCTTGCTACGCAGAAGGAAGTCACCCTCAAGCAGCTCGCGCCGTACCGCATCATCGCGTCGAAATCGTTCGACCACTTCAACGAGTCTATCTTCGTCACCTACGAGAAAGAGGGGCTCTATTCCGAAGTGGTGGAGCCGCCCTACTACGATATGCCGCGCCAGTTCTACCTCAAGCACGGGGTGTGCTTCATGGTGAACGTGGCGCAGCTCGGCGAGATGCTGCCGCGCAGCGTCATGGTGCCCATCGCGGCTGAAGACGCGAAAGCCATCCCCATCTGCCTCATCACGCCGAAAGGCGCGAAGTCGCTCGCGTACCAACGTCTCGAGCACTTGCTGAAACAGCGCGTCTGACGCGGGCGCGCCGAGAGGTTCGGCGTCCGCATCTTGAAAGCAAAACGCCACGGCAATGCAATCGTCGTACGCAGCAAAGCGGTATAATCGGATGACGCGTCTCACACGGCGCGGCGCTCAGGACGCCCGACGCCTGCAATCGCCTTGCGAGAAGGAGCATCGATGATTCCCGTCACCATTCAAACGCTGATCGTCTCAACGTCTCCGTCGCCTTCCATCGTGGTGCTGCAACCCGTTGAGGATGCACCCCAGGAAGGGAAGTCGCGCATCGTGCCCATTTGGGTGGGCGTGAACGAAGCGACGCAGATGGGCATCGCGCTTGAGAAAGCGCGCTTCTCGCGCCCCATGACCCACGACCTGTTCCTCGACGCGCTCACGAACCTCGACGCCCGCGTCGACCACGTGGTGATCAACGACGTGCAGGGCTCCACGTTCTTCGCGCGGCTCACGCTGCGTCAGCACGACCGCCTCATCGACCTCGATGCGCGGCCGAGCGACGCCATGGCGCTTGCCGTACGCCAAAAGGCTCCCATCTACATCGAGGAAGAGGTACTCGAGCGCGCGTCGTTCCCCTACGTGCTCAGGCGCGAAGAGCCCTCCCAAGCCACCCAGGCCGAGCTGTCGGAATTCAAGAAGTTCCTCGAAGAGCTCGCCCCGGAGGACTTCGAGGAGTAGCGACAGCGAAGCGCTTTGCGCTTCAGTATTTGACGGGTCCTTCGACTCGCTTCGCTCGCTCAGGATGACAGGCGCTACCACATGGAGGTTATCGTGTCGAGGATGGCCTGCACGACCGCGTGCGTCAACCCGCCGTCGTCGGCAAGCGCGAGCCCCATCACCGCCGTCAAGCTGAGCGCGCCAGGCTCCTTCGGCTTTTTGAGCACGAACATGGACGGCTTCACGTAGGACACCGCCGCCGCCGGCACCTCCCTGGCTTCCTCGGCTTCCTTCGCGCGCCCGAGCGCGCGGCGCCGCCACCCTCCGCGCGCGAACGTGATCATCAGGAAGCCGGCGCGCAGCCATTCGTCCACGCACATGGCAATCCACATGCCCACGATGCCCCAGCCCATGCCGATGCCCAGCACGTATCCGCCGGCCACGGCGAATATCCACGACGAGATGACGTTCACGGTCACCGGCGTCTTCACATCGCCCACCGCGATGAGCGCTTTCACCATGACGATATTGAGTGCGCGCCCGATGCCGAGGAAGATTTCCACCAGCAGCACCTGACGACCCAGTTCGTGCACCATCGGGTCGGCCGTGAACAAGCCGAACACGGCATCGGCGTTGAGCCAGATGAGCGTCGACACGCACGTGGTAAGCGCGACGGCGATGAGGTCGGCCACCCACACCCGGCGCGCCACCGCGTCGAACTTGCCGGCGCCGAACAGGTATCCCAGCACGATCTGCGTCGCTTGCGACAGCGCGATGGAATACAGGTACGCGACACCCGCGATCATCGAGCAGTACACCTTCACCGTCACCACCGTCGTGCCCAGTACGTTGATGAACGACAGGATGACGATCTGCGCCATGTCGTAGTTCATCTGCTCGCCCGACGAAGGGATGCCCACGCCCAGCATGCGCTTGAGCGTGATCCAGGGAAACGGCCGCAGATACCGCAGGCGCATGCGCACGTCGGTGTGTTTCAGCACGAGACGGCACGCCACCACGAGGCCCACGACGCGCGCCACTACGTTCGCGATCGCGGCCCCTTCCACGCCGAACGCCGGCACGAACGCGATGCCGCCGATGAGCGCCGCGCTCGCTGCGATGTTGACGGCATTCATCACGAGGCTCGCCTTCATGACGTCCGCGCCGCGCGCGTAGCTGCGCAGCAGTGCCGTGAACGCGAAGAACGCGCCCTGCACCACCGTCGTCGATCCCACGATCAGCAAAAACGACGATGCCATACCGGTGATGGACCCGTCGATGTTGAGCCACGAGAAGAACTGCGGCCAGAAGACGAACAGCACGGCGGTCATCACGGCCGCCAAACCGATGTTCACCACGAGGGCCACCGTCGCGATTTCCGACACCGCGCGCGTGGAGGACGAATTTCCCAGCACGCGCGTGACGAGCACGGTCGAGGCCGTACCCATGGCCGAGAGCGCGATGGTGACGATGTTGAGTATCTGCAAGGCATTGCCCACCGCGGCAGCCGGTTCGGAGCCGAGGGGAGCGAGCATGAATTGGTTGATGTTCCCGATCATAATTTGCATGAACAGTTCAACGAACAGCGGAACGGAAAGCACGAACACGTCACTCGCCGTGGTCTTCTCCGCCGGTGCGCGGCGGGCACGGTCGCGACGCGTCGTGCGTGCGCGTTTCGCCGCATCGCGTGCTTTCGAGGTCAAGCGAGCTGCATGCGCGGCAGCCAAATGGTACATGGGTTTTCCATCCCCCTTTCGGTTCAACGGTTACGGGCCGTGCAGTATACGGCACGGTAACGACCCGTCAGGGGGAAGTACTTCCATCCATCGTATGCGCATTCATGAGTGAGAAACGATGGAAATGTTTCACGTGAAACATTTCCATCGCTTGCGGCGCGCCAATAAAGAAAGGGCCCCGCATCGCGGGGCCCTTCGCACTCATTCGTTACTCGGCGTCTTCAGCCTCAACTTCGACTTCGACGTCGGCTTGAACTTCAACGTCTCCGCCGTCTTCCAGATCGTCTATCTGGCTTTCGTCCAGCTCTTCTCCTTCGCCGGGAGCGCCGGCGGCTTTCTTCTTCTTGCCGCGGCTCGAGATGGCCACCGCCGTCACGCGGTCCTTCGCGGCCGCCTTCATGACGCACACACCCTGCGTGGAGCGCCCGAGCTCGGAGATGCCCGACACCGGCGTGCGCACGACAACGCCTTCCTCGGACATGATCATGATCTCGTCGTCTTCGCCGACGATCTTCATGACGGCCAGCAGACCCTTCTTCTCGGTCATCGTGATGGTGAACACGCCCTGGCCGCCGCGATGGTGCTCGGGATATTCCTCGATGGGCGTGCGCTTGCCGTAGCCCTTCTCGGTGATCACGAACAGGTCGGTGTCAGGCTGCGCGATCTCCATGCCCAAAACCTTGGCGATCGGCGGCACGTTCATGCCGCGCACGCCCATCGTGTCGCGACCCATGGCACGCACTTCGCCCTCGTCCCACATGATGGCCTTGCCGGCGCTCGATACCATGAGCACCTTCTCACCCGGCGCCACGCGGCGCACGGCGATCAGCTTGTCGTTGTCCTTCAGGCTGATGGCGATGAGGCCGTCGCGACGCGTGCGGTCGTACAGATCCATCGACGTCTTCTTCACCATGCCGTGCTCGGTGGCAAACATGAGGTACTCGTCGGACGGGAAGTCCTTCGTCGCGATGACGGCCGAGATGGTCTCGCCCTTCTCAAGCGGCAGCAGGTTCACGATAGCCGTGCCGCGCGCATGGCGCGAGGCCTCGGGCAGTTCGTACACCTTGAGGCGGTACACCTTGCCAGCGGTGGAGAAGAACAGCATGTACGCGTGCGTGGAAGCCACGAACAAGTGCTCCACGTAGTCGTTGTCCTTGAGGTTCACGCCCTGCATGCCCTTGCCGCCGCGCTTCTGCTGGCGGTAGGTTGCCACGGGCAGACGCTTCACGTAGCCCGCCTTCGTCATGGTGACCACCATGCTCTCCTCGGCGATGAGATCCTCGACGTCGAGGTCCTTCGCGGCTTCGGACAGCAGCGTACGGCGCGGGGTGCCGTACTTCTTCTTCACCTCGAGCAGCTCTTCCTTGATGATGTCGTGGACGAGCTTGTCGTCGGAAAGGACGCGCTTGAAGTACTCGATCTTCTCGAGCAGTTCCTTCAACTCGTCTTCGATCTTCTGATGCTCCAAGCCGGTGAGGCGACGTAGGCGCATCTCGAGGATGGCGGAGGTCTGCTTGTCCGACAGGCCGAAGCGCTCGGTCATCCGCGCGGCCGCTTCCTTGTCGGTCTGCGACGAGCGAATGATGTGGATGACTTCGTCGATGTTGTCGAGCGCGATGATCAAGCCCTCGAGGATATGAGCGCGCTCCTCGGCCTTCGCCAGCTCGTAACGCGTACGACGGACGATGACCTCTTCCTGGTGCATGATGTAGTAGTGCAGCATCTCTTTGAGCGACAGCACGCGCGGTACGCCGTCCACGAGCGACAGCATGATCACGCCGAAGCCCACCTGCAGCTGCGTGTGCTTGTACAGCTTGTTCAGCACCACCTGAGGAATGGCGTCCTTCTTGAGGTCGATGATGATATCGATGCCGTGGCGGTCGGCCGCGTCGTGGATGTTGCTGATCTCGGGCAGCTTCTTCTCGCGGACGAGTTCGCCGAGCTTCTCCAGGAGGCGGTTACGGTTCACCTGGTAGGGAATCTCGGTGACCACGATGGAGTTGCGGCCGTTCTTGCCTTCTTCCACCTTGCACTTCGCGCGCACGGTCAGCGAGCCGCGGCCCGTTTCGAACGCGTCGAGGATGCCCTTCTTGCCCATGATGATGCCGCCGGTGGGGAAGTCCGGGCCGGGCATGACCTTCATGAGCTCTTCGGTGGTGATCTCGGGGTTGTCCAGCATGAGGCAGGTGGCGTCGATCGTCTCGCCCAGGTTGTGGGGCGGGATGTTCGTGGCCATGCCGACGGCGATGCCCTGAGAACCGTTCACCAACAGGTTGGGGAAGCGGGCCGGGAGCACCGTGGGCTCCTCGAGGCTTTCGTCGTAGTTCGGCTGGAAGTCGACCGTTTCCTTCTCGAGGTCGCGCAGCAGTTCCATGGCCACCTTGTCGAGACGCGACTCGGTGTAACGCATGGCCGCCGCGCCGTCGCCGTCGATGGAGCCGAAGTTGCCGTGACCGTCAACGAGCGGCACGCGCATCGAGAACGGCTGGGCAAGGCGCACCATGGCGTCGTACACGGCCGTGTCGCCGTGCGGGTGGTACTTGCCAATCACGTCGCCGACCGTACGGGCCGACTTCATGTGGGGACGGTTCGGCGTGTAGCCGGACTCGTTCATGGCGTAGAGGATGCGGCGGTGAACCGGTTTGAGACCGTCGCGCACGTCCGGCAGGGCGCGCGAGACGATAACGCTCATGGAATATTCCAGGAACGACGTCTGCATCTCCTTGCCGAGGTAGGCCGTGCGCACGATGGTGCCCTCGCCGCCGTTGGCGCCCTCCACGATGGACCCGTGCGGGTTCGCCATCGTCGACATGTCGATCAGCGCGCGAGCCTTGTTCTCCTCGGACACGAATCCGCCGGGGCGCGACGACCCGTCGTCCTCCACGTCGTCGAGCACGTCGTCGTTGTCGTCATCGGCGTCGTCGCCGTCGTTGTCGGCAGCGTCGGCGTCGTAGTCCTCCTCCGCGCGATTCAAAAACTCGTCAAAGGAATCGTTGTTGTCTGCCACGTATCTCTCCTTAAATGTCCAGGAAGCGGACGTCGCGGGCGTGCTTCTGGATGAACTCCTTGCGCGGCTCAACCTGGTCGCCCATGAGGTCGCTCACGACGCGCTCAGCTTCGGCAGCGTCGTCGATGCTCACCTGCAGCAGCGTGCGCGTGGCGGGCTCCATCGTGGTTTCCCACAGCTGATCGGGGTCCATCTCGCCAAGACCCTTGTAGCGCTGCACGTCGAACTTGTTCGGATCGTCGTACTCGGCCAGCACCGAGGACAGCGCGCTCTCATCGTAGATGTAGCGCTCGATCTTCGGGGAGCGGGAGTTCTTCTTCTTGAGGCCGAAGATGGGCGGCTGCGCGATGTAGATGTAGCCGCGGTTGATGAGTTCCGGCATGTAGCGGTAGAAGAACGTGAGCAGCAGGATGCGGATGTGCGCACCGTCGACGTCGGCGTCGGTCATGATGACGATGCGGTGGTAGCGCGCCTGGTCGGCGTCGAAGTCGTCGCCGATGTTCGTGCCGATGGCCGTGATCAGCGAGCTGATAGTGTCGGAGGACAGCGAGCGGTGCAAGCCCGCGCGCTCCACGTTGAGGATCTTTCCGCGAAGCGGCAGGATGGCCTGGTGCTTACGGTCACGCGCCTGCTTGGCCGAGCCGCCTGCGGAATCGCCCTCTACAATGAAGATTTCAGAATCGGCCGGGGTCTTCGACGAGCAGTCCGCCAGTTTGCCCGGCAACGCGAAGGAGTCGAGCACGCCCTTGCGGCGCGTCATCTCGCGCGCCTTGCGCGCGGCTTCGCGGGCCTTGAGGGCCTGGGTCGCCTTGCCGATGATGCGCTTCGCCGGCGTCGGGTTCTCCTCGAGATACTCGGCCAGGCCTTGCGTCACGGCGTTCTGCACGAGCGGGCGAATCTCGGTGTTGCCCAGCTTCGTCTTCGTCTGGCCCTCGAACTGCGGGTCGTGCAGCTTCACCGACACGATGGCCGCGCAGCCCTCGCGCGTGTCGTCGCCGGACAGGTTGGAATCCTTCTCTTTGAGGATGCCCTTGTTGCGCGCGTATTCGTTGATGGTACGCGTGACGGCCTGCTTGAAGCCGTCGAGGTGCGTGCCGCCTTCGTGCGTGTTGATGTTGTTCGCGAACGCCATGACGGAGTTCGTCGAATAGGACGTCGACCACTGCATGGCCACTTCAACCGTGCCGTCGTCGTTCTCGGCCTCGAAGTAGATGGGCTTGTTGAGCGTTTCCTTGCCCTCGTTCAGGAACTTCACGAAGTCGACGATGCCGCCGGCGTACTGGAACACTTCCGTGCGCGGCTGACCGTCGGCGTCGGTGACGCGCTCGTCGTACATCACGATCTTGAGGCCCTTGTTGAGGAACGCCATCTCGCGGAAACGCGCTGCCAGCGTGTCGTAGTCGAACACGGTGGTCTCGGTGAAGATCTCCGGGTCGGGCCAGAACGAGACCGTCGTGCCGTTGCCCCGCTTCGTGGGGCCCAGCTCGTGCAGCTTCTCGGACGTCTTTCCGCGGTCGAAGGCAATCATGTACTCCTTGCCATCTTTGCGCACCTTCACCTCGACGTGGGAAGACAGCGCGTTCACTACGGACACGCCTACGCCGTGCAGGCCGCCGGACACCTTGTAGCCCTCGCCGCCGAACTTGCCGCCGGCGTGCAGGATGGTGAGCACGACCTCAACCGTCGGAATTTTCTCCTTCGGGTGCTTATCGATGGGGATACCGCGTCCGTTGTCGTCAACGCTGATCGAGTTGTCCGCATGGATCCATACCTTGATCTCGTCGCAGTATCCGGCGAGCGCTTCGTCCACGCCGTTGTCGACGACCTCGTACACGAGGTGGTGCAGACCGCGCGGACCCGTCGAGCCGATGTACATGCCCGGACGCTTGCGGACCGCTTCCAGGCCCTCGAGGACCTGAATGTCAGAACCGTCGTAATGGTCAGGTTTGTTTGCCACTGACATGCTCCTTTTATAGTGCGATGTTGAGTGATGAACGTGTGTTTTCAACGCGAACACACGAACCGTAAAATTTTACCATATTTGAACTTCCGTACCAATAAAAACCATCACTTGTGGAGGGTTTCAGAAGCCCCAGAAGGCGCGATCTCCAATTCACACGTGATTTTTAACCTTGCAGCCTTATCTGCGCTTCGTGTCGGCACGTATTGCCCTCGCAAGGGCGGCGCGCACCGCAGGGCTTTCCACCGATTCAATATGCTCTTCAAGCGCGGCAAGCTCCTCGGGTGTCAACGGAGGCCGCGGCGGCTCGCTGCGCCCGGCACGCGATGCGGAAGACGTCGCCGGGTCCTCTTCGCGGCGGAAGGGATGACGCGATTTCATCTCGAAGCGCGAGGGTAGGATGCGGAACGTCTCGACGTGCTCGCCCTGCTCCTTGAGCTTCATCTTGAGGAATTCCTGTCGCGCATCCAAATCCGAGCGGATGAGGCTGTCGTCGGAATACACGACGAGCTGCGACCCAGTGCCGGTATGCGACGCTTTCGAAGGCGCGCCGGCCACCACCTCGTCGGCGCCCATGATGTACACCGCGTTGATGTGGCCGAGCACCATCTCGGCCGCGTCCTTGTACACCGCTTCCACGGCATTGCGCCATGCGACGTTCACCGCGGCAGCGCGTTGCGCCTTGACGGAGGCGTCGTCGCCTGCGGCAAGCTGCGTCATGAGATCGTTGAGGGCGTTGCCAATCTTCATGGGCGCTCCTTTCCCAATTCCACGATGCGCGCGGCTGACAGCAGATCGTCATCGAAGTAGGAGAGGTTCGTCGTGGTGATGAACGTTTGGATATCCCCCGAGATGAACGCGACGAGCGCGCGGCGGCGCGCGGCGTCCAGCTCGCTCATCACGTCGTCGAGCAGCAGCACGGGCTTCTGATGCAGGATGTCCTGGATGAGCGTGGCCTCGGCCAGCTTGAAGGCGAGCACCACCGAGCGCTGCTGACCCTGGCTCCCGAACAGCGCGGCGTTCTTGCCGTCGATGAAGAACTCGATGCGGTCAGCGTGCGGGCCCACGAGCGCCCGATGCCGTATGCGCTCGTCGGCAGCGCGCCGCTCGAGCGCATCGGTCAGCTCCGCGCGCGCTTCGTCGCGGCCGAAGGTGTACGTAGCGGGCACCATCGGGTCATGCGGGCGCCACGAGGGCACGAAGCACGCCTCGAGGCGCTCGCGTCCGTCGGTGATTTCGGCATAGTAGGACGCCATCGACGCCGCCAGCTTCTCGAACAGCGCCGCCCGGTAGCAGGAGAGCTGAGCGCCGCACGTGACCAACGTCTCATTCATAGCCTCCACGAGCGCCGCCGGGGCCTCGTCCTTGAGCAGCCGGTTTTTGTGGCGCAGCACCTTCTCGTAGTCGCGCCTGATCAGGTAATGGTTCGCGGACAGCTGCGAACCAAGAGCGTCGAGCGCCGCGCGGCGCACCGACATGGCCCCCTTCGCCAAATCGAGGTCGTCAGGGGTGAACGTGACGGACGGCACGAGGCCCTTGAGGTCCGCCGTGCGCTTCGCCTTGCCGTTCAGCAGGTGTTTCTTCTTGCCTTCCGCCAGCTGCACCACCAACTCGAGTTCGCGGCTCCCGTCCGTGACGTCGGCTGCGAGCCGCGCGAAGTCCGAGCCCGCGTGCACGAGCTGTTCCACGGGCGCATGGCGAAACGACGACTGGGCGGTCAGCAGCTGAATGCCCTCGATGATGTTCGTCTTGCCCACCGCATTCGGGCCGACGAGTACCGTGAGCGGCCCGATGCCGCTCAAATCGAACGACTCGTAACTGCGAAACGTCAGAAACGAGATATGGGTGATGGCAAGATCCACAGGCACACGCGCCGCAGCGCGTCCTTACGAAATGCGCACGGGCATGACGAGGTAGAGGAAGTTCTCGCCCTCGGCGGATTTGAAGATGCCCGGCTTGAGCGACGACTGCACCTCAAGGTACACGTTGTCCGTGTTGACCGACGACAGACCGTCCAGCACGTAGGCGTAGTTGAACGCGATTTCCACGTCCTCGCCTTCGCCCTCGCACGACAGCGTCTCCTGAGCCGAGCCCACGTCCTGTGCCACGGCCGACAGCTGCGCCGTCTGCGAGGCTATGTTGATGTCGAACCGCACCGGCGAGCTCGTCTGTCCCAGCAGCGACGTGCGCTTCACGCCGGCGATGAGGTGCCCCACGTCCATGCTCACGCGCGTGACGTAGGAATCGGGCAGCAGCTGACGGTAGTTCGGGAAATTTCCCTCGAGGCGGCGGTTGATGAACACGGTGTCGTGATACGTCACCACGATCTGATTCTCAGCGAGCGCCAGCTTCAGATTCTCGTCCGAACGCGGCAGCGAGGCGATTTCCTGCAAGAACGAACCCGAAATGACCGCCTGGAACTCCTCCGCGGCAGAATCTTCCAGCTGCGTCTCGGTGATGGCCAGTCGATACGAGTCGGTAGCCACCATCTTCAACATGGAATCTTCCAGCGTGATGAGCACGCCCGTGAGGATGGCACGGCTCTCGTCCTTCGACACGGTGCGCGCCACGCGCTTCACCATGGAAGCGAACTGCGCGAACGGAATGGCAATCTCCTGCTGCACGTCCACATGGGGGAACCCGGGGAAGTCTTCGGCATCGAGCGTCTTGATGGAGAACGACGCCGTGTCGCACGTGATAACGGCCGAATCGTCCTCGGCTTCCACATGCACGGCCGCATCAGGCAAGTTCTTCACGATGTCGGAGAACAGCTTGCCCGGCACCACCGCTTTGCCCGTCTCTTCGATAAGCGCCGATACCGAGTATTGAATGGACAGTTCGAGGTCGGTTGCCTGGAGCGTGAGCGTATCGTCGTGCGCATCGAGATAGATGCCCGACAGGATGGGAAGCGTCGAGCGCGTAGCGATGCCCTTGAGTACGACCGACAGCGCGTTTTGCAATTCTGATTGGTTGATGCTGAATTTCAAGACGTTCCCTTTCTCTTAACGGTGCTCAGTATGGCATAGAAGCGCCGAGGGGTTCAAATGTTTCACGTGAAACATTCTGGTTTGTAAACGGGTTTGATCTTCCTCTATATATATCTAAGTTTTTAATAATGATAATAATAAGCACGGTGGAAATGTGGAAAACCAGCGTTACCGCACGTCAAGCTCAAGAAATAATGCGATTTCGGCTGGGCAGTTCGGGTACCCTCTTTCAACATCAATTATCGCTAAAATTATCTTTCCATAAGGTTGTACCACTTTTCGGCAGGTTGTCAGTCATGTTTCAGTCATCTTTCCGCCGAACGCGCGTACGCTTCTATCCTACATTTCGTGAATCAGCTGCCTCAGGGCTTCCAATTCCTCGCGCAACTCGCGGTTTTCCTTCATCTTTTCCTCCACGTTCGTCACCGAGTACATCACGGTGGAGTGATCGCGGTTGAACTTCTTGCCGATGTCGTTGAAGGGAAGGTCGAGCATCTGTCGGCACAGGTAGATGGCGATCTGCCGCGCGTAGATGATGTTGCGCGTGCGCTTCTTTCCCACGAGGTCGGCATGGCTCACCTTATAAAAGGTTTCCACTTCCTTTTGAATATCGGCGATGGTGAGCCGCTTGGAGGGCCCGCCGGTGAAGTGGTTCTCCAGGAGCGTGCGCACGTCGTCGAGCTTCAGATTGGGCTGGTTGAAGAACGTCATTTGGTAGATGACCTTCGTGACGGCGCTCTTCAGCTCGCGGATGTTCGAGCTCGAGCTTTCCGCGATGTACATTTGAATGTCCTCGGGGATGTTGAAGTCGTGCGAGCCTTCCGACTCGCGGTACTCGTCCACGAAGCTCTTCACGATGCCCAGCTTCGTCTCGATCTCGGGAGGCTGGATGTCGAAGGTGCCGCCCGAGTTGAAGCGGCTGCGGTAGCGTTCGTCGATGTCGATGTTCTTCGGCGCGCGGTCGGCCGACAGCACCACTTGACGGCCCTGGCTCGTCAGCTTGTTGAATATCTGGAACACGATATCGAGCGTCTGCTTCTTGCCCTGCAGGTATTGGACGTCGTCGATGAGCAGGACATCGGCTTCTTCGTAGCGCGTTTTGAAGTTCTTGTAGCTCGATTTCTGCTTGTCGTGCGCGGCGGACGCCTCCATATAGTCGCTCAGCAGCTCGGCCGAGTCGACGTAGATGGTGGACAACTGCGGCATGGTCTCGTTGATGTAGTTCTGGATGGCGCGCATGAGGTGCGTTTTCCCCAGGCCCGACTTGCCGTAGATGAACAGCGGGTTGAGGTGCGCCTTGCCGGGCATCTCGGCCACGGCCACGGCCATGGAGTACGCCATGCGGTTCGAATCGCCGATGACGAAGTTCTCGAAGGTCAACGTGGAAGCCGGGCTGTCGGGGCCGTCGAGCTGGCCGTCGTCCAATTCCACCGCAAGGGCGCGTCGGGGGCTGTCGGCTTCCCGCGCCTCTTCGCGCGGCGATTCCTCGGCGCCTGCTTCGCGCGCCGGCTCGCTCGGAGCCGGCGCAGGCGTCGCCGCAGGTGCAGCTGCCGGCGCGGCGGCAGCCGGAGCGGGCGCGGCGGCGGGCGCGGGCGGTTGTTCGGCCGCAGTGATATCCACTTCGATGATCACGGTGAACGGTATATGGTACAGATCGTTCAACGCGCGCTTGATGAATTCAACGTAATGGCGCTCGATCCAGGTCTTGATGAAGTCGTTGTCCGCCGTGATCATGAGGAACCCCTCGCTCATGGCCTGCGGGTGCAGGCGCGAGAAGAACGCGTTGATCTGCGAGGGATCAATATTGTTGTAGCTTTTGACCTGGTCGCATACTTCCAACCAGACTTGTTCGAGTTTTTCGCTGTTCATAGCTTGCTTCCTTGATGGGGGCATCTGCGGGCGCCACCCGCCGCGGCTTTGTACGTGTATACCAGATTATAGGGAATTTGCCACGTGGTATCCGAGATCGGTCAGGATACGCTTCTGTCCGACGGTCTTTTCGATAAGGCCGTTCTCCTCCAGCTTGGACAGCGTGACGTACGTGCTCGATTGCGGCACGCCCGTCAAGCGCGACAGATCCGTCACGCCGAGCGCACCCTCGTTGAGGAAGATCGGCAGGAAGTCGCGTTCGCGCTGCGACAGCGGCGGAATGAGCGGCGCCACCGGGTACTGTCCGGCCATCGCGTGACCCTGCACCGGGTACTTCGGCGCGCCGCCCTGGTAGTACGGTGGCATGCCCTGCTGCGGCGCGTACGGGTCCTGCTGATAGCGCGGGTCGTACTGTTGTTGCTGCTGCTGGTAGCGCGGCTGCATGAGCGGCTGCTGCTCGGCCCCGTAGCCGTACGTCGGGCGCGCCGGGGCGCTTTCCACCGGGTACTGAGGGGCTGCGTATCCGTATTGATCCTGGTAGATGGGCTGCTGCGGCTGTTGCTGCTGCGCGAGGTCCTGTGGGTAGAGCGGTTCTTGCGGCTGAGAGAGGGCCCCGTCGGGTCGAAGGCTGATGGTAACCACGGCGCCCGTCCCCAGGTTGTCTTCGATGGTGATGGTGCCGTGTGAGAAGTCCAGGTACTCCTTCACGATGGGCAAGCCCGACCCGACGCCGCGAATGTAATGCTTCATCGGCTCGACGGCGGACGTGAATCCGGGAATCTGCGCCTGGTCCTTGAACGGGATGCCCGGGCCTTGGTCGGCGAAGCGAATGGTGTTGCCGTCGTCGAGGATGGACACGGTCGCTTCGGCGAAGCGCGCGTGGATGAAGTTTTCCGATACTTCCCTAATAACGGTGTACGGAATGGTTCCGCCGGCGCTTTTCGCTTGTTCATAAATCTTGGAAGCGAGGCTTTCAATAAATTCAGCCGTCGGCGCGGGATGGATCTCCGTTACGCGCGGCGCGCTGCGGAGATCGTCGTACAGAGCGATCCGAGCGACGGCGCGCACCTGCGTGTAGTCGAACGACTCGGTGCCGTCATCAGCGGATTCGTCCTGCTGATCTGCTTTTTCAATCTGGTTGTCCAATGGTGTTCCGTTTTCAGATTCGATATTCAGCATTTTTCAAAGGCTTTCAACGGCATTGTAGCGTTTTTTCCATTCTGAATCTATCCACCTGGGGAATTCATAGCATTCAAAACATTGCATTCATCCATTTATAAAAGTCACCCTCCTTTCCACATGGGCTTTTCAACGTTTTCCACATTCTATTCAGAAAATGTGGAAAACGTTGGAGAAAGCTTTTAACAAGACGGATGAACGTTGGTGAAAACCGTGCAAAAATGTTGATATATTCCGGTCTGGGAAGCGCTGGAGCCGTTGAATTCCCGGAAGAATGGAACATGACCGTTTGGCTTCATTCGCGTGAAGAACGCGTAACGCATGCTTTGAATTGGAAATTATCGCACTCTGACCTTGTTCTAAAATACCAGGTCAAACCTTTGTTAATAAGTCTAATCATCCTTCGTGCCTGATGAGGGGCTTGTAAAAATTAAAGAAATCATCTCTTGACAAACAGGTGACTTTAGAGATTTCCACAACGGGTCTCGAATGAAATGCGAGTTTTCCACCTTTTCCACAATTTGAGTGTTCGTAAAAGCGGAAAACGTCGGCGGAAAACGCGATATGCCGCCGTTCGTGGGCAATCAGAACATGCTTTCGAGGTTTTCCACGTATGGATGCCGTATGAAGAATGATGCAACCTTCTTGTGGGTTTTCCTTGACTCCCCGGTTACGTGAGCTATACTTTCGAGGTTGCTCTAAAACCATGAAAGGGAATCAATATGAAGCGCACGTACCAACCTAACACTCGTAAGCGGGCTAAGTGCCACGGTTTCCGTGCTCGTATGTCGACGAAGGGTGGCCGCAAGGTGCTGGCTGCTCGTCGCGCTAAGGGTCGCAAGCGCCTCTGCGTGTAAAGAGAGCTTTAGGTTGGAGACTATTAAATCCCGCGGGGATATCTCCGATCTGTTCTCATGCGGCAAGCGTCTACATACGCCGTACCTTACGTTCATAGTGTTACCCACGAAGCAGCACGGCCCGCAAGGTCGTGTTGCTTTTATTGCGGGTAAAAAATCGGGGAACGCGGTATGGCGCAACAGCGCGAAACGGCGTATGCGGGCCATCTGCCATGACCTGGGGGGTCCTTGGGCGGGCTATGATGTGATATTTCTCGCGAAGTCGGGCATCATGAGGAGTTCTTATAGTACAGTGCATACAGCATGTGCCGAGACGTTGAAACGCGCTGAGTTACGGTAGGGTTCGAGAGATGAAGGCATGTTTGAAACAGGTGCCGTGCAAAATCGCGGTGTTTCTCATCACCTTCTACCGAGCTGCCATTTCTCCTATGTTCCCTTCCTGCTGTCGTTTCACGCCAACTTGCTCCGAGTACGGGCTCATAGCTTTTCAGCGCTACGGGTTCTGGCGGGGCCTCAAGCTCACGGTGAAACGTGTGCTGCGTTGTCGTCCGGGGGGTTCGCACGGCTACGATCCTGTTCCATAGGGGTCGACGCACGGGCTTCTTTGGTATAGAGGAAGGAACAACTGAACATGTGGGACGTATTTAAGGATTGGATATTCGACGTTATCCAGTTCTTCTACAACTTCTGCGGCGACTGGGGCTTGGCCATCATCCTTGTCACCATCATCTTCCGCATACTCATCTCGCCTTTGATGCACAAGCAGACGAAGTCGTCTTTTCAGATGCAGAAAGTGCAGCCGCTCATGCAGGAGCTGCAGCGCAAGTACGCTGACGACCAGCCTCGCCTGCAGGAAGAGATGCAGAAGCTCTACGCCGAGGTGAAGTTCAACCCGCTCGCCGGCTGCCTGCCCATGTTGCTGCAGATGCCTATCTTCATGGCTCTGTTCCAAGTGCTCCAGGAGATGGGTTCGCGCACGTCGGGCACCACTTACGAGTTCTACCACCTCGTTCCCAACCTGGTTGTTCGCCCCTCTGAGGCATTCGCCAGCGGTTTTGGAACGTTTGTTCCCTATTTGGTGCTCATGATTATCTTCGCAGGCGCCACCTTCCTTCCGATGGTGCTCATGCAGATGGGCAACAAGGACAACCCGCAGCGCAAGCAGACCATGATCATGGCCGCCGTCATGAGCGTGTTCATGCTGTGGATCAGCTGGGGTTCGCCCGCCGGCGTGCTCCTGTTCTGGGGTGCGTCCTCACTCATGGGCCTTGCGCAGCAGCAGATTTCCATGCGTATCATGAAGCGCCGTGACGCCGAAGCGGCTGAGACCGTCGAGGTCAAGCCCATCGAAGTTGACGTCACCCGCAAGGAGAAGAAGCCTCGTCCCACCAAGAAGGATACGACGAAGCGGAAGTAGTTGCAGGTACCGCGAATGTTTCACGTGAAACATTCGCGTGTCGTGAGCGTTGGTAAAGGAGTCTGTCATGGCTGAAGAATTGGTTGAGAAGCCCCTCGACGAGGAGCCGACTGAGCTGACCGACGAGGATCTCGATCGCATCGCCGACACGGCAATTGGTGCGCTCCAGGACATCCTCAAGTATTTCGATGTGGGCGAAGTGACCATCGACGAGTACGAAGGCGACGAAGGCGAGCTCATCCTCGACATCACGGGCGATGATCTGGCGGTTTTGATCGGACGGCACGGCAAGACGCTCGACGCCCTGCAGTTCCTCGTGTCGGCCATCACCGTGCGCACCATCGGGTTCCGCTATCCGGTGATCGTGGACGTCGAAGGCTACAAGAGCCGTCAGCGTGAGAAGCTCGAGTCCATCGCGCGTTCGTCCGCGAACCGCGCGGCGGGTCAGAACCGCAGCATCAAGCTGCGTCCGATGACTCCGTACGAGCGCCGCATCGTGCACATCTGCCTGCGCGACGACGACCGTGTGGAAACCGCGTCCGAAGGTGAAGGCAGCGCGCGCCACGTGGTAATTCTTCCTCGCTAAGTTCTATTGCCTGCTTGCTTGCTCGCCCGCATCGAAAGGTGCGGGCTTTTTTTATGCCCGAATGTTTCACGTGAAACATTCCACTATACTGGTGGCACGTCGAAACGGAGGAGCAAGGAATGCACGACGATCTTTTGAAGCGCCATCTTGAACTGGTTATCGAGGCGAACAAGACCACTAACATCACGCGCATCTCGACATGGGAAGAGGGCATGCTGCTGCATGTGGAAGACTCGCTCGTGGGATTGCCGGAAGTGATGGATGCGCCTGCGGGCCGTATGGCCGATATCGGGTCGGGGGCTGGATATCCGGGTATTCCGCTTGCTATCGAAAGCGGGCGTCAAACGCTGCTTGCCGATTCCGTTGGTAAGAAGACAGCGATTCTTTCCTCGATGGTTGAAACGCTCGGGCTCGAAAACGTTGAAGTGTACACCGGTCGCATCGAGGACCTTGCGCGCGAGAAGCCTGCGGCGTTCACCGTCGTGACAGCGCGAGCGCTCGCGCAACTCTCCATCTTGATGGAGCTTGCCAGTCCGATGCTGCAAGAAGGCGGACGTCTCGTATGTTACAAGGCGAACGTTTCGGACGAGGAACTGCAGCATGCATTGTCACTGCAAGAGCAGCTTGGCATGAAGCACGTGTCCGACCGCACCGTGACGCTCGGTGACAACTGCCGCCGTATCATCTGCTTCGAGAAGACCGGTCGTCCGAAGATCAAACTGCCGCGCAAGGTGGGGATGGCTCAGAAGCGCCCGCTTTAACCGATGCAGAATGTTTCACGTGAAACATTAGCGTTTGTCCTTGAGCTTTTGAAACATATCTTCCTTCACATCGTTACGTCGGTTGAGAACTTCGGCATGAATGGCTTCGCACACGCCTTCGAGGTTCTCAACCACCTCAGTGTTCGTAAAACGCAACTCTTTGATTTCCAGCATCTCTAAATAGGTGGTACGAATCTGATCGTACTTCTTCTGTCCTCGCGTATAATGGCTGTCACCGTCAATCTCGATGCTCAACCGTGCTTTCCGGCAATAGAAATCGACGACGTAGGTTCCTATCACTTTCTGCGCAACGAATGAGGTAGGATATTCTCGCAGGAACGAGAACCAGAGCCGCCGCTCTGCATAGGTCATCTGCTTCCGCATGGTTGTCGCCCGCTCAGCGAGTAATTGACGCCGTGTCATATTCATCAGCTCCCTCGTTTCGCCCTTCCCTTATTGTACTCAGAATATCTAGCACGCAGATGAAGGGCATCGAACGGGAATCTAGCGTGTTTCTAGCACATGTTTCACGTGAAACACTACCGGTTCCAGCGAGCTTCGAATGTTTCACGTGAAACATTCCTCTGACGTGTTTCACGTGAAACACTAAACAGGGTATACTGTCGGTGCGGTTAAGAAAGGGGGTCCCTGTGGGACTATTCGATGGTCTCAAACGAGACAAAAAAGCAGCCGAGACTGTCAAGCAGGACAACAAAGAAGAATTCATCGAGGAAGAGTTGATCGTCGATCGCATTGAAGTGATCGAACGTGAGGCGCGACCCGTGATTGAGCAGGAAGTGCCTCCCACTCCCATCAAGACGATCAAGGAGAAGGCGCCCGTCAAGCATGTGGTGGGCCAGACGAAGGTCATGGCCATCATCAACCAAAAAGGCGGCGTCGGGAAGTCAACGACTGCAATCAACCTTTCTGCTGCGTTGGGCGAGCTTGGCAAGCAGGTTCTTCTCGTAGACCTCGATCCTCAGGGCAACTCTTCGAGTGGTCTGGGTATCGAAAAGAGTCAGGTGCACAACTGCGTCTACGACGTGCTGCTCAACGATGTTCCCATCGAGGACGTTATCATCCCCGATGTGAGCGAAGGACTCGATCTCGTACCAGCCACGATTAACCTCGCAGGGGCAGAAGTAGAGCTTGTATCCGAAATGGCCCGTGAGAATCGCTTAAAAGACGCCGTAGGAAGCCTTCGCGGCAAGTATGACTATGTTTTCATCGACTGCCCGCCGTCCTTGGGTCTCCTGACCGTCAACGCGCTCGTGGCCGCTGACAAGCTTCTTATTCCCATTCAGTGCGAGTTTTACGCGCTGGAAGGTGTGACAAAACTCCTTGATTCAATGAAACGTGTCAAAACACGCCTTAATCCGACCCTCGATATCTTCGGCGTGCTGCTGACGATGTACGATGGTCGCACCACGCTTTCGCGTCAGGTTGCGGAAGAGGTGCGTGGATACTTCGGCAAGACGGTCTTTGCGGCGCTTATTCCCCGTACGGTCAAGCTTTCCGAGGCTCCGAGCTTTGGTCAGCCCATAACGCAGTACGATCCTTCGGGTAAGGGCGCGCAATCGTATATGGATCTCGCAAAGGAAGTGGTACAACGTGGCTAAATCGAACAAAAGCGGGTTGGGACGAGGCCTGAACTCGCTTCTTGGCGGCGCATACGAGGAAGCAACCCCTATCGAAGCTACTCCTCAGCGTGTTTTGATCGAACAAGAGCGTGAAGAAGTCGTTGTTATCACTGAACCGGCACCGCAGAATGTTTCACGTGAAACAATTGCGCCGATTCAGGAGGAATCGATCGTCGACGGCGAGAACCATGTGACCATCAAGAGCGTGTCGCAGCGTCGCACGGACGAGGTTCCTATCGAGCAGGTGAGCCCGAATCCCGATCAGCCGCGTACGAACTTCAAGAAAGAGGCCCTGGAAGAGCTTGCGTCGTCCATTGAGAAGGACGGATTGCTTCAACCGATCCTCGTGCGCCCGGTGGGTAATCAGGAATATCAGATTATCGCCGGCGAACGTCGTTGGCAGGCTTGCAAGATTGTCGGATTGAAGACGGTTCCCATTCGTATTAAGGAAGCCGATGACGATCAGGCGCTCGAACTGGCGCTCGTCGAGAATATCCAGCGTTCTGACCTGAATCCCATCGAAGAAGCGTACGGATATCGCCGTATGATGGAGCGCCGCAACCTTACCCAGTCCGAAGTTGCTCAGGCGATGTCGAAAGGCCGCTCTACGGTCGCAAATGCACTGCGCCTGCTCGAATTGCCTGAAGAAGCGCAGCAACTTTTGTTCGAAGAGAAGATTACGGCGGGCCACGCGCGCGCTATTCTGTCTATTCCTACGAAGGAAGGCCGTCAGAAGCTCACGGACAAGCTCGTTGCCGAAAAATTGACGGTCCGCGAGGCGGAAGCTATCGCGCGACTGTTCTCCGGCAAGCGCAATGAAGCTGCAACGCCGAAGCCTCCCGTGCCGAAGACGTACAAAACGGTGGCAAAAGCGCTGAAAGACGTGCTGAACACGAACGTGAAGGTGAAATCGTCTCAAGGGAAGAATAAGATTGAGATCGAGTTCAAGGATGAGGAAGATCTTGAGCGGTTGTTTGAAGAATTGATTGCCGCCGCATCATAGGAACAAGAAAGGCCCCGCAATGCGGGGCCTTTTCAATGTTTCACGTGAAACATTCCTTATTTGAACGTGTTTTTGAGTTGCCCGCAGGCGCCGTCTATATCGGAGCCGCGAGAATCGCGCAATGTGGCCTCGGTTCCCTTCTTCTGAATCGCGTTGAGCCAGCGATTGATGGTTTCCGGTTCGCTCGGCTGGAATACGGACCCTTCGATGGCGTTGATGGGGATGAGATTGACGTGGCAGAGGAGGTTTGCGCAGAACTTCTGCAGAGCTTTGAGGTCTTCGTCAGCGTCATTCACGCCGTCGATCATGATGTACTCGAGGGTAACGCGTCGATTGGTCTTCGCAATGTACTCCTGCAGCGCGCTTTTCAAATTTCCCAGCTTAAAACGGGCGACATTGGGCATCAGGAGGTCACGCACGCCCTGACGTGCCGCGTGGAGCGACACTGCGAGCGTGAATTGCTCGGGTTCTTCGGAAAAACGCTCGATACCGGGCAGAATACCGCAGGTTGAGACGCTGATGTGGCGCGCACCGATCTCGAGGCCCTTCTTGTTGTTGAGGATGCGCAGCGCTGCCATGGTGTTGTCGTAGTTGAGGAAGGGTTCACCCTGTCCCATGCCCACGACATTCGTCACGCGTTTTCCCATATCGTCTTGTGCGATGAGCACTTGATCGACTATTTCGCCTGGTGTGAGATTTCGTGCGAACCCTTCGCGGCCCGTCGCGCAGAATGCGCAGCCAATCGCGCATCCAGCCTGTGTCGAGAAGCACACGGTGAGACGATCGCCCCCACGTGAGGGAATGGCGACGGTTTCAACGCGAATACTGTCGTCGAATTCGATCAAATACTTCCGCGTACCGTCCCGAGACACCTGACGATTCACGATTTCCGGCGTTGTGAGGGGAAAACGCTCGGAAAGCGCGGCTCTGAGAGCCGCTGGGAGGTTCGTCATCTCGTCGTAGCTGCTCGCATGACGTTGATAGAGCCATTCCGTTAGCTGCTGAGCGCGGAATGAGGGCTGCCCAAGCTCCTTCATCAAGGAAGGAAGCTCAGATAGCGCGTACGTTTTAATTGGTTTATCCATGGCGGTCATTATACATGTTTCACGTGAAACATTCTGGTTTGCTATACTGCTGTGCAGCGAACGTACCAAGGATGATGAAAGAAGGATGCATGTCTGACTGCCGTGTGGCCTTGCTTACCGGGGGAAAGAGCGGCGAGCGAGAGGTTTCCCTGGCATCGGGAAAAGGAGCTCGCGAAGCCCTTGAAGAAGCTGGATTTATCGTAACGTCCCTTGATCCTGCGGAAAAGGAGGATCTGAAGCGTCTTATCGACGGACCCTTCGACGTCGCATTCCTGTGTTTGCATGGGAAATGGGGAGAAGATGGCACCGTGCAGGGCTTTTTGGAGACTATCGGGCTGCCTTACATCGGCTCAGGGGTATGGTCGAGCGCTCTTGCCATGGATAAGGTGAAATCGAAGCTGTATTACGAGCGGGATGGCATTCCCACTCCCCCTTCGGTCTCGCTGCAGGCGGGAGATTCGTACGATGTGGACGAGATCGTAGCAAAATTGGGCGAACACTGCGTGGTGAAGCCCGGTACCGAGGGAAGTGCGCTGGGCGTTTTCATCGTTGAAGGTGCCGAAGCGGTGGCCGAAGCGATTGAAAAAGCATTCGCAATCGATTCTGAGATTCTTATCGAGCGGTATATCAAAGGTAAGGAATTGACCGTCGCGGTGATCGGCGACGATGAGGTTGAAGCGCTGCCTATCATCGAGATTGTGCCGAAGAGCGAGTTCTACGATTACGAGTCCAAGTACGCGCCCGGCGGCTCGCAGCACCTATGTCCCGCGCCGTTGTCGGAAGAAACCACGCGTATGGTGCAGGATTTGGCCGTTCGCGCGCACCGAGCGCTGTCATGCAAGGGTGTTTCCCGCTCGGATTTCATCCTGGAAGACGACGGTCGGTGTTGGACGCTCGAGACGAACACCATTCCGGGCATGACGGGCACATCGCTGTTGCCCGATGCCGCGCGCGCTGCGGGTATTTCGTTCCCGGAGCTGTGCACGCGGCTGATTGGCTACGCGCTTGCATAAGAATGTTTCACGTGAAACATTCCGTTTAGAACAACCCGCACGATTTAAGACCGAACAGTACGAGCGCAATGAGGAGCAGGAGGAACAGCCAACTGACGACGTAGCAGCCTTTGTTGCCCTTGCGGCCCTGTTCGATCATCTTCTCGGACATTTTGCGATGGCTCTTCATGATGACCGTGCCCGACTCCTTCGAGGGGAACGGCACGGTTTTCTTTGGAGTCCATGCACCGTCGCTTGAGATGAGCTGCTCGACGGCTTGCTCGCCGAGGTCGACGTCGGGGCGAACGCCGTCGGACAAGCGCGACGCCGTCGACGCGATGAAGGGGGAAAGCGTCTGCTCGAGAGAGGGATCGTAGCAGATGACCGCCGCCTGACCCCAGTAATGACCTGGTTCGGGCTTGTCAGTGAACGCTACGAAGGACAGCAAGGCCCGCAGATTCCATCCGCGGGCAGCAAAAACGCTCAGTTTTCGGGAAAACGAGGGATCGAAGTACCCCACCAGGCCGCCGAAGCGGTTTTTCATCCAAGCAGTGGATACGCCGTCTTCGGTTTGGAACACGATCTCGAATACATCGCCGATGAGGTTGTCTGCTCCGAGCAAGGTGGCAGCGTCTTTCTTGGAAAGGGTGTCGAACCGTGCGTACGTTCCGAAATAGCGCTCTGCCTGCATGTTCTCTCCTTTGAGCCGTTCTTTTTGTCGGCATCGGCGTATCAGTTTGTGTGATCCCATGATAGATGATAGGCTAACCGGTATGGATAAACAAAACATGCCCTCGCAGGATACCCTGCAAAGTTTCATAAGCGATGGTACGTCGCAGGCCATCTGCGATCGCTATGCGTCGCTTTCCGAAATCGCCGCTACGGCGGATTTTGGCGATCTCGACCACAATATCGTGGTGTTGGATACGGAAACCACGGGTTTCTCGTTCCATCACGACGAGTTGACGCAGATCGCAGCCGCTCGAATGGAGAACGGTGAGATTGTCGAGTGGTTCATCACGTTCGTGAACCCTGGCAAGCCTATTCCGGAAGATGTGGCGCACCTCACCGACATTCACGATTGCGATGTAGCCAACGCTCCTTCCCCTTCGGATGCGCTTGCCGAGCTCGCCGCGTTCGTGGGCGACGCAAAGGTGATCGCGCATAACGCCGAATTCGACCGCACCTTCACGACGCGCCACCCGAGCGGGTATCCCCTGCTCGAGAACACGTGGATCGACTCGCTCGACCTTGCGCGCATCGCGCTGCCTCGCTTGAAGTCGCATCGATTGCTCGACCTCGTGCGCGCATTCGATTTACCGCCGTCGACGCACCGGGCCGACGCCGACGTTGCCGCAACCTGCGCCATTTTCCGCATCTTGCTGGCGGGCGTGGCAACGATGCCGCCGGCGCTCGTGTGTGAAATCGCGCATATGGCGACTCCTGACGAATGGTCGACGCAGGTGGTGTTCGATCAATTCGCGCAGAAGTACGAAAATGTTTCACGTGAAACATCCGATCTGAAGCTCTCGCTGCGCAATCTGCGCCGAGATCGTTTGGGTAAGCTCGAACGCACGGCGAAGCTCGATGCCGACGACATTGCTGCTGACCCGCAGCGCTCGCTAATATTCCCCTCGAACGAGGAAATCGTGCAAGCGTTCTCGGAAACGGGGCTCGTAGGCTCGCTCTACAACGATTTCGAGCCACGTATGGAACAAGTTGCCATGGCGGAAGCGGTGCGCGGCGCGTTCTCAAGCTCGGAGAACTTGTTGGTTGAAGCGGGGACCGGCGTTGGCAAGTCCATGGCGTACCTCGTGCCGGCCGCATTGACGGCTCGCGCCAACAACATCGCCGTCGGTGTGGCGACGAAGACGAACACGCTGCTCGATCAGCTGGTCTATCACGAACTGCCCGCGCTGTCCGAGGCGCTGAACGCCGACGACTCCGAACGTCCTCCGCTGACGTTTGCGCCGCTCAAAGGCTTCTCTCACTATCCCTGCCTGCGAAAAATCGGGCATATCGTGTCGGATGGCGCGCAAACGAAGCTCTTCGGCAATAAGGAACAGTCGCAGGCCCCGGCGCTCGCAGCGCTCCTGTCGTTCATCGAGCAAACCGAGTACGACGACATGGACAGCCTGAAAATCGACTATCGCATGTTGCCGCGTCGCATGGTGACGACGACCGCGAACGATTGCTTGCGCAGGAAGTGTCCCTATTTTGGTACCTCGTGCTTCGTTCACGGGTCGCGCCGCCGCGCCGAGGCGGCCGATATCGTGGTGACGAATCACAGCCTGCTGTTCTGCGACCTCGTTGCAGACGGAGGGCTGCTGCCCCCTATTCGCTACTGGGTGGTTGACGAGGCCCACGGTGCCGAAGCTGAGGCGCGCCGCGCGTTCTCACTGTCGCTCTCAGCGGAGGACATCACGCGCCTGGCGAACCGCGTCGGCGCAGACGAAGCGTCGCGCAACGTGTTCGTGCGCGCCGAGCGCCGTGTGGTCGTGCCCGGCATGGAAGAGGGATCGTCGCTGTTCTATGCTCTCACGGCGAAAGCCCGCTCGGCGGGTAAAGTGTACGCTGAGGCGGCGCACGAATTCTCGTCGCACCTTAAAGACCTTCTATTCTTCGATCAGAATAGAAAGGGCAAGGGATACGAAATCGTCGAGCTGTGGATCAACAGCGATATACGGGCGAGCGCAACGTTTTCCCAGGTGGCAAGCTATGGCCGTGCGATGACGCAAGCGGCTGAGAAGCTGGTGACCACGTGTCAGGAGCTTGTGGGCTACCTGGAAGACCTCGAGGGTGCGGCGGAGATTCAGCGTGAGATCGCATCGGTGACGATGGAGCTCAAGGATCAGATGAACGCCGCCGACATCATCCTCGACAAGGCGCCCGAGACGTACGCGTACGCCGCGACGGTGAGCCGCAAGAAGGATCGCGTAGCCGAGAAGCTTGAGGCGTTGCTGATCAACGTGGGCGAAGCCATGAACGAAACGCTGTTCGAGCGCACGCATTCGACCGTGTTCGCGTCGGCGACCCTGGCGGTTGACGACAAGTTCGACGCGTTCGAGAGCGCATTGGGGCTGAACGCCTCGGAGCACTCGACCTGCCAGACCTGCAAACTGGACTCCAGCTACGATTTCGACGCCAATATGACCGTCTATGTGGCCAGCGACATGCCGGAACCGAACGAAGCGGCCTATCTTTCGGCTCTACAGCGCCTGCTCGTTGCCGTGCACCGCGCTCAAAACGGCTCGATGTTGACGCTGTTCACGAATCGCCGCGAGATGGAGCGCTGTTTCGACGAAGTGCAACCCCAGCTCAAAGAGGACGATCTGCGCGTGGTGTGCCAGAAATGGGGCGTGTCCGTGAAGGGCCTGCGCGACGACTTCCTGGCAGACGAGCATCTGTCCCTTTTCGCGCTCAAGAGCTTCTGGGAAGGGTTCGACGCGCCGGGCGCCACGCTGAAGGGCGTCATCATCCCGAAACTGCCGTTCGCGAAGCCGACTGACCCCCTGTCGTGCGAACGCGCAGCCCGCGATGACCAGGCATGGCGCCGGTACGTGCTGCCCGCCGCCGTGCTCGAGACGAAGCAGGCTGCCGGCCGCCTGATCAGGAAGGCCGACGACACCGGCGTGCTCATCCTGACCGACCGCCGTCTGCTGACGAAGAGTTACGGAAAGGCGTTCCTCAACTCGCTGCCGAGCAGGACTATCAAGGTGATGACGGCGTCGGAGATTGCCGCTGACCTCGAGCGCGCGAACAACGGGTAGCGCAGGGCGAACCAGCAGGTACGAATGGGCAAGTGGGAAGACAAAATAACGCGCGCCGCGCACATCAAGAAGCACACCCGCGGCACGTCGAACGAGATATCGTTCAGCGTCCTCGACGCGGCGAAGAACGCGCTCGACGGGGATGCGAACGACAAGCAGAAGCATGCGCCCTTCTCGGGGCGCATCTCGCTGTTCACCCTGCCTGGTCGCCGCAAGAAACCGGCGGGCACGCCGACGAAGGAACGAGGACTCCCCCTCTCAACAGGCGATTTCGTCTCGGTTGAAGACAGCGGACCCGTCCCTAAGCTCAATACCATGTCCCCTCCTCGCACCTCGGCGCCCGTTGCGGGCCCATCTACCGCCATCGTGCCGGCAAAGCCGAAACGTTCCCCCGAGGAAGAAATCGCCCGCCGCAAGGCGCGCCGCCGCTTGAGCAAGGTGCTCGCCATATCCGTTGTCGTGGTGGTGACGATTGGCTTGCTGGTAGCGGGTGGAGGTTACCTCTATCACGATTTCCAGAATCAGCAGGGGCATGTGGCCGTGCTCGATGAAGCGTTGAACCTGGTCAGAGAAACAGACGAGCCGCTTCATCAGCTGAACGACGTCGTGTCCGATCCCTTCAAGGAGGGCAATGCCGCCGCACGCGCCTCCATCCGTGAAAAAGCGGAAGCGGTGGACGAGCAGTTGCAGCAAGCCGATACGAAGGCGCGTGAGGTCTCGGTTGATTTGAAGAACCAGCGCGATAAGGAAGCGGCGAATCAGACGGTGGTCACCATTTCCGCACGCCGTGCGCTTTTGGAGCAGGGACAGGTGCTCATGGACGCCGCCGACGCAGCCGAGGACGCATCGAAACGCGTCGACGATGCGTGGAAACTTGTGATGCAAGGCGATGAGCTGGCTCGACAGGCGGCGCAGCTCATTACCGAAACCACCGCGGAGAACGTGGAAGCATCCAAGGACAAAACGAACGAGGCGCTCTCGACGCTCGATGACGCCCTGGCGGGCTTCGTCGACGCGCAGATGACGTACGATCTGGCGGATTTTTCGCCCTTCATCGACTATATCCAAAAGCGGCAGGAGTCGCTCGGGTACGCCATCGCATCGGATGACGCGCTGTTAGCGAAGAACAAAGAGGAAGCGACCGCTCAGAACAACGCGTACAACATCGCCGACGCCGAAGCGGCCACGCTTGCGAAGGCGTTGCCGGCCGATCCTTCGAGCCTTGTGGACGAGGCGTTCGAAACGGCTACGGCGGAAGCTTCAAAGGCCTATTCAACAGCACGTTTACAAGCCGGAACAGCTGACGCTTTTATTACTAATTATTTGGGTACAGGGAGCAAATAGCGTATACTTCCCTTATGTGTGCCTTGTAGAATCACCAACGAAAGGCAAAAGAGTATGCCGGACATACTGGATCACGTCGCATATTTATCACAGGAAATCGGTCCCCGTCCTGCGGGAACCGAAGAAGAGCAGCAAGCGGCGTTGTACATCACTGAGCAAATGCAGAAGGAAGCAGGCCTTTCTGCCATCATCGAAGATTTCAGCGGCGCTCCCGGAGCCGATGCCCCACGGGTTATCTGTTGCGCGTGTACGCTGGTCATCACGATCGCTGCGCTGTTCTTGCCGATCGTGGGCGTTGCTTCCATCATCGTCACGCTCATAGCTGCGCTGTTGTTCGCCGCTGAGGTGTTCAATCGCCCCGTGCTGTCACGCGCTTTCGCGCGCGGCGTCAGCCAGAACGTGGTGGCGAAGTACGAGCCCAGCTACTCGGCCGAGAGCGGCGGGTCGCGTCGCCGGAAGGTGGTCGTGGTTGCTCGCTACGATAGCGGCAAGGTGCGCGCCGAGCTCAACGGACCGGCGCTCGCGGCGCTCCCCATCCTGCAATGGGCGACGTTCGGTGCAATGGTATTTCTCCCGTTGCTGCTGATCATTCGCAATGTGTTCTTCCTCAATGCCGAAGGCGCCGCCGCGATCGTGCTGACGGTTCTCGCGGTGATCGCGCTTGTGCTGGTTGCGCTTCCGCTCGTGTTCGCGCTGCTGCACAAGCTTGCCGCTTACAACGAAGCGGCGAACTGCAATGCTGCCGGCACGGCCGTGCTCATGGAAGTGGCCCGCCGCGTCGGCCGCGGCCGCGTGAGCGAAGCCGAGCTCGCCGCGCGCGCTGATGCCTCCATCCACGGCGAAGAGGCCGCTCGTGCGGCGGGCCTCGTGCCCGAGGGTGCGCAGCTCGTGTACGAAGCGGCAAGCGTGAAGCCGCCCGAGCCCGCCCCGCAGACGCCCGAAGCGCGCCTTGCCGCCGCGAAGGCCGCGGTGGCCGCCCTTTCCGGCAAGCCCGTGACGGGCGTGTCGGCGTCCGACATCGCGCAAAACCTCGTGCAGATCAAGGAGCCGCCCCTGCCGGTGCCGTCCGAAGAGGGCTACCACGAGCTGCGCGACGAGACGCGCGAAGCCCTGACCAGCATCCCCGAAGACACGATGCAGGAAGCCATCGCACATGCCGAGGCAGCCGCTGCTGCAGCGGCTGCTCACGAAGCCGAGCTTGCCGCCGCCGCTGCCAACATGGCCGCATCATCGTTTGCCGCGGTGAACGAGGCGAACGCGAGTGCGCCGAGCGACGGCGTGCCCGACTGGTTCAAGAAGGCGCAGGAGAAGGCGAAGAAGCCGCGCAATGCCGACAAGCCGGCGCAGCGCTCTCGCTTCGCGAGCGCCCTTGACGCCGCGGTGAACGAAAGTGCTGGTCATTTTGCCGAAGCAAGCACTACTGTCGATTATCGTCCGGAAGAATCGCTCGATGCCGGTCGTGATGAGGTTCGCGAAGTGAAGGCTCCGCAGTGGAGTGCGGCGGAACCCGAAGGCTCCGCGCGCTACGAAGCGCCCGAGTCGAGCGTGTACGAGCTTCCTACCGAGGGCGAGCCCGCGCAGGTTGCTCCGGTTGCGCAAGAAACCGCGGTTCCTGCCGCAGCTCCGGCTCCGGCCGACCCGTTCTCAACCACCGCCATGCCGCCGATCGACGTGAGCGAGCTGCACCTCGGCGACGTGCCGCCCATCAGCGACGTTCCCATGCCCTCGTTCCTCGATCCGCGCAAGGTACAGGAAGAGGCGCGCGCCGCGCAGCAGGATGAACGGCGCACGGGCAATCGCGTGGACGTGACGGGCGCTCCCATCGGAGCGAGCGGTCGTATCGACGTCGTTGCCGAACGGTACGAGGAGCGCGTTGTGGCTGCTCCGGGTGCTGAAGATGCTGCTTCGCGGCCCATCGTGCTGCCCGATATCGGCGCTGCCGCGTCGAACCTCACGCCTATTTCCGAGCTGCCGAAGCAGCGCGCCCCGCTCGCCGATGTGGAATCGTCGGGCAAGAGCGCCGCAAAGAGCCTGCTCACCATGCTGCCCTCCATCAACCTGGGCGGTACCGCGGAAAGCGACTCGGCAAGCGACGACGCTCCGGCTTCCGATCAGGCTGCTGCCTCGAAGAAGCCGTCCCTGCGTTCGATGCTGCCGTCGCTGTCTGGTTCTATCAGCCGCGAGGATCTTGCCGAGGGTAAAACCTCGAACGTGAGCGCTGCGGGAGCCTTCGTACCCGCGGGCGCAACCGGCACGTTCGCCCCTATCGGCGACGAACTCCTGGACAACGTCGACCCCGACGACATCTACGTCGACGATGCCGACGACTCTGCGTACGATCAGAACTTCACCGAGACGGGCGCGTTCGCCGGTCCGGGGTACGTGGAAATGCCTAAGTCGCGCGTGCATCGTCTGTTCGACCGCCTGCGTCGCAAGAACAAGGACGAGGAAGCCTCGCCCCAGGAATGGCTCGAAGTTGACGAGACGTTCGATGCCCGCACCGTGGGCGCCGAACGCGGCGGTTGGGAAAGCTTCCGCGAAGAGGACGATCCCCTGGACCCCTCTGCCACCACGCGCATGGATCCGTACCAGGTTGGCTACGAAGACGATCAGTACGGTACGTTCGAGGACGACGACTTCGAGAACGCCGACGGGTTCGACTACGAGGACGACGACGAATTCGACAACTACGGCCCGGACAACCGTCGCCCGTGGAACGGCGGCGCGTTCTCGCCGCGTCGTATGGAGAAGGCGGAACTCGGTTCGGAAGACCCCATGGGCGAAGCGTCCGAAGGCCTCGACTTCGAGGACCCCGATGTGCCGGCCGAACTCAAGCAGATCTACCAGTTCCGCAACCCCGACATCAACACGGAAGTATGGTTCGTCGCGCTCGGTTCCGAATTGGCTCAGAACGGCGGTATGCGTGCGTTCCTCACCGAGCATCAGCAGGATCTTCGCGGCTCCATCATCATCGACCTCGACGCGCTTGGCGCGGGCGACCTGTGCATGATCGAGCAGGAGGGCATGTACCGTGCCGTGAAGACGTCTTCGCGCATGAAGCGGTACGTGAAGAAGGCTTCGCAGGCCACCGGCCTCAACGTGGGCAGCGCCCAAATCAAGTGGAAGGACAGCGCTGCATCGTACGCCATCAAGCAGGGCTACCAGGCAATGCACCTGGTGGGTATGCATGGAGCCAAGCCGGCGTTCTTCGCGCAGGGCGACGACGTGCTCGAGAACATCGACGAGCAGACGCTCGAGGAAAATACCGAGTTTGTTATGGAGTTGTTGAAGAATATATAATGCGCCAACGGTGTCCCCGGTAGCTCGTTTGGAGCGTACCGTATAATACGGATTCGTGTGTGCTGGGAACAATGAACGAAGCGCACCGACAAGTTGCAGGATGAAAGCGTCCTGCTCAAGTACAGGAACAGAGAGGTGTTTTTGCAGCCATGGCGATTGAAGCATATTGCGTGAAGTGCAAGGCCAAGAAGGAAATGAAGGATCCCGTCGAGAGCCTGACGAAGAACGGCAAGCCTATCACGAAGGGCAAGTGCCCCGACTGCGGCACCACCATTTGCCGCATCGGTGCTGCGAAATAACCTCGCGCTCACCCGATGACGAAAAGGACGGCCTATGCCGTCCTTTTTTTTTGCGCCTTTTGTCGCATTGGGCCGCGCATGCGCTATAATTTGTTCCTGCATGCGGGTGTCGCCAAGTGGTAAGGCCCAAGCTTCCCAAGCTTGTATTCGCGGGTTCGAGTCCCGTCACCCGCTCCAATGCTTACGAATCGAAACCCGCTGCGGCGGGTTTCGTCAATTATGGGAGGTGACGAACCATGAGCGATCAGAACACCCCAACGTTCGACACGTTCATTTTCGACCTTGACGGCACGCTGCTCGACACGCTGCCGGATTTGGTGGAGCTGACGAACGCCGCGCTCAACGAGCAGGGATTCCCCAGCCGAACCACTGATGAGATTCATAGCTTTGTGGGCAACGGCGCCCGGGCGCTCATGTATCAGGCGGTTCCAGCGGATGCGACAACCGAGCAAGCCGAAGCAGCAATGCGCCGATGGATGGAGCTGTACCCCGTCATCGGCAACAAGCTGACGGAGCCGTATCCTCATATCGAAGAGGCCCTCGCCGAACTCGCCGCTCGCGGCATCAATCTCGGCGTGCTGTCGAACAAGTTCGACCAGGGCGTACACGACGTGATCGATGCGTACCTCCCCGGAATGTTTCACGTGAAACATGGCGAATGCGCCGACATTCCGCGCAAGCCCGATCCGACGGGTCTGCTGCGCTCCATCGCCGAGCTGGGATCGACTCCCGACCGCACGGCGTACGTGGGCGACTCGCCGGGAGACGTTGCCGTGTCGCGCAATGCCGGCACGTTCGCCATCGGCGTGGCGTGGGGCTACCATCATGCGGACGACCTGCGCGCTGCAGGGGCGGACGTGGTACGTGGGGACGCGCGCGAGCGGCTGCGATTCGCGGAGGTGCGCTAAGTGGCGGAAACCGTGCGCAAGCAATCGACGCGCTTCGTGGCAGTCAGCTGGGTGGCTGTTGCCGTGTGGGCGTGCTTCATCTTCTTCATGTCCTCGAACACGAGCACCGGCCTTAACGAGGGCCTCGGCATTTTCTCGAGCATCTATCGCGCAATGCAGGACGTGCAGGCTTCGATCCTCGGTCCCGACGCCGACGTGCTCTCGTCGATCGCCCATTTTTGCGAGTACACCGTATTTGGGGCTCTTCTGGCGAACGCGCTGCGCTGCCACATGCCGCTGCGCCGCGCGTGTTTGGTGGCCATCGCCTGTGCGAGCTTGTACGGCGTGAGCGATGAATTCCATCAGCTGTTCGTTCCCGGCCGCATGTGCGATCCGGTGGACTGGATGGTTGACACGGCTGGCGCGACGCTCGGTTCGGGAATATTCTACGCGGTGCAGCGAAAGCGGAGGCGCGCCTAGTTCGCTAGTACACCTGAGGGTTGCGCGCTTCGGCTTTGCGCGCGCGATCTTTGCCGCGCTGCACTTCGCGACGGATCTCCTCGTCGGTATGCACAGCCAGCAGGAAGTCGGGCGTGGTTTCGAAAGCGGCCGCAAGCTTTTCGATAATCGCAAGGCGCGGATTGGCGGTTCCGTCCTCGATTTTGTTGAGGAAGGGACGGCCGATGCCCACCATGAGCGCAAACTGCTTTTTGTTGATTCTGACGCACGTCCGCATGCGCTTGACGTTGTCGGCCAGGATGGGAGCATACGTGCTCTGACCTGCACCATCAGCAATAACGGTACTATGTTCGCGTTCGATCGTCATGCACCCTAGGGTAGCGGCGCGCGTCCCTGGGGCTGTAACCGCGCGAATACGTTTTGGTGCATTTTCAGAAAATGTGGGCTTTGTTCCCGACGCGTGCCAATTTTATGATGGCGCGGCAACGATGTTACAATAAACCTCTATACGTGATGAATCTATGCGTACCATCTCGGAGCTTGCCTGGTCCCGGACCTTTCGAGAAGGGATGCGGAGGAGACCATATGGCGTCAAGAAACTCTCGTACGAACCGCAAAGAAGCGCGCTCCTCGCGAGCTCCCCAATCGGCCCGCGCTGTGAGATCGGCGAAGGCGGCGCAGTCGGGGCGCATCGCCCCGCGTGATCAGGCATCTTCCTTCGGAAGAAACGACGGATACGCGGACAACACCTCCTATCGTCCGGCGTACGTCCCCGGCAGTCAGGGCTACGGAGCGAACGGCGCCTACGAGCGTCAAACCGCAGCCAGCCAGTATTCCCGCAACAACCCCACGTATTCGGCGGCCCGCAAGAGAATGGGTCGCGGCAAGAAAATCGCGCTCGGCGTGATCATCGCCATCCTCGTGGTGGCGGTCGGCGGCGGTTCCGCGTTCGCTCTGTGGAAAAACTCCGTCAATGAACAGCTGACCAGGGGCGACAAGACCGACGAAGAGATCATGGCCATCAACGACGCGCTCAAAACCGATAAGGACATGACGTTCACCGAGCCGTTTTACATGATGCTTATCGGTACGGACGAGACCGAAGACAGCGATGAGGACATGCATCGCTCCGACACGAACATCGTCGTACGCGTAGACCCGGTGCACAACCAGGCGACGATGGTGTCCATCCCCCGTGACACGAAGATCGACATCGACGGATACGGCACGAATAAATTCAACGCTGCCTACGCCTACGACGGCGCTGCCGGCGCTGTCCGGGAAGCGAATCAGCTGTTGGGTATTGAGATTTCTCACTACGCGGAAGTGAACTTCGCCAAACTCAAGGAATTGGTTGACGCCGTGGGCGGCGTGGACGTCGAAGTGACCGAACTCATTGACGACCCGGATGCCGACGGCACCGCAGCCCATCCCGAGTGGCCGCGCGTCATCATCGAAGAGGGCGAGCAGCATCTCAACGGCAACGAGGCGCTCGTGTTCGCCCGTAGCCGCGCCTACGCTGACGGCGACTTCACCCGTACGGCGAACCAGCGCAAGCTGATCATGGCCATCGTGAACAAGGTGCTCGATCTGAACGCAACCGATCTGCTGGGCGTCATCCAGGCGGCTTCTCAGTGCGTCACCACCGACCTCGCCGTGGGCGACATCGCCGCGCTGGCGCAGCAATTCCAGGACGAAGGCGATCTGACCATCTACTCGGCCATGGTCCCCTCCTACACGCAGGATATCTCCGAAGGCGGCGTGCTCGTCTCGTATGTGATCAACGATGCGACGGCTACCAAGGAAATGATGAAGCTCGTGGAAGAAGGAAAGGATCCGAGCTCGGTTGTTTCCACCGGCGCGCCCGCGACCGCGAGCACCGGTACGGGAACGGGGACCGGAACCGGAACCGGCGTCGACACGTACTCCAACAACGGGTATAGCGCGCCGGCGAACACCGGGACGGAATATTACGACCCCGGCTATGTCGATAACTCGGGCAACGGCGGGTACGTCGATCCCGGCACGAACGGCGGCTACGACGACACCGGCGGCACCGGTACCACCGGAGGCTACGACGACACGTACACCGGCGGCGGCACCGATACGACCTACAACGGTGGCGCGGGCGGCGAAACCCTCTAACAACATCGCACCGCAGTGAGCGGCGTCGGAAGCATCCGGCGCCGCTCTTTTTAACGAAACTTCAACCTAAGCGTTGTGCTTGAAAACGTCGGTTGAGTTTTCCCCAAGCATGGGTGATACTTACGAACCATCGGCCGATTCAACAGATGAGGCGCTCCCTGTGGCACACCATGCGCGCAATCACGCACCCATATCGGATTCCCTGACTCCCGAGTCTCGCGGCTCGTTGCGCGCCGTGCTTGCCGTGCTCGTTTCCATGGTGGTGGTTGCTCTCATCGTGTTCGCGATTTTTCGCACGTATTCGGACTCGCTGAGCGAAGAATTCTACGATTTGGCCAGCGAGAGCATGAACGACTACACCGCCGCGCAAAAGATTGATGTTGAATCTACCTTGCGCGAAGTGAGTTCCACGATTTCCACGATGCGGGTGCTGGCCGAGTCGCCCGACATCGATCCGACGGGTTCCACGTTCTCGTCGTACCTGGAAACCTGGAACGAACAGGGTTCCTTCCAGGTGACGTACACGCCCATCGAATCGCTTGAAGCGGGCATCGGCGAATCCGGATCGATCGATCAGGACGAAGATACCCTGCGGCGCCTCAAAGAGGGCGAGACCGTCATATCCGATGTGCGCAAATCGACGCGATTGAACGGTTATTTCTTCAGCATCGCCGAACCGGTGGAGCGCAACGGGCACACGGTGGGCGTCATGCGGAGCATCGTGAGGGCCGAGGAATTGGTTCAGACGAGCCAAATGAGTTCTCAGATTACGTTGCTCGGCTCGCTGCTCATCAACGGCGACGGCGCCATTGTTTCCGTGTCCGATCTCACCGAGTACATTGACGGCGACAACCTCTACGACGTGCTGGCACAGAGTGGCGTAGGGCCGAATGAAGTGGACGCCATTCGCTTGAGCATCGAGAACGAGCGTGATGTCTCAACCGTCATGATGGGCAAGCACGAGGGGCTCATGACGTTCGTCACGTCCATCCGCCTCGATGCGAACGATTGGACCATCGTCAACTTCACGCAGGAAAACTCGTTGGCCCATCGCTCCGAGAGCATCCTCTCGTCCACCATTTTCACGGGCGGCCTGCTGGTGGCTATCAGCGCCGTGGCGTGCCTCATCGTGGCGCTTGTGGTGAGCCGTTTCCGCCGCCGCGCACGGCGCAGCGCCGAGCGGTACGCAGTGCTGGCCGAGTTCTCCGACACCGTGCTGTTCGAGTACTCCTACCCGCGCGACACGCTTGAACTCACGCCGAATGCGCGCACCATGTTCTCGCTCGGCTCGCTGACCGATGAGGGGTACCTCGCGCGCGGCACGTCGTTCATCGATTTCAACGAGGAAGACTATCCGCGCGTCCATGCCCTCTTCGAGCATCCGGCGCCGCCCAACGAGCTGCGCACCGTCACCTGCCGTGCCCGCGTGCTGTCAGGCGAGTACCGCTGGTTCTCCTTCACGTGCCGCTATCTGTACGAGGGCGCGCAGCCGTACATGGCGGTGGGCAAGATCGTCGATATCACGCAGCAGCGCGCGACCGAAGAGCTGCTCACGCGCAAGTCTCAAATCGACGGATTGACGAAGGCCCTCAACAAGGTGACCATCGAGGAAAAGATCGGCACGATGCTGACGCAGAACGACAAGGCGTTGCTGTTCGTGCTCGACATGGATCGATTCAAGCAGATCAATGACGAGTACGGCCACCTCATGGGCGATCGCGTGCTCGAGGGCGTGGCGCGAGCGCTGTTCGACGTGTTCCGCCATCGCGATCCGGTCGGGCGCATCGGCGGCGACGAGTTCGTCGCGTTTGTGGCGGGCGTCGATGACGAAGAAGTGGCGAACGCAAAGCGCGAGGCTCTGGAATTATTGATCGCAGAAACCTCGCGCGTATTGGGCGTGCCCATTGCCCTGAGCATCGGGGTGGCTCGCTATCCTCAGGATGGAGCCACGTATCAAGAGCTGTTCGACGCGGCCGACCGGGCCATGTACGAAGCGAAGAACGAAGGTCGCGCCTAGCGGCTGAACAGGTGCGTCGCTAGGCGGTTGCGTATCCGTCCGGGTTCTGCGACTGCCAGCGCCATCCGTCAACGCACATGCGGTCGAGGTCGTACTGCGCAACCCAGCCCAGCTCGTCGCGCGCCTTGTCGCATGCGGCATAGTTCACGGCAACATCGCCCGCACGGCGCGGCTTGATTTCGTAGGGGAGCTCGCGACCACAGGCGCGTTCGAAGGAGTGCACCACGTCGAGCACGCTCGAACCCGTGCCGGTTCCCAGATTGAAGATGCCCACGCCGCGGCGCGTGCCGTCGGCTGCAGGTTCGCCCGCCATGGTGCCGGCCGTCTTCGCCTCGCCGGTACCCACTTTGCCGCCCATCCAATCGAGGGCCGCCACGTGGCCGCGCGCCAAGTCCACCACGTGGATGTAGTCGCGCACGCCGGTGCCGTCGTGCGTGGGGTAGTCGTCGCCGAACACGCCGACGCTGGCAAGCTTGCCCACGGCCACCTGCGCCACGTAAGGCAGCAGGTTGTTCGGAATGCCCTTGGGGTCCTCGCCGATGAGCCCGCTCTCGTGCGCGCCGATGGGGTTGAAGTAGCGCAGCAGCACGACGTTCCACTCGTTGTCGCCCACGTACAGGTCGGTGAGCACCTGCTCGAGCATGGACTTCGTCCAGCCGTAGGGGTTCGTGGCGTCGTGCTTCGGGCAATCCTCGGTGATGGGGATGAACTCGGGCTCGCCGTACACGGTAGCGCTCGACGAGAACACGATGTTCTTCACGTCGTGCTCGCGCGCTACCTCGCACAGGGCGAGCGTGCCGGCGAAGTTGTTCCAGTAGTATTCGAGCGGCTTCTGCACGCTCTCGCCCACGGCCTTGAAGCCGGCGAAATGGATGATGGCGTCCACGTCGTTCTCGGAGAAGATGCGATGGAGCGCGTCGCGGTCGAGAATGTTCGCCTCGTAGAAGGTCAGGCGCGCATCGTCGGCGGCGAGGCCGGTGATCTGGCGCACGCGGTCGAGGGCGAGCTCGCTCGAGTTGCTCAGATCGTCCACGACGACCACGCGGTACCCTTGCTCCAGCAGTTCCACGCAGGTGTGCGTGCCGATGAACCCTGCGCCGCCCGTGACCAACACGCAGATGTCGGCGTGATCTTTAGCCAGCCCCTTGTTTGCCATGAAAACTCCTCTCCGGATTGTTTGGTGCCATGGTAGCAGGTGGAGCGCTTGCTGCGAGCGAATTCGCCAAAAGCACCATGCCCACCGTTCCGCATCCTGGAACGTCCGGTGCGCTATGCGGAACGGATTCGAGTGGTGCCACGCGCGTCCCCGTAGTGCGACATGCGTCTCGATACGGCTGCATCGTGTGTTGCAAGCTGAACCGATATCCTGATTGAGATGCGCGGAGATATGAAAATTTTATGAGCTTGCTGTAAACGTACACAGATTTTGAAAATGGAAAAGATGCTGTTGTGGCTGATGAAAAACAACGAGATGAAAAGAAAGCTCCTACAGGATACCGAGGCTTGATTGTTGCACCTTACCGCTTAGATCATATATCTTATGCGTATTCGCATCTGGAGCGGATGCCAACTCCTGCCCGGATGCATGTTGTAGGTATATGCACAAGGAGTTGAAGAGAGATGGCGGTGTTCGACGGTAGGATAAAGCGGAGGGGGGGGGTCTCACTCTAGGCTGCTTGCCTGTCTGATCGCCCTCGTGTTGGTGCTTTCAATGGCACCGATGGCGGCATACGCGAGCGAAGGGGGTGAACGAGGCTTCGACCCGCTCGGCGCGATCGCATCGCTCTTCGGCCTTGGAATCGATTCCGATGACGTTTCCGTACCACTCGCGGCAAATGATAGCTCTACCGTAACCGACGCCAACACGTTGGGCAACTGGGAGAATGGCTTGCGAGACAGCACCGAGAACGTGGGCCGGATCTGGACGGATAAGACCGTCGAGGATTCCGACATCACGCTCTCTCCTTCGCCCATCACCATCAAAAAGGGCGATGCCGACTTCCTGGTTGGACTTTCCGCCCTCTCCTCAACGTCCAACCTCACTACGACAGCATCCACCCCGCTCGACATCGTGCTGGTGCTGGATACTTCGGGTTCTATGGATGAGGGTATGGGCGACCCGGTCTATAAAGAAGTCACTGACGTTCAGGAAACGAGCGGCTGGTCATTTGCCCCGGACTACTATGTCAAGCAGGGCAATGGCTACGTTCAAGTTACCGAGAAACGCATCTTCAAAGGTTGGGGGTACCAGCATGTCGGTTGGGAGGTGAACGGTCAGGCGGTTGAACCAAAAACCGACCAGAATCCCAACGGTGTGCAGTTCTACCAGTATATTCAACCGACGAGACTCGATGCACTGCAGAACGCGGTCAACGACTTCATTGACGAGACGGCGAAGACCAACGAGTCCATCACTGATTCTGCCAATAAACATTCCATCTCTATCGTGACGTTCGCAAGTAACGCCAACACGCGTGCCGAACTTACGACGGTCGACGACGAGCATGTTGAAGAACTCAAAAACACCGTCAATAGATTGGAAGCCAACGGCTCCACCGCTGCCGATTACGGTATGCAGCGTGCGCAAAATGTCTTGGAGGGTGCTCGCAAAAATTCGCAGAAGGTCGTCATTTTCTTCACCGACGGCGAGCCGAACCATCAGAGCGGTTTTGACAACGAGGTGGCGGCTGACACCGTCAACGCTGCTCACTCGATCAAGCAAGACGACACGCTGATTTATTCAGTCGGCGTGATGGAGGGTTCCGACCCGAACGGAACAGACGATTACAACAGCTACATGAACGCTGTTTCGAGCAATTATCCGAATGCAACGGCGCAGGGCGACAACGGCGGTTTCTTCGAGGACGGGTATTTTACTATTACGTGGGGCGATCGGGTCGCGGATGCCAGCTACTACAAGGCCGCCGACAGCGCTGACGATCTGAACAGCATCTTCGAGGATATTTTCGAGGAGATTAGCACGGGTGCGGGACTGCCCACGCGAGTTGAGGGCGGCGATCCGTCTCATGGCGGATACCTTACGTTTTCCGATCAGTTGGGTGCTTACATGGAGATCGACCCATCCAACATGACGGTGGTGTATGCGAACCAATCCTTCGCCAACCCCACATCGAGCACCGACGGTAAAGTAACCACCTATCATTTCAAGGGCACGGTCGAAACCGGTAACCCCGACTACGCAGAAGGGAACATGGCCGATCTCATCGTGGAGGTCGAGCACAGCGACGATATGGCAGCGGGCGACGTCATCACGGTCAAGATACCGGCCGCCCTCATCCCTCTGCGCACCTACGAGGTTGACACGACCGAAGGAAGTGAGTCTTTCACGACCAACGAGGCCTACCCCATTCGCGTGTTCTACGGCGTGAGCCTGAAAGATGAAGCGGCGTCGTCCCTCGCCGATCCCGATGCCGAGCTTCAAAGCTATATCGACTCCAACAAGGACGAGAGCGGCAACGTGCGGTTCTATTCGAACCTTTACGAGAAAACGGACGGCGTAGCTGGCGATGCCGAGCACGGCAATACCACGGCAACGTTCGAACCTGCCGAAGGAAACTCCTTTTATTACTTCACTGCGAATACCCCCGTCTACGTTGACGAAACCTGTTCGACGCCGGCGACGCGGGAGAATCTCGCCAACTTCGATACCTTCTACTACCAGCTCGACCATTACGAGAAAAACGACGGCGCGCTCAAAAAGCAGACCGAGGTGTATTCCTTCCCGTCAAGCAGTTTGACCTTCTTGGGAGATGCGATTGGCTTCGATGCAGCCGGCAACGCCTATGTCAAAGCCGGTCAGCCTCGCTTGACGTACATCAAGAATTTCAGCGACAAGAAAGCGGGCAATGAAACTGACACCGCATCTGCCGTGGTCTCGCCAGAGTGGGTGAGCGAACAGGCGGCTGGCGTCGTCAACTCGTACCTGGGCAACAACGGGCTGCTTCTCGAAGAGCTCCCAGGTGCGCTCGCCATCAGCAAGGACGTTACTGTTCCGGAAGGTATCGACGAGGAGGACTACGCCTCCACGCAATTCACCTTCGAGATCGTCGTGGCCGACGCGGCTAACAAGAATTTCGATGCCGTAGTCAAGAACGCCCAGGGCGACATTCAGGGCGACCGGTTCACCCTGAGCTTCGACGAGCAGGGTAAGGCTGTCTTCGAGATCGCCGACGGGCAGACGCTGTTGATCTACGGTCTGTCCGATGGTTGGGAGTATACGGTGACCGAGACGAACGTCCCGCAGGGTTTCACCTCGCAGTCGACTGGCGAGACCGGCGTCGTTTCCGGCGGTGTCACAACTACGGCGAGCTTCGTCAACACCTATAAAGTCACTTCCGCAACGCTCGACGGTTCCGTCTGCTTGACCGGAACTAAAGCCATCGACGGCCGCAACTGGCTTGATACCGACGAGTTCGAGTTCAGCATCCACCCTGCCTCCATCTCGCCGGAGGGTACCCCGACGCCCGAGAATGCTAAGGTCACGGTGAAAGGCTCCGATGTGGCCGATAAGACGGGCGCGGCTTCGTTCAGCTTCGGCGACATCGTCTACACGAAACCGGGCACCTACACCTACGTTATCCGCGAGGACGCAACCGCCGCCGCAGACATTCCTGGCATTACGCGGTCGCAGGCGCAGTATCTGGTGACGGTCAAGGTGACCGACAACGGCCAGGGCGCCTTGGAGGCATCGTCGCAAATAACGCAACTTTTCGATGACGCGGGCAATCGACTGGACTCGCCCGTCGCTACCACCACTGCTTCGTTCATTAACGCTTTCAGTGCCGATGACGATACGGTTGTCGTGAACGCGTTCAAAAACTACACCGACAATTCCGGATCGCGCCCGATGAGCGACGGCGATTTCCTATTCGAGCTCAAGCCCACAAACAAGAGCTCCGATGAAGCTCCTGATGCCCCCATGCCAGCAGGCGTATCTCCCGGACAAAGCATGACCGCGAGTATTGACGCGGAAACCGGCACCGTCTCCTTTGGCGAGCTGGTCTTCACAGGCGAGCATGTGGGCTTCACCTACACCTACGAGATACGCGAGGTTACCGGGAACACCCCGGCCATGGCATACGACGATACCGTATACACGATGGAGGTAGCCGTGAGCGCCGAGTCGGACGGCAGCGGCGGGACGCGCGTCGTCGCCACCCGCACACTCACGCGCGACGGAGCGCCGGTTACCGATGATGAATCCATCTTGTTCTCAAACGAGTACAGACCCGACCCTGCCGTGCTCGAAGGCGGCACCGCCTTAGGCGGCACCAAGGTGCTGACTGGCCGCGATTGGACGGAAGAGGATATCTTCACCTTCACGCTCGAGCCTACGGACGCCACGGCGAGCGCCGTTGCTGACGGTGTTGTGCAGATTACCGAAAGCTCCGCTACCGCAAACGCATCCGGCGTCGACTTCGCTTTCGGCTCCGTACACTTCGCCAAAGCGGGAACCTATACCTTCCGGATAACCGAGGACGTGCCCGAAGGCGCGCAGGGTGGCAAGCTTGACGGGATCGTATACGACACGCATGCATGCGACGTGACGGTGGTCGTAGGCCTCGACGCGGATAACGGCAGGCTGGCTGTCGAATCGGTGACGTATGACAATGGAGAAGGCGCGGTCGACAACAGCAAGGCCGTGTTTGAAAATTCGTACAAATCGGGCATCGACTACGGCGACGCGGGCGGATTGAGCGTGAGCAAGACGTTAAACGGCCGTGCCATGAATGCGGGTGAGTTCGGTTTCACCATCTCAGGGATTGACAACGAAAGTACCTCCGCTGAAGAGGCCAACATCAAGTTGACCGATGATGACAAGAGCTTCGCGAATGCCCAAAGCCGTCGCGATGGCGTGCCCGAGGTGATGAAAAAGCTCCAAGGACTCGTCTTCGACCAGGATGATGCCGGCAAAACCTATTCGTTCATCGTGGACGAGATGCCCGGTATTGCCGATCGCGTGACCTACGACGCTTCGCAGTACCGCGTGGACGTCAGCGTGGAGGACGACGGAAAAGGCGCGATGCATGCCAAGACCACCGTCATCAGGACCAAGACCGCGGGAGGCGACCCTGTCAACGAAATCGTATACGGTCCTGCTAGCACCGCAGACGCGAACTACGTTGCTCCTGCTGTGAGTTTCAAGAACGAGTACGCCAAACTGCCAGTTGAGGCCGAGCTATCCGCGGTCAAGCAAGTGATAGGAGCCCCTTACGAGGGCAGCTTCGATTTCACGTTGACTCTGGTAGAGGGCGATAGGAACGCCGTAGTCGGTCTTGACGAAAACGGAGCGGCAACCGCCGTGGCGGCGGGCCCGTACGAGGAAGGCGGCAGTGCCGAAGCGTCCTTTGGCAAGTTGACCTTCACGGCTGAAGGAACCTTCGTCTTCTCCGTGGTCGAAAACGATCCGGGCGAGCGTGCGGGTTGGACGTGGGCAACCGGTGATGGGAACGCAAAGACCATCACCGTGAATGTGAACGACGACGGCGACGGTCGGCTGGATGCGCGCATCGTGGGCAATAACCCGATTTTCGTGAACTCCTACGAGGCAAGTCCCGCCATCCTCTCGGGAGACGCGGCGCTCGCAGTGCAGAAGAGCGTCGAGGGATCTGATACCGATGGCGATTTCACCTTCACGCTGGCCCCGGTGGACCCTGAGAACGAGAAGTGGCAGGCGGTCGATGTCGAATCCGGCGGCAACCATGTCTCCATTGAAGGCCCCTTCGCCGCCGGCGAGGTAAAGGTTGCAAACTTCGGCGACATAGCCTTCCGGGAAGCGGGCACCTATCAGTTTACTGTGGTGGAAGACCAGGCGGCCGAGGGTCAAGAGGTTCCCCTTGGCTGGATCTACGATGCGTCCACATCCACCATCACCGTGGAAGTGACCGATGAGGGCAACGACGGCCAGCTGGACGCTGCCGTGAGTTACGCCAATGAGGGAAAGAACAAGCCCAATAACATCGCGGCGTTCACGAACAGCTACAGTGCCGCGCCGACCGAAGGCGTGCCTGCGAATTTCCGGTTGACCAAGACGTTCGAGGGTCGTGAATGGACTGACGACTACGTGTTCCAGTTTGGGATTGAAGCCGTGACCGAGGGGGCACCGATGCCCGAGAGCGATACCGTCACGGTGGGCAAGCCGGCCGAGGGCGTCGAGGCTGCGTTCGACTTCGGAGAGATCGTCTACACTAAGGCCGGCACCTATGTGTACAAGGTGTTCGAGATTGCAGGCGATAACGCCGGCATTGTGTATGACGGCCACGAGGCCACGGTTACTGTTACGGTGGTCGACAACCACGATGGCACGCTCAGCTCAATCGCAGCTGTTGCGAACGGCGCGTTCTCCAACGCGTACCAGGTGGAGCTTCCTCTTTCGCAGCGGGCCAACGTGAGCATTTCCAAAACGTTGACCGGCCGCGACATGGAAGAAGGCCAGTTCGAGTTCACGGTGAAGCCCCTTGACGAGCTATCGGCCGATCGTCTGGGAATCTCGGCTGAGGGCAGGGTGGTGCCTTCCGAGGCTGCTGCCGACGGAGAAGTTGCCTTGATGCCCCTCGACTTCGACGGTCTTACGTTCACTGCGGACGACAGCGGCAAGCGGTACGGCTTTGTCGTGACCGAGACGAAGGGCGGCGGGGCTGGTTACGCCAACGACGACGAGAACGCGACGGTGACGTTTGATGTGACGGACGATGGCAACGGCTTGCTCGCAGTGACGATTACCGTGCAAAAGGGAGACGACAAGTCGCAGACCGTCACCGTCAACAATGCTGACAATACGGTGGCCAGCGTTGTCATCCCGTTCGCGAATTCCTACGCTGCAACCGGCGTGCTCGGCAGCGAAGGCGATGCGGTTATAAACGCCAGCAAGATGCTGACGGGCCGCGATCTAGTGGAGGGCGAGTTTTCCTTCCAGGTGGTCGATGCCAAGGGCAACGTGGTAGCCACGGGAACGAATGCTGCGGACGGCATGATCGATTTCTCCGCCATCTCGTACAGCAGCAACTCGTTCGCCGCGGACGTCGCGAGCGGCATCGCGACCAAGACGGAGATGGGCTACGAATACGTCTACGAGGTGTCCGAGATAACCGACGCCCTCGGGGACAGCGGTATCACGCCGGTCAAATACTCGTTCGCCGTCGTGGTGCGCGTGACCGACAACGGCGACGGCACGTTGGGCATCGCCGTCGACTACGGCAGCGAGGGCAACGGTCTGACCTTCTGGAACGTCTATGACGCCCAGGCCATCTCCAAGTCCATCGATGGCAGGAAAGTCATCGACGGTGGCGGCTTCGGGAGCGCGCCTACGCAGGAAGACATCGCTGGCGCGTACACCTTCACGTTGACCGGCTTCGCGGCGGACGACGGCACTCCTGCGCCGATGCCCCAGGGGACTGGTGCGGACGGCACCAAGACCGTCGTGAACGACGCGGTGGGCAATGTGAGCTTCGGGGAGATCGAATACACGGTTGCCAACGTGTGGCCCGAGGGTCAAGCTGCCGACGAGGCGGGCGAAGCCGTCGCAACCGCGACTCATGCGGGCGCGACGCGCTCCAAGACCTTCACGTACTCGGTGATCGAGGCGGGCGAGTTCGCGGGCGTCGTCAACGAGGGCGGCGTCAAGACCTTCGCCGTGACGGTGACCGACAACGGCGACGGCACGCTTTCCGCCGTCACCGATCCGGCCGCGGGAGCCCTGTTTACGTTCACCAACGTCTACGGCGTCGATCCTGTGGACAGCAGCTTGACGGGTGAGGGCGGCGTTCCGGTTACCAAGAGCCTGACGGGTCGCGACCTGGTCGAGGGCGAGTTCTCCTTCGAGCTGCGCGACGCGGTTACCGGCGAGGTGGTGGCCGTTGCTGCGAACGCCGCCGACGGAACGGTGGAGATGCCGGCGCTCACGTTCGATGCTGCGGGCACTTACGCCTACTGGCTCTCCGAGGCCCCCGGGGACCGGGGCGGCGTGACGTACGACGGCGCGGTGTACGACGTGACCGCCACGGTGACCGACGACGGCGCGGGCTCGCTCGATGTGGTGTGGTCGGTTGAGAAGGGCGGGGAGGCGTTCGAGGCCGTGACCTTCCGCAACTCCTACGCGGCGACCCCTGCGAGCATCGCGCTCGATGCGTCCAAGAGCCTGACGGGTCGCGACCTGGTCGAGGGCGAGTTCTCCTTCGAGCTGCGCGACGCGGTTACCGGCGAGGTAGTGGCCGTGGCTGCGAACGCCGCCGACGGGTCCATCTCTTTCGGCCGGATCGAGTATGATGAGGCCGGTACGTACGAATACGAGATCGCCGAGGTTGAAGGGGACGTCGAGGGCGTCACATACGACGACACCGTGTTTGCTGTGCGGGTCGACGTGACCGACGACGGCGACGGCCATCTCTCCGCCGCCGATTGGAGCTACGGCGAGAACGGCGCGCCGGTGTTCGAGAACGTGTACGAGGGGCCGTCGGCGCCGCAAGCCGCCGCTCCCGAGACCCCCAAGCCGCTGCCCGGCGGGAGCTTGGTGCAGACAGGCGACGCGACACCCATGTGGGTCGCTGTCGGCGCGGCGCTGGCGGCGGCGGTCGTCGCCAGCGTGGCGGCGCTGCGCCTTCGTCGGACGCGTCGAAGCGGACGCCACCTGCATTAGGGTGGGCCGTGCGATCGGCGCGCGGTAGAAAAGCGCGTATCGGGCATCATAGCCGGGTCGCCCCTGCGGGGGCGTCCCGGCTTTCTTGTCGCTCGGCGCTACCCCCCCCAGCAAGCGTTTCTGTTTCACGTGAAACAGTCGTCGCCCCTTCGTGTCCAAGGGATGCGGCCATCCCCCGAAAGGGGCCAATTGCGGGTTTGCGCAGGTGCCCCCTTGGTGGGGGATGCGCCCGCCGTCGCGGCGGGGCTACCGTGCGAATCGTTGCGGAGAGGGGATGCGCCGGAGGGAGGCGCGATCTTCGCACGGAAGGGAGCACTACCATGGAACTCGATCGCAGGAACTTCCTCAAGGGCGCGGCCGTCACGGCCGTCGGCGCGATGGGCGCCGCCACGCTGGCGGCGTGCTCGCCCACGAGCAAGGAGGACAAGGACGCGGCGGCTGCAAGCGCCGGTTCGCCCGAAGGCGAATCGTACAACACCGCGGCCATATCGCAGCGCAAGTGGTCCTTCGAAATTCCGCCCGAGCCCATCGCGGACGCGGACATTAAGGAAACCATCGAAGCCGAGCTCGTGGTGGTGGGGTGCGGCACCGCCGGCCTCATGACGGCGAACAGCGCGGCCGAAGCGGGCGTCGACACCATCATCGTGTCCGCTTCCACGAAGCCCACGTGCCGCGGTGGCTCGAACAACGCCGTGTACTGCAAGGCCTTCGAGGAGCAGGGCTACCCCCGCGTGCCCGTCGAGCAGTACCAGAAGGAGATATTCTGTCAGACGCACAAGGTTGACCAGCGCAAGTGGTATCAGCACTACAACCACTCCGAAGAGGCCATGAACTGGACCATCGATCTCATGGAGAAGGCCGGCTACGGCATCACCATCGAGATTGGCACGCCGGACGACGAGGACAGCTTGTACCTGCAGCGCACGGCCGCCGTCGGTTGGGATCTCAACGGCCAGACGCCTCCCGAAGAGGGCCTCGAGATCGTCACCGGCAAGATGCAGCCCCTCCTGGTGTGGGAGCTCGCGCGCCATCTCGAAGAGGACCTCAAGGGCAAGATCTACTACAAGAACATCGCCGAGCAGCTCATTCGCGAGAACGACAACACGGGTCGCGTGACCGCCGTCATCTGCAAGCGCGAGGACGGCACGTACGCGAAGTACGTGGGCAAGAAGGCCATCGTGCTGGCCACGGGCGACTTCTCGGGCGATCGCGACATGATGCATCGCTACTGCCCCGAGACGGCCGAGTTCGTGTCGGACGACGTGTACGACAAGGACCCCGACTGGGATCAGGGCTTCAAGTACGGCGGCATCTACAAGGGCCAGGGCCAGAAGATGGGCTTGTGGGTTGGCGCGGCGTGGCAGAAGAGCTTCCCGAACTGCACGATGGGCTCGTACTGGGGTCCCGGCCCGCGCAACCTGTACACGAACCACCTGGGCCTGCTTGTGGATCGCGATGGCCAGCGCTTCATGAACGAGAACTGCGTCGGTCCCATGGCCAGCGAGAACATCCTGCTGCTTCCCGAGAAGAAAGCGTACGCCATCTGGGATGCCGGATACGCGAAACACGAAGCCGTGTCGGGCGACTGGACGAACGACTCCATGATGACGGGCGAAGAGGCCGTTGCCGCCGCCGTCGCCTCGTGGGACAAGGCCGCCTCGGGTTCCAACAAGAACTACGTCAAGGGCGACACCATCGAGGAAGTGGTGGAAAAGCTCGGCCTGCCGAAGGAGGCGGTCGAAACGGTCAAGCGCTACAACGAGCTGGCCGCTCAGGGCTCCGACGAGGATTTCCACAAGGATGCCAAGCACCTGCATCCCATTGAGGAAGGCCCCTTCTACGGCGAGATGACCGACGTCTTCGGCTTCCTCACCGTGCTCGGTGGCCTCAACACGAACGTGAACATGCAGGTGTGCGACGCGGAGGACAAGGCCATCCCCGGTCTGTACAACGTGGGCACCATGGTGGGCGACATGTTCGCCGGAACGTACACGTTCATGATTGAGGGCGCAAACTACGGTATGAACTGCGTCACGTTCGGCTATCTCACCGGCAAGTACATCGCCGAGAACGAATAGCACCCTTCCCGCGCCCGCGCTCCACCCTCCCGGAGCGCGGGCTTCTTACTGCTCGAGCGACGCCGCGCGCTGCGACGCGAGCTCGATGAGCTCCTGCTTGGAGTGCACGAGCAGCTTCTGGTAGATGCGCCCCGTGTGCGTTTTCACCGTCTCTTCGGCCATGTTCAGCTCGCGGGCGATGGCCTTGCGGTTGTAGCCCTTCACGATGAGGTCGAACACCTCGATCTCGCGCTTCGACAGGCGATGCTCGGTGGCCATGAGCTGGCACGCGACGGCCAGGTTGCCGCCCGTGTCGGCGCTGCTGCCGCTTTCGCCGGGGCTCACGGCGCCCCATCCCGTGCGGATGTTGCGGCTGCTCGTCATGAACAGCGCGGCCAGTAGCAGAATGAACGCCACGAACACCGAGAGCATGCGCCAGTCGGCCACGAGCACGTCGAGCACGCTTCCCACGAACTGCCCCGCCAACAGGCACGCGGTGGCCGAGCCGATGATCCACACGGGCGGCTGCCCGAGGCCCTTCGTCAGGTACGCGCACAGCGAGCACGACATGAGGTACTGGAAGCAGTAGCCCGTGTCGAGCGCGAGCGCGCCGGGAAGCAGCGCCGGATCGAACATGCTCACCACGAAGAACCCGCTTGCCATGAGCGGGAATCCGATGCGGTAGATGAGCACGTCGAAGTTGTTCTTCACCGAGATGGCGCAGAAGAACAGCAGGGCCACCGCGATGAAGAAGCCCATGCTAACCACGAGCGCCGAGCTGCCGAAGTTGTTGATGAGCAGGCTGTGCATCACGCCGAGCGCGAGCCCTTGAAACGCCGATGTCACGAGGAACTTCGTGGGCGGGTGGACCTGTATCTGCATGCCGCGTCCGTACAGCTCGCGCCGCGGGAACTGCGCAATGCTCTTCCAGATGCACGCCACCATGGGCAGCGGCGTGAGGATGAGCACGATCTTGCCCACCTCGCTGGGAAACAGCGACAGCGCGAGCGCCCCCACCGTGCCGATGAACAGCGCCGCGATGCCGTTGAACAAAACCTGCAGCGGCCCGATGCAGCCGAACACGCGGCTTGCCTCCAGGTTGATGTTCGCTGTGCCGCATCCGATGAGGATGGACCCGGCGAGGTAGGTGACCACGGCGAGGTCGTGATGCTGCTCCATGAGGGCCGGGTACGAGCTGTACAGGATGGCCCCGAGCATCAATCCGCTGCACAGCAGATAGGGAAACCAGCGCGCTTCGCTGAACCGATTGACGCGCCGGTACCCCAGGGCCCACACGAGGTACGTGAGCACGCTCGCCACGAGCAGCACGGTGCCCTTCGGCAGCGACGAGATGCCTGCGAGCGGCGTGGGGTCGAGAAACAGGTACGGGCTTTGGAACAGCAGAACCGTCTGCATCCAGTACAAGCCGAAGCCGATCGACAGAAACGGATGAGCCACCAGGCTCTCCTTGAACCGCTGCACGTACCGCCGTCGATCGTCGATGCGATTGAATGTGCTTCCCATAGGCCCTCTTGCCCTCTGTTCCTCCCCGAAGTGATGACAGGATAGCATGCACCGCGCCGGCGCTTCGCCCGAAATGTTTCACGTGAAACATTCTCAATCGATGCGGAATTATCCTTGACAAAGTATAATCAGGAGCGTAAAGTATGCGTTGTGGAAATACCGACTCCAACGGTTCTCCTCGTTTCACTCGTCCAAGCACAGGCCGCCTCCCCCGCGGCCTGTGCTAGTTTATGCCCCTTACTTCATCTGCCTCTTTCGCGATGAATATCGCACCGGGCCTTCGGTTGGCTATAATGCGAAGCGGAAGACAAAGCAAAACGGAACGAAGGGACTCCTCCGTGGCAGACATTCACTTCGGAACCGATGGTTGGCGCGCCATCATCGGCGAGGACTTCACCAACGAAAACCTGGTGCGCGTCATCGACGCAGCCGCGCGCATCTTCAAAGAGGATGCGGTTGCGGCCGGGCGCGCGGCCGATGCGCCGGGCACCCTCATCGTCGGCCACGACTGCCGACAGGACGCGCACGCCTACGCCGAGCTGGCGTCCGAGGTTGCGGCGGCACAGGGCTTCCGCGTGCTGCTGACCGAGGACTACTGCCCCACGCCCACGCTATGCTGGTCGGTGGCGCAGGACGCCGACGCGGTCGGCGGCATCATGCTGACGAGCAGCCACAACCCGGCTGAGTACCTGGGCGTGAAGCTGCGCATGGCCGACGGCGGCGCGGCGGGCAAAGAGTTCACCGACCGCGTTGAGGCGGCGTTCGCCGACGAGGCCACCGACGCGCGCGGCGCGTACGAGACGGTGGACCTCATGACGCCGTACCTGGCCACGCTCAAAGAGCGCGTGGACGCGGAAGCCATCCGCGCGGCCAACCTGCGTGTGGTGGTGGACCCGCTCTACGGCGCGGGCCGCCTGTACCTGGCGGGCCTGCTGCGCGACCTGGGCGTTGAGGTGTGCGAGATCAACAACGCCGAAGATCCCACGTTCGACGGCTTGCATCCGGAGCCTATTCCGCCCTGGGTCGATCGCTGCATCGCGAAGGTGCCCGAGCTGGGCTACGACGCCGGCTTCATCAACGACGGCGACGCCGACCGTATCGGCGCGGTGGACGAGCACGGCAACTTCGTGAACCCGCACCGCATCATCACGCTGCTCACCGCGCACCTCGCCGAGGACAAGGGCCTGAGCGGCCGCGTTGTGTCCACCATCACCGCGTCGGCCATGCTCGCGCGTCAGTGCAAGCGCCTCGGCCTCGAGCTCACCAGCACGCCGGTGGGCTTCAAGTGGATTTACGCCGAGATGGAGAAGGGCGACGTCATGCTGGGCGGCGAGGAGTCCGGCGGCATCGGCATTCCCTCCCATGTCATGGAGCGCGACGGCCTGCTCATGGCGCTGCTGCTGTGCGAGACGATGGCGCAGCGCGGCATGAGCCTGGGCCAGCTCGTGGACGATATGTTCGAGAAGGTGGGCAAGCTCGAGTTCGAGCGCCAGGGCCTCAAGATCACCGACGAGCAGATGGCGAACTTCCGCGCGAACATCGTGCCCGCGTATGCGGTCGACGAAATCTGCGGCAAGAAGGTGGTGGACGTCGACCGTCGTGACGGTGTGAAGTTCTACCTCGAGGGCGACGCGTGGGTCATGATGCGCCCCTCCGGCACCGAGCCGCTCGTGCGCATCTACGCCGAAGCCGAAACGATGGACGAAGTGCACGCCCTCCTCAAAGCCGCCGAAGAGGTTGTCACCGCATAACCGCCCAACCACGAACGAACGGATGTTTCACGTGAAACATTCGCACGTGCAGCGGCCCGGAACGAGTTCTGGGCCGCTGTGCTTTGTTGGGCGTCGCTATTCGCCGAAGCGGGGGAGTTTTTTGAGCAGCGCCCAGGCGATCTGCTTGTCCTGGCCGTCGTTCAGCATGGACGCGAACGACGAGAACGCCACGACGCTGCGGCCGAAGGCGCGGCTGGGCTTCTTGAGCGGGATGTCGCAGCGGTACGTGCGGCCGAGCGCTTGCGCGGCTTGGCCGTCGGCCACGATGAGACAGAGGGGGTCGAGCCCTTCGATCATCTGGAAGAGGGCCGCTTCGTCCAATTCTTCCGTGCGGGCGAACGTGCATGCTGCAGGACCGTATCCGAGCGAGTTCGCGGCGCTGCACAGCGCGGCCCGGCTGCGCTCATCGAGGGCGCTTCCGCTCAGCACGCATACGAGGGCCGAGCGCGCACCGTCGAGGTACGCGCCGAACAATTCCCACGCTTCGTCGAGCGCGATCTCGTACATGTTACCATTCGCAGATTTTTTCACACGATCCCTTGCGGTTCGGGGGCGTTCGCCGTATAACCGTAATAATAGCAAGAAACAATCAAGGAGGAACTCCTATGTGCACGAATGGAATCAACACGGGACAATTCGAGCAGATGATCGAGCAGATCGACGATCACGTCAAGCTGGAGCGTCGCTGGGCTCACAACCTGGGTCATATGGCGGGCGACGCCGGCTTCGCCACCGTGTCCGAGAAGATGCATGCCGCGCAGGCCATGCTCGACGACGTGCGCGCGCTGCTCGACGAAGCGAAGGACGCGCTCGAGGATGACGCCGACACGTCGGCGAACGTCACCGTCAACCTTGTGTAGGCTGTCGGGGCGCCTATGAGCAACGACCTCATGCGCTTCTCGGTGGCAATGCCCGAGGAGCTGCTTGTCCGCTTCGACCAGTTGGTGGCACGACGCGGCCTTGCGAAGAACCGCAGCGAAGTGGTGCGCGACCTCGTGCGCGACGCGTTGGTGGAAGACGAATGCGCCACGCCGGGCGTGGAAGTGGTGGGCACGCTCACCATCGTGTTCGACCACCATGCGAGCGATTTGCAGGAGAAGCTGCACGCCATTCAGCACGACTACTTCGAGTCCATCATCTCGTCCATGCACGTGCACCTCGATGCGCACCATTGCCTTGAGATCATCGTGCTGCGCGGCGAGACCGGCCTCGTGCAGGATATCGCGAACCTCATCCTGGGCACGAAGGGCGTGAAGAACGGCCGCCTGGTAGTCACCACCACCGGACAGTATATATAGGCTGCGCGCGACGATAGCGGGATCCTTCGACTTGCTTCGCTCGCTCAGGATGACAACTACAGTAAGGAGTCTTATGGATACCACGGTCATGCTGGGGCATGGCAGCGGCGGGACGATGATGAAGCGCATTATCGACGACGTGTTCTTCGCCGCGTACGCCGGCGACGAGTTGCTGCGCGGCGACGATGCGGCCGTGCTGCCCGCGCCCGAGCCCGGCGAGCGGCTGGCGTTCTCCACCGACAGCTTCGTGGTGACACCGCACTTTTTCCCCGGCGGCGACATCGGTCGTCTCGCCATCTGCGGCACGGTGAACGACGTGGCCACAAGCGGCGCGACGCCGCGCTACCTCAGCTGCGGCTTCGTGCTGGAAGAAGGATTCCCCATCGAGGACCTCAAGCGCATCTGCGCCTCTATGGCGGAATGCGCCAAAGAAGCCGGCGTGCACCTGGTCACGGGCGACACGAAGGTGGTCAATCGCGGGCACGGCGACGGCGTGTACATCAACACGTCCGGCGTGGGCACCATTGCGCCCGGCGTCAACCTGGGCGGCGCGCAGTGCAAGCCGGGCGACAAGGTGCTGGTCACCGGCACGTTGGGCGACCACGGCATCACCATCATGAGCTGCCGCGAATCGCTGAGCTTCTCGGCCGACCTGGAAAGCGATGCGGCCCCGCTCAACCACCTCATCGCCGAAGTGCTGGCAGCGGCGCCGAACACGCGCTGCTTCCGCGACCCCACCCGCGGCGGTCTGGCTTCGACGCTCAACGAACTGGCCGCGCAGTCGGGCACCGACATCACCGTCGAGGAAGATGCGATTCCCGTGAAGCCCGCCGTGCAGGGCGCGTGCGACATGCTGGGCTACGACGTGCTGCAGGTGGCGAACGAGGGCAAGATGGTGTGCGTGGTGGCCGCCGACGAGGCGGACGCGGCGCTCGCGGCCATGCGTGCGAACCGCTACGGCGCGGATGCGGCCATCATCGGCGAGGTGGCGGCCATGCAGCCGGAGCGCGGCTCGAAGGTGTTTCTGCGCACGGCGTTCGGCGGCACGCGTATCCTCGATATGCTTGTGGGCGAGCAGCTGCCGCGCATTTGCTAGAGGCGGCATCTCTGAAACGATTTTGCCCCGTCCCCTGAGAAATTCGCGGTTTCTTATTGCATTTGCGGACAACAATGGTATCTTGCGGGCATAAAGTTTTTGGGGAAGTGACCGACGCGTCCCGTCGGAATGCTTTTGACGAGAAGGAGTTAGCTATGTCTCACCCGGTTATCGAAGCCGATGAGTGCATCGGTTGCGGCATCTGCGTCGATGCCTGCCCGCAGGAAGTGCTCGAGGTTGTTGGCGGCGTCGCTGAAGTCGTGAACGAGGATGCGTGCATCGCGTGCGGCGACTGCGTCGAGGAGTGCCCGATGGGCGCGATTCCCGAGGTCGTGGAGGACTAACCTCCCGTTTCACACGCTTATCGCAAGCGCAATGAGAACCCCCGTCTCCACAGGAGGCGGGGGTTCTTTGCGTTGGGGAAACGGTTGCGCGCACAGGGCGTAACGAAGCGCCTCGAAACCGCTTGAGGATGTCGCAGATCGCTATAGTTTGGTGCGTTAACAAAACTTATATTACAAATTGGTAATAAACTTGACACCGACAGACTTAGATAATATAGTCCAAAACATCGAAGAGAGCTTGAGCTTACGCAACGCATCCTCAGGCATCCTCCATCGACAGAGTGCGCCTGCGGGCGTGCTTTGACGCATAGACAGAAAAACGACTGCTAACGACCACTGATTTAGGTAACAACTCCGACAGAGAGGAAGCAGGATAATGAGCAAGATTCTTGGTATCGACTTGGGCACGACGAACTCCGCGATGGCGGTCATGGAGGGCTCCGAGCCTGAAATCCTCGTGAACGCCGAGGGCGACCGCACCACCCCGTCGGTCGAGGGCTTCCGCAAGGACGGCGAGCGCGTGGTCGGCAAGGCTGCGAAGAACCAGGCCGTCACGAACCCCGAGAACACCGTGTCGTCCGTGAAGCGCTTTATCGGCCGCTCGTACAACGAGACGCCGGAAGAGCGCAAGACCGTCAGCTACAAGCTGCAGAAGGGCAAGGACGGCCGCGCGGTTGTCGACATCGACGGCAAGGACTACACGCCGGAAGAGATTTCCGCCATGGTGCTGCAGAAGCTGAAGAACGACGCGGAGAAGCAGCTGGGCTCCCCGGTGACGCAGGCCGTCATCACGGTTCCCGCGTACTTCAACGACGCTCAGCGTCAGGCCACGAAGGACGCCGGCAAGATCGCGGGCCTCGAAGTGCTGCGCATCATCAACGAGCCGACGGCTGCCGCACTGGCCTACGGCCTTGACAAGACCAACAAGGACGAGAAGATCCTCGTGTTCGACCTGGGCGGCGGCACGTTCGACGTGTCCATCCTGGAGTTGGGCGACGGCGTGTTCGAGGTTGCCTCCACCGCCGGCGACAACCACCTGGGCGGCGACGACTGGGACCAGCGCATCATCGACTGGCTGGCCGACAAGTTCCAGGCTGACAACGGCATCGACCTGCGCAAGGACAAGATGGCCCTGCAGCGCTTGAAGGAAGCCGCTGAGAAGGCGAAGATGGAGCTGTCCTCCACCACGCAGGCCAACATCAACCTGCCGTTCATCACGGCCGACGCTTCCGGCCCGAAGCACCTCGACTACACGCTGACGCGTGCCGAGTTCGAGCGCATCACGAAGGATCTGCTGGATCGCATCAAGAAGCCGGTTGAGCAGGCGCTCAAGGACGCCGGCCTCAAGACGGGCGACATCGACGAGGTCATCCTCGTCGGCGGTTCCACCCGTATGCCGGCCGTGCAGGATCTCGTGAAGAAGCTCACCGGCAAAGAGCCGAACATGTCCGTGAACCCGGACGAGGTTGTGGCTATGGGCGCAGCGGTGCAGGGCGGCGTGCTCGCCGGCGACGTCGAGGGCATCCTGCTGCTCGACGTGACCCCGCTGTCGCTGGGCGTCGAGACCATGGGCGGCGTCATGACCAAGATGATCGAGCGCAACACCACGATCCCCACCCGCAAGACCGAAATCTACTCCACGGCGTCCGACAACCAGACGTCGGTTGAGGTGCACGTCCTGCAGGGCGAGCGTCAGATGGCGGGCGACAACAAGACGCTGGGCAAGTTCCAGCTCACCGGCATCCCGGCCGCGCGCCGCGGTGTGCCGCAAATCGAGGTCACCTTCGACATCGACGCGAACGGCATCGTGAACGTGTCCGCTAAGGATCTGGGCACCGGCAAGCAGCAGCAGATCACCATCTCCGGCTCCACCGCGTTGAACGACGACGAGGTCGAGCGCATGGTGAAGGACGCCGAGGCCCATGCCGAGGAAGACGCGAAGCGCAAGGAAGAGATCGAGATTCGCAACAACGCCGACGCCCTGGTGAACGCCACCGAGCAGACGCTGCAGGAAGTGGGCGACAAGGCCCCGTCCGACGTGAAGACCGCTGCCGAAGAGGCCATCGCCGAGGCGAAGAGCGCGCTCGAGGGCTCCGATCTGGACGCCATCAAGTCCGCCACCGAGAAGATGCAGCAGGCAGGCTACAAGCTGGCCGAGGTCGTCTACTCCACGCAGGGCCCGGATGCCGCCTCGCAGGCTGCAACCGCCGAGTCCACGCCGGCCGATGACACCATCGAAGCCGACTACGAGGTCGTCGAGGACGACGATAAGGAAGGGAAGTAATCGCTATGGCCCAGCCCAACCAGCCCACGCCTGAGCGCGCGGCTCAAGGCGCAGGCAAGAGCATTCCCATCGAAGAAACCCGTTCTGCGGCTGAGGAAGCTCAGCCGCAGGGCCAGCCCGAAGAGGGCGTTGCCTCGGACGAGCCGATCGAAGCCGAGATCATCGAAGACGCCGGCCCTTCGGCCGACGAGCAGGTGGCCCAGGCCAAGGCCGAGATGCAGGAGTGGCAGGACAAGTACATGCGCCTGCATGCCGAGTGGGATACCTACCGTCGCCGCACGACGGAGCAGCGCGAAGTCGAGAAGGCGCGTGCGACGGAGAAGCTGGTCACCAGCCTGCTGCCCGTCATCGACGACTTCGAGCGCACCATCGACTACGCCACGAAGAACGGCGAAGGCGGCTTGTTCGACGGGGTGAAGGCCGTGCATGCGAAGCTCGTCGATGTGCTGAAGAAGGACGGCGTCGAAGTGATCGACCCGACCGGCGAGGCGTTCGACGCGCTGGAAGCGCAGGCCGTTGCCACCATCGACGACGCGAGCGTGCCCGACGAGACGGTGTCCGAGGTATACCAACGAGGTTACAAGATGGGAACGAAAGTTCTCAGGCCTGCAATGGTAACCGTCACCTCCGGCGGTCCCAAACGGGAGAAACCGCAGGAAGACGCGGGAAAACAATAAGGACGACGAGATGAAGCGGGCGCGAACGAGGCCCGCTTCTGCTTCATAGAAGGAAAGGCGGTGGAACATGGCGGCGACTCCCGACTACTACAAGACGCTTGGCGTTCCACGCACAGCGACGGCCGACGAGATCAAGAAGGCCTTTCGCAAACTCGCACGCACGCATCACCCCGACGCCGGCGGCGACGAGGCGAAGTTCAAGGAATTGAACGAAGCGTACGAGGTGCTGTCGGACGATAAGAAACGCAAGCTGTACGACCAATACGGTACGGCGAACGAGAACCATATACCCCAACAAGGTTGGGGAGGCGGCGGCTCCGTGAACGTCGAGGACATCTTCGGTGGAGCGGGCGGCGGCTTTGGCAGCTGGGCCGATATTCTGGAGAGCATTCGTCACGGCGAAGGCGCCTTCGGAACCGATTGGGATTTCAACGACATGTCGGGCTTCGGGGGCGGCCGTCAGCCGCGTCCGCGCAACGGCCAGGACATGAACGTCACCCTCAACGTTACGTTCGACGAGGCGTTCAAGGGTACCGAGAAGCGCGTGACCGTGCGCGTGCCCGGCCGCGGCGAGTCCGAAACGCTCACCGTGAAGATTCCGGCCGGCGCCGTTGACGGCGGGCGGCTGCGCTTCAAGGGCAAGGGCGGTCCGGGCGAGAACGGCGGCGCTTCGGGCGACCTGCTGATCACCACGAAGATCGAGCCGCATTCGTTCTACACCCGCAAGGGCGCCGACGTGCTCATGGACGTGCCGGTAAGCGTGGCCGAGGCCGCGCTTGGCGCAAGCGTCGTCGTTCCCGCGCCGGACGGCACGAAGGTGCGCGTGCGCGTGCCGAAGGGCACCCAGGACGACACCGTGCTGTCCGTGAAGGGCAAGGGTGCTCCGAAGGTGAAGGGCGAAGGCGCAGGCGACCTCAAGATCACCGTGAAGGTGGTTGTGCCCAAAGACATGAACGAAGGCCAGAAAAAGGCCATGGAAGACTATATAGCCGCCACGACCGATGATGTGAGGAGCTGGTAATGAGCGAGCGTACCGATCGCAACCGCCCGCTGTACATGATCAGCGTGGCCGCGCAGTTGGCGGGCGTTCACCCGCAGACGCTGCGCGCGTACGAGCAGAAGGGGCTGGTTTCGCCCCAGCGCACGAGCGGCAACACGCGTATGTATTCGCAGGCCGACATCGAGCGGCTCGAGCTTATCAACGAATTGACGAGCGAGGGCATCAACCTGGCGGGGGTCATTCGCATCCTCGATCTCCAGGGCCGTTTGGACGAGCGTGACAACGAGCTGGACGACTTGCACAAGCGCGTGCGTCGTTTGGCCGACCGCGTGCACGAGCTTGAAACGCGCGAAAGTGTGAACGCCCTCGTGCGCGTGTCCGACCTGCCGTCCGCATTGCGGCAGCTGCCTTAGCGAAGGAGGAACTTTGTATGAACATGGGTAATTTGAACAAACTAGCCCTGACCGCTCAGGAGGCGTTGCAGCAGACGATTGTCATCGCGTCCGAGAACGAGTCATCGCAAGCCGAGCCTATTCACATGCTGAAGGCCCTGCTTGAATCGAAAGAGAACAACCTGTCCGCCATCATCAAGCGCATCGGCGCCGAGCCGTTCCAGCTGCAGTCCAACGTGGACGCGGAGATCCAGCGCATGCCGAAGGTGAGCGGAAACCCCGGCATGATGAGCGGCATTCCCGGTCCGGCCCTCATGAACCTCATCGACGAGGCCGTGAAGGTGGCCGAGAAGCTGGGCGACAGCTACGCCACGAGCGAGCACCTGCTGATCGCGCTGTCCGAAGAGAAGGGCGCGGCGGGCAAGATTCTCAGCGCCGCCGGCGTGACGCGCAAGAGCATCGAGGCGGCGTACCAGGAACTGCGCGGCGACACCCGCGTGACCGATCAGCAGAACAAGGTGCAGTTCGAGGCGCTCGAGCAGTACGGCCAGAACCTCACGCAAAAGGCGCGCGAGGGCAAGCTCGACCCGGTCATCGGCCGTGCCGAGGAAATCCGTCGCACCATCCAGGTGCTGAGCCGCCGCACGAAGAACAACCCCGTGCTCATCGGCGAGCCGGGCACCGGCAAGACGGCCATCGTGGAAGGCCTCGCGCAGCGCATCGTGGCCGGCGACGTTCCCTCGTCGCTGAAGGATCGCGACATCGTGGCGCTCGACCTGGGTGCGATGGTGGCTGGCGCGAAGTACCGCGGCGAGTTCGAGGACCGCTTGAAGGCCGTGCTGCGCGAAGTGAAGCAGAGCGAAGGCCGCATCATCCTGTTCATCGACGAGCTGCACACCATCGTGGGCGCAGGCTCCACGGGCGACAGCTCCATGGACGCGGGCAACATGCTGAAGCCGGCGTTGGCCCGCGGCGAGCTTCATGCCATCGGCGCCACGACGCTTGACGAGTACCGCAAGTACATCGAGAAGGACGCCGCGCTCGAGCGTCGTTTCCAGCCGGTGCTGGTTACCGAGCCCACCGTGGAAGACACCATCGCCATCCTGCGCGGTCTCAAGGAGAAGTACGAGATTCACCATGGCGTGCGCATCACCGACGCGGCCATCGTGGCGGCGGCCGAGCTGTCCAACCGCTACATCTCCGACCGCTTCCTGCCGGACAAGGCCATCGACCTCATGGACGAGGCGGCCAGCCGTCTGCGCATCGAGATCGACTCCATGCCCGAAGAGGTGGACGCCGCCGAGCGCAAGCTCACGCAGATGCAGATTGAAGAGCAGGCGCTCATGAAGGAGAGCGACCAGGCGTCGCAGGAACGCCTCGAGGCGTTGCGTCGCGAGATTGCCACGGCTCAGGAAGACCTCGACAAGCGCAAGGCGGAATGGCAGAACGAGAAGGACGCCATCGAGCACGTGCAGAACCTCAAGGGCGATCTCGAAGGCGCGCAGCTTGAGGAAGAGCGCGCTACGCGCGAGGGCGACCTCGTGAAGGCGTCCGAGATTCGTTACGCGCGCATCCCCGCGCTGCAGCAGCAGCTGCATGCGGCCGAGGAAGAGCTCAACGTGAAGCAGCAGGACGGCGCCATCCTCAAGGAGGAAGTGTCGGACGACGAGATTGCCGAAGTCGTGTCCACGTGGACGGGCATCCCCGTGCAGAAGATGATGCAGGGCGAGATGGCGAAGCTGGTCGACCTCGAAGAGAAGCTGCACGAGCGCGTGGTGGGTCAGGACGAGGCCGTGTCGTCCGTGGCCGGCGCCATCCGCCGCAACCGTGCGGGCCTGTCCGACCCGAATCGCCCCATCGGCTCGTTCTTGTTCCTGGGCCCCACGGGCGTGGGCAAGACCGAGCTTGCGAAGGCGCTCGCGGAGTACCTGTTCGACAGCGAGAAGGCCATGATCCGCATCGACATGTCCGAGTACATGGAGAAGTTCTCGGTGCAGCGCCTCATCGGCGCCCCTCCGGGATACGTGGGCTACGACGAAGGCGGTCAGCTGACCGAAGCCGTGCGCCGCAAGCCGTACAGCGTGATCCTGCTCGACGAGATCGAGAAGGCGCATCCGGATGTGTTCAACATCCTGCTGCAGGTGCTTGACGACGGCCGCCTGACCGACGGCCAGGGTCGCGTGGTGTCGTTCAAGAACGCCATCATTATCATGACGTCGAACGTGGGCTCGCAGTTCATCCGCGAGTTCGCCGAGCACGGCGACGAGAAGGCCATGAAGCAGGCCATCGACGGTGCCCTGCGCGCGACGTTCCGCCCCGAGTTCATCAACCGCATCGATGACGTGGTGGTGTTCAACGCGCTCAATATGACGAACATCGAGCCCATCGTCGACTTGCAGCTGGAAGAGGTTCGCGACCGCTTGGCCGACCGCCGCATCACGCTCGACGTGACGCCGGCCGCGATGGAGCACCTGTCCATCGACGGATACGATCCCATCTTCGGCGCGCGTCCGCTCAAGCGCCTCATTCAGAAGGAGATCGTCGACCGCATCGCTCAAAAGGTGGTCGAAGGCAAGCTGCGCGACCGTAGCCACGTGCTGATCAGCATCGATCAGGACGGCAACTACGAGTGCACCGTGGAAGAGCCCCTCGAGCTCGACGCTTCCGCCCTCGACGACCTACTGTTGGACGGCGAGAAGTAAACGCCACAAGCGCACGATACTCGCATGCGGCCTGCCAGGGTTCTGGCAGGCCGCATTGTTTTTGGCGCGAGGGGAGCCGTCAGTTCGTCTCAGCGGTGATGTCGCTTTGCAGTTCGCGCGGCCAGGCGTGACAGTCCTTGCAGACCATGTCTTCCTTTTGGGTCATGCCGGCATCGTCGTTGTGGCAGTTTTCGCAGGTGAGCGATGCGCCGTGGATGTTGGTATGGGGGTTCGAGTCGCCATACTGCTCGGTGTAGGACGAAGCTTCGTCAAGCCTGCTGCGCAGCTCGAGATAGCTGGCGTACGAATTGTCGATGTCGTCGGCGCTGATGAACTTCGGGTTGGCATGGGCTGTTGCATCGGAGGACGTGTTCGCGCTGGATTCGGAACTCGGCGCGCATCCTGCAACGGGCATGGCAAGAGCCAGGACGGCTACGATGGAAACGATACAAACCTTTCTTTTCATGACTACGCTCCTTTGATCGCGTGCTTGGCGGCAACGTACCCGAAGGTGACCGCACGGCCTACGGACGTCGCGGGCAAATGCCGTGGGTAGGAAATGGAGAACATGCCGCCCGAAGCGTTGCCCGTGGCGTACAGGCCTTCGATTGCCTCCTCGTTGTCGTTGAGAACTTGAGCGTGCTCGTTGATGATCAGGCCGCTTACGTTCACGAGGACCTTGCTGTTGTGCTTGCATGCGTAAAACGGGCCGGTTTGGATTTTCTGCGCGGCAGCCGTCAAAGAGCGACGGAATTTGAGGTCGGCAGGTTCTTCGGCGTCGAAGTAACCGTTCCAGTCTTCCAGGGTTGCGCGCAGGATTTCAGGATCGGCGTCCATGGCCAGGGCAAGCTCTTCAATGGTGTCGGCTTGCATGAGCTCGCCGCGCTCTTTGCCGTCTTCGAGATCGCTCGCCAGCTTGCCGGTGTCGTCTTTCACGCCGTCCACGATGGTCTGATCGAACACGAACCATACCGGCTTCCCGCTGATCCCCGCTTCGGAGATTGCGTTCGCGACGAAGTTGTGCGGCAGCTTTTCGTTCACGAAGCGGCGGCCTTTGAAATCGACCCAGATGCTGGACGTGAAGCAGCTCGACACCATGGAGGCGTCCATGACGCGTCCCGGCAGGCCGCTGCGAAACACCATGAGGGTGTGCGGCAGCGGGTCCATCTGCGCGCCCACGGCCAGGCCCATCATGTGGCCGTCGCCGGTGTTGCCCGTGTTGGGCGCGTACACGCAGCAGCCGTTGAAGTCTTCGGGGCGGCACCACGACTCCATCATCTGCTGGTTCGCCTCGTAGCCGCCGGTGGCAAGCAACACGCCCTTCGCGGCTTCGATCCGGTAATAGCCGTTTTCGTCTTGAGCGATGGCCCCGCACACGCGACCCGACTCGTCCTGAACCAGCTGCACGCCCGCAGTGTTGTAGCGAAGGTCGAGGTTGTCGTACGTTGCGGCGGTGGTTTCGAGAGAGTCGAACGCCACGGGGCCGCGCCACCAGGTATCCCATTCCACGTTGTCGGGGAACTTCAGCTTATGCTCGGCCTGGATGGTGTCGAAGCCGTAGCCCGTCTCCTTCTGCACCGTGCTGTACAGGCTGACGCCCTTGTTGGCCTTGACGAGCATGTCGTTCATGAAGTCGGTCGCTTCGCCGGATTGCTCGACGAACCCCCACACCACGTCGGGACGCGCGCGCCAGTACGAGGAGCGCATGATGGCCTCCACGTACTCCGCAGGGTCGGGCACGTTGTCGATTTCCTGCTGCAGTTTCGTGTTGTATCCGCCCACGCTTTCCCAGGTGTTGCGTCCGCGGTTCATCTTCTCGATGGTGATGACGTTTGCGCCTTCGTTGGCGGCCTCGAGGGAGGCTATCATGCCGCCGATACCGCAGCCGATAACCAGGAAGTCGCAGGTGTCGGTGCGCGCGATATCGGCATCTCCGAACTGCTTGTCGTCGTACGCGACGTACCCGTCCAGCTGATCCCACGATGCTTTCTTCACCGGAATGTACTGGGTGCTGTCGCCGAAAATCGTTTGATACGTGTTGAGGCTGGGGCCTCCGTCAGCCTCGGCGGCAAGCGCGACCCGATGCGGTTGCGCGGCAAGTTCCGAAACCCCGAGCGCGCCCGCCGTTAAGCCGACCAAGCCCGCCCCCTTCAAGAAGGTTCGCCGTGACAAATTGGTGCGATCCATACTATCCCTCTCCCTTTCTGCGTCATTGTCGGACGCTTGGGAACATACGCCAGACGAACGCGCGCAACCATCGCAAATATTAATGAAATATGCGTCATGCCTGGTCATAAACGAGACAGCTCGCAGAGAAGCAAGCTGTGCTACAATCGCCCAAGAACTGGCATTGGCGAGTACGAGGGGATTCGTGGAAAATCCGGGACGCGTCGTTCGCATAGGCGGTATGGCCTTCGGCCAGCTGTATTCGAACGTTGTTTTCTTCAGCAGCCTGCCGTTCGCAGCTGCCAGCGATCGGGCGCAGGCTCAGTTCGACAGCCTGGTTGCCTCGTTGGCGTTCGTGGTGATCACCTTCGCGCTTTTGGTGTTTCTCTCGGCCCGTGGCTCTCGGGACGTCGTCAAGAACAAGGGGCTGTTGATCGGGGCGGCCATTGCGGCGGCGGCCGGTGCCGTGTCGTCGATGCCGGGGGTCGGCGACGTGATTCCGACGTTTGTGAGCGGTGCGTGCGTGGGAGTAGGGTCGTCGGTGCTGCTCGTCTCGTGGCTGGACACGTTTTCGCAGGGTACGGTGTCCGGCGCGCTCACCGAAGTCGGCGCGGCATTCGCGCTTTCGTTCGCGCTGAGCTTGGTGCTCTCGCTTTTCGGCGAGAGCGTGCTCGTTATCACGATGGTCGCATGTCCCTTCGTTTCCTGCGCGGCGCTGCTGGCGCTCGGCCGTCTTGCTTCTCCTCTTGAGATGCTCCAAAAAGCGCCGCGCCCGGTGACCGTGCAGGGCCGCAGGCTCGAAATGCGCAATCTGGTATGCGTGCTCTTCTTCGGCGTGGTGGTGGGCGTCATGCGAAACTACAGCGCCTCGCACACGTTTGGGCTGGATAGCACGGTGATCGACGCCATCCTGTCGCTTTCGGGCTTGGCGGTGTGCGTGGTGGTGGTCGTGCTGTTCCGTCTGGCGAACGTGAGTGCCGCGCGTTTTTTGTACCGCACGTCGTTCGTGTGCATCCTCATGTCGTGCGTGCTGGTGGCGTCGGCTCGCGAGAACATCGTCGCGGGGGTTTCCATCGCGTTCATCGCGGTGCAGTGTTTTTCGTGCTGCCTGATAGCGCGTGCGATTTTCGCATCGTGGGCGTTGGGAGGATCGGCGTTCAGGAAGAGCATCGCGACGTTTGGCATGCTGTATGCGGGGGAGTTCCTGGGCATTTCGAGCGCACTTGTCCTCGTGCCCATCACGTCCGTCATGCAAGTGTGCGTCGTGTTGGCCGGAGCGCTGCTTGTTTCGTACGTTTTCTTCTTCACCGAAGCGGATTTTCTCCTGATATCGAAGAAGACGGAGCCTGTACGCTCGGCCGACGATGTCGCTGCTCTTTCGGTAGGCGATCAGGCGGCGCGTGCGGAAATCTCGCTTGAAGAACTGTGCGACGAGATAAGCGCCGAATTCGGGCTGACGCCGCGTGAGTCGGAGATCTTGCCCAGCGTCGCGCGCGGCCGCACGCTGGCGCGCATCCAGCAGGAGCTGTTCATCTCAACGAGCACGGTGAACACGCACATCAGGCACATCTACGCGAAATGCGGCGTAGCCGGCAGGCAAGAACTGCTCGATTTCGTCGACGACCGAAGGCGGGAGCGAACGGGCGCGTGAAGCGTTGCGCCCGCCTTCGTTTTCGCTCCCTTAGATGAACGCGCCCTCTCGGATGACGCATTCGTTGTCGAGGTAGAGGGTGGGGCGCAGGATGATGCCGTCGAGGTGGCAAGCCGCTTTCGTGGTGCCGCCGAACGAGGTGTTCGTGCCGAAGGCGATGTGGACGGTGCCGTAGAGCTTCTCGTCTTCGAGGATGATGCCGCACAGCTTCGCCGCCTCGTTCGTGCCGATGCCGAGCTCGGCGATGGTGCCGTTCTCCGGTTGGTCGAACAGGACGCTCAGGCGATCGGCGTAGGGGCCTTGGTCATCCGCGCCCTCGATGCTCGTGAGACGTCCGTGCTCGATGGTGACCGTCATCGGCTCGGACAGCGTGCCGATGCCCACCATTGAGCCGTCGATGACGGCGGTGCCGTCCGCGCCGTCCTCAAGTGGCGCGATGTAGGCTTCGCCGGAGGGGAAGTTGCCGCTTGCGCCCGGCTCGCGGTATACGCCGGGGCTTGCCACGCCGTTGCGGCCGGCGAGGGAGAGCTCCAGGACGTGGCCGTCCTTCTCGATGCGCGCCGAGCGCGCGTGCGTGAGGCGTTCCGTCAGCTCGCGGGTGCGCTGCTCCACCTGCGTGTAGTCGGCGCAGGCGGCGCCGTCGCGCAGCATGTCCATGGTGATGCTGGGCATGGTGACCACGCGCGTGCCGGCGGCTGCGGCTTCGATGCGCGCGTTCGTGTGCGTGATGGACTTCGCCGTGGGGCACAGGGCAACGTGGGCGGCTTTCATGCCGGCGGCCACCGCGGCGGGCGGCTCCTCGCCGGCCACGCGCCCCTCGGGCATCTGCATGATGAGCGTGCGATGGCCCATCGCCTGAGCGGCCTCGTAGAAGAGCTCGCCCACCTCGCGCGTGGGGTCGTCGGTGACGATAAGCAGCGTCTCGCTAGGTTGGAGCGCGAGGTTGGTGGCGATGATGCTCCGCGCGCGGTTGATGAGGGGTAGGGTCATGGGGGCTCCTTACGCTTCCGCGTCTTCCGGGGGCAGTGCTCCCATGCTCTGCAGGTGCTTCATCGAGCCGTAGCGTTCCACGAAGCGGGCGTAGTCGTCCTCGTCGTAGAAGGCGCACTTCCCTTCGCCGAAGGCTTTGGCTGCTTCGATCATGAAGGTGCCAGCTTCCTCCAAATCTTCCAGGTGCGTTGCGCCGGTGGCGCAGCCGGGGACGGCGGTTTCGGTGGTGATGGCCACGCCCACGACGGGCGCGTCGGTTGCGGTGCACGGTTGCAGGATGGAGTTCAGGTGGTACAGGCCGTTGCCGTAGGGCGTGATGTCGGCCATCGACAGCGGGTAGGTGCGCGCACGGCGACCGGTCGCGATTTCCACGAGGCTCACGAGATCCTCGCTCACGCGCAGGATGCACCCCTCCTTCACGGTGGGCGAAATCATGAAGCCGCGCTCGTTCATGATGCGGTTGCCCTTCGTCGTGTCCACCACGAGCACGGCGTCGAGCGCCCCTGCGCCGCCGACCTCCTCGCGATTTACCGCGGACGTGGCCACGGGCGACCCCATGAACGCCACCGGTTCGTGCGGGAAGGTGGGCGCGTGCGGGCACACGTGCGTGGAGACGAACACGTCGCCCGGCAGCACGTCGCCGCGCGCGTGCATCGACAACAGCTTCGCCGCGCAGGCCAGGGCGCACAGCGCGCCATCGCCGTCGGACACGAATCCGATGCGTTCGGGCCGCGCCCCCAGTCCCCCCAGACGTCCCAGCAGCCCGATGGTGGGCGCGTCGCCGCCCGCCGTCCGCCCGCGCGACCCGGGGATACGCACGCGCACCATGTCGGTGGAACCCTTCGGGCCTTCCAATACGTACGTTTCGGCATCGCATGCGGGATCGATGGATCGCAGATAATCGACCACCTGCGCGCCGCTTGCGGAAGGGGAATCAAGCAGATCGTAGAGTTCGATCAACTGTTTGAAAATCATGGGAAGGTCTCCTTTTGGCTATGTTGTCATCGCAAACCTCGTTCGGTTCCATGATAATACGGTTCTATGCGGTTCGTAGCATCTTCGACGAAAGGTCCTATCCATCATGAGAAGGAATATTGGCATCAAAGAGATCGAGGATATGGCGCTTGGCGCGACGGTCCTCGGCGCGGGCGGGGGCGGCGACCCCTACGTCGGCAAGCTCATGGCCATCGAGGCCATCAAGAAATACGGCGATGTGGAGCTGATCACCCCCGATGAGGTTCCCGACGACGCGATGGTGTGCGTCTCTCAGATGATGGGCGCCCCCACCATCATGGTGGAAAAGATTTGCAGCGGCCTCGAGCCCATGGCCACCTACGACGAGCTGGTGAAGGAGCTCGGCCAGGAACCCTACGCCATCTACGCGGTGGAAGCAGGCGGCGTGAACTCCACCATCCCGTTCATCCTCGCGGCAACGCGTCGCATCCCCGTGGTGGACTGCGACCTCATGGGCCGCGCGTTCCCCGAGCTGCAGATGACCACGCTCGGCATCAACGGCGTCATCGGGCAGCCGGCCGTCATGGCCGACGAGAAGGGCAACACGGTGACCGTGCGCGCCATCGACGACAAGTGGCTCGAGCGCATATCGCGCCAGGCCACGTCGGTGATGGGCGGCTACACCATCCTCGCGTCATACCCGTGCTCGGGGCGTCAGCTCAAGGAGTACTGCATTCCGAACACGCCCACGCTGTGCGAGGAGATCGGCCGCACGCTGCGCGAGGCGCGCGAGCAGCACGCCGACCCCATCGATGCCGTGTTGGAGGTGACGAACGGGTTCCGCCTGTTCCGCGGCAAGGTGATGGACGTCGAGCGCAAGACCGACGGCATGTTCGTGCGCGGTCGCGCCGTGGTGACCGGCCTCGACGAGGACAAGGGAAGCGAGCTGGTCATCGAGTTCCAGAACGAGAACCTCATCGCGCTGCGCGACGGCGAGCCGGTGACGACGGCCCCCGACCTCATCATGTCGCTCGACATGGAGTCGGGCGCGCCGGTGACCACCGAGGGCCTCAAGTACGGCGCGCGCGTCGTGGTGGTGGGCATGCCCTGCGCCCCGCAGTGGCGCACGCCGCAGGGCCTGGCGGTCGTGGGCCCGCGCGCGTTCGGCTACGACGTGGACTACATCCCGGTGGAGGAGCGCATGGCGGCGAAGGCGAACGAGGAGGTGCAGGCGTAATGGCCGATCAGGAGCAGAAGCGCATCTGGCGTTTGGGCATCGACGTGGGCGGCACGAACACCGATGCCGTGATCATCGACGGCGACCTCAACCTGGTCGCCGCTACGAAGAGCCCCACCACCGAGGACGTCATGGGCGGCATCGTGGCCGCCATGCACGAGGTGATCACGCAGATCGGCGCGGAGGCGGCCAAGAATATCGGGTTCGCCATGCTGGGCACCACGCACTGCACGAACGCCATCGTCGAGCGCAAGCGCCTCAACAAGGTGGCCGCGCTGCGCGTGGGCGCGCCGGCCACGACGGCCATCAGCTGCATGGCCGACTGGCCCGACGAGCTGAAGGACGCCATGCGCGTGCGCGACTTCCTCGTGCACGGCGGCAACGAGTTCGACGGTCGCGAGATCAGCGCGCTGTCCGAGGACGAGATCCGCGAGGTGGCGCGCGTCGTGCGCGACGAGGGCTTCGAGTCCGTGGCGGTGACCAGCGTGTTTTCGCCGGTGTCCGACGCGCACGAGAAGCGCGCGGCCGCGGTGCTGCGCGACGAGCTGGGCGAGGATTTCCCCGTCACGTTGTCCTCGGAAATCGGTTCGCTCGGCTTCCTCGAGCGCGAAAACGCCTCCATTCTGAACGCGGCGCTCTACGACGTGGCGCGCACGACGGCCGACAGCTTCGAGGCCGCGCTCGCGTCCGAGGGTCTCACCGATGTCGCGGTGTACCTGGGACAGAACGACGGCACGCTCATGTCCGTGGACTACGCGAAGCGCTACCCCATCTTCACCATCGCCTGCGGGCCGACGAACTCCATCCGCGGCGCGTCGTTCCTCACGCGGGAGCTGGATGCCGTGGTCGTGGACATCGGCGGCACCACCACCGACGTGGGCGTGCTGGCGCACGGCTTCCCGCGCGAGAGCATGGTGGCGGTGGAAATCGGCGACGTGCGCACGAACTTCCGCATGCCCGACCTCGTATCCGTGGGCTTGGGCGGCGGTTCGCTCGTGCGGCAGCTTGACGATGGCCGCGTGACCGTGGGCCCCGACAGCGTGGGCTACCTCGTGACGAAGAAGGCGCTCTGCTTCGGCGGCGATACGCTGACGGCTACCGACATCGTGGTGGCGAAGGGCTTGGCCGAAGGCGTGGGCGATCCCGCGCTGGTGGCCGACCTCGACCCGGCGCTCGTGGACGCGGCGTATGCCGAGATCACGCGCATTATCGAAGATGCGGTGGATGCCATGAAGACGTCGGCTGGCGATGTGACCGTGATCCTCGTGGGCGGCGGCTCCATCCTGGCCCCCGACCATCTTGAGGGTTCCGACAACGTGCTGCGTCCGGAGAACTTCGGCGTGGCGAACGCTGTGGGTTCCGCTATCGCGCAGGTGTCGGGCCAGATTGCGAAGGTGTTCTCGCTGTCCGAGACGCCGCGTGAGCAGGCGCTCGCCGAGTCGAAGCAACGTGCCTGCGACGAGGCCATCGCCGCAGGCGCCGACCCGAGCAGCGTGGAAGTGGTCGACGTCGAGGACATCCCCATGGCCTACCTGGGCGACGCGCTCTGCATTCGCGTGAAGGCAGTGGGAGACCTCAAACTTTAGGAAGGAGGCATCATGCCAAACGAAACGCGGTCGGTTCACCTGGCGCTTATCCAGTTCGAGAGCTCGCTTTGCAACCCTGAGGTCAACACGGAGAAGGCTTGCCGCATGATTGCCGAGGCGGCGGCACAGGGGGCCGACCTGGTGGTGCTGCCCGAGTTGTTCTCGACGGGCTACGAGCTGAACATCGTGGGCCCGCACGTGCCCGAGCTGGCCGAGCCGGTTGACGGCCCCACCGTGCGCGCGCTGCAGGACGCAGCCCGCGCCGGCGGCTGCTACGTGGTTGCGGGGCTCGCGCTGACGCACGAGATGGCGGGCGTGGCCTACAACAGCGCGGTGTTCATCGACCGCGACGGCGAGCTGCAAGGGACCTACGACAAGCAGCACCTGTGGGCGCTCGAGCGCTTTTACTTCCGTGCGGGCTTCGATTGCCCCGTGTTCGACACCGACTTCGGGCGCGTCGGCGTGATGATCTGCTACGACATGGGCTTCCCCGAGGTGGCGCGCATGTTGGCGCTGCAGGGTGCCGACCTCATCCTGTGCCCCTCGGCCTGGTGCGAGGAGGACATGGACGTGTGGGACGTGAACGTGCCCGCCCGCGCGCTTGAGAACACGGCGTTCGTGGCGGCCGTGAACCGCTACGGCGTGGAGGACACGCTGGTTATGCCGGGCCACACGAAGGTGTGCAACCCGCGCGGCCACGTGGTGGCCGAGCTGGCCGATGAAGCCGAGGGCGTGCTGCACGTGGAACTCGACCTCAACGACGTGGTGGAGCATCGCCAGCGCAGCCCGTACCTGCGCGATCGCCGCGCCGACCTCTACGACCTCGTGTTGATGCCGTAGCGCCGGCGCTTCTCCCATCGACGAAAAAGGCCCCGATGTTTCACGTGAAACATCGGGGCCTTCGCTTTGCGAGGAGGTTGCGGGGCGATTGTCCTACAGCACCTGATCCGTCTCGGCGAACGTGACGGTGTCAACCTTCTTCGCCGACGCGTACGCCTTCATCGCAACCCAGTACAGCACGCCGGCCAGTACGAGCGAGTTGAGGCCGGGGATGCCGATGTTCATCAGGCTGGTGATCTCGCCCACGGCGAAGCCGGCGACCCAGCTGGCGATGGCGATGGGGTTCCACTTCTCCACCTTGGCCGGCAGCTCGCCCTTCGCACGCGACTCGTCGAGCGTGGCGCGGCTGCGCTTGAGGATGAAGTAGTCCACCACCATGATGCCGGCGACGGGCGGGATGGCCACGCCGAGCAGCGTCAGGAAGTTGGTGAAGTAGTTGATGATGCCGATGACCGACAGCAGCGTGCCCACGATGCCGAGCGCCCACACGAGGCCGTTGCGGCTGATCTTCTTGTTGAACAGGGCGTTGATCATGGTGGCCAAGCCGAGGCTCGACGAGTACAGGTTGATGTCGTTGAGCTTCACCGTGGAAGCCACCACGATGATCACGCCGAGGATGCCCGAGGTGCCCATCATGATGTCGACGATGTTCTCGGTGCCCATGGCGTGCGCCAGCAGCACGGCCAGCAGGTTCATGCCCAGCTCGCCCACGAACGTGCCGATGAGCGTCATCCAGAACACCTGCGTGCCGTTCTTCAGGAAGCGCGCGTAGTCGGGGGTGCAGATGGCACCCGCGATGAAGCCGCCTGCCACCATGGTGGTTGCCGCGCCCAGCGACAGCGCCGGTCCCGGAGGGGCCGTGGTCAGCAGCTCGGTAATGGTGTGGTCCTGCAGGATGATGGCCGCGGCCACGATGACCACGATCACGAACAGCGGCACGAACACGGTGGCGAAGTTCGCGATTGCCTTGATGCCGAACACCACGAGCAGCGTGATGCCGAGGCCTGTGATGACCGCCCACAGGATGTACTCGGGCGTGATGCCAGGCATGATGCCGGGCATGATTTCCTGCGTGCCGAGGAAGTCCGTGAACGGGATGATTTCGGCCATGCCCTGGCCGAACACCGCGTTCTGCACGCCGAACCAGCCCACCATGGAGATGGCCACGACGCCGCCGAACAGCGCCGACCCAATTTTGCCGAAGCCGGTCCAGCGGGACAGCAAGCTGGTGGATAGGCCTTCGCGCGCGGCCGCCGTGCCGAGGGCCCAGCTGACCACTTGCAGCAGAACCGAGCCGAGCAGCGTTGCCAGCAGCGCGTCCCAGAAGGTGAGGCCGTAGCCGAGCGCCGCGCCCAGCATGAGCTGCGATACGCAGCAGATCGCGCCGATCCTGATGAAAAGAATCCGCCAGAACGGCTGCTTCGCTTCATCAGGAACGCGCGACAGCGAATAATCGATGTCGTTTTCGGGAGCCATGATGTTCCTTTCTCGTCCACCCGTGTTTTTTGATCGGCCGATCAAAAAGATGCTGGGATTATACCGTGCTCGTACGTGCAACAAAGCGACGCGCGCAAACTTTATCACGTGAAGCGTCAAACGGCAGAGATACTCCCCGTTGCGCCCGCGCTTCTCCTACTGCGCCTGGCTCCCCCCCCCCTACTGTGTCCGCGCTCCCCCTACTGTGTCCGCCTTCCTCCTACTGTGCCCGCGCCTCCCCCTATTGCGCCCGCGTTGGGGTTTTGGGTCCGCAAGTGTTTGCGCGGGCGCAATAGGGGGAGAGGGGGAGCGCGGGGATGGGGGCGGCGACGCCGGGGCCATCCAAGTCATCGTCATTGTGTCTGTTGGGGATCGCTCCGTATCGCAAAGCGTTCATTTGTACTAGAATACCCGCATGCGCAAAAGAAACGTTGACATGCGACAGATGATTGAGACACCGCTGCTGGGTTTCGGCGTGGTGCTGTTGTCGTTGTCGTGCTTCCTGCTCATGCTGTGGACGCTTATCATCATCGTGAGGATCGTGCTGGGCTGATATGTGGCAACGATTCACACTGTATGACGTACGGGTCATTGGCCATTACCTCGGCGTGCTCGTATTGTTCTCCTGCCTGGCGCTGCTCGTGCCGTTCGTCACCGCCGTCGCGTGCGGCGAATGGGTGCCGGCCACGCATTACCTGCTCACCATCGGCATCGCGCTGATCATCGGCTCGGCGCTGCGCTACCTGCGCATCGATCCGGGTCGGTTGAACCGACAGCAGGCGCTCGCGGTCACCGGTTTCGCGTGGATCGTGCTCGCGTTCGTGGCGTCCATCCCGCTGTACTTGTCGGGGCATTACGTCACCTACCTCGACGCCCTGTTCGACGGCGTGTCCGGCCTCACCACCACCGGCGCGAGCGTCATCATCGACCTCGATCACCTATCGAACGCCGACAACATGTGGCGCTTCATGATGCATTTGCTGGGCGGCTTCGGCCTCATCGTGGTGGCGCTGTCGTTCGGCCTGTTCGGCAAGCGCGCCGGCGCGAGCCTGTACATGTCCGAAGGCCGCAGCGAGCACGTGGTGCCGAACGTCGTGCAAACCACGCAGTTCATCGCCAAAATAGGCATGGGCATGATCCTCATCGCCACGGTGCTGCTCACCGGCATCTGCCTGTTCATCGGCATGGAGCCGCTGCGCGCCGTGCTGCAATCGCTCTGGCTTTCCATCTCGGGCTTCACCACCGGCGGCTTCGCACCCATGAGCCAAAGCGTGATGTACTACCACTCGTTCCCGCTCGAAGTGGTGCTCATGCTGCTCATGCTGCTGGGCTCCATCAACTTCGTGCTGCACTCCGAAGTGTGGAAGGGCCACGTGGAAGTGTTCTTCCGCGACCTCGAGATCCGCACGATGGTGCTGTGGCTTGCGGTGATGACCTGCGTGTTCGCCGCCTCGCTCAGCGCGAGCCCCGAATTCTCCAGCTTGCCGGCCATGCTGCGGCGCGGCCTGTTCATGGTGATCTCCGCGTTCTCCACGACGGGCTTCCAGAACATCACCACCAACCAGCTGTACACGGCGCTCTCGTCGGGCGCCTTCCTCGTGCTTGCCATCCTCATGGCGGTTGGCGGCAGCGGCGGGTCGACGTCGGGTGGTTTGAAGTTCAGCCGCATGGGCGTCATCATGAAGTCGCTCATCGCCACCATCAAGGAAGCGCTCGCTCCCGACACCGCGCGCGTGGTGGTCGCCTACAACCATGTGGGCCGCCGCATTCTGTCACCGGAAATCGTCAAGGAAGCCATGACGGTGTTCGTGCTGTACATCGTCACGTACGCCGTGGGCGCGCTGGTGGGCATCGCGCACGGGTTCGAGGCGACGCAGGCCATTTTCGAATCCGTATCGATGGCCAGTAACGGCGGCGTGTCGTCGGGCCTTGCGGGGCCGGGTATGCCGGTGACGCTTGAAATGTTCTACATCGTGCAGATGTGGGCGGGCCGTCTCGAGTTCGTCACGCTGTTGGCTCTCGTCGCGGAAATCATCGTGTCGCTCAATCCGAAGAGGCGGGTGCTGAAGTCATGAGGGTGCAGAGCCGAAACATGACGATGCTTGCGCGGCGGGCGACAGCGTGGTGTCTCGCGCTTGCCGTGGCGCTCATGCTCGCGGCTGTGCCGGCGTACGCGGACGAGCCGGCCGAGGGCGACAACGCGGTGAACACGCAGCAGCCGTCCGACAGCTCGTTTATCTACGACACGTCCATCGGCGCGCTCAGCCAGGCCGACTCCTACTACGACGGCCAGACCGTGCAGGTGGTGGGCGAAGTGGTGGGCGACAGCATCCGCGCCGGCATGTCCGGGCGCCATCGCTGGATCACGCTTTCCACGCCGGGCGACTCTGCAACGATCGCGGTGTACATGAGCAACGAAGCGGCAGCGAAGATCGACACGTACGGTGGATACGATACTGTTGGGACCATCCTGCAGGTGCGCGGCACGTTCCATCTCGTGTGCGCCGACCACGAAGGCCTGAGCGATCTCCATGCGGAAGCGGTGACCGTGCTCGAGCCGGGCAAGAGCACCCCCGACGCGTTCGATTTCAACGCGTTCATCCCGGGCATCGTGGCGGTGGTCATCGGGTTCGTGCTGTTGGGCGTGTTCTACTGGATGAGGGAACGGCAGCGGTAAGCGCACGGCGCGTCCGCGGAAACGAAGGAGTGCTTTTGCAAAGAGGCCAGGTCGTTAAGCTTGATCGCGGGTATCCGCTCGTGCGCACCGACGAGGGCGCGTTCGTGCGATGCGAGCACGCCACCGCTTTGGTGAAGGGCGAGGAAGTGCGCGCCGTGATCGGCGACTTCGTTGAGGTGTCGGTGCCCGAGGGGCACGACAAGGGCATCATCGAGCGCATCCTGCCGCGCTCGCGCGCCTTCGTGCGCAAGGACCCCACCGAGCGCGCATTGCCGCAGGTGCTTGCCGCGAACTTCGACCGCGTGTTCGTGGCGCAGCCCCTTTCCGATGTGAACGTGCGCCGTCTCGAGCGCGAACTGGTGCTGGCGTACGAAACGGGCGCAGCGGTAACCGTGGTGCTGACGAAGGCCGATCTTGCCGAGAGCGATGCCGAAGTGGCTGCCGTGCGCGATCGCGTGTGCGCCCTTGCCGGGCCCGACGTGCAAACCATCATCGTATCGGCCGACGACCCTGCAAGCGTGGAAGCCGTGCGTGCCCTCGTGCCGCCGAACACGACGGCCGTGCTCATTGGCAAGAGCGGCGTGGGCAAGTCGAGCCTGGTGAACATGCTCGTGGGGTGCGAGATGCAGGAAACGACCCCCGTGCGCGACCGTGACGGCAAGGGCCGGCACACCACGGTGAGCCGCGAGATGGTGGCCATTCCGGGCGGCGGGTTCATCATGGACATGCCGGGCGTGCGCGGCTTGGGATTGTGGGAAGCCGACACCGGCATCGGCGCCGCGTTCTCCGACGTCGAGGAGGTGGCCGAGCAGTGCCGCTTCCGCGATTGCCGTCACGAGGACGAGCCGGGGTGCGCCGTGCGCGCCGCCGTCGAAGCCGGCGACATCAGTCCCGAGCGCTTCGCCTCGTACCAGGCGCTGCGCCGTGAGACGAAGGACCTGCGGGTTCGGCGCGAGGAGGCCCGCCGCATGCGCGGCGAAAAAGCCTCCGACCGCTCGAAAGCCCCAGCCCGCAAAGGCGGATCGCGCAAAAAGCACTGACGAACGAGAACGCCGCCTGTGAGGGCGGCGTTCTTCATGGGGATGGGGAACGTGGTGCTGTGTGCGTGACGCCGAGCTAGGAGTTCGCCGCTTCGCGTTCCGCTTCGGTCACCGGCAAGCTGTTCTCATAGCCCACATGGAACTCCGCGCGCTCGAGCGCCTCGCGGTAGTCCTTCGTGTTGGTGAACATCTCGTTCTTCCACCAGTTCTTCTTGAGCTTGCGCGAGCGGTAGACGGCGGCGCACACAAGCGCGATGTTCGCCACGAGTGCCAGGGCCGATACGACGGTCATGGGCAGGGTGTTCACGGCGCCATTCGTCATGATGCCGTCGGCGTACATGGCGGGAAGCACACTGAACGGAGCTTGCTCCATGAACAAGGGGAACACCTGCGCGAACATGCACCAGAAGGTCAGGGTGTGCCCGCGGTTGATCAGCCACGATCCGCGGTTCCACACGAATGCGAGGATGGTTGGCGCCAGCAGCAGGGCGACGCCGCAGTACCAGGAGTGCGTCGGCAGGTTGTTGTAGGTGTAGGCGAAGTTCCACAGGTCGTAGGGGATGATCCAAATCCAGGTCATGTCAGCCCAGATGACGTCGCGGCCGCCGTCTTTACCAAGCGGCTTGCTCACGTAGATGTGCATGACGGCGGTGAGCCCCACGATGCACAGGATGCCGGCGAGGGCGTTCATCACGTTGTGCCAGCCGCCATACAGCCACACGCCTTCGCTTGAGAGCTCCCACGTGTACCACGCGCCGATGGCGTGTTCGAAATCGCTGACCACGGCAATGAGGATGTTGAGGATGAGGATGCCGGGCACGGTGTAGATGAACCACTTCTTCTTGCCGATGCCCCATTGGAAGCGGATGAGCAGGAAGCTGATGCACGACAGCAGAGCTGCGTACAGTTTCGCGTAGTGGAACCAGCCGTTCATGTAGAGGTTCGTCGGGTTTTGCAAGGCCCACTCGGCTCCCGCGCCCGCGCCGACGGCCACGGCGACGCAGTATACCGTGACGATGGCCGGGATGGCGACGAGCATGATGAGCGCACCCCGTTTGCTCTTGATGGAATACCAATTGAGAAGCATAAGAACCAGCAGCACGGCGACAAGGCCGCCCCACTGGAACAACGCGTTCTCCCCGTACACTTGGAATAGCATGTCCCGCTCCTTCCTTTCGTTGAATTCTGTGGTATGACCACAAGTGCAATATACCACCAGGTGTGAAGAAAAGGAAAGAAGTTTTGCGAAAATGCTGGTGAATTTGGTAGTAGTGACTTGTATAACGACAAATTCTGTGGTATTACCAAATACCAGAAGTGGTGTGGATTGAAGAAAACAAAGACGGAGTGGAGGCGGTATCGTGCAATTCGAGCGCATTGCGTCACCGAGCTTGAAAGATCTGTTTGTGCAGCAACTCGAGCGCATGATCTTGTCCGGAGAGCTTGCGGTGGGCGATCAGATACCGGCCGAGCGCGACCTTGCTGAGCAGATGGGCGTGAGCCGTACGGTGATCAACGCCGGCATTGCCGACATGGCGTCGAAAGGGTTTTTGGAAATCCGTCCGCGCAAGGGCGTGTTCGTTGCCGACTATCGGCGCACGGGCTCGCTGTCGACGCTCGTGTCCATCATGGATTTCAACGGCGGGTTGCTGCCGCGACGCGAGATCAAGTCGCTGCTCGAGCTGCGCATGGCGCTTGAGGTGCTGTGCCTGCACGAAGCTGTTCCTGCGATGACCGCCGACGGGTTGGCGGTCTTGCAGCGGCGGTTGGACAACCTGATGGATGCCGCGACTCCGGCCGAAGCCGCGGAGGGGCGGTTCGCCTTCGGCCACGAGCTTGACTGTCTGAGCGGCAACACCGTGTTGCCGCTGCTGAGCCACTCGTTCAAAAAGCCCATCGTGTCGCTGTGGACGGAGTACGGGCGGCGCTACGGCATACAACTGCTCAAGGATCACTGCGTGAAGCGTTTCGACTACATCAAGGCGGGCGATGTCGAAGGTGCCGTTGCCTGGACGAAGCAGTGCTTGCAAGAGGCGATCGGCGGCGATCGTCAGCTGTACGGAGAGCGCTAAGAACGCTTCGTCGAGAAAAAATTCGGCGACGTAAGTATGACGTTCGTCATCCATTTAGCCTGATGCGCTCTTAAAAGGGGCGGGTATTCCCAGATGAGGCGCATTTTGCGTCGTTCGGGTTGTTGTGTTACGGTTGTGCCGCGTTGCGGATGAGCGCTGAGCGACAACGTGGGGGACGCACATGGGGAAACGCGCATTCAGCTTGAAGACCATTTACATCGTCGCATTGACGGTGGCGTTCGCCGTGTCGTTTTTCGCCTTCGCCGCCTTCGATTTCTACTCGCAGCAGAAGCAGACCGAGCAGGCCATGCTCGAGGAGGCGCGCACGTTCGCGCGCGAGATGGACGCCGTGTGGCAGTTCATGGACAACCAGCAAAATGTAATAAACACCTCATCCGACGGCACCTACGAATTCAAGGGCCTCCATTGTTCCGTGGTGGGCAAGAGCGTCGGCCGGCTGTTCTCGGCGGGCAGCGACTACGCCATCCGCTACACGAACTTCAATCCCCGCAGCGAGCAGGATATCCCGGACGACTTCGAGACGAAGGCGCTCGATGCCTTTTACGCCGACCGCTCGGTGCAGGAATACTACGGCGTGGCGTCGTTCGACGGCGAGAACCGCTTCCGCTACCTGCAGGCGCTCGAGGTGGACAACAGCTGTCTCGAATGCCACGGCGAGCCCGCTGGGGAAATCGACATCACCGGCCATGCGAAGGAAGGCTGGACGCTCGAGTCGGTGGGCGGGGCCATCAGCATTGTGATTCCCCTCGATCAGCAGCAGGCGGCCATGCGCGACAACGTGATACGCGACGTGGCGTACTTCCTCATGATCACCGTGTTCATCGGCGCCATCATCTACGTGGTGACCACCGTATTCGTGCTGCGCCCGCTCGGCGGCATGCACCGGGCGTTCGGCGAGCTGCGCGAGGGACGGCTGGAAGCGTCGCTCAGCGAGCAGTACGCCGCGAAGGAAGTGCAGCGCCTCATGGCGGGCTTCAACGACATGGCCGGCGAACTGCGCGACATGTACGAGCATTTGGAATCGCAGGTGGAAGCGCGCACCATCGACCTGAGCGAGGCGAACGCGCTGCTGGAGCATCAGCGCGACAAGCTCGAGCAGCTCAACGCCGACCTCGCGCAGGAGACGCAGTTCAAGTCTGACCTGCTCAGCATGGTGAACCACGAGCTGCGCACGCCGCTCACGTCCATCATCACCTTCGCGCAGATCTCGCGCGAGGCGTGCGACCCGTCGAACGCGGCCGATCGTCGCTCGTGGGAGGAAATCGAGAAGAACAGCCAGATTCTGCTCAACATGATCAACAACATGCTGGATATCGCGCGCTCCGACGCGGGCAGCGTGCGCGCAACCTGCGAGCCGATGGACCTTGGCGACGTGGTGGCGTCGGTGAAGAGCACGATGGCGCCGCTCGCGCGCAAGTACGAGGTGTCGTTCCGGACGAAGGTGGCGCCGAACGTGCCGCTGGTGAACGGCGACTACGAGAAGACGACGCGCATGCTGGAGAACCTGGCCAGCAACGCCATCAAGTTCACGCCCGACGGCGGCTCCATCGAGCTGCGCGTGGCGGTCGACGAGGCCACGCACGTGGTTGCGCTGTCGATGGCTGACGACGGCATCGGCATCGCGCCCGAGGATCAGGAGCGCATTTTCGAACGATTCGTGCAGGTGGACAGTACATCGACGCGCAAGTACAACGGCAGCGGGCTGGGACTGGCGCTTGTGCGCGAGTACGGGGAGATGCAGGGATTCGCCGTGACGGTTGAGAGCGAGCTGGGCGTGGGCAGCACGTTCGTCATCACGATACCTGCCGACGCGATTGTGGGGGAAGACGATGTATAAGGTCATGCTCATCGACGACGAGGACAACCTGCAGCAGGCCATCGAGCAGCTGCTCGTGTCGAACGGCTACGCGTTCTGCGGCGCGAAGGATGCGGAAAGCGGGCTGGACCTGCTGGCGTCCGAGCATCCCGACCTGCTGCTGCTCGACGTGATGCTGCCCGGCACGAACGGCTTCGACCTCTGCGCGCGCATCCGCGAGCAGGGCCGCCGCATCCCGGTGATCTTCCTCTCGGCGAAGTGCGACATCGTGGACAAGAGCATCGGCTTCCGCTCGGGCGGCGACGACTACGTTACCAAGCCCTTCGATTCGACGGAGCTGCTGCTGCGCATCGAGGCGAACATCCGCCGCCATAAGGACACCATCGACTTCGCCCGGTGCCGCAACCGCGAGGGCGTGGCCTGCATCGGCGATTTGGAGGTGCGCTTCGGTGAATACGAGGTGCGCGTGAAGGGCCGCCCCGTCGCGCTGACCACGAAGGAGTTCGAGATCGTGGCGTTTCTGGCAGCGCATCCCGGCAAGGTGTTCACGCGCAGCCAGATTCAGGAGTACATCTGGGGTGAGTCCGACGCCGACTGCAAGCCCACGAACAACATCACCGTGTTCGTGCGGAAGATTCGAGAGAAGATCGAGGAGAATCCCTCCGAGCCCAAGTACCTGCTCACCGTGCAGCGCGTGGGCTACAAAATGGCCGATGACCTGCATCGTTAATATCTGGTTAACAACTTTTTAACCCAAAACTTATTTTCGGTTTATCGCAATATTCCTCGGAGCTCCGTAAAGTGAAACTCATGAAAGGCCAGGGGGATCACGGCTTTTCAGCTCGTCCTTCGCGTAAGACCTTCCCTCCCTCCTTCCGCGAAGGGCGAGCACCGAACGGCCAAGCTGGCCGATGGAGTGGCGAAGAGAGGAGAACGCATGGCTGAACAAACGACGCACGGTTTCACCCGCAGGAGCTTCATCAAAGGTGCCGCAGCCCTAACAGCCGCCGGCGCTTTAGTAGGTTGTAGCCCAAAGACCGAAAACCTGGAAGAAACCGACGCAAAGAAGGAAGCTCCCGAGACGCAGATCTATTCCGGCGTCTGCCGCGGCAACTGCGCGGGCGGCTGCTTCCTGAACGTGCATGTGCGCGACGGGCAGGTTGTGCGCACGTCGATGCGCGAAATGCCCGACCCGAAGTACAACCGCATTTGCATGAAGGGCTTGAGCCATCCGTATCGCATCTACAGCGACGAACGGCTCAAGTACCCGCTTCGCCGCGTTGGAGAGCGCGGAGCTGACGATTGGGAGCGTATCAGCTGGGATGAGGCTATGGACGAGATAGCCGAGAAGTGGAACGGCTATGTGAAGGAATTCGGCCCCACTTCAGTTGGTTTGTTCACCGGATCGGGCAACTACGGCTTGGTGAACGGCATGTCAGTTGGCGGTGTGACCAGCCGCTTCCTCGCTGCTTCCGGAATCGCGTACCTCAATCAGACTGTCGATGCGGCTGCGAACTTCGCAACGGGACGACTTTTGGGCATGGGCTATTACTCCACGGGCAATGAGCCTGCCGACATGATGAACGCCCGCACCATTCTCATCTGGGGCGCGAACCCGGCTATCAGCCAGATTCAGAACATGCATTTTCTGATGGAGGCGCGCGACAACGGAACAAAGCTCATCGCCATCGATCCCATGCTCAGTCAAACGGCTGCGCGCGCCGACGAGTGGGTTCCCGTGAAGGCGGGCACTGACGGCGCGCTGGCACTTGGCATGATGAACTACATCGTCGATCAGGGCTGGCAGGATCTGGATTTCCTGCGCGAGCACAGCGTGGCACCCTGCTTGGTGAAAGAGTCCGATGGCAAGTTCTTGCGTCAAGCTGATGTTGATGGTTCCGAACCGTCTGCCGACGATGCAAAGAACGCCGCGACCGCGCTCGTCATGGGCAAAGACGGAACTCCCGGTGTTGTCGGAACGGTGAGCGACCCCGAGCTTGAGGGCTCGTTCGAGGTTGGCGGCATCAAGGTGACCACGGCTTACTCGCTTCTGCTTGAGCGTATCGCCGAGTATCCGGTGAGCAAAGCTGCCGAAATTACCGGGCTTTCCGAAGATATGATCAAGGACGTAGCCGAGCAATATGCGCGCAATACCCCTGCAAGCATCTACACGTTCTTCGGCATCGACCACTATTGGAACGGCCACTGGAGCCAGGGCTGTCTGGGGACGCTCGCAATCCTGACGGGCAATGTGGGCAAGGCGGGCGCTTTCTGCGGCTTCCAGGAATGCCTCGGTTCCGGTTTGGGCAATGCGGTTCTCGCAACCCCCGAAGGCGCTCCCGGCCAAAGCGCGAAGTACAACGCGCCCTTCCTCACAAAAGCGTTCGATGAAGGCGAGTACGCGGGTCAGCCCTTCAATCTTAAGATGGCCATGTTCAGCCACACGAATGCCGTTACCAATATGGCCGATCGAAACGACACGTTGAGCTGGATGAGCCGTTGCGAGTTCTTGGTTGGCGCCGACATGCTCATGACCGACACCATGCGATACTGCGATATCGTGCTTCCCGTTGCGCACTGGTTCGAGAAGGAAGACGTGTTCATCTCCTATGCAACGCATCCTTTCGCGCTGTATCAGGAGAAGGCTATCGAGCCCGCGTTCGAAAGTCGCGCCGATATCGATATCTTCAATGACCTGGCCGAACGCGTGGGATGCGGAGACATCTTCAAGATCACTACCGAAGAGTATCTTGAGCAGGTGTTCCAGACGAAGCAGGCACAAGCTCTGGGAGCCGATCTTGCAACCTTGCGCGAAAAGAAGGCCGTGCGCCAGGCGGGCAAAGAGGGCGAAGCATATGTGTATGCGGATGGCGGCGTGTTCGCCACGACGAGTAAACTGGCCGAGCTCTACGTTGAAAATCCGGTGGGGAGCAACCCCTATACCGACGGTTGGGATTTGGCCAAGGAGCATCTCGCTTACTGGGAGCCCGCGTTGCAGGTAGGTGACGACGCCCGCCGCGAAACCTACCCGATACAACTGCTTTCGGAGCATAGCCGATTCCGTACGCATACGCAGTGGTTCGAGGCGAGCATGCTCAAGGAAATCGACACGGAGCCGTTCATCAAGCTCAGTCCTGTTGACGCAGAAAAATACGGTGTTGCTACAGGCGATCGGGTGAGGGCGTACAACGAATTGGGATCGGTCGTTCTTACCGCTCAGATCAATCCCGGGTTGCCGGAGGGAATGGCTACCTGCCCGAAGGGTTGGGAGAGCGCCGAATTCATCGAAGGCAGTTTCACCGAGTTGTTTACCAAGGAAGGCAATCCGTTCTGCTCGAATCAGGCGTACTTTGACTGCACCGTCGCCATCGAGAAGCTGTAGGGGGAACTATGACACACTATGGAATGGCTATCGATCTGAAGCGCTGCATTGGATGCCACACGTGCGCGATTGCCTGCAAGATGGCGAATAACCTGCCGAAGGATGTGCACTACAATCACGTGAACACGGTTGGCGGGGAAAGCATGGACACGGCGGCGGGGGAATACGCTGCAAACACCATGAGCTTCCTCCCGGTCCAATGCCAGCATTGTGAGAACCCGGCTTGCTTGGACGTTTGTCCTACGGGGGCTACCTCGAAGGATGAGGAGACGGGCATTGTTTCGGTGGACAGCGAGCTGTGCATCGGGTGCGAGTCGTGCATCAAAGCGTGTCCGTACGAGGGCGTGCGCACGCTGATCAAGAGCCCCGAGTACTACCTCGACGTGGTGGTGGGCGAGTACGATGCGCCGCCGCACAAGGGCGGCACGGTGGAGAAGTGCACGTTCTGCAAGAATCTCATCGACCGCGGCGAGGTGCCGGCGTGCATGCAGCTGTGCCCGGGCCGCGCGCGCTACTGGGGCGATCTCGACGATCCCGAATCGGATGTGTCGAAGGCCATCGCGGGACGTGAGACCATGTTCCTGCATGAAGAGGGCGGCACGAAGCCGAGCGTGTACTACCTGCAATAACGCAGATGCGGGGCGGCGGTTTTGCAGCGACCGCCGCCCCTGCTTGTTGACGAGCGAGGGGGACGTATGGGGCAAGAAGAGGATCTGAAGCAAGCTGTGGGGTTGGCCGACGCGTGCGAGTTGCTGTCGTATGCGTTCGCGTATCCCGACGAGCGATTGGCGCAGGCGTTGGTGGACGGCGCGCTGGCCGATGACGCGCGGGCGTGCCTGAGCGATGCGGGCGTTGCGGCCGACAGGGCCAACGCCGGGGCCGAGGCCGAGGCAGCGGCGGAAGGCTTGCGCGTGTGGCAGGGCGCTTCCGTCGAAGAGACGCTGTCCGTCATGCGCAAAACCTACTCGCGCCTGTACCTGGCGCCGGGCGGCCACACGCCTATCTTCCCGTACGAAAGCGCGTTTCTCCACGTGGAGCGCGGGCTGCCGGGCATCCCGGCCCTATTCCGCACAGCGGTGACGCTCGACGTCGAACGGCATATGCGCGAAGCGGGCGTCGCTGCGAAGAACGGACGCAAGGAGCCGTGCGACAGCGCGTTCGAGGAGTTCGAATTCTTGTCGTACCTGCACGCGAAGCGCGCCGAAGCGCTACACTGCAATGATGGCGAACGTGCCGCCGCGTGGGCGCAGCGCATCGGCGCGTTCGAGGAGGAGCATGTTTCGATGTGGCTGCCGACGTTCATGCGGCGCACGCAGGAGCTTGCCGAGGGAACCCCGTACGCAGCGTTCGCCGCGTTGGGGTTGGCGACGATGGGGGAGCGGTCATGACGTTGGTACTGGTGCTGGTGGGAACCGTGGTGTTCGCGTTCGCGTGCAAGCGGCCGATCAAAGCGTGCCCGATGGCGTTCTACGCGCTGGCCGTGGTGCTCGACGTGCTGTTCGTGGTGGGCTCGTTCATGGGCTTGCCGGCGATGCTGTACGACGTGCTGTTTCTGCTGCTCCACAAATGCACCCTGGCCACGGCCCTGTTCGCCGTCGTGATGTACATCGGGGTGTTCGCGCGCGACGGCCGCGTGGCGCAGTATTTCCGCCCCATCCGCGCCGAGCTCTCCATCATGGCGTGGCTGTTGTCACTGGGCCACATGGCCATCTACCTTTCCTCGTACGCGAGCACCCTGGCGCTCGGCCTGCCGCAGACGAACGTGGCCGTGGCGCTAGTGGTGGCGCTCGCGTTGTTCGTGCTGCTCGTGGTGTTGGGCGTGACGTCGTTCAACGTCGTGAAGAAGGGCATGAAGAAGGAGACGTGGAAGCGCGTGCAGCTGCTGGCGTACCCGTTCTGGGGCCTCGTGTACGTGCACCTGCTGCTCATGCTGCTGCCCTCCGCCCTGCGCGGCGGCGCGGCGGCGCAGGTGAGCGTGATCGTGTACTCGGTGGTGTTCCTGGGCTACGCCGTCCTGCGCGTTGCCCGCGCGCTGCGCGACCGCCGCGCCGTGCACGACACGCCCGCATCCCCGAAATGTTTCACGTGAAACACGTCCGTTTTCCTCCCTGTTTCACGTGAAACAGGTGCGCGCGACGAAGCCCCCTGCCGCATGGCCGGGGGCTTCTGCTATACTTCCCCTCGGCCGGTCGGCTGCGGAACTCACGCCCGCACCAGACATCGGCTCCGCGTTTGCATCGTTGGGCCCTGCACTCGCGGTTTATCAGCTGCCCAAAACCCGCGGCATCGCGCCGCGTGGAGACAGGAGCATATCCATGAACAAGAAGACGACGTACGTCGCCCAAGCGGGCATGATTGCGGCCGTGTACGCGGCGGCAACCCTCATCGCGCTCATGCTGTTGCAGGGCTTGGCCTGGGGGCCGGTGCAATTCCGCATCTCGGAGGCCGTGTGCGTGCTGGCGGTGCTCACCCCGGCCGCCGTGCCCGGACTCACCATCGGCTGCATCATCGCGAACCTCATGGCGCTCGCCATCAACGGCACCGGCGCCCTCGGTATGCTCGATGTGGTGTTCGGCAGCTTGGCCACGTTCCTCGGTGCGCTGTGGTGCTGGAAGATGCGCGAGCGTCCGAAGGTGGCGCTGCTGGGGCCGGTCATCGCGAACGCGCTCATCGTGCCCGCGTACCTGCCGCTGCTGCTGCAGGGCCTGGGCTACTACACCATCCCGTTCACGTCCATCGCGCTCGACGGGCTGTACCTGCCCATGTACCTGTTCGGCGTCGTAGCCACCGGATTGGGAGAAGCGCTGGTCATGTACGTGTTGGGGCTGCCGCTGCTCTCGGCGCTCAAGCGCTTCAACGTGGTGAAAAAGGCCGCTGCGTAGACGTTCGTGCGGCCTCGTTGAGGCGGCGATGACAAGGCGGGCATGGAACGCGTGAGCTATGCCCGCTCCACGCGACGGTGACGCGCTTACTGATTCGGTGAATTGAGAAGCGTTCGGAGTGAAAATCGGTACAATAACAAAGTTGGGCCTGTTTCGAGTGAAGGACGTGCATGAACCCTGTTATTGTGATTCCGACTTTCGTGTCTGCTCGCCGCCGCAAAGAAGGCGGCAGCGTGCTCACGACGTACGATCACGCGACCCCCATTTCGCAGCCCGGCGAGCTTCCGCGCTTGCTGGCGTCGTTGCAGAAGGTGCGCGGCGTCGGTCAGATCATCGTGCTGGTGGTGAGCGAGCCTTCGATCGAGAATCAGGCTGCCGAAAAGATCCAGGGGGTGGTTTCTCGCTATCCCTCCCTTAACTCCGTGGTGATTGGCGCGCCCGAGCTGGCGCTCATTCAGCAGCGCATGGAGCAGCTGGGCCTGGGCAAGCTGCAAAAGGAAATCGGCCTGTCCGGATACGGCGCCGTGCGCAACCTCGGCCTGGTGATGGCCGACGTGCTGGGCTTCGACTCCGTGGTGTTCCTCGATGACGACGAAGTGGTGGACGACGCCGACTTCTTGCAGAAAGCCATGTACGGCCTGGGCAAGCTCACGAAGAAGGGCATTCCCATCCTGGCCAAAACCGGCTTCTATTTCAACTCCGAAGGCTCGTACCTGTCGAAGAGCCAGGACAAGTGGTACAACCATTTCTGGCAGCAGGGCAAAGCCTTCAACAAGTGGATTTCGAAGGCCATGCGCGGCCCGCGCCTCTCGCGTTCGAACCACACGTGCGGCGGCTGTCTGGCCCTGCACAAAGAGGCGTTCAAGCGTCTGTCGTTCGACCCGTGGATCGCGCGCGGCGAAGACCTCGACTACATGCTTGACCTGCGCATGTACGGCTCCGACATCTGGTTCGACAACCAGTGGAGCCTGCGTCACCTCCCTCCGGAGACCGAGAGCGAAGGCACGCGCTTCCGTCAGGACATTTTCCGTTGGCTGTACGAGTACCGCAAGATGGAGTACAGCCGCACGCAAATCGACTTGCTGCAGGTGAAGCCGTCGTCGCTCGAGCCCTATCCGGGCCCGTTCCTCGAGGCCGGCATCACGAAGCGCATTCGCATGACGGCGTTCCTGCGCAGCCTCGCGCGCCCCGACAAGAAGGCGTACCGCAAGGCGGCGAAGGCCGCCACGGGCGAGGCTACCACCTATGCGCAGCGCAACTGCTCGAAGTACTTCGAGTTCCAGTTCGTGTGGCCGGAACTCATGGCGCGCATGGAGAACGATCAGATTTTGCGCACCGCGCTCATGCAGTCGGCGGCGCAGCGTCAGGCCAGCATGGGCTCCGAGCGCATAGCGGCCGCGCAGGCCGTTGCGGCGGCGGGCATCGATCCGGGCGTGACGAGCGAGATTCGCCTCAACGTGGCAGAGTAGAAGGCGATCGTAGATGGAAGTGTTCACCCTGTTCGTGCTTCCGGCAATCGTCGGCGTGGGTATCGGCATCCTGTCGGGATTGCTCGGTATCGGCGGCGGCACGGTGATGGTGCCCATCTTCCGTTTGGCGTTCGACATGAGCCCCGTGATGTCGACGGCAACCTCGCTGTTCGCCATTATTCCGACGTCCATTTCGGGTGCGGCGTCGCATATCCGTCACAAGACGTGCATCGTGTCGCTGGGCGTAGCCGCCGGCCTTGGCGGCGCGCTCACATCGCCGATTGGCGTGTGGCTTGCGCAGATTTCCCCGGCGTGGCTCATCATGGTGGCCGCCGCTCTCATCATCAGCTGGTCGGCTGCGAAGATGCTGGGCAAGGCGTTCAAGATGCAAGCCAAGAAGAAGGCGGAGAAGAAGGCCGAGCAGGTTCCCGCACCGATGGACGCGGTCGAGCTCGACGAGGAAGCGCTCGAGCGCGCAGCCGACGCGGCGGCGAACGACGATGCGCTGGCCGAGCCGGCCGCAGAGACGGCAGGCGACGCACCCCGCAAGCTCACGCGCAAACAGCTGCTCGTCGGTGTGGCTATCGGCCTGGCTGCGGGCCTGGCCTCAGGCTACGTCGGCGTCGGCGGCGGCTTCATCATGGTGCCGCTCATGCTGTCGCTCGTGGGCATCGAGATGCGCCAGGCGTCGGGCACCTCGCTCATCGCCGTCATGATTCTGGCTGTTCCCGGCGTTATCGAGCAGGCGTTGCTGGGCAACATCAACTACATGGCCGGCATTGCCATCGTGATTGGCTCTATCCCCGGCGCGATCATCGGCGCGCGTCTCGTGCGCGTCGTGCCCGAGGTCGTCCTGCGTTTCATCTTCGGAGGCTTCCTGATTGTGGCCGCCGTCATCCTCGTGCTGAACGAATTCGGTATACTGGGCTGATAGTCCCAGGCGCGTCGCTTGGGTCGGTTGAGCAACGCGGGAGGTACCATGCAGGAAGAGACGAAGGGTTCGAAGTCGACGTTGCCGCGCTTCTTTACCCTCGAGATGTTCATGTTCACCATCACGGCCCTGTCGGGCCTCGTGCTGCTGTGGTCTATCGCGGTGCCGTACCGCAACGTGGCCGTCATGGTGCTTGCCGGCATCGTGTTCACGTTCTCCATCGTGGTGGTTATCCGCCTCATCATGGACCCCGATTCGGTGCGCGCTCGGCAGTCGGACTCTATGCTGAAGCTGGCAAGCCAGACGCTGGCCTGCATGAACGATGGCATGGACCGTACGGCCGCGCAGAAGATTTGCGGGCTGCTGCTGCCGTCGACCGCCGCCATCGCCGTGGCCATCACCGACAAGGATCAGATTCTGGGATACGCCGGCTTCGAGGAGGCGCAGAATCCGTCGGGCAGCATCATCCGCACGCACGCCACGCACGCCACGCTCGCCGACGGGAAGCTGCGCATCCTGTTCACGCCGGAGGACATTGGGTTCCCCAGCGAATCGTCCAACATCAAAGCCGCCATCATCGTGCCGCTTGCGGTGGGGCGCAACGTGGAGGGCACGCTCAAGTTCTACTACCGACGCGCGAACCACATCAGCGAGACGCAGAAGTCCATTGCCGAAGGGTTCGGTCAGCTGCTGTCCACGCAGATGGCCGCGTCGGCGTTGGAAGAGCAAACCCAGCTGGCCACGCGCATGGAGCTCAAGATGCTGCAGAGCCAGATCAACCCGCACTTCCTGTTCAACACCATCAACACCATCGCCTCGCTCATCCGCACCGATCCCGAGACGGCGCGCAAGCTGCTGCGCGAGTTCGCTGTGTTCTACCGGCGCACGCTTGAGGACTCGGCCGACCTCATCGTGTTTGCGCGCGAGATGGAGCAGACGAAGCGCTACTTTACGTTCGAGGTTGCGCGGTTCGGCGCCGATCGCGTGCAGATGGAAATGGACGTGGACCCGCGCGTCGAGGATATGATGGTGCCGCCGTTTTTGCTGCAGCCCCTCGTGGAGAACGCCGTGCGGCACGCGATGCCCTCGGAGGGCAAGCTCACCATCGTGGTGACGGGCAAGGTGGAAGGCGACGACGTGATTGTGAGCGTGTGCGATGACGGCGTGGGCATGACCGAAGAAGCGCGCTGCAACATCATGCATCCCGAGTCGTCGAGCGGCCTCGGCATCGCGGTGAAGAACGTGCACGATCGCATTTGCGGCTACTTCGGCCCCGGTACGCGCATGGAAGTGGAAAGCGAGCTCGGCAGCGGCACCTGCGTCATCCTCGTTCTCAAGGAAGGTGCCCGTCGGGATTACGAGTAGCATGAAAAACGGCGCCGAGCGGCGCCGTTTACTTTCGATGGTGCCCCCGGGCGGATTCGAACCGCCGGCACCCTCTTTAGGAGCTGTACGAACTCTTGTCAGCAGGAGAAATACTTGATGTGAACAGGCCGGACGAGACGAACGCCGCCAAGGTTTGACTACCATAGGAGACTAGAACGTAGGAATCCGTAGATGCTCAATTATCTATGTCTTGCATGCGTACCGCTCTCAAACTGTCATACAAATTGCCTACGAACAATGCTTGTATTAGCTGTTGAGCGTAGGTATAGTCTCAACAGAAAGACCCATTATCTTTACAACCTGCCTCCCTCCTGGCCTATTGCTAACGCGTCTTTCTGCATGAACAATTACGCGCTCACCCGTACGTAGTGCAAAAAGGGATGTTGGGGAAATATCTCCAATAGTAACAATAACTTCCTTCCCCGTATCTTCAAGAACGCGAAGCTTATCTTTATCAGAAGTTGTTACTGTTAGAAGAACTCCCTCAATTGAGATATCCTCGTTTTCAATATTTGCGTCTTCGATTACTTTCACAGCCCGTTTTGCCTGAGAGTGAGTAATAAAGGAGCTTTCGGCGTTTTTGCCTGGTTCGCGCCATTCGAAATCAACATCAAGAACGCCCTTATTTACTGATTCGCAAAATTCTTTCATTGCGGAAGCAACTCGTGGCCCTAAGTCAGCAAGTCGATCAATGAAGAGCGAATCATCAGGCGTAGACTGTTCCAAGTCTCTCACTAGGGTTGAAAACTCATTAAATGCAAGGTCTGCCAAAGGCTTCGTCCCCGACTCTTCTTCAATGTCAAACAACGCCTCTCCGTGGGGGTACAGATCGGTCATTCGATCAAGCGTTGGAGCTACTTGAATCACTACCGATCCTGGCATAGGGGAGGCAACGAGAGACATTTGGGTTCGTCCTGAGATACTAGATGGGATAGCTCCATGGTTAGAACGAACACCTGCTATAGATGCACCAATGGCGTCGACTGCTCCTTGGACGGACGTAAGCAGCCCTCCAACTGCTTTCACGGGTGCAGAGTTACCTACTATCGATGGTCCAGCAATATGAATGACTCCGCAGGAAGCCGTTTCATCATTATCGGAATTCTCTCGAATGAAGGCATTCACGCTCGCAAGTGATGCGTCAGCGGGGTCTTTGGGTACATCGTAAGTGCTTGATTCCGAAAAGCCGAGAGAGGTGAGGAAGTCTTTAAGATTACTTGTCGTAGCCATCAATTATCACCTCCAGATAACCTGCTGCGGGATAAAGCCAACGGTCATTGCCGTCTTCAAATCTAGCTTTTGACCAGAATTGATCCCAATACCCTCGTGATACCGAATAGTTGTAATGAATGTTGGTATCTGTAGGCGGTACGGGAAACAGGTACGCGTCTACTAAAGGGTTGAGGCGCGAGACAGCCGGATTCTTGCGAAGCAAAACATGTGTGACGAATTGTCCATAAGGTTCTGAGACTGCCCGAGAATAGCTGTCGCCATCAATAAGATAAACGACATCAATATCATGTGGTGTCTGTTCCGAAGTGATGAAACTTCCACCGAACCAGACGGCAACAATCCTTCCATACACTTCTTTAAGAATGTCTGTAACTTCTTGAAAAGCCCGCCAAATTTGTGTGCGATTTTCGTCGTTGGGAGCAAATCTTGCCTCAAGCTCTGTAAACGTAGTTAGATATCGTCCATAGGGAAGGACTTTGCGCAGTGCTCCAATTTCTTGCAACTCCGGTATCAAAGTCTCCTCCTCTTTTTGCCACATGCGAGATAAGTGGAAGTAAATCGATATTCTACTCCATGTTGTCCGTTTTTGGGTGGAAGCGTGTTAAGTGGTTACTTGGTTAAAACTATGCAACTGTATCGACCTCGCAGGTCTGGCCTAGTTGTGCGGGGTAAGTTTTTGATTTTTGCTTTGGCGTCGTTCCTTCGGTTGTATAACTAAAATAGGCCACCGGTTGAGAAACAACCGATGACCTGCACGTTTCAAATGGTGCCCCCGGGCGGATTCGAACCGCCGGCACCCGCTTTAGGAGAGCGGTGCTCTGTCCCCTGAGCTACGGAGGCGCGTTGGCTATTGTAGCATTGTTGGCGAAGAAGCGCGCGTCGGAGTAAGGGAACCTGCGTCGCCCCCTCCCCTCTCTCCTTCTCTCTCAACCTGCGCCCCCCCCCCTTTTTTTTTCAACCTGCGTCCCCTCCTATTGCGCCTGCGGTGCGATTTGCTGGTGCGCAAGGTTTTTCGCAGGCGCAAGGAGCGGGGGCGCAGGTTGCGGGGGGGGCAATGAGGGGAGAGGCAGGCGCTAGGAGCGGGCCTGCAGGTCGAACCTGCGCCTGCTAAAAAGGAGGGGCGCCAGCGGCGCCCCTCCTTTTTAGTTTTGTTTCTTTGGATCGTCTGTTGGGTCTTCGGTGGGGTCCGGGGTTATTGCTTGGAAGGTGACGGTGATGTTTACGTTGCTCTTGATGTTGGAGAGCGTGAACGTGCCGCCCGACTTGCCGACGTCGTCTAGGCCGCTGACCTTCGCTACCTCGTAGCCGGCGTTCGGGGTGATGGTGATGGTGGCGCTGCCGCCCTCTTCAACCGACGAGACGTTCGAGGTCACGGTGCCGCCGCCGTTGGAGTTCACGCTAACTGAGTACGTTTGCGACTTCTTGCCGGTGCTCACCACGATGTTCACCGCGTCTCCTTCTTTGAGTTTGCCGCTCGAAGGATCTTGGCTGATGACGAGTCCTGCTTCGACGGTATCGCTTTCCATGTAGTCGGTGTTCACGTAGAAGCCGGCGTTGTTGAGCGTGGTGACGGCGGCACCTTCACGCTGACCCACCACGTTCGGTACGTCGATGCCCGCCGAGCCCTTCGACAAGATGTACGTGACCGTGGAATCCTTGGCTACCTCGGTACCGGCAACGGGGTCTTGCCTGATGACGTGGCCTTCCTCAACCGTGTCGGAGTATTCGGCCTCGCCCGAGGCGGACTTCAACCCGTTCGCGGTCAGTTCCTTCTTAGCCTCGTCGGCGGTTTTGCCCGAGAGATCGGGTACGGTGATGGCTTTCGTGCCCTTCGACACGGAGAGGTTGATCTTGGTGCCCTTGGCCTGCTTGCTGTCGCCCTTCGGGTCCTGGCTGATCACCTGGCCGGCCTCGACGTTGTCGTCGAACGATTCCTCAACCTTGCCCAGCTCGAACCCGGCTTCCTCGATGGCGGCGGTGGCTTCGTCAATCGTCTTGCCCACCACGCTGGGAACGGCAACCTTATCCTTGTCATCGCCGCCGCCCGACATGAGGGCGAACGCGATGCCGCCCACCACGGCAAGTGCCGCGATGATGCCGATGACGATGGCGATGGTCTTCTTGTTGTTCTTCTTGCCGCCCGTGTTGTTGGCGTTGTAGGAACGCTGCGCGCTCGTGGGGGATGCGGCGTTCACGCCGCCCATGGCCGGCATGACGGCGGTGCCGTCGGCCACGCCCATGGGGGGAACCACGCCGCCCATGACCACCGTCTCGGCACTGGTGAAGCCCTCGCCCAGGTTGACGGGACGGCCGGCCAGGTAGTCGTTGAGCGCGAGGCGCATGTCCTTCGCGGTGGCGAAGCGCTCTTCGGGGTTCTTCGCGATGGCCTTCATGATGATGGCCTCGAGCGCGGGGTCGATGTCGGGGTTGATCTCGCGCGGCGGCACGGGCAGGTCGTTGACCTGCTTCATGGCGACGCTCACGGCATCGGGACCGTCGAACGGCAGGCGTCCGGTGGCGGACTCGTACAGCACGATGCCCAGCGAGTAGATGTCGCTCGTGGCGGTGAGGTCTTTGCCCTGCGCCTGCTCGGGGGAGATGTAGTGCGCGGTGCCCAGCACCGAAGAGGTTTGGGTCATCACGGAGTTCTTCGCGCGCGCGATGCCGAAGTCCATGACCTTCACGTTGCCGTCGGGCTGCACCATGATGTTCTGCGGCTTGATGTCGCGGTGGATGATGTCAAGGCCGTGCGCTACGGAAAGCGCCTGGCACACCTGCGAGCCGATTTCGGCAACCTTGCGCTGGTTGATGGCGCCGCGCTCGAGGATGGCGGTCTTCAAGTCGGACCCGCGCACGAACTCCATGACGATGTAGTAGGTGCCCTCGTCCTGGCCCCAGTCGTACACGTTCACGATGTAGGGGCTCTGCAAGTTGGCGGCAGCGGCGGCTTCCTGCTTGAAGCGCTGGGTGAAGTTCGGGTCGGCGGCGTATTGGGGCAGCATGACCTTCACGGCGACCAGGCGACCGAGCACGTTGTCCTGCGCGCGATACACCTCCGCCATACCGCCGATACCGATGCGCTCGGTAATCTGGTAGCGGTTGTTGAACACCCTGCCTATCATGTTTCCGGTCACGTTTTAGCTCCTTTAGGTTACATGCTGGGCTGCATACCGTTTTGAGGACGGTACACGGGCCATCAGCATACCTTATTTACAAAAGCCCCTGAACTTCCAAGGCCGTTTTTAACACATTCTGCGCTTTTGCCGTACCCACGCCCTCTTCGCCGTCCTCGATGATGAGCGCAACCACCACGCGCGGATCGTCGGCGGGCGCCATGCCCACGAACCAGCTATCGTTGCTGTCTTGCTTCTCGGCGGTACCCGTCTTGCCGGCAACGTCGATGCCGTCGATTTGCGCCGCCGTGCCGGTGCCGTTCTCAACGACGCCGAGCAGCACCTGGCGGGTGCGCTCAGCGGTGGTTTTGCTGATGGCCGTCATGAGCTTCGACGGCTGAGCCGAGAAGCTGCGCTCGCCGTTGGCGTTGTTCACGCTGTCAACGATGTAGGGCTGCATGATCACGCCGTCGTTTGCGATGGCGGCGCCCACGAGCGCCATCTCGAGCACGGTGGCCTGCGGGCCCGCCGGGCTTTCGCGGTCGGGGTGGTTGGGATCGCCCACCGGCTCGCCCGCGGCGGCCCACGCCAGCTCCCATGGGCTCTTGGACAGATCCTCGGCGGTGGGCATGAGCGAGGTGAACAGGCCCAGCGAGAAGTCGATGTTCTTGTTGAAGCCGAAGTCCTCGGCGCCCGCAACCAGCTTATCAGCACCCATCTCGACGCCCAGCTGACCGAACACCGTGTTCGATGACAGCGCAGTGGCCTGGGCCAACGTGAGGTTGCCGTAATCGGCCTTGTTGAAGTTCGACACGGTGGCGTTGCCGATTTCCATGGTGCCCGGCGACGAGAACACGGTGTCCTCCTTCGCCACGTCGTCTTCAAGCGCGGTGGCAAGCGTGACCATCTTGAACGTGGAGCCCGGCGCGTACAGCGCGTGGGTGGCGCGGTCGATGAGCGTGGTGTCGTCGGGGTTCGCGTTCGCCTGCTCGATGATCGACTCGAAGTCCGCGGCGTTGTACGTGGGCGACGAGGCCATGCCAAGCACGGCGCCCGTGTCGGGGTCGAGCACCACGCACGCGCCCTTGCGCCCGGCGAGCGCATCCTGCGCCGCCTGCTGAATCTTGGAGTTGAGGGTGAGCGTGACGTCGTTGCCCGCCGTGCCGATGCCGGCAAGCGAGTTCAGCACGTCGGTCCACGAGGCGAAGTTCTCCTGCCCCTTGAGCGTGTCGTTGTACGCGGCTTCGATGCCCGCGTTGCCGAAGCGCGACGACGAGTAGCCCACCACGTGGCTGGCCAGGTCGCCGGCCGGGTACTCGCGCTCGTACGTGCCGTCCTCCTGCTTCACGCTGCGCGCAAGCACGGTGCCGTCGTACGTGGCGATGGTGCCGCGCTCGGTGCGCGCTTCCTTCGCGATGGTGTGGTTGTTGCCCGGCAGGTTCTGGTAGTAGTCGGCCTGCACCACCATGATGAGCGTGAGGTTTGCCACGAGCAGCGCGAACAGCGTGGAGCACAGCAGCATGCTGTGGTTGAGGCGCTTGCCCAGCGACACGCGCCCGAGCACGCTGTTCGCGTGCAGCGACGTGGTGGCGCTGGTCATCTCTGCGCCGACGCCCGTGCCTTCGTCGCCGCAACGCAGCAGGAAGCCCACGATGATGAAGCTGGCCAAAAGCGACGAGCCGCCCTGGCTGATGAAGGGCAGGGTGAGGCCCGTCAGCGGGATGAGCCGCGTGACGCCGCCGACGATGATGAACGCCTGCAGCACGATCATGGACGTGAGGCCCACGGCGACGAACGAGCTGACGTCGCTCTTCGCGCGCGCCGCCGTCACGAAGCCGCGCACGGCGAAGCACAGGAACAGCAGCAGCACGCCCGCTGCGCCCAGCAGGCCGATTTCCTCGGCGATGGCGGCGAAGATGAAGTCGCTCTCCACGACGGGAATCTGGTCGGCCAGGCCGCGCCCGATGCCCACGCCGAACAGGTCGCCGTCGGCGATGGAGTAGATGGCCTGCGTGAGCTGGTAGCCCGTATCCTGTGCGTCGGCGAAGGGATCGAGCCAGGTGTTCACGCGCACCTGCACGTGGGTGAACGCCATGAACGCGCCCACGGCGCCGATGGCGATGAGGCCGAGGCCGATGACGAGGTAGAACTTCTTGCCCGTGGCCACGTACAGCATGACGAGGAATACGAAGAAGAACACGAGGGCGCTGCCGAGGTCCTTCTCGAACACGACGATGACGAGCGCGATGCCCCACATGAGCAGCAGGGGCAGCAGCGTGCGGACGTCGGGCAGGCGGAAGGGGCCCACGCGCCACGTGAACACCGAGAGCATCTCGCGGTTCTGCGCGAGGTAGCCCGCCAGGAACAGCACGATGACGATCTTCGCGATTTCGCCCGGCTGGAACGAGTAGCTGCCGATGGACAGCCAGATGCGGCTGCCGTAAATCTCCTGGCCAAGGCCGGGAACGAGCGGCGAGAGCAGCAGCAGGAAGCCCACGATCATGAGCGTGTACTTGTAGTTTGCTATCTTGTCGAGGTTGCGTATGAACACGAGCACGAGCACCATGCAGGCCACGCCCACGAACAGCCACATCACCTGGCCGACGGCCAGGTCGGGGGCCAGGCTGGTGACGAACGCGATGCCGATGCCCGACAGCGCGAACGAAATGGGCAGCAGCGCAGGGTCCGAGTTCGGTGCGAACTTGCGCACGGCAAGGTGCGCGATGACGAACGCGACGAAGATGGCCGCCGGCACCCCGAGGGTGGTCAGGTTGAGCGCCTGCCCCTGGTTGATGGCGATCATGGCGAACAGCAGCGCCACCACGGGCGCCGCCACCAGCAACAATACGAGTTCTACGTTGCGGCGCGTCATGCGGCACCGCCTTGCGTGTCCTTGTCGTCCCCGTCTTTGGCGTCGTCCTGCGTCTCGCCGCCTTCGGCGGCGTTATCGTTCTTCTGCGCGATCTCGTCCTCGTACTCTTTGACGAGCGCTTCGGCCGCTTCCATGTCGTCGACGCGGATGCCATCGTTCAGGCGGTTCGCCACGCCGGGCTGCAGTTGGTCGACCTCCACGGAGGTGGTTTTTTCCAGGTGCGAGAACGTGAGCCCCAGCACCGAGCCGGGAACGCCCCGGTAGATGGCCACCTTGCCGTTGTCGTTGGCCAGGTACGCCGTGGTGTTCAGGTAGGTTTGCGTGCCCCACACGGCCCCAGCGATGATGGCCGCGAACAGCACGAGCACGAGTGCGATGGACAGCTTCGTCTTGCGCGCCAGTTTCTTGCGGCGCACTTCGGCGTAGCCGGTCACGTCTACCACGATGACGGTGACGTTGTCGTGGCCGCCTGCGGCGATGGCCTCGTTCACCAGCTGCGATGCGCAGCGCTGCGGGTCTTGGATGCGGCGCATGGTGTTCTCGATCTCGTCGTCGAACACCATGCCCGATAGGCCGTCGGAGCAGATGAGCAAGCGGTCGCCCGTTTCGACGTTGATCTCGTAAATGTCGGGGTGCAGGTGCACGTCGCTGCCCAGGGCGCGCGTGATCACCGAGCGCTGCGGATGCGTGCGCGCTTCTTCGGCCGTGAGCTGCCCGGCTTCGATCATGTCGGCCATGAGGCTGTGGTCGCGGGTGAGCTGCTGAAGCTTTCCCTGGTGCAGCAAGTAGGCGCGCGAGTCTCCCACCTGGGCAATCACCAGACGCTCGCCCTCGAGCATGGCGGCGGTCATGGTGGTGCCCATGCCCTGGCGGCCGCGTCCTTCGTGGGCTGCCTGGATGACGGCGCGGTTCGCGTTCTCGACGGCGCGGCCGAGCTCCGCCCCGTCGGGATGGGCGGGGGCCTGCTCGGACAGCACGCGCACGGCAATCTCGGAAGCCACTTCGCCCGCGGCGTGCCCGCCCATGCCGTCGGCGACGGCGTACAGGGGAGGCGTGACCACGAGGCTGTCCTCGTTGTGGTCACGCAGGCATCCGATGTCGGTGCGACTGCCGAACGAGGTGAGCGCGCCCTTGCGCGTGCGCGGCGTGGATTTGTACGAACGCTCGGCGGCCATTAGGCAAACCTCACGCGGATGGCGACGTCGCCGACGTTCACCACGTCGTTGTTCCTGAGAGCGGTGGGCTCGGTGATGGGCTGTCCGTTCACGCCCGTGCCGTTCGTGGAACCGAGGTCCTCAACGAACAGGTTTTGCCCCATGAGCTGGAAGCGTGCGTGACGGCCGGACACGTAGCCCGCGCCCACGACGATGTCCGCCCCGGGGCTGCGGCCCACGATGACGGGCCCGCGCACCACGATGGACACGCCGCGCAGCTCCTTCGGCCCGCGTTCCACGGAAAGGTTCCACGTACGCTCTTTCTTGCGCTGGCCGCGCACGAGTCCGATGCCCGTCTTCATGATGGCGAACAGGAACAGGTACAGCAGCGCGACGAACAGGAGGCGTACGATGAGAAGTACGACGTCGATCACGGGTTATCCTTCCGTTTCCGCTCAGGCTTGGGTGAACACGAAGTTCGTCATGCCGATGGTGATGCGGTCACCTTCGGAGAGCGGCTGGGTGGCAACCTCGCGGCCGTTCACCAGGGTGCCGTTCGTCGAACCGAGGTCGGTGATGGTCCAGATGCCCTGCGGCTCGAAGCGCAGCTCGGCGTGCGTGCGCGAGGCGTTCACGTCGTGCACGGCGATGTCGTTCTTCGACTCGCGGCCGATGAGCAGGCGGGCGGAGGCCAGGTCGTAGGTGCGGTTGTTCGTGGTGTCCACGAGGCGGGCGCGCACGGCGGCCTGTGCCGGCATGGGCGTGGCGGCCTGCGGACCGCCGGCGAACACGACGGTTTCGGCGGCCATGGGCTGATGCTGTTGCGGTTGCTGCTGGGGACGCGGCTGCGGTTGGCGCATGGCGGCGGCTCCCATGCCCGCACCGGCAGCGGCGCCGACGCCGGCTCCTGCCGCAGCGGCGGCGCCGATGGCGAACGGGTCCACGGCCGTCGGGCGCTCGGGCGGCTGCATGCCGTCGCGCTGCTCGTCGAAGTCGCGGCTGTCGAAGGTGTACTCGCCGTAGTCGATGGAGTAGTCCAGCTCGTCCTCCGGCACGTAGGGAAGCTCCTGATGCTGGTCGAGCCCGCCGGCGGGCATGGCGTCGTACTGGTCGTAGGCGCCGTACGCGTCGTACTGCGCGGGGGCGCCCATGGGTGCCGGAGTCGGAGCCGGCGCGGGTGCGGCATAGCCGTTGTCGTAGCCCTGCTGCGGGTAGCCGCCGTACTGCTGCTGCGGCGCCTGCTGGCGGGGAGCCTGCTGACGCGGCGCGGCGTATCCCTGCGCGGGCGCGCCGTAGCCGCCGGCCGACGGAGCGGCCAGGCCGTAACGCTGCATTTCCTCGGCGCGCAGCTGCGCGATGATGGGCGCAGCCACCGCCTCGGCGATGATGTCGAACTTGCCGTGCTTCAGGCCGTCGTCCACGATGAAGCGCACGAGCGGCTGGCCGTCCATGACGAGGCCCTGCTCGGACGCCTTCGCGGTGAGGTAGGTTTCCGTTTCGCCGGCCAACGTGGGGTAGTAGCCCATGAGGCGGCGGTCGTCGTCGGGGTTCACGAGTACGGTGTACAGCGTGGGGGCGTACTGCTTGCCCGCGCCCACCATCTTCTCGCGCTTCATCTGCTTCTCGGCCTTCTTCGCTATCTGAACAGGCGAGATGGGAGCGTCGAACATCTTGTCCGCAGCGCCCTCGAACGTGTCTTCCATCCTGCCTTCGAATTTCGAAAGAAAGCCCATTGCATCTCCTTTAACGGCGCGTCGTGGAAGCGGCGGCGGAGCCGAGCTTCGGGTGCGCGCGTGTCGCGTGCGGGCCGGTGCCCGCGCGGTCGCGCGCCCAAACGCAACCAGGTTACTTCGTGTGTCCCTGCATATGACTATGCAATGTTCCATCTTGCCATAAACGCCCCAGGTGCGCCCCATCCTTTACGCAATCGTCATTATTGTGAAGCGAGGGTAACGGATGCGGGGCGGGGCGTGCGGGGATGGCTACTCGGCGGCTTCGGCCGATTCCACAAGGCGCATGAGCTCCTGTTGGCTGTGCACGTTCGTCTTCTTGTAGACGTGACGGATGTGCGTTTTCGCCGTGCCTTCGGAAATGTAGAGCTTCTCCTGGATGTAGGCGGCGTTGTGGCCCTTCGCCAGGAAGAACATGATTTCCGTCTCGCGGCGCGACAGCAAGTACGTGTTGGCAACCGTCTCGCATTTCGCGCGGAAGCGTCCGCCGCCTTTGCGGCCGTCGGCTTCGTCGCGCGATGCGGACGAGCGGGCCACGAGGAGCGGTTCGCGCGCCGCTTCGGGCTGTGGGGCTGTGGTTTCGGACGCGGAAGCGCCGTCGTCCGCCGCCGGGCGCAGCGGCATGAGGGGTCGTACCTGGTCGTTCAGTTCGGCCGACACGGCTTTCACGAGCGGGCACGGCGCCACGATGGCCTCGATTTCGCGCTCGCGCGGCAGCAGCGCGTAGGCGAACACCATAATAAGGAGCACGATGACGATGACGCCCTGCTCGCCGAAGGGCAGCAGGTGCACCCAGTTCGCCGCCACGATGGGAAACAGCGACCCGGCGAGCCCCGCCAGCGCCAGCATGCCGCGCCCGAGGCCGAACACGTAGATGGGCGACAGGCGGAAGCGCTGCGCCAGCTCGCCAAAGAAGATCCACATGAGCGCCTCGAAGCACAGGTACCCCACCACGAGGAACATGCTGGAGAACGTGCTGTCGCTCATCTCCGACAGCGGCAGGAAGAACAGCGTGACCGCGATGAAGGGGATGAGCGGGCGGAAGTAGCGGCTCCATTTGTCGCCGCCGCCCAGGGCCACGATGGTGACGAGGATGATCACGGTTGCGCATCCCGCGGCCAGCAGCATGAGGATTTGGTCGGCCACGTTCGATGCGGGCACGATGTACTGGATGGACGTTTGCCGCAGCGTGCCCAGCGCCACGCCGAACACGAACACGGGCAGGGCGAACCGCAAGAAGAACTTCGTGTGGTTCACGGGCAGCGGCTTGAAGATGGGCACCTCGTTGCGCTCGGAGTAGGGCTGCGGCGTTTTGTTCCACAGGATGGCCAGCTCGAGCAGGGGAATGATTGCGGTGAGGATGCCGGCGATGGGGAAGGGGCCGTAGTGCAGGGCGACGGCGTACACGCCGATGCCGATGGAGATGGCGATGGATGAGTTGAGCACGATGGAGGCGCTGTCGCACCGTGCGAACGCCGTGCCCCAAAACAGGATGAGAATGGCGGAGCCGATGCCCGTCATCACGCCCGAAACCGCTTCGATTGCCGGCACGTTGAGCGGGGCCGGCGCCAGCAGCAGGAGCGTGCCCGCGCACATGAGCAGCGAGCCCGTCACGAGCGTCTTCTTCGAGATGTAGGTGTGCAGCAGCCGTTGATCGGTGATGCCGGCGAACAGCAGGCACAGGCCGAACACCACGATGGATATGAGGAAGGGAAGCGAGGCGTGGCTGCCGTACATGCCGGTGATGTAGGTCTGCGTGCCGAAGATGGAGGACGTGCCGAACATCGCGGCGTACACCCACGCCTGGTGCAGGCCGTAGCCGACGGACAGCAGGCTGAGATCGCCGAACGCGGTGTCGTCGCCGAAGTCGGCGTTTATGGTGATGCGAGGAACCCTGACTCCCATGTTGTAGCTCCCCTCTGGCGTCTTCCCCTGGTTCTATGATACCGGCTGAACTGCGCGTTTGCCAGCGGAAACGTACGGGGACTGGAGGGAGGGGCGGCCGGTTGACCTGCATATATGACGGGGGAGATAAAAATAATCCTCTGCGGATGATGCGATGCAGGAGGCGGATGATGCGCGAGGGGCTCGGCTGGTCGTCCGAGCCCCTCGCGCGCGGCAGCTTACGACACCGTGAATACTACGTTGTCGTAGCGCTCGAGGGGCGTGTCGGCGCCCTCGGTGCCGCTTGCGTCGTGCGTGGTGTGCGTGCCCGGCTTCTGCGCGTCGGCATGGTAAACCGTGCAGGTCCACTCCGTGCCGGACAGCGTTTCGTCCTGGCATGCGGCTGCCGTGCTGCCTTCGGGCACGATGAGCAGCCCGGTGCGCACGCCTTCGCCCGCCGCGGTCGCATCGACGGTGTACGTCACCTCGATCACGCCCTTGCTGTCGGACGCGGCCGATGCTTCGCCCTGCACGTGGTACTGCGCGTAGGCGGGCAGCGCGATGGAAGCGGCGCACAGGCAACCCAGAACCACGACGGCAAGCGCCTTCTTGCCTCGTACGTTGGCCATAAGAACCTCCTTGCTGCGGAGGCCCCGCTCTTCGCAACGCACTGCGAGTATAGGCGGTTGCAACGCGCCTCGTCAAGGCGAAGAACATCCTGTTGAACTGGTGAAATACCGATTCAATCCCCTGCGTATGATACGCGCGCGCCCGCCGCGCGCAAAGTACCCCGCGGGGGATGATGGCGCGCCGTGCGCGCTTCCTATAATAAAGAGAGCGAAGAGAGAACAGGAGGAATGCCATGCTTGCATCAACGAAGCTGTTCGTTGCCGACGGCATCGACGATGACGAGTTCGACCCCTTGGCGGTGGACGACCTCGACATCAATCAGGAGGACATGGACGAGGACAACCCCTTGGACACCGTGGACTTTCCCACCATGCGCAACATGCCGCAGAGCATGCGGCGCGAAGCGGTGTACACGCCGGAGCGGCAGGGAGGGGCAGAGCAGGCGGTGCGCGCGCTGCTCGATCACAACCCGGCGCGGCGGCCCGTATTGCTGGCGCTCATCGCGTGGTGTCGCGAGGGCTGCTTGTCGAGCGAGCTGTCGGCGCGCGTCGATCGCGCGCAGGAGCACAACCGGTCGGTGTACGCGCCCATGACGCTGTGTCGCATGCTCGAGCGCGCGGGAGCGCTCGAGGTGGAGATGCCGGCGGTGGCCGACGAGCGCGAGGACGTGGCCGAAGGGGTCGCGTATCTGGAAATCAAGGAGCGCGTCGATCCGGTGTGGCGCGCGACGCCGGCGGGGCTGACGGTGTACGAAGAGCTTTCGCAGGGCGCGGCGTTTCGGGATATCGTGCTCGACCGCGATCGCGTTTACCTGGACGTGTATCGCGCCGTGATGGAAGCGGTGGATGAGGCGCCCCGCACGAAAGCCGCCATCGAGGAGTTGGTGGACACGTTCGACATCGTGCAGAACCCGCGACGGTTCGGCGGGCACTTCATCGACATGCTGGAGCGTACCGACGCGCTGGAGTGGAACGATCATGCGTGGCGCTTGACCGAACTGGGCCGGGCCATGCTGCCGGTGGTGCAAGCTGCGAGCAAGGAGGAATGCCATGTCTGAGGAATCGATCGATCTGCGGGAGCTCATGGACAAGCGCGCCCGCACGTACGGCATGCTGGCGCGTCTGTTTCGCGAAGAAGTCGACCGCGAGACGCTGGCCGAGCTGCAAGGCATGCGCTTCCCCGCTTCGACCGGCAACGCGACGGTGGACGAGGGGTATCACCTGCTGTACGCCTATCTGAAAGCCGCCTGGGACGACAGCATCACCGAACTGGCCGTCGATTTCGTGCGCACGTTCATCGGACACGGGGTGAACGGCTACTCGGCCGCGTATCCGTTCGAGAGCGTGTACACGAGCGAGCGCCGGCTCATGATGCAGGAAGCGCGCGCGGAGGTGCTGCAAACACTGCGCGAGAACAACCTCAAGCGCGGCGCATGGACGGAAGGCGAAGATCATGTGGCGCTGGAATTCGAGTTCATGCAGCGCATGAGCCTGCGCGCGAGCGCGTCGTTCGACGCGGGCGACGAGGATGCTGCGGTGGAGTGCCTGCGCACGCAGCGCACGTTCTTGCAGGAGCACCTGCTGAACTGGCTGCCCCTGCTGGTAGGCGACATGCGCCTGTTCGCCCGCACGATGTTCTATCAGGGGCTGGCGCAACTGGCCATCGGCTTTGCGGAGGAGGACGACGCGCTGCTGACCGAGCTGCTTGACAGCGTGGACGTTGCAGCTTGATGCGCGGGGTTTCGGATGGAGAAAGGGCCCTCGGTTTGCGACCGAGGGCCCTTTGCCGTCAGTTCAGGCCGTGGGCGGCGAGCAGGGTTTGACCGCCGGTGGTGGCGGGGCAGGCGTTGCCGGCCTCCGCAAGGAAGACGGTGGGCTGCACGAGGGCGATGCGCTCGCCCTGTTCGGCGCGCACGCGGGTCACCTGCATCTTGGTGCGCTCGGCAACCTCGAGGGGCGCCTTCGTGAAGTACGAGATCACCAGCCGTTTCTCTGCCTTTGCGATGCCGCTGGCGAAGCTGCGGCGCTCGCTGCTCATGACGCGCTCGCGCGCTTCCTCGGTGCTGATCACCTCGAAGGCGTCGCGCCGCGGGACGAAGCCGTTGACGGCGGCAACGACGAAGAGGTTGTCGTAGGCGGTGCCGGCGAGCGTGGCGAAGGTGGCAATACGCAGGGTGTGCGCGTCGTCGGGGAAAGCGGGGTGGAACTCCTGCGCGCGCACGAGGGCGAACAACTGCGCTGCGGACTCGTCGCCGGCCATCGCCCGCGCGATGTCCTCGAAGGCGGGCAGGCCATCGGCGCCGATGGCGGACAGCAGGTTGAAGCCCGTGCGCCCCGCGTTGCGCTCGATGAACGCGCGGCCCTCGAGGAAGCGCTCGCGCAGCACCGCGGCGCGCAGGAAGGGCTCGTCGTCGCGCTCGGCGAGCGCGAACAGCGCGTCGTACAGGCTTTGCCCCGCTTCGTCGGCAAAGGCGAGCAGCGCATTCCAAGCATCGCTGTTGGTGAGATAGTTGTCGAAGCCGCACCAGGTACGCCAGGCGACGAGATCGCGGGGGTCGGCAAGCAGGTTGAGCTTCGTGTAGGCCTCGAGCTCTCGCGCACGCGACCGCTCGCGCGGGTCGCCGCCGACGCCGCCCTGCGCGCCCGCGGCGGATACGGCGAAGCCGCGTTGCCGAAGCGCCTGCTCGAGCAGCACCGCCCATCGCTTGGTGGGCACGACGACGCAGGTGCGCTGCTCGGGCGCGGCATCGTCCTCGTCGAGCAGCACGCGCAGGAGCTTCGTGATGCCGTTGACCTCCTCTTCGGGCGTGCTCCACTTGACCACCATGGTGTCGTCGGACGCGAGCGCGTTCGCCACAGGATGGTCGAAGGGTTCGGCAAGCTCGAACACCGTCACCTCGCGTCGCTCGGCTTCGAACTGCGTGAATCCCACAACGTGGGGGTGGGCCGCTTGTGTGACCTGGGCTTGCTCCTCGTTGCCGGCCACGATAAGCTGCTCGGTTGCCAGCAGGCACAGGCAGGTTTGCTCGGCGCGGCTGAGGTTTTGGAAGTCGTCGCACAGCACGTAGGCGAACCCGACGCCGCGCTCCGCTCGCCGCGCCTCGCGAAGATAGGCGGCGCAGAGCGCGGGCGCCTCCTGCGCGAGCATGGCGCAACGCGACGACACGACGCGCTCGAGGTGGGCGCGCACCGCCTCTTCCTCGCCGTCGAGATGCCAGTCGCTGAGCGGCAGCCCCTCGTCCATGCAGGCGAAGAAGCGTTCGAGCAGGGCGCGCAGGCGGCGGACGGGCGTGCCGAGCGTTTTCATGTCCTCAAGCACGATGCGGTACTCGGCCGTTGTGAGCAGCCGGGGGATGCGGCCGGTTGCGGCGCGGGCGTCGGGCGCGTCGAGCACGTCCTCGCAGACGTCGAGCGTGGTGGTCACGCGCACGGCGTTCGCCGCGTCGCCACGCTCGTCGCCGAGCGCTGCGCGCAGCCGCTGTCGAAACGCCTGCGCAGCGAACCCGCTCGTCACCTCCACCAGCACCGAATGCGGGTCGGTTCCCGCGCGCAGTAGGTGGGCGCAGCGCTTGACGAGCGCTTCCGTTTTGCCGCTGCGGGCCGGGCCGTGCACCTTCGCGATGCGCCCCTCGTACGAGGCGATGACGTCAGTCATGCGAGCCTCCTCTCAGTCGACGAACGCGGCGCGGGCGGAATCGAACACGCGGGCGCTGCCATCGTCGTATTCCACCAGCCAGAGACGGTAGTCCACGGCGAAGGCCGGTTCGTCGAGCGCAAAGGGGTCGTCGGCCCCGCCTGCACCCGCCGCCGTACCCGCGTCCACGTCTTCGCCGTCCTCCTCGCCCTCGAGCTCGGGGCTCCCCAGGAACAGGCGCTCCGCCTCGGCCGCAGCCGCCTCCCGCGCCGCCTGCCGCTCGGCGGCCTGCTGCGCACGCGCGGCTTCCGCGGCCTCAACCCGCGCGGCCGCTGCTGCTTGTCCTGCAACCTGCTGCTCCTCGTACGCGGCGGGCGTCGGCATGAGCACGCGCCGCACGCCCTCGCCCAGCGTCCCGGCGTTGCGGGCGTCGCGCAACGCGCTCAGCAGTGCGGCGCATGCCGGGTCGATGCCGCTTGCGGTGTCGAGGTGCAGGCCGGCAACCAGTTCGCCATCCTGCAACTCGATTTCGATCCAATCGAAGAACAGCTCGGTGGCGTGCAGGTCGCGCTGCCGGCGGTTGAACACCAGCATGTTGTTGCCCACTTTGTGAAACTCGTTTGCGAACCAGCGCTCCAGCACGTCGTTCCACAGGCGGTCGGCCTCGTCGCCGGCATGCAGATAGGGGCGGCCTCCCATTTTCACCAGAAAGCGCGCGATGTTCTCGGGCGCCCCCTCGCTCGCCGGATGCGTGCGCACGAGCGCCGATCCCACGTGGGCGTAGCAGCGGCTGATTTCCAGGCGCAGCTCTTCGCTGTCGAGCCTCTCGTCGATATCCAGGATCAGCGTCAAAGACGGACGCGGTTGTGCCATGGGTTCCTCCTTCAGATCGGGTTCGTGCGGGCCTCTTCGCTCTGCATTCGAGTATAGAACGGCCTCTCCGAGCAAAATAATCCTTTGAGGATGATTCATCGCCGATTAAGCATCCACCCCTTATGATTTGGCCTTTTGCCGCGTTTCTACACTGGGAAAGCAGCGGGAGGGCCGCGCCGACGCGACCGAAACCGCATCTGAGAACACAGCGAGAAAAGGAAGAGAGGAGGGGCATATGGCGAAACTTTCACTGACTCGTCGAAGCTTCCTGAAGGCCTCCGCGATTGCCGGGGCGGCGTGCACGCTCGGGTTCGCGGCCGCGCCTTCGACGGCGCTTGCCGAAGGAGAAGACGCCTCAGCGGGCGAGATCAAGCGCATTCGTTCCTGCTGTCGCGCATGCGGCAAATGCGAGTGCGGTGTTTGGGTCACCGTCCAGGACAATAAAGTCATCAAGGTTGAAGGTGACGAGTCCAACGCCCACAGCCGCGGGCACTGCTGCGCGAAGTCGCAGTCGTCCATGCTGGCCCTGTACCACCCCGATCGTCTGCGCTACTGCATGAAGCGCACGAACCCCAAGGGAGAGGACGACCCGGGTTGGGTGCGCGTGTCGCTGGGCGAGGCCTTCGATGAAGCGGGCGCGAAGTTCAAGGAGATCGTGGAGAAGTACGGCGGAGAAGCGAACTTCGCCATGGGCGGCACGTCGCGCGTGTGGGCGCAGCCCCCGTACGGCACGCTCAAGTCCATCTTCCCCACGCCGAACGCGCACCTGGCCTACGAGATTTGCAAGGGCCCGCGCCACTTCGGCGGCATCCTCACCGACGAGATCGGCTCGCCGTGGATGGAAGTTGAGCAGGGGCCGCTCGTATACGTGCAGTGGGGCACCGCGGCCGAGTACTCGAACTACGACTCCACGAACCGCACGGTGGTGGACTGCTCGCAGCGTGCGTACAAGCATATATTGGTAGACCCGCGCATGACGCCGCTGGGCAAAGAAGCCGACCTGTGGCTGCCGCTGCGCGTGGGCACCGACCTGTGCCTGGCGCTCGGGTGGCTCAAGTGGATCGTCGACAACGAGGCCTACGACGACCTGTTCGTGCGCCGTTGGACGAACGCGCCCTTCTTGTGGAACCCCGAGGAGGGCGGCCGCACGGAGAAGGGCTGGTTCCTCGAGATGAACGGCGGCATCGACATGGAGAGCCGCATCCTCACCGAGGCCGACCTCGACCCGGAGTGGGTCAATCAGTATTGGGACTACGAGGGTCGCTATCAGCGCTTCATCTGCTGGGACGAGAACAACAACAAGCCCACGTACTGGGATTCCGAGGAATGCCAGTGGGAGGGCGAGAAGCATAAGATTCCCACGACGGGCACGTGGATCGAGCATCCGTACAAGCCCATCATTGCCGACGCATGGCTGCCCGACCCGTCGCATTTCGCCGATCCGGCCGATCCGCAGTACGACGCGTACTGGAACGAGGGCAACGAAGGCGGCGCGAAGTCGAACCCGGCGGGGCTGCCCAAGAACCCGGCGCTGTTCCCCGGCGGCGTGGAGATCAAGCTGAAGGACGGCAGCACTATCAACGCCGACACGGTGTGGGAGGCGTTCTCCGACAGCCTCGAGCAGTACACGCTCGACTACGTGTCCGAGGTCACCGAGGTGCCCGCCGACAAGATCGAGGAATCGGTGCGCATCTACGCGACGCGCCTCAACCCGCTGCACGGCAACGGCGGCATCCACTACCAGCTTGCCCCCGACCAGACGGGCCATGCGGTGCAGAACACGCGCGCCCTGCAAATCATCGCGTGCATCACGGGCAACTCCGACGAGCCTGCCGGCAACCGCGGCTCTTCCAAGGCCGAGGTGGACGGCTGCGCCGGCCGCGCGAACATGCTGGTGACCGACTACGGCGACCAGGCGCACGACTGGGGCGTGGGCGTGGGCACGATGGAGCTGGGCAACACGCCCCGCAACCTGTCCATCGACGAGCAAGTGCCGCTCATCCAGCAGTTCGTGCAGTACCTCATCGACGAGAAGTCCCCGCTGGCCGCGCGTTACGGCAACAAGGTGCCCACCGACGAGGAAGCGCGTTTCATCGCCGAGCGCAAGGGCGGCGCGTACAAGCCGAACACCGCGTGGCCGCCTCTCAAGACGTCGTATGAGAGCAACGCCAAGCAGATTTCCGCCGACCGCTTCCCGCTGCTGCGCTACTGGAACCGCTGGGCCGACTCGGCCGCCATCTGGGACTCCATCAACGGCATCGACACGCCCTACCAGATCCACGGCGGCGTGTGCATGTCGGGCGACTTCATGAACGAGTCGAACCTGCTGGAAGCTTGGGAAGCGCTCACGCGCCTCGACTTCTGGGTGGATTTCAACCTGTGGTCGTGCCCGAACAACGGCTGCGCCGACATCGTGTTCCCCGTGCTGCACTGGCTCGAAGTGAACACCGGCCGCGTGTCGCAGGGCGCTGGCGGCATCTTCGGCGCGGGGCAGCGCTGCGTGGAGCCCATGGGCGACTGCATCTTCGACCCCGTTGCCGTCATCTGCTTGTACAAGGCCATGGGCGTGGTGTGGAACAACCGCGACCCCGAATACGACGAGTGGAACAACCTCGACTACAACGAATTCGTCCAGATGGGCGGCTCGGTGGGCTACGAGGAGCAGGAGTACCGCGTGCTCAAGGACGCCACCGACTGGTGGAAGACGGAGGAGTTCCCCGAGGGCCCCGACTTCCCGCAGTACGCGGCGAAGTTCCAGGAAGAGGGCTGGTTCGACTGTCGCACCTGGCACCCCGAGCGCTGGGGCACGTACCGTCGCTGGGAGATGGGCTACCGTCGTCAGCAGGGCGGCTACAACCTGTACGCGGCCGTGGACGAGAAGTGCGCCTTTATGACGCCCACCGCGAAGGTGGAAATCTGGTCGACCATCTGCGAGACGTACATCCCCGACGGCGCGGCCACGTTCGCCAGCACGAACGTCGTCGACCCGAACGTGCCCGACATCGACAAGTTCCCGCACTGGGTTGAGCCGAAGAACTCGAAGGTGGCCAATCCGGAGTATTACGATGCCGCGCTGGTGGACCAGATCAAAACCACGGACGCCTACATCAACGACAACTATCGCGGCGATCATCTGGTGGAAGACTACAAGGCTGCGCTCACGCAGTACCCGGACAACGCCTTTACCATGACCACGGGATCGCGCCAGCCGGTGTACTTCCACTCGGAGCACCGTCAGCTGCCGTGGTGCCGCGAGCTGTGGCCCAGCCCGCGCGTTGAAATCAACCCGAACGATGCCGCTCGCATGGGGTTGGAACAGGGCCAATGGGTGTGGATTCGCACGCCGTGGGGCGCGGTCCGCGAAGTGGTGGACCTGTACTACGGCATCAAGGAAGGCACCATCAACGCGAACCATGCCTGGTGGTACCCCGAGGTGGACACCGCGTCGCACGCCTTCGAGCTGGTCAACATCAACTGCACCATGGACAAGTACGCGCAGTGCTGGATCTGCGGCGCTTCGCAGCTGCGCGGCGCGCCGGCGCTCATCTACCCCGCGACGGCCGAGAACAGCCCGTTCGGCAACCCGGTTCCGTGCGACCCGCAGGGCAATCCAGTCATCACGAACGCGAACGACCCGCGTTTGAAGGAGTGGCTGTCGAACGATCCGCGCCTCGAGGACTCGAAGGTGGAGCTCACCTTCGCCAACCTGTCCGCGACGGGGCTGAACCACGCGACCGTGGTCAAGGCATAGAAAGGAGGTTTACATGGCGAACTACGCGATTATCACCGACCTCAACCGCTGTACGGGATGCCTTGCCTGCACCGTTGCGTGCAAGGCCATCAACGGCGTGGACGTGGGCTCGTTTTGGATCAAGACGCTGCGCATCGGGCCGCACCCCATCGAGGGCGGATCGGGCACGTTTCCCGACGTGGAGATGTACTTCCTGCCCGTGCAGTGCCAGCACTGCGAGAACCCCGAGTGCGTGAAGGTATGCCCGACGGAGGCTTCGCATGTGCGCGAGGACGGCACCGTGCAAATTGACAAGTCGAAGTGCATCGGCTGCCAGTTCTGCGCGATGGCATGTCCGTACGGCGTGCGCTATCTGAACGAGGAGGAGCGCGTCGTGGAGAAATGCACGCTGTGCGAGCAGCGCATTTCCCAGGGCGAGCTGCCGCAGTGCGTAGCGCAGTGCGGTGCACGCGCCCGCTACTTCGGCGACCTCGACAAGGGCGTCGACTCGTTCGAGGCTCCCGCGCATCCCGACAGCCCCGGCTGCCAGTACGACGAGATGACCCAGACGCGCGTGAAGCTGAAGGACTACGTGGAGCCCTACACCGAAAACGATATCCATCATCTCACGAATGCGGGTAACGAGCCCAAGCTCATGTACCTCATGCGCGAGGGCCGAAAGTGGAGGGAGTAGCACATGGAACTGCAATGGCCCCTTATTCTCTTCACCTTCTTCCTGTGCCTGGCGGGCGGCATTCTGCTTGCGCAGGGCGTGCTGACGTGCGCGGGCAAGGGCAAGAAGATGCAGCTCGTGTCGCTGATAGCCGCCGCTATCGCGCTGGTGGTGGGCGGCATCGCGGTGTTCTTGCACCTGCAGCATTGGGAGCGCATCTTCAACGGCTTCGGGCATATCACTTCGGGCATCACGCTCGAGTTCGTGGGATGCATCGTGTTCGCGGTGGTGTTGGTGCTGTATTTCCTCATGATGCGCCGCTCCGAGGACGGCATGGCGCCGAAGTGGTGCGGCATCCTGGCCATCGTCGTGGGCGCGGCGCTGCCCATCGTGACGGGCATGAGCTACCTCATGCCGTCGCTGCCCGTGTGGAACACGCCGCTGCTGCCGGTGTACTACCTGTGCAACACCGTGCTGATGGGCGGCTTGTCCGCGCTGGTGATTGCGGGCGCAACCGGTGCCGACGACGTGAAAGGCCTGGCCATCAAGCTGGTGGTGGCCGGCGGCATCGCGCAGCTCGTGGTGGTGGCTGCGTACGCGGTGGCCATCTCGTCGATGGGCGGGTTGTACAGCGATGTGACGTACTATTTCGATCCGACGCTGCCCGACGTGGGCATGGTGGATACCGACGCCGTGGTGGGCAGCTTGTTCACCGGCAGCCAAGCGCTCGCGTTTTGGCTGGGTGCCGTGATCCTGGGATCGGTGGCGCCGGTGGTGCTGGGCATCGTGGCGCGCACGGTGAGCGACGTGAAGAAGCTTGCCGCCTACGCCGCTGCCGGACTGGTGTGCGCGGTGATCGGCGGACTGTGCTGGCGCTCCATCCTGTACGTGGTGGCGGTAAGCGTCTTCGCCCTGTACTAGCGCGATGAAGGTGTGATGCGGTGTTCGGAGGCGTTCTGGTCGGCGCTTCCGAGCACCTGAAAATTCGTGATGGACGGGGCTTCGCCGTCCGATTTCGCCCCGCTGTTCGCAACGACGTGGCGAAGCCCGGTCATTCACGCATTTTCGGAAGCCCTGCGAGGGGTGTGGGACGTGAGGCGGTATCGAGCGAAGAGGAGAGAGCATGAACGTGTCGAGACGATCGCTGGTCATCGGCGTGGGCAGCACGGCGGCGTTGCTGGGGATGGGGGCGCTGCGCTATGCGGGGCACACCCCGCTCGTGCGGCCGCCGGGAGGGCAGGACGAGGCGCACCTCGTGTCGGCGTGCATCCGCTGCGAGAAGTGCTACGAGGCGTGTCCGCGCAAGGTGATCGTGCCGGCGCATATCGAGGATGGGCTGCTGGGCATGCGCTCGCCGGCGCTCGACTTCGACGCGAACTTCTGCGACTACTGCGCCGACGAGAACGGCGGCGAGCCGCTGTGCGTGAAGGTGTGTCCCACCGAAGCGCTGCAGCTGCCGCCCGGTGCGACGGCCGAGACGACGTTGCTGGGCGTGGCCGTGATCGACGAGTCGCAGTGCCTGGCGTTTCGCGACACGGGGTGCCGGTACTGCTACGACGCGTGCCCGTACGAAGCCATCGAGCTCACGGGCGAATCGAGCAACCCGCGCGTGGCCGTGCTGCCCGAGAAGTGCAACGGCTGCGGCGCGTGCGAGAGCGTGTGCGTGTCGCTGAAGGCGGGCTCCATCGCGTCCGGCGCCACTGCGCGCGCCATTGTGGTCAAGCCGATCGAGTCGGCGGAGTAGGGGGCTGTGATGAAAACCAAGAACCTGCGCACGGCGATTGCGGTTGCGGCGTTCGCCGTGCTGTCCATCGGATTGGTGGCGGGCATCGGCTTCGGCACGATGTCGGGCTTCGGGTGGGAGACCATCTCGGCTCTGTGCCCGCTCGGCGCGCTCACCACGATGATCGCGGCGAAGACGGTGGTGCCGCGCGCCGTGGTGTCGCTCGTGGTGATGGGCCTGTTGGTGCTCGTGGTGGGCCGCGCGTTTTGCGGGTGGCTGTGCCCCGTGCCGGTGCTCGAGCGCGCCCGCGCGTTCTTCCGTTCGCCGAAGAAGCGCACGGAGCTTGCGCAGGCGAAGCACAATGAGATGGTGGGAATCGCGAAGAGCGAGTTGGGCTGTGCGGAGGAGGCGGGGGACGGCTCCGGCTGCGGCCGGAACTGCGCGACGTGCGCCGAGAAACGCACGAAGCTCGATTCACGCCACTACGTGCTGGGCGGCGCGCTGCTGTCGACGGCCATCTTCGGCTTTCCCGTGTTCTGCCTCGTGTGCCCGGTGGGGCTCACGTTCGCCACGGTGTTGGTGGTGTGGCGTCTGTTCTCGGCCGGCGATATGACGTGGTCGGTGGTGCTCATCCCGCTGCTGCTGGTGGTGGAGCTCGTGTTTCTGCGGAAGTGGTGCACGCGCTTCTGTCCGCTGGCGGGGCTCATGAACCTGGCCTCGCGGTTCAGCAAGACGTTCCGGCCCGTCATCGACGAGTCGAAGTGCCTTGAGACGACGAACGGCACGCCGTGCAGCCGGTGCGCCATCGCGTGCGAGGCCGATATCAACCTGCGGCACCCCGCGTTCGGCGAGCGCACGCTGGCCGATTGCACCCGGTGCCGCGCCTGCGTGGAAGCGTGCCCGACGCAGGCCGTCAGCATGCCGTTCGTGGCGAAGCGCGGCGTGGCGGGCGCGGTGGACGCGCCGGGTTCGCCGGGTTCGCCGGTGCCGGTCGTGTTGGCCGACGCCGAAGAGAACACGGTCGAATGATGGACGGGTCTGGGGGCAATCGGAGCATCGTGGGCGTGCTCGACGAGGTGTCGAGCGAGGCCATCGTGGTGCATCAGGAGCGGTGCGCGAAGGTGCGCAACCGCAACGTGTCGTGCTTGAAGTGCGCCGAGGCGTGCACGTCCGGCTGCATAGCGCTGGTGGACGGGCAGCTGCGGGTGGATGCGACGAAGTGCGTGGGCTGCGGCACGTGCGCCACCGTGTGCTCGACGTGCGCGCTCGAGGCGCGCGCGCCGAGCGATGCCGAGCTGCTGCAGGCGAGCTTGGCCGCGCGCCGTGGCGACGACGTGGTTGTGGTGTGCGAACAGCTGCGCCGTGCGGCTGGCGGGTTGCTCGACGACGGCGGGGTTGCGTGCGTGGTGTGCTTGGGGCGCGTGGAGGAGTCGCTGACGAGCGGGCTTGCGGCCGCGGGCGTACGCCGGGTGCGCTTGGCGTGCGGCTCCTGCGCGCGGTGCGCGCAGGAGCACGGGGCGGTCACGGCGCGTCTGGTGGCGCAGACGTCCAATGCGCTGTTCGCCGCCTGGGGCTGTGATGCGCGGGTCGAGGTGGTTGAGGGCGTGCCGGCGTCGGCGCTTGCCGCAGGGGCGTTGCCCGGTGACGCGACACGCGCGCTCGACGCGTACTTCGCCGAGCCGCGTGGCAACGAGCCGGTTGGGGAGCAGCAGGCGGCAACCGCTTCGAGCTTCCCCGCGCTCGTGCGGGTCATGAAGGACGGCACGCTGCCCCATTTCGTTCCCGACCGTCGGGAGGCGTTGCTGGACAACCTGGCGCAGCTGGGCGATCCCGTGCAGCACGATGTGGCCACGCGGCTGTGGGGTTGCGTGGTGATTGACGGCACGACGTGCTCGTCGTGCCGCATGTGCGCAACCTTCTGTCCGACGGGCGCGCTGCGCAAGTTCGATCGCGACGACGGCACCTTCGGCATCGACCACTATCCGGGCGAATGCGTGAAGTGCGGCAGTTGCCGCGACGTGTGCCCCGAGCACGCCATCGTGCTGCGCGACGACGTGCGGCCGTCGTACCTGCTGGAAGGGGTGGTGCATCATTACGCCATGCGTCCCCGACCGGTGGAGCTAGGCGGCGCGCATCAGATAGTGAACACCATGCGCGAGCGCATGAAAGGAAACGACATCTTCGAACGGTAAACGCTTCCACCCTCTTCGCTCGGGAGCGTTGTGCCACGTGGTTGAGCCCTCTGCCGGACCCCCTCCCGGCAGAGGGCTTCTTTGCGTTGGGGGGTTGCGTTGGGCGCTCGGCGTTGGAGCGCGCGAGCTTCTACCAGTGGCACACCACGACGTCGCCGCCTTGGATGATGCCGAAGAGGTCGGCCGCCGCGCCAACGGGCAGGTTCACGCAGCCGTGGCTGCCGAAGCCTTGCTGGTAGCGCGCGCCGCCGAATGCGTACTGCCAATCGGCGTCGTGCATGCCGATGACGTTGCCGACGAACGGCATCCAGTAGCGCACGGTGGATTCGTACTTCGAGCCGTCGAGGTTCGTGCCCTTGAGCACCGAGGGGCTGGCCTTCTGGTTGAGCCAGTACACGCCCGGCGGGGTGTTGTGCACGCCGTTCGGCGTGCCGGTGACGCAGGCGGATTCCCAGATGAGCGCGCCGGCTTCGTCGTAGAAGCGGACGTACTGCTCCGACAGGTCGATGTCGCAGTAACGCGTGCCCCAATCTTGCGCGCCGGCGCCGTTGTAGGCGGTGCCCGTGGTCTGGCAGGGGATGTCCACCGCGCCGGTCGTGCCGTTCGCCACGCCGTCCTTCACCAGCGTGCGCAGCGCTTCGCCGTCGGTCAGCCATCCGTAGGGGCCGCCGGAGACGGTGACTTGCTTGCCGTCGGGACGCGTGTACGTGCGCTCGGTGCCCACCGTGTCGCACGCGGCTTCCAGCTCGTCGAGCCACGCGTCGAGCGCGCCCTCGTCGAGGCTGGGCGTGAGCTCTTCGTCGAAGTGGACCCACGAAGAGACGAGCGCGGGGTTGACCTCGGCCGCCACGTCGCCGCCCATCATGAGCTGCATGTCGGCTTTGACGAACTGGTTGGCCGCTTCGGCGGCGCTCTGCAGCTTCGGGTCGGTGGAGCGCACGGCGGGCTGCTGCAGCACGTCGGCGGTGAGCTTGACGGTGGGCTGCAAGGAGGCGATGCCGGTGGCGATGGCCTTGGCAACCGCGTCGGCGTCGAGCGCGGTACCCGTGGATTCCTTCTGCACGGCGAACGCGTCGGCCTGCTCGTCGAAGGCGACCGCGGCGTCGGTGGGCGGGGTGGCCGCGGCGTTGAACTCGTCGACGGCCGCCTGTACGGCGCTGCCGAGGCCGCTGCCAGCCGACGAGGCGGTCAGGCTGTCGGTTTCGTCGTGCTGCTTCGTGATTTCGAGGGGCCAGAGCCAGGGGTTCGTGTTCGAGAGCGCGGCCTGCGCGATGCGCTCGCCGTCGAGGGAAACGCCGGCGTCCTTCGCCGAGAGCTTCAGCGTGAAGCCCTGTCCCGTGGCGGCCACCGCGTAATCGTTCAGGGCGCTGTCGAGGGTCGCCTGCACGTCGGAAGGCGTCTTCAGCGAGATGTCGTGGGTTCCCAGCGTGGTGTTCGGCATGAAGTGGCCGGTGAAGAAGATGCCGCCTGCAACGTAGGCGATGACGAGCAATCCAACGAGAACGCCCACGATGATGCCGATGATCTTGGGTGCCGAATGCCGGCGGCGGGGGCTCTCTTCAGGGAAGCTGGCGTGTGCGGGCGTCGCGTCTGCGTGTGAGATGTGGTTCATAAGGCGTCCTGGCTGGGTGGCGAATGTGCGTTGCTCCTGTTGAGCGCTCCGTCCATTCTAAAGGAAACCGCCGCCCGACGATAGCACGACTTCCCGCGTTGCAACCAATCGGTGAATGGTCGAAGCAACGCCGCTTCTGCGCCGCCCGGAGGAGGGGGTCGTCCGGGCGGCTTAGGTGGTTACCCTATGAGCACGAGGGGGAGAGCGGCTACGATGATGAGGTAGCGGAGCGTCCAGCCGCCCACGAGGACGCCGAGCTCGGCGCTCGCGCTGACGACGCGTTTCGTGCGGGCTTGCCGTTCGTTCCCGCAGCGCTTCGACATGGTGATTACTTCAGCAAGCGCGGGCAGCACGAGGCCTATTGCCAGCAACACCGCCCAAAACAGCGCGGCGTGCGAGCCGGTCAGCAAACTCATCACGGAGTCGTACCCGGCCGTGGTGTTGTGAGCGGTGATGAACAACAGCGCCGCGATGAGAAACAGCTCGATGAGCGGAAGGGCGAGGTGCCCCTTCTTCATCTGCTCCACCTGCTCGAACTCCTGCGGCGTCGCGAGACAACCGTACAGCATGACCGATGCGATGCCCGCTGAAAGCGCCGATACGAGGAACAGGACGGGCAAGATCGCCGAGTTCCACAGCGGGAAGGTGTGCGTGACTCCCAGCAACGCGCCGGTGTACACAGCCACGCACACCGCGAGCGCCGCGCCGACCGCCTCCAACGCTTTCGGCACGTCCTTCCGCGCGAGGTCGAGCCCGGCCACGATCAGCGCGACGATAACGAAGCCGGCGAGAAATACCACGCCCCAGGTCATGACCGACCCGAAGTTGGATAGAAGCAGCGCGAAGCGCAGCGGATTGTGGAGACCCGCTTCGGCATCGAGCATGAGCAGCACGAGGCCGACGATGACCACGGTCGGCGCAATGAAGTGGCCGGCCTTTCTCATGCGCACCGCGTGCGGGTGCTTCAGACGGAGATATGCCGAGGCGACGAATGCGCCGCCGCCCAAACCGGCAAGGAATAAATACCAGGCGATGATGCCGCCCCAAATGGGTTCATATGCCATGGTCAATCACCTCACATACCATACGTTGGCCTGCGTCAGGTCGCTCGCCAACGGCATGGCGTTTCGCTCGACGATGGCTTTGGACAATTCGCTTTCAGGGTTGTCGAGGTCGCCGAAGATACGTGCTTTGACAGGGCACACCTCGACGCACGAACTCATGGCCGTGCCCTCTTGCGCGCTTGCGGTGCACAGGCGACACTTGTCGACGACGCCCGTCTCCTCGTTCTGCGTTCGCACCTGGTACGGGCACGCCGCCATGCAGTACTTGCAGCCGATGCACCTTCCGTGATCGACGGTGACGATGCCGTCCTCGGTGCGATGCGACGCGCCGGTCGGGCACACCTGCACGCAGGGCGCGTCGCTGCACTGCATGCATTGCAGGGGCACGGTGGCAAGGCGCGCTGCGGGATACGTCCCGCTCTCGTGCTGCTCGAAGCGGATGAACGCCTCGCTTGGCAATAGGTTGTTCTGCACCTGGCAGGCGGTGCGACAGGCAAAGCAGCCAATGCACGCGGTGGTGTCGATTAGCATTCCGTACCGAGTCATCGGGACGCTCCTTTCGTCACCGAGACGATGGTCTCGTCGGATACGCTCGAGCTGTGCGCGTCGCTTGGCACGAGCAGGGCTTTCGGATGCACGCACGACGTGAGGTGCACGGTGCGGGTTGCGATGCTCGCGGGCGTTTCGATGACGATCTCGTCGCCTTCTTGGATGCCGAGATCGCGTGCAGCCGCGCGGTTCATCATGGCGCGTTCCAGGCCGCCCGCAGCGGCAATCGAGCGCGTCTTTTCGCCCGACGCGTACGGGCTGATGCAGGTGGGCGGCACGGTTCGGATCATCCTGAACGCGCGTATGTCGTCGGTGGGATGGGCGAGCGGCTCGATCCACTGTGCGGTGAGGGGCATGCCTGCCTCCTCGAGCGCCTCGTTGGAGAACACGATGTTCGGCAGGTCTCCGTACGTCGCTTGCTTGTCGAACAGCGGGGCGAAGCTTGCGTGGGCCAGCTCGGTTTCGGCAAGGCCGACGCTGCGCAATCGCGCTGCGTACACCTCGTCTGGCGAAAACTCGAAGAACTGCCCGATGCCGCAGGCGTGCGCAAGCTCGATGACGATCTCGCTCACCGGTCGCACCGTGGGACACGCCGGCTCGAGCACCTGCTTTTGCACGGAGACAAGCGGCAACGGACCCGGGTCGAAGGAGGGCAGCTCGTCATGCTCGAGAACGGCACAGCAGGGCAGCAGGTAATCGGCGCGCTCCGTTGCCGCACTGCGATGGGAGTCCACCGCAACGCACAGCTCAAGCGTTTCGGGCCGTTCCTCGAGGGAGGCAAGGAGCGCCTCGGACGCTCCCGCGCTGAACACGAGCAACCCGCGCACGTCGCCTGCTTCCACGGCTTTGGCAAGCGCATCGATGGTGGCAACGCCCTCTTCCGCCGGGGAAGGGACGGCGGGTATGCATGAGGCGTCGGCCTCCGCGAACGAGAGGTCGCTCGGAAGGAGCGCCCCTCCCGCTTGGTTCCACGCTCCGATCAACGTGTTGATCAGCGCCATCGTCCGTGCCGCTTCGCCGGAGTTGGCGTAGTGGTCGCAGAGATCTGCCGCGCAGACCGATGCGGCGGGCGCGTTGTTCGCCAATGCGCGCGCAAGGCGCACGATTGTGGCCGCGGGGATGCCGGTGACCGTCTCGGCCCAGGCGGGACGATAGGCGGAAAGCGTTGTCGCCCACGCGTCGAACCCCTCGGCGCAGGAAGCCACGAATCGGTGGTCGTACAGGTCTTCCTCGACGATGACCTGCGCGATGGCAAGCAGGAACGCCAGCTCGGTTCCCGGTGCGAGCGGTACCCATTCATCGAGGGCAGTGTCCGATGCCGTGCGATATGCGCTCACCCGACACACGGAAGCGCCCTGCGCCTTCGCTTCGTGAAGCACGGAGGCTTCGCGCGGAGCGGCGCTGCCGGACGAAGCTTGCCCCACGAGCAGCAGCATCTTGGTGTTGGCGGCATCGGGGTAGAACGCACGGCCTCCGGTTGTCAGCTCGAGCGCGCGAGCGACGTCCGCTCCTCGCTGTGATGCGTTTACGACGTGCGGTGAGCCGAGCGCATGCAGCAGCGTTTCGCCGTAGAGTGCATGCGAGGGGCGCCCGTCGTGCACCAGCGCGATGCTTTCGGCGCCGTGCGTTTGCGTGAGGCTGGCAAGCTGCGCCGCGATGTCCTGGACGGCTTGGTCCCAGCTGAGCGTTTCCCAGGCGTCTGCGGCGGTGCGGCGGTGCGGCTCGGTGATACGCGCTTCTGCGGCGATGACGTCGGGAAGCGTGTACCCACAGACGCAGAGGGACCCGCGCGCATTCGGATGCGTGCCGTCGGCGAGCACGTTCGCCAGCGCGCCGTTGCTCACGATGGCCGTGAAGGCGCATCGCTCGGGACAGAGTTCGCACAGGGTTGGAACGGCGGTGCCGCGAGAGTGCGACGGAAGTCCGTCGGCCGTCGAAGGCTCCGATGGTGCCGTGCAGCCGGCAAGCATGAGACCCGCGGCGAGCGCGCTCGATGTTCCAATGAACTGGCGGCGAGTAGGTTGGTTGATAGTCATGCGATACCCCCTCCCGCTAAGCGTTCACGGTGGAAACGAGGCCCTTCGCGAGCACTTCTTCGGCGATGTCTTTCCAGTCGATGAAGGTGATGGCGCCGTTCGGGCACTGCTCGGCACAGCGGCCGCACGAAATACATTTCGTGGACGTGCCCGTGAGCGGGTCCACCACCGGTATATTCCACGGGCAGGCCAGGTGGCATCCGCCGCATCCGATGCATCGGTCCTGGTCGATGACGCGCGCGCCCGTTTCCTCATCGGAATAGATCGCGTGGACGGGGCAGTACGCGGCGCAGCGCGGCTCCGCGCACTGCTTGCAGCTCTTGATGGTGTACTCGCAGCTGCCGAACTGCCCGTCGCCGGTATCGGGCGATGCGCCGTAGTTGAAGCTTTCCCACACGCGCACGCGCGCGGTGAGCGAGGAAACGCGCCCGTCGTTTTTCAGCGTGCACATCATCTCGCATCGCTGACACCCCGAGCAGCGCCCGCGGTCGGTGACGATCATCTTCGTGGGAGTGCTGCTGATTTCCATTCTTCCTGATGCAATGGTCTCTTCGACCACGCCCCATCGTGCGAGGACGCCGCCGGCAATCAGGCCCGCGATGCCGCATCCGGCCATTCCCAATACGGCTCGGCGCGTCAGCATCTGCGATTTCCCCTCGCGCGGCTCCTGCGCGCGCTCCTGCTCATCTGGTGCGTTGTCGTGTACCGTAGGTTCCACCATACAACTCGTCTCCTTCGTTTCGGTCAGATACCCCGAACCCCCTTGTTCCATGATCCGCATGGAGTAACACCTGTTCGTCGCTGCGCATGTCGCACAGTATGGAAGGGTTGGGAACCGCTGCTTCGTCTCTTTGCGGTGAAACGGGGCGAATTCGCGAAAAATCATCGCTAAGAGAGGAGGCGAACCGGGCCGCTTCTGGCACGATGGATGCGCTGTGAATCATCGAGCCTTCTGTTCGTCGTGACTGCGCATCAGTACGCTTACGAAGAGGAGACCTGCTATGACGGAAACGGTATCGTACGGCTGGGCCGGTAAGATTCTGCGTGTTGATTTGACCACGCGATCCATCACAACCGAGCCGACCGAGCCCTACAAGCACTACATTGGCGGCATGGGCCTTGCCAACAAAATCATGTATGACGAGGTTCCTGCGGGAACCGACCCGTTCGCTCCTGAAAACAAGATCATATTCGCCGTGGGGCCCTTGACGGCCTCGGGCGTTCCCCTGGCGGGCCGCACCACTATTGGCACCCTGTCGCCCATCACCGAGGGGCATTTGGTGATTGACGCGCACTGCGGCGGTATGATTGGCGCGCGCATCAAGCTTGCGGGCTACGATGCGGTGGTGATCGAGGGCAAAAGCGAGACGCCTTGCTATATCAACGTGGTTGACGACGCCGTCGAAATCAAGGACGCGTCGGATGTGTGGGGCATGGGCGTGCGCGCGACAACCGAAGCGCTGACGAGGCGTGAGAGCACGCGCGCCTGCGTGGCTACCATCGGCCCGGCCGGCGAGAATCTGCTGCCGTATTCGACCATCATGAACTCGCGCAACCATTCGGCCGGTGCCGGATGCGGCGCCGTGATGGGGTCGAAGAACTGCAAAGCGCTCGTGGTCGAAGGCAACGGAAGCGTTCAGGTGGCCGATCCTCAGGCGGTGGCCGAGTTGAGCGACTACATGTTGAAAGAACTCATCGGGTCGAACAACAACCACGTGGTCCCCTCCACGCAGCAGGAGTGGGCCGAATACTACGACGAGTCCTCACGATGGACGGCGCGCAAGGGTTTGTTCTGGGGCGCTGCCGAGGGCGGCCCGGTGGAGACGGGCGAACCGAAGCCGGGCGAGCTCAACACCATCGGATATCGCTGCATGAAGGCGACGAAGGACCTCGGTGCCGAAGCGGAGCCGTACACCGTGAAGATGGGCGGCTGTCACGGGTGTCCCATCCACTGCCATGCGGACATGATATCCAAGGGCGCTGCCGATATCACGGGCATGGGCACCGTAGGCAACACCTGCACGGCCATGTCCATCTACCGCCGGTTCGACTCGTTCTTGAAGACGGGCCTCAAGGACAAGGAATCCATCCTGGTATGGAACCTCGTGCTAGGCTCCACGATGGACGACTTGGGATTGTGGGAAGGCTACGGTCAGCTGTGGATCGACTTCGGGTGGACGTACTCCCAAGGCATCCTAGAAGAGGTCATGTCGCCCGAGGATTGGGCGTCGATCGACTGGACGAAGTTCTACAACGACGATCCTTCGGTGGCCGTCGATTTCCTCAAACTCATTGCGTCGAATAAATCCGAGCTGTCCTACCTGGGCCATGGCACCCTCGTTTGGACGAAGCGCTGGGGGCATGAAGAGTGGTTCAAGAACGAGAAGTGCCACAACATCAGCCCGCGCGGGTGGGCCGTGCATCATGGCAACGACGACTCGTATCAGGTGGGTGCCGTCACGAACATGCTGTTCAACCGCGATCCTATGGTGCATTCTGCCACGAACTTCCTGCGTAACGGGCTGCCGCTCGAACTGCAAAAGGAAATCGGCGCGGAGCTGTGGGGCAGCCCCGATGCCGTCGACGGCCCCGACAACTTCACGCCCATGAACGAGTACAAGGCCCGTTTCTGTTGGTGGAATGTCGTAACCGACGTGCTGCACGACAGCCTCACGCTGTGCAACTGGGTGTGGCCCATGGCGGCGAGTCCGACGAAGGCGCGCAACTATCGCGGCGATTTGGACATGGAGGCCAAGTTCTTCAAGGCGGTTACCGGTGAGGACGTGACCATCGACGAGCTGTACCATCGCGCTGCCCGCATCATGACCTTGCAGCGCGCGAACACGCTGCGCGGCATGGGCACGAACGACTTGCGACACGAGCACGACGTGCTGTGCGACTGGGTGTACGACGTCGATCCGGACATCGAGCCGTTCACGGAAGGGACGACGAAGATGGAGCGCGAGGACTTCCAAAAAGCGCTCGGCATGGTGTACCGGGAGTTCAAGTGGGATGAGGAGAAGGGCTGCCCCACCGCGGAGACGCTCGACTTCTACGACATGCCCGATGTGAAAGAGGAGCTGCAGGCGCTCGGGCTGCTTGCCTAGCAAGCACGGGCCGCGTCCTTCCGTTGGAAGCTTCGCGAGGGCCGGGGCGCCGATGCGTCCCGGCCCTCGCGCGTCTGGAGTCTACAGGTTCACGAACCGCTTGACGGAGTAGGTTTCGGCGAGCGATCGCGCGTAGGGGCGGCTGAGGAACAGCGTGGAGAAGTAGTACACCTCGTCGTTCGAGGCCGACACCGTTTCGATGTCGGGATAGGCACCCGACGCTTGGATGGCGGCGAATGCTTCGGCAACGTCCTGTGCGCTCAGGTTGAAGGGTGGGTTTTCCAGCGATTGGGCAAGCAGCGGTCGCGGGTACAGCTTGGACTCCTCGCGCGCGCAGGCCACAAGGGTTGCCACGGCGTCGCGCTCGTCGGCGAGCACGCACCAGGTGGCGTAAGAGCCGGTCATGAGGTCCGATGCGTACAGGTACGCGGTATGCGTACCCTGCACGAGCGTAATGTCGTCGGGGGCTTCCGGCTGCGCGGGCGGCGTAAGCGTCGACATCACGAGGGCGCGGAACGCGTTGGCGTCGAGGTGCTCGGGCAGCTCTTCCTCATCGACCCAATCGGCTTCGGCGGTGAGCTTGCTTTCTGCCGAAGCCGCTCGCACGCGGTCGAACAGCGCGTCGAGCGCCGTACGCTCGGCCTCGCGTAGTGCGAGCAGGTTTTCGTCATCCGCTTCGGGAATGCATAGTTCGTCCATGGGGTCCTCCAATCATCGGAATGCTCCCATTGTAGAAAGGGCACGCGATCGCCCCTCCTCTGTTAGCGACGATTTTGCGCGATTTCAGGCTCGGCAACCTCGCCGCCCACGTGTTCGCTCATGTAGTCGAGGATGTCCTGGCGCGAGTGCAGGTTGGTTTTGAGGTAGATGTTGCGAATATGCGTGCGCACCGTGGTGTTCGCAACGCTGAGCTCTTCGGAGATGTGCGCCTGCGTGTGTCCGAGCGCGTACAGCGTGAGCACGTCCACTTCGCGCTTGGAAAGCAGGAACTGCGCTCCCATGATAGCCGCGTTCTTCCTCATGAGCGCGTCGGCGCTTTCGTGCGCACCGCCGTCCACCGCACCGTTTTGCAGCACGAACGCCTCGAACCGTTTCAGCTCGCTATCGTGCTGCTGTTGCGCGTCCGCCATGGCGCGCTTCGCCTGGTTCGTTGCCTGGATGCTCTGTGCGGCGAACATGGCCACGCCGCCGATAAGCAGCACGCCCACCACCAAGTCGACGCTCGAATTGATTGCGGGAATGAACGACGAGAGCCACAGCGGAACCAGGTAGGTGATGTTCACGAGGAGCGCGTAGAAGTAGGGGTCGCGCCGCCCGAGCTGCATGAAGCGCAGGATGACGAACCACCTGAGGATACGGTTGAAGTCGTCGAGCACCATGGTGAGCAGGTTCACCTGCTGGCCGAAATCGCCATCCGCCAAGCTGAGGAACATGATGGCGCTTGCCAGCACGAACACCATGAGCCAGCAGATGGTGGTCGCGGCGAAGGGCGCTTTGACAATCGAGCCGAACAGGCACACGACGAACGCGAGGGAAAACACGATGGCGAACGCCAAGATGTCGGGCGACGTCAAAGACGCAAGCGACTCGTTCTCGAAACTCAAACGCAGCAACGCCAAGATGATGGAGAAGATGAGCAGCGTAACGGTATTGCCGATGACGTACCAATCCGGCGTGCGCCGTTCGACGTCGAGGGGCCGTTGCTCGTCCGTGGCGCGTTCTCCCAGCTGATTGAGCGGTGCTTTCATGCGTTTCAAAAACGCGATGAGCGCCGGCTGCACCGCGACCAACAGCAGCGCCACGGCGTACTCCGCGCTTTGACCGAGGATGGGCAACACGCTCAACACGCCCTTCGCCAGGAAGTAAGCGAAGAAAAGCAGCGCCATGGCGGCACCAACGCTCAATTGCCGCGCGCAGCGAAGCCAGTAGAACAGCAAGCCGGTCGAGGCAAGCGCGCCCACGATGGAGGCGGCGATGGCAAGGCTCTCGTTCGGGAAGCCGAGCAACGCCGAGCCGAATATGATGAGCGCGGAAGCGGCGCTGAGAACGATGCACCCGTACATGATGCGCTTGACGGTGCGCTTTTGCAGCGGTGCGCTTTTGATCATCAGGTACACCAGCAACGCCGCGAACAGCCCGATGCGGAGGATGTGGAATATGTCGTAGACGGCATAGTGCGGATCGCCGGCCGGGTACGACGAGGCGGGAATGACGATGTCGAGATAGCGGTACGCGTGCGGCTTCAGATCGCCCTCGAAGTTGAACGGGGTGAGAATCGCGAAAATGATCCGAGCGCAGGCAAGGCCCAGGATGCATGGAATGATAGGCATGTATGGGAGCAGTGCGTCGCTGAAGTGAAAGACGCGCCGCTCGGGCGTAGACGTCGACTTCCTCAAGAGATATCCCCAATCCCCACGCTCTGTATTGGCGTCGTTGCAGAGGATATTCTAGCACAGAGCGAATACGCCCCCGCCGCCCGGACGAAGGAGGGGTCCGTCCGGGCGGGTGCGGATGCGAGGCTACGAGAACGTTTCGGCGAGGAGGAGGCCGATGCCGCGGTAGAAGCCGGTGGTTGCGGTCTTCGCCATCTGCGTGCCGTAGCGCGACGCCCATCGTCCGAGGTGCTGACTGAGGAAGCTGCGGTACAAAGCCTCGAGTTCGGTTGCCTGCTCGAGGTTGCCGTCCGCGAGCGCTGCGAGCTCTTGCTCCAGGACGAGCTGTGCGAACGCAATCTCGACGCCCGCCTGATCGGGCGCGTCCTTCACCTCGTCCGTGAGCGTATAGCCGCATGAACCGTAGAAACGGTTGAGGCTGCCGATCGTGGTGTTCTCCTTCTGACCGAGGTAGAGCGACTCGTAGGGAGGCTGCATGCCCTCCCGGTTCACGCCGCGCATGAGCACGACGCGGTCGCGCGCGAGGTCGAGCAGCACGTCCTCGGGGTTCGCGTCGCGTTGTTCGCGACCCCATCGCGCGATCTCGTCGAGCCCGGCGCTGCCCGTCTCGTCCTCAAACTCGCCGGCGAGCACGCTGCGTACCAGCTCTTCGTCGGGCAGGGTGAGAAACAGCGAGGCCAGCAGGTCGTACGTGGCAATCGTCTGCTCCAAGCGCTCTTTGCTTTGCGCGGTCATGTCACTTCACCGCTTTCTCGGCGTTCGTTGCCGCATCGGCCGGCACCAGCTTGCTGTTGTAGGCGACGGTGAGCAGCAGCACGGCAAGGGCGCCTACAGCCGCGACGACGAGCCATTCGTTCAAGGTGGGTATATAAGTGGGAATCATCTGCGGACCGGTTGACGGCTGCAGCATGGGGATGAACACGCCCTCGCTCAGCTCGGCATAGGTGGGGTAGATGCTTCCGCGCACCACGTAGACGAACTTCCCCACCAGGATGCCTGCCAGCGCGAGGCCGGCTGCAAGGGAGGGAGCCTTCCGCAGCGCCAGCATAAGCGCAGGCGCTGCCATGCCGACGATACCTTGCAGCCAAAACAGCGGCGCGTAGGTGCCGAACATGACGGCTTCGAGGGACGACAGTGCGAAATCGTCTCGGTAGAACAGCAGCAGGGCCTCGCCCAGCATGATGGCCGCGTTCGCGACGATCAACGCCATGGCCGCTTTCGACAGGGTGCGAGTCGGGTTTTCGGCGGCACCCTTCATGAGCAGTACGAGCGCCGTGCCGGCGAGCACAACCTGCACGAGCGTGATGCCGATTTCAGCGGTGGATTCCCAGCCGAGTTTTCCGGGGATCGAGCAGAACATCACCGCAGTGCCCAGCGGCAGCAGCACGGCGAACAGCGCGGAGCCGATGCTGCCCACCTTCGCCAGCATGGCTTTGTCGGCGCGCAGGCCGATGATGAGCACTAGGCCGAATACGAGGGTGGCGCACAGCAGCCACACGTCAAGCAGCAGCGGCGACGTGACGTTCGGCGCGAAGAACAGGCGCCACATGCCCAGCGGACGACCGAGGTCGGGTAGGATGGACAGGCCGGCGCACGCCGCGCATACCACGCCGGCAACGGCAAGCCTCAGGCGCGTCGTGCGCTCCAGCTTCCCCAACGCAGCGAACAGCAGGGCCCCTGCGCCCGTCGCCTCGAAAAACAGGAACAGTGCGATGTAGAGCCCCCAGGGGATGTAGGAGGTGATGGCAGTTGCGCCGCGCACGCCCGCGTATTCCTGGCTCAGACCGAACATTCCCAAACCGATCAAAACCACGCACGCGACCACGATGCCTACCACTATGCTCTTCTTCATTTTGAAATCCATGATGGTGCCCCTCCTTTCTTAGATGGTGCCCGCGTAGTACACGCTCGGTCGGGTTCCGTATGCCTCCATCAGAGGTTTCGCGCCCAGCTTCTTGATCATCTCGTTGATTTCGGAGGCGGGGTCGTCCAGGTCGCCGAACCAGCGGCTCTTGGTGATGCACGTCTGCACGCACGAAGGGACTTCGCCCGCCGCCGTGCGCTCGTGGCACATGACGCACTTCTCCACCACGCCGATGGGATGCTCGGCTGCGCGCATCTGCTCGTAGGGCGTCATGTCGTAGCCGTCGTAATACGGGTACTTCTCCTGATCTTCGCCATGGTACGTGCGCGCGTTGTACGGGCAGACGTTGATGCACATACGGCACCCGATGCACTTCTCGTAATCAATCTGCACGCAGCCGTTCTCGTCGTGGTAGCTCGCGCCCGTGGGACAGCTGTTCACGCAGGGTGCGTCCTGGCAGTGCATGCAGCTCATGGGCAGGACGGTTTGTCCCGCGTTCGGGTACTGTCCGTACTCGCCCATGAGCACTTTGCACCAGTAGATGCCCGACGGCGTGGCGTTTTGGTACTTGCAGGCCATGGTGCAGGCGTTGCAGCCGGCGCACGTGCCGGCGTCGATAAGCATTCCGTATCTTGTCATGGTTCAGTCCTCCTTCCGTTACGCCTTGTAGATTTTGACGCGCACCGTGTCGATGACGCCGCCGTGGATGGGGTCGATGTAGCCGAAGTCGCCGCTCATGATGTCGTTCATGCACGTGTCTTCAAGCAGCTCCTTGCCCATCCACGAGGTCTTTCGTCCACGCGCACCGCCGATGCCCACGCTGTCGGGACGCACGGTCTCGGTGAGGTGAGCCTTGCCCTTCGTGGTGCCGAACGGAGACTCGACCACGATCATGTCGCCTTCGCCGATGCCGCGCTCCTGTGCAGTTGCGGTGTTGACCAGCACCGAGTTGTCGTCGGGCATGTAGCGCTTCGAGTAGTCGCGGCGGATGGGGTCCTGATCCATGTTCGCAAGGCGGAACATGTAGAACGGCTGACGGTAGTTGAACGCGTACAGCTCGAAGTCGGACGGGGCCGAATCGATCTGGCGATGCTCCGGCCAATACGGCACAGCGGTGTAGCGGCGGCGCAGCTCGTCGATGGAGTATTTGATGGCCCCTTCGAGGTCGAACCCGCTCTCCTGCACCTCGCGCAGCTTCGGGATGAGGAAATCGCCCGAACGCTTCTGCGCCTCAAGGTACACGGTGAAGCGAATCTTCTGGTTGCGATGCGACGGGTACACGTTGGCGCCGGTGAAGCCGTTGTACGGCATCATCTTCACCTTGTCGAGGTGGTCGAGCCCTTTGTCGGCGCCGAATGCGCTCTTCAAACAGCGGTCGAACATCTCTTCGGCGGTGTACTTCGTGCCGGGTTGCAGCTTGAACGCGGGGTCTTCGAACTGCACGGCGGCGGGCGGCACTTGCCCGAACCCGGTGAGCGCCGCGTAGCCGATGCAGCCGTTTTGGTTGGCTGTTTCGTTCCAGAGGTCGATGAGGCCCATGCGGTCGAAAATCTCGATGAGCTGATCGTTGCCGTCGAGGGTGTTGTACAGCGGCTTCATGCCCTTGCGCACCACCACTCCGCGGTTCGAGGCGGCGAACCCGGGGTCGATGTTGGTGGCCGACCCTTCGTTGCCGGGGAACAGGTGACAGGTGTGCGTCTCGAGCGACGCATGCTCGGGCAGCAGCAGGTCGGACAGCATGGCCATCTCGTCCATGTGGTAGCAGCCCTGGTAGATGACGTAGTCCACGCTTTTCATGGCCTGTTCGGCCACCGCGGCGTCGGCCGTTACCGTGACGGGGTTCGAGCCGCACGATACCACCACCGAGGGCTTGTAGTCGAAGCCGTACTTCTCAGGATCGCACATCGTGCGCATCATGAGGGTGTTCGTGGAATGGCGATGCGGGAATACGTCGGCATAGTCGAGGCCTTGCGGCGGCCAGTTGAACTTCGTGCACGTCTTCGCTTCGAAGTACGGCTCGGTGGTGCCGTCCAACTCGTTGGGCAGGTAGTCGCAGTACATGTTGGAGATGATGCCGCCGGGGCTGCCCACGTTGCCCAGCAGCATGTTGAGCACGCGACTGTAGATGTCGCACAGCGTGCCGTCTTCCTGGTTGGTGATGCCGCGCCCGATGATGACGGCGGCCGGACGCAGTGGCAGCGTTTCCCCGTCGATTTCCACGGTGGAGCCGAACGAGGCGTAGCTCACCAGGTTGGCGGCGATTTCGCGAATCTTGTCAGCTGGGACGGTGCTGTAGGCTTCGGCCCATTCGGGCGTGAAGGTCTTGAGAGATTCCTTGAAAGCTTGGAACGCCGGTTGGCAAGGGGTGCCGTTGAAGTCATACTGGCCGAAGAGGGCAGGATCAGCGAGCGACGGATCGTCATGAGACTTGGCGGAATCGGACGATGCATCCCAGATCTGGGGCTTACCTTCGTCGTTGCGAACGTAATCTCCGTTTGCGTCGATGAGGTAGGGCGAGTTGGTCCTGTTCTTCATGAACGGCTCATCGAAGCCGTTCTCCAGTTCGTAGAGCATGCAGTGCATCCATGCGTACACGAGCGAGAGGTCGCTGCCGAGCTTCGCCGACATCCATTCGCCGCGCGTGGCTTCCATCGAAGCGCGCGGCCCCACGGTGACGTACTTCATGCCGCGGCGCAGGCAGTTGGCGAACGTGCGCGCGTCGCCGCCGGCCAAACCCGAGTCGTATCCCACCGACTTTCCCAAGATGACCAGGTAATTGCAGTACACGCCGTCGTAGTTCACCGTGGGGAAGGCGGATAGCGTGTAGCAGCCGCCGTAGTGGATGGCGCACATCTGCCCCTTCGTGGAACTGGAGTTCGGCGTGCCGAGCGCCATGGCCCACAGGCCGATTCCCAGGGTGGCATGGCCGCTTTCATAGGGGCCGAAGCCGTACATCTGCACGAGCTTGCGGATGTCGGTGTCGTAGCATTCCCGGATCTTCTCGGCTGCGATGTCGAGCGCCTCATCCCAGGTGATTTCCACCCATTGAGGGTCGATTTCCATACCCTTTTCCGGGTTCGTGCGCTTCATGGGTGCTTTGATGCGATGTGGATTGTACACGTTCATGATGGCGCTCTTGCCGCGCGGGCACAGGGTGCCTGCGTTGTTCGCGCGGTCGGGGTCGCCTTCGATGTTCACCACCACGCCGTCCTTCATGGTGGCGACGAAGCTGCAGCTGCCGCAAAGCATGCACATGCGGCAGTGCCCGTACACTTCGCCTTGCTCGCCCTGCACCGCGGCATTGGGCGTATTGGCGAATGCCTTGACCGGCCGATACGCGAGCGCGCCGCCCAAACCGGCAGCGGCTGCTACCGCGACGGTGCTTTTGGCGAAGCTTCGCCTCGTCAGTTTCATTGAGTTCAAATTCACGTTCTGTTCCTCCTCACAAGTTTGATTACGTCTGCTCGTCGGTACTCTGGTGTACGCCTTCTCCCTCCTCTTCGGTTCTTCCCTCTGTCCGGGTCGCGAATGCGTGCGGCGATTTTGGGTGCGAAAATCTCAGGGCTTGATGCCCGGATGCATGTGCGTACGGTGCTTGCGTTGGGGAGTCCTCGGGTCAAACGACGTGCGTTTCCAAGGGCTCTACCGAGCCGCCTTCAAAGCGATATGAATTTGTGTCAGTGGTTAGTCGGGCTTCCTCATTGTGCGGACGGCGCCTCGTCGGCGGGCGCGTGCAGCCTCCCCTCGAACAGGATGTCGAGCTTTTCCTTGAACTTCATCTCGTACGGGTAGTCGTAGCGGTACATTCCCTTGTCGAGTTCGCGGAAGAAGATGGCCACGATGATTTGAGCCATCACCGTGCTGTCGCTGTGCAACTCGAGCGTGCCGTCCTCCTTGGCTCGCTGAATGAGGCTGGCGTAGATGGCCGCGAGTTCGGCGCGCGTGGCCAGCTCGATGTCGAGGTGCTCTTTGCTGGCGTAGATTTCGTTGTTGTACGCAAGGCGGATGTCGCTCGTGCGCTTCTGGTGGAACGACTCCTCGCTCGTGTCTGGTGCGAAGAACACGTGCTGCGTTCCCTTGATGTCCTCCATCAGTACGGCGAGAACCGCTTCGTCGACGGGCATGCTCTCGGGGAGCTCCTGCATGAAGGCACGCAGGTGCTGTACGGACACGCGTCCGATTTCAACGAGGAAGTCGCCCTTCGAAGGGTAGTAGCGGTACAGCGTTCCCGTGGAAACGTCGGCCGCTTCGGCGATGTCTTTGAGCGTGGTGGTCTCGTAGCCGTTGTTCAGGAACAGGTCGGCCGCAACGTTGTAGATGCGCTGCTTCGTTTTCGAGCTGCACACGTACCCTTTGTTCGCCATGATTGCTCGCGCCCCTTCTCCCCTTGAGTAAGTTGAAACTCAAAATTGAGTGCAAACTTATAATAGGGTGCGGCACGAGAGGTGTCAAGGTGAATTTTGAGTTCGGACTTCATTTTGCGTGAGAAGAGGGAATGTTTCACGTGAAACATGCGGGGGCGGCTAGCCTTCGCATGCGGGTCCTTCGTCCCGGTCTTCAGTCGGATTGCCCTGCGCTTTTGCAAGCGCGGCTGTGCGCTTTTCGGCGCGGAGTGGGAGGTACTCGCTGATGACGATGCCGGCGAAGATGAGGGCGAACCCCGCGAACAGGGGACCCGTGAGGATTTCGCCCAGGAACAGCACCGAGAACGTCACGCCGAACACCGACTCGGTGGCCAGGAACAGCGACGCGGGCGCGGGATCGACGTGCGCGACGGCGAAATTCTGCAGCAGCAACGCAATGCACGAGGCGAACACGGCCAGGTACCCAAGGCTCATCCAGGTGTCGAGGCCGAGCGTGGCGAAGGCGGGCATGGGCTCGAAGGCTAACCCGGCGCCGAAGCCGAGCACGCCGGCAACCAAAAACTGCACGACGGTGAGCAGCGTCATGTCGCGGCCGCGTGCGTATTTCGCCGTGTACAGCACGTGCAGGCTGAGAAAGAACGCCGACAGCAGCGTGATCAGGTCGCCGAAGCGCAGCGAGAAGCCCGCAAGCCCCGCGAACGACACGCAGCCCACGCCCCCGACGCACACGAGCGCCGCCGCGATGTTGAAGCGCGTCGGGCGCGGCCCACGCAGCGCCCATCCGAGAAACGGGATGATCACGCAGTACAGCGAGGTGAGAAACGCGCTGTTCGAGGCCGTGGTGTCGGTGAGGCCGGTCGAGTTCGTCCAGTAGGACAGAAACAGGAACACGCCCAGGATGGCGCCCTTTTTGAGGTGGTCGAAGTCGAGCGATTTCCGAAACCGCGGCAGCATGACGATGCCCAGGATGATGCCCGCCGTCGTGAAGCGCACGCCCACGAGCCACGCGGGCGGGAATTCGTCCACCGTGGACTTGATGACGACGGTGCCCAACCCCCAGATGGCGGCCGCCACCAGGAGGAAGGCCTTGTACATCCAGAGGGAGCGCGTGCTATGTTGTACGAGGTGAGCCATAGCGCTGCATCATAGCACGTGCGTGCCCCGTTCAAGCGCACGATGCCGTTTACTCTTCGAACAGCGCGATGACGTCGGCCTTAGAGCGTGCGCCCAGCTTGGCGTAGAGGTGCCGCACGTGGGTCTTCACGGTGTTCTGCGACAGGAACAGCTCCTGTTCGATCTCGGCGCGGCTCTTGCGTTGCGCGATGAGGCCCATGATCTCCGTCTCGCGGGCGGTGAGTTCGTACTGCGCGGCCAGGTCGTCGCAGCGCGTCATGAAGCGTTCGCGCGGGCCGGGCACGTGCAGCCGGTCGTCAAGCGACAGGCCCGACGCGCCCCAGTCGCCGTTCACGGACTTCTCGCTCATCCAGATGACCACGCACACCAGCACCAACACGATGCCGGCGAGTGCCGTCCCGATGAGAAACGACTGGCTGATCAGCAGATCGCTCTCCTGCAAGGAGCGTCGCAGCACCACGCCCGCGAACAGCGCCCCTTCGCTCGAGGCGCGCGCGATGGCGAACAGGCGCAAGCTGGGGACCTCGAATCGAAACGAGATGTTCGCCAGCATGAGCAGCACGAAGAACGTGAACCACACGTACGCCAATTTCAGCAGGAACGACACGGCGTAGCTCCACGTTCCTGCGGCGAAGGGGATGAGGGCGATTGCCACGATGGCCAGCGGCAGGGCCGCTTTCGCCAAGAAGCGCACGTCGACGCGGTTCTTCAGCGTGAACGCCGCGAGTATGATGGCGACGCCCGCGAGCCCGGTAGCAGCCACGCGGTGCACCGATCCGGTTCCGTCGGGATTCGTCAGCAGTGATCCCGCCAGGCCCGAGATGAATCCCGCCACCGCCATGATGGCGATGAGCTTCCAGGGAAGCGGGTAGTGCACGTTGTGCAGGCGCGCCGGTTCGCTTGGCAGGATGCGGAAGCTGAGCATGGCGCATCCGAGCGACGCAAGGGGCAGCAGCGAGGTGGCGATGACGGCGAACGGTGCGCTCATGGTGTACACCACGAAGGACGCGACGGCCGCCGCGATGCAGGAGAACGCGCCGTACATGAGGGTTCGCGTAGCTCCCATCTGGCTGTACGCTTCGGCCCAGAGACAGAAGAGCACGGCGCCGCCCCATGCGGTCGCGACAGAGGCGACGATGACAACCCCTTCGGGAGCGTTCATCGGAATGAGGACGAGGCCCACGACGGCGGTTCCGACGGTGGTGGCCGCGACCAGCGCGACGCAGAGCGCTCGGCGATTGCTGAGACGCCCTATGCGTGACGCGAACAGCGCCAACACCACGAACATGCCGATATCGCCGAAGCGCATGCCAGTGTCGAAGGCGTTGCGCAAGCCGAGGTTGAGGTCGGGTCCCGGAAAGACGTGGGGGATATGCGTGCAGCAGAGCCAGGCGATGAACAGCCCCATCCCCAAGAAGCGCAGGGGGTACAGCAGGGCGGAGAGGGGCTCGTCGTCGCCGGCTTGGTCGGCCGGGGCCAACGCGCGCACCACATCGCTCGATTTCATCGACGCCTCCTTCGCTCTCTTCCGCCTGTTCGTCGTGCCATTGTACCAGGGGTGAATGCAGGGGTGAATGCGAGTTCACCCCTCGGCTGGGCAGTTCACCCGCGACAAGGTGCCTGATCCGGGGCATGCTTGCCTCAGCGCCTCGGGAGGGCGCGGCACCGGGCCTTCGGGGCGGGTGCATCGTAGATCTCTAGGAGGGATTCACATGAACGCACTGAAGAACGGACTTTCTCGTCGGAGCTTCCTGACGCTGGGCGGCGTCGCGGCACTGGGCGGCGCGGCGGCGCTCGCCGGATGCGCGCCGAAGGCTTCCGCGTCCGATGCGAAAGCCGAGGCGGCCGACGACGCGACGACCATGCAGACGGCCGACCAGACCAAGGAATGCGACATCGCCATCGTGGGCGCCGGCGGCGCGGGCCTGTGGGCCGCGGTCGAGGCCGTGCGTGCGGGCAAGAGCGTCGTGGTCATCGAGAAGGGCGGCAACGTGGGCGTGGCGAACGGCTCGCTGGCTGGCGGCCCGTTCATGGTGGGCTCGAAGCTGCAGGAGGAAGCCGGCATCGACTTCACGGTGGAGGAAGCCTTCACCCATATTATGGAGTACGCGCACTGGTCCACGAACGCGGCGGCGGTGAAGGCGGCGGTGGCTATCTCCGGCGAGACGGTGGACCAGTTCACCGACGACTTCGGCGTGCCGACGGGCATGCGCCCCGACAACTACGGCGCCGGGCACGCGTCCGTGCGTGCGAACTTCCAGTCCGACCCGAGCGATTCCAAGACCCAAACCAAGGGCGAGGACCGCATGAAGCCGCTGCAGGAGTTCGTGGAGAGCAAAGGCGGCACGTTCCTGTTCAACACGGCCGGCAAGCGCCTCATCATGGAGGACGGCGTGTGCACGGGCGTGCAGTGCGAAGGCGACGGCGTGATCGACGTGAAGGCGAAGGCCGTCATCGTGGCGACGGGCGGCTTCCTGGGCAACGTCGATATGATGCGCGAGAAGTTCGGCACGTTCGTGAATCCGCTGGGCAACATCCTGTCCGTGGGCGAGGGCATCGACATGGTGCAGGCTGCGGGCGGTCAGGTGTCCACGCAGTGGGGCATCGCCGGCAACGAGTTCACCGGGTCGAACCAGAAGGCCGACGGCCTGTACGATCGTAAGAGCGCCGCATTCACCATCGGCATCTACGGCACGCTGCTCGTGAACAACCAGGGGCGCCGCTTCTCGAACGAGGGCAAGTTCGCGAACCTGCCGCTGGCGCTGGGCGGGGCCATCTCGCTTGTGGGCGGCAAATACTACGCGGTGGTGGATCAGGCGTACGTCGACGGCTTGAATTCCGGCATGGATGCGTGGACGCTGTGCGGCTCCGACGAGGAGCATTGGCACACCGGCATGATGACGCTCAAGGGCAAGGCGCTTGAGAACGTGCAGGGCAGCATCGACGACGCGGTGAGTGCCGGGTGGGCCTTCAAGGCCGACAGTATCGAGGCGCTGGCCGAGGCCATCGACGCTCCCGAGCTGGTGAACACGCTTGACGAGTACAACGGCTACTGCGCCGACGGCAAGGACGAGCAGTTCTACAAGCCGGCTTGCTTCCTGCAGCCGGTGACCACCGGTCCGTTCTATGCGTTCCAGTACGAGCCCAGCGCGTGGGTGACCATCGGCGGCATTCGCACGAACGACCGCCTGCAGGCCATCGACGGCGACGGGCTACCCATCGCCGGGCTGTACGTGGCCGGCGCCGACAACGGCACGCTCATGAGCGCTCCTTACTGCGACTACGAGGGCTACTCGCTCATGTGCGCCTACTGCGGCGGCCGTCTGGCCGGTCAGTACGCTGCAGAAACCCTCGACGCGTAAGGCCGCGCCGCAGCAGCATCGCCAACCAACCCGCAGGGGCGCACGCGCATCTCCCTCCCTCCGCGTCGCGCCCCGTTTTCGCCGCCCCCGCCTGCGCAGGCGGGGGCGGCCTTGTTGCGCGCGCCTCCCTGGGGCGCTTTGTCCTTCGGTTCGTCTTCCTCTGGGTGACCGCTTTGCGACAGAACGTGCTGCGCGGGCGCGCCATGCTACGCTGGGATGTCGGATGACGATGACCGGACGGGTGAGGAGGTGCGGCATGCCCACGCTCAAGGAAGTGGCGCAGGTGGCCGTGGAGGCGCGGCGCGAGAAGGGCTCGGGCTCGGGTAAGCGCCTGCGCGAAATCGAGCGGATTCTGCGGCGGCACCGCGTGTGGTCGGGCCTCACGCCCGAGCAGGCCACGAGCTTGCTCGAGGACCTCGGCCCCACGTTCGTGAAGATGGGCCAGATTGCCGCGAATCGCAGCGACGTGATTCCTCCCGCGTACGCTGACGCGTTCAAGCGGTTGCGCGCCGACGTGCCGCCCATGCCGTTTTCCACGGTGATCGAAACCATCGAGTCGTCGCTCGGCCATCCGTGGCAGGAGACGTTCTCGTGCATCGAGGAGAAGCCGCTCGGCTCGGCGTCCATCGCGCAGGTGCACAAGGCGTGCATCGCCGCGCATGCCGTGGGCGACGCGCGCGGCGGCGCGACCGCCGAGGCGCTTCCTTCCCCGGCGCCGGATGCGGGTACGTGGGTGGCCATCAAGGTGCGCCGCCCGAACGTGGTGGAGCAGATGACGCAGGACCTCGCGCTCATTCGCCAGGCCGTTGCACTTGTGGGGCTGACGCGCGCGACCGACGGCATCAAGCTGAACCTCGACGACCTCGTGAGCGAGCTCGAGCGCACGACCCACCAGGAGTTGGACTTCTGCATCGAGCAGGAGAACCTCGTGCGCTTCCGGCAGTTCTTGAGCGACCAGTCCGGCGTGGAAAGCCCGCGTCCCTACCCGCGCATGAGCTCCGACGACGTGTTGGTGATGGACTTCATCGCCGGTCCCATGATCAACGACGTGCCCGCGCTGCGCGCGCAAGGCCTCGACCCGGCGAAGCTGGGTCAGCGCCTGGCCGAGAGCTACGTCACGCAAATCGTGGACAACGGCTTCTTCCATGCCGACCCGCACCCCGGCAACATTCTCGTGCACGACGGCGACATCGTGTGGATCGACCTCGGCATGGTGGGCGAGCTGTCGGCGCTCGAGCGCGCGCTCATCGGCCGCATGTTTCGCGCCGTGGCCGAGAACGACCCCTATGCGCTCATGGAGGCGCTGCTGGGCGCCGCGCGCGTGGAAGGCCCCGTCGATCACGGGCGCCTGCTCAGTCAGCTCGGCAACCTGCTGGTGTCGTACACCACGGTGAACCTGGCCGACATCAACGTGGGCTCGGCGCTGGTGGACGTGTTCGGCGTGCTGCGATCGCAGAACCTGGCTCTGCCGTCCTCGTTCACGCTGCTCGCGCGCGGTATGGTGACCATCGAGGGCGTGCTGGTGGACATCGCGCCGAACACGAGCGTCATCGACATCATCTCCGACCACGTGAAGCACCGCACCCGCACCTGGGCGGCGCTCGAAACGAAGGCGCGCGAGTTCGCCTCGAGCGCGCTGACGTCCGCCGAGTCCGCCGTGCGCCTGCCCACGCAGGCGTCGCACACGCTCGACATGATCGACCGCGGCCAGATTCGCGTGGGCGCCGACCTGGGCATTCCCACCGATGCCATCGCCGCGCTCTATTCCGTCAGCGGCACCGTGGCCATGGCCCTCATCTCCGCCGGCCTGTTCGTGGGCTCGAGCCTGCTGGCCACCACGAACATGCATCCCCAATTCCTCGGCGTCCCCCTGCTCGGCGTCCTCGGCTACCTGGGCGCCTTCGCCCTCGGAGCCTACGTCGTATGGCGCAACATCGTCATCCGCCACCGGCAAAAGAACGAGGAGAAGCTGTAAGCCTGCGTGGGGGCTAGTGGGTTGGTTCGTCGGAGTTGATGATGTCGATGATGTCCTGCTTGGAATGGACGTCGAGCTTGCGGTACACGTTGCGCACGTGCGACTTCACCGTGTTCTCGGAGACGCAGAAGCGCTCGGCCATGTACTGCGTGTTGCGCCCCTGCGCCAGGCATCCCAGGATGTCGCCCTCGCGCGGCGTGAGTCCCGCGTGGTCGGCCAGCACGACGCAGGCGGCTTCCACGCGATCCTCCACGATGCGCTCGGGCGCGGCAGTTGCGGCACCCCCTGCAACGTCCGTGCCCGCAGCGTCGGCTTCGCTTTGCGACAGCGCGGGAATGGAGCGGTCTTTCAGGATGAACATGATGGCGGTTGACGAGAGATAGATGGCTGCCAACGCCAGGGCCATGAGCGCCACCGTGTCCGATCCCATGGTTTCCGCGAAGAAGAACCCAACGCCCACGCCCGCCAACGACGCCAGTGCCACCATGCCTTCGCTGACGCCGTACAGCAGAAACGCGGGCGCTCGCGTCTCGTACACCGCGTCGGACACGATGCACCAGGAAATGACGTCGGCGATAAGCCACCCCATGGCCACGAGCGCGTTCGCGAACCCTCCGCCGCCGTTCCAGAAGAACGCCAACAGCAGGAATCCGCCGGTGGAAAGGGGCAGCGCAATGCGGTAAGCCGCTCCCAGGTTCATATTCTTGCGGAACAGCACCAGCGGCAAGAACAGCACCAGCACCACGGCGAACGTCATTGCCGTCGAGGTGAGCTGCGCTTCGCCGACGTCGGCCGATTGCTGGCCCGATGCGAACAACGTCACGTTGCTGAGAAACGCGAACAACGAGGTGAGCAGCACCGGACGCCACAGCGCGCTCGCCGCCCGCTTCATCAGCGCGGAAGTGGGAGGCTCCACCACCACCTCGCGCGTGGCCAGGCTTTTGCGCAGCAGCACGGGGATGAGCCCCACGCCCACCACCGCGCTTGCCAGCAGGCCGACCGGCGGAAACTCCACGACGAGTGCGTACACCGCCAACGCGGCAAGGTAGGACAGCAGCACGAACACGTACGTGGTGCGCAGCGAGAGCGTGCCGCAAAACCGTCCCCACACCAGCAGCATGAGCGCGTCGCCCACGCCCAGCACGGCCGCGGATAGAGCGAGCAGCGCCGTGCTTTCCGACGGGCCGAAGGCGAAATCGGGTAGGCGCAGCACGAGGGCCGACAGCGCGATGCCCACCATGATGAGCGCCGCGGAAAGGACGGAGCACGCGGTTGATGCTGCGAAAGCAGGGCGGCGGCACGCGACAAGCGCGAACGCAGCGAACGTGAGTAGCTTCGTGAACATGAACAGCGCGAGGAATACGGCTGCCGTGCTTTCGCCCAGTCCGGTTGCGCCCATGAGCGGCATCGCGTCGTGGAAGTAGATGAAGCTGAAAGCGAGGTACAGCGCGTAACCCAGGAACCCAAGCTTGATGCGGCCCGCCCACGTTCGCGGGAGCGTCGGTTCAGCGGGGGGATTGTCGTGCGCGAATGGCATGTGCCCAGTATATACTGCCGCGCCGCGGACGTACCACCCGTGACGGGTGAAATGGCGCGAGGGCCCCAAAAGGCGTATTTCATCTGCGGCGGGTGTCGAAGCGTTCGTCCTCCTTGCCTAGTATGGGCTTCGACAGGGCGCTCGAAGGGGCCGCGCGAGTACGGAAAACGCGCGCTGCGAGCGTCTGAAATAGCAAACGAGCAAGGAGGGATTGGTATGGGAACCAATGATATGAGTCGTCGTGCCTTTTTGGGATTCGGCGCTGCGGCGGCCGTGACGGCAGGCGCAGCCGGGCTTGCCGGGTGCGCGCCGGCCGCGCCTGCGCAGAAGGACGCCGCAACTGCCGAACCGACGACCGCGGGCGATGGCACGCCGTCGTTCTTGACGGCGCCGGCCGTGCCCACCGACGTGCAGGACACGAAAGAATGCGATGTGCTGGTTATCGGCCTGGGACTGTCGGGGTGCTGCGCCGCGCGTGCTGCGGCTGAAGGCGGCGCTAAGGTCATCGGCATCGAGAAGCAGGCGCAAATCGGCGTCATCGGCATGGCGGGCGACTTCGGCATCTACGGCTCGAAGGTGCAGAGCGATTTGGGCATGGAGCTTGCCGACAAGGCCGAAGTGGTGCATCAGCTGATGAAGGACATGACGTTCCGTCCGAACGAGCGCATGCTGAACTACTGGTACGACCATTCCGGCGAGGACTTCGACTGGCTCATCGAGGCGTCGGATTGCGAGGTGCTGCCGACGTCGGCCACGCCCGCAAGCGGCGAGAAGGAGTGCGTCATCCGTCCGAAATGCTATCCCGTGTTGGAAGGGTACGACCGCTCGAGCGAGCTGTTCCCCTACTTCAACGGCACGGTTACCACGGAGCCGAGCGTGGGATGGTGTATGGAATCCTGCCAGCAGATTGCCGAAGGCAAGGGCGCTGAGCTCATGTTCGGCATGTTCGCCGAGCAGCTTATCAAGGACGACAAGGGCGCGGTCACCGGTGCGTACGTGCGCGACAGCAAGGGCGTGTACACGCAGATCAACGCCTCGAAGGGCGTTGTGCTGTGCTGCGGCGACATCTCGGGCAACCCCGACATGCTGTACTACTACGTGCCGTGGGTCGAGGGCATCGCGCCGTTCTACCCGAACGTGGACGTGGAAGGCAACGTGGCGAACACGGGCGACGGCCATCGCATGGGCATGTGGGCCGGCGGCCATATGGAGCTGGGCCCGCTCGCTCCCATGACGCATCACATGGGCGGCGCGCTGGGCGTGGATGCGTTCTTGCAGCTGAACGTGCGCGGCGAGCGCTTCATGAACGAGGACATTCCCGGACAGAACATCCAGGATCAACTGTCGCGTCAGCCCGAAGCGCGTTCGTTCCAGATCATCGACGCGAAGTGGCCCGAGCAGCTGGCGTGCCAAGGCACGGGTCACGGGTTCGTCAACTATTTCGTGCCCGAGGATGAGGCCGACCAGTGGCCGGCTGTGGTGGGCAAGGACGCAAGCGCAAGCTTCACCGGTTACACCACCGAGCAGATGTTCCTCGACGCCATCACGTATCAGGCCGATACCATCGAGGATCTGGCAAAGCAGATGGGCCTGCCGAAGGACGCCGTGGTGGCGTCGGTGGAGCGTTACAACGAGTTGGCTCACCAGGGGTCCGACGACGATTTCGGCAAGCGTGCCGATCGCCTGTTCCCGCTTGAGACGCCGCCGTTCTACGCGTGCGAGTTCGGCGATGCGGGCATGCTCGTGTGCATGGGCGGCCTCGAATGCGACCTCGATCTGCATGTGGTGGACGACGACAAGAACCCCATTCCGGGGCTGTACGTGGCGGGCAACACCATGGGCGGCCGCTATGCGGTGGAGTATCCGGTCACCGAAGCCGGCATCAGCCTGGCCACGGCCATGACGTTCGGTCGCTTGGCGGGCGTGAACGCTGCTGCGGGGCTTTAGGGCATGAAAAAAGGGAGCCGGCTTGGGGCCGGCTCCCGATGCGTGCGGGTGGTGCGGGATTGTGCGTGCTCGCTAGGCGAACACGACGATGGCGGCGGGGTCCTTGACGCGCAGGGCGGCCGTCTCCATGATGCGGAACGTGTGGTTGAAGTCCGCGAGCTCCAGGTAGCCCACCGAGAGGTCGAGGCCGACGGCGAGGTCCAGGTACTCGGGCTCGGCGCACACGAGCACGGCCTTGCCGGGGCCCATGACGCTGGTCATGTACACGTTGTCGCCGATGAGCTTCTTGATGCGGTCGATTTCCAGCAGACCGGTGTTCGGCTGCAGACGCTGCAGGTCGAGGAACAGGTCGGGCGACACCACAAGCGCGTAGCGGCCGAGGTAGCCGGTCTTGGCAAGCTGCGCAACACCGGCGGTGACGTCGGCGAAGCTGTTCTCGCCCTGAGCCCAGTCGCCCTTCTTGATCTTCGTCGAGCCCTTCACGGTGAGCAGGCCGTCGGCGCCGAGCGCCTTGTTGCCGTTCAGGATGAGGTCGTCCTCGCGGCGCGACGCCTTCTTCGCGGCGGCGATGGCCACCGAGAGGTCAAGCGGGTAGCCGGTTTGCGCGGCGTACTCCATGTCGCGGCCGAGCAGGGTGAAGTCCTCGAAGAACATCGGCAGCTCGAGCTGCGTGCGTCCGACGATGCGGCCGATGCCGTCCTCAAGCACCTCTTCCTTGTTCACGCCGTCGACGGCAACCGAGGTCACGCCGGGGCCGAGCGGGCCGAACACCTTGAGGAAGCGGCGGCACGTCAGCTGGTTGCGCGCCGTGCCGATGACGGTGCTGTCAATGCGGTTCCACAGGCCGTCCGAAAGGTCGGCCGATTCACGAGCGAGATAATCCATAGCGAACTCCTTTCGAGGAGAATACGCGGATGCGAACGAATGTTTCACGTGAAACATTCGGCCTCCATCAACGGAAAAGGCAGAAAAGCGAAAAACGAAACAGGTTACGACAGGTCGCCTACGGTGGGGGCGGGAGCGGGCTCGGCCGGGGCCGGGGCAATCTCGCCGTCGGTCTTGATGCCAAGTTCGGCAAGCTTCTCCTGCACTTCGCCTTCGCCCTCCAGGAAGAACTCCGTCTCCGTGGGGTCGAGGTGGCGCATCAGCGTGATGAGCTCGCCCATGTGGGCCTTCTCCTCGTCGCGGATGTCGGCGAGCACGGCCTTCGCGGCCGGATCGTCGGTGGCCTGATAGTGGGCGTCGTACAGGAAGATGGCTTCAAGCTCGCCAGCGATATCGATGCGGAGCGCCTGCATGAGTTCGGCGTTCGTCATCTTGCGATCGACGTTGCCGGCAAACGGGTTGGGGAAACTGGGCATGAGATCCCTCTCTTTCGGTGTGAACAGCGGTTCTTTTCATCTCTCTGTTCGATATGATACTCCGTTTGTCATGATAGAAACATAACGAGTTGGTCATTATTGATAACTATTCTCAATAACTACAGACTTGAAGGCGAGCTTGCGATACGCCACCACGCCGATGCCCGCAAGCGCCAGGGTGAGCACGGCGATGGCCGCGGCTCCCAGGTAGTTCCCGTCGCCGAATGCGCCGGCGGCCAGCGTCGAGGTGATGACGGAGGGGATGCGCCCGACGGTGGTGAGGGCCACGATGCGCCCGACGGAGCTCGTACCCAGCCCGGCTACGTAGGTGAGCAGGTCTTTCGGCGTGCCCGGAATGAGGAAGCACAGGAACAGGAGCAGCTCGAAGCGCCGCGAATCCTGCAACCACTTCATGGACGTGATCTTTTCGGGCGAGAAGAACAGCCCCACGATGCGCATGCCGAACGTGCGCACGAGCAGTATGACCGCCGCCGTGCCGAGCGCGCTTGCGACGAGGCACCACAGTGTGCCCTCCCAGAAGCCGAACGCGTACCCGGCTCCCAGCTCGAGCGGTTCGCCCGGCAGGAAGGCGAACACGATTTGCGCCATGTTGGCCAGCACGAACACGACGCGGCTGAGCGGGCCCGTCTCGTCGACCCATGCGCGGAAGCGCGGGGCGTCGGCCACGAACGCGAGCAGCTCGGGTCCGTACAGGATGCAAAACGCGGCCAACCCCGCGGTGAGCGCAAGTAGGCCGACAATGACGGCGATGCGCTTCTTGATGAGGGTCTTCCGTGTGTCTTCCATGGGAGCTCCGTTTTCTCGGGGGCGTTCGGTACGCTTCCGATGCTACGGGGCAAATATCTACCGGCTGTCTACGTCGTCGTATTCGAGCGAAAATCGGGCGATCACCCGCGCGCCGCCCCCGCCTTCCGTGCCGCTCGGCTCGCGATTTTCCAGCACGAGCCCGCCGCCGTGCTTCTCGCACAGCAGCGACGCGATGTTCAATCCCAGGCCGAAATGGTCGCTCGACGGAGCCTCGCTGAAGAAGGGCGCGCACCCGCGTTCGAGCGCGTCGGGCGAGAAGCCGGGCCCGTCGTCTTCCACTATCAGCACGAGGCTGCCATCCTGCACGTCCATGCGCGCGTCGATGCGGGCGCAGGCGTAACGGGCGGCGTTGCTCAGCAGGTTCTCGGCAACCTCGCCCACGATGGATTGGTCGAGGTGGAGGGCGGGGCGCTCGCGATCGCACCGCGGGCTGACGGACAGCCCGAACGCGCACCCGTGTTGCGCGCTCAACGCCACGCCGATGTCGTCCACCATGATGGCCGCGTCGTCGAACGGCACGTCGTGTGCGGTGATGGTGCGATCTTCGAGCTTTTGCAGGCCGCTCATGGCTTCGACGTAACGCTCAAGGCGTTTCACCTGATCGGCCAGGGACGACACCGACGCGGCAAGGCGCTCGGGCGAGGCGTCGCCCGTCTGCAGGTGCGCGTCGAGCAGCTCGATCTTCCCCTTGAGGATGGTGAGCGGCGTGCGCAGGTCGTGCGCGAATGCCGCGTTGAGGCGCTTGCGCTCTTCGGCGGTGCGCCACAGCGAGCGCTGCGACGCGGCCAGCGATGCGCGCATGGTTTCGAACGACGATGCCAGGCGGCCCAGCTCGTCGTCGCGGTCGTACGCCACGACGAAGTCGAGATCCTGATGCGCGATGTTCGAGGCTGCATCGTCGAGCACGGTGAAGCCCGGTTGCAGGCGCTTCTGGAAGAATCGTCGCGCCGCCGCGAAGATGCACAGGCCGAACCACAGCGGGAACATGAGGAACGTGAGCGTGCCGAACAGGCTGGACAGGAGCAGCGCCTCGTCGGAAGGCGGCGTGGACAGGTAGTAGCCTATCGGCGATGTGAGCAGGCCGGATGAGCTTCCGTTGTCGAAAGCGGGGTCGTCGTCGGCCGAGAAGAACGCGGCGTAGGGGCTTTCGGGATGCTCCTCGATCCAGGCGTAGAATCGGGCGCGCGCCTGCGCGTCGTAGACGGGCAACCCTTCGACGGACAGGTCTTCGGCGGGTAGGTCTTCGTCTTCCGGGGCTTCGATGGTGAGCGCGTCGGAGGTTTCGTCGCTCGACTGAGAGCCACTCAGGCCGAACGTGACGCTGGTATATTGGTAGTCGCTCGCGTCGGTGATGCTGGTGAGCGGCGACACGTCGCGCATGGGCAGCGAGGTCATGTCGTCGCGCACCGTCTGCACGAACACGCTGCTGCCGTTCTCATCGATTTCCACGGCGCGCGCCGGCACGAGGGAATCGGTGCTCTCGTCGTACAGGTAGAGGCCGGACATTTCGTAGGCGTCGCGGGTGGCGTCGTTTTGCAGCGAGGCGAATACCGAGGCCGTGGCGCTTGAAACCACGAGCGCGATCAGCAGAAACACCAGCATGTACACCATGAACGACGTCTTTAGCGACGCGTTGCGCCAGCTGTGCCGGATGCGGGCGAACACGCTCGGGCGCTCGTCGGGGTGCGGGGCGCGCCCTCCGTCGGGCGATCCCGCTACGCGCGCCATCGGTACCCCATGCCCCACACGGTTTCCACCGGATCGGGCGCCGCGCCCGCCGTTGCCAGCTTCTTGCGGATGCGGCGGATGTGCTCGGTCACCACCTGCGGGTCGCTTTCGTTTTCCCATCCGCCCACGCGCTCGTGGATGCGCTCGCGCTCGAACACCTGTCCGGGATGCTTCGACAGGAAGGCGACGATGTCGAACTCGCGCCGCGTCAGGTCCACGGGTTGCCCGGCCACCGTAACGATGCGCGTGCGGTAGTCGATGACGATATCGCCGTCGAACCGCACCTCGGTCTTGGTTTGCTGGCGGTTCGTGCGCGCAAGATGCGCCTTCACGCGTGCGCCGAGCACGGCGAGCGAAAACGGCTTGAGCACGTAGTCGTCGGCGCCGGCCTCGAAGCCCTCGAGCGCGTCGACGTCTTCCACGCGCGCCGTGAGGAAGATGATGGGGCAGGTGAGGTGCTCGCGCAGGCGGCGGCATACCGTATAGCCGTCCATGAGCGGCATGCCCACGTCAAGCACGATGAGGTCGGGATTCTGCTCGGCGCGCTTGAGCGCGGCCGCGCCGTCGCCGGCGGTGAGCACCTCGTAGCCCAAACCCGTGAAATACTCGTCAAGCAGCGCAACGATTTCCGCCTCGTCGTCCACGACGAGGATGGTGGTGTGCGATGCGCGCTCGGTTTCTCCCACGGTGCTCCCTTCGGTGTGCTGCATGCTGCGCCGGAAGTCTACCATGAGAATGTCAAGAAACGGTCAACGCGCGCGCCGCGTTTCACTCGTTGGTGCCTTCCTTCACGATGAGCACGGGGACGTCGGCGTTGCGCAGCACGAAGCTGCTCACGCTGCCCAGCATGCCGCGGAGGGCGCCCAGGCCGCGCGAGCCCATGACGATGAGGTCGCAGCCGTTGTCGACGGCGTACGTCACAATTTGATCGCCGGGGCTGGTTTCTTGCAGCAGCTCCACGTGCACCTTGTTCATCAGGCCCTTGAGCAGGGGGTCGATGCGGCGGCGCAGGCGCTCTTCCGCTTCGGCGGTGACGGCTGCGAACGTGGCTTGGAGCGTTCCCGAGGTGGACACGATCTGCTCGTCGCGCCCTTCGGCTTCCAGCTTGTCGATGGCAAGCTGCTCGGTGTCGATGATGTGGACGATGCGCAGCGTGAGGCCGGGGTCGTCTTTGGCGAAGCGCACCGCTTCCGCAAGCGCCGCCTGAGCCGAGGGCGAACCGTCGTAGGGAACCATGATGTTGTCGTAAAGCATGGCAACTCCTTTTCGCACGCGAGGTGGAACGTTGCCATCAGTATAGCAGCCCGGCGCGCGCGGGGTTTTCGCTGCGGCATCTTGGTTTCAGAGCGTGAAGTAATACGATTCCAGCAGGTAGGACTGCTCGTAGCGCTCGGCAAGCAGCAGGAGGCGGCGCTTGACGGCCTCGCCGGTTGCCTCGCCGCGCCCGAAGCGCGTCATGAGCGTGTCGAACGAGGTGCGCTCGCGCATGGTGACGTGCGGGGACACGTAGCCCCACACGTGCTGCGCCGCGTTGCGGAACGAGCCGGGGTCTTCGGGCAGGGCCAGCGCGCGTTCGACGGTTTCGTAGAACGGCACGGCGGGGTAGCCGTGCTTGTCCTTGAGCAGTTGGCGAAGGGCCTGGTAGGCGGCCTGATCGTGCTCGAGGATGGCGTACTTGTAGCGCGCCCATTCACGCTCGAGCGCAGCGATGCCCTCGTGATGCGTGCACAGGATGCACTTGAGGGCCGAAAGGTTCTTGTCCTTCACTTCCAGCATGATGTCGGGGAGTGAGGGGTTGCCGCCGCTTTCGCTCGACGCGCTGCGAAACGCGACGAGTTCCTGGTAGAACGCGAGGAAGGCGTCGATGCCGATGGTGTCCGCATGGCTGCCCGGTCGCCGCCCCGGTGCCTGTTGCGCGTAGTGCATTTTCTGAGGGCCGTCCTGCGCGCGCCACGTTGCGCGCGCTTCGTCGAGCAGCTCGAGCCAACCGGGGCTGTCGGGTTCGTGGTTGAGCTCGTGGTGCAGTGTGTCGAACACCACCGGCGCGCCGGTCCGGCGGCTGAGCGCCAGCACGTCGCGCGCGGTGAACAGGCGGTCGTCGTTCTCGATGACGAGCCGGCGGCGCACGGTGGCGGGCAGCGTCTCGTAGGCGCGGGCGAAGCGATCGAGCGCGGCTTCCTTGTCGCCGTACACGCCGCCCACATGCAGCACGATTTTGGCGGTCGCGTCGAGTTCGAGCGCATCGAGGAACGCCGCGTGGTAGACGAGGTCGGCGACGGCGCGCTCGACGACGTCCGCATTGGGCGAGTTCAGCACCGTGTATTGTCCGGGGTGCATGCTGAGGCGCATGCCGTGCGTGCGCGCCGTGCGGCCGAGCGCCGCAAGTTGCGGAGCGAAGTCGGCCGTCCAATCGAGGGTGTTCACGGGACTCGAGCCGAAGGGGATCACGTCCGAGCTGATGCGGAACAGGTTGATGCGGTTGCGCGCGTTGTATGCGAGCGCCACCTCGAGCGCGGCCAGGTTGTCGGCGATGACGGCGGCAAGCCGTTCGGGCGTGGCGAGGCGCTGCGTGATGGAGCGCATGGCGGCGCCGGGCACCGCGAGGGTCTTCGAGGCGTAGCCGATGCTCATGCGCGTTCCTTTCCCGGGCCGTTTCCGCTGCTTTCGGAAGAGCGTCGATCATACCGCTTCGCGCCCCTCCGGGGGAGAACGTCGGGCCACCGCTTGGAAACGCGCGGGCGACACCTTCATGACCTGCGAAGATTCGATGCTACCATCGGCATTCCCGAGAAGAGGAGCGCCCATGAAGCCGTACTACGAAGGCTGGTACATGAAGCAGCAGCAAGGCGACGACGTGCTGGCCGTCATTCCCGGCCGGGCCACCGATAACGCATTCATCCAGGTGATCACGCCGCAGGGCGCGCGCTACCTGTCGTACCCGCTCGCGGCGTTCCGTCAGGAGGAGCGCCGAGGCGAAGGCATGGTGATGTATGTGGGCCGTAACCGCTTTTCGCCGCGCGGCATGGACGTTGACGTGCACGAGGGCGGCGTTGACCTGGTGGGACGGCTGCGCTATCGCTCCCTCACGCCGTTGCGCTCCGACATCATGGGCCCCTTCGCCATGCTGCCCATGGAGACGAAGCATACCGTGTTCAGCATGCGCCATCGCGTGAACGGCGAGCTCGTGCTGAACGGCGAGACGCACCGCTTCGACGACGGCGTCGGCTACATGGAGGGCGATCGCGGGCACAGCTTCCCGGCGGGGTATACCTGGGTGCAGAGCGGCGAATTCGACAACGGCGCGTCGGTCATGATCGCGGTCGCGCGCATCCCGATTGGCCCGGTGCGGTTCATCGGCTGCATCGCCGTCGTGAACCTCGACGGGTGCGAGTACCGCCTGGCCACGTATCGCGGCGTTCGCATCCTGCACGCCACGTCGTCGCTCGTCGAGCTCGCGCAGGGCGACCTGCGCCTGCGCGTGGACATCCTCGGCGAGGGCGGGCATCAGCTGCAAGCCCCCAACCAGGGCGCCATGCAGCGCGTCATCCGCGAGAGCCCGTCCGTGCCCGCGCACTTCCACTTCGAGCGCCGCGGTCGCACCCTCCTCGACGCCCGCAGCCCCCACACCAGCTACGAATACGTCCCGGAGTAAGGGAGCGATACAGCGGGCCCGCCGGATTTCCGACGGGCCCGCTCGGGTGGCGCTTGTTACCGCTGCTTGCTGTCGCTTGCTACTCCGGGGTGCCGTCGCCGAACAGGAGCTCGCGCTCGGAGCCCTTGAGCGCGGCACGGGCCTGATCGCGCAGGTTGTTCATGCCGCTGAGGAACTGGCGGTACATGACCACTGTGAGGTAGCGGCCCTTCGGCGTGAGCGTGAGTTCTTCGGCGTTGTCGGTGGCGAATGCCCCGTTCAGGCGCATGAACGCCATTTCCGCAGGCAGACCGCGCTCGACGCTGCAGCCGAAGTCCTTCGCGAACTGCTTCTTATCCAGGCGCAGCTTGTACAGGTCGAGCAGGAAGCGGTAGCGCATGAGGTCGCGCTTGCTCATCTTCGTCTTGCCCATGATGGACATGCGCCCGCTCTCGATGGCGGCGTTGTAGTCCTTGATGCTGAAGTTGTTGACGTACAGGTATCCGTTGAGGTGCGTGATGGAGCCGCTGCCGATGGCGGGGTACTCGTCGTAGTTCACCTGGTACTCGTCGATTTGCGGCGTGGGGTTCTCGAAGCCGCAGAGCGACGCGCCCTCCTGTCCGGAGCGGGTGAACGTCCACAGCGTGGTGCGTTCGAACAGCGGATCATCGCCGCCGGCCAGCACGCCGTCGAGGATTTGATAGTAGCGGTGCTCGCGCTCGTAGTCCATCGCGCCCAGCGTGGAAGCCATCTTCCGCGTGGTGGCCGACGACACGTACAGCGGCGAGAACGTGGTCTGGCGGCAACCGCTCAGCGCGATTTTCTCGAGGTCGGCCATGAGCACGTCCTCGGTTTGCGAGGGGAAGTTGAAGATCATGTCCACGTTCAGCGAGTCGAAATACGATTCGGCCTCGGCAATGCGCTCGAGGATTTCCTCGCCGCTGCCGTATTTCTCGTAGCGGTCCATCTGCTTGAGCAGGTCGTCGTCGAAGCTCTGCACGCCCACCGACAGGCGCTGCACGCGACCCTTCATCTTGTCGAGCCACGGCTGCGCCAGATGGTTCGGGTTCGTCTCGGAGGCCACTTCCTTGATGTTGAAGTTGTCGCGCGCCAGGTCGAGCGTTTCGCACAGCTCATCGATCATCACCGTCGGCGTGCCCCCGCCCACGTAGATGCTCTCGAAGTCGTAGCCGAGATCCTTCAGCATCATCATTTCCTTGCGCATGTTCGCGAAGTACGGCTTCGCGATTTCCTCGCGGAAGGGATAGCGGTTGAAGCTGCAGTACGGGCACAGGCGCTCGCAGAACGGCACATGCATGTACAGCATGTAAGGCTGTCCGGGGTTGGCGGGCGGCATCATCGTTTCGGTGGTGGGGTTGAGTGCCAGGTGCTGCTTCGTCATGGTCTTGATCAAGTTGGACAGTATGCGCTCGGATAGCATGAGTCTCCTATTCGCGGATTAATTGTTTCGCGTCATATGGTAATGCTTCTTGGCCGTTTCGCACGCAAAACATCGAACGGCCATCATGAAGTTTGAAGATAGCGCGACGGCAGCAGTGGACGAAAAGAGAGATTGATGGAGAGAAACAAAGAAAGCGCCGGAGGTAGGTGATAACTCACCGTTCGGGCGCTTTGCTGATTGCACTTTGCCATACTTGGAGATGTAAACCCTCATTTTATCTGATTCGGATTTTACGACTAACCATCTCAGCTTTGTTCGATCTGACTCCCCCTTTGGGGCATAAACCCCGTGTCATCCTATGAGAGCAGAGGGGTCGCGATGGCAGTCCCTACGCTCCGCCTGCTGCCCTTTTGGCAGAGATCGCACGATATGAACGATTTGTGCGCCAAGCTAAGAATCGCGACCTGGGGTTTCTCGAAATCGGGAAGGAAAATGCGACCAGATATCGTTCATAACTCGAAATCTCTGCCAAGGCAGGGACGCGGAAACCCATGCTGCCCGCGGGCCCGCGGCGCGGTGCTTCCGGAAAGGACGGGCTTCCTCCTGTTCCGGCTGCGGTTATGCTCCAAAGGGGGAGTCAGAATGATCGATTCAAAACGGACACTGTTCAGCCGAAGAGTCTTGAATGGAAGACACCGACCGTATGGCAAGCGCGGCGATTCACATACATCAGATGTTTCATGGTTCGCAGTTCACAGCACCATTTCCGAACCTCGCGCTCGATAGCCATATCCGGCAGCTTTTTCATTCTCCGCGCATCGACGTTGAGGTCTGGCGCGATTATGGTCTTTCCCCGGGGCTGTTTCATAGGTGCCATTATATGGCCTTTAGAAGCCGCATCATCCTTGAAAGATGGGCTGCTAAGATTTCTTCCCCGATGCGGTTCCCTCAACATGCGTCTCAACACCCTCGAACAATTCCGATGCGGTCATGCTGAGTCCAGCGGCTATTCTCTCGATTGTGTCCAGGGAAATGTTTCTCCGGCCATGCTCAATCTGAATGATGAACGACTTGCTCAGCCCAATCATGAGGGCAAATTTGTTCGTAGAAAGGCCCGCTTGCTCACGCAAGGTCTTCACTCTAGCGCCGAATTCTTTCTTCATCAGTTCGCTCATGGCCACAAGAATATGCTTTCGTGTTCAAGAATCGGTATACTACTGTATACCGACAGGGATCAAGAACGCTGAAATAGCACCAGAGGACTGTGGGTTTTAGGAGACAAGATGCTGATACGAGACGAGGAAACGAGAGCGCTGCTTCGAATGTTTGGGGAGAACGTTCGAGTGTCGCGAGAGAGCGCAGGCCTGTCAGTGGAAGAGCTTGCAGAGCGGATGAAGCAGATAGACAACGAAACAGCGAGGGAGAGCACGCGGGCATATGGGCGCAATATCCGCATTGCCCGTGAAGCTGCTGGGTTGTCGGTCAAAGAGCTGGCAAAGCAAGTGGGTATAAGCTCGATCAGAATGCGTTTCATAGAGCGTGACGCGTATCGCTGTAATTTGAGCATCGGCGGGAAGATAGCTTCCTCTTTAGGTGTTGAATTGGCGAGCCTATTCAAGCAACGCTAATCTTGCGGGCGGCTTGCCACCCTTCCTTCAGGTTGCGAGATGCGCTTTGGAGTCTCTCCGAGCGGTGCAGTTCGGCCTTGCTTTCCGGGTTTTTCCTTAGAAATCTATGAGGTCGCGAACCTTCACGCCAAGAGCCTTTGCGATGCGATAAAGCACGCTTATGCTGATGTTGGATTTTCCAAGCTCGATTCGCGATATGTAGGCCTTGCTCTCAGAGCTGCCGATCATGAGGGCAAGCTCGTCTTGCGACAGCTCCTGCTCCAAACGGAGTCTACGTATTTTCATACCGAGCTTTTGTAAGTAGTCCTCTTCCATCTGCTGAGCGATATGCGCTGCAAGCGTCGACAAAACGACATCACACCCTTTTCGCTTTCGGGCGCTTTCTTGTCCTTGGAAAAGAAACAGGCCGCCAGAATCTGGCGGCCTGATCTTATTCGTGGAGCCAACGAGCGGATTCGAACCGCTGACCTACGCATTACGAGTGCGTTGCTCTACCAGCTGAGCCACGTTGGCATACGGCTTCTAAGCGAAGCGCGAGTAAGAAGTATATCCGAACCCTTTCCCTCCCGCAAGGGGGTTCCCGTGAATTTCGCACGCATCCTGTCGGGGATTTTTGAGAACTATCAGGCAAGTTCACCCATCTGGTGTGAAGGGGTGAGGAGGCGTGTACCTAAACTGGGGGACAGAAACGGTCTTCGTGGGGAGGGCCGCGTGAATCAACAGGAGGGATCAGCATGGGAACGAACATAGTGACGTTCGATCGTAGGAGCTTCTTGAAGGGCGCGCTCATGGCAAGCGCCGCAACCGCAACGGGCGCGATGCTGGGCGGGTGCAGTCCGCAGCAGGGCGGGGCGTCGTCCGCTGCGGGTGCCGCTTCTGAAGCAGCGCCCATGACGGCGGGTGCGTACGATAAGCTCACGTGGAGCTTCGAGGTTCCCCCGGAGCCGGTGGACGAAAGCGCTATCAAGGAGACCATCACCGACGACGTGATCGTTATCGGCTCGGGCGTGTCCGGGCTGGTGGCCGCGGCGTCTATCCTGGGGCATGGTGGCAGTTGCACGCTGTTCTCGGCCGGCACGAAGGCGGTGTCGCGCGGAGGGTCGAACCATGCGGTGGGCACGAAAACGCAGGCGCGCCTCGGCTTAGACTACACACCCGATACCGTAGCGGCCCATTTCAACAACGAGATCGCGCGCCAGGGATATCGCATGGACTCGCGCAAATGGTGGAAATGGATCAACGAGTCGGGCGAGGCTATGGACTGGATCACCGATATCATGGACAAGGCCGGCTATACCACCACGCTCGAGTTGCCCTTCAGCGATCCGAACGGGACGTTCAGCATCCCTAGCGGCGCGCACAACTTCTACGGCCCCGAGATCGAGAACAGTGCCAATGATGGAGAACCCCTGCTCACGGCGACGCTTGAGCGTTACATTCTCGACAACGGCGGCTCCATCACGTACAACACGAAAGCCGAATATCTCGTGCGCGAAAACGACAACAGCGGACGCGTGACGGCGGTGGTTGCCACGAATGACGACGGCGACTATCTCAAATACGTGGGCACGAAGGCCATCGTCATGGCAACCGGCGATTTCTCGGGCGATCCCGACATGATGGCGAAGTACTGCAACGCTTTCGCCGATTACGTGGCCGAAGGCGCGGGTGACTACGATGCCGAATTCCAGTTCGGCGGTCTCATGCCGGGCGATGGCCAGAAGATGGGGCTCTGGGTGGGTGCCGCATGGCAGAACACTACGCCAAGCGCGCCGATGATCGGCTGGTACGGGTTCCCGGCACCGTGTTCCGATCAAAACCATCCGGGCATCCTGCTCAACGTGGAAGGCGAGCGCTTTATCAACGAGGACACGACCTCGGTGTATGCGGGGTACGCCATCAGCGGCCAAACCGAGAAGAAGGTGTTCACGGTGTGGGACAGCGCATTCGCCTCCCGTTTCGACTCGTGGGAAGGGCTCGGCAACAACATGGACAACCTGGGCGTCACGCCCGTGAGCGCCGAGGAGAAAGCGGCCGAGTTCGAAGCGGGCGTCAAGGAGAAGACGTACGTGAAAGGCGACACGATTGAGGAAGTGCTCGAGGCGCTTGCGGAGCAGGGCGGCATCGATGTGTCCGCCGCGAAGGCCACCATCGATCAATACAACGCCGACGTCGCCGCCGGTTCGGATCGAAGCTACCACAAGTGCAAAGAGTTCCTCATTCCCATCGAAGAGGGCCCGTTTTACGGGCAGTACAATCAGTTGGGGCCCGCGCAGTTCCTCTGCGTGCTCGGCGGGCTGCGCACCTCGCCGAACTGCGAGGTGCTCGATGAGACGAACGCGCCCATCGAGGGGTTGTACAACGTCGGTTCGATGATGGGCGACACATTCGGCACGTTCTACAATTTTAGGGTACCGGGGCAGAATCTGGGTATGACCTGCATCACGTTCCCGTACCTGCTGGGCAAGGACCTTGCGGGGAAGTAGATCCTCAGGAGCGCGCGGTGCGAAGCGTGGGATACTGAACATCCTGAATTTCGGCGGAATCGGAGGCGCAAACGAGGGCTTCCGATTCCGCATTTCCTCCGCTTGATGTTCGGCGGAGAAGCAGGGAGTGGGGAGGGGATATGAAAAACCTGATGAGGCGTCGAGGTGCGGTCGTATGGGGGTACGCGCTGCTGCTCGTGTTCTTCGGCTTGTTCACGGGGCGGGTGAACCTGCTATTCTTCGGCGAAAACGTGGACGCGGTGTTTTCCCTGTACGCGCATGCGGCCGAGATCGGGCAGGTGTGCTGCCTGTTTTTGGCGGCGGCGCTCTCGTTTTTCCGACCGCGCGCGGCGGAGCGAATCGTCCCTCATGTGGCGTTCGTGCTGTTGGTGGCGGGATATGCGCTCACGCTGTACCAGGCGGTGGGCAACGATATGCCGCCCGTGTTGTCGGTTGCGGCCGGGGCTCTGTTCGGCGGTGGGCAAGGGGCGTGCTTCCTGTGCTGGTTTATCGTCTATGCGCGTTTGCGCACCGACGAAGTGGTGGGCACGATGGTGGCGAGCACCGTGCTGTCGGGCGTGCTGCTGCTCGTGATTGGCGCGATCCCCGACACGGTGATGCTGTTTAGCGCCTTGTCGGTGGTGGTGGCCGGAGGCGTGGCGCTCATGTATTACTGCTTGGGTTCCATTGCGCCGTGCGGAACGGAAGGCCTCGCTACATCGACGGGTGAAGGTGAGGAGGAAGGTACTCCCGACGGTGCGTCCGGTAACGCATCGAGTCATCGATTCCGCTCGTGGGCGTTTCTTGAGCGGCGATCACTGCTCTGCCTCGTTGCCATCGCGTTCGTGTGCGGCGCGCAACGCGTGATTTCGCTCGAGGGATTCCTCCCGCAGAGTGCGGTTCAGTCGCTGTTCTCGGTTGGCTACATCGGCGGCGCACTGGTGTTTTGGGCGACGGGGAAGGTTTCGGGGCCGAAAAACACCTTCTACGGCATCTACTCCGCCTTGCTGGTGATCATGGCGACGTGCGGCGTGGCGTCCTCGCTGCAAAGCGTGCCGGTGCAGACCGTCTTGTACGCGGTGGACAACATCGCGTTTACCATCGTGTCGATGTGCATGATTTTGACGGCACTGAAAGCCGTGCGAAGCTTCTGGCGCAACGCGCTGTTTGTGGGCGGCATCATCTGCGGCGTCATGTACTTCGCCATTCAATTCGGGCGCATGGTGTGCATCATGGTATCGGAGACCATCGGCATGGACGCCGTCGGAATTCTCATCGTGTCGGTCATTATCCTGTACGTGGTGGCCCTTGCCGCTATCTCATCGGGGCTGTTCTTCCGACAGGCCGTCAAGGGCGGCGGCGTGATGGAGCCTGCCAGCGCATCGCACGCCGAAGCGGATGAGGATTCGAAACGCCGCGTCATCATTTCGGTTGCGAGCGTTACGGAAGACGAACTGCGCGAAAACCCGGTATACCGAACGCAATACAAACTGACGGATCGCGAAATCGACGTGACCGTGCTGCTGCTTGCGGGATACAACTCCACCGATATAGCGAAGATCCTCACTCTGTCGGTGAACACGGTAAAGACGCATCTTAAGAACCTTTACGCGAAGATGGGCGTGCATAACCGCCGCGAGCTCATTGAGTTGCTGAACGAGATCGAGGGGGAACAGTGATGTGGGATGCAAGAACGCAAGCTGCGGAATCCGTGCGTGCAGCCTGGCAAGCGCAGCGAGCGTCGATGGTTGCCGCCGGTGCGGAACGCGAAGCGGAACGTCTGAAAAGCGCCTGCGAATCGGTGCTGCAAGCCTGCGCGACGGGGATGCCGTTGCGCCATCTGAGCGCGTGCGCTGTCGTGTCGGATGCGGGCACGGTTGATCTGACCGGGCGCGTCGTGCAGCAACGACAGGGGCGGTTTCCGTACTATCGCCGCGGATTCGACTGCGCCTTTATCGACGATTACGCGTTCGAGGGGCGTCGGCTGCTCGTGGGTGGTACGGGTGTCGTGGCAACGCGCGACGGAGCGCTCGTGGTAGTTGAAGCTCGGGGACGCTTCTCGGTTTCGCGCTTGTACCACGTTGTCGAACCGGACGAAGAAGACTTCGCGTATGTGCGCGAGGCGTTGCGTGGAATTGATGCGGCGCGGCTAGCGCGTGGCACGAACGCAGTGCGCTCCGTTGCGCTTGCCGACCTGCGCAGCGCTGTTTTGCCCTGGCCCGAGCCCGAGGTGCGTGCGCGCTTTGTGGATGCAACGGCGCGTTGCGATGCCTGCGGCGCTCGCGAGCTCAAGCGTTTGCTCGTTGCGGCGTGGATGCTCGAAGCTCATGCGATCGATCGGCTTGAAGATGCGCCGGTACGCTCGATTCCGGCAGCGGAAGGCGGCTTGGGCTGCGGCGGCGACCGGGATGCTCGCGCATGGGACGATGGCGTGGTTGCGCTTGCCGAAGGTCTGCTCGATGCGATGACCGACGCTTCGGCTACCCCGCTTGATGTGGTGGCCGCGACGAGCGACCTCTCCCGTCACCCGTGTGGTCAGAGGAGGGCAGTCTGCGTCTGCTTCCCTCCATCGTGTGTTGGCAGGCGCGATGCCTGGAGCGATGCGCCGCTCGACGAATCCGACCCCCGTTGGGTGCTCGGTGTTCCGCCGCGCACCCGGGCAAGCTATGCGTGGGTGCAGCAGACGATTGCCGCCATGGATGAAACCGGGTGCGCGCTTCTGCTGCTCGACAACGCGCCGCTTCATGCGAGTGCGGGGCGCGACGCTGCCGCACGCCGCGCGTGGGCCGAAAGCGGGCTGGTGGAAGCGGTGGTGGCGTTGCCGGGCGGCGTGTTTCCCGACGGGCGCCCGCCGGCGTCGTTCGTTCTCATGCGTAAGGGTCGTTCGGTCGGCGCGCCCACGCTGTTCATCGACGCGCAGACGTGTGGCCGGACGACGGCGTTTTCGCAGAGAGGTGCGGAACGCCGCCTTCCTTATGCGGTAGTCGAGCGCATCGTGGAAGCCTATGCCTCATGGAAGGCGGGGGCGAATGCGGCGGTAGCTGGTACGGCGGAGGGTTTCTCCTGTCACGCTGCATCGACAGCCGAAATCGCGGCGCACGACGGTCTGCTCACTGCATGGACGTACGTGAGCTCGTAACAGCCACCCTCCCTTCTCATCCTACGCCGGGGGGAACCTTACTACCAGGTACACGCCGGCGATCAAGATGGTGAGCAGCATGATGGGGAAGCCGGTTTTGAAGAAGGTGGCGAACGATATCTCGTAGCCGTGCTTCTTGCTGATGTCGGACAGCACCACGTTCGCGCTTGCGCCGATGAGCGTGCCGTTGCCGCCCAGGCAGGCGCCCAGCGACACGGCCCACCACAGCGGCGTGACGTCCATGCCGGTGGCCTCCATGGCCAGCAGGATGGGGATCATCGTGGCCACGAACGGGATGTTGTCGAGGAAGCTGGAAATCACGGCCGAGCCGATGAGCAGCACCAACATGGTGATGAACACGTTGCCCCCGGTCATGTCGATCAACCCGTTCGCCAACATGCCGATGACGCCCGTCTCGGCCAGCGCGCCCACGATGACGAACAGGCCGGCGAAGAACGACAGCGTGGTCCACTCCACGTTCGACAGCGCTTCCTCGATGCTCTCGCCCGAGATGAGCATGATGATGCCGGCGGCGCCGAGCGCGATGATGCACGACTCGAGCCCCAGCGCGCCGTGCGCCATGAAGCCCACCACCACGAGCGCCGTCATGACCACGCTCTGCTTGAGCAGGCGCTGGTTCTTGATCTGCGCGTGCTCGTCAAGCTCCATGATGCGCGAGCGATGCTCGTCGTCCACGTGCATCTTGCGGCCGTACATGAAGTAGAACACCACCAGCACTGCAGCCAGGATGATGACCACGGCGGGCGCGTCGTATAGGATGAAGTCGAAGAACGAGTACCCGGCAGCCGAGCCGATCATGATGTTCGGCGGGTCGCCGATGAGCGTGGCGGTGCCGCCGATGTTCGACGCGAGGATCTCGGTCATGAAGAACGGGATGGGGTTGATGTCGAGCAGCTTGCACACGGTGAGGGTCATGGGGCCGATGAGCAGCACGGTGGTCACGTTGTCGAGGAACGCGGAAAGCACGGCTGTGAGCAGCACGAACAGCAGCATGATCTTCCACGGGTCGCCCTTGGCCAGGCGTGCGCACTTGATGGCCAGAAACTCGAACACGCCCGACAGCTTCACCACCGACACGAACAACATCATGCCCAGCAGCACGCCCAGCGTGTTGAAGTCGATGTGCTCCATGGCAGCGTCGAACGGCATGACGTGCAGCGCCAGCACCAGCATGGCACCCGTGATGGCGGCGAGCGAGCGGTGCAGCTTCTCGGTCATGATGGCAAGCATGACGATGACGAATACGGCAATGGCGACGATCTGATTAACGTCCATAAAGCACCGCCTGACGCGGTAGTGTTTGTGCAAACGCCACGAAGAACCCCTCTGCTTGACGAGGTCGCGCTTGTGCACGGCCAATGCGCCTAACTATACCAATATGCCAGGTGATGGAACAGTAGTTTTCGGCGACAGTTGTCGCCCTCGCCGCGACAAAGCGGGGGTCTCGTTCCCGTCGCGGCAGGTGGCGCGACGGGCAGCGCAGCAGGCGACGCGGCTACGAAAGCGGGTAGCTGAGCAGCTCGTCCATGGTGATGAAGCGGTAGCCCTGCGCCTTGAGGTAGGGAAGGGCGTCCCTGAGCGCCTGAACCGTTTGCGAACGGTCACCGCCGCCGTCGTGCATGAGCACGATGGCGCCCGGCCACGCGTTCTTGATCTGGTCGGCGATGGGCCCGACGCCGGGGCGGCGCCAGTCCTGCGAGTCGATGTTCCAGCCGATTTCGGCGGTGACGAGGGGTCCGACGTTGCGCATGACGTCTTCGCCATAGTTGCCGCCGGGCGTGCGGAACACGTGGCTGGCCTCAGCGCCGGTGGCCGCCTCGATGGCTTCGTAGCCCTTCTGCACTTCGGCCACTTGATCTTCGGCCGTCATGTAGCCCAGGTTCACGCTCTGTCCGTCGCCCGCAGCGTGATCGAGGGTGTGCGTGCAAATCTGATGTCCTTCGGCCGCCGCGCGTTTCACCAGGTCAACACCTTCGCCGCTGATGCGGTCGCCCACGGTGAAGAACGTGGCTTTGGCGCCGAACTCGGACAGTGTGTCGAGGATGGCGGCGGTGGAATCGCTCCAGGGGCCGTCATCGAACGTGAGGGCCACCACTTTGTCGTCGCCGACCTCGGGCGACACGTTGCGGCGCACGGGGTTGACGGGGTCTTGCAGCATTTCTTCGGCGACGAGGCCCGATAGGGTGCCGGTTTTCGTGCGCTTCGTGCCATCCGCGCCGTCGCCCTCAATAATATGGATGGGTCCGTTGCCCTCCTCCTCGAAGGAGAACGGGATGGCCACTTCGGCAACTTCGGACGGTTCCTCGATGGGGTTGCCGTCGCCGAGTTCCACCACGTCGCCGCTCGCAAGCTTCGTCGTTGTGCCGGTGGTGGCTTCGCCGTTGATGGTGGCGTGGAACGGCTCGCCCTTGCCCTCTTCGATCACGCTGCCGTCGACGGCCACGAGGTCGCCCGGCTTCGGCTTGATGCCGGTGGCGTGCAGGGCGTCGCCGAGGGTTTTGTCGCCTCCCACGTTGACGCTGCTTCCGTTGAGCGTGATGGCGGCCGGCAGGCTCTGCACGAACAGGACGCCGCCGCCCACGAGAACAGCCAGCACGAGAACGGCGAGTGCGATGGCGAGAGGGATGCGCGACGTGCGCTTCGGCGGCGCGGCAACGGCACGCGCGTGAGGCCGCGCATTCGGATGCACGGGGCGTACGTACTCTGAACGGCGAGGCTCGTGGCCGCCGCTCTCATGCGTGGGGAACAAGTCGTCGAAACTGCGCTCGGTCATACCCTTCCTCGGTTGAAGCCGCTATGCGGATGTGCGCTGCGGCACGCGGCCGCGCTACCAACATACCGTACGAGAGGAGAACTATCAAATTGCCCCGGTGGACGTCATACGTATCTTCTACCAAGAGTTGAAGGTCGCACCAAGACGAAAGGGGTCACCGTTACCGCGCTGTCACATACTGAAAATTGTATGGAGGGCAGGTGTCAGTGCGGGCAGGGGCGTCTCGCGAGGTGCGGTGCTGCGCTTATACTGAACGCAACGTGATCGAAAGGAATGATCTATGGGTTTGCAGTTCGTCGGCGCCCGCGCCGTCAGCGCCGTTTCAACGTGGGGGCTCAAGAACGTGTTCCACCGTCCCGCCGCGAACTTCCCCGGCAAAATCGCGCTGTACGTGGACCCCCACCTCATAGCGAACCTGGCGCCGAAGCTGGAAAAGGGCTCCATATGCGTCGTGGGCACGAACGGTAAAACCACGGTGACGAATCTGTTGGCCGACGCTCTCGAGCTGGCCGGGAACCGCGTGGTGTGCAACCGCACCGGCGCGAACCTCGACTCGGGTGTGGCAACCTCGCTGCTGCACGCGGGCCCGTCCGACTGGGGCGTGTTCGAGAGCGACGAGCTGTGGTTGGCGAAGATTCTGCCGCAGCTGCAGGCCACCTACGTGGTGCTGCTCAACCTGTTTCGCGATCAGCTTGACCGCGTGGGCGAAATCGACCGCATCCAGGACAGCATCGTGGGCGCGCTTGAGAATTCGCCGAACACCGTGCTCGTGTACAACGCCGACGATCCGCTATGCACCGCCATCGCGGACCGCGCGGCGAATCGCTCCGTCGCCTTCGGCGTGAACGAGGACCTCGGCCTGCCGCAGAACTCGGTGGCCGACGCGCAGATGTGTCAGCGCTGCTCCACCATGTTGGAGTACGCGTATCGCCAGTACGGGCAGTTGGGCGCCTTCTCGTGCCCGACGTGCGGTTTCGCGCGCCCCGCGCTCGAGTACGCCGCCACGAACGTGCACCTCGGCCTCGACGGCCTGTCCTTCGACGTGTCCGACGAAACCATCAGCGCACCCTACACCGGCGCCTACATGGTGTACAACCTGCTGGCAACGGCCGCCGCCGCCGACCTGTGCGGGTGCCCGCTGCCCTCGCTGCAGAAGGCCATCGACGTGTTCGACCCGCAGAACGGACGCCTGCAAACGTTCGATATCGCGGGCCGTCGCGTGCTGCTGAACTTGGCGAAGAACCCCACCGGCTTCAACCAGAACCTCAAGATCGTGGCGCAGGACCCGGGCGACAAGGTGGTGGCCTTCTTCGTGAACGACAAGGAGGGCGACGGCCGCGACGTGTCGTGGCTCTGGGACATCGACTTCGAAGAGCTGGCCGAAGACGAGGCCAACCTCACCGTGTTCGCCGGCGGCATCCGCGCCAACGACATGCAGGTGCGCCTCAAGTACGCGGGTATCGACGCCCAGGTGGTGGAAGACGCCGAAGACCTGCTGGCGAAGATCAAGGGACTCCCGGCCACCCAAAGCGCCTACCTGATAGCCAACTACACCGCCCTGCCCCCCGTGCACAGCGTGCTGACCGCGCAAGCGGAAGCCCCCGCCGCCCAAGGCGCTCCCGCAGGTTCACCTGCAGGCGCGGAGAGCCCCTCATCCGTCGCAAGCGCCCCGTCCGCGGCAGAAAACAGGGACTCCCTTGTGATCGCGCACCTCTTCCCCGACCTGCTCAACCTCTACGGCGACGGCGGCAACGTGCGCATCCTCGAGCAGCGGCTTCGTTGGCGGGGCGTGCCCGTGGAGGTCAAGCGCGTCAACCATGGCGAAACCATCGACCTCGCCGGCGTCGACCTCGTTATGCTGGGCGGCGGCCCCGACCGCGAGCAACGGCTTGCCTCGGCGGAGCTCATGGGCATGCGCGAGCAGCTGCACGACTACGTGGAGGACGGCGGCGTGCTGTTGGCCATCTGCGGCGGCTACCAAATCCTCGGGCGCGAGTGGCTGCTCGGCGACGAGGTGGTGAAGGGTTTGGGCATCGTCGACATGACCACCGAGCGCGCCGCGGGCGGCTCGGGCGATCGCCTCATCGACAACATCGTGCTGCGCTCGCCGTTGGCGCAGCGTCCCGTGGTGGGCTACGAAAACCATGCGGGCCGCACGCATCTCGGCGCGGGCGTCGAGCCCTTCGGCACGGTTTCGTCCCCTACGGGGCACGGCAACAACGACGCCGACAAGCAGGACGGCGTGCGCTACCGAAACGTGGTGGGCACGTACCTGCACGGCCCGCTGCTGGCGAAGAACCCCGAGGTTGCCGACGATCTGCTGAGCCGCGCGCTCGACCGTCTCGCGGCGCGCACGAACACCCCGCGCATCGAGCTGACGCCGCTCGACGACACGGTGGAGCAGAGCGCGAACGACGCCATGGCGAAGAAGCTGGGTGCACGATCGTAGCAGCTCGGAGGCCTGTGGGCTTTTCCTAGGAAACCGATGGAGGCGGTTGCGCGCGTGTCGCACTGCCTCCACAATAGCTTCATGGACAATAAACGCAGCAGTCAAACGCGCCCCACGCGCTCCACGAACCCCCGCTCCCGTCAGGCTGAACCGGGCCGTCGCCCCAGCGTTCACGGAGAGCCCACCCCCACGCCCCGCCGCGTGTCGCGCGGCGACTACGAGCGCACCCGCTCGCGCAAGCGCCGCCGTACCTTGGTTATCGCGCTCGCCGTGGTCGGCGTGCTCGTGCTGGGCGGCGCCGGCGCCGCATTCGCTTACTACCAGGTGCTTTCGGGGAACCTCCACGACGGCGTCAGCGATGAGCTGCGCAACGCGCTCGTGGAAACCGACCTCGCGAACGAACCCTTCTACATCCTGCTCATGGGTACCGACGGGTCGAACGACCGCGAGGCGTCCCAGGAGTTCGCGGGCGACCAATTCCGCAGCGACAGCATCATCCTCGCGCGCATCGACCCGGTGAACAAGAAGGCCACCCTCGTGTCCATCCACCGCGATACGCTGGTTGACATGGGCGAATACGGGCAGAACAAGCTGAACGCCGCGCACGCCATCGGGGGTGCCGCGCTCACGGTCGATACGGTGTCGAAGCTGGCCGGCGTGCCCATCTCGCACTATGCGGAAATCAACTTCGACGGCTTCAAGGACATCGTCGACGCGCTCGGCGGCGTCGAGGTGGACGTGCCCATGGAGATCGACGACGAGGACGCCGGCGGCCATCTCGACGCCGGCCTGCAAACCCTCAGCGGCGACCAGGCGCTCATCCTGTGCCGTTCGCGCCACGCCTACGACGAGTTCGGCGACGGCGACTCGTATCGCGCGGCGAACCAGCGCCTCGTGCTGAGCGCCATCGCGAAAAAGATTCTCGCGGCCGATGTGGGCACCATGGCATCCACCGTGCAGGCGCTGTCGCAGTACGTCACCACCGACCTCGAAATCACCGACATCGTCGGCCTTGCGCAGACCATGCAGGGGCTCGACCCGTCAACCGACATCTACTCGGCCATGGAGCCCACCACGTCGGAGTACATCAACGACATCTGGTACGAAATCAACAACGTGAGCGAATGGAAAACCATGATGTCGCGCGTTGATCAGGGCCTTCCTCCTACTGACGAAGACGTGGTTGACGAGATGTCCGGCACCGTGCTGGCCACCACCGGCAGCGGCGAGACGCATTCGAGCACGAACGAGGACGGCACGCAGAAGACCACGAAGCATACGGGCAACGTGGCGGTGCGCAACGGCAACGGCATCACCGGCGCAGGCACCGAGGCTACAACGCGCATCGAGACGCTGGGATACACCGTGGAATCGGGCAACGCCGACACATTCGACTACCCCAAGACGCTCGTCATCTACGACGACAGCAGCAAGGCCTCGCAGGCGAAGGATATCGCAAGCGCCCTCGGCGTGGGCACGGCCATGGTCAACGACGGTTCGTACGTGTTCGAAGCCGACTTCCTCGTGGTGCTGGGCGCCGATTGGAAGTAGCTAGAGGCTCGGCGTCCAATCGTTCAGCAGCAGTCCCTTGATCAGGCCGAGCACAAGAATGTGCGCGGGATAGTACGCGTAGAAGAGCCACTTCATCGGGCGGCCGCGCGAGCCGTTGTACGACAGCAGCAGCGGGATGGTGGCCGTGCATCCCAGAAGCGGGTACAGCGCGAACGGCAGCAGCTCGAGGTCGAAGCCGGCCATGAAATTGGACAGGGCGGGCAGCCCGTCGCCCAAAATAGGCACGAGCAGCGGTAAGATGACGCGCTGGCGGCGGTCGGGAATCGCGCGCATCATGAGAATCATGAGCGGTCCGAGAATGCCCCAATCGCAGAACGCGCTGAGCGCCGTGAGTGCCGCCGCGTACAGCCAGAATCCGCCACGGTTGTCCATATTGTCGTACAAATACAGCAGCGCAAGGCCGATGAGCAGCGTGAATAGCACGTTGAGCGTGGTCGGTGCCAGAAACAGCGTGTACGGCACCTGCGAAATGAGGGCGAACACGAACAGGCGCGAGGCGTACCGCTTGATATTCGAGGTGTGGTTATACCCTTCTACCAGCAAAAACGCCATGATGGGGAAGGTGAGGCCGCCGAAACCGAACAGCACGCACAGTGCTTCGGTGGGCAGATACGGGTAGAACAGGTAGCAGAAGTGGTTGAACGTCATGCCGACGATGGCCACGACTTTGAGCGTGAACGAAGAAACGCCCGCGCGCGGAGTGGTGTCTGCTATGCTCGAAGGTGCGTTCATGGCGCTTTAGTATACTGCGAGAGAGCGATGTATCGAAGGCTGAGAGGCGAGGAGGCAGCGTGACGCGCACGAATTCCACGGGAACGCTCAAGGCGGACAGGGGGCTGGCGCGAAACCATCGCGTGGCCGTGTTCGTCGCGGCCCTCGTGGCGATGGCGGCGTGCTTCGCGCTGCTGCCGGGCGCGACGCTGAGCGACTCGCTCGTGCAAACTGCGGCCCTCGCGGCGATAGCGGTGGCGGCCGTGGGGGTTTCGCGCCCGGCGGCGCTCGGCGGGTTGAGCGCGCGTTCGACGGGGCAGCGCCGCGGCTTCGGGCCGTGGATTGCGTACGTGCTGCTCGTGGGCGTGGTGGGAGGTGCGGCCGCGTTCGCCCTGACGCCTGAGCGCGACGCGCTGAGCGTGGCGCCCGTGCTGGTGGCGCAGGTTGTTGCGCTCTGCCTGCTCACAGGTGTGTTCGAGGAAGGCGTGTTCCGCGTGCTGGCCGTGGATGCGTTCGCTCCCGCACTCGGCGGAGGGCAACGGGGCGCGCTTGCGGCGGCCGCGGTGTCGTCGGTGCTGTTCGGCGCGCTCCACGTGTCCCTGGGCGATTCCGCCTCGGCCGTCGGCGCCGTGGCCGTTGCGCAGACCATCCTCAAGCCCGTGCAAGCGGCGCTCTTCGGCTTCTTCATGGCGGCGCTCTACGTTGCAGCCCGCAACCTGTGGCAGCTCGCCGCCGTGCACGCCGCCTTCAACCTCGCCTACACCGGCCCGCTGCTGCTGATGGGCGGCTTCCAGCAAACCTACGTCACCGGCGACCCGCTCGACCTCGCCCTCCTCGCCGCAACCACGCTGCTGCTCATCCCACCCGCCCTAGCCGCCCACCGCGGCCTGCGCTTAGCATCTTGACGAGCGATTCGGCCCCCGTTTCGCACGCGTCTCGTGAGAAATTTCCCCCGTGTGGATTTTCTTCTTGTCATGATCTATCAACTGGGGTATCATGTTCACTCGCTTCGATAAGAAGCCGAGTTGTGCGGGCGTGGCGGAATTGGCAGACGCGTACGGTTCAGGTCCGTATGGGGGCAACCCCATGAAGGTTCAAGTCCTTTCGCCCGCACCATTTTGAATTTAAAGAACGACCAGGTATGGTACCTGGTCGTTTTTTATTTGTGGAGGGAATTCATCGGGTATCGTCAGGGGCGCATGGGCGCGGTAAAATAGCTAATATCGTTAGCAAATGTGCGAAAGGAGCTGCGCGATGGAATATCGAGCGTTGGCGCAGGAGCTGGTGGGCATGCGGGCGGAGCTGCGGCGCGCGGGCGTCGAGCGACTGGTGGACCGCATGGCCGCCGGCGAGCAGGGCGCGCTGTTCCTGCTGTTGCAGGACGGCGAGATCGCGCACCCGAAAGACCTCAGCGAGCGCATGGGCGTGAGCACCGCGCGCGTTGCCACGATGCTCGGCCACCTGGAAGAACGCGGCCTGCTCACGCGCTCGCCCGACCCGGCTGACAACCGGCAGACGGTGGTGGCCCTCACCGACCGGGGCGTCGCCTACATCACCGAGCGCCGCGACGAAGCACTCGGCCTCATCGCGCAGCTGCTCGAACGCCTCGGTCCCGAGGACGCGGCGCAGTACGTGCGCATTCAGAAGAAGCTCGTCGCCTGTCTGGCCGAGGAAGCCGTCGACGACGCGGCGAAAGGATAGCCCATGGAAATGTTCGAACTGGTATTGCTGCTGCTGGGCGCGGTGCTCGTTTCCACCGTGCTCGACCAGATGATGCCGCGCGTGTCGTTGCCGCTCGTGCAAATTGCCCTCGGCGTGGTGATCATCGTGCTGGTGGGCGTGCCGGTGCAGGTGGATATCGACCCGGAGCTGTTTCTCGTGCTGTTCATCGCACCGCTGCTGTTCGACGAATCGCGGCACGCCAGCAAACGCGCGCTGTGGGACAACAAGGGCGCCATCCTGTCGCTGGCCGTGGGCCTCGTGCTGGTGACGGTGCTCGTGGTGGGCTTCGTGCTGAACTGGCTCGAACCCACCATTCCGCTGGCGGCCGCCTTTGCGCTGGGCGCCGCGCTCGGGCCCACCGACGCGGTGGCCGTCACGGCGCTCGGCAAGGACATCCGCCTGTCGAAGCGCCAGAACACGCTGCTTTCGGGCGAGGCCCTCATCAACGACGCATCGGGCGTCGTGTCGTTCCAGTTCGCCATCGCCGCAGCCGTCACCGGCGCGTTCTCGCTCGCCGAAGCGGCATCGACGTTCGCCGTGAGCTTCTTCGGCGGCATCCTGCTGGGTCTGGCACTGGGCCTTGTAGCGGCGGTTGCCCTGCGTCTCATCCGCAAGCAGGGCTTTGAGAGCGTGACGGTGCACGTGGTGTTCGAGGTGTTCACGCCGTTCCTCGTGTTCCTCGTGGCCGAGCACGTGGGCGTGAGCGGCATCCTGGCCGTGGTGGCCGCGGGCCTGCTCATCACGCTGCTGCCGAAGGAGTCTACGCCGGCGTCCGCACGCCTCAAGCTGGCCTCCGACAGCGTGTGGGAAACGCTCGTGTTCGTGATCAACGGCGTGGTGTTCGTGCTGCTGGGCATGCAGCTGCCGCGCGCCATCATGCCCACGTGGAACGGCCCTGCCGACGCCTTGAACCTGGTGGGGCTCGTGCTGCTCATCACGCTGCTGGTGGAGGGCGTGCGTTTCGTGTGGGTGCTGGGCATGGAGGCGTTCGCGCGCAAGGGCAAGCTGGCGAAGGGCGCCGTGCGCGATGCGCTAGTTACCACGCTGGCCGGCCCGAAGGGCGCCGTCACCCTGTCCATCGCGTTCACCGTGCCCTTCTCCTTGGCCGACGGCTCGCTCTTCCCGAACCGCGACATGCTCATCTTCCTGGCGTCGGGCGTCATTCTATGCACCTTGTTGCTGGCGAACTTCGTCGTGCCGCTGCTTGCGCCGAAGGCCGACGAGGAGGACGACGACACGGTTGTGCAAGCGGCGAACATCGCCATTCTCGAGCGCGTGGTGTTGCAGCTGAAAGCCGAGGAAACGCCCGACACCGAACTGGCCACGCGCATCGTGGTGCGGCAGTACGAAGAGCGCATCAAGCGGCTGCGTCGGCAGAGCACGTCCGCGGCGTGCCTGATGGAGCTGCGCGTCGGCGTGCTCGATTGCCAGCGGGCCTACGTCGAGCGGTGCATGGCCGAGGGCGTCGTGGCACCCGCGGAGGGGCAGCGCTACCTCGAGCAATTCGAGCACATGCGCGAGCTGCTGCTGCATCGTCAAGCGCACCAGAACAAGGGCGCTCGCGTGTTCCGCCACGCGAAGATGACCGCCACGCGAACGGTGCGCAGCATGACGCGCATGTTCGCGAAGCCGCACTTCAGCGGCGAGGAGATGCAGGCCGCGCGCGCCTTCCGCGTGGGGCTTGAGCAGTGCTCGCTCGACTACCTCGAAACGAAAACGGACGACCCGAACGTGGAGGTGGCGGAGGGTGCCGCTATGCTGGCAGCCGAATGCCGCGCGACGCTCGCGGCGTTCGAGCTGCGCGACGATCACGCGTCCGACGGTCGCCCGCCCCGCGAGGCGCGCGGCCCCCTCACGCGCGACCCCGACGCCATCGAGGAGATCAAGGTTGACGTGACCGAGATCGAAACCGAAGCGCTGCGCCTCGAACTCGACGAAATCCAGCGCATGCGCGAAGCGGGCACGCTCGGTCGCGAAACGGCGCGCGAACTGCGCGAAGAGGTGTACCTGCTGCAGATGACGGTGGGCGACTAGCGCGCGGCGCGGGCGGCATCTCTGGTATAGTACGGATACGCATTCCGGGGGAGGAACGCGTATCCGTACCTAGGGGAGTGCTCACGTTCATGAACGAGATGCTCGATAGATTCACGGGGAACATTTCACCGGTGGCATTGCTCGTGTCGTCGTTTTTCTGGTCGTGGTTCGACGTGGTGCCGTTCAGCCCGGCGCTGTTCTCGGCCGCGGGACGGCCCGTCGACGCGCTGCCGTTCATTGTGTCGTTTGCCGCGAGCGCGCTGCTGCTGGGGTTGCTGGCCGCAAGCGCCCGCGTCCGCTCGCGCGTGCTCGACCCGCGCGTGTTCGCCGCCTGCTCGCTGCTGTGCGGCACGGTGGGCTCGGTGCTCGTATTCGCGGGCGTTCAGACGAATCCGGCGCTGCTCGTTATCGGCGGCATCCTCATCGGGGCCTATCAGAGCGTCGGGGCCGTGCTGTGCGGCGGCATCGCCACCTGCCAGGGCACCACGAACGCGCTCGTGCACCTTGCCGCCGCGCTGCCGCTCAACATCGTGGCCATCCTCTTGGTGATGTTCCTGCAACCTGCGGCATCGGTGGTGTTCGCCGTGCTGCTGCCGCTGTTCTCGGCGTTGTGCTACGCCGTCTACCTCGTGCGCGGACAGAATCGCGCCACGCTCGAGGCCATCGCCGTCGTGCGCGAGAAGGCCGTCGACGGCGCCCGCCGCGCCCGCCGCATGTTCGGCTGCGACCGCTACTTCCTGCTCATGGTGCTGGTCATCAGCGCATCGTTCGGATTTGCGAACTACCAGGGCCTGTTCGCTTCCAGCTCGCAGGGCGTGTACCTGGAATACGTCACCGTCGCTTTGCGCGCCTTCGTCAGCCTGGCCATGCTGGCGGGATACCTGCTCTACTCGTGGCGGCCCTACCTTATCTTGCAAGGGGCGCTCGTGGCCATGTCCCTCGGACTCATCGGATGCGGCCTGCTGGCCGTTATGGGCGTGCCGGGCTCGTTCGTGTCCGACTGCCTGTTCTTCACGGGCTACGCGTGCTTCGACCTACTCATCTGGATGATCATCATCATGATCGGCTACAAGTCGGGCACGTCGCTGCTGCGCATCATCTGCGTGGTGTACACGGTGGACCAGCTGGGCATCTTGCTGGGTACGGTGCTCGGTCAGGCCGTGGGCGGAGACGGCGCCACCATCGTGTCCTACATCGTGTTCGGCAGCGCGCTGCTGCTGTTGACCGTGGGCTTCTCAAGCGGGAAGAGCGCTATCTGGGATCGACTGAGTACGTACGAAGTGGAGTTCAACCGGCCTGACGACGCTTCGCTGCGCGAGGAGGGCGACGCGGGCACGGCGCCGGGCTATCAGGATCGCATCGCCGCGCTGTCGTCCATGTTCTTCCTCACCTCGCGCGAGACCGATGTGCTGGGCCTGCTCGTTGCCGGGCGCAACGGCCCCTACATCTCGGAGCACCTGCACGTATCGGAGAATACGGTGAAGAGCCACATTCGCCACATTTACACCAAAGTGAACGTGCACAACCGACAAGAGCTGCTTGACCTGGTGTTTCCCCAGCAATCCTAGCGGGCGCGCCGCGGCTTCGTCAGCGGTGCGTGCGTCTCATCACAAACGGGTGATTTTTCCAAAACGCCCGCACCTGATGAAGCAATTCCCTTCCGCATCGCGTTCAATCGTTCCCAAGCCGCCAGCCGGCAAGGGACCGGCTCGACGCGGCGAATCGAATAGGAAGGGGAGAGGGATGGAATTGCGTACGAGAGGGAGCAAGGCGAAGCGCGTATCGATGCTGCTGGCCGTGGCCATGGTGGCCGTTCTGTCGCTGGGCGCGCTTGTGGCCTGCGGAGGCAACGGGGCGGGAAGCGCAGCTGGCGCGGGCGGCGCAAGCTCGGCGGACAGCACGACGAAGACGCTCGTGAAAACCGCGACGAACGAGATGACGCTCGTCGATTGGGACGTGTCGGAGGCCGACAGCCCCATTACGGTGTCGAGCGACGACACGAAGTTCGCCGACTACGTGACGGACCTGCGCGAGATCACCGGATTCAACATCGAGAGCCTCACCATGCAGGTGAAGGTCGTCGAGTTCGCCGGTGCCGAAATTGCCGCCACGCATGAAAACGTGAAGGACAACACCTACACCATCGAGAGCCTGGAAGCGGTCGTCGATGGCAAGACCATCACCTACACCGATGGCGACTTCAAGAAGAGGTAAGTCCTCCTTCAACCCCCGTTTTCATTTCATCGATACGAAAGTGAGATACTCACATGACTGAATTGAGCAGAAGGAATTTCTTGTTGGGCGCCGGTGTGGCGGGTGCGGCGCTGGCCATGAGCGCGACGGGCGTGGCCCATGCGGCCGACAAGAAGGCGTCGGAAGACGAGGACTGGGCAAGCCAGGTCACCGAGGAAATCTCGTGCGACATCCTCGTGGTGGGCGGCGGGTTCTCCGGCACGTCGGCTGCCGTGCAGGCGGGCGAGAACGGCGACAAGGTGCTGCTGATCGAGGGCCAGTCGGCGCTCGGCGGCAACGGCACGGGCGTCGAGTGCACGAACGCCTACGGCCTGCATCCCAACTCGGGCGAGGCCACGCTCGGCGAGATGGTGCGCTACGAGGCCGACGCGCAGTCCTACACGGTCAACCAGATGTTCATCCGCGACATGATCAGCCACGCTGCGGAAAACGTGCAGTGGCTCATCGACAACGGCGTGCAGTACGAGGCCATCGAGGATCTCGACCCCGCGTACCTGGAAATGTACAAGCAGGGCCGCTACCGCGCCGAGTTCAGCTTCGATTACGTGTACAAGGGCGGTGCGGCCGGCATCGGCTACTTCCCGTACATGAAGAAGAAGCTGGCCGAGTACGGCGTGAACCTGCGCCTGAACACGCGTGCCCGCGACCTGTTCCTCGACGAGAACGGCAACGTGGCCGGCGCGTACGCCACCGACACGTACGGCGACACCATCAAGATCAACGCGAAGGCCGTCATCGTGAGCACGGGCGGTTTCGGCGAGGACGCCGCGCGCATGGGCAAGCTGGGCGTCGACCTCGAGGATATCCGCATCATCGGCACGCCGGGCCACTACGGCGACGGCGTGACCATGATGATCAAGGCCGGCGGCATCGAGCACGGTGCACCGGCGTTCGGTTGCACGAACATCATCGGCTCGGCCGGTCCCTGGGGCCCCATCTGGGACAAGCTGTGCTGGGGCGGTCCGTGCCTGTGGGTGGACATCCATGGCGAGCGATTCTCCGACGAGGCGTGCTCCACGTACACGCACAACTTCGAGTTGCAGAACGTGCCGGTGCGTCTGGCCGGCGGCACCTGCTGGAGCATCATGGACAAGGACGTCTATGAGTACATGCTCGACGGCGACGAGGAATGCGCGCAGCTGTGGGAAGAGATGATCGCCAAGGGCGACGACGCCTACAAGGCCGACTCGCTTGAAGAGCTGGCGAAGATCATGGACGTGGACAAAGATCTGTTCCTCGCCCAGGTCAAGCAGTACAACGCCAACGTCGAGGCAGGGGTGGACGCCGACTTCGGCAAAGACGCCGAGTACCTCATGCCCATCGCCACGCCGCCCTTCTACTGCGGCCTCATCCGCGGCGCGCTCGAGGGCCTGTACTCCGGCGGCGTGAAAACCGACCGCCAGTTCCGCGTGAAGAAGCCGGGCCGCGACCAGGCGTTCGACAACCTGTTCGCCGTGGGCGCCGACGGTGGCATGCTGTACAACAACATGTACGGCATCGACATCAACGGCTCCATGACCTGCCACGGCGTGAACAGCGCCCGTACGGCCGCGAACACTGCGCACAAGCTCATCGCCGGCTAGCGCCGCGCACCCCAACCGTTTCACGAGCCCAAGCCCCCTCCCTCCCGGCTTGGGCTCATCTTTTTTCGAAAGCATACGGGTGGCACCCTCGTATGGAGGCGACTGAAGTGCCGGTTGAGCCGTCCCGGATCAGGCGATTCGTGGTACTATCTTTTCGTCTATCTTGGGGATCGAGGCGTGGAGGAGAGCGCGCTGAAAAGCCGAGCAATCAAAGTCGCCGCATTGATCCTAGCTGCCTTGTTCACGGTGGCCGGTTGCACGAGCCACGCCGATACCACGGTCGTCGCAGAAGAAGAAGCTCCCCTGTATACCTGGGGAGAATTCACCGGAAGAACCATTACCGTGTGGGGCGACAAGGACGACCTTTCGCGGCCTTATATTGTCAGGGCTTTCGAGGACTATCAGCAGAAAACCGGCAACGTCATAGAGGTCGTGCCTCTGTCAAAAGTGGATCTCGATGAAAAGGTCCCTCGCGCATTTTCGTCAGACGAGGAAGAGCGACCCGATCTGCTTTTGAGCTACGGCGGTACCAACGTAGAGAACTTGAATCCCGATGAGAATTTCTACGACTTCACCGATGCGCCGTGGATTGACGATTTGACCGACACCGCGCTGACCCAGGCTGTTTTTAACGGAAAAGTCATCGGCTTGCCTCATGGAGAAGCTTCCGTTTCCGGAACGCTCTACAACAAGGAGCTTTTCGAAACCTATCATCTGGATATTCCCACGACGCAAGAAGAGTTCTTGTCCGTGTGCGAAACCCTGCTGCAAAACGGGGTGACTCCCGTCTATTTGCCCTACAAGGAAATAACCATGCTGCTCTACCAGTTTCCCATGGACAGCTTCTTGAAAGAGCAGCGAGTATTGGACGGTCTCAACGACAACACGTTGTCCTATGCGGATGTTCCGGAAATGAGAAAAATCGTCCAGTGGTATAAGACCATGTCCGATAGCGGTTACTTCGGCGAAGACTATGCGGATAACGACTGGGACGGCATGGACGAGGCGATGCAAAGCGGCGAGTACGCCATGATGCTGTGCTGGGATACATGGCTCTACACCGGATACACCGGAGACCCTTCAAACATAGGCATCATGCCCGCCTTCATGGGGACGCCCGAAAACGGCAGCTTCGAAGGACCGAATATTCTGCTGGGCATCGCGAACAAAAAAAGCGACCAGCTGGACGTCACGCTCGACTTGATAAACTTCATGGCGGACCCCTGCAATTATAACGTGCACTATGCGGGCGTTTACACGGCTCCCGTGTTCAACGATCAGCGGGGAAGCATTACCACCCCGCAGTATATGGAGACGGAACGGCTGATCAACAAGCTGTTCTACAACTCCACGGCCTGGTCGCGCGTGCGGGGATTCTCCCAAATCGACGCATCCTACATTCAACAGTACATGCAAGACGAGCTGTCGTTGGAGTCCTGTTTGCAGGCCATGAACGACGCCCGGTTGAGCCGCCTCGGACTTCAGGAGCCATAGCAGCATGACGCGATGGCGACAGGGGGCTCAGGGGGGAGCGGCGAATCATCGGCGAAATCGCTTCATGCTCGTTGCCGCCCTTCTCCTGGTGTTCATGCTCGTTTTCGCCTGGGTGATCTCTTCCTATATCGCGCGCTTCGGCGAAGAAATGGTCGCCGAAAATCAGACGCACCTTGCGGACGTGTCTTCTTACGTGACTTCTCATATGACGAGCGTCGTTTCGGATACGCAGGATGCGTTGGGGGCGGTATCGGCCGCCGTCGATTCGATGGACTCGGACGCTGCGAAGACGGACTACCTCAATAGCGTTGTCAAACAATACAATTTCGCCTATATCGGGTACGCCGGCCCGGATGGCGTGCTTCACGCAACCATGCCTTCCGAATCGGTGGACATCAGTGGCGAAGACTACTTCCAGAGCGCTTTGCGCGGCGAAAGAAGCATCTCGAACCTCATCAGGAAGATATTCAAGGATCGAGCGGCGAGCGGAATCTTGCTCACCGTGCCCATGGGGGAAGGTGCTTCTGCGGGCGCGTTGGTGGCGATGATGGAAATTTCACAGTTGAGCGAAGTTCTGAGCCTCGACAGTTTCGGCGGGGAAGGGTACTCGTATGTTTTCGACAAAAACGGAACGATCATCATGCGCACGAAGAGCCTCGATTTCAACAACTTGTTCAAGGCTTGGGAGACTGCCGATTTCGCTGACGGCTACAGCTACGAGCGATTTCTCGACGATATAGAGAACGACCGCGAGGGCCTCGTGCAGTACAGCTATCTCGATGCGAAGAAGATCGCGTACTATTCGCCCATTACCTTCAACGACTGGAGCATCGTCAATATCGTGTCGGAGGAAGCGGTTTTAGGCAAAACCGCAAGCATGACAAGCGAGCTTATTCTCATAAGCTGCGCGATCTTCCTGGGATTTTTCGGGCTCTTGGTCTTGGCGCTGCGCTCGTACGGCGTTTCGCAGGAAAGCCAGCAATCCAACAGCGCGAAATCGGCATTCCTCGCAAACATGAGCCATGAGATACGAACGCCCATGAATGCGATCGTGGGCATCAGCGAGATTTTGCTTCGGGACGATCTTACGCCGGGACAACGCAGCAAGGTGCTCAACATCGTCAACTCCGGCAAGGGGTTGCTCACCATCATCAACGATATTCTGGATCTGTCCAAAATCGAGTCGGGGAAGTTCAGCATCGTCGATGAACCCTACGAGCTGGAGTCCATGCTGTACGACCTCACGATTATCACGGCCGTGCGTATTGGCGAGAAGCCGGTGGAGTTCTTCATTGAGATCGATCCGGAGCTTCCTCGATCGTTCGTGGGCGACATGGGCAGAGTGAAGCAGGTGCTGCTGAACATCGTGGGCAACGCCATCAAATTCACGAACAGCGGCAGCATACGGTTGGCGATCGACGGCGTCAAGGACGAGGGGCAGGGACAGTGGCTGCTGCGCCTGGAAGTCGAGGATACGGGCATCGGCATTCGGCCCGATGACGTGGACAAGCTGTTCAACAGCTTCACGCAGGTGGACACGCGGCGAAACCGCGCTATCGAGGGAACCGGTTTGGGATTGTCCATCTCACAGGGCCTTTGCAAGCTGATGGGCGGATCTATCTCCGTCGCCAGCGAGTACGGTAAAGGGTCAACCTTCACCGTGGCTATCAAGCAGGGAATCGCCGATGATGCTCCCACTGCCGTGATAGAGGACAAAGATGCCTATTCGCTTCTGGTGTACGAACCGTCCGATGTGTTGCGGGCCTACGAAACCTCCTGCATGGACAAGCTTGGCCTGCGCTACGAAGCGTGTTCAACCGAAGAGCAGTTTGCAGAGCTGTCGAGGTGCGAGGGCTACACGCACGTGTTAGCTTCCGCGGAGAATCTCGGTCGCCTTGCTGCTGATGCAGAAGACCTCACGGCCCGCCCGGTGGCCACGTACCGATTGAGCGAACATGCCTCCATCGACATGGAGGCCAGCAATATCTACCTTCCGTTGTTCCCGCTCCAGCTGCCCTTTGCGCTGGCCGGCATTACGGAGTACGCGGGCAGGCCGAAAAACGTCGGCATCCTCACCAGCGAATACATCCCGATGCCCTACGTCTCCGTTCTCATTGTCGACGACAACCCGGTCAACATCCAGGTGGCGCAAGGGCTGATGGAGCCCTACCACATGAAGATCGACCACGCCCTCTCCGGAGAAGAGTCTTTGAGGCGCGTGCAGGAGAACGACTACGACCTCGTGCTGATGGACCACATGATGCCCGATATGAGCGGCATCGAGACGCTGCAGCTCATACGCAAGCTTCCCGAGGGGAGGGGCGCGCATCTTCCCATTGTGGCGCTCACCGCCAATGCAACCAGCGGCGCGCATCAGATGTTCCTCAAAGAGGGATTCGACGACTTCCTCGCCAAGCCCATTGAAATGCAGAAGCTCGATAGCGTGTTGCGCACGTATTTGAAGGCGCTGAACGCTTCCCGCGCGGCGGATCATCCGGAAGGCTATCAGCCTGAACCGCAGGTCGAAGCCTCGCAGGATGACCTCGACCTGGATAGTGCGAACATGACGTTCGGCGAGGTGAATTTCGGGAAGGGGCTGGCCCTCGTAGGGTCTTCCTCTTCGTACGTCGGGATTCTGAACACGTACGCCAGCTCCACCGAGGAAAAGCTTCCCTTGCTTGCCGCGTGGCTCGAATCGGATAAGAGCCGTTTCGTCGTCGAGGTGCATGGATTGAAAAGCTCCAACGGCGCAATCGGGGCCGAAGGGCTTTCTGCGCTTGCGGCCGAGCTGGAAGAACGGGGCAGAACGGAGCGGTTCGAAGGAATTGAACATAGGCTCGCGGCGTTTATCCGTCGTAGTGAAACCGCCCTGAAGGAGATCGGGGAGTTCCTCGCGCAAACGCCGAGCAGCACGTCGCCCGACGCCTCTTCCGACGACGATGGGTTCGGCAAAAAGCATATTGTCGTGGTGGACGACAACCCGGTCAATCTCGATTTGGCGGAGAGCGTGCTGAAAGAGGAATTCCGTCTGACCAAACTTGAGTCGGGCGAAGCGCTGCTCAGCTTCCTCGAGCACGCCCATCCCGACATGATTCTGCTGGACATCCAGATGCCGGGAATCAGCGGCTACGAGGCGCTTGAGATGGTGCGACAGCGCGAGGCCTGGAAGGATATCCCGGTGATATTCCTGACCGCCCAAAACGACGTGCAAAGCGAGCGCACGGGTTTCCGCTTGGGAGCAAAAGATTTCATCAGGAAGCCGTTTGACCCCGTGGTGATGGTTTCTCGCGTCAAATCGCAGATGGAGCTCTACCAATACCAGACGGAGCTGCAAGAGATAGTGAGCGATAAGACGGCCGAGGTTGAAGAGCTGCAGCACGTCATTACCGTCAGCTGGGCGGAAATCATCGAGTCGCGCGACGGTACCACCGGAAGCCACGTGCAGCACACCACCCGCTATTTCGAGGCGCTGCTGGAGATTGCAGGGAAGAGCCCTGCTTACCGGGAGCGCCTGGCAGACGAGCATGTGTCCGACCTGCTGCGCGCATCCGCCTTGCACGACATCGGGAAAATAGGCATCAGCGACACGGTGCTGAAAAAGCCCGCCGCCCTCACGTCAGAAGAATTCGCCTACATGAAAACGCATGCGCAAATCGGCGCTGATATGATCCAGAAAATTATCGACCGGACTCACGAGAGTCGATTCCTGCGCTATGCGCACGACATGGCGTTGTACCACCACGAGCGATGGGACGGCACGGGGTATCCCTGCGGCCTGCGGGAAGAGGAGATTCCCCTGCACGTTCAAATCCTCACCATTGCCGATGTGTTCGATGCGCTCACGGCCGTGCGTCCGTACAAGCGGGCTTTCACTTTTGAAGAGGCTGTCGACATTATGTGCAACGATCGAAGCAAGTTCTACTCGCCTAATCTGTTCGATACGTTCATGGAGAACAGAGAGGTCTTTCGGCGGCTGCTGAACGACAAAGACTAGCGGCTTGCGGCTTTCGGCAGGGCATTCGCATCGCGCCGGCGCTCTGCTACACTTTCCCTATGACTTCCTACACCACCATAGACGGGCGGGCGACCGCCGAGATCGAGGAGAAGAAGAGCCGCTTCATCGCGAGCTTGGCGCACGTCGAAACCGAGGACGAGGCGCTCGCTTTCCTCGAGGAGATTCGCGCGGCGAATCGCATGGCGCGCCACAACGTGTACGCCTACGTGCTGCGCGCGGGCGGCGCCGGCGCGCAGGGACGCGTGCGCTACTCCGACGATGGCGAGCCGCAGAAGACGGCGGGATTGCCCACGTTGGAAGTGGTGCAGCACGCCGGGCTCACCGACGTCATCGTGGTGGTCACGCGCTACTTCGGGGGCGTGCTGCTGGGCACGGGCGGCCTCGTGCGCGCGTACACGCAGGCCACGCAGGCGGGCATCGAAGCGGCGCGGCTCGTGGTGGTGTCGCGGTGCGTGGACATCGAAGTGCGGGCCGCGTACGGCAAGTACGACCAGCTCATGCGCATCGCCGCCGACTGCGGCGCGAAGGTGCTCGACACCGTGTACGACGACGCCGTCACCCTGCGCTTGCGCATGCTCGAAGGCACGCAAGAACCCCTGTTGCTCAAAATCACCGAGCTCGAGCGCGGCCAAGAGCAGGTGCACATCAGCGCCCCTCTGGAGGCTGCGTTCTAAGTTTCGCTTTGCGGGAACCCCGTCTGCGAACTGCCTTATAATAGGCGCATGGCACGCGATCAACAGCTCATACTGAACCGGTACCGGCCCATCGGCGAGACGAGGGCGGGCGGTTTCGGCACGGTTCGTGTCGCGTGGGACACGCGCATTCAGCGCAAGGTTGCCATCAAGTGCATCGAGCTCGACGAGGTGGACGTGGCGCGCGCCGCGCTTCCGGGGGCGAATGCCGCGCCCGTGCAGCAGCGCGAGCCGCTTCCCTGGGAAGACGACCCGGTGTTCGAAGATGCCGACGACGGCGAGAACTCGGTGTTCGACCTCATCGGCAACGAGCCCCTCGTGCATTCGCTCGCGCATCTCCCCGGTTTGGACGAGGCGCGCACGGCGGCCATGCTGTCGGACTCGAACATCGTCGCGGTGTACGATTTCGAGGTGCAGGAATCCACCGCGTACCTCATCATGGAATACGTCGAGGGCCTCACGCTCACCGAGCTGCTGCACCGTCATGCCGACCGCCTCACGCTCGACATCGCGGCCGCCGTGTTCGCGGCGGTGTCGCACGCGTTGGAGGTGGCCCATGCGAATCAGGTGCTCCACCTCGACATCAAGCCCGACAACGTGCTGATCAACCATCAGGGTCAGGTGAAGGTGACCGACTTCGGTCTGGCCACGCTGGCCGACGCTTCCGGCTACGGCACGGCGGGCGGCGGCACCATCGGCTACATGCCGCTCGAGCAGATGCGCCAGGAGAACCTCGACGTGCGCTGCGACGAGTGGGCGCTCGCGTCGCTCACCTACGAGATGCTTGCGGGCGAGAACCCGTTTCTCGCGCCCGACCTTGCGCGCGCCGAGGACGCCATCGAAGATGCGGAACTCGTGCTGCCGTCGTTGTGCTGGGACGAGCTTGACCCCGCCGTCGACGACGTGATCTTCTTCGCGCTCGACCCCGACCGGGAGGAGCGCTACGCATCGGTGGCCGACTTCGCGGAGGAGCTCGAACCCTTCCTCGGCGACCCGAAGCGCGGCGTGCGCGAGCTGGCCGTCATTGTGGGCCATGCCGACGATGAGGAAGAGGAGGAAGTGGAGGCCGCGCCTCCGGTACCGCGCATTCCGCTGCGCGAGCGCATCACGGAGCTCCATCGCCGGGTGGCCGCGCATGCGGTGGGCGCGGTGGGCAGCGGCGCGGTGGCGTTCGTGGCGTTCTCGAACCTGCCGCAAACGAGCGGCATCGACAACCCGTTGTTCTGGGGGTTGCTCGCGCTCGTGGCGCTTGCCGGTGCGCTCAAGCCGCACCTCGGCGCGCTGCTCGCGTACTTCGCGCTGTCGGCCACGCTCATCGCCCATAACGCCCCCGCTGCGGGGTGCGTGCTGCTTGCTGCAGCGGCAACCTGGTGGTACTTCGGCGGACGTTTGAGCGACGCCGACGCGAACGTCACGCTTGCGCCCCCGCTCGCCGGTGCGTTCGGCTGCAACCAGCTCACGCCGCTCGTGGCCGGCTTCTGCCTGCCGCCGGCTCGCGCGTTCGGTGCGCTCGCATTCTCGCTGCTGGTCAGCGTGCTGCTGGGCGCGTTCGGCACCTACGGCTTGCTGGGCTGGGACGCGCTCGCGAACGCCCAGCTGCTTTCGGGCATGGATCTGCAGGCCAACATCGGCCACATGCTCACGCAGCCCGCACTGTGGTGCATCGTCATCAGCTGGATTGCGGCAACGGGCGCCCTCGCGGCGTTCCGCCTGCGTCCCACCCGCGCGTTCGCCGTGCTGGGCACGCTGGCGGCGTCTCTGCTGCTGCTGGCCGGCATCTGCCTGGCCGCCTGGGTGGCCTCGGGGCAGGCCACGTGGATGCCGTCCCTCAACAACCTCGTGTTCACCCTCATTCCCATCGTCATCATGCTCCTCACCTGCATTCTCGTCCCCGACCCCTACTACTACGAAGACGAAGAAGCGGCGTAGCGGTCTTCCTCAATCTTGCACTGCACTTCTCGGCGCGTATAATAGGACGAGCCGAAGGGAGCTTGTGACTCCCAACGGCTCTCGGATCGCTTCGGCGGTTTGGGTTTACTTGTGGCGCTCCTTTCCCCTTCGGGATCGGAGCGCGTCTCTTATCATCAGAGCGAACTCGACGATCCGAGTCACCAGCTTCACGAGCAATCCCACACGCTTCCAACGCGCTTTCCACGCGCCTTGCCCGCCGATCCGGCGCGTATTGAACGTGCATCCGATGCTCACTGCCGCGCCCCGCGCATAATGCTTGGCATTTCTGGCCGCTGCGCGTTGCGGCCTACATTTCTCGTGCGTGCGCACGCGGTGCGGAGTATGCTGGTGATCTCGCATTCCCTGCCGCTTTACTGCGGAAGAGCGGCGGGAGGCATATGCAATCGACAGAGAGAGGAGGCCCCATGCAGGAGCTGAATGACGAGCGCGTATTGTTTGCGTTCGACCGTGATCTGGAGCCCGCGTTGCGAGTGGCATCGGGGGAAACGGTGCGCATTCGCACGCAGGACTGTTTCGGCAACCAGGTGCAGACGCCCGAGGACGAGCTTGACGAGATCAACTGGGATCGCATCAACCCGGCCACCGGCCCGGTGTTCGTGGAAGGCGCGGTGCCCGGCGGCGCGCTCAAGGTGGTCATCGAGAACATCGAGCTCGACGGGCAAACCGCGTCGTGCACCGGCAAGGACGAGGGCGTGTGCGGCGACCGCTTCGACGCATGGAGCACGCACATCTGCGCCATCGAGGACGGTAAGCTCGTGTGGAACGACAAGCTGTCCATCCCGCTCAACCCCATGATCGGTGTTATCGGCGTTGCGCCGGCCGGCCAGCCTGTGAACTGCGGTACGCCCGGCAGCCACGGCGGCAACATGGACAACACCGCCATCACCACGGGAGCCACGCTGTATTTCCCCGTGGCCGTGGAAGGCGCCCTGTTCGGCTGCGGCGACATGCACGCCGTCATGGGCGACGGCGAAGTGAGCGTTTCGGGCGCCGAGGTGGCGGGCTACGCTACCGTCACGCTCACGGCGCTGCCCGACCTGCAGCTGGTGGACCCCATCATCGAGAACGCCACGCATCTCGGCATTATCGCGTCGGCCGAATCGCTCGACGCCGCGGCCGACCGTGCGGTGCACGAGATGGTGGACCTGCTGCACGACCGCACAGGCGTTGGGGAAGACGAGTTGGTCATGCTGCTGTCGCTCGTCGCCGACGTGCAGGTGTGCCAGATGGTGGACCCGGAGAAAACCGTGCGCTTCATGGTGCCGAAGTACGTGCTGGACGCGCTTGGCTTCGCGCTGTAACGTATCCGCTCATTCGCTGGCGCGGTCGCCCCACGGCGGCCGCGCCGCCAACAACCGAAGGGGAACTTCATGACCGAAGAACAAAAGGCGGTCGCATCCGCCCACGACGCAGCAGGTTCACGCGAATCCCTCCTGCAAACCGAAGCCGAGGCGAGCGAGGCCGCGCTCGAGGCGATGGGGTACAAGCAGGAACTCAAGCGTGCCATGTCGGTGCCCGACATGCTGGTGTACGGCCTCATCTTCATGGTGCCCATCGCGCCGTTCGGCATCTACGGCGGCGTGTTCGGCGATTCCGGCGGCATGCCGGCCCTCGTGTACCTCGTGGGCATGATCGCCATGATTTTCACCGCGTTCTCGTACGCGACGCTTTCGCAGGCGTTTCCCGTGTCCGGTTCGGTGTACGGCTACACGAGTCGCGGCATCAACAAGCCCGTCGGCTTCGTGACCGGCTGGACCATGCTGCTCGACTACCTGCTGGTTCCCACGCTGCTGTACGTGGTGGCCGCCCAGGCCATGAGCGGCATCGTGCCCGAGGTGCCCGCGCTCATCTGGGGCATCCTGTTCGTGGCCATCAACACGTTCGTCAACATCCGCGGCATCGAGCTCACCGTTATCGTCAACCGCGTGGCCGTGGTGCTGGAAATCCTCTGCCTGGCCGTGTTCGTCATCATGGGCGCCCTGTGGATTGCCACCGATCCGCTGTCCAACGGCTTCACCATCCAGCCGTTCTACAATCCCGAGACGTTCAACCCGGGCCTCGTCATGAGCGCCGTGTCGTTGGGCGTGCTGTCGTTCCTCGGGTTCGACGGCATCGCCACGCTGTCCGAGGAAGCGAAGGATGCGAAAAAGGGCCCGTCGAAGGCCATGGTGGGGTCGCTCCTGATCGTGGGCTTCCTGTTCATGCTGCAGACGTACATCGCGGGCTGCATCAGCCCCGATGGCGCCGTGTTCGCAAGCGATCCCGACAACGCGTTCTATCTGGTGGCGGAAGTCGCCGGCGGCAAGTTCCTGTACGTGCTGTGCGCGCTGGCAACGGCCATCGCCTGGGGCATCTTCAACTCGCTGGCCGCGCAGACGGCCATCAGCCGCATCCTGTTCGCCATGAGCCGCGACGGCAACCTGCCGAAGGCGCTGGCGAAGGTGCACCCGAAGTATCAGACGCCCTACATCGCCGCCGCATTCGTGGGCGTGCTGTCGCTCATTCTCGTCATCGTGTTCGAGCAGCTGGGCATCGACGCCATCTCGCGTCTCGTGAACTTCGGCGCGCTCACGTCGTTCTGCGTGCTGCACGTGACGGTGGTCTGGCACTTCTTCATCAAGAACCGCGACGGCAAGGTGTTCACGCACCTCGTGCTGCCGCTGCTGGGCTTCATCATCGTGGGCTACACGTGGATCAGTCTTGACCCCGCGTCCAAAATCATGGGCGTCACCTGGGTCATCGTGGGCATCGTGTACTACGTCGTGCTGCACAAGGTGATGAAGAAGAACGTCGACCTGGAGGTGTAGCGCCCCGCGTTTCGCCCCGCCGACCAACCGGTAACGGGACCGCAGCCCGTCGCCCGCCCCATCGTAGCGCGCCCTCCGGCGCGCTACGATGCGTTTTGGGGGCCGCTCGGGGGTGCGATCGGCCAACTTTTCGCTCATGCTGAGCTATAATCAGGCTTATAAGAATGGGGTTGCGATCAAGGGGATCGATCATGCGTCAGATGAAACCGATAAAGCTGCTGCTTGCTGCGACGTTGTTGATGGGCGGCGTGCCGGCCGTCGCATTTGCCGATCCGGCTGAGGCGCCGGAGAGCGCTGCAACCGGGAACTCCGAAACGCCCGCAACGCCTACAACTCCTGACGCGCCCACAACGCCTGAAGTGCCCACGGTGCCCGAAGACCCCGAGACAACCGTGCCGCCGTCGGAGGAACCCGAAGAGCCGAATGCCGAGGCTCCGGAAACCGAGTCGTCTTCGGAGCCTGAAACGAACGTGCCGACGGTTGATCAGAATGGGACGCTCCCCGATGAAAGCGAAGCGCCGGTCGAACCTGCGCCCCTTGCCGAAGTCGAGCAAGCTTCCGTTTCGTATCGCGCTCACGTCTCGAATATCGGGTGGCAGAAGAGCGTCGCTGACGGCCAGGATGCCGGCACGACGGGGCGCGGCCTTCCGATGGAAGCTCTTGAGATCGAGCTGAATGGCGTCGAAGGCACCGTTTCGTATCGCGCTCATGTTTCGAACATCGGCTGGCAAAGCGCAGTTGTCGACGGTGAGACGGCCGGCACGACGGGCCGCTCGCTGTCCATCGAAGCGATTGAGATCGAGCTGTCAGGTGCTGCGGCGGAAACGTACGATGTATACTACCGCGTTCATAGCGCGAACGTCGGCTGGCTTGGTTGGACCGAAAACGGCAAGCCTGCCGGAACGGCTGGTCGCGGCCTCGCTGTGCAGGCGGTGCGCATTCAGTTGCTGCCGAAGGGCGAGAAGCCCGAAGGATATGGAACCGCCGCATTTCAAGAGAAGCTGGTGAGCTATCAAGCTCATGTGTCGAACATCGGCTGGCAAAGCAGCGTTGCCGACGGCTCGATAGCGGGCACGACGGGACGCTCTCTAGCCGTCGAAGCGCTGAAAGCGTCCTTCTCTTCTAGCGTATGCAGCGGCTCCATTTCAACGCAAGCATACGTCAAGCACGTCGGATGGCAGAATGCTGTTGGACAGGGTCAGGTTTCCGGCACGACGGGACAGAACCTATCCGTGCAAGCTCTGCGGCTGACTTTAAGCGGAGATGCCGCGCAGGTATACGATATCTACTATCGCGTCCACGTTTCCCATATTGGATGGATGGGCTGGGCCAGTAACGGTAACAGTGCGGGAACTGTCGGACGGGATTACCCCGTTGAAGCGGTGCAGATCGAGCTTGTTGAAAAAGGCGGTGAGGCTCCGGGCGGTGGTGTAGCCTTCGATGCCGCATTGCTGAGCTCGCAAGCACATGTCCAGAATGTTGGATGGCAATCGCCTCAGTCGGGCAATGCCACGATTGGCACAACCGGTAAAGCGCAGGCGCTCGAGGCGTTTAACGTGAACGTGAACGATGGCGAGCGTTCCGGCTCCGTGGTCTATCAGGCTCATGTGGCAAACATTGGGTGGCAGTCCGAAGTGTCTGACGGCGCGACTGCAGGCACGACGGGCCGCTCGCTTGCCGTGCAGGCCGTGCGTATGAAGCTCACGGGCGAGTTGGAGCAGGCGTACGATTTGTATTATCGCGTGCACTCGGCCACCTTCGGATGGCTTGACTGGACATGCAACGGCGCCGCTGCGGGAACCACCAGCTGCAACTTGGCTGCCGAGGCGGTGCAGATCGCGCTTGTTGCGAAGGGTTCGCCCGCCCCTGGACCTACGGATCAGCCGTACCGCGATCTCGCTTGCACGTACAAGGCAAGCGTGAAGGGTTCCGGCTGGCAAGGTGCCGTAGGGCTGCGCGGCACGGCGGGCACCACGGGCAAGGGCGTTCCCATCGACCAGATGGCAGTGACCCTCGGCCAGATGACGACGCAAGGCGGCATCGAATACCGGGTTCATTCCGCCAACATCGGCTGGCAGGATTATGTTACGAGCGGTGCGAGCGCGGGTGCTTCTGGGCAGCAGATCGAGGCGATGAGCATTCGCTTGACGGGCGACATGGCGCGGCTCTTCGATGTCTACTATCGTGCCCACGTGGGAAGCATCGGCTGGCTGGGCTGGTCGTCGAACGGCGGCAATGCCGGAACGGCTAATCTGGGATTGGGCGTTGAAGCCTACCAGGTGGTCATCGTGCCGAAGGGCGTTGCTGCTCCCGGCTCAACGAGCGACGCGTACCGTGACAAGAAGGGTGCCGTCAAGCGTTCCGATGGCAGCTTCGATTGGTACAACAGCTACGGGGTGAAAGATCGCAACGCGGCCATAAACAGGCTTATGTCGTCCGCGCGCTCGTGCCTGGGCATTCCGTATGTGTGGGATGGCATGTGGCCGGAAGATGGCGGCATGGACTGCTCGTCGTTTACCTGGTACGTGTATAACCAACTGGGCATCGTGTTGGGCCCCGACACCTATCATCAGATGAGCGACGGATATCGTGTAAGCTCGCTTTCGCAGGCAAAACCCGGCGACCTCATTTTGATGTACTTCAATCAGGCGCCGAAGTGGAACCCGTTGCTTCCCGAGCATGTGGTGCTCTATGCGGGTAACGGCATGATCTACGAAGAGCCGAATTTCGGTGGGTATTGCCAGTACGTTCCCCTGTGGACGAAAAATGCGGGGAAGATTGAGATTCGAAGGATCATCCACGACTAAGAACGGGTCTTTCGCCCCGCCGACCAACCGGTAACGGGACCGCAGCCCGTCGCCCGCCCCATCGTAGCGCGCCCTCCGGCGCGCTACGATGCGTTTTCAGGGCCGCTGTTGCGGCCTGCGAACGGTGGACGGAAGGAGCGCGCCATGGGCGATGCGGAAATGAAGGCGGTCGTCGTCGAGCACTTCGGTGGTCCCGAGGTGTTGCAGGCGCGCTCGGTGCCGATGCCCGTGCCCGGTGCCGGGGAAGTGCGTGTGCATCTCATGGCGACGGGCGTGAATCCGGTGGAAACCTACATCCGCGCGGGCGCGTACGGCGCGGTGCCGTCGCTGCCGTACGTCCCCGGAAATGACGGTGCGGGCATCGTGGATGCGGTGGGCGCGGGCGTCGAGAGCGTGCAGGTGGGCGAGCGTGTGTTCGTCGCTGCCACAGGAGCGAAGCGCAACACGGGCACCTATGCCACCTCTGTGGTGTGCGACGCAGCCGCCGTCGGACGCTTGCCGCACGACGTGTCGTTCCAGCAAGGGGCCGGTATCGGCACGCCGGGGCTCGCCGCGGGCGACGCGCTGTTCGTGCGGGCGCGCGTGCAGCCCGGAGAAACCGTGCTCGTGCATGGTGCGAGCGGCGGCGTGGGAATGCTTGCTGTGCAGCTTGCGCACCGCATCGGATGCGTCGTGTACGGTACTGCCGGTGATGAGCGCGGTCGCACGCTCGTCGAGCGGCTGGGTGCCGTGCGCGCGTTCGACCACCATGCGGAGGGCTATCTGGACGAGATTCTCGAAGCGACCGACGGACGTGGCGTCGATGCGGTGCTCGACATGGCGGCGCACGCGAATCTCATGAAAGATGTGCGCATCACGCACACGCACGGTCGCATTGTTGTGGTGGGCAGCCGCGGCTCGCTCGATTTCGACCCGCGCACGCTCATGAGCAACGACTTGGACGTGCGCGGCATGAATGTGAACAACTTGCGTCCGGACGAGTTCAACCTGGTCATGCACGCGTTGGAGGCGGCGCTTGAGGGCGGCATGCGCGTGGTGGTGGCCCAGGCGTTCCCGCTTGCGAACGCCGCAGAGGCGCATCGTGCCGTGGAAGCGCGCGGCAAGGACGGCAAGATTATCCTTGTGGCCGAAGTCGGTGCCCGCGACGGGAGGGCCGATGCGTGATCTACCTCACCGGTGACACCCACGGCAGCTATCGTCATGTGCGCCGCTTCGTCGCGGAGCATGATTTGGGACCCGCCGACGTGCTCATCTGCCTGGGCGATACCGGCTTCGACTATTTCAACGACGAGCGCGACGCTCAGATCAAGGACAAGGCCGACCGCATGGGCATCACGCTGCTCTGCATTCGCGGCAATCATGATCGCAACCCCGCATCGCTGCCCAGCTACCACCTCATTCCGTGGCGCGGCGGCGAGGTCTACTGCGACGACCGCTGGCCCTCCATCCTGTTCGCGCGCGACGGCAGCGTGTTCGACCTCGACGGTCGCGCCACCGTCGCCATCGGCGGGGCCTACAGCGTGGACAAGGCGTATCGCCTGGCCAAAGGGTACGCATGGTTTCCCGACGAGCAGCTCACGCTCGACGAGATGCATGCGGTCGAGCAAGCGCTCGCCGCCCGCGACTGGCGTGTCGATACCGTGCTCTCGCACACCTGCCCCGCGGCGTTCGTGCCCCAAGAGGCGCTCCTTGCCGGCGTCGATCAAAGCACCGTCGACACCGCTATGGAAGACTGGCTCCAAACCATCGAGGATCGCCTCGACTACCGCCGATGGTACTGCGGCCACTTCCACATAGAAAAGCAGGAGGGCCCCCTCCGCATCGTGCACCACGATATCCTCGAGTTCTAGCAGCGGCCGCCCCGCTCGGGGCTGCATCCCCCTACAGCAGCCCGCACACCTTGCCCAGCAAGGGCTCGAAGCTGACGCCGCGGTCGCGGAAGTCGGGCTGCTCGACGCTCACCAGCATGGCGTCGTGCACGAAGTTGCCGGCGAACGTGACGGCCTCCTCGAGCGAGCGGCCCGCCATGACGGCGGCCAGCAGGCAGGACGCGTACACGTCGCCCGTGCCGTGCAGCATGTAGGGCAGGTACTCGTTGTGCACTTCGAACAGCTCGCAGTCCTCGCCGCCCACGAAGTTGCGGATGCACGTCTCGCCTTCGCGCTGAATGCCCTTGAGCACCACATGCTTCGCGCCCTTCGCCACGAGGGCGTCCACCAGGCGCGCCGCCTCCTCGTCGGAGATGTCGGTACCGGCCCAGTCGTCGCCGATGGGCTCGCCCAGGATGATGGCGGCCTCGGTGAGGTTCGGCGTGAGGATGTCGGCGCCGCAGGCCAGCTCGGCCATGGCGTCGCACAGCTCCGGCGTGTACGTGGGGTACACCTTGCCGTGGTCGGCCATCACGGGATCGACCACGCGCAGCGCGTTCGGGTACGTCGCGTAGAGGTCGCGGATGCGCTCCACCTGCTCGGGCGCGCCCAAGAAGCCGGAGTACACGGCGTCGATTTCCACGCCGATGCCTTTCCACGCGTTCAGGTAGTCCGCCAGGATGTCGGTAGTGTCGTGCATGTACCAGCCGGGGAAGGCGGTGTGCGACGAGAACAGGCCCGTCGGCACGGGGCACACGTCGCATCCGGCGGCCGACAGCACGGGGATGGCCACGCCGAGCGAGCACTTGCCGTAGCCGCACAAATCGTGCACGGCGGCGACGCGGGGGATGTACGCTCCTTCGCGGTGGTACAGATGCGTTTCGGCTTCGTTCATGGGTGCCTTCCTTTCGGGGTTGACTGCGAACCGCCCAACGCCAGCTTCTCCGAAAACTGTGTGCTGGGTGTGCGGGAAAATTTACGGCTTGAAAACAGGAGCGCGCAGCTCAAAGCCGCGCGCGGTGGGGAAACAAGCGGAGCAATTCCGCGCTTGAAAGCGGTTCGAAAACCGCGCATTGCGCGCGGTTTCGCCACCGTCTGACGCGGACCCAAAGCTGCTACTTGTCGTCCTCGTCGTCGTCGAAGAAAGACCAATCGTCCTCGTCAGGCTCATGATTCGCGAACGTCTTGCGCGTCCGTCGCTCCATGATGACGCAGGCGATCAAGCTGAGCACCAAGCCTATTCCAACCAGGCATCCGATGCCGGCGTATGTCTCGAAGAGAAAGTGGTACAGCGCACCAAAATCCATGATTACCTCGTTACTCTAACTCGTCCCATCACCATTGCCACAGAACGTTTGCATTTCAGCGTTAGAGTATACTATGTCGGGCCGATTCGCTACGGGTCGGATTTTGATATTCCTTTATTCTTTACGTGCGCCGAAGAAGGGCAAGTACATGCGCGCTGTGAACAGGGATAAGCAGAAACGACGCATAGCCGCAACCATAGCAATCGTCGCCGTCGTTGCGGCGGTGGTGACGACCGTGCTCGGCCTGACATCCTTCATAGATCAAAAACTGAATCAAAGCGCCGAGCAACAGGTGGTGACGTTCACGGAGCAGACGGCGGCCAACGTGGCCGATCGCATGTTCATGTCGCAAAACGCCCTGGCGGCATTCACCGTGCAAACCGACGACCCCGACCTCATCGTGCCGGCGCTCAAGTCGTTCGAGGAGGAAAACCGGTTCGAGAACGCCGCGTTCGTGAACATGGCCGGCGAAGGGCGCCGCTCGGACGGCTCGTCGTTCTCCGTGAGCGATTTGACGCAGCCCGAAACGGCCCTTTCCGCAGAAGGCAGATCGTATTCCGACACGTTCGTCAACGAAAACGGCTCCCGCGTACGCCTCGCCCAAACGCCGCTGTACATCGACGGGCAGCAAGTGGGCGCGCTGTACGTCCAAATTCCGCTGTCGCTGTTCTCCATGCCGCGTCAGCTGGACATGTTCGACGGCCGGGGCTACTTCATGCTGTTCGTGGGCGGCACGGGTGAAGTGCTGGTCCCGCCGACGGACGACACGAAAACGCCGGTGTCCGTCGGCACCTCCCTGTATACGTTCCTCGACGAGGCATCGCACTTCAGCCAGGGCAACGTAACCGATTTCGGCGTCACGGCCGACATGGCTTTGCAGGTGATGCAGTCGCGTCCCGACAACGATTTGTCCAGCTTGAAGGACGTGGTGGCGAACGGGCAGGTGGGGCTCATCACGCTGCCGGTCGACGGCAAGGCGAGCTACGTGTGCGTGGCACCCGTGGGCGAGGGGTACTGGTACGTGTGCAACGTCGTGCCGGTGGAGAACGTGCGCGCGGAAGCCGCGGTGGTCACCACCACCTTCGAAGCCGTGTTCGCCATCATCTTCGCCTGCCTCGTGGTGGTAGCGCTCCTCATGTTCGGCGCGTACCGTCGGCGCCTGCGCGAGCAGAACGTGGCCATGATGGAGCAGCTTTACGAAGCCATGTCCGACAGCATCGAGATGGCGGTGAACCTGTATTCGCCCGCCGATCACAAGGTGACGCCCATCGTGGCGAAGGCCGTGAAAATCATCGGCTACCGCCTGGACGACTTCCTGAAAAACGAGCAGCTGGCCGACGTCATCCGGCTTTCGCCCGAGGGCGTGTCGCTGTTCAACCGCATCCGCGCGGGCGAGGTCACCGGCTTCGAGCAGGGCGAATTCTCGTTCCGAAGCAAGCAGACCGGCAAGGAATGCTGGGCGGCCTACTCGGTGAAACCGCTCGAGTACGACGGCAAGCCGCAACTGCTCGTGGTTATGCGCGACGTGACGGCAAGCAAGGAAATCCAGCTGTCCATGAAGGACGCGATGGACGTCGCCGAGGCGGCGAATGCGGCGAAATCCGAGTTCCTCTCGCGCATGAGCCACGAGATTCGCACGCCCATGAACGTGATCATCGGCATGCTGCAAATTGCGCGCGGCAGCGTAGACGACAGCGAGAAGGTGGAGGTGAGCTTGGCGAAAATCGGCAACGCGTCCGATCATCTGCTGGGCCTCATCAACGACGTGCTGGACATCTCGAAAATCGAGAACGGCAAGATGACCCTGGCCAGCGAACCCTTCCGCCTGAGCTACCTGCTGTCGCACGTAATCACCGCCATCCGCATGCAATGCGAGCAGCGCGACCAGGAATTCTCGGTGGTCATACCCAGCTGCGCCGAAGCCGTGTTCGTCGGCGACCCCGTGCGCCTCAAGCAGCTGCTGCTCAACCTGCTGACGAACGCCGTGAAGTACACGCCGCGCGGCGGCCACATTCGCTTCGAGACGTCGGTGGGAACGGGCGCCGCCATGGGGTATCGCCGGGTGACGTTCGTGGTGTCGGACGACGGCATCGGCATGTCCGAGGAGTTCAAAGAGCGCATCTTCGAGCCGTTCACCATGGAAGGCCGCTCGCGCGAGCAGGGCACGGGCCTCGGCATGCCCATCGTGAAGAACATCGTCACCATGATGGCCGGCGACATTTCCGTCGAGTCGTCCATGGGCCACGGCACCACGTTCACCGTGTCGTTCAACCTGCGCATTGCGCTTGAAGCCGAGCGCATCGTCTTCGAAGAGGAAGAAGACGTCGAGGGCGACATCGAAACGGTTGCCGCGGAAAGCTCGGCGCTTGCCGCCACGGCCGCCGAGATGCACGCAGACGAAGCGCGCGGGCGCCGCTCGAAGCCCGTGTCGGCCTACGCGTCGGCCATGCCCGGTGCGCCGCGCGCCCTCGATCGCACCGAGTTCGAGGGGCTGCGTGTGCTGCTTGCCGAGGACAACGACCTCAATGCCGAAATAGCGTGCGAGCTACTGTCGGAGGCGGGCCTCGTGGTGGAGCGCGCGTGCGACGGCGCCGAGGCGTGCGCCCTGTTCGAGGCGTCGCCCGTCGGGCACTTCGAGGCCATCCTCATGGACGTGCAGATGCCGAACATGAACGGCTACGACGCCACGCGCCACATCCGCGCGCTCGAACGCGAAGACGCTCGCGTGGTGCCCATCATCGCCATGTCGGCCAATGCGTTCGCCGAAGACGTGAGCGCCTCGCTTGCGAGCGGTATGGATGCGCACCTGTCGAAACCCATCGACATGCGGCGCGTGCTCGCCACCATCATCAAGTTCGTCCGCAAGCGCTACGGCGTGGGCGAGGGCGAAGGCGCCGGTGCGGACACGACCGGCGACGGCGCGGGCGGGGGTGTGCCGAGCTGACGGAACATGCCGAGGACGTGAAGGTGTGATGGCGTCCGCTGCCCGTGAGGTATACTAGTGAGATTACCGTATCCCATCGTGAAGGAGCGCGACTATGCTCGACGTCAAATTTGTCCGCGACAACCAAGAAGCCGTCGCCGAGGCGATGAAGAACCGCCACGCTTCGTGGGACGCGTCGCGCTTCTCCGAGCTCGATGAGACCCGCCGCGCCGCCATCGCGAAGGAAGAAGCCCTTCAGGCCGAGCGCAACGCCGCGTCGAAGTCCATCGGCGCCATGATGGCCGCCGGTCAGAAGGACGAGGCCGAAGCCGCCAAGGAGCGCGTGCGCGCCATCAACGACGAGCTTGCCGTCATCGGCAAGGAGCGCGAAGCCGCCGACGCCGCACTCAACGAGCTCATGATGAGCACGCCTAACATACCGGCCGATTCCACGCCCGTCGGCGACGACGAGGACGACAACCCCGAGGTGCGCCGCTGGGGCACGCCGCGCGACTTCGCCGCGGAGGGCTTCGAGTCCAAGCCGCACTGGGACCTGGGCACCGACCTGGGCATCATCGACTTCGAGCGCGGCGTGAAGCTGGCCAAGAGCCGCTTCTACCTGCTGGGCGGCCTCGGCGCGCGCCTCGAGCGCTCGCTCATCAACTTCATGGCCGACACGCACGCCAGCCGCGGCTACAAGGAATGGTGGTGCCCGGCCATGGCCAACGCCACCACCCTCACGGGCACGGGCCAGCTGCCGAAGTTCGAGGAAGACCTGTTCAAGACCACGAACGGCCTGTACCTCATCCCTACGGCCGAAGTGCAGCTCACCAACATCCACGCCGGCGAGGTGCTCGACGCCAGCCAGCTGCCGCTCAAGTACTGCGCGTTCACGCCGTGCTTCCGCGAGGAGGCCGGCAGCGCCGGTCGCGACACGCGCGGCATCATCCGCGTGCACCAGTTCAGCAAGGTGGAGATGGTGAAGTTCGCCAAACCGGAGGAAAGCTTCGACGACCTCGAGGGCATGGTGGCCGACGCCGAGAACATCCTGCAAAAGCTGGGCCTGCCGTACCGCGTGATCAGCCTGTGCACAGGCGACATCGGCTTCTCCGCCGCCAAGACGTACGACCTCGAAGTGTGGCTGCCGTCGTACAACGGCTACAAGGAAATCTCGTCCTGCTCGGTGTGCACCGACTTCCAGGCGCGCCGCGCGAACATCAAGTACCGCGATCCCGAGAACTTCAAGGGCTCGCGCTACGTCCACACGCTCAACGGCAGCGGCTTGGCCGTGGGCCGCACGATGGCCGCCATCATCGAGAACTACCAGCAGCCCGACGGCACCATCAAGGTGCCCGACGTGCTGGTGCCCTACATGGGCGGCGTCGAGGTCATCGCGCCCGAGTAGCGGCAGGCGAAACCGACACCAGTCAGGGAATCAAGCGTGACAACGAAGCGTAAACGGACCAAAGAATCGAATAAGGCTGTTGCACCTGCGGTGGACGCCGCGCCCGCGACGGACGCATCGCCCGAGAAGCGCGAGAGCCGTCGCGGCGCGCAGCCGACGCCCCGCAAGCGCCGATGGCCCCTCATCGTGGTGGGAACGCTGCTTGCCATCGTGCTGCTGGTGGTGGGCATCTTCTCGTGGGATCGCTGGCTGCGCTACGACGATGCGGCTGAGTTCCAGGGCGAATGGCAAACGCACGGCACCACGGCCGTCGTGGTCATCGACGGCGAAACCATCAAGCTGGCCGAAGACGTGGCGTATGCCTACACCCTCGACACGGGCGCGAAAACCATCACGTTCAAGTTCGGGAACATGGAAGGCGCGGGCCGCTATCGCTTCTCGCTTGATCGCTCGCAGCTGGTGATCACCGACGGCGACGGCTACTCGTGGTTCTCCACGCTCACCGACGACATCGCCTGGCAGTTCGACCAGCTCGTGCGCGCCATCCAGGGCCAACCGCAGGCCGAGCCGCCGTCAAACGACGAGGCCACCGTGCTCGATCGCCTGTCGCACGACGCATCGGCCACGCCGCAGACCGGCACGCCCGTCGAGCCCGAGCCGGAGCCGACGCCCGAGCCTGAGCCGGAGCCGACCACGCCCGAGTCCGCGCCCGAGTCCACCGACGGCAACGCCGACGCGAACGCCGGCGACAACAAGGATGCGAACTCCGGCGACAACAAGGACGACGCCGGCACCTCGAGCACCCCCAGCGGCGTGTTCGACGTGAGCGACCTGCCCGCATGAGCGACGCGCCCGTCCCTCGTGCGGCTCCGCTGACCGTCGAGCGGCTCACCGTGCGCGCAGATCGCCTCGTGTGCGAGGTGGCGGTCGCGCCTACGGCCCCGCGCTCCACGTCGCCCGAGCTGCTCGCCCGCGTGTGCGCCGCGCGCCCCCACCTTCCGCTCCATGCCTGCGTGAACGAGGAGGGCGACACCTTCGCCGCGGTCATGGACCACACGTCGCTGCCGCATCTGCTCGAGCACCTCGTCATCGACATGCAGGCGCAGGCGGTGTCCGACGCGAACGCCGTGTTCGTGGGAACCACCGAGTGGATCGACGAATTTGCCGGTCGCGCCCGCATCGAAGTGAGTTTCACCGACGATTTGGTCGCTTTACGGGCTTTTCGAGATGCGATTGCGTTTCTCAACAATACGGTGGTACTCTGACTGCCATGACTTCAGCACACCTGACATTCGACCAGACGAGCGATAGAATCGCTGAACGCGTCGTCAAGATGCGTTCTTCCGCTGTGCGCGATTTGTTTGCCGCTGCTTCGAATCCCAACATCATTTCCCTGTCCGGCGGCATGCCCGACGTCTCGCTGCTTCCTCAGGCTGCCATTCGCAAAGCCACGCGAGCGGCCTGCGACGACGAGCGCGCGGTGGCGTTGCAGTACGGCTCCACCGACGGTCGCGTTGAGACGAAGCGCGTGTTCTGCGACCTCATGCGCGATGTCGGCGTGCGTGCCAAGCCCGAGAACATCATGATCACGACAGGCGCGCAAGAAGCGCTCGACCTCATCGCCAAGACGTTCGTCAATCCGGGCGACATCGTGCTTGCCGAAGGCCCCACGTACCTCGGCGCGCTGCAGGCGTTCTCCGCGTACGAGCCCGACGTGCGCTGCATCCCCTTCGACGGCGAAGGCATGCGCATGGACCTGCTCGAGGAAGAGCTCGAGCGCATCGGCAAGGGGAATCCCAAGCTCAAGTTCCTCTACACCATTCCGAACTTCCAGAACCCCGGCGGCGTCACCATGTCGCCCGCCCGTCGCAAGCGCCTGTTGGAGCTGTCCGACGAGTACGGGTTCATGGTGGTGGAAGACGATCCCTACGGGCGCCTGCGCTACGAAGGCGGCCACGTGCTGCCCCTCAAGGCGCTGTCCGACGACGTCATCTACCTGGGCACCGTGTCGAAGGTGTTCGCGCCCGGCCTGCGTACCGGCTGGATTGTGGCGCCGAAGCACGTGCTGGCGAAGATCAACCTCGTCAAGCAGGGCACCGACCTGTGCGGCAGCGCGTTCAACCAGGTGGTGGTGGAGCACTACTTCACCGACACCCCGTGGCAGAAGACGCTGCAAACGTTCGTGAAGACGTACCACACGCGGCGCGACGCCATGTTGGCCGCGCTCGAAGAATACTTCCCGCCCGAGGCGACGTGGACCCATCCCGAAGGCGGCTTCTTCGTGTGGGTGACGCTGCCCGCCTACGTGGACACGGGTTCCATGCTGAGCGTGGCGTTGGAAAACGGCGTGACGTACACGCCGGGCGACGGCTTCTTCCCCGATGGCACGAGCGGCAAGAACTGCATGCGCATCGCGTTCTGCTTCGAGAGCCCCGAGAACCTCACGGAAGCTGTGCGCCGCCTGGCCGCCGTCATCGAAGAACGCCTGGAACTCTACCGCGCCTTCATTCAAGCCGGCGCGATCAAGCCCGAATAACAACCATCGAAGGAGCAGGATCATGAAGGTTGCAGTGTTGATGGGCGGCAGCTCGTTTGAACGTGAATTTTCCCTGGCCAGCGGCAAGAACGTGTGCGCCGCGCTCGAAGAGGCCGGTCATAAGGTTGTGCCCCTCGACACCACGTCCGACCTCGTTCCCACGCTGCGCAGCGAGCGTCCCGACGTGTGCTACAGCGCCCTGCACGGCAGGCACGGCGAAGACGGCACCATCCAAAGCCTGCTCGAGTTCGTGGGCATCCCCTTCGTGGGCTCGCCCTCAAGCGTGTGCCAGCGCGCGTGGAACAAAGACTCCATGCACTCCGAGATGGCCGCGTACCGCGCCATCACGGGCGACGATCCCATCGCTTCCTGGCCGCAGGGCCTCTACATCGCACGCGACGCGTTCAAGGACATGGGCGCCGCGACGGCGCTCGACCTGGTTGAAGAGCGCGTGATCGGCGGTTATCCCGTGGCGGTCAAGCCCGCGCACGGCGGTTCCGCCCTGGGCGTGCACCGCGTCGATTCCGTCGACGACCTGGGCGAGGCCATCCTCGATGCCCTGTCGTTCGACGAGGCCGTGGTCATCGAGCAGTGGGTGGAAGGCGTCGAGCTGGCCGTGTCCATCCTGGGCACCGGGTGGGACGCGTACGCGCTGCCGCCCGTCGAGATCGTGGCGAAGCAGGGCCTGTACGACACCGCCGCCCGTCTGACGCCCGGCGATGTGGAGTATTTCGCGCCCGTGCGCCCCGCGTCCCTGTCGAACGACGAGGGCGACGCGCAGGCTATTCGCGCCGAAATCGAGCGCGCCGCGCTCGAAGTGTACCGCGCTTACAACGTGCAGGACCTCGCGCGTATCGACCTTATCTGGGACGGCGCTCAGGCGCGCGTCTTCGAGGTGAACGTGTCGCCCGGCATGGCCGAGTCGTCGCTGTTCCCTGCCGCCGCGAAGGCGGCCGGTCTGTCGCTGCCCTCCGTGCTCAACGAGCTGGTCAGCCAATACGCATAACGTTTGAGGGCCACCGCTTGTCCGGTGGCTGCTGAAACCACCATGCTACAATGAGCCTCAGAGCGGTTTCGGGCTGAGGAGGTTTCGGAATGGGCAGGTCGGGCGGACAAGGCGGGGGCTTCTCCGGCGGCGGTCATTCGTCGGGTGGCTTCTCGGGCGGAGGACGCTCGTCGGGCGGATTCTCCGGTGGGTCACGCGGCTCCGGCGGAAGGAGCGGCCGCCCCGGCGGCGGTTCCGGTTCGGGTGGCTTCAACATCGGGCCTATCATTCCCATCATCATCAACCGTTCGCGTGGGCAGCGTCATGAGGACGACTACCCCCGCGACGAGTATCGCTACGGGCAACCCTCTCAGCAGTATCCCTCCGAGGGTCAGCAGCCGTATCCGCAGCAGCCGTACTACGGCCAGCCCGGTCAATCCGGCCAGCCCATGACGCCACCGCCCTCCGCGGGGCAGCCCGCGAGCGGTGCGGGCAAGAAGGGCTGCGGCTGCATGACCGTCGCCATCTGCCTCGCCGTGCTGCTCATCATCTCGGGTTTGGTGGTGTTCGCCACGTCGCTGTTCAGCAGCCCGTCGTCGGACGATCGCGAGGCGCTGCCCGCGTCGGCCACGGTGGAAACCGCGTACTACACCGACGAGGACGGCGACTGGATTCACACGGCCTCGCAGCTTGAAGACGGCCTGCGGTCGTTCTACCAGAAAACCGGCGTGCAGCCCTACGTCTACATCTTGCCGAACGGCACCACCACCTCGACGCAGGAACTGCAGCAGCGCGCCGAAACGCTGTACGACGAGCTGTTCCAGGATGAGGGCCACTTCCTGCTGGTGTTCTGCGACGATGGCGACGGCGGGTTCAACTGCGGTTACGCCACGGGCACCAATGCCGCGTCGGTCATGGACGCGCAGGCCGTCAACGTGCTGGCCGAGAACCTCGACAAGCGTTACAGCACCTATTCCATCACCGAGGAGCAAATCTTCTCCAAGGCGTTCGCCGATACGGCGGACACCATCATGAAGAAGACGAGCGGCCCGACCTCCGGGGACGCGCTGCTCACCTTGGGCGTGGGCGCGGTCATCCTGGCCGTGTGCGTGGGCATCAACCTGTCGCGTAAGAAGCGGGAAGACGAGGAACGCAAGCGGCGCGAGCAGGAGGAGCTTCTCTCGCGACCCCTCGAGAAATTCGGCGACCAGGACGTGGAAGAGATCGCCCGCAAGTACGAGCAGCCCGCGGCGAATGCGGGCGAACCGAAGCAATGACCTCGCGAAACCGAGGAGCATATACACAAGAGCACGAAGACAGGAGCGCACCATGGGCATGCTGGACCGTTTTACCGACATCGTGAAAGCGAACATCAACGACCTGCTCGACCGGGCGGAAGATCCGTCCAAGATGATCGACCAGTACCTGCGCGACATGACCGAGAGTCTGGCCGAGGTGAAGAAGGAAACCGCCGGCGTCATGGCCGAGGAAACCCGCACGAAGCGCCTCGTTGACGACAACGCCGCCGACATCGCGAAGTACGATGCTCTGGCCCGCAAGGCCCTCGAGGCGGGCAACGAGGACGACGCCCGCACGCTGCTCGCCAAGAAGCAGGAGCTCGACAAGCACGGTGCGAACCTGCAGGTTGCCTACGAGGCCGCCCAGGTGAACGCGAACAAGATGCGTCAGATGCACGACAAGCTGGTGGACGACATCGAGCAGCTCAACGGCCGACGCGAGGCCATCAAGGCGAAGGTGGCCGTGGCGAAGACGCAGGACAAGGTCAACGGCTTCGCGTCGAGCGCCGACAAGGCCGCCGGCACCATGAGCGCGTTCGACCGCATGGAGGCGAAGGCCGACGCCATGCTCGACCGTGCGAACGCCATGGACGAGCTCAACCGTCAGCCCGTCGACGAGGCCGCCGCGCTCGAGGCCAAGTACGCCAACGCCGGCACCGACGCCACCGTCGAAGACGAGCTCACCCGCCTCAAGCAGGAAATGGGCCTGTAAGCACATGCGTTCTGGGCAACGAAACAGCAACTGAATCATAGAGCGCTCATGTTTTCAAGCATGGGCCTGGGCAGATGCCCCTATAATGATCGGACAGGCAAACATCCCGAAGGAGGCCGTCATGGGCAACAAATTTGGAGCTTTTTTGGCTGGTGGGTTGGCCGGCGCGGTTGTCGCGCTGCTGTACGCCCCCCGGTCTGGTCAGGAAACGCGCGCTATGGTCACCGACAAAGTGAACACGGCGTGGGGCGAAGCGCAGGAGCTGGGTGCGCAGGCTGGCGCAAACGTGCAGCATGCGTATCATGATGCCACGAACAAGGGCCAGGAAGTCGTGCAGGACGTGGCCGCGAAGGGCCAGGAGCTGTACGGTCAGGCCTCGCAGCGCGTGCAGGAAGCAGCAGACAACATCAAGCCGGCGTTCTCCCAGAAGAACGACGAGCTGCGCGACAAGATCGAAGCGGCACGTCAGCGCATCGCCTCGCAGGTTGCCAAGAACGCCGAGCAGGCGCACGACGCCGTCAGCGACACCATTCCCGTTGCCGCCGACACGGCGCACGACGCGGTTGACAAGGCCGAAGACAAGGCGCAGGACGTTGCCGACACCGTGAAGGACAAGGCGGAAGACGCCGCCGAGAAGATTTCCGGCGACGACAAGTAACCACAAGCATGAACCACGAAGCGGCGAGGTGGAACGCGGGCACGTGCCCCGTTCCGCTCGCCGCTTCCTGAATATATGACGTGACGACAGCGCTGGGGGGCTGCGGTACAATCCGCGGCAAATGCGCAGGTAGTCAGGTGGAGAAGAAGGTCATGGCAAGCAAACTCATCACCACGCAAGAGCTCACGGGCGTGCGCGTCCTGGGCGGCAAGAACGGCACGAAGCGCATCGGCAAGGTGCGCCGTTTCGTATTCCATCCCAAAGAAAAGCGCTGCGTCGGCTTCATCGTGAAGCGCCCCGACCTGCTGTGGATGTTCCGCCGCAAGGACAAATTCGTGTCCATCGAGGGCTACGACATCGTGGACGGCCGCATCGTCATCCGCAACGTGCCCGAAGCCACCGACAAAGCCGCATGCAAAGCGCTCGGCGTCAACTGGGACGACTGCGTGCTGTGGGTGGGGCTGCCCGTCATGTGCGAGGACGGCACGTCGTTCGGCACGGTGGGCAACGTCACGTTCAACCGCATCACGGGTACGATCGACTCGTTCGACACCGATTCCGGTGCGACGGCGAATGCCCTGTTGGGCAAGCGAACCGTCCCCGCCGACCTCATCAAGGGCTTCCGTCGCGGCATGGGCGTCGCGCTCGCCCAGGTGGGCGACGAGGGTCGCGCCACCGACGACGTGGTGCTGGGCGCCATGCTGGTGGACGACGCCGCGAAAGACCTCGTTTCCGAAGGCGGCGTTGCCGAGAAGGCGGGCGCGGCTACCGCTGTGGCCGTGGACAAGGTGCAGACCACGGTTGACAAGGCAAAACCGGTGGTGAGCGAAGCTGCCCGCAAAACCGGCGAAGTGGTGAACAAGGGCGCGTACGCTACGGGCAAGCAGATTGCCGCCACGAAGGGCATGTTCTCCGGGTTCAAGGAAGAGTACGACAAGGCGCGCGGCACGAACGAGGAGCCGGACGATAGGGCGCTGGTCGCTTCCGAAGAGTCCGGATCGGCGGCTCCCGCGAAGCCCACGCCGAAGAAGGCGGCCGCCAAGAAGCCTGCTCCCAAGAAGAACATGTTCTCGGCCTTCAAAGAGGAATACGACAAGGCTCGCCACGATGACTAAACTCAACAAAGAACTCGATGAGCTGCACAAAAAGGCCGAGCAAGAGGTAGAAGTGCGCGGTCGCAAGATGGAGAAGGGCGACATCTTCAAATTCGTCGGCCTCATCGCCTTCTTCGCCATCATGGTGCTCATCGTGGTGCTGTTGTGGCCGTATTTCCACGACCTGTTCGAGCCGGGCGGGCTCGACCGCATCATCAACGATGTGCGCGATGCGGGCCCCGTCGGGTTCCTCATCCTGTTGGGCCTGCAGTTTTTACAGATCGTCGTGGCGTTCATACCCGGCGAGGTCGTGCAGATTGCGGCCGGCCTGCTGTACGGGCCGTGGCTCGGAGCGTTCGTCATCCTGCTGGGATGCATCATTTCGAGCGCGTTCATCTTCGCACTCGTGCACAAGCTGGGCGCGCCGTTCGTGCAGAGCATGGTGCCCACACAGTACCTTGAGAAGTTCCGCAAGTTCGAGCGCACCGGCAAGCTCAACATCATCGTGTTCATCCTGTTCCTCATCCCCGGGTTGCCGAAAGACGTGTTCACGTACCTTGTGCCCCTCACGGATATGCGCATGCGCACGTTCCTCTTGCTGTCGAACGTGGGGCGCATTCCGGGCATCATCGTGTCCACGTACGCGGCGGACGGGCTGGCCGAAGGTCGCTTCCTGGAGAGCGCCATCATCTTCGGCGTGGCCGCCGTCATCGCCGTGCTGGGCATCGTGTTCCGCGAGCGCATCATGAAGATGCTCGAGAAGCATTCGCACAAGGATCAGTAGGCCGATCAGGGATTTCCGGAACTTCATTCTCATATCTTAAGATTTACTGAACCCCCGTTACGGTATTGTGACGAAACAATCCGCGGCCAGACGCTGCGCACTACTATGGCGTTAAAGGATACCGACGTATCAATGCAGGATGAGAGGTAGGTCCATCATGGCCACCAACGAACCTTTGAACAACGCAGTGGACGAAGTTGCCGCTGCTGAAGCGGAGCTTAAGGCCGCTCAAGAGAAACTGGAAGCTGCGAAGGCGAAGCTTGCCGCCGAGTCCGACGATGCGTGTCCCATCGAAGAGGTGACGGTGACCACCGTTGTCGTTGACGAGGAGACGGACGAGGTCGAGGCCGTCATCGTGGAGGAAGTGTCGGCGCCGGTGTGCGATGTTGAGCCTGCGGCGGTTCCGCAGGAGGCCGCGCCCGAGGCCGAAGCTGATGCTGAAGCTGCGCCTGCTCCCAAGCCCGAGACTGAGCCTGAGCCTGAGCCCGATTGGGTGCCGTACTCCACGGCCCCGCAGGCGGCTCCGTCGTACGCAGCGGCCCCGCAGAGTCAGCCGCAACCGCAGCCGCAGCCGCCGACCGGTGCCCCGGCGCAGCCTGCTGGCGCGCCCGTGCCGCCCGCGGGCGTCCCCGTCGGTGGTGCCGCCGCCCCGGCTCAGCCCGCGCCCGGCTACTACGCTGCGCCCGGCTACGGCCAGCCGCAGACGCCGCCGCACGCCGGCCCCGGCGCCGTGCCGCCGCAACAGCAGCCTTACTACGGCTATCAGCAGCCGTACTACCAGCAGCCCTATGCGCAGCCGATGGTCACCACGAAAGACCACGTGGCCGCGGGCCTGCTCGCCATCTTCCTGGGCGCGTTCGGCATCCACAAGTTCTACCTGGGCTACAACACCGCCGGGTTCATCATGCTGGCCGTCACCATCATCGGCGGCGTGCTCACGTTCACGCTCGCGTCGTGGGTGATCTGGATCATCGCCATCATCGAGGGCATCCTCTACCTCACCAAGTCCCAATCCGAATTCGAGCAAATCTACGTGCTGAACAAGAGGGAATGGTTCTAGGAGGTTCCGGCGCAGCACGAGACGCGCATGGCTCTTCGAGGCGCCCCCGCTGAGGGGCGCCTCTTTTCGCGCTTCGCGCGAATCGCGGCACGTTCGCGGGGTTTTTCGGTGAAACGGCGTGTCCGGCGTGCCTTTTTCGCTAGAATGACCGTATCGATAAGGCGATGAGCCTCATCCGTTGAGTTGGATCCTATAAGGAGGAAACCATGCCCAAAATCACTCGTGACCAGGTGAGGGTGCCGGCTGACGTCATGCCGGAATCCCGTGACGAGTACATTGAGAACTACATGAAGGCGACGCGCGGAACGGGCCGTCTCATGCTGTTCGCCTGTGATCAGAAGATCGAGCACCTCAATAAGGACTTCTACGGTGAGGGCATCGACATCGCCGACGCCAAGCCGGAGCACCTCTTCGAGATCGGCCGTCAGGGCGTGTGCGGCGTGTTGGCCGGCCAGCGTGGCCTCATCGCGCAGTACGCCGCCGACTACCCGGAGATCAACTACCTCGTGAAGATGAACTCCAAGACGAACCTCGTCGGCCTCAAGCAGGACGATCCCTATTCGCCGCAGCTCTACGATTTGGATGCCGTGCTGGCCATGCGCGAAGCCGGCGTGAACGTCGTGGGTATCGGCTACACCATCTACCTGGGCAGCGAGTACGAGTCCACCATGATGGCCGAAGCCGGCGAGCTCATCGCTCAGGCGCATGCCAACGGCCTGCTGGTGGTGCTGTGGATGTACCCGCGCGGCAAGGCCGTCGCCGCCGAGAAGGACCCGGACCTCATCGCCGGTGCGGCGGGCGTGGCCCTGTGCCTCGGCGCCGACTTCGTGAAGGTGAACCCGCCGAAGCCCGAGGACGGCTCCGCGCCGGCCGAGGCGCTCAAGGTGGCCGCCATGGCTTCCGGTCGCACGGGCCTCGTGTGCGCGGGCGGCTCGACGGTCGACGCCGAGACCTTCCTCACGCAACTCTACGACCAGATCCACATCGGCGGTGCCTGCGGCAACGCCACGGGCCGCAACATCCACCAGCGCTCGCTGGCTGAGGCCGTCCGTCTGACGAAGGCCATCAGCGCCATCACGCTGGCCGACTACTCGGTTGAGGACGCCCTCGACGTGTTCAACGGCGACGAGGACTTCTCGCTGTAAGCTCCACCCATACGAGCCTGGCAAGGGCCCCTTCGCACGAAGGGGCCCTTTTGCGTACGGCTCGCTGTTCCGCATGCAGCCGTGTCGGAATGTTTCACGTGAAACATTTGTTCCAACCCCCTCGCATTAACGCATAGCGCAGCTCGCTCGACATGAAAAAGCGCATCGGCCCGGTCCTGGGGGACCCGGTCGATGCGCTTGAGGGAGGGGAGGCGTTCCTTATGCGGCAGCGCCTTCGCCGAACAGCGCGTTCGCCACGGCGAAGCCTTCGCCCTGCACGCCGATGCCGCAGCTGCCGATGATGGTCTCGCCGATGGCGCGCAGGCCGGGGATGGCCGCGCCGCTCTCATCGAGCACCTGGTAGCTATCGTAGATGTCCACGCTGAGGCCGCCCACGGTGATGTGCATGGCCCAGGTGCGCGGGCTCGCGTAGAAGGGCGGGTTCTCGATGGGGCTTTCCTCGGAGAACGTCGTGCGGCCGAAGTCGGGGTCCTCGCCGGCGCGGGCGATCTCGTTGTAGCGCTCGACGGTTTCCTTGAGCGCCGCCCCGCCGCAGCCGATCTGCTCGCCCAGCTCCTCGATGGTGTCGGCGCGGTACAGCTGGCCCTGGTCGATGAGGCTTTGCAGGCTGTGGCCGTAGCGGTTCACGTCGCCGTTCACGCGGCACGTGTCGGCATCGGAGATCATGAACATGGACTGGTCGGTCTGCTCCATGATGTGCTGCGTCATGGTATAGCGGTCCAGCACCTCGTTCATGAAGCGCTTGCCTTCCTTGTTCACGATGACGCAGTCGATGTCGTCGCCCACGGTGGTCTCGTCGGTGGAGTTCTTGCAGTCGGCGAAGGGGAAGGGCATCTGCGTGTCCATGAGCGCCACGGTGCCGCCTGCGGCCAGGCCCATCGTGATGCCGTCGCCCGTGTGGCCGTATGCGTTCGTGGTGGGGATGTCGACGCCCTCCTTGAACGGCCACATGGTGTTGTATTCGCGCAGCATGTCGGGGTTGCCCGAGAAGCCGCCCGTGGCCAGGATGACGCCCTTTTCGCCGCGCACGCGATACGTTGTGCCGTCGGGGCCGATGCCCACCGCGCCCACAACCTGGCCGTCCTCGATGATCAGCTCGTTGGCGGGCGTGTTCAGGTGAATTTCAACCGGGTAGTTGTTCTTTTCGATGGTGTCCTGGTAGAACATGAAGTAGCCCTGGCCGCACACGCCTTCCTTCGGCGACGTCCAACGCGGCCACGAGTAGCCCACGATGCCGCAGAGGTCCTTGAAGTTGAAGCCCTCGGACACGAGCCACTCGTCGAGGTCGGCGATGTTCTCGGCGGCGCGCAGCATTTCCTCGTACTCGCCTTCGCCTTGCAGCTTGTACTGCAGCGCGTGCAGGTAGATGGAGTCGAACACCTTGTCGCTGCCCGACGCCTTCCACGCGTCGTAGTCGGCCTGCAGCTTCTCGAGGTACTCCGCGGGCATCACCTCGGGCGCCTTTGCCAGCTCGTCGGCCAGCTCCTTCGTGTAGCTGTCGGTCATCTTCTCGCGCAGGGCGTCGGGAGCGTTCACGTACTCCAGGTAGCCGCCGGACACGAGCGCGTTGCCGCCGATGGTGCAGCTCTTCTCCAGCACGACGACCTTCTTCGCGCCCAGGCGGGCGGCGGTCAGCGCGGCCACGGTGCCCGAAGCGCCGGAGCCCACGATAACCACGTCGGCCTCGATGTCCTCCACGGCGGTCGACGGCGAAGGCGGCACGTACGAACCCGCCAGCGCGTTCTTCTTGCCGCCGGCCTGCTTCACGCAGTCGCCCACGGCGTTCTTGATGGCCATGCTGGTGAGCGATGCGCCCGTGATGGTGTCCACGTCGAGGGACTGATGCTCCACAATGGCGGCGGGAATGCGCTCGATGGCGGCGTCGGAGATGAACTTCGTCTCCTCGTGCTGCGTGACGGCGACGGCGGTGATGGCGTCCTCGCTGAAGGTGGCCTCCACGTGCACGGGGCCGAACTTGCCCTGGCCGAAGGCCGTGTACGTGCCGGGTTTGAAGCCGCCCTTCGCGGATGCGCTCGCTTCGGGCGCGCATCCGGACAGACCGAATACGGCAACCGATACGCCTGCCACCGTCAAGGTCTTCATGAAAGTGCGGCGCGTGAGTCCCAGTTCGTTCATGGTTCTCCTCTTCCTACTCCTCATCGTGCTTCTCCGAATCGGCCGCTCCGTTGTGGTTGGCGGCCGTCGCCCTCCCTGGCGAATGAGCAGAAGGTACCTCGCTCATCCGAACGCGACAATGGTTTTCGGGGATGAATGGGCGCATGAACTTTGTAACCCGGTTGTAAACCGCCCAGGTGAACGCACCTTTTTGCGAAATGGTACGACCGGCTGCATGGGGCATGCCGCGTTTGGTACAATGCGGGAATGGAGAATCCCGACGGCCATACAGGGGAGCAGGCCGCCCCTCCCGATTTGCTGCGCGACGCCCAACGGCGCCTTGTCGAGCTGCGCTATCTGTCGCTGTGCTTCTTCGGATTCGCGTTCGTGCGCGCGTGGGACGACGTCTCGTTCGCGCTCTTCGCCGGGTTGTTCCCGGACAGCCCCTTGTTCGGGCAGGATATCATGAACCTGGGCATGCTGCCCGTGTTCGTAGTGTGCGTGGTCGCCGCGCGGAAACTGGCGCCGCTGTACCAACGACGGGCGCTTGTGATTGCGGCTCCCGTGTTCATGATCGTGTCGGTGCTGCTGGTCGAGGCCGCCGGCGCGCTTCCCGCGTTCGCCCTCCCGCTCATCGTGACGGCTGCCGTGACGGCCGGTCTGGGCGCGGCGCTCTCCATCCTGCAATGGGCCGAGCTGCAAAGCTGCCTCAACCCGTTCCAGATCGTGCTGTACGTGTCGGGCGCGTTCTTCTTCGGCTCGGTCATCAGTTGGATGACGCTGGGCATGGGGGAGTCGCGCCTGCTTGTGGCCATGTTGGCGCTGCCGCTGCTGTCGTACGCATGCCTGAAGGTGGGGTTCTCGAAAATCCCCGAGGTCGATTTGCCGAAGCACACGTGGGGCAAGCTGCGCTTTCCGTGGAAGCTGGTCATCGTGCTGGGCGTGTACGAATTCGTGCTCGGCGTGAAGCAGGGCGCGGCGACGTTCCAGAACGACCTGTTCATCCTCGGCGTGATGCTGGCTTCGGCCATCCTGTTCGTGGTGGCCTACTTCTTCTCGCACAAGTTCGACTTCACGCGCGTGTACCGCACGCCGTTCGTGCTCATGGTGTGCGGGTTGCTGGCCACGCTGCTGTCGTTCTCGTCGAGCAGCGTGGTGTCCGATGTGCTCGTATCGGCCGGCTACGCGTTCATGTTCCTCACGCTCACCGTGCTGCTGTGCGACCTGTCGCATCGCTACGGCGTGTCGGCGGCGCTGCTGTGCGGCATCGAGGAGTTGGTGATGTTCACCAGCATGGGCGGCCATCTGGTGGCGGAAAACTTGCCCGTCGACGACGTGGCCGTGTCGGTGGTGCTCGTGATCCTCGTGGTGGTGGCCAGCATGGTGCTGCTGTCCGAGCGCGAATACTCGCGGTGGGGCGCGTCGTTCTTCGGTGTAGGGAAGCTGGCGCAAGACGGCGACGAGCAGGGTCGTTTCGCCGCCCGCTGCACCGAGCTGGGCGAGCAGTACCGCCTGAGCCCTCGCGAAAAGGAAGTGTTCCAACTGCTGGCCCTCGGCAAAACCGCCGCCGACATCGAACGCGAACTGTACATCGCGAACGGCACCCTCAAGTCCCACACCAGAAGAATCTACCAGAAACTGGGAATCCACAGCAGAGTGGAGTTAGAAGAGCTGCTGAAGGCGGAGTAGGGCCCTCCCTCCCTTTCCATGGCGCGCCCAAGCGCATGCCTGACCTACTGAGCCCCGCGCGCCGACCACCCAACCCGCAGGTCCCTCAAAAAGCCCGCGCGCAGGCCCATTCGCCACACACCTTCCTGCGGGCAAGGGGTGGGGGCGGAGCACCTCCATTTATGTCTTAAATGAGAATTAGTATCAATTAGTATTCCATTACATTACGGAACAAGGTATCGTGGTTTCCATCAAACAACACGCCGCAGCGCGCAGGATGCGTCGGCGGCAAGAGGGAAAGGCTTACGGCATGGCCGATCACATCGATACCACCAAGCTCACCAACGAAGCAGGCAACCCCGTTGCCGACAACAATCATACCCTCACGGCGGGCGAGCGCGGCCCCATGATGCTCCAGGATAACTGGATGATCGAGAAGCTGGCGCACTTCGACCGCGAGGTCATCCCCGAGCGACGCATGCACGCGAAGGGTTCCGGCGCGTACGGCACGTTCAAAGTGACGGGCGACATCAGCACGTACACGAAGGCGAAGGTGTTCCAGCCGGGTGCCGAGTCCGAGGTGTTCGTCCGCTTCTCCACCGTGGCAGGCGAGCGCGGCGCGGCCGACGCCGAGCGCGACATCCGCGGCTTCGCCATGAAGTTCTACACGCCCGACGGCAACTGGGACCTCGTGGGCAACAACACGCCCGTGTTCTTCCTGCGCGACCCCAAGAAGTTCATCGACCTCAACCACGTGGTGAAGCGCGACCCGCATACCAACATGCACTCCGCGCAGAGCAACTGGGACTTCTGGTCGAGCTTGCCCGAGGCGCTGCATCAAGTGACCATCGTCATGTCCGACCGCGGCATCCCGGCCAGCTACCGTCACATGCACGGCTTCGGCAGCCACACGTTCAGCCTGATCAACGAGGATAACGAGCGCGTGTGGGTGAAGTTCCACCTCAAGACCCAGCAGGGCATCAAGAACCTCACCGACGAAGAGGCCGGCCAGATTATCGCGGGCGACCGCGAGAGCCATCAGCGCGACCTGTTCAACGCCATCGAGCGCGGCGAGTTCCCGAAGTGGACGTTCTCCATCCAGGTGATGGACGAGGCCACGGCGAAGAACTACAAGGAGAACCCGTTCGATATCACGAAGACGTGGAGCCACAAGGAGTTCCCGCTCATCGAGGTGGGCGAGCTCGAGCTGAATCGCAACCCGCAGAACTACTTCGCCGAGGTCGAGCAGGCCGCGTTCGCGCCGACGCACCTCGTGCCGGGCATTGGCCTGTCGCCCGACAAGCTGCTGCAGGGCCGCCTGTTCGCATACGGCGACGCGCAGCGTTATCGCCTGGGCGTGAACCACAACCATATCCCGGTCAACAAGCCGCGGTGCCCGTACGCCGAGTTCCATCGCGACGGCATGATGCGCACGGACGGCAACTTCGGCGACACTATCGGCTACGAGCCTAACAGCTACGGGCAGTGGCAGCAGCAGGCCGACGCGGCCGAGCCGCCGCTGGACCTCTTCGGTCCTATGGACGCTTGGGACCCCGCGGATGACCCCACCGACGACACGTTCTACCAGCCGGGCGACCTCTATCGCCTGATGGAAGAGCCGCAGCGCGCTGCGCTGATCGACAATACGGCCCGCAACATGGACGGCGTCACCGAGAACATCCGCCTGCGTCACGCGGCCCATTGCTACAAGGCCGACCCCGAGTACGGCACCCGTTTGGCTGAGGCGCTGGGCGTGGATCAGGCGCGCGTCGTGGAGCTTGCCGCGATGACCCACGAAGACCGCATGGCCGCCACCGGCCAGCAGGTTCCGGCCCGCAAGAAGGGCGGCGAGATTAGAGCGTAGCCTCTAGCCCCCCCCCTCGCCTTCACCTTTGGCGCGGTGCCCCCTCATTGGCGCGGGGCGACGCGTGCGACCGGTGCATCATCCATCGCGCCCATCGCACGCCGCACCCCGCCCGAATCGGCGCGGCACAACCCTGCCGGTCCGCAGGCGGCACCCGCGCCAATACGTGGCCGCAAGAGGCACCTCGCGCCAATACACTCGCTCTTCCGCATACGGCCGCTTCTGCTCATCCCTCTTGCAGAAGCGGCCCGTTTTATTTCGCGTTGGAACCGTTGCGTGATCAGCGCCGTCACAGATCGCGCGCCTCGCGCCGCGCACGCCTTCGCTCGGCGTACGCTGATCCTTTCAGGCGAAAGGAGTCATCATGCGCGAGATATCTGGTTTGGCAAAGTTCGGCTACTTCTGCGTGGGCCTGTTCGGCGGCCTCTTCGGCGTGCTTGCGGCGTGGTTCATGGGCAAGGACGGATGGGGCTGGAGCGAGGGCGGCAAGCTGTTCGCCTGGTTCGGCTGCCTGTTCTGGCTCATCGTGTGGGTCATCATGGTAATCACCGGCGGCATCGCGACGCTGCTCGGCGCGATATTCTAGCACCCACCAGCGCGAGCCCTGCGCAGAGCGCGAGCGACGCCGCAACGCGCCCACCTGCGTGGTCTCCCGTGTGAGCGAGGGGCTTGGCAACCGGCGTGGTGGCCGCCGGGCTCGCGTTCGCGGCTTTCTGCTCGAACACGGCGAACGGCGACAGCTCGTCTACGCTCATACGCGCGCGACCGTTCTGCACGGTGGTTTTCGCCCATTCGACCGTGCCGTCGGCTTTCCCGTGGGCGAACCACAGCGTCTTGCCCTCGTACGCTGCACCAACCGTAAAGGTGACGGACAGCTTGCCGGTATGCGCCACGGCTTCGCCTGCCGCGTCCACCACGGCCACGTTCGCGCCCGCAACAAGCCCTCCAACCTGGTCGGATGCTGCCGCAAGCTCGGCAACCTGCTCGTCGCTCAGCGCCGCAAGCGCCACGGACGCCTCGTCGTCTGTCGAAAACGCCCCTGCAACTTCGACGTTCATGTCGCCGAGCGACGCGGACAGCGCGCGCTGCGCGTAGCGTCCTTCCACGCTCACGGCGGCCGTCAGCACGCCCTCCTCACCTGCATACGCCGCCCGCACCGTGTACGAAACGGCCGTGTCTTCGACGTTTTCGGGGAAGGCTATCGTGGCCGTACGTGCGGTCGGATCGTCAGACGGGTTGCTGCTTGCGGTGGCCCAGGCGTCCGCGATGCGCGTGCCCGTCTCGTCGTAGACGCGCAGCTCCACGCCGTCGAAAAGATTCTGTCCCGCGACGGCGAATTCGATCGCTCCACCCTCCCGACCCAACGTGGTGACCTCGGGCGTCAGCGACGTCACCTGCGCTTCGGGCATGTCAACCGTCACCTTCATGACGTCGGACGCATCGTCATCCACATCCAGGGTGATGCCGGACGCGATGCGCTCGACGGGCGTCGCGCAGCCATTGTGCAGCAGGGGCGATAGCTTGTCCAAGCCGAATGCGGCGAAGGTGTCGGCGTTGTAGAAAGGCCGGTACATGAGCGGCGAATTGTCGTACGCCGGCAGCTCCAGATAGACGGGCATGACGCCGGGTCGGTGGTCGACGGTGTTCACGGTATTCTGGAGGGAGGGGTCGGCGGCCTGCAGATCCCGCTCGCTCGTGATGGTCTGGTCGATGTGCCAAACCACGATGCCGGCCGTGTCGCTGTAGAAGGCGGGGTCTCCCTCATCGCCCGCATCGCGATAATAGGTGGTCAATCCTTTGTCGAAGCTCTCGTATTGCCGGTTCTCCACGAGGAAGTATTCCCCGTCGGAGGACGTGGGGATGCGCAGGCAGCGGTATCCGCCCTCGCTCCAAAACGAAGAAACGTCGTAGGTGCCATCGACGGCCACCGTGGTCGGCTCGATGTAGCCGAGCGTTTCCAGGCAGTACGCATCCATGCTGCTGGGTGCGAAGACGGTCGTTCCGTCGTCTTCGATCCATCTTCCCCAACTGCCGGTCGCCATCAGGCTTGCTGCGTACACGTCGTATGGTATCCACGGATATGCCCCGATGGTGGCATCGGGGTCGGAGGCGGTTGCATTGACGTCGTACAGATCGGGAAGCCCCAGATAGTGCCCCAATTCGTGCGATACGGTGCCGACGGACATCGGCTGGGCGGCGATGCCCGCATCTTTCGCGTACAGGGTTTCGCCCATGGTGATGAACGAATCGAGCGCGACGTCGTCAACAACTTCGGGATGGGGGTTGCTGTCGTCCATGCTTCCCAGGTTCCATTGGAACGCCCAGGTTGCCGGGCTGCTCGCACCAGCGGACGCCTCGTACCCGGCGTTGATGAACAAGATGCAGGCCTCGGTCTTGTCGAGCACGCTGTTGCCGTTCGTGTCGTAGGCGGAGAAATCGATGTACGCTGAAGCCTTGTGCAGCGCTTCCGCATAGGCTTCGCGCATGTCGGCCGCCACGTCCTCTTCGCGTGGCGATTTCCAGTTACCGTGGTCGCGGTCGAGCGTGACGTGAATGATGCCGTCGCCGGCCTCGTCATACTGGTTGGTGTTGCCGTCCACGCCCTGTGCGCTGGTTTCGGCCGTGGCGGGTACCCAGGAAAACTGCCCGTTGGACATGGTGGCGTAGAAGTTGGTGATGCTGTACTCGCCGCCGTAGAGCTGCTCGTACCAGTCGTAGTCGTCGCGGTAGCGCTGATCGGCAGCGGTCCACGTGCCGCCGTTCGCGGTGATCTCGGTGTCGTCGGACTCGCCGGTGTCGAAGCCTATCACGATGGTGATGAGCGGCAGCGAGGTTTCGGTCTGCACCGTCGAGCGCAGGCCGAACGTGCCAGCGTCGGACGACCCCTGCGCGGCTTCGATGTCGGCAAGCGTCACGACGCCGCCCGAGCCGCGCGCAGTGTCGGCGTAGCCCGAACCGCCCAATGCGGCATAGGTTGCCTTGCTCGCATCGCCGGCCAGCGATGCGGCCGCCAGTGCGCTTGCGGGTGCGGCCTCGTCGGCGCGCGGTCCCAACGACCATGCCGCGCCCTCGTCCACCACGTAATACCACGTCTGATCGGCGCTGTCCTTCTGCACCAGATGCCCGTCGGCGGTTTGGACGTAGCTGAAGTACTCGTCGCCGTGCAGGCTTGCGCGGAATGTCGTGCCGTCGGGTTGAGCGAACCTCTGCTCGATGTCCAACGCGGGCCCGGCAAGCGCGACGGCAGGGGTCAGGCAGCAGGCGAGGACGAGGGCGACGGCAAGGGCCGATGCGCACGGCCGCGCAAACGGGACGCGCTTGCTCGCGCCGTCTCTCCGGAACAGGGTGCATCTCATGAGGTCTCTTTTCGCAGGCGTTACACGTACGTCGCGGGTAGCGTATCACAGGAAGCGGAGCTATGGCGGGGCGGTATTCCCGACAATTCGGCGGGCTCGATCGTGTTACCCTTTGACGGATCGAGCCCGCCCGACGAAGGGAACCCTCATGAACCGAAGTGCGCATCGGGGCGACAGCCTCACCTGGAAAACCACCGCGATGGCTGCGGCGCTTGTCGCGTTGGTGGCGGCTGCGGCGCTGCTCGCGGCTTGCGCCGAGGACAGGCCCAACGGCGCAGCCGGCCAGTTCGCCGTCGCATCGCCGGCCATACCGCAGAAGGCTGCGGAAGACGATCCCGATTCGTGGCTGAACACGCTTGAGGGAAACCCTGTCGACCAGGCGTTCGTCGATTCGCTTTCGGCGTTCGCGTATCGCAGCTCGGCCTCGGTGCTCGGCGGCGGCGCTTCGGCCGATGCCCCTGCCGACACGCCTGCGAACTGCACGTATTCCCCGCTCAGCCTGTACTACGCGCTCGCGCTTGCCAACGAAGGTGCGGCGGGCACCACGGCCGACGAGATCGGCGCCGTGCTCGGCGCGCCTGCGGGCGCGGACGTGGCGCAGCAGTGCGGCAACCTGTTCCGCACGCTCGCAACCGACCCGTTCTCCACCGTCGACCTGGCGAACTCCATCTGGATGGCGAAGGACAATCCCTTCGAGCAGTCGTTCATCGACACGGCGGTGCAGCAGTTCTACGCCACGCCGTTCTCGGTGGAATTCGGCACCGACGCCACCGACCAGGCCATCGCCGCGTGGATTGCCGAGAACACGGGCGGTACCATCGAGCCCGACGTGAAAACCGACAGAGGCCTGCTGCTGTCCATCATCAACACCATCTACTTCAAGGGCAGCTGGACCGACACCTTCGACACCGCGAACACCGCGCCCGCAACCTTCCATGCCGCTTCGGGTGACGTCGAGGCCGACTTCATGACGCAGCGCATCGACCAGCTGGCGAACTTCCGGCGCACCGACGACTTCCTGCGCGCCAGCCTCGGGTTCACGGGCGGCGCCACGATGACGTTCGTCTTGCCGTCCGAGGGCGTAACGCCCGCCGATCTGCTGGCCGACGAGCAGCGCCTGTCCGCCGCCTTCGAAGTCGACGCGAACAAGGACGAGTACGGCTTCGTCACCTACGTGGTGCCGAAAGCCACGTTCGACACCACGTTCGACCTCATCCCGGCGCTCGAGCGCCTGGGTATGCAAACCCCCTTCAGCGACGAGGCCGACTTCTCCAAGCTTACGTCCACGCCGGCCTATATTTCCATGGTAAAGCAGGAAAGCCACGTGAGCTGGGACGAAGAGGGCGCCGAGGCCAGCGCGTACACGAACATCGGCATCAGCGAGATGTCCGCGATGGCCCCCGAAGGCGAAGAGGTCGAGCTGCGCCTCGACCGCCCCTTCCTCTTCCAAATTACGTCGTCCCAGGGCATTCCGCTGTTCATAGGCGTCTGCGGCAACCCCGCCGAAACGGCGTAGCGCCACGCAAAAAAGCCCCCGGTTGATACCGGGGGCTTTCGTTTGCGGATGGTGCCCGAGGCGGGATTTGAACCCGCACGTCTAGGACAACGGTTTTTGAGACCGCCGCGTCTGCCATTCCGCCACTCGGGCGCAACACGAAAGTATACCGGATGCCCCGTAAACCGTCGAGCAGAATTCTGATGCAGTTCCCTTTGGCATTCTTCTCGATCTAGCGCACATCCAGCGAAAAACGCATGCGATTCTGACGCGTTTCCAACGAGAATCCGGCGCGAATCAAACGCAAATCAAGCCGGAATCAAGCGTAAAAATAGGTATTTGAACAGGTGAAATAAAAGATAGTAACATCTGTCGAATCGGCGTACAATGACCTCGCCGGCGGTGTCCGTGTTCGGGTGGTGCTTCTTTTCGAGAGGAGCATACCTATGAACGAGATTCTTGAAGTCCTGTACGCTTACGCAGCGGTGGCCACGATCGGGAGCTTCCTCTTCGATCTGTGGACGGAGTATAAAGAGCACGGACGAAGCAGGGAGGGAACCAGAGGGAAGCTGAAATAGCAAAGCCCGGGAATAAATCCCGGGCTCCCAATTTACCCGCGCCGCCCGACCAGGATTGTGTAGCTGCCTAAGTCTCACATCCAGGGCACCGCCGGTACCTGCATTATACGAACCTCCACCCTGTTTTTCAATACGCCTCACCGTGCTTTCCGCTTTCCCCAACAATCACTCAACATATGCATGATGCGCTGGCATGTCGATTCGGCAACGGTCATAATGGAACGATCTTCGCCGCGCGGCCTGATGGCTGCGCCGGCACCCTAACGCGCCACGCGCATTGAGAGTCGGGAGGCATCATCTATGGAGCATGAAGAACTTACCAAGAAAATCGACGCGTATCTCGAGGAAAACTGGGAGACGATGGTCGACGACATCACGACGCTCGTTCGCATTCCCAGCTTCGAAGAACTCGACAAGGCCGCCGAGGGTGCCCCGTTCGGCCCCGGCCCGAAGGAAGCGCTCACCGCAGCGCTCAAACTGGCTGCCGACATGGGCTTCCAGACGCACGACGCCGAGGGCTACATCGGATTCGCCGACTTCCCCGGCACGAGCGAGACGCAGCTCGGCATCATCGGCCATATGGACGTCGTGCCCGCCGGTCCCGGTTGGAACTTCGAGCCGTACGCGGTCACGCGCAAGGACGGCTACCTCGTCGGTCGCGGCACGCTTGACGACAAGGGCCCGAGCGTTGTCGCGCTGCACGCCATGAAGTTCTGGAAGGACCTGCAGGATGAGGGCGCGGTGTCGCAATTCCCGTACACCATCCGCTTCCTGTTCGGCGCGAACGAGGAATCCGGCATGGCCGACGTGCAGTACTACCACAAGCACTACGAGGACCCCGCGTTCCTGTTCACGCCCGATGCGGAATTCCCCGTGTGCTATGGCGAAAAGGGCGGCTACGACGGCGTCATCACCAGCAAGCCCATCCAGGAATGCGCCCGCGTCATCGCCGAGTTCGAGGGCGGCGCGGCCACGAACGCGGTGCCCGGCATCGCCCATGCAGTGGTGAAGGCCGAGGCCAGCGAGCTGCCGGCCGCTGATCGCATCACCATCACCGAGGCCGGCGCGGGCCTTGCACGCATCGAGGCCGCGGGCAAGGGCGCGCACGCCTCCACGCCGGACGAGGGCGTTAACGCCATCGGGCTCATCGTGGACTACCTGTTGGCGAACGGCCTGTGCGGCGCCGACGAGCGCGCGTTCCTCGAGCTCGATCAGAAGCTGCTCAACCACACCGACGGCAGCGGCATCGGCATCAAGAGCTCCGACGAGTACTTCGGCGCGCTCACCGTCATCGGCGGCACCATCAAGCTGGAAGGCGACCGCTTCGTGCAGACGCTCGACAGCCGTTTCCCCACGTCCATCACGGCCGACGAGATCAGCGAGCGCCTGCGCCAGCTCACCGATGAAATCGGCGGTTCCTTCGAGAACACGCTGCTCATGGAGCCCTTCCTGGTGAAGCCGGACACCCCGGTGATCCAGGCGCTGCTGAACGCGTACAACGAGGCCACCGGCGAGGACGCCAAGCCGTTCACCATGGGCGGCGGCACGTACGCGCGCGAGTTCAAGAGCGGCGCCAGCTTCGGCCCCGAGAAGCCGTGGATCAAGGACCCCGAATGGGTGGGCATGATGCACGGCCCCGACGAGGGCGTGAGCGAAGACCTGCTCAAGCAGTCCTTCAAGATCTACGCGCTCACGTTGGACAAGCTCATGCAGCTCGACCTGCAGTAACGAACGATTCCGACTGCGCCCCAGCAGCTTCGCGCGGCTGGGGCGCTTCTGTTTTGAAAGGTGGTTCCCATGCCCGAACTCGATACCGTACCAACCGACTTTGCGCCCGCCATCGGCATCGTCCCTGCCGAAGGCCTCGAGAGCGAGGTGGGCGGCCGCATCGTGCTCGAGGGCCTGCCAAACACGCGCGATGTGGGCGGCCTGCCCACCGCTGACGGGCGCTACGTGAAGCACGCTCGTCTGCTGCGCTCCGGCGCGCTCGACCACGCCACCACGCGCGATCTCGAGGTGCTGCTCGACGACTACCACGTGCGCACGGTTATCGACCTGCGCACCGCCGAGGAGCGCAAAGAGCATCCCGACCCGGAAGACGGCCTGATGGGCGTGCGATTCGTGGACGCTCCGGTGCTCAGCACGGCCGCGTTCGGCGTGACGCGCGAAGGCGGCATGATGCAGGCGCTCAAGGCTCTGCGCACGCTGCAGAAGGACCCGGCCAGTATCATGGCGGAGGTGTACGAGCGCATGATGCTCGACGAGAAGAGCCAGCAGGGGTTCGCGCAGTTCTTCGACGACGTGCTTGCCACCGACGAGGGCTCCGTGCTGTGGCACTGCACTATCGGCAAGGATCGTGCCGGCTTGGCGGCCGCGCTGCTGTTGTACGTGCTGGGCGTCGAGCGCGAGGCCATCGAGCAGGACTACCTGGCCACGAACAACTACGTGCAATCCGAGACGCAGAACATCATGGACGCCCTGTCGTCCTTCGGCCTCGGCGACAAGCTGGACAAGAGCATCCACGTGATCAACTCCGCCGACCCGCGCTTCCTGAAGTCCGCGCTCGACGCTGTGGAGCAGCACTACGGCAGCGTGGACGCGTTCGTGCGCGATCAGCTCAACGTCACCGACGAGAAGCGCGACGCCCTTCGCGCGCGCTACCTGACGGACGATCCGCAGGGGTAACGGCGGCGGGGCAGCGGCGCGTTTGCGGCGGCTGAGCGGCGGTCGACGGTTTTTCGTCGCCGGGTTCTTCCTATCTTCCGGCTTTTGCACGGTTTCGGCGTTCCTTGATTTATAATGAGTGCACGATAGAGGCAAAAGTACGGAAGGTAGGAGGCTTAGGTGTTGAAAGCGATGATCGTCGATGACGAGGCTCCTGCGCGTTCAGAGCTGAAGTTCCTGCTTGACGAGCTGGGGCAGACCGAGGTTGTCGCCGAAGCTGCCAGCGTGCGCGAAGCCATCGAGAAGCTCAAAGAGTATCCGTGCGACGTGATGTTCCTCGACGTCAACATGCCCGAAGCAACGGGCTTGCAGTTGGCCGAGGCGTTGCAGCACCTCAAGTTCCCGCCCGCGGTGGTGTTCGTGACGGCGTACAGCGAGTTCGCGCTTGACGCGTTCAAGGTGAACGCCATCGACTACCTGGTGAAGCCGGTCGAAACCGAGCGCTTGTCGCAGGCCATCTCGCGCGTGCGCGAGCATGTGTCGCTGCACGTGCAGGCGCAGAAGTCCGAGCGCATCCCCGTCGAAAAAGGCGGCAAGAAAATCCTCATCGGCATCGACAAGATCCGCTTCGTCATGGCGCGCGACGATTACGCGTACCTGCAAACGGACACGGACCGCTACTTCTCCACGGTGAGCCTCGCTCAGCTGGAAAAGCGCCTCGACGGTCACGGGTTCTTCCGCGTGCATCGCGGCTACCTGGTGAACCTGTCGATGGTGGAAGAGATCGAATCGGTGTCGGGCGGCACGCTGCTGCTCACCCTCAACGCCGTGGACGAGAAGATCCCCGTCTCCCGCCGCCGCGTCTCCGCCCTGAAGAAGGCGTTGGGACTGTAGCGAACCTGCAAGAATGTTTCACGTGAAACATTCGTTCTATAGCATGAAGCAAACGGGCCCGGAAGCAGCTGCTTCCGGGCCCGTTTCGCATGCGGTGTGCAAACGTTCTAGTAGGCCTTGAAGGAGGACTTGGGGGCCAGGCAGATGGGGCAGGCGACGAAGTTCTCGCCCTTGTGGATGTAGCCGCAGATGGGGCACAGGTAGTACTTGCCGTCGAACGGGGTGTCGATGGTGGTGTAGGCGTCCAGGTACATCTTCGCGTGGTACGCCTCGGCAAGCTTGGCGCGCGTGAACACCTGCACGGCCTTGTTGTTGCCCTCTTCCTGCGCCTTCTTGATGAAGGCCGGATACATGTCGGACGTCTCGTAAATCTCGCCGTTTGCGCCGGTGATCAGGTTGAGATCGCTCGCCTCGCCCTCGATGGTGGGAGGCTCGGGTTTCTCGGTGGCAGGGTCGATTTCCTTGGCCAGGTCGTACTCGAGGCCGATGTGGATCTTCTCAGCGTCGGACGTGCACTGGAACAGGCGGGCCAGAACGTCGAAGCCTTCCTTCTCGGCAACCTTGGCGAATGCTTCGTACTTCGTGGTAGCGCCCGTCTCGCCCGTGATGGCGGTCATGAGGTTCTCGTAGGTAGTGCCGACGGTGGTCTTGCTCTCGGTCACCACATTGAAGTTGCTGGCGGTGCTTGCGTCGGGCATGGCCTGCGGGTCGAGCACCTCGGCAACGTACTCGCTGTTCGCGGTGGCACCGGCGTCGGTCTTGGCAGCGTCAGCGGCAGGCTCGGCCTTGGCTTCGGGCTTCGCTTCGCTGGCACAGGCGGCCAGAATGCCCATCGTCGAGATCGACATAGCGCTGACGGCAGCACCCTTCAGCAGATTCCTCCGTGTGATATCGGACATGATTCCTCCCTCGTCTCCCTGACGGGCCTCCTCTTTGTACCCGTCGATAAACGATACTATATCCCAATAAGTAATAAGAATCAATAGTGAACTGCAACAAGTTTGGTTATAGTTCGCGACGAGCCGCGCACACGTTTCATCCACAATTCCATCACGGCCCTAAAGGGAGTGGGCACGTTTCGTCACCGTTTGCTAGAATGGAGGGAATTACGCTGAAAGAAGGTTGTATGCTATCCGGTGATGTAGAAAAACTCTACCCTTCCGCGAAAACCCTCGTGAAGGACTGCGTTGCCAGCCGCATCCACGACAAGGATGCGAGCCTGTACTGCTTTTCCGACGAAGCGCGTGCATGCTCCGAAAACTACATGGGGTGGACGGACCTTGCCAGCAATCCGCCGTACTCCCTGCGTGACATCCAAGATTTCGCCGACTCGATCATCGCCCAAGGGCTGAAGACGGTCGTGCTCATCGGTCAGGGCGGCTCGACGCAGGCGCCCATGACCATCACCAAATACAACAAGCCCGACTCCTCGAAGATCACGTTCAAAACCCTCGACTCTGACTCGCCGGTGCGCGTTCGCGCCATCCTGGCCGAGGCGAAGCCGGAAACCACGCTGTTCGTGATCTCGTCGAAGAGCGGCGGCACCATCGAGCCGCGCCTCGCCCTGCGCGCCGTGCGCGACGCCGTGGCCGACCTCATCAGCGAAGAGGAGCTCGTGCAGCACCTCGTGGCCATCACCGATCCCGGCTCCATGCTCGAGCGCCAGGCGCGCGAGGAGGGGTGGGCCGCGGTGTTCTCCGGCGAACCCACGGTGGGCGGCCGCTTCTCGGCCCTTTCCGTGTTCGGCCTGCTGCCGGCGGCGCTTGTGGGCATCGATCTGGAGGAATTCATGGCGCACGCCATTGACGCCGAGCGTCAGTGCAGCGAAGACGCCATCGACAATCCGGCCATCGGCCTGGCGTCGTTCCTCTACGACAACTACCTGCAGGGCCGCAACAAGTTCACGTTCCTCACGCCGAAGCGCGGCCGCGTGCTGGGCCTGTGGATCGAGCAGCTGGTGGCCGAGAGCCTGGGCAAAGACGGCCAGGGCATCCTGCCGAACATCGAGATCGACTCGCTGCTGCTCACGAAGGACCCAGGCGACCGCAGCGTCATCATGTACCTCACGCGCACCGACCTGTGGGACGAGCGCCGCAACTTCGAGATGAGCCTGTCCTACATCGACCCCGCCATCCCTCGCGCCAACTACAAGATCGACACGGTGGAAGAGCTTGCCGAACACTTCGTGATGTGGGAATACGCCATCGCCATGTGCGGCTACCTCATGAAGATCTGCCCCTTCGACCAGCCCGACGTGGCGTCCGCGAAGGCCGTGGTGCTCGACATCCTCAAGGAGGGTCAGCCCGAGCCCGACTTCGTGCAGGACTTCATCGACGACGTGCACATGGGCGAGGTGGAAGTGCGCCTCTCGCCGTGCTTCAAGGATTGCAACGACGTGCGCAGCGCGCTGCGTGCGCTGCTGACCAGCATCCAGCCGGGTGATTTCTTCGCGCTCAACGCGTTCTTGCCGTTCACCGGCGAGGGCCGTCGCGAAGCGCTCGAGACCATCCGCCACGGCGTGGCCGAAAAGCGCGGCGTGGTATCCTGCCTCGAAGTGGGCCCGCGGTACCTGCATTCCACGGGGCAGCTGCACAAAGGCGGCCCGAACTGCGGCGTGTTCCTCATCTTGTCGGCCGACGAGCTGAAGGACATCCCGCTGAAGCAGGAAGCCGAGAGCCTGGGCTCGCTGGCGAAGGCGCAGGCGTCGGGCGACCTCGTGACGCTGGCCGATCGCGGGCGGCGCGTGGTGCATCTGCACCTGCCCGACAACTCGGGCGTCACGCTGCGCCAGCTGGCCGAAGTGATTTCCGGCATCCTTGAAACGCTGGAATCTCCGTCGGCGTAAGCAGGCTGGCGACGGAGCGACATGTACACACCGAGGGCGGCCATTGTGCCGCCCTCGTAGATTACGGAGGCGTGCTCATGAAAGAAGCGCTCGATATTCAGGTCAAGGGCATCGTGCAGGGCGTCGGGTTTCGCCCGTTCGTCTATCGGCTGGCGAAGAAGTACCTGATCGACGGCTGGGTGCTCAACGCCACCGACGGCGTGTTCATCCATGCGGAGGGGGAGACGAAGTTGCTTGACGAGTTCGTCATCGAACTTTCCGAGAACCCTCCGGCGGCCTCGCGCGTCGAGGAAGTGACGCTGAAGGAAGTGCCGCTCGAGGACTTCGACTCGTTCGAGATTCGCTTCTCGGACGCCGGAACGGTGGAGAAGACCACGCTCGTGTCGCCCGACCTTGCCACCTGCGACGATTGCGCGCGCGAGCTGTTCAACCCGAACGACCGCCGCTATCGCTACCCGTTCATCAACTGCACGAACTGCGGCCCGCGCTTCACCATCATCGAGAAGCTGCCCTACGACCGCAAGAGCACGTCCATGAAGGAATTCCCCATGTGCGAGCGCTGCGCCCGCGAGTACGGCGACCCGCTCGACCGCCGTTTCCACGCGCAGCCCGATGCGTGCTTCGAGTGCGGCCCGCACCTCAGCTGGCGCGAGCACGAAGGCGACGACATCGATGCGCCGTTGGGCCCCATCTCATGGGGTGCCACGCGCGAGGAGAGCGACGCCATTCTGGCACGCGCCGTCGAGCTGCTGCTGGCGGGCAAGATTCTGGCCGTGAAGGGCCTGGGCGGCTTCCATCTGGTGTGCGATGCGCAGAACCCCGAGGCAGTGGCGCTGCTGCGCGCTCGCAAGCGCCGCGAGGGCAAGGCGTTCGCCGTCATGATGCAGGATGCGGAAGCCGTGTGCGCCTTCTGCGAAATGGGCGAGGCGGAGAAGGACATCCTCACGGCCACGCAGCGCCCCATCGTGCTGCTGCGCAAGCGGGAGGACGCCGCGTTCGCCCCCGGTTTGGCCGACAAGCTGCCCGAGCTGGGCGTCATGCTGCCGTACACGCCCATCCAGCACCTGCTGCTGCACGACTTTGCGGAAGCCGGCGGAGCCGGGATGCTCGTTATGACCTCGGGCAACATCCATGACGAACCCATCGTGATCGACGACGAGGACGCGTACGAGAAGCTGTTTGGCGTTGCCGACGCGTTCTTGGGCCACAACCGCGCCATCCGCGCTCGCTACGACGACTCCGTCGTGCGCGTGATCGAAGCAGGAAGCGCCGGCGAAGCCGTCCAGTTCATCCGCCGAGCCCGAGGCTACGCCCCCCTCCCGCTCGCGCTGCCGCCCATCCCTTGCAGCCCGTCCGGTGCGCCGGCCCCCGTCTCCCTCTTCGCCACCGGCCCCGAACAGAAAAACACGTTCGCCCTCACGCGCGATTCCGAGGCATTCGTCTCGCAGCATATCGGCGACCTCGAAAACGCCGAGACCTACGACGCATGGCTCCAGGCGAAGAACCGCTACGAGACCCTCTTCGAGATCGAGCCGACGCACCTCGTGTGCGACCTGCACCCCGAGTACCTCGCGTCGAAGTGGGCGCGCGAGCAGAGCGAGAAGCGCGGCCTGCCCCTCACCGAGGTGCAGCACCATCAGGCGCACATCGTGTCGGTGATGGGCGAGCACGGGCTGACCGGCCCCGTGTGCGGCATCGCGTTCGACGGCACCGGCTACGGTATGGACGGTGCCATCTGGGGCGGCGAAGTGCTGCTGTCGAACCTGTCGGCGTTCGAGCGGTTCGCCAACTTCGCCTACGTGCCCATGCCGGGCGGTGCTGCGGCGGTGAAGCATCCGCTGCGCATGGCCTATGGCGTGCTGTGGGCGTTCGACCTGCTGGAACACCCCGGTGCTCAGCAGGCGCTCGCCGCGTTGGGCGAGCAGGCGGCAATCTGCGAGCAGATGATCGACCGCGGCATCAACACCCCCATGACATCCTCCGTTGGACGTCTCTTCGACGCGGCAAGCGCCCTCCTGGGAGTCTGCACGGAGCCCACCTACGAAGGAGAACCCGCAATACTGCTAGAAGCCGCAATCTCTTGCGCCGCGGATGAGGCATATGAACCAGCCACCCCTCCTCGCGGCGCAATGGAGGGGGGCGCGCTCGCAATGGGGGGAGATGCGGTCGCGCCGGGGGAGAGTGTGCCGGGGGAAAGCGCCCCGCAGGAATCCACCTACCCTCTCGCCGTCGTGAAAAACACGGCGACCTCCACGAGCACCGCGCAGGATACTTCGATCGTCCTGTTCGATGCGGCCCCCACGTTCGCCGCGCTGCTCGACGATCTCGTCGCGCAGGTGCCCACGGCCGTGATCGCGCGTCGCTTCCACGATGCGTTCGTGCAGGCCATCGTCATGGTGGCCGAGCTGGTGCGCAGCGTGTACGACATCAACACGGTGGCTTTGTCCGGCGGTGTGTTCATGAACCGCTACCTGCTGGAGCATTCCCTCGCGCAGCTCGAATCCGCCGGTTTCACGGTGGCCGTCAATCGCGATCTACCGCCTAACGACGGCTGCATTTCGTTCGGCCAAGCTGTGGTAGCATGGGCCTCGAACAACGAAGAAGGAGAACAGCCATGTGCTTAGCAATACCTGCAAAAATCACGGAGATGAAGGACAACCGCCTGGCTACCGTGGACATCCTCGGCGTCACGCGCGACATCTCGATCGACCTCACGCCGCAGGCGAACCTCGGCGACTTCGTGCTCGTACACGCCGGATTCGCCATCGAGGTGGTGGACCCCGACTACGCGCAGGAAACCATCGACCTCATCAAGCAGTTCCCCGAACTGGCAGGCGAGGATATCCCGCTCGGCGAGGTGCTGTGATGGAGCCCGATTTCGCGGCCTTCAAAGATCCCGCGCTCGCGCGCGGGCTCATCGAGTCCATCGCGAAGTTGTCGCCCGCGGGCGGCGCCACGCTCATGGAGGTGTGCGGCACCCACACAGTTGCCATCGCTCGCAACGGCATCCGCAATCTCATGCCCGAGGGCACGCGCCTCGCGTCCGGCCCGGGCTGTCCCGTGTGCGTGACCTCGAACCGGGACATCGACACGGTGATCGCCCTCGCGCGCGTCCCCAACGTCATCATCGCCACCTTCGGCGACATGACGCGCGTGCCGGGTTCCACGTCCAGCCTGCTGGCCGAGCAGGCGGCGGGTCGCAGCGTGCAGATCGTCTACTCGCCGCTCGACGCGCTCACCTTGGCCGAGCAGAACCCCAACCGCGAGGTCGTGTTCGTGGGCGTAGGCTTCGAAACCACCACGCCGCTTGTGGCCATGGCCATCAAGCGCGCGGCCGCGGCCGGCCTCGAGAACTTCAGCGTGTTCGGCGCGCACAAGAACATGCCCGGCGCGCTCGAGGCCATCATCAACGACCCGCAGCTCAAGGTTGACGCGCTCATCCTGCCGGGCCACGTCAGCACCATCATCGGCGCGAAGCCGTACCAGTTCTTGGCCGAGAAGTACGGCATCCCCGGCGTTATCACCGGCTTCGAGCCGGTCGACGTGCTGCAGGGCATCGCCATGATCATGCGCCAGCTGCACGAGGGCCGCGCTGAAATCGAGATCGCCTACGCGCGCGGCGTCATGCCCGAGGGCAATCCCGTGGCGATGGCCGCCATCGACGAGGTGTTCGAAACATGCACGGCCCTGTGGCGCGGCCTGGGAGAGATTCCCGGCTCGGGCTACCGCATCCGCGAGGAGTACGCGCAGTTCGACGCCGTCCGCCGCTTCCAACCCGACATCGAGCCCACGCAAGACCCGAAGGGCTGCCGCTGCGGCGACGTGCTGCGCGGCATCATGGCGCCGAACGAGTGCCCGCTGTTCCGCAAAGTGTGCACGCCCGAAAACCCCGTGGGCCCCTGCATGGTGTCCAGCGAAGGCAGCTGCGCCGCCTACTTCCGGTACTACTAAGGAAGCAGCGAAGGGCGGCGAATCTCCCGAATGTTTCACGTGAAACATTCGTTCGCAACCATAAGACGGGCCGAAGAAATGCTTCGGCCCGCCTTGCTTTCCTACGCTGCTGTATTCCCCAGAGCGCTCCTCGCGGAAATGCGGCCGAACACGAGGCATTCGGCCACGTTGCCGCCTCCCTCGTAGTAGTGTCCCCAGATGGAGCCGAACTCGCCGGCCGAGTACAGTCCCGGAATGGCGTTTCCGTCGTAGTCGAGGATGGCGCCGTTGGCTGCGCGCACGGGGCCGCCATCCGTGTTGAGGAACGACGGCGCGCACAGCTGCGCGTAGAACGGCGGCGTCTGCACCGGCACGAGCGTGCTTTCGGGGCGATGGAAGTACACGTCCTTCCCGTTCGCGCAGCATTCGTTCCACTGATCGACGGTGGTCACCAGCTCGTCAACCGGCACCTCCATGAGCGCGGCCAGCTCCTCGATGGTGTTCGCTGCCAACGCGTAGCCTTCCTTATCGGGTTCGCCCTTCGTGGTGGAAGGGGGAATGGCGCCTTGCGCCAAACCTTCGGCATCAAACAGGAACCATGCTTTCGAAGGCATGGGCAGATGCGGCCACTCGCCGCCGAACTGCATGTGGCCGTGCCGCGACCCCACGTGCACGCTCATATCGGACATATACGGGTACTTTTCGCGTACGTTGTAGCCGTCCCAGTCCATGTAGAAGCGGCGGCCGTTCACGCCGACGGTGATGCCGAAACCCTTCGGCGCGGGTTTGAAGATGGGCGGGTTCGTGTACGTGGTGTTTTCCAGGTCACGTCCGGCCATCCAGAACCCGGCGCAGTTGTTCATGTGCCAGAAATCGGCGCCGATGCGCGCGCAGATGCGATGGCCGTCGCCCGTGTTGAGGGAGCCCGCTGCGGGTACGGCAGCTCCCTGGCCCAGATAATTCTGCATCATCTCGGGGCTGTGCTCGAAGCCTCCCAAGCACAGAATGACGCCGCGCTTTGCGCGGATGTACGTGGGGGTTTTCTCGCCCGCCACGATGCCCACGATGGCGCCGGATTCATCTTGCACGAGGTCAACGAGCGGCGTGGAGGTGCGGTAGTCCACGATGTCGCTGTGTTGTGCGACGGCGTCCTGCAAGAACACCTGCACATGATCGGGCCCCTTCACTTCCACGTCCGTGTTCTTCCCAATGGCGAAGTAGCCGAACGCATAGGAGTTTTCCAGCTCGTGATATTCGGCGTTGCGTTCTTCGGGGTCGGTTGTGGGCTCGGTGATGCTCATCTCCTCTTTGTTGGCGCCCATCTCGATTACCCAGTCGTATATCTCGCCGAGGCCCTGCGCATACGCTTCCAGCACGTCGTCGGGCGTGGTGCCGTGAGAGAGCTCCTTCATGTACGAGCTCATGGCCGCGACGTCTTTCGTCCAGATGGCGTCGCCTTTGCAGAAGGGGCTGTTGCCACTCGGCGTAGAGCCCTTCTCGATGAGCAGGCAGGACGCGCCGTTGCCCTCGGTGGCAACCGTCAGCGCCGCCGCGTTGCCGGCGATGCCCGCGCCCACCACGATGACATCGAACTCCTCGTCCCACGTAATGTCGCCCGCCTTCGCGATTGCGTCCCCGCTGCCCGTTGCGCTCGGCGCGCATCCGGCCAAGCCCATGGCGGCCGCCCCCGCAAGCGCGATGCCCGCGGTTTTTACGAAACCGCGCCGCGTTTGCGTATGCGTGAGCGCCTGCGTGGGCTCTGTCGATTCGCATGCTCTGTTGTTCATAACCTCTCCTTGATCGACGATGAAGCAACAACTGCTCGATCATCGTCTTTTGCGCGGGGCTTGCCTATCGCCGAAAAGGGAGAACTTGCTGATCAGGGGCATCCCCAAAACGGATGATGTTGCGCTGGGCGGAGGGCGGTCGTATGATGGGGCCACTGAAGCGGGGGAGGGGACACGTTCTGAGCGTTATCAAACACTACTGCACCGCCTGCTGCGTTGCCGTGGGGTGGGCTTTGCTGGCTGCCTGGGCCGACTTGTTCGGCCACTCGTCGGGCTTTGCCTTGTCGTATTCGGGGCTCACGGAATTGGGCAACATGCGCGTCTATTGGCTGGTGGGCTTGCTCTTGCTCGCTGCGGCCATGGCGGCAATCCCCCGTCGGTTCGAACGCGCGAAGAGCACCTTGTTTTACTGCATGCCCCTGGCGGCTTCGTTCGGTACGATGGCGTTCGCCATTGCTGCGCAACAGACGTTTTTCGCGCCTGAAGTGGTGGCGTTGTTGGGCATCGTCGTGGCTGGCGCGGGATACACGTGGTTCACGTGCCTGTTCTGCGGCATGCTGGCCGAGACGCAAAGCATGTCGTGCGCCGTTGGCAGCATCGTAGCTAGTTTGGCGCTGAAAACAGTGCTCGTGCAGATGTTTACGGGCGCGTTGCCCGAAGCCTCGCAGGTGGGGTTGGCTATCCTGCTGCCGTTCGCCATCGCGGCGTTGGCAGCGGCGGCGCGACGCGGCGAGCGCACTCGTGTGGAGTCCGATGAATGGAAGCCCGCTCCGGACGCTTCCGCGTCGTACCGCTATCTCGTCCCCCAGATTCTCGTGGGGGCGCTCGCGGTTGCCACGACGCGCGTTTTGACGCCCCTCGGCTTCTTCGGCGATCCGCTCAATCAGTTCAGGGATGCTATCCCGACGGCTATCGGAACGGTGTGCGTGGCGGCGGTGCTCGTATGCCTGGGATACTTCGTGCTGGTCAAGCGGGTGAAAACTCATCTTAATCGCCGCTTCATGCCGGCATTCCTCGTGGTGGTCATCGCGTTTTTCGTCACGGCGCTCGCTCCGTCGTCGTCGGGCCTCGTGGCCGCCGCCGCGGAAGTGTTCATTACGGCGGTCGAGGCGTTTACCCATGCGCTGTTCTGGACGCTTGCCGTCACGGCTATTCGCCTGAAGGGTGCGTCGCCGTTTCGCGTGGTGGGCTTATCCACTGGCTTTTACGACGTCGTGTCTATCGTGTGGGTGGCGGCATTCTTCAGTATGGGCGTGGTGAGCAATGCCGTTATTCTGCTGGTTGCTCTCGTGCTGGTGGTGTTGGTCATGTGGCTCATTGATCGCGGGGGAGGCGAGGAGGGCTCCACGGTGCCTCCCGAGACGATGGTGGACCGCCGTGCAGATATCGCTCAGCGCTACGGCTTGTCTCCGCGCGAGACGGAAGTATTCATGATGTTGGCACAGGGTCGTTCGCGTGCATTCATCAGTGAGGAATTGGTGCTGTCCGAAGGAACGGTGAAAACGCACATCTCGCATATCTACGCGAAGCTCAACGTGCATGGACGCCAGGAAATGTTCGATCTGCTTCTTGCCGAAGACGAATCGTCAGCCGCGTGATTCCCAAGTGTGGCGGAAAAATATACGGATGGTAAACTGAACCTGTTGCTTGTGCACACCATATGTTCGGCAGCGCACTCATGTTCGGTGCGTCCCGTGCATGACTTTTGAGATTGATTCCATCGCTATACAGAACGAGGGAATCAATTGCCAATATTATCCAATATTGGGCCAAAAACTGCATAAAGTGTAAATATGCAGGTTACTCAATTTTTGTGCATTTGAACAATTTACTTATACGTTTTGCTCAAATGTCTACGTAATTTCCTGTTGCAGATGAACAAAAAAGATGGTATAACTGCGTCATCGGCAAATCTCGAAGGACTTGCCACGACGGGCTCGATGTCGCGGCACGTTCTCCTAGAAAGCTGCAAGGTTTGTAGTTGTGCCATCTATAGGTAGCGCCGGAAGCGCTGCCGGAGAAAGGAGACTGTCATGGCGAAGATAGTCAGCTCTTGGAACGACTGGGATCCGCTGAAGCGCGTCATCGTCGGCCGCTGCGACTACTCGATGATCCCGCCCGAGGAGCCCGCGACCTCCGAGAAGGT